>Ga0154020_10000091_pt1 | contig 94828 bp, 89 predicted proteins | sample Klosneuvirus_201_FD_109709 | JGI IMG/M metagenome (GOLD analysis project Ga0154020, IMG submission 109709) | Active sludge microbial communities from wastewater, Klosterneuburg, Austria - Klosneuvirus_20160825_MG | ecosystem: Engineered > WWTP > Aerobic digester > Activated sludge | place... | reverse complement strand
GTTCATCAACAAAGGGATCCAAGAAATTTGGATAAATATAAAAAAGCATCTATTCCTTTCTTAGCAAAATTAGAAAAAGTAGCTAAAGAAGGATTATTAGAAACAAAAGCTGAAGAATTAACTAAAGCTTTATTTGATTATAAACTTATAAAATAATAAAATAAATACCCTTATTAAAGAAAAATAAGGGTATAAAAAAATAAATTGATATGGAGAAAGATAATATAAATCCAGACCATTATAAAAGTGGAAAAATTGAATGCATAGATGCTTTAGAAGCAGCTACTGTTAATAAAACAGGTATAGAAGCTGTATGTACTGCAAATGCTATAAAATACTTATGGCGTTATGAGAATAAAAATGGATTAGAAGATGTTAAAAAAGCACAATGGTACATTAACAAATTAATTGAAGTTTTAAAGGAAAAAGAGTTATGAAAAAAATAGATTATAATAAACATATATATGAAGGGTGGACGGTTCAGGATTTTATAAATGAACTTTCACCAACACTAGATATGATCCAAAATAATAAAAGTTGGAAATCTCCATTAACTACTAAACCAGAATTAAAAGAATGGTGCAAGGATAATCAACCTTACTATAAAAAGCATATTCCAGAAGTTGTAAATCATTTTGCAGAAAAATTTAAATTGAAATAGCTATGGAACTACATTATAAAACAACTGTTTGGGTTTCTATGAAATTTTCAGATGAGGTTACTAAAGAAGAAATCATAGAAAGATTAGAAAAAGGGGAAATGCCTTTAGATATAGGAAATGAATTTGATTGTGAATATGAAAATATGACTGAAACAGAGGAATATGTTACATTAGAAGAAAATGATGGACAATCTACTGTTGAAGTTCTAGAAGAAACTGAAAAGGGTTGGTTAGAAATTATTTGGGATAATTCTTATGAATCAGAAATAGAAAGAAAACTTAAAAATAAATAGTTATGATAACACTTTATTACTCAGTAGAAAAAGAATTACAACAAATAGATCATAATTCAGATTTAGAAGAAACTACAGGTTGGAAAAATATTAGTTTATATGACATTAATAGTCAAACTCTTTCTTTAATAGTATTACAAGATTTTCATACAGAAAATACAGAAAATACTGAAGAAATATGTAGAGAATGGATAGAATGTAATACTGATTATTTTGAATTTAAATTACAAAAATTATAAAATGCAAGAAAATAAAAATAGTGTAGAACTTATTGGTTTTTATGGTTCAGATCAAATTATAGCTCAATCAGCTTGGACAAGTACTTCTAGAAATTTATCTAAAGATAAAATAGAAAGAATTCCTAAACTAATAGAAATGTTATGGAAAGAAGGACATGAAACTCCTTTTGAAAAAGCAACTGTACATTTTTTAGTTAATACTGATATTGCTACTCATATTCATTTACTTAAACATAGAATTAGTAGTTTGAATGCAGAGTCAGCTAGATATAAAGAATTAAAAGAAGATAAATTTTATATTCCTGAAGATTGGAAAAGTGTTTTATATAATGATAGTAAATATGGAGATACTTGGGCAGATGTTTTACAAAAATACACTGAACAAGGAAATATACTATATCATAGGTGTTTAGAACAACTTACACCAAAATTAGGACGTAAGAGAGCTAAAGAAAGTGCTAGATTCTTTAAAACATATAATTCTCAAATTCAAGCAGATATAAGTTTTAATATGAGAAGTTTTGCTAATTTTCAAAAACTAAGAAATTCAAAAAATGCTCAACTTGAAATTAGAGAACTTGCTCAAGAAATGTTAGAAATAGTTAAAAACTTAGAAGGAAATCCTTTTAAATATACTTTAGAAAGTTGGGGACTTTAAATAATTAATTTAATAAAAGAAAATGAATCAAATAAAAAGTGTATTAGCTGGTATATATGATAATCCAGAATTAAGAAGAACTATTGTTCCTTTATTTATAGGGGATCCTGGAATTTCCAAAACATCTCAAATAGAAGAATTTGCAAAAGAAAGAGGAGTTCAACTAGTAACATTAATTACTTCACAAATATCTCCTATGGAAGTTTCTGGATTAATTATGCCAGAAAAAGAATCTAAAACTATTACATACTTTGATAGTGAATCTTTATTGTCTTTGAAGGATGGCTCCATTCTATTTTTAGATGAAATTTTAAATGGATCCCCTGTAGTTTTATCAGCAATGTTAACATTTCTTACTTCTAGAGTTATGATTTCTGGAAAAAAATTACCAGATGTTATGATTGTAGCTGCCGCAAATCCCCAAAATCAAACACCATTAACTCCTGCTATTAAAGAAAGATTTGTATGGTATAATGTAAAATTTGATGAAAATATGTGGATTAATTATATGATTAAAAAATATGGAATAACTTATACTATTGGTGAAAAATTATCTCGATTAATAAGAAAAGAAGATTTCTTAGGAAATAATTTTAATTCTCCTAGAAGTTTAGATAATGGTACAGCAATGATTATTAAAGGTGTACCTACTCCTTATGAAAGTAAAATTAAATTCATATTAGAAGAAATGATGACAAATGAATTTGATCATGACCTTGAATTAGGAGAAAATGGTATATTTAAATCAGGAGAAATGATGACTTGGTTGACAATGATTAGACATAAATTAAATATAACAGTATGATAAAATTATTAGAGAGTAAAATAGTTACTCTACCAAAAGTCTATTTTATTACAGATAGACAAGAAATTAAAAAAATTCCTATTGGTATTCCATATATATATGGTGATGAAAGTGTTGAAAAACATTTAATAAGAATTCTTGAATATGAAGTGTTATATCAATCTGCAAAAAGATCTGGATATAAATTTAATTTTAGAAAAATATTAGAAGAAAAAGGTTTTAAAGACTTGGAAAAATTTCATTTTGAAAGACCTGTTTATATGGATTATGTTACAGAAGGAAATATCAATGATGATCCAGAATGTAAAGAACTGAAAAGTTTAAAAGAGCAACAACTAGAATTAAAAGATTATATTAGAGATTCTTCAGTTTATGTGGATATTGAAAAACTAAAAAATCTAAAAGTCTTTCCGATATGGTTGGATACTGTTGAAAAATCCATTAGTACTAATATCCATAACTATTCTTTATACAATCCAAACATGTATAATAAAAAATTAGATGGTATGTATGGAGGAATAGTTTTAAGTAATCCAAAAAGAAATCTATTTAATATAGATATTTCTGGAAGTATTCCAAAGGGAGCATCTTCTAATACTTTAGCTATGGTAAAAAATATGGCAGAATCATTTTATGCTGATGTATTAATTACCGGAAGTAAAACAACTCTCTATCCTTATGAATTACTTCATGAACTAAATATAGAAACTATCTATACTGAAAATGGTATGGGTAATGATCAAACTTGGTTCAGAAGATTAGTAAGTTCAGAAGTAAGAGAATACAATACAGTAATTGTTTTTGGAGATAATCATCATCCTGGATATCCTTGGAGCAATGAATACAATTCTGAAAATAAATCAATAAGTGATGAAGATGGTAAAAAATTATGTAAATGGAGAGTTGATAAAATTATTTCATTTCATACAACATCCAATACAGAATTAGCAGGTTATGCTAGATGGTTTGATACAAAAAATATAGAATATATCAAAGACTGGGTAAAGTATTTAGAAGATTAGAATTAAATTATTATTAGTAAATTTAGGAGAAGTAAGATTAAAAAATTTTTAAACAAACAAAAACAACAAGATTATGACACAATTTTTAAAAAGTTCAGAAGTAAGTGTAAAAAACGGTGGTTATTTATTTAACAACAACGGACAACCTGTAAGTAACAAAGAATTTGAAGAAATTCAAAGAAGAGCTGAATTTATAGTAACCTTTAATCAAAAATTAAAAGGTAAAGATTTAGTAGGTAAAAAACCAGAAAATATTCAAGATATTAAAAATGAAGTACTTAGAGAATTATCTAAATCAAATAATGTTCAATTTTTAAGTAAACCAGAAAAAGTAGATAGACCATTAACTGATCAATTAACTTCTGAGGCTTTAGATTTTATTAAATTTCAAGATGATTCTTCTAAAACAGATAAAATCAATCAGTTTTTACAACCTTTTAAAGTTTTAAAACAATTTCAGGAGTTCGGCCTTTTCTTTGAAAATGGAATTGCTGAACTAAATAAAATCTATACTTTAGAAGAGGTAATAGATTCTGTTACAGATATTATTGATTACGTTTAGTAAGTAAAGAAAAAGAAACAATTATTTTTTAACAAAGAGAGTATTAGTATTAACTAGTACTCTCTTTTTATTTTAAACAATGGAAGAACAAATAAATAACGCTATTGATTGGCTAAAAAATCAAGATGTAAAAGGATGTATTACAGGAAGTTGCCTCTTGGGTTATTTTCCGGACGAAAAGCAAGATATTGATTGTTTTGTTTATGACGAAAAAAGTTTTAATAAACTACTTTTTGCAATGCATCATAGTCCAATGTTTACTATTTTGGACAAAATAGAGCAATGGAAATTTGATCAATACAATTCTAAAGATCAATCTACTTTTTATAAATTTGGATTAATAACTTTGAAATTTACATACAATACATGTATTGAAGTGAATGTAATCCTAAAAAAGAAATGTACAGATATATTCTCAGTTTTATCTTCTTTTGATATAAATTTAATTAGCAAAGGATATGACATTCAAACAAAACAATATTTAGATTTATCTGGAGATAGCAGTACAACTAAAATAGCTGATTGGAATAAATGGAATACAACTTTCTATTCTGAAGAAATTTGGCAAATGAATAGAGTACTTCGTCAACTAGATAGATGTTTTAAATACCATAAAAGAGGATATAATACAGATAAAGTTGTTTTAAAATATATTGATATAATAGAAAAAGTACAAGATTTTGATAATATATTTCAATCTGATAATTTTGAAGAAAAACTAAAAATAACTAGAAAAAATACTCTAATTATCAAACAATTATGTGAAACATGGTTAGAAACACATGAAATAAATGAAGATCAATTATTGATTTTAAAAGAAAAAATAAAAGAAATTTAAAAAAAAATTAAATATGGAAACAGGATATAAAAAACCAACCATTGATGATTTATTGTCATTATTGCAAAGCCCAAATAAGCCTGGTAAGAAACAAATTCAAGGTTCCTTTGAAGAAATTTGGAGTAGAATTGGAAAAAAAGATGATTTTGCTGAACTAAGATTAGATAAATCAGAATTAGACAACTTTTTGTCGGAGTGGATTGCGGAAAGCCCATACTCACATTAAAAATAAATATAATATGAAAGACGAAATAGTAGTAACAGAAAAAGTTTTGACAACAAAAGAGAAATTAATTGATTTTATTAAAAACAATAATCTTTCTTTTACAGATAGTGGAAGTGAATTAAATTCAGAATGTGCAATTATTTCTGGATTTGCTCTATCATTAGGAGTAGATCATTATGATGAAATAGAAATGGCTGTATTAACTATGAATATAGATTCAAATACAAACTTTGAAGATGAATTAAGAAAAGTATTCTCTTATAGTAAAAAGAACAATTATGGGAAAAATTGGTCTTCTGATGCTTACAAGAAAATGTATAAATTTTAATGAAAAGTTTTTTATTAAAAGAGAAGAAACCTTTAATCAAGTGGGCAATGTTACCGCATGGTGTCTACTTTGAGTTTAAAGGAAAATTACCTTCAAGTTATTCTCTAGCAGTTTGTCCATCAGCACATCATATAGTTGTAGATGTGGACAGACATGGCAAAATAGATGGGTTTGATAATGTTCCTTTACATATATTAGAAGAATTACAAAAGAGTCTGAATTACCCTACTAAGAACAACGGAAGGCATTTTTGGTTAGAATCAACCTCTAAAAAAGAATTAGCAAATAAAGCTAGTGGATTAGGAATAGATTTAAGAGTAGGAAATAAAGGATATGTTGTATGGTATCCAGAAGAAGATCCTAGGGATTGCATGGAATTAGTAAAAAAAAGTTCTGTACAAATGAATGATTGGCTAGAATCTTTATTTAGTTATTGTTAAATTAGAGATTATGAAATGTCCAGAATGTATTGAAGAGATAGTATAAAGTCTAATATTATACGATTACTTTTTCCTAGTAGGAAGTCAAAATTCGTAAACAATTAAAATTAAAAAAAAATATGCCAACAGGTTATACAGAGGGAATTTTAGATGGTAAAATTGCCACATTTCCACAATTTGCAAAACAATGTATGAGAGCTTTTGGAGCTACAATTCACATGAGAGATGATGATATGGATGCCGAAATTACTCAAAGAACCCCAAGTAATTACCTTAGAACCGAAATTGAAAAAGCAAAACAGCTATTAAAAGATTCTGAAACTTTATCTGATGAAGTGATAATTAAAAATAAAAAGGAAAAACTTGAAAAAAACAAAGAGTATCATTTAAAAGCTATTGCCAAAGCAAAAGTTGATACTAAAAATATGAATAACATTTTAAAAGATGTGAGAAAATGGCAACCACCAACACCAGACCATACTGGAATAAAAGATTTTATGATTGACCAAATTAAAAAAACAATTGACTTTGATTGTAAAACTAAATACCATGATGAAGAACTCGCAAAAATAGAACTTGATTTATTAACCTTAAATGCTTCTGAAATACGAAAAGGTATGATTACAAATGCAAAAAAGGACTTCGAGTATAATACTAAAAAATACAATGAAGATGTCGAAAGATGTGATAAGTCAAATCAATGGGTAGCAGATTTTATAGAATCTCTTGTATGACACCTAAATTTTAAGTGATCTTAATTCATTAAGCAAATACACTCAAAATTAGTTAACTTTAACTTATGAAATTATTCTTCCCCAGATTGTTGTTTTATGGATTCTATGTAAATATCTGAATGATAATCCTCATTGGATTCTCCTTCAATATCTTCATCTAATTCATTAACACTTTTTGGGGAGGGTTTTTCTTTATCAAAAAATTTTAAAGTATCAAAATCAATAGCTTCATCAAAATCACTATATTTTTTAATTCTATCCTTCATATAATATATTTCTTGGATAGTTTCTTTTCCTTTTATTGTAGTAAAATCTATTTCTAGGATATCCTCTATATCTAAATCAACTACTTCGCCTGTGGGTAGACTATATTTCATATATATTGTTTAATCAAATGTAAGTATTTTAAGTTTTAATAAACTAAACAATTTTTTAATAATCAATATTTAACAATTAAATAACATGAAACAAAAAGATAATTGGATTCCTTTTCAAAATATTGACTGGGATAATCCTAATTTTAATAAATTTAGTATAGATACCAGAGATTTTCATACTTTTTCAAGTTTTTCTGAAGAAATTCATCCAGATATTAAAACCTTATTAAGATATAAAGATTTCTTTTTAACAAAAGAAGAACTTTTGTCTACAATAAATAGATATTTTATAGAATCTGGAGGACCTGGGAAATGGAGAATGTTCTCATTAGAAGACAGTGACAATTGGAATTTAAAATATTTAAGAATATTTAAAACAAACGAAGGATTTTTAATTTGTGATTCTAATGAAAAAGCTTTAAGAAAAACTAAATTAAATTTAAAAGTAAACCAAAAGTATTTAAATTTTATTGAAAAAGAATAATATTGTATATTTGTTTTATGAAAAAAATATTATTAGTTAATAAAGAAGAAAGTGGATCTAAATATCATAGAATTACAATTCCTTTTACATTATTAAAACAAAAATTTCCAGAAGAATATGAAATAACTTTTTATTATGAAAAATATCTTACAGAAGAATTAGTAAAAAATTATAATATTGTAGTTTTTCATTGGACACAATTAACCAGATGTGAGCATTTGTCATTATGGAGAGATAAATATGGTTTTAAAATAATTCAAGATGTAGATGATTATTGGGAATTACCTTTAGATCATCCTGTAAAAGCAAATATGGATAAATCTAAAGGGCAATTAATTAATCAATTGATACTTTCAGATGGAATAATTTGTTCCACAATAGAATTAAGTGAAAAAGTTAAATATTTTAATGATAATATTTTACTTAGACAAAACTTTCTTCCAATGAATAATCCTAATTTCCCTCAATTTCAAGTAAATATTAGAGATTTTTATAAATCAAAGAAAATAAATGTAGGTATATGTGGGAGTATAAGTCATTTACCTGATTGGTTAGAAATAACAAAAGAACTAAAAGAACTAAAAAATGATAAGTTTATTCAAGATAATGTAAATTTTGTAGTGTCCGGAATAAGTAATAAAAATGAATCTTCTAAAGCAATTTGGAGAAGAGTTTCTAATCTATTTATTTATGGAGTTAAAAATAAAAAGAAAAGGTTTGATACAATCAACCCTATAATAGTAGAATCAAATCCTCCTACAGATTATATGAAGAATTATTTACCAATAGATATTTTATTATGTCCTTTAGTAGATAATGAATACAATAACTGTAAGTCTAATTTAAAGATTTTAGAATCGGGATTAAATGGTTCATTGGCTATAGGAAATAATGATATGTACTTGAATAAGATAAATCAAAATTTCTTCATCAACTCAAGTAATTTGAAGAATACTATTATGGAATTAGTTAAAATGTGGAAATATAATCCTATAAATTTTACAGAAATGTGTCAAAACATACAAACTAATTTATTAAATTATAACTATAACTTAGAAAATGAAGAAATTAATAAATTAAATGAATTTTTAAAAGAAATGTAATATGAATAAAAAAATAAAATTAATAATATTCTTATTTCTACTAACATTTAACTTACAAGCTAAAGATAGAATAGGTACAGCAAGTTATTATCATTCCAAATTTGAAGGAAGATTGACAAGTAATGGTGAAGTATTTAGTAACTCAAATCTTACTTGTGCAAGTAATAAGTATAGAATGGGTACTAGATTAAAAATTACTAATCTTAGAAATAATAAATTTGTCTATGTAAGAGTAAATGATACTGGAAAATTACATGGAAGAACTATTGATCTTTCCCAAAGAGCATTTAATAATATAGGAGTTATTTCTAGAGGAATACTTCATGTAAGAATACAAAAAATTGAACCATTAAATTACACTTTAAATTACGAATATCATGTTAGAACCAGGAAAAATTGTGGTCTGTATAAATGATGATTTTGGAAGAGTTATGAACTCTTTAATGAAAGCTGCAATGGGATTAACCCTTGAATTTCCTACTAAAGGAAAAAAATACACAATTAGAAATATATATGATAATGAAGGAATTGTAGTTTCTGTAACTTTAGAAGAAATATTTAATCCTACATTTAGTATTCCCCTTATTAACAAAATAAGAGAATTAGCTTTTAAAGCAGATAGATTTGCACCTTTTGAAGAAGAAGAAAGTGAATTTTCAGATGAGGAATTAGAAGAGGTTGAAGCTTTTTTAGAATCTATTACAGAAGATACTTTACAAATTTATTGAAATGACACAAGTAATAAGAATACCTAATGGAATATTAACTTTAAATGAAAGTAAAGCTATATGTCCTAAATGTAAAGAAAAAATTCCTTTTGATAAAATAGAAAACAAATGGATGAAACAAGATAATCATTTCATGAGATTAAAATGTTCTTGTAAAAAATATATAGGAATAACTACTGATATGAGAGGAGATTTTATTGCATTTGATTTAAAACCAACAAAAGAACAATTAAAAATGCTTGTGGATGATAAGTAAAAAAATTTATAGTATAGTATATTCAGAAAATCAACCTTGTGAATATACTTGCTATAATAATAGTCATATTAGAACTCCAGAACAGAACTCATTTATTTTTGAATATAATCCGATCATAGATATAATAGATAATCATGTTATTAAAGAAGATTATTTAGGAATCTTTTCTTGGAAATTCTCTTTTAAAACAGGTATATTTAGAAAAAAATTAGATTGGATATTATCTAAAGAAAAAGAAGAATTTGATGTATACATTTTATGTAAACCTTTAAAATATCCTTATATAAAATTTACAGAAGCAGTCCATCCAGGATTCAAATTAAGATTTAATATGTTATTAAAAGAGCTAGGAAAAGAAAAGTTTATTAATACTGAACCTACTCATATAGTATATTCAAATTTCTTTTTGACAAAAACTGAGATTTATGTAAATTTTGTCAATAGTTGGATAAAACCGGCAATAGAAATATTAAAAAATAACAAAGAATTAAATAAATTAGCAATGGAACCTTGTAATTATAAAGGATTGTCTTCTGAACAATTAATGTTATATACAGGTCTTCCTCATTATAATTATATAACTTTCCTTTTGGAAAGATTATTTAGTTTTTATTTAGAAGAAAACAAAGATTTGAAAGTATGGAAGACAAGTTAAAAAATCCAACTTATTCAATATGTTGCCATACAAGAGATTTTGAGTATATAAATGAATTTATAGAGCATCATCTTGAACTAGGTTTTGATAAAATAGTAATATATGATAACATGTCAATTATTCCAGTTGTATATGATCATCCAAAAGTAGAAATTATTCTTTGGAATAAACCTATTATAAAACTTAGTACTTATAATGATTTTATTAAAAAATATAGTAATCTATATACATGGACAGCTTTTATTGATGAAGATGAGTTTATTAATACTAAAAATAGAAGTATTCAAGAAGTAATGGATAAGTTTCAACATTATGATTCTTTAGCTTTAAATTGGAGAATTTTTGGAGACTATATTGATTTTAATAATTTATCTACAAAAATTTCAGAAAAATATTTATATCATGTGCCAGAAAATTATGAAGAGTTAAATCCAGATCCTAATAATTTAATTTATATTAAATCTATAGTTAAAAATTGTCATTTAATTAAATATAATGATCCTCATTTTCCTATATTAAAATCAGGAAAATTTAATAAAGGAGTGCAAGGTCAAAAAATATTAGGATCTGTTACTTCTATAAAAGATGTTGAGTCAGAAATATGGATAGATCATTATTATTTTAGAGGATTAGATAATTACTTATTTAGACAAAGTAGATATGTAGATATTTCTAAACCTAGAAGTATAGAGGCTATAAAAAATATGTATTATAGTGTTAATCCTTTAGCTAATAAAAAAAGAACAATATGAAAAATGTACATTCAATAACGAAAGAATTTGAAAAAAAATTAAGTGAATATACTGGAGCTCCTTATGTAATTTGTGTTGATAATCAAAGTAATGCTTTATTTCTTAGTCTATATTATGAAAAAAATATTCTAAAAAATGAAAAATTAGACACAATTGAAATTCCTAGTGGGACTTATCCCAGTGTGCCTTGTGAGGTTATTCATTGTGAAGCAAAAGTAAAATTTTTACCATTTGAACCATTATTAACAGGAGCTTATCAATTATATCCTTCTAATGTTTATGATAGTGCATTAAGATTTACTAGTGATATGTACATACCTGGAACTCATATGTGTGTTAGTTTTACAGGTCCTTATAAACATTTAAAATTATCTAAAGGAGGAGCAATACTTACAGATAATAAAGAAGCTTATGAATGGTTTAAAAAAGCTAGGTTTAGTGGAAGATCTGAGTGTAGTTATCATGATGATAATTTTGATGATAATCCTGTAATAGGTTGGAATTTTTATATGATGCCAGAAATAGCAGCTAGAGGTATCTTACTTCTTCAACAATTTTATGATATAGAGGGGAATAAATTACATAATGAAGATTTATCTATAAAATATCCAAATCTATCAAAATTTAAATGTTATAATATATGAAAATAAAACAAGTTAGTGTAGCACCTTTTTTAAATTACTTTAAACGTGGATTAAAAGAGAGATGGGGGCTAACAGATTATCATAACCTTGATGAACCTTGTTTATTTTTTGGAATGGAACAACAGATAAATTTAATCAATAAGCATAAAGGATATAAACTATTGTATCCTTCTCATGGAGGAGATAAATTTTTACCTAGTATAAAAAAAGAAAATGTAATTTGTTTTTATAGAGCTTATGCAGAAATTCCTTTTGATGTTCCTTCCAAAAAAGGTTGGATAGAAACTAGAGTAAATGATGAACTTAAATGTATTCCAAAAGGAGACAAAGTTATAGTGTATTATAGAAGTCCACAAGAAGCAAAAGGGATGGGTTTAGAATATGTGGAAAAATTACAGAAACTAATTGATTTTAAAATAGTTGGCATAGCCCATAATCCTCCAATACCTTTTAATCAAATTATAAATAAATATTATAATCAAGCTTTTGTAGGTATAAACTTTACAACAACAGCTGGATTAACTACGGTTTGTGATTTAGGTTTAATGGGGATTAAAACCATAATGAATACTAAAGAAGAATTAAATAGTCTAATTAAGTTTCAATCCTTTGAAGAAATTCCTTCTATAATTCAAGAAGAATCTAAAAATATAGGAATTCAAGGAAGTATTATTAATAATTATACTTTAAATGATGTTTGGCAAGACTTAGACTTTTGGTTAAATTAATAAAAAAAAAATAAAATGATAAAAACAATATTTGGTGCTGGAGGTTTTGCAAGAGAAATCGAAGCAGATATGGGAGAAAAATTAAATAAATTTGTTGATGGCGACTTTTTTACATATGATCCTTTAATTAAAATGTTTGATATATTTGATTCTAAAAAATATAGTTTAATAATAACTATTGGAGATCCTTTGAAAAGATATAATAAAATGACCGAGCTTGTATCAAGTAAAAATTACAGTCATATTATAAATTTTTATACACATATAAGTTCTAGGGCTTTATTATTAGATAGAGATACAATAAGAATAGGAAGAGGGAGTATTATATGTGCTGGATCTATATTAACAACTAACATAAAATTAGGAAATCATTCTCATATAAATCTAAATACTACAATAGGACATGATTGTGAAATAGGAAGTTTCTTTACTTCTGGACCAGGTGTTAATATTTCTGGAAATTGTAAAATTGGTAAAAGAGTTTATATAGGAAGTAATTCTACAGTTAAAGAAGGAGTTACAATTTGTAATGATGTAACAATAGGCATGAATTCCGGAGTAGTAAAAGATATATTAGAACCTGGAACATATGTAGGTTGTCCTTGTGTAAAAATTAAATAAAATGATATGAGTGAATTAGAAAAATATGAATTAGTAAATAATACTGAAACATTACAGGAATTAGCAAATGCAATTAAATTAATAGGTTCAAATGGTTTTCTTAAAGGAAAAACAGGAATATTTGAGACAGAAAAAATGGTTAAAGAATGTAAAAATTTTAACTTAGAATTTTCAAATGTACTTACAAGAAACTATGGAATAAGACAACAAGCTATGATGATTAAATATTATGAAAAAAATTGATAATGAAAAAAATTGAAAATCTAATTAAAGCAATAAAAAATAATAAATCTTTATTTTGGAATGATCCCGATCCTATAAAAGATAACAATTATAAAATTAATTGGATAGAAAATATTACATCTGATATAGATGAGTTAGATCCTATTTTAATTCATTATAATAATGGTCAATCAGAAGCACAAGTATTTTTACATGAAATAATAATAAAATAAAGATGACAAATCAGAAAATTAAAGAAATATTAAAACCATTTGTAGAACATAGAAGAGAATTAACTCTTCATAATATATTTGAATTAGCATTATTAGTAGGAGAATTAAAGAAAATAGAATTATCTAATTTTAGTAAAGAAAGTCTTTGGAATTATTTAGAATTTATTTCCTCTAATCTTATTATGGAAAAAGGTACTCCTGTTAATCAATCAATGTTAAAATATTTCATAGATAGTTGTTTAGAAGAAATATATACTAAAGTAATAGTAATTAAAATTCAAGAAATTAAACATCAACATAATCCTTATAATGGAAGAAAAACCCAATATGAAGAATTATTAGACTTCACAGTTAAAATAAATACAAATGAAACAAATTAAAGATCCAGAACAAGTAATAGGCAAAGTGATTAAAAGTATAAATTTTCATGAAGACTTTTGTGCTATTAAATTTGAAGATAACAATTTTATTATTTTAAGTATTGATACATACGATAATGATTCTGGAAATATTGTATTTTCATATGATGATTTTGAGATAGATCCAGAAGGTCATAATAGTTATGAGTTATTTGAATTAGGTTTTATTACTAGAGAACAACATTTGATAGCTGTTGAAAATAGAAAAAAAATTCGAGAAAAAGCTATTAAACAACAAGAACTAAGCCAATACTTAAGATTAAAGATAAAATATGAATCTAGTAAATAATAAATTATGCCAAACTGGTGTTATAACTTTGTAACTTTTTCTGGAAAAGAAGAAGACTTAGAAAAATTGCATAATGTTTTTCTGGAAATGGAAAAACAAGAAAATATTACAAATGAAGGTCAATTACCAGAATTTGCTAAAATATCAGAACAATTAGATTTAAATAGATGGTTTTTTGAATTAAATATAATTGATTTAGGAATAATCAGTTATTCTACAAAATGGGTGCCAAATACTTTGAATCTAGTAGCTATTGCGGATTATTTTAATTTAGAATTTGAATCGGAATATGATGAAAGTGGTAATTTAATTTATGGAAAAGCTATCTATAAAAATGGAATTCTAGAAGAATTAGATTTAGATACTGATGAATTGTTAGAAATAAATTGGATTGAAAGTGAAATTGAAGGAGAAGATGATCATTATTTATATAGAGGAGAAAAATATGAAAGTGATGAAGAAATTAAAGAAATGATTTGGGAAGAAAAATATGGAAAAAATGAAATTAATTAATAAAAAAGAATTTATTTCTAATATAGTTGAAGAATATTCTGCATCTCCTAAAGTTTTAAATTTAGGTATACATAAATCCACAGTAGAATTATTTGAAGATATTAATGATTCTTATATGATAGAATGGGATATTCCTGATCTAGAAATTACAGAACATATAGGTATTTTTTGTTATGAACAACCTAAAGTAATTTCTGATTATGATGGAGTATTTGAAATACCTTCTGAGATAATTGAGTTTTTAGAAGAGAATGGGTTTGATTGTGAATATTTAAAAGATTAAAATATGGAAAAAATACATAATATAGACGACAATTATAAAAATCTGATTAGTAAAATATTAGAAGAAGAATATGAATATGAAGATCCAAATAGAAAAGGTGTGATTAGAAAAGAAATATTATCTCATACTATAAGCCATAATTTTAAAGAAGGAGGTTTCCCTAGTATTTCTCTTAGGAGTTTAAATTTTAAAAATGTAGTTGTAGAATTATTATTCTTTTTAAAAGGTTACACAAATATTAAATATCTTATAGATAATGGTTGTAATATTTGGAATAAAGATGCTTTAAACTATCATAAGTTGAAGTACAAGGCAGATATTAACCTACCTATGCATGAATTTCTAGAGCAGGTGAGGGAAGGTGTAGCTGGAGATTTAGGTAAAATTTATGGATATTATTGGAGAAATTATGAAGGTTTTGATCAGATCCAAGATATTATTGATAAAATGATTAATACTCCAATGAGTTCTGAAATTATAGTTACAGCTAGAAACCCTAATGATAAAGATAATCAGGCATTACCATGTTGCCATTATGGATTTCAAATAACGGTAAGACCTTTAAAATCTGTTGAATTATGGAAAACTTTATCTTTAGATCAAAAGAAACCTTATATTGGTAAGGATTATAAAAAAAATTTATGGATTGAAGAATATAATTTACCAAAATATGGTTTTGAACTTCATTGGAATCAAAGAAGTGTTGATACTTACCTTGGACTGAACTTTAATATCTCTTCCTATGCCCTCCTATCCTTAATTCTAGGACACTTAACTAACTTAGAGCCATTAGGTATCCAAGGAGACTTAAAGAAGGTTCATTTGTACGATAATAGTATTGATGCTAGTAAAGAATTATTAACTAGAAAATCAAGCACAGAAAAATCTTACATTGAATTTAGTTCTAGATATTTAGGTAATGTGGAATTATTTAAAAAAGGAGAATTAAGTCTAAATCATTTTATAGAACAATTAGAACCTAATATGTTTTCTTTAAAAAACTATTTTCCACAAGAAAATATTAAAGTTGAGATGTTAGCTAGGACTATTTAAATTTTGAATATGAAAAGACAAAGATTAGACGAAATAACAGAATGGTTAGAAGGATATGATTTAAATTCTAAACAAATAGAATTTATTGTAAAACAAATCATTGATTATGAAGAAATAAGTAAATATGATCATTTCGATTATGATTCTTATGAAAGAGATATGTGGTATACAATGAATAGAAGTGGTTTGTTTGAAAAAGATGATGAAGAAAATAAATCAGATATAAATAATTGGACTCCTATTGAAACCAGACATTATATAACAGAAATAAGGTTATGACAGAAGAAGAATTAAATAGAGAAATATTACAAAAAGAAGCTGAAGAAATATGGTTTAAAAATAATTGTCAAGGTTGTCTAGGAATTTCGGTAGGTTCCGGAAAATCTTGGCTTGCAATGAAAATCCATAAAAAATTACATTTTATTGGAATGAAAGTTTTATTAGTTACTCCTACTATTATTTTACATGAAAAAAATTGGAAAATAGAATATGAAAAATTTGAAAGATTAGATCTTTATAAGGAATTAACTAGATGTTGTTATGTTTCTTTAGGAAAATATAATCCAGATGATTTTGATTTAATTATTTACGACGAACTCCATAATATTTCAGAAGCTAATATAGAAAAATTTGTTCAGTTCACTAATCCTAATAAAACTAAAGTATTAGGATTAACAGGTACTCCTCCTGATAAGGGAGAGAAAAAACAATGGTTTAAGGCTTATTTCCCTGTAGTTTATAGTTCTACTTTAGATGAAAGTGCAGGAAAGATTGTAAATGACTTCAATTTAAATATTATCATTATGGAATTAGATTCTAAAAATAAAAATATTTTAAGTGGAACTAAAGCAAAACCATTTTATAGTACAGAACAAAAAGCTTATGAATACTTAAGCCATAGAATTGTAAAATGTCAAGAAAGAAGTGATTATAATGGGGTAAAATGGGCTTCTCTTAGTAGAAAAGTATTTTTAGAAAATTTAGACTCTAGAATAATTATAGCTAAAAAAATAAAAGATAAATATCTTTTAAAAGAAAAAGCAGTAATATTTGCACCTACTATTTTAAAAGCAATTGAATTATGTTCAGATGCTATTCATTCTAAGGCTAAAAACAAAAATATTCTACAAGAATTTATAGAGGACAAGATAAGTTTAATTTCTTCTGTAAGAATGTTAAATGAAGGAGTAACTCTTCCTGGACTTACTTCTGGACTAATATGTAAATTAGATTCTACAGATAAAACTATTTTTCAACAAATAGGAAGAATGTTAAGAAATCCTGGAAAAATAAGTGAAATATATTTAATAGTCTATAAAAATACTGTAGAAGAAATATACTTAAATAACCTTTTAAAAGAAATTTCAAAAGAAAGAATTAAATATCTTGATGTTAAAACATTATAAATTAAAACACTATGAAAGAAAACGTTATAAAAGAAAAAAGTAAATCTAAAGAAATACCTTCTTTTGTTCTAAATGAAATGATAAAATATATTGAAGGTACAGAAGTTGGTTATGATGCTGAATGGGGAAAATGTAGAACTTTAAAAGAACTTATTAAAAGTAATATGATGCCTGAATTATATAATACATTACTTTTGATAAAAAAAGATAATAAATAACCATTTAAACAAATAAATAAAATTAAAATGGAATTAAAAGATTTAAAAGTAGGTATGAAAGTAAAGATACCTAAAACAAAGGGTGTGTATGGACCAGTTTCCCGAAGTAACGTTATTAAAAAAGCTCTAAAAAATAATCAAGACTATTTATATTTCATTAAAATAGATAAAGAGGATGGTTATATTTTACTAGATAGTGAGAAAACTTCTCGTGAAGGAGATTTTTTCTTATTACAAGATATAGAACTTTATGAAGAAGAAAAAAGAACACCTGAAAAACCTATGTATACGATTAAAGAGTTAGAAGAAAGAAAAGATTTGGTTATTTATTTAGATTCTCAAGAAGAATTTAATAAACTTAAAACAATAACAAATAATTTGACTAATATTTATTGTGGCAAGCATTGTTACTCTTTGTATGAACGCAATTATTCTTCTTGGAGTAATAAAACTAGCACAGGAGGTTATGATGATGTTAACATTATCAAAATAGATCAAATAACAGAACTTAATATGAAAGAAAAAGAAATTGTAGGTTATAAGTTAATTAAACCTGAATATGAAGAAGCTGCTCTACTTTTATGTATAAAAGATGGAATGGGTTGGGCTAAAAATGAAAAGTACCATTTTTCAAATGAAAGCATTGCTTATCAAAATGCTATAAAAGCAAGAATACTAGACATATGGTTTGAACCTGTATTTTTTGAAGAAGAATTTAAAATTGGAGATTGGGTTTCTTTTTATAGTGAAGTTAGAAGCAAAATTATTACTTCTCAAATTAAAGATTGGACTGCTCATAGTTACTGTAAATTAAAAAATGGGTCAGAACCTTTTAAACATCTTATTAGGAAAGCTACTGAAGAAGAAATTGCAGCAGCTACACATAAAACAGTTAAATTAAGCATAGGTAAAAATGTAGATATTGGAAGAGATAAATTATCTAATCAAGTTTTTATTATCGCTGAAGGAAAAACAATTCAATATAAACATATTAACAATTTGTATTGTAACACCAATACTTTTGGAGACACAGGTTGGAAAATTCAATACAATACTTTTGACATAGGATGTTGGAAAAATATAACTAGAGAAGATTTAAAATTAATTATAGATGCTTATGAAGAAATAAATGATTAAATTTGTTTTATGGCAAATTATATTATAACAAAAACTCCTATATTTGTAATATGGGAAAAATATTAATTACAAAAAAATGATTTATTTTATAGGAAATAGTAATTATAAAAACAAAGCAACTTTACAAGAATGTTTTGATTATTGTATTAAAAAAGAAATATTAGGTTTAGATATTGAAACTACTCGTAAATTTAAAGTAGGTAATTATGATGAATCAAAATATAAAGCTGGTTTAGATCCTTATTTATCTAAAGTATGTATGTTGCAAATAGGTGATATTGAAAATCAATATGTAATAGATGTTAGAGTAATAAATATTTCTTTACTATTTCCTATATTTAAAACAAATATTTTATTTGTAGGGCATTACTTGAAATTTGAGTACATTCATTTAAAACATAATTATAATATAGTATTAGAAAATATATATGATACAATGCTTTCTGACCAGGTTATTTTTAATGGATTAGGAAAATCAAAAGATAATCCAGAAGGTTTAAAATTTTCTTTAGAAGCATTATGTGATAGATATTTAGGAATAAAAAAACAAGATAACACTCTTTTTAATCAAGATGAAGAAGATGAAACTATTGATAAAACCACAAGATTAGGCTTTATCAATATATGTGATAGAGAATTTACAGAAAAAGAAATAGAGTATGGTGCGAAAGATATTGAGTATCCATTACTTATAAAATCCCTACAAGAAAAAAATAGTTATTTTCCTAAAGAATGTTTAAACTTAGAATTTGAATTTGAAAAAGTTTTAGGTGATATAGAATTAAAAGGAATAAACTTTAGCAAAGAAAAATGGATAAACACCTACAATGAAAAATTACCTATTTATCAATTTAGATTAAAAAAACTAAATACTTTTATAGAACAAAATTACAAAACTTTTTGTACTATTCCTGATTTATTTAATACAGAGCAAAGTTGTAATATTTTATGGAGTAGTCCAGATCAAGTTATTCATTTTCTTAGATTTTTAAATATTTGCCCTAAAGAAAAATCAAAACAAACAAAAAAGATGGAATGGACTTGTGGAGCAAAAAGTGTTTTAAAGTTGTTGCCAAGAAATTTAAAAGAATTGTATGAAAAAGATGTTGATATTGATATAACTGATATTAATACTTTTTTGTTAAATTATCTTCTTTGGAATAAATCAAAACAATGTTGTACTACTTTTGGAGAAGAATGGCTTAAAAATATCCATCCTATTACAAAAAGAGTACATACTAGCTATACACAAATTCTTAATACAGGCAGGATAAGTTCAAGAAATCCAAATCTTCAAAATTTACCAGCCGATGACTCTTATAGGCAATGTTTTATATCCTCTATTGGTAATAAATTTCTTAATTGTGATTTTAGTTCTCAAGAGTCTAGGGTATTAGCTGAAGTATCTGGAGATAAAAAAATGCTTGACTTTTTTAATAATGGTCATCCTATTCATAAAACTGATTTTCATAGCTTTACAGGCACAAATATGTTTTCTCTTTTAAGAAATGATCCTGCTTTAATTATAAATAAAAAAGATTTTCCAGAAGAAAGACAAATTGCTAAAACAATTTCATTTAAAGTAGCTTATGGAGGAAGTGCTTATACATTAAAGGATGATTTTGGAACTTCAGAAGAAGAGGCTCAATTATTTATTGATAATTTTCTTAATGCATTTCCAGATTTAAAATCTTATTTTAAAAATTGTGAGGAAAGTGTAATAAAGACAGGGTATATAATTATAGATAAAACAACTAATAGAAGATGGTTTAGCCCTGATTTTAATAAATTAGAAAAGATAAATAAAGAAATATGGTCTCATTTTCCAGACAATTATAGAAAATTATCTAAAGAACAAAGAGAAAAAGTAAAAAAAGAAGTTTATTTAAAAAAACCATACGTTAAAGATATGTGGAGTTTGTATTTTACTATTCAATCTTCACTAAAAAGAACTTCTTTGAATTACCCCATTCAAGGTTTAGCAGGTTCACAAACAAAAAAATCTGCTATTTTATTTAGAAAATATTGTATAGAAAATAACTTACAAGATAAACTGTTTTTAGTAAATCTTATTCACGATGAATGTTCTGCTGAAGTAAATGAAAATTTTTCAGAAGAAGGTTTACAAATTTTAAAATCAAAAATGATAGAAGGTGCACAATTCTTTTGTGAAAAAGTAAAAATGGATGCAGAAGGAAATATAAACATAAATTGGTCAAAATAAGTTTGGTTTTATAAGCTCTTTTTCTTATATTAGAGTATGAAAACAAATATTATGAAGACTTGTAAAAAATGTAATGAAGAAAAAGAGTTAGAAGAATTTGTAAAAAGTAAATTAACTTTAGATGGTACAATAAGTACTTGTAAAAAGTGTTTATATAAAATTAGACATTCCAAAAGTCATGAGCTTACTTTAAAAGACAAAAATTGTGCAATTTGTAACAAAATTAAACTTGCAAAAGAATTTCCTAAAAATAAGAGATTAATAGGAGGATTACATTGTTATTGCAAAGAATGTTCTAATAAAAAAAATAAAGAAAAAGAATACTATAAAAACTCTCAACAAGTAAGAAAAGAAAGGAGAAAAAATGATTCTAAATTTAGAGAAAAATTGAATAAACAAGGTAATGAAAGTAGAAAAAGAAATATTACTACTCAACTTTTAAATTCTTGTAGGGTTAGAGCCTTACAAAAAAATATGGACTTTAACATAATAAAAGAAGATATTATAATTCCTGAGTATTGTCCAATTTTATTAACTAAAATAGAATGTGGTACAAAAGATAATTATTCAAACTCTCCTTCAGTAGATAGAATAGATAATACAAAAGGATATATAAAAGGAAATATTCAAGTAATATCTAAAAAAGCTAATACAATAAAAAATAATGCTACAATTGAAGAGCTTATTCTATTATCAAAATGGATTGTTAAAAATTTTATACAAATTTAAATTGGTATTTAGCAAAATAATTTTAAACATATGAATTACAAACAATTAACTAAGCTTATTAAACATCCAGATATAAGTGTAGTAGAATATTTTCTATTACTAAATATATATTATAATCAAGAAGAAGAATTTCTAAAAGATACTTTCTATAATAGAAAATTTCAGAATTTAAAAGAATTAGGTTTCTTAGCTTTAAATAACAAATTAACTTTAGAAGGTAAAAATCTTATAGAGTTTGAGATAGGAATTCCTAAATTAGAAAGAAAAGTTTCTGATTCCTATTTTGAAGATCTTCATACAAAATTACAAGATAAATTATATAATCTTACAGGTAAAAAACAAAATATGTTACAGGGTAAATATGCTTTTCTTTGTAATAAAAGTGATTTACAAAAAAGATTAGCTAAAGTAATTAAGGATTACAAATTAAAAGATTTAGATAAAATAGAAAAAATATTATTAAACTATGTAACTAAATGTGTAGCAACAAGATTTGATAAAGTACATTTAATTCAATATTTTATTATAAAAGATGGAAATAGTATATTAGCCACTATTTATGAGAATTATGAAGAAAATGAAGTAAAAGATAGTATAGAAGATAGTCCTCAACCTAAAAGTATAAAAAATTTATTTTAATGAAATTAGATAAATTTAGAACATCTGATAAAAATACCTATATAATTAAGCCTGAAGATTGTATAGAAGAAATGCTAAATAGTCTAAAAAAAGGAAAAGTAAAAGGTTCTACTACTCATAATGAATTATTAGATCAATGTTGGACTTGGAGAAAACAAGAAGCTAATATTTGGACAGGATATGCAAATGAAGGAAAAGCTCTGGATATTGAAACATGGATTCCAACCCCAAAAGGTATGGTTTTTATGAGAGATTTGAAAGTGGGAGATCAAGTATTTGATGAAAACGGAAAAGTATGTAATATTATTGGTGTTACAGATATTATGTATAATAGACCTTGCTATAAAATAGAATTTAGTGATGGTGCTTTTGTAATAGCAGATGAAAAACATGAATGGGTAGTAGATGACATTCAAAGTAGGGGGAGTAAAGGAAGACAAAATAAAAGGAAAAATATTACTAAGAAACATGGGAATGACCAAAGAAATAAATGTTTAAGATCAAAAACTTTAGAAACTATAGAATTATTAGAAAATATTAAAATAGGAGAAAAATTAAATTATTCTGTTGATATTTGTAAACCTGTAGAATACTCTAAAAAAGAACTTATAATAGATCCTTATTTGTTAGGAATATGGTTAGGAGATGGGACTAGAGGTAGTGGTCAAATTACTACTTCGGATCCAGAAATATTAGATTATTTTAAAGAGGAAGGATTTGTTATATCTGACCATATTAGTAAGTATTCTTATGGTGTATTAAAATTTAAAGAAAAACTTGATGTTTTAGGCATTGCTAAAAATAAAGATATTCCGATAGAATATTTAGAATCTTCTATAGAAGACAGATTAGCTTTATTACAAGGTTTAATGGATAGCGATGGTTATTCTGATAAATTAGGAAGATGTGAATTTGTTACAATAAATTGGTATATGTCTCAAACAGTTTATAAATTAATGACAAGCTTAGGAATAAAAGTATATTTTACCGAAGATGAAGCAAGATTAAATGGAAGATATATATCTCAAAGATATAGATTAAGATTTAAATCAGAACTACCTGTTTTTAGGTTAAAAAGAAAATTAGAAAGACAGCAAGGATCAAGGAAACCTAAAAATAATTGTAGGTTAATAAAGGCTATAACAAAAGTAGACAGTAGACCTGTAAAATGTATAGAAGTTGATAGTTCAAACCATTTATATCTATGTACAGAACATTATATTCCTACTCATAATAGTCTGGCATTAAAACAACTTTGTTTAATAAAAGCTTTAGCTGATGATTGGAGATTTATTTTTTGTAGTCCAGAAGATTTTCCTCCAGAAGAATTTTATGATGATTTAATCCATACTCTTTCTGGAAAAACCACTGATAAAGATTATCCAGATAATTTAATTACAAAAGAAGAATATATTAAATGTTATAATCTAATCAAAGAACATTTTATATTTCTTTACATAGAACCTCCACATAATACAATAAAAGGAGTATTAGAAGAATTTAAAAAAATAATAGCTACTCAAAGAATTGATGGTTGTATTATAGATCCAATTTTAAAATTTGCAAGACCAAAAGATTTTCCAGAAAAAGATGACCAATACGCTGCTTATGTAGGTAGTATTTGTGTAGATTTTGCTAGACAAACTAATACATCATTTCATCTTGTAATGCATCAAACAACTCCTACTTTAGATTCTTTAACTAGGAAATATCCAGAACCTTCTATGTATAGAGTAAAAGGAGGAGGAAGTTGGTCAGATGGTTTTGATAATGTATTATCTGTTTGGAGGCCAAACTATGCAATTGATAAATTTGATACAACTGTTCAATTTTCTTCTCAAAAGATTAAAAAGCAAAAATTAGTGGGAATACCTCAAAAAATATCTTGGGAATTTAACAGAAAAACAAATAGGTATACTTTTTCAAAAGAATTAGAAAATCCTATTTTTAATTTTGATAAATATTTATAAAAAATACAATTCCATAACATCAGAAGAGTATTTTTTATCGTAAATTAGTAAATTAAACAAAAACAAAAATATGAGTAAATTAGCAGCAATTGTAGGAGAAAGTGGCTCCGGAAAATCCACTTCAATTAAATCTTTAGATCCTAAAGAAACTTACATCATAAATGTAGCAGGAAAAGAATTACCATTTAAAGGAAGTTCTAAATTATATAATGAAACAAATAGAAATTATAAGAGTCTTTCTTTAGCTAAAGAAATTTTAGAATTAGCTAAAATAATATCCAAAGATGCCCCTCAAATTAAAACCATTGTAATAGAAGACAGTAATTATATAATGGGTTTTACTCTAATTAATAAAGCACTAGAAGTAGGTTTTACTAAATTTAGCGTAATGGCTAAAGATATAGTTGCCTTAGTTCAAGGGTTAAAAGTTTTAAGAGATGATCTAATTATTTATTATATTACTCATCCAGAAGTACAAAAAGACGGAGAAGATATTATTAGTTATAAGATAAAAACTGCGGGAAAAGCTATAGATTCTCAAATTGTAATGGAAGGCTTATTTACTGTGGTACTTTATACTCATGTGGAAACAAAAGGAGATAAAACAGAATATTCTTTTATTACTAATAGATTTAATAAATATCCAGCAAAATCCCCATTAGAAATGTTTGATGAAATTAAAATTCCTAATGAATTATCTTTAGTTAATGATGCTATTAGAGATTATTATGCTTAAATTTGTATTCAAATTAATTAAATAAATAAATAAAAACAATTAAAAACAAACAAAAATTATGAGAATTATTCAAAATGCAGAAACAGGATTTGAAAGGAAACTTTATGTTGGAACGGGAGAAGTTAAAGTATTAGCAGTTAATCCTACACAAAAGGATTTAGATATTATTTTAGGGAGAGATCCTTCTGAAGATAGACAAGAATTAGAATATGTAAAAGAAGTAGAAGCAAAATATACAAAAGAAGGAGAAGAAGTTACAGTAAATACAACAAGACTTTTTGTAGATTTCTGGGTAGAAGAAGTTAAAACTGATGTAATTACTAAGATTAGATTTATGTTAACTAATATTCCAGCTTATAACAAAGATGGCAGTAAATTACAATTTATCAACCAAATAGGTCAAACAGGTTGGGCTATTGGAGAGGATGAATCTACTCTTGGAGATTGGTTCACAGAATTTAAAATTAACGATAGAATCACTAAGAAACAAATAGGTACTGAACCAAAAGTTTTTAGACCTTGTATGAGAGGTGAAGCAGATCTTTATGAATTCATTGCTAAATGGACTAATTTAAATATTTGGGATCATCAGTCTTATATTTTAGTTGAAAATACTAAAAAATTCTGGAAAGGAAATATGGCTGAAATAGAGCCTCTAGTTCCTATGATGGAAGATAAGACTATTCTTGCTCAATTCGGTGTCAGATCTCAATTAAAGACTGATAGTGACACAGGAGAAGAAGTAACTGTAGAGTACCAATCTGTATATACAAGAAATTTTGCTCCTGGTAACAATATTAAAGATTTTAACTTCCACAAACAAACAAGATTTGAAAACTTAGCTTCTGCTAAATACTGTTATGATTTAAAGAAATTTATTTCTGGAGTATTTGATGAAGAGTATGGGTTTAAAGATTTTACTGTAAAAGATTATTTTCAAGAGTATAATCCAGAAGACAATGTATTGAATAATGAATCTGCTGTTACAGGTTCTCAAACTAGTATGAGTTATTAATAGTAAAATTAATTAAACTTGAAGGCTCTTATTAATTTAAGGGCCTTTTTTTATTCACAAATTTTAAAATATGAAACTTACAAATAAAGAAAAAGACATTTTGAATTTAGCTTTGACTAAGTTAGATGAGTATTACGATGAACTTGAAAAAACGTGTAGAAGGTTCAAATGGATATGCCACAACTATTTACCACAAGCAGGTGATGGTTATGTAGCAAACAAAAACGTTTTTGATATTGAAGGCAAAACTATTGAGGATATTAAAAAAGCTAAAGAAGAAGGTCGTCAAACGATAATGAAGTTGATTAATGGTCTTTAGTATTACACCTAACGTTTTGCGTATATAAGAGGTACGCCTTAACGGAATTTTAAATTATAAACAAATGCTTGTAGGCGTATCTTGTATATACGCTGTTATAAGCTGTAAAAATTACGATTATGAAAGAAAAAACAATCAAATGGTTAGAGTACCATATAGATGAAATCAAAAATAATATGCTCGGAATGAAAATGAGCGAAGAAGATTACGAACTAAACCAAAAAGATATTGATGAGTTAATAAAATGTATCAAGTGGGTAAAAAGTAAGTGATTTTTATTGCTTATAACGTTGAATGTATGTGTAGTACAGCCTTGAACATACTTTTCAACTTAAAACAAAACTTAATTGGCTGTATTACATATACATATTGTTAGCTTTTCGTTTTTGTGCGAGGGCAAATAACTGGAAATTATGATAAAACTAAAATGTGAAAAATGCGGTATTGAGCATGAAAAACCAGCCGATTTTAAAAAGTGGAATGATGAAAGACCGAATGTGTTTTTTAAGTGGAGTTTAGCATTTTGTGATACTTGCAGACGTAATAAAGAAAAGGAAGCACTTAAAAGACTACCAGAAGTTATTAAAGCGTTGGCAAATGAAAGCTAACGTTTTGCATATACCCGAAGGAGGGGATTACGAAGTACAAAACTATCAATTAACGATGAACAACAATAGAAGCATATACTCTCATTTCAGTACTACAACCCCTATTTTGGGTATATGCTGTTATAGCTAGTGCTTCTTGAAAATTAAAAAATATGAATAAATCAATCGAAATAAAACACTTTAGCTTAATAGACTACAATGTTCTATTAAAAGTAGTTGCTGAATATATAAAGCAATACCAAATTAGCAGAAACAAGTTTGAATATGAGAAGGGCATGTTTGACTTAACTGATACTTTGTATGCTTTACAGTGTCATAAGAATGCTGTGAACATTGAAATAGAAAACCATTGGAAGTCTTTTTGGGTAAAAGTCAAAGAAACTAATGCAAAGTATAAATTTGAAATATGGTACGCTTCTTAGCATTGGCTATAACATCTCGCTAAACCCAACAAAACCAAAGTGAAATGAACATAATACAAAAAGAAGACTCTATAGATAAATTTAAATTGATTTATGAAAAATATGATGATTGGGATTTGTTCAGATACTATTTTGGAGAATTTAAGACTAAAAAAAGTTATTCTTCTCCTCTAAGAAATGATGATTCTCCTTCATTAAGTTTTTATATAAATAACAGAAGTCAACCAAGAGCTAAAGATTTAGCTTTTGGAAAAGTTTATTCCCCTATAGATTATGTACAAGAATTATATGGTTTAACTTTCCAACAAGCTTTAGATAAAATTTGTAGTGATTTTGGTATATTAGATATAAACTTTAAATCTGATATTTATAAAGTATCTAAAAAAGAAAAAGAAAAAATTATAAAAGAATCTTTACCTAGTAATATAAAGTCTAGTGTAAAAGAATTTACAAAAGAAGAATTACAATATTGGTTTGAGTATGGTACTGAAAAGTTTGAAACTTTAAGATTTTTTGATATTTTTTCTACTAATAGGTTTTGGATTAATTTAGTTCCTATGATATGTAGTAAGCCTACTTTTACTTATTTTTTTAAGAAAAGTAACCATATTAAAATATACCAACCATTAGCAAATAAAGAAAACAAATGGTATAGTAACAGTAATAATTTAGAAGATGTGCAAGGGTATTATCAAGCAAATATCAAAGTTAATAAGCCTAAACTTTTATTATTAGTAGCTTCAATGAAAGAAGTTACTTTTTTATATGAAAGAGGAATAACTGCAATGGCTGCTCATAATGAATGTGCTAATTTAGATCCTGATTTTATTAGACATCTTAGAAAGTATTGTGGGGTTATAATGAGTTTGTTTGATTTTGATAAAGCTGGTATTGAAGGATCTGAAAAATTAAAAAAAGATTTTGATATAGATTACTTTACTAAACCTGAATATTTTACTTCTCCAGAAAAAGATTTAACAGATTATTGGAAATATGGAAATCGAGAGGAATTAAATCAATTTATACAAGAAATTAAAGAATATGATAAATAAAATAGAATTTAACGATGAAGTTAAAAAACAATTTCATGGTAGTTGGCATAAAAAAATAGAATCTATTATAGAAAGTCCAGAAGTATATAATATATTTCAATTTCTTAAAGCAGAAAGTAAAAAAGGAATTAAGATTTTTCCTGGAGCTGGAGATCTTTTTAGACCATTTAAAACTGACCTTAATGATCTAAAAGTAATAATGGTATTTAAAGAACCTTTTTTAAATTTTCAAAGTATAATAACAATAACACCTATTGTAAAAAAATTACAAGAAGCCTGGTTAGATGACGTTTATAAAGGTAGAGAAGAAGAAATTAAAAAAGAAATGTACCATACAGATGTTAATTTAGACTATTTAAGATATCAAGGGGTAATGGTTACTAGTTTTAACTTAAACACTTCTGAAGGAAAATATAAAGAATTTTATGAATTATGGCTCCCTTTTTGGAAATTAGTTTATGATAAGATTTTAACTTCTGAATCAGGCTTAATATTTATATATTTTGGGAATAAATCAAAATTATCAATGTCTAATTCTAATATACATAATGAATTAGAATGTGAAGATATTTTAGATGCAATAAAAGAGAATAGAAAACTTTATCATAGAGGAATATTTTCAGAAGTTAATAAACTAATAAAAAAAAATCATCCTAAAAAAGCAGAAATCGAATGGTTAGATATTCTTCCATTCTAAAAATATAAATATATGATAACAAATGAAATACGGAGAACAAAAATCAAATTAGAATTACTTGAGAGTGATAATTTAAATTGGTTATTGAAAGATGTCTTAGAAGATTTTTCAGATAATATATTAAATGATAATATTATCTCAAATGAAGAAATTAAAGATATTTATAAAGTAATTGATAATATTAAATTGAGAATTAAAAAAAAATATTTACAAGAAATAAGTAAAGAACAAAAAACTAATCAATCTGAGTTTAAATTTTATGAAGAAAATTAATAATTATGAGTAAACATGTTGAAGTTGTAATAAACTGTTTTTTAGAAGGTAAAGGTCCCAAAAAAGTAAACAATACTAGAACAGATGGAGAGTCTTTATTCTTACATGAAAATAAAATAGCATGGTTTAATAAAGATAGAAGTGAAGTAATAATCACTAACTGTTCTTGGAGTACAAATACTACAAAATCTAGATTAAATATGCTACCTTTTTGTAATATTAAACAAAAGAATTATAAATGGTACATAAATACTGTTATGGAACAAGATAGATTAAAATTTGAAGAATTGGATGGAAAACCTTATAAAATTATATTATGAAAAAACAATTAGAATTTTTAAAACAAGAATTATTACAATTACTAGATAACATTGAAAGAATTGAAATAAGAAAAGAATTAGAGAAAAATGATAAATATTATTCCTATAAAACAAAAGAAGTAGGAGAATTAAAACATAGAATGGTGTCTATAAAACATAGAATGAGTTCTCTAAGAAAAGTATGTAGTTATGATTTATTAAAAAAATAAAAACAAAAAATGAAAATTCAAAATAATATAGACAATAACATTATATCTAGTGTTAATAAGGATAGTAGTATTAAAGTAGGAATTGATTTAGCTTCTATGGAGTTCTTAATGGGAATTCTGTCCACTAATTTATATTCCAATACTATCGGCACACCTATACAAGAAATAGCTTCTAATGGCTTAGATAGCAATGTAATGGCAGGTAATAAGGAGCCAATTATAGTTTCGTTATTAAAAAATGAAGCAGAACAATGGGAATTAAGTATTGAAGATTTTGGTTTAGGTTTAGATTCTACTGAATTTAATGAAATAATGAACAATTTTGGAAGTTCAACTAAAAGAGATAGAGATGATGCTCTAGGAATGTGGGGGATTGGTCGGTTTTCACCATTCTCTTATACAAATACTTATTCATACATTGGAAGAAAAAATGGTATAGAATATAAATATATTTTTAGAAAAGCTGAAATAGGTTTTTCTATAGATTGTCTTTATGAAAGACCTACAGAAGAAAGAAATGGAGTTAAAGTAATTATACCTGTATTAGAAAGAGATTATAATTCTTTTAAAAAAGAGATTAAAGAAAAGTTAGCATATTTTGATGATGTATATTTTAATATACAAGATAACTATTCAAATGAAATCTTAGAAAGTATTAATAACTTTAATATTATAGAATATCCTGATTTTAAGTGGTCTTCTTTAGATGAGAATAACAAAACTAAAATATTATTGGGAAAAATAAATTATGAATTAAATTACAAAGAATTGGGTTTAATGCATTATACACTTCCTATAGCCATTAATTTTTCTTTATCAGATGGTATTTATCCTACCCCTAACAGAGAAGGGATTAAATATACTTACGAAACAAAAAATACTATACTTTTAAAATTAAAAAAAATTTGTGAGTATATGGTTGAAAGTTATAATAATAGTTTAGAAGAAATAGATGATATTAAAAAATGGTTTAAATTTCATATGATGGCTACTAAATATTTTTCTATAAAAGATAAAGAGAATAAAATTCTTAGTTCTTTTGATATTAATGTTGTTTTAAAATGTCATGATGAAATATGTAATATATTGTCTCCCTTAAAATCAACTTTAAAATTAAATCTTCCTATATTAAAGGAAATTCCTTATTTATCTCAACTTAAAGAAAAAGAATCAGATTATGTGCCTTTTTTATTTACTTTTAGATCTAATATTTTTATAAATTATAGATATATAGCTAAATTTAATGATCAAATTTATAGCACAAAAGATTTACCTAATTATAATGATAAGCTTTTTACTAAGATATTAGCTAATGAAATTATTATTATAAGTAATAACCAAATATCTTCTGCAAAACACCAAAGGGATTATTTAAAAGATAAATTTAAAGGATATTCTTATAAATATATTATAAAACCTAGAACTTTACCTTTATTTTTAGGAGAAGATAGTGTAGATGAATGGTCAAGACTTTCAAATGATTATCATAGTGTTTTAAATCTTAAACAATTTCCAAAAGGAAATTGGAATAAGATAATAGTAGAATTTGATAAAGTAGAAGAATTACTGTTAAAGCATTGTTTAAAAGTAGAAGATCTTAAACCTACTAAAGAGTATATTGATTCTAAGAAAAAAGCTAAAATTAACAACTATACTGTTAATATTACAAAAACAAAAGAAGAAATTAATTTAAAATTAGCTACAAATTTAGAAAAATGGTCTTCTGATTGGAATTGTAAATTTGAATCTAATGTAATAGAAATAGAAAAAATTAGATTACAGCCTTACACAATTGTTTATGGAGAATTAGATGATAGAAGAATATTAGATAATATTTATAAATTTTCCAATAATGATTTAGGAAGGAAAAAAGGTAGAGGAGCAATTGTACCTACAATTTTAGGAATAAGAGATATAGAAAAAGTAAAAGATTTAAAAATACATAATTTTAAAAGTATTAAACAATTTATGGAAGAAGATGAAAGAACAATAGGTAATTATGTTACCGCTCATAAAGTACATTTATTTTTAAATGACAAAGAAAGTGATTTTTTAATTAGAAATAAAGATTTCATTGAAGAAAATATTTCTGAAAGAGTGAGTAATAATTTACAAAAGTTATTAGAATTTAAACAATCTTATAAAAATATTCACAACTTTGATAATAAATTTGCTGAAAGTTTAAAAGAAATTGCTACAAAAAATAATTGGAAAAACTTAGAAATAGAAAGTTTATTAGAAGAAACTGAAAAAGATTTGCTTAAATTAAATTTCTTGAAATTTTTAGAAGTTGATAACAATAGGTATAATTATGGAAATGATAGAATTTCAGCAAATAAAATTCCTTTTATTCATGAAACCTTAAAAAATAGAAAATTTAGAATGGATAGTAAACATTATCCACTAATTAAGAATTTAACAGAAGAGATTGTCCCAATTGAAAATGAAGAAGTAAAAACATTAGAAACAATAATTTAATAAAATAAATAAATTACAAGCTAAAGTTATTTTTAATAAGTAACTTTAGCTAAAATTAAAAACAAAAATTATGGCACATAAATATTTATCCCTAGAATGGTTTAAGTCTAAAATAGATAAAGTAGTAACTTCTTCTATTGAAAAAATATCTACTTCTAAAATTGAAAAATTAGTAGATGAACAATTAAATACTCTACAAGAACATTATGAAGAAGATGATAGTAATATAAGTTCAGATTTTGACATTGATAAAAGAGTAAATGATATTGAAGTATTTTATATTATAAATAATATCCTTACTATATACTTAAAATCTGGTCAAGTTATTTCTAAAAATCATGCAACTCCAGAAGAAATTGAATATTTACAAGATGAGTCAGCTGATCGTTCTGAAAAAACAATTTTAGATTTATTCACTTCAGAAAATATCAAAGTTAGTAGAGAAGAAAAAAAACAAAAAAGAGAAGAAGAAGAGAAAGAACTAAATTTAGTAAAAAGTAATTTTAATATATTGATTGAGACTGGAGATTTTATTGAAAAAAATGATTCTATTTATCTAAAAGGAATTGAAGAAAGAAGTATACCTAAATTACTTATTAAAGAATTTGCAAATACTTTAGAAAGATTTCAATTAACAAACTCAATAACTTATAAAACACAATATAATGGTTTAAAAAAATTCTGGTTAAAATGTTGTTTAAATCCAAATAGTCAAAGTAGTGAAGATCTTTATGGTTTTTTAGAAAAACATAATATGAAGATTGACAAGCATGGTAATTTCTATACTTATAGAAGAGTAGTTACTGTTTCTAGGGGAGATACTGAATTAGTAGATTTTATTTCTAATTTTTACAATAAAGTAAAAGCAATTTGGAGAAAACATACAAATAAATATTATGTTATAAAAAACTCAGAAACTAATGAATTGTCTCTTTCTAAAAAAATAGATAAAAAAGGAGAAAATTTAGGTAATTTAGAAACATTATATAAAAATTTACCTTTGTTAAAAGAAAATAGATACACAGACGCTCATACTAGAAAACAAGATTACAGAGTAGGTCAAATTCATTCTATGCCAAGATATGAAGGAGATGATAATAATACTAGATCTTGTTCCACAGGATTTCATCAGGCAAGTAAAGAATATAATTACACTTACTTTGGAGATCAAGATATTTTATGTATTGTAAATCCCATTTCAGTATTAGCAGTACCTCAAAACGAATATGGTAAACTAAGAGTAAGTGATTGGTTTTTTGCTATGACTTTAACAGAAGAAGAAAAACATATTTTAGATGAAGATTGCTTTGATGTACAAGAGCTTGGGGATATTTTTGAAGAACAATTTAATGTAAATTTAGAAGAAAGAGTTAAAAATGGTATATCAGAAGAAGTTCAAAGGCATACTTTTAATTTAGCTCCTATTACTACTTCAGAAATCAAAAAGATTCTTAAATCTTTAGATGAGATTAAAGTAACAATTGCTGATAGAGTTGTTAAAATTAATTAAAAAATTATGAATAAAATTAAATTCAGAGTACAAAAGTGGGCTATAAATTTTATAGTCCCTTTTGCCATTTTAGATAGCTTATGGGTAATATTACCTGCTATAAGAAAATTTTATCTTACAAATGGAGATAAAAAAGGTTTAGAAAAAACAGATAATTTGATAAAATCCCTTAGAAAACTGTTACCTAAAGAAATCACAGAACAAAAATAATTTATGAGTAAAGAAATTAAAATATATGTATTTAATAAAATTAAAGAAGGTATAAAATATTTTTATGTTTATTATAGAAATGATAACAAATTTATTTTACATGCCTCTAATGATTTAAAATTAAAAGCATACGAAATTTCAGAATTAACTCTTGATCATTTAAGGAGATATAAAAATCATAAAAATATTAAAGCAAAAAGAATAACAGTTGATATAATAGAAAAACAACTCTTTATTATAAATAATAATGTTTGGTCATTATTTCCTAATTTAGAATAAATAAAAAATATGAAAGAAGAAAAAAATACTTGGACAGTAGTTATTCCTCAATATTTAACTCATATACAGTTAAGTAAAGCTAGAAGACCTACTTACTATTCCAAAAAAGATCAAATTATAGGTGGAATTCCAAAAAAGTATATGAAAGATGGGATTGAATTTAATTCTAAAGGGAGAGCTATAAATGCTCTCTCTAAAGAAGTCATAATTAAAAATTCAAGGTCAGCAGGTACTCCTAAATTATGGAAAATCAATGGTCAAGATTTATGGAGTGGTAATTTACATCATTCTACAAGAAGTAAAATGAATGAACAATTACATGAACACTTTGCTGAACATATAATTAAACAAGTACAAAAAGATCAAAAAACAAAAACCATTGATCTTAAAATTGATGAAAGAATTCATATTCATTATTTATTTAAAGATAAAATTGGACAGGATATTGATAATTTAGCTAGTATATATATAAAAACTTTTCAAGATACTTTATCTAAAGCAAAAGATAAAAAATTTGGACATATAAAAAAAGTAGGATTAATTCCAGATGATAATCCTAGATATGTAAAAAGTTATATGCCAGATTTTGAAGAAATTAGTGATCATGAAAAAAGAGAATTAATTATAACAATTTATAAAATTAAAATCAAATGAATACATTAGAAAGAATAAATGGATATATTGACCCAGATGATCCAGAAAATGATAAAGGTCCTTGGATAGGATATTTAAAAATGGCCCTTTTTATTATAATAACAGTATTAATAATTAAAACACTTATAGAAAAATTATGAACATAATATCAAAAGCATCAGAACCTATTTCTGAAAAAACATATAGAAGTCTTAAAGACAGATTAAGTTATTCTACTTTAAAAGATTTCGATAAAGATAGAATGAAATTCTATAAAGAATACATTCTAAAAGAAGGAAGAGAATTTGTACCTAATAATGATACAATAAATGGATCTCTTGTAGATTGTAGTTTATTTACAAAAGAAGATTTTGACTTAAAATTTACTATAGCTGTTGCAGAAAAACCTTCTGGACAAATGGGTGAATTATGTGATAATTTAATTGCTATTACAAATAAATATGCTGTAAAAATAGATCCAGAAGACGAATATTCTCCAGTAGATATAACAGTAGATTTTGAGACTATATTTCGAGAAGCTTATCTGGATTTAATAAAAAAAGATAAATTCAAAGGTAAATCTATTGATAAAGTTGCAGAAATGTTTGAAAAAGATGATGATGCAGAAGCTTTTTATCAAGAAGGAAGAGATTCTATTGGAAAACAAATAGTAACTGTTAGTCAAACTACTTATTGTGATAAACTTGTTACAGATGCATTAAATAGTCCTTTTGAAGCAGGAGAAATATTAAGAATGGAATCTAGCTCTAATGTAGAAGTATTAAATCAATTAATTATTCTTTTTGAGTTTGAAGGAAATCCAATGAGGAGTATGTTAGACAAAGTAATAGTGGACCATATTAAAAAAGTTGTAAAACCTTATGACTTAAAAGTAACTTGGGAAAATGAAACTTTTGATTATAACTTCTTAAAGATGAAATACTATATTCAGTTAGGAGTTTATTCATTAGCTATTAGATATTGGATAGAAAACTATCGTCCAGAACTGAAAGATTATATTGTTGAAGATTTTTGCTTTATTACAATTGATTCTTCTGGAAAAACTGTTCCTCTTGTATACAAAACTTCTCAAGAATGGATAGATAAATCAATAGAAGGATTTACTACTACTTCTGGAAGAAGATATAAAGGAGTAAGAGAATTAATTTCTGAAATAAATCATCACCTTGAAACAGGAAATTGGATGATTTCAAAAGAAAATTATAAAAATAATGGTAAAGTAATTTTAAAAGAAAACTGGATGTAATGGCTGAAAAATATATTGATATAAAATGTACAGTTTGGGAAAGAGTATTCTTATTTGAAGATGAAGATATAAAAGAAATTATAGAAAAAATTACTAAAGAAGGAGTTAATATTCTTTTTAATGATGAAATAGTAAGAGAACATATGGTTTTGGAAGATACGTCTACTTTTATGGAAACAGAAGAAAATGATAATCAACCAACAATAGAAGTTTATAAAAATTTAGAAATTGTATGGGATAACATAAATTTCAATTACACTGAATAACTTAACATCAAATCTCAATTTCTCTAGTAGGTATTTCGTATATTTACTAGAGAAATTTTTATAAAAAAAAAAACAATTTATGGCAAAAAAAGTGAAAGAGGAAAAATTAGGTTTATCTGAAGTATTGAAGAATTTAAATAAAAAATATTCTAATAACGAGCAAGAAGAAAGATTTTTTATTCCTACAGGTAGTATATCTCTTAATAAAGCATTAGGTGGAGGTTACATGAGTGGTAGAATAACAGAGCTAATAGCATGGGAAGGTGTGGGAAAAGCCCAACCTTTATATTCTAAGGTATTAACACCAACAGGTTGGATAGAAATGAGAGATGTAGAAGTAGGTACAATTGTATCTACCCCAGATGGTAATGATAGTACTATTATTGGTATTTTTCCTCAAGGATTACAAGATGTTTATAGAATTACTTTTGATGATAAAACTTTTACAGATTGTACTTTAGATCATTTATGGAAAGTTAGAACAAGGCAAACTGACCAAGAACAAATTTTAAGTGTAAAAGAAATACTATCTATTGGATTAAAGAAAAAAAGTGGATGTAGAAATTTTAGTATTCCTATGGTAGAACCTATTAAATTTTTACAGTATGGAAAAATTAGCATAGACCCTTATTTATTAGGACTTTTATTAGGAGATGGTTGTTTTACTCAAGATAATATTAAATTTACAACAGCAGACGAAGATATATTAATTAATATAGAAGAAATATTGAAAAAAAATTATAATAATACTCGTTTATCTAAAAAACAAGGAAAATATGATTATAATTTTAGAAAAATTAAAAATGGAAATTCTAAGACAGAAATTTTTAAGGAAATAAAAGAATTAAATTTAATAAAATTATATTCACATGAGAAATTTATACCTAAAGAATATCTCTTTACTTCTATTGAAAATAGAATTGCTATTTTACAAGGATTATTAGATTCTGATGGTACAGTTTCAAATTGTTCAATAAGTTTTTCAACCTCAAGTAAAAGATTATCTGAAAATTTTGAATTCTTAGTAAGAAGTTTAGGAGCAAGATGTACTACTTCTACTAAAAAAACTAGTTATGGGGGTAAAATTAAAAAAGAAGGTAAACTTAGTTATAGAAGTAATGTTTTACTAAATACTTTACAATTTAAACCTTTTAAATTAAACAGAAAATTAGTAAAATTTAATATTTCTAAAAGCCCTTTTAAGGAAAAATATATAGAAAAAATAGAAAAGGTAGGAGAAGAAAATACACAATGTATAGCTATTGGACATCCAGATAGATTGTACATAACTGATGATTTTATAGTTACTCATAATACTACAGCAGCTCTTCATGCAGTTAAAGAAACTCAAGAAATGGGTAAAATTGCCGCATATATTGACGCTGAACATGCTTTAGATAGAAAATATGCAGAAGCAATAGGTGTAAATTGGGAAGAACTAATTTTAATTCAACCTTCTTTTGGGGAAGAAGCTTTTGAATATGCTGAAGAATTAATTAAATCAGGGGAAATAAGTTTGATTGTATTTGACTCTACTTCTGGGATGATCCCAAAATCTCAATTTGATAGTGAACCTGGTAGTTTTCATATAGGTAAACATGCTTTATTATTTGCTAAAGAGATTCCAAAAATAAATGTATTAATTTCTAAAAATAATACAGCTTGTATATTTATTTCTCAAGTAAGAGAGAAGATAGGTGTAATGTTTGGGTCACCGGAAATTACTCCCGCAGGAAATACATTGAAATTCTTTGCATCTAATAGAATAGAATTAAGAAAAGAGTTGATTAAAGTAGAAGGATTAATTGTAGGAACAAATAGCAAATTTAAAGTAATAAAATGTAAAACTGGCTCTCCATATTCTATTGGTAAATTACCAATTCGATTTGGAATTGGTATAGATAAATATGAAGAAATAATAGATTTAGCAAAAGAAAGTGAGGTTATTAAAGTTTGGGGAGATACTGTAACTGTATATGAAGAACCTGAAAATTTAAAAATAAGTGTAAAAGATTTTAACACTCTTTTGAGAGATGATGAAAATTATTTCAATGATATTAGAAAAAGAATTGAAGAAAAATATACATTAACACAAGAAATAGAATAATATGCAAACATTTGAAGAATTTAAAGAATTGATTGATAAAGTAAATTCACAAGGATCTGAATTATCTATTGATCCAAGTGAGATTAATAGCATGTATAATGAGCAATGTTTAAATCAGATTGGAACATATTTTAATATAGCATTAGGTTTTTTCTTAAAAAACTATAAAGAATTGGAACCAAAACAAATGTATGATTGGACTATAGCTATTGAAAAATTCTTTAGAATAAATACAGACAAACAAGGTAGAGTAGAAAGTTTTGGAGAAGAAAGAAAAGAAATAGAATTAACTAAGCAACAGAAAATAGATAAAGCTTCTGATAGTTTAGTTAAATCTGGAATAATTTTATAAATTTATTGTTATGAAAAGAAATAGTATGATGCTATTAAGAAATAGTGTTCATTGTAATCATTGTAATACCACACTTGTTTCAAGACATAGACATGATTTTGTGGGATGCAAATGTAAAGAGAGTAATGAACAAGTTTTTATTCATGGCGGTTTGGATTATGGTAGATTATTATCTGGTCCAGAAAGTGATTTTGTGAATTTAAGTATATGGGATGAAGGAGATCATAATCAAAGAAGAGAATTACTTGAATGGGGAATTAATTATGATAAAGAAATGAAAAAATTAGAAAAAACCCAATTTAAAAAAATAAAAGACTTAAATACAGACCATATCCAAGCTATTTTAAATGGAGAATATGCCGGAGATTTTTATAAAGAAGTTTTTAAAGATGAATTAAAGTATAGAATAGAAAATAAAATTGAATAAAAAACCAAAACTAAAAAAAAAAACAATGGAATTAAAAATTAAGAATTGTAATGAATGTCCTTTTATGGTAAGAGAATACGATGAATGGTCTACAGGTAACGACACTTACTTATATTGTAATTTTCTTAGAACAAGAGGATTAGAGAATTATCTAACTTCTTATGATGAAATAGATATGGAACCTCAAGATGAAGATGAAATAATGAATATTATACCTCTTCCAGATTGTCCACTAAGAAAAGATGATATGGAAATAAAACTAATTTTATGAAAATAAAAAATGATAGACAATAGGACAAATACAACAATTTATATGTATCCTTTTTATTCCAACTGGGAAAAGGAGGATAAAAAATTAATAGAATCTCTTAATTTTGATAATTTTTATTTAGGAGATATGGAATATAAACACTATAATTATTTTGTAGATTTTGACTATTTCCAAAAAGATAATATTATATTTGGAGTTCTTTCTGGAGAAAAAAATAAAGATTTTAATGATACAATAGAATTATTAAAAGAAAGTAAAATGACAGTTGCTTTTTATGATATTACTCATTATATGTTTAACCCAGATACAGATGAAAAGTTAATAGATGGAGAAATAAAAACTATGTTTGTATTTAAAGTAACAGGTACTTTTATAAAGACATTAGAAAAATTCAAATTAAGTAAATACTCTTTAATGTATACTAAATACGATTTAGGATTTTATTTTAATTCTCATATACCTTATCTAATAAAAATTATAAAAGAAGGAGATAAAGAAGTAAATGTGACTTTAGAAAACTATAAAGAAATATTTGCCAATATCAATTTAGAAACAGATATTAATGAAGTAAAAATTTCTTATTATCATATTCTAAATAAATCTCCAGAATTAGGTGAATTATTAGGTAAATTATACCTTATGGATTTTACACCTAATATGGAATTAAAAAGTAAATTAAAATACGAACAAGAAATATATAACTATGATAAAGTTATGTATCAAGATTTAAGATTAAACTAAACAAAAACAATAATAAATATGTCAAAAGGATTGGAAACTATTCCAAAAAATCAAATGCAAGGAAAAGATCTTTTATCTAATTTAAAATTTAATGAATCCTATGCAAAATTCAACAAATCTTTAAATAGATTAGAAACTTGGGAAGAAGCTGCTACTAATGTAATGGATATGCATTATAATAAGTTTTCAAAATTAGATAATTGGCAACAAATAGAACCTTACTTTGAAAGTGCCAAAAAAGCTTACATAAATTTAGAAATTTTAGCTTCACAAAGAAATTTACAATTTAGAGAAAAAAGTATTACTAAACATAATGCAAAACTCTATAATTGCAGTGTTACTTACATTGATAGACCAGAAGTTTTTAAAGAAGTATTATGGGTTTTACTTTGTGGATGTGGAGTAGGATTTTCTGTAGAACAAAGATTTATAAATAAATTACCTAAAATATATAGTAGACAAGGTGAAAATATTTTACATGTTATTGATGATAGTATTGAAGGTTGGGCAAAAGCAATTGATCTTTTAATGTTTTCTTTTTTTGAAGGAACTAATAAAGTATTTTTTGATTATTCTCAAATTAGAGAAAGAGGTACATTAATAGCAGGAGAGTTTTTAGCACCAGGTCCTGATGGTTTAAAAAAATCTTTAGAATTAATTGAAAAATTGTTGTCAAATAAATTAAATAATAATTCTCAATTTTCTTGCTCATTAACTTCTTTAGATTGTCATGATATAATCTGTATTTTATCTGATGCTGTATTATCAGGAGGAGTTAGAAGAAGTGCTTTAATTTCATTATTTGATAAAGATGATGAGTTGATGTTAAAATGTAAAACAGGAAATTGGTTTTTAGAAACTCCTTGGAGAGCTAGAAGTAATAATTCTGCAAAATTATTGAAAAGCTCCTTAACAAAACAAGAATTAGATTCTTATAAAGAGTATATTATGCAATTTGGAGAACCAGGTATATTATTAGTAGATGATATTAATATAATTTGTAATCCGTGTGTAGAAATAGGTTTTATACCTGTTAATCCTTTTACAGGAAACTCTTGTTGGTCATTTTGTAATTTGAATGAAATCATAGGTTCTAAAGCTACTACCCCTGAAAAATTTTATGAAGCTTGTAAAAATGCCTCCATTATTGGTACTTTTCAAGCTAGTTATACTGATTTTTCATTTCTAGGAAAAGATACAGAGGAACTTATATCATGGGAATCTTTATTAGGGGTTTCTATAACAGGTATAATGAATAATCCTGATACATTATTAAATCCGGAAATATTAAAAAAAGGTGCTGAAATTGTTAAAGATACAAATAAAATAGTTTCAAAATTAATAGGTATTACACAGTCTGCAAGAACTACTTGTGTAAAACCATCAGGAAATGCTTCTGTACTAGCTAAAACAGCCTCTGGGATACATCCAGCACATGCTAGAAAATACTTTAGGACTATTCAATTGAATAAAGATACCCCAATGGCCAAATATCTTAATAGTAATCATAAAGAATTATTAGAAGAGGGTGTTTGGTCACCAACAAATACAGATTATGCTTGTTTTATTCCTATAAATGAGGATAATGAAACTATTATTAAAAGTAATTTAGATGAAATTGATTTTTTAGATTCAGTTAAAACTGTTTATAAATATTGGGTATTAGAGGGTACAAATAAACATTTAGGATATAGTGACACAGTTACTCATAATGTAAGTAATACTGTATCAGTTAATGATTGGGATAAAACTTTTGATTATATTTTTGATAATAAAGAATATTTTTGTGGGTTATCATTTTTACCTAATACTGGGGATAAAATTTATAAACAAGCTCCTTTTGTAGAAATATTTTCTTTGGATGAATTAATTTCAAAATATGGAGATGCTACTATATTTGCTTCTGGATTAATTGTAGACGCTTTACATTGTTTCCAAAATGATTTATGGGATGTATGTAGTGCTGTGACAGATAGAGGGTTTATTCTTTCTGGAGACAGAATTACTGTTATGGTTAAGAAAGATATTGTAGCTAGAATTAAGAAATTCGCAAAAAATTATTTTAAAAATGATCTTAATAAAACAATTGATTGTTTGAAAGATGTACATTTATATCATAAATGGGTTAAAATTAATAGGAGTTTAAATAAAAAACCTATAGATTTTAGTAAAATTGATTATGTAGAGAAATATCTACAAGTAGATGAATTATCTGGTGTTGCTTGTAGTGGTGGGGCCTGTGAGATTATTTAAATAAAAACAAACTAAGCCTAGAACTAAATATTCTAGGCTTTTAAATTAAAACAATGATAAAGAAAATTAAAGATTATTTCTGGTATATAAAATATTTCTATAAAGAGTTGTATTTCTTTAAAGCATTATTTTCTCCTTTTAAACCTTTTAAACTAGATTTTTATTTTGGAGATATAGAAAAAGGTGTACCTTATTTTTTACCTAGAAAAGTAAATAAAAAAACAAATAAATTTGAACAAACTAAATGGTTTGGAATAAATTATTGTTTCTTAGGTTATAAAACAAAATGGACAAATGATGATTTTAGGTTTGAATGGAAACCAAGGTTTTCAATAGTACTCCTGAAAAAACAATTTTGTATAACTGTAGTTGTGGAAAACCCTTATCATTACTGGGAATCTTTTCTATACTATGAAAAAAGAACAGATAAAAAATTATCAAAAGAAGAAAGAATTAAATTAACAATTAAATATTTCCCTCAAACTTATACAGTTACTTCAACAAAAGATGGTAAGTATGTTGTGAATTATTATGAATTAATATTAAAAGAAAAATACTTAAAATTTATAGATTATGAAAATAAAATTTAAAAAATTCCATAAAGATGCTGTGATACCTTTACTTGCTACAAAAGGTGCAGCTTGTAGAGATGTAGTAGCTACAGAAATAATTCAACAAGACTCTTATAAAGTTACTGTTCATTTAGGATTTGGAACAGAAATTCCAGAAGGATATAAAATGTGTATAGCTCCTAGAAGTTCATTTACTCAAAAAGGGTGGATTATGGCAAATTCTCCAGCTCAAATTGATAGTGATTTTACCGGAGAATGGAAATTAAAATTTGAAGCTATTATTACAGATGCTATACCTTCACAAGGAGGAATGTTAGTAGATTTATTGCCAGAATCTTTTCCCTATAAAGTAGGGGACAGAGTAGCTCAAATTTGGTTAGAAAAGATTGAAAATTTTGAATTTGAAGAAGTAAAAGAATTATCTACCACAGATAGAGATCCTTCTGGATTTGGTAGTACAGGAAATTAAAAAAAAAAATAAAATATGAAAATACTATTTAATAATAAAACATATATCCTAGTTTGGCATCATGTAAATAATGTTGAACATGAAATGGTAAGATTAGGGTTAAAACCTAGGAAACTTACACAAGAAGTATACGCTAAAGAAAGTTATACAGATTGTTTCTTTAAAGAATTAGATACAAAAGAAACTGTTTGGTATACTAGAGCCATAATGGGTAAAAAAGAAAAACATTTTAATAAAGACAAAGGGAGGAGAGTTACTTTAAGAAAACTATTTAATCATTTTGATTATACAAAAGAGCAAAAAAAAGAGATTTGGAAAGATTATTTTATTCATACTAACCAATTACATCTTTTAAATAAAATGGATAAAAATAAATAAAATCATGAAATTAACGACAGAAAAAGGAAGTGCAAATTATGTCTGTAGTGTAATTAGATTACAAAAAACTTATCCTATAGAAGGAGCAGATAAAATTGTAAAAACAGAAGTCTTTGGAAATGACGTAATTATATCTAAAGATACTGTTTTAGGAGAATTAATGATTTATTTCAATAGTGGTACAAAGTTAAATTCAGAATTTTGTAAATATAATAATCTTTATTCTAACAAAGAAAATAATATAAACCCAGAAGCTAAACCTGGTTATTTTAGTAAAACAGGTAGAACAAAAGCTATAAAATTAAGAAATGTAATTTCTGATGGTATTTTATTACCTATTAATACTTTGTCTTATTTAATAGATACAAAAAAATTAAAAGAAGGAGATTGTTTTACTACTATTGATGGGAATATTTTGTGTGAAAAGTATATTGTTCCAGAAAATAAAAGTAATTCAAATAAGTCTAACAATAAAAAGAAAGAAGTAAAATTTGACAGAATAATTGATAATCAATTTCAATTTCATAATGATACTTCTAATTTAAGAAAAAATATACATAAATTAAATATTAATGATATTATAAGTATTCATTACAAAAAACACGGAACAAGTTTTGTAGCTGGAAATATTTTAGTTAAAAAAGATTTAAAATGGTATGAAAAATTAGCTAAAAAATTAGGTTTAAACATTGTTGATCAAGAATATGATGTAGTCTACAGTTCAAGAAAAATTATAAAAAATCAATACTTAAATAAAACCTTAGACAAAAGTTATTATAAATCAGATATTTGGGGAGAAGCAGTAGAGAAAATTAAACATTTAATTCCTAAAAATTGGACTATTTATGGAGAAATAATTGGTTTTACTTCTTCTGGATCTCCTATCCAAGGAAAATATGATTATGGATGTAAAGTAGGTGAACATAAATTATACGTTTATAAAATTTCTATAACCAATATAGATGGGGAAGTAATTTATCTTACAGATAAACAAATAGAAGAATATTGTGAAAAAGTAGGTTTACTATATAAAGATACTTTTATTTATTATGGCTTTATTGATGAATTATTTGCAGACCATAATTTTATTGCTTGGGATATATTGGATAAAGAAAAAGAATATGATGGATGGCAAGAAACTTTATTAGCTTTTTTAGAATTTAAGTATAATGAAAAAAATTGTTATATGTGTAATAATAAAGTTCCTGAAGAGGGGATTGTTTTAAGGGTAGAAAAACTGTTTGAATATGAAGCTTACAAATTAAAATCAAAACGGTTTTTACTTATGGAGTCTGATTTGCAAGAAAAAGAAGAAATAAATATAGAGGATAATCAAGAAATAAATGATTAAAAGAAAAACATGTACGGAAGATAACTGTACAAATTTTATTTGGAAACAGGGCTTTTGTCAAAGACATTTGCCCTTTTCTAATAAAGGATTGACTAAAACTAAAAGATTAAATAAAATTTCTGCTCAAGGGATTATTAAAAAGTTAGAAAAAACAGTCAATACTAAATTACAGTTTAAATTATTTGAAGAAATATACAAAGAACATCCAACTAAAACATGTTTTGAGTGTAATAAATCGGTTAATGGTCAATCTTCAGCACAGTTTCATCATTTGCTTTTTAAAAGTCAATATCCTGAGTATAGATTAGAAAAATGGAATATAGTACTAGTTTGTGAAAATTGTCATTCTCAAGTACACACTAATATAGATAAAACCCCTAAAATTAAAAAATATACATTAGAAATAAAGGAAAAATGGTCAAACTTATAAAATTATTAGACCCTCTTGTTTACAGAGATTATAAAAGAAAAAGAGTAATAAAAATTGGTTTATATGAATGCTACTGCGGAAATGAATTTAAAACAAGAGTTAGAAAAAATTTACCTATTACTTGTGGTTGCATAATTAAAACTGGACTTAATAAAACTCATAATATGTCTAAAAACAACAAAGTTTATAATACTTGGTTAGCTATGAAATCTAGATGTTTAAATATAAATTCTAAAGATTACAAAAATTATGGGGGGAGAAACATTACAATTCAAGAAAATTGGATAACTAATTTTAAAGATTTTTATGAATATATGGGAGAAAAACCTTTTAAAAGAGCATCACTTGATAGAATAGATGTAAATGGTAATTATGTAGAAGGTAATGTAAAGTGGTCTAATGATAAAGAACAAGCAAACAATAAAAGAAATAATAAAAAAGTAGAGTTTTTAGGACAAACTAAAAATCTTTCTGAATGGGAAGAAGAATTAGGTATAAATCAAAACTTAATTTCTGCAAGATTAATAAAAGGTTGGAGTATTGAAAAAGCATTAACTACCCAACCTGTTACTAAGAAACATTAATTAATCACAAACAAAGCTAAAGAGAAATTTTTAATTTAAAATATTATAACTTATTAGATTAATAGTATTATATTTACTACTTAATTTAAAATATTAAATATGGATTTAAAAGTTTTTGTAGAAGATGAAAGTAAATTTCAACAATTATTAGAAAAAGAATTAGAAAAAGATCTTTCATCAATAGGATCAAAAGAAAATGAAGAAACTGTAGAAGAAAGAGAACATAGAGAAACAATGCGTATAATAGGTATGCCAGGATTTGAAGAAAATTATGATCAACCTAATTTTACAATGCAAAGTGTAAATAGTGTAGAATTGTCAAAACAATCTTGTTTTTTAGCCAAGCTAAATATACCTATTTCAGAAATTAAAAGTGTTTATGTAGATGAAGTAAATAGAATTCAAAAAGAAGTTGTAATGATTATAAATACAGCTCATAATCAAACTTATAATTGTCTTTTTGAAAAAAGTAAATTTAAACTAATTATAGAATATATTAGAATGATTGATTCTGTCACAATAGAAAGTTTATATAGTACTTATGAAATGATCAAAGGAAATATAAAAGAAAATGGTAATAAATTACCTACAACAGATACCAAGAATAGTAGTGAAAAAGAAGTAATTGTTCCAATGGGGACAATGGATACAAATAAAAACTAAAATAAAAAATATGTTTATATACAAAAATATAGTAAAAGGACAACAAGGAGAAGACATTACATTATATCAAGGGTTTCCAGAAAATAATGTAATTGACTTTGAATTAGTTGCAATGACAAATACTTTAACAAATGATTACCAACAAAAACTGTTAATAAGATTAAAAGATCAAGTATCTACTTATGTAGATGAACCTAAATTTAATAGTAAAAATCAATTTGTAAAAATGACAAGAGTAGAAAAGACTATTCCTGTGATTCATACTGTTTCTGAAAAAGAAGATATTTTAAATCTTTTTCAGCTTTTTGGAAAAAGAGGAGAAGTTGATGGTTATTTAGAATATATGTTAGAAAATAATAAAGTAAAATATGAAGATCCAAATAAAATAACAATAGAAGATAAATAAAAAATAATTTTTCCATAATTAGTTTTTTTTGAGGGAGTAATTAATTTTACTCCCTTTTTTATTCCCTCATTTACTCCCTCAGTTATTTTATTTCCATCTAACTTGATATTCATAAGATTTCTCCAAAGCTTCTGCATCAAATATATTTGTCTTGAAACCTATAACTCTAAATATTGCTGCTGGAATCTTACTATCACCTTTTTCCCAAGGACCAGTTCTTTTTTGATATAACATATCATCTTGAAATGCTTCACCCCCTGAACCTTTATAGAAGGGATATTTAATTAATTTTTCAGTTAACTCAAAACCATTACCTATTTGTCCCGCTGCAATCATAGGAGAAGCCCATACAGAGTAAAACTCTTGTAAACCTAAGCCTGGTAAAGGTACAGTAGAAATATACTCCCTACGGACTTTATTTGCAAGGTAACGAGCAAATTTAAGTTTATCATTATCATCATCATCTGCTCCCAATACTCCTAACATTCCAATTATAACAGATAATATTATATATCCCATTAATTCACTTGCTGTTTTTTGGAGATTTTCTCTTTGTAATTGTGTCAAACCTTCTTCAGATTTATATCTGTCTATTAAACTTTTACCTAAAGTTGCCCATTCCCATAATAATTGAAAAGTGGTAGCATAATATCCTTCTCTAATATCACCAAACTCTAAATCTGTCCTTAATCCTCCAAATCTATTAACAAACATTGGTACAAAATATTTTCTCATAAAAGATACAGCTCTTACCATAGAATATTTTTCCATTTTTAATTGATCTATCTTAGCATAAGCACCATTCAAAGCTTTATTTATACCTTGAATTCTTCTTATATAGTCTTTTTCTTGTTGTTTAGTAAATACAGAACCATCTTCGTTTATTATTCCTTCTTTCATAACAGGAATACCTTCTGGTCCCTTTTCATAGGCTTCCCATAATGTTAACATTTTTTTACTTCCATCTTTTTGGAGTTGAAATACTTTTTTAGCTCTCATTAATGCTAAATAATTTTTAGTTTGCATTTCCCATTCTCCAAATATTTTTCCAGAAAAAAGAATCTGACTAGTTCCTTGAGTCCATTCAGTCCAAGAAAATCTTTCACCTAATTCATTTTCAAAATCTCCTTGAGCATAATTGAAATATCTTGACATTTGAGTGAAATAACTTAAATCACTTAATTTATCTCTATCTTTAGCTACATCTATTGCTGCTTTTGGGATTTGTGTGCCAGCCCAAATTAAGTCTCCTGGCCTCATATACCTTTTGGAAGATGCTTCTAAAAAAGATTGTATATTACCTGATGCTATATTGACTCCCCAGTTCCATACATTTGCTCTCATCATAGTAGTACCAGCATAAGATAATAAAGTATCCATTATTTTAGTATCTGTAATTGTTCTACCAAAAATTTCAGCTTTGAACCAATCTTTTTTGTACTCATCATAAAAAACCCTATTAATTAAATCATTTATAGAATCAGCTCTTTCATTTGCTAATCCTTTTGGACTTTCTACTTTAATGTTTAAGTCTTTAAACTTTTTATTAAGTCTAGAAGTTATAGCTTCGACTACTTCAGATTTTCTAGGAGTATGAATTGTTAATTGTTCTTCAAGAGCTTTAAAGTATTCTTTACTTTCTTCTAACATTATAGCTTTTCTACCTGACATTTCATATAAGAAGAAACCTCTCATTAAATCTACAGATTGTTCTTCTTCATCTATTTTAGTTCCAAATCTTACAGGAATAAATTTAGTTTCTTCCCCAGTAATATCTGTTATAACATTTTTTTCATTTGCAATTCCTTCATCACTATCTTGATTAGTTTTAAATATTTCAGCTACAGCATTTTTATAAGAACCTAAAAAAGAACCATCCATAAATCTATCCCATGTTGATTTTCTTAAAGAAGGTACAGCATAACCAATTTGATTATTTTTATGCATATTTTTTTGGACATCTTCTGACCTTAGTCTTAAAAATTCTAATGTTTCAAATGTTATTTTATTTTCACTACTTGTCCCATTTTGAATAGCTTTATAATGAGGAGGTCTATAAAAAGAAGAAGATTTTTTAAGTGTTCTTCTATCAAACATATCTTTATAATCTGGATTTTTTGGATATTCTCTTATAGAATATTGCCTTCCAGGAATAATTTCATTCATAGATTCATCTACAGCTTTTTTAATTCTATAATGATAAACAGGTTTTGGAGTAATTTCTCCCTCTGTTTCTATTAAAAGATGTGATCTAACAAACCATTCAGAATGTAAAATCATTTGATCTAAAGAAGGTTTTTCATCTATTTTTAAAATAGACTTAACTCTATCTATTTCATTATAGTAATTATCATAATATTGATCAGTTAATTGGGTAGTAAACATTGATTCTAATTCTTCATATTTTTTAGCTAGTTCATTATAATCTTCTTTACTAGTTTTTGCTACAAGTTTTTTTATTTCAGTATTATTATCTAAAGTTTCTTGTTCCCATCCTTTTAATTGTTCTTTTACCTTATCTGGAATAGAATTACTGTCTATTGAGCCATCTTTCCAATAAGGGCCTGTTATAGAAGTTATTTTTTTCCATAAAATATCATTTTGATCATCCAAAAGAAGTATTTCAGGACTGGTTCTGTATTTTTTAAGAATGTCTTTTATTTCTTGTTTTAATTCTTTTTCTCTATCTAAATAAATTTGTTTGACTTTAATAATACTATTTCTACTATCCCATAATTTTACTGCATCAGAATTTTCTCCATCAGGCTCTTTTTGAATAATTTTTTGTCTATAAGTTTTCCATAAATTTTCATTAACTACACTATTAGCTAAATCTTTTAATGATTCTGCTCTATCTCTTAATAAAGCTGCAACTTTTTTGTCTACTTCAGATTTTTCATTTCCAAATTCATCCTGATCTAATGCTAGAAATTTAAGTTGTCTCCATAATAGATCTAATTGATCTTTATCTTCTTCCTTAATCATTCCTTGCATAAATTCTTCATAACTTACATAACTACTTTGAATTCTATTTATTTCCTTAAAAATATTATCTCTTAATTCTTTTGGATTTTTGATAGTCATATTTCCATCATCATCCAATCCTTTAATCTCTACATCAAGAGCTTCAAATACTGCTTCTACTTCTGGAGTATATTGGGATACAAAATTAGCTTTTTCAAATTTTTTTAATTTTTTACTAGCTATTGATATTTTTTCCTTATCTCCAATTTTCCTTTCATCCTCTAATGCATATTTTAATAAATCATGTTGATAAAAAACATTTTCGTCTATATCTGTTTTAATATGAAGTTGTTTCCATGTAGATATTGTTCCATCTGCTCTTCTAGTAGCATGGTCAACAGAATAAGTTAAATTCTTCCACATTTTACTAACATCTTTTTTATCATATCCCATAACATCCATATACTTTTCCATTTGTTTTCCATAAGAATGAAATACTGTATTGGACATAGTATTTAGATCTATTAACATATCAGATAAAATCTTGGTTGATGAAGCAATTATCATATCTGGATTATTAATATTTGCTATTAAATTACTCCATAACATAGATGAATCTCCATATTCTCCTTTGATCATTTTTTCAAAAATAGAAGAATCTGGGGCCATTAATTCTCTTTGTTTCTGTAAATCTGCTATTCTCTTCCTAATCCTATTTGCTTTAGGACTATCTATAGGTAAAGTTGCTAAATAAGTTTCTTCATATTTAATTCTACCATCAATTTCATTATTTACATTAGTTCTTACTTCTGGACTTATTTGTAAATCTAAATTTCTAGCTAATAGAGGAATAATTTGTTTTTGATAAAGAGTTTCTATATCAGAAATTGCTTGATTAGAATTCTTTAGCATTTGTTTAAATATATTATCATTTTCAAGCTCTTCTAATTCAAAAAGTAATTCATTAATAATAGGTTGGAAACTTTTTGCAAAATTATTTATTGCTCTTAGTTCATTTACTTGTTTATATATCTCTTGAGAATCATTTAAATCTATTGTGGATTTAGTTTTAGCTATAAAATTTTCTTTAATTTTTTGAATACCAAGAGTTGTCTCATTTACATAATTAATCATTTGAGCTACTTTAACAGCAATTGACTGTACAGTTTCTCCATTTTGGATATCAGTATACAATAAATCTATTGCAGACTTAATAGACTCTAAAGAGCCTATAGATTCGTCTTTACCTGTAAAAATATCATATAGTTCTTTTTTAGTAACATCCTTAGATTTTCCATATTGAGTTACAATTTTATTTACTTGAATAAAGATATCATTAATAAGGGTGTCAAAGTTTTCAGAATTTTGTAACATTTCTAATTCAGTAACATCTTTAGCTTCTTTTTTAGCTTGATCACTAATAGGTTCTTCAATTTTTACTCCTACTTTTTTTACATAAGCTTTATTATATATTAATCTATAAGGTTTAGTTGTGGACTCTACAATTTCTACTGTTTTAGTTATATCATTTTCTTCAAACTTAATAGGAAAATACAATTGATTCATTCCTCCCATTGAAGTAATATAAATTTTTTCTTTAGAAAAGGAAGATTTTCCATCTACATCTTTAATACTTGGTTCAGCTTTTTTGTAAAACATTGGTATTATCTGTAAAGAAATATCTTCAACTTTAACATCTATCAACTTAGACAATAAAGCTTTATATAATGATAATTGTTTAGTATAACCAGGTTTCCTAAATCTAGATTCCCAAGAGGTATTAGCAGCTGCTATAGCTTCATCAGAGAGTTCTAATTCATACCCAGATTTATTTTTAAACATATTAGTCTTACTGTCTAAAAATAAACCAATAGTTTTAAAATCATGGATAACTACTTTTCCATCTCTTTGTATTTCTATAATATCTGCTGTACCTGCAAGTAATCTATCTTCATCACCTAATATAATTTCAGATAATACTAAGGAACCTCTTTGTTTAAGAGCTAACATATAATCAGAAATATTTTTAGTGATATATATTGCCATTGCCATTGAAGGTAAATGATCTAAATGTTTGTAAGGTTCTTCTCCTAAATAAAAATCAGTAGAAAACTCTTTAAGACCAACTTCATTAATAATTTTTTCTAAATCTTCTTCAGAAAAAGAAGTTTTGTTTCCCTCATTAATTAAGTCTGCAATATGATGTATTGCTGTACCAAATTTACCTGTTCCAGGATTACCTGTAAATACCTCTGGATGGACAATAGAAGTAACTCCTTCCATATCTACATCCACATTACCCATTTTATCTAAAGCTAATTTATAAGAATGATTTTCACCATCTTGTATTTTTTTAATATTTTCTGTATTAGCTATTAAATTGTTTAACATTCCTTTTTGTAAAGGATTTGCTGGATAGTTTTGATATCTTTTAACCTGTTCTTCTGTAAATGACCAATAGATTTTATCTATATCTTCGTTATTACTATTTTTAAGTCCAGGACTAATTTTATCAAAAGTAGTTCCATCTTTAGAAAGTAATAAAGCTAATTCAGATAAAGTCATATTTTCATCTAATTCTTGTAAATTAAAATTATTTAATTGTTTGATATTAACCATCTTGTTAAATAAATCTTTTAACCAATCAAGAAATTTATCTAACAATCCTTTATTTTCTTCACTTTGATCTCCGACTCTTTTAGCTTCCATAATACCAGCTAAAGCTTGTGTTAAAAATTCTCTATTTAAGTCAAATGTAGAATCATATACTTCTCCATATTCTTTAAATATTTTAGTTTTTAAATCTGGAAAAGCTTTTTTAGCCTCCATAAGGAGATTCTTGTATAGTCCGTAATTGTCTACTTCTAATCCATTAATAAATGGGTGTAAGAATTCTTCCATAGTGATTTCTGGAGTAATTCTTTCTTTAATAATATATACTGTACCATTAAAATAAAATGAATTAGGTTTCTTTCCTTGAGCTTTTAAAGTATTTAAAGCATTTTGAACTTCTTTAGGTAAACTACTAAAATCACTTTCAGAAACAACTTTAGATTTGACTTGTGGAAAAAGTTTGTTCATTTTACTAATAATAGGAGAAATCACTTTATCAAAATAATCTTCATCCTTTAAAGTCTCCATTTTCCTGCCTTCTTCTGAAAGATTTAATTGAATATTATCCTTATCTTTTTTAAAACTTAAATCAGATACATTTGTATAATTTTCACTTATATAATTAGTTATTTCGTATAAAGTTTGTTCAAGAACGGTATTTTGTATTTTAGTATTATATTTACTAAATAATTCTGTTAGAATACTAATAAATTTATCCCAAGTAGATTTTTTAGAATCAAAAGGAATATTTGCTAATTTTTGCTGAAATGCTAAATTAGTCATAGCTTCTGCTGCAAATTCGCTAACATTTGTAAAACCATAAGAAGATAAATCTTTACTATTATTTTTTGCAAAATCGTATAATGATTTTAATTTTAATGTAATTTCATCTATTGGTCCAAAACTATTTTGGTATTCATTATAATATTCTTCTTTTAATGATAAAGATTGAGGTAATAACTTATGAATTAATTCATGAGAAATTATATATGCTATTTTTTCATCTCTGTTTGAATATAATGTATTAGGCACAAAATCTTTTAATTCCTCATTGTTTATTGTTATTAAATTTTCATCTCTATTATAATTACCAGAAAGTTCTTTTAAATTCCCAAATTTAATTTCTAAATATTTATCTCCATAATATGAAACATAATCTTTTTCCAACCCTTTAATTACATTATGAGCTATTTTTAAAAATTCAAATGAAGGTTTATCACTATTAATATTATTTTTCAACAACTCTATAATATTAATATTTTGATTTTGCTTATAGTCAATATCTTTCCTATGAATAATATTTTTTTGAGGTTTAATATTAATTAATATATCAAATCTTTCTAATAATTCTTTTGATTTTCTATCTGTATTAACTTTTAATATTTCTTTAAAAAACTTAATAACTTTATTAAGTATTTTAGAAATACCAGGTTTCATATTTTCAGATATTGTCCCAGTGTATAAATCTTGGGCAATAACTCTTAAATATTCATTAGCAATAGATATTTTTAAATCATTATCTTTTTTTCTTTCTTTTAATCCAGGATAAATAACTTTGAGATTAGAAATTTCTTTAGAGGTTAGTTCATTGTATACTTTTAATAATTCTTCATTAGTGGCTAATGTTGTAAATGCTAAGTGAATTGCTTCTTCGTTTAAAATATTTTCTAAATCATCAAATGTTTCTCCAAAATTATCTTTGTATGTTAAAACATTCCTTAATCTAGGTACATTTATATGAACAACTTCATCAACCATATAAAAAGTAGGCATATTTTCTTCAAAAGATAAACTTATAGTTTTTGGAACATCATGTTCTGTGTTGAGATTTTGTATAATTCTTCCAAAGAGTTTATTGGGTTCTGATAAAAATTCTTGTGCAATAAAAGTTGAGGCAATAATTGAGGTTTCCAAATTATTTTCTTCTTTAATTTCTTCCCAAATTTGTCCAAAAGTTGTTGATAACATTCTATCGTCAAAGGTATTATCTTCTGATAATTGTACGTTTGTGATTCTATCCCTACTATTTTGTGATATCTCTGAGTAGTTTTCAATTTCTTTTTTAGCAAATCTTCGTAGTTCTCCAAAGTTATTAATATTATAAGAGTTTCCTTCTCTTGAAGTCCATAATAATTTATTACTTGATTGTATAAATTCTGGAGATATTTTTTTATTTCTTTGTCCATCTATATTTCTTTGATATTGTTCTGATTTATTCAAATACTCATCAACCTCTTCCTTACTAGGAAAATAATTATATTCTTTATCTTCAGATAATATTTCTACTATAGGAGAAAGTTTAAAAGAAGGTAGTTTAGTTTCTTCCAAAAGAGATTTGAATTCTTTTGTATTAATATTTACACATTTCATATTCTATTGTTATTTATATTTCTTATAGACAAGTAAGTAATTTTTCTCTTTCTTGTTCAGTTAAAGATACGAAATCTTGATATGTTATTTCTGGATATTTTGTTTTTAATTTAATTTCATTAGTTTGCCATTCTAATTCTTGGTTATTACTTTTAGGATTTTTGTTTATAAATTTTTGAAAATCTTCTATACCTTGTTTAGAGCCTAATTTTACAGCGTTATTAGGATTTGTAATAACTATTACTTCTGACCAAGTTTTATTATCTCTAATTCTTCCAAAATCAACAGCATCATATTTTCCATCTACTGCGTTTTTAATTCCTTCATCTATTCCAGGGTGAACGCCCTCGCCTACTTTTTCACCCGCATTAAATTGTAAAGTATTAGGTATTTTTAACCCCCAAGTACCTGTAAATTTACGTTTAGACATAAATTCCTCAGTGAGAGGTTTTTTAACAAAGAATACTATATCATCAGCTTCTTTATAATGAGTCCCTTTCTTTTTTAATTCTTTTGTAAAATATCCTTCTGAAAAAGTAGTAAATGATTCTAAATCAGACTCTGAATGGTGATAACCAATATCTGTTACCCCTATAGTATCAAGATATCGAGAATATAGTTGTTGAGCAGTTGCTTTTTGTTGTGGGGTTATTTCAAAATTACTAATAGGCTCACTTTTAATATCTTCAAGCATTTGCTTGTAAGATTCTGCATGTCTGTCTATTGTAGCATCAGGTACATTTGCTCTATTTTTCCCAGCCGTAATATCAGCTTTTATTCTTTGTTTAGCTAATTCAGGATTCAATTCCATTAACTTATACTGGATATTAGCATTTGGAATTTCCTTTTTAATAGCTTCTATAAAAGGTAATCTTTTGTCTTTAGTAAGATTGGTTGTGTCAAACACAACTTGTTTACCTTGTTTAATTGCAGTGACAGCTCTTTTAGCAGCTTCTTCATAAATCTCTTTATCTTTAGATTTATCATTCATATCCCCTGTAAACTCAACTCTCATTGCATCAGGTTCTATAACTACTAAATTCTCTTGAGGTAGACTTTTTATAAAAGTAGACTTACCACTACCACTTGTACCTATTGGTAATATTATATTAGCTTTGGGTTTAACCCCTAAAGCTTCATATACAGCATTAGCTAATTCAGAATTAGATTCAAATAGTTCTTCTATTTGTTTTATTCTATTCTCATTTCCAGAAGTAGTTTCAGATAATATTTCATTCAAACTAGCTTCCAAAACTTGACCTTGTTTAAATACTTTATTTTTTAATTTAGTATCAAATTCTTCAGAAAATTCTCCTTTAGTGAAAGCAATTAAATCTTCAATAGCTTTAGTAGTATTTTTACTACCTATAATCTTTTTCAAGAATTCTTGTATTTTATCTAATAAGCTACTTAACATTATTAAAGTATATTCAGACATAGTGACTGTATGTTCTTCTGTAGTTCTACCAAAAACTTCTTGTTGGACAACCATTCTTAAATATTCATGAACTATTTGATCTTCAGTAATATTATTATTTCCATAAATAGATTTGATATGATTTATATCACTTTGTGTCATTTCACTATAAATAGCATCAATTTCTTCATCATCCAATAAATAATCTGCAAATAAATGTATTATTTCTTCCTGAGCAACACTATCTACAGTTTCTTCCCATTTTTCAAAAGAAATCCCATCATCTATTTTTAACATTTTAGATAATTGTTCTATTCCTACAACAACCATATTATTATATTGAAAGAAAGGATTTTTTCTTTTATTATCTTTTGTTATTAAAATTATTGGTTTAGTTATTGCTGATCTTTGTATTCTATTAAATCCTAAATATAAAGGAGTTTCTACATCTTGAGTTCTATTTACAAAATAAGTTGCAAAATAGATAGCTAATTTATTTCTATCTTCTTTTGTTTTTTTAGATTTATCATAAATTTGATTAGCTTCTTCTCTAGTAACATGTTCTGGATTAAAAACAGTATTTTGTTCAGTATTATTTTTAAAACCAGATATTTTGTTTTCAGAATCTAAAATAATTTCTCCAAATTTAACTTTCATCTCTTCCTGTAATTCCGAAATTCTGATTAAATTCCCTTCATTAACACCATTCTGGAAATTAATATTATTACTATTTTTATTTTGAACTAAATTATCCTTATCTGTCCAAAGTTCTAATTGACCTTTAAGTTCTTTTGCTTTCTTAACCCCTTCAACTGCTATTTTTTCTATCTCTTTAGCAACTTCATTAGTACTTATATCTTGTGGAGAAAAATCTTCATTTGTTTCTACCTCACTTTCATCATTAGGGTTAAAATCATCTTCACTTACAATATCTTGTTCTGAGTTTATATAAACATTTCCTTCTTGGGCTAAATTATCAAAATCTTTTAATCTATTTTCTTCATCTACCTCTTGTTGAATTTTATTTATTTCTTCTTCATTTTTAGAATTTATTAAATTTAATTGTTTAATAGAAGGAGATATTCTAACTATACCTCTTTTATTAGAATCATATTCTGGATAAACAATATTTCCTATGTTTTTATAACCATTATTGATAGTTTTATTAATAGCATCCGCTACTGTATTAGCTACTCCAATAGAAGTTCTATTGTTTATCTTTTTTGTTGGGCTATCTAATATTTCAATAATACTATCACCTTGTTTATATTTAAACCAAGGTTTATCATTCAATATTTTTTTTATAGCACTATGTATACCTAAATTACAACTCATATTATTCTTTATTTAATTTAACATCCATAATCATCTTGAGACAGATTTGTATTTAATCCTAGATTCTCAGGTGAAAATAAATCTAATTGTTCTCCATTTTTTCTTGTTGGAATTTTTTCATTCTGTTCAGTTAAATTTACATCTTTATCTTGTTTTAATTCAGGATATTCTTGAATTTTTGATAAATCTATAGGATTAAAAGGAACCCAACCTTCATAAACAAATAATGACTTAGCTGCTCTTGACATTGCTACATAAGATAAAGACTGGTTTTCTGTAGAATATTCCTGTCCTTTTTCAATAATAGATATGTCTGATTTTATTAAAGTATTTGCATCAAAAAATACATTGTCAATTGTACTTCCTTGTGATTTATGTATAGTTATAGCATGCCCATAATCAATACCTTTATCTACAATTAATTTATCTATATGAGAGTTTCCAAATTGTTTACCTAATTCAAAAACAATTTCTTTATTATAAACTTCCATTTTATTACTATTAGGATTATAAAAATATTTCTCACCTAAATCAATTTTTTCAAATTGTTTACTAATACCTTCTAACAAGCTTAAATATTGATTATAAACAGCTCCTCTTAAACCATCTTTATTCTCCACATAAAAATCATGTAGTTCTTTGAAAATATTTGAAATAAATTCATTATTATTTTTAAAATCAGAGATACTACTATCTGTTGTAATACTATCTGTACTAGATAATGGATAATAATATGTAATATGATTTTCTTGTAACTCAGTAAAACCTTTATTTATTAAATCTAATAATTTTTTAGATTGAAAATTTATTTGGAAATTACTCCCTTCTTTAATTATACTTTGTACAGTAAAATTAACTCCGTTTGCTAAATCTCCTTTTTCTACTTGTTTAGATTTATACCCTAAATACCCAGTTATAATATCTCCTTTGTCTATATTACCATTTCTTCCCAATATTTCTCTGGCCATTTTATTTACACTTTTTACAGAATTATTTGTATAGCCTATATATATAGTATTTTCTGGATCTTCTTTTAAATTTTTAGCAAATACTTGATTAAATTGGACTTTATCATCATAAAAAGAAACATTTTTTGTATTTATAGAAGGTTTAAATAAATTAAATACCTTAGAATCTCTTATATTTTGTAATATAGCTTTCATCCAATTGTTAGAAGTTCTATGTATAGTATCTAAGTTAATAGTTTCATTTTCTGTAAAAACTTTGCTTATTTCTTTTTTAGTTACATTTGTACTTACTTCAGGAATTTGTTTTTTATCCCCCATATAAATAATTCTATAACCGTTATCTTCTTGCAATCTTTTTAATAAGATATAATCCTCAGCCCCTAACATTGAGCTTTCATCCACTACAATTGTATTGCCATAACTTATTTTTTCATTTGCTTTTTTACTCAAACTTACAATAGTTCTATTAGTACCTTGTACTCTTTTTTCAGCAATACTACTTCTAACTGTAGAGGGAAATTTAGTGTTCCCGGATTTCCAAGTAGCAAATGCTAATTGTACAGTAGCAGCATGTGTTGGGGCAATATATAGAAAAGGTTCATTATCAAAATATTTTTGTAAATAACCAATTAAAGAAGTTTTTCCCACTCCAGCTGCTCCTTGTAATACTATTGCTTTTTTACTTGAATTTTTAAAATCAACTAATTGTTCCAAAGCCTTTTTCTGATCTAATGATAATTCAAACTCAGTTCCAATAGATTTACCTTTATAGTCAAAATTATATAGGGATTTTTCTTTTTGTTTACTTGTTTGTTCAGGAGAATTTTGATTAGTGTTAGTAGGTATTGTTTTATTTTCTAATTTTGTAGAAACTTTCAACATTCCAGGAGAATATATTTGTAATCTATGAGTTTCAACGCCAGTTGTATTGTTTTTTGGACTATTTGGAGGAGTAGATGCTCCTTGTTCTAATTTATTGCTTCTAATAAAGTTATTTTGTCCTTTAAATTGTTCAAAATAATCCTCCAAAACAGATTGCATACCGAATTGTGCAATTTGAGTAATAAACTGCTGTTTCGTTTGTGCAATGCTATTAGCTAAAGTATCACTTCCTATAACTCTAACAAAAGATAAAAATGAAAAACTTAATCCAGATTGTAAAAAACCAAATAAAGCTAATTGCTCCATGAAAAGTTTAATTGGCATAGAAGTGTCATCTCCTTCTATAATGTTGCCAGATTCATTCATTAGATCCCTCCATTGATTGATTAAATTATCATCTACAGTTACATTTTTTGCTGGGAATACTAATCCTATACTTTTTATAAATTGATTAATGTTTGATCCATTTATAAACAATTTATTTAAAAGTGTGTATTTTTCAATTATTTTGGGATTTCCTTTCTTAAATGTTATAAATGTTTTGTAGAAGTTTTTATGGAATTCTTTAAAACCTTGTTCTGAGTTTTGAATTTTATTATTACTATTTTGTGAGTTATTATTAGGAGATAAACCAACAAACTCTTCTAAAAATCTTATTAAATCATTTAAAATATTTTTTTGATTTTGTTTTAAAGATGTTTGATTAATACTTTTCAATATTCCTATTTGCTCACTTCTTAATTTAAATTTATTACCATTTAATAATTTATTTAAAATAGGTTGAGATAAATCAGAATATAATTGTGTTATAACTTCTTCTAAGTCATTTTTTCTTGATTTTGCTGTTACATCTTGATCTAAATTATCAAATAACTCATTATTATTATCCCAATCATATTCGTTTATCAAATAATCTAATGCTGTAGCATGAGAAGGTTCTTTTAAATTAGAATAATATTGAATAGGCTTGTTTTTTAATTCTCCAAGTTTAATCTGGTTTAATATCCATTTTTTTCTTTCTGGTTTTACATTATCAAATTTATTTGTAGTTAACCAGTCAATATAATTCTGAACAGATTCTTTGGTAGAATTTGTTTTAATAGTACCTGTTCTATTAAAAGAAGCCCAGGGATTAGAAAAGCTTAAATCACTTGCTGTTTCCATAGAATAAATCCTATTATTATCTATAGCATGTTTTATATTTGCTGCCCTATCATATTTTCCTTCTTTAGTTTTAATATTTGTTAATATTATATTTTTAGAAAGAGTATCATCTCCTAATTTTTCATAAATATTTTTAGAGTTGGTATTAGATGTATTTTCTATATTAGATAATTGTTGATTATTATCTTTATTCCAAATCCCTAACAATTGTCCATCTACAGTTTGTTCAGAATAATTATATCCTTTAGCTTCAAGATTTTTAGCAAGTCTTTTTTCTCCTTCATTATAATCAGAATTATCAGTGTATGATTTATTATCCGTAATTAAAGTAGCACCGGATTCTATAGCTTTTATAGCTTCTTTGATAGTTTTATCTTGTTGCTCTTTTCTAGTAATTTCATTACCTCTTTTGCCACCTACAGATACAAATATTACATCACTAGAATTATAATTACCTGTATTAGCAAGGTTTCCTACTTGTTGTCTATATAATTCTGTAGAACTATTAGAAATTCCCTCTCCAAACCCAATGTATTGTGTAGCTATACTTGCTTTAATTATTGCTTTTTTGTCTACAGATTGTACAGGTTTTACAGTAAATAAATTTTGTTTTTGTAATTGGTTTTTATTATTTACAGCATCACTTACAACATCATTACTATTTCCTAAATCAACTCCAAAATTCATTGATAATGTTTTTAAACTTTCTGGAGTTTGCATAGTTTGAAAAATGTATTGAACAAATCCAGAACTAAAATCTCTAACAAATTTGTCTTTAGTAGGACCAGGTAAATATTTTAGTTCTCCTTTGTCTCCAATTTTTTTAGCAGTAAATTCCATAAAAGATTTACTATTAGTTAAAGGCATTAAAGATTCTACTAAATCCATAATTGTAGTTTGAATAGCAAAAGGAGTAGTCACACTATTATTTCTAAGTGCCTCTATATTTATAAATTCTTTTGAATCTTTTACTTGTTCAAATTTTTTATCAGTTTCATAAGCTTCTATAGTAGTTAAAGATTTTGATGTATCATATCCAACACTATCTTGTAATAATTTCATAGAACTTGCTTTCTCTTTAAAAGTTTCAAATTCATCTAATAACATTAAATCTGTTAAAGCGTAAATCATTTTTCCTCTAGGAGTAAGTGTATCTTTTATTTTTGCTTTTTCTATATGATCAAAAAGAAATTCTGAAGACAAAAATGTAGGTAATTCATAATCTAATAAATCTTTTAAAATATCATATATAGAAACAGCTCTTTTTGAAATTCCTTGTTCATTTTTAGGTTTTGCAAAAATAGTAGCAATTGGTAATCCTTTGCTCCCATCTTTATATTTTAAATCTTTAAATCCATTATCCTCTAAATCTTTTTTAATTCTATTCTCTAGAACATCTAAAGGTTTAATTTCATTTCCTTTTTCATCTAGATTTATAATTTTTCCAGAATTTTTAAGTTTTGTAGCATTTGCATATTTTCTAATAATATCAGTATTCATAAAAGGTAGTATGACATCTATAGCAACCCCACTATGATGCATATACATCATAACAGGTGCAGTAGAAAGACCTGCATTTAAATAAGCAAATATAGGGGAGTTTGCAGCATCTACATTATAGTTAATTGTTTGACCATAAACACCAGATTTAGGTGCTCCATCAATATTTGTATCTGAGCCTAATAGAATATTATTGTCACTATCTCTATTCATTTCAAATCTAGAATCAAATCCAACAGCCTTAACATTTGCTTGTCTAAGTAATTGTGAGAATACATTACTTTTTGCAGTAATACCTAAAGCTTCTTTTTGTTCTAATAGTGTTTCAAATTTCTTAGCATTTTCTAAATAAGAAAATTGTTTAGTTAATTTAGTATCAAAGTTTGTTTTATCTTTTAACCAATATTGATCTCCGTAAAGAACTCTAATTAATCTTTCTGCTACATCATCAAATAAGAATGTAGCATTTGGTGTAACTAAGTTTATAAAGTTTGTAGGATTTAATAACATTTTTTCCATAATAGAAGTTACTTCATTTTGCATACTAAATTTTACATTTTTTATTTCTTCCCCTAAAGAGAAAAAATAGTTTAATGTATCTTTAGTCATATTATATTGAGTAGATAATCCTACTTGATTATCTTTTACTTGTCTTATTCCTTCTTTATAAGTTCTAATTATATTTTTTCTGTCTTGTTCATCTATAAACATATTATCTCTAAGAGAGATTAATCTTAATTTTTTAGTAGTTTCAGGTGTCATTTTAATTCTACCTTCCTCATCTGTTTCAAAATCATCCCCCATAATTTGTTCTGGAGAAAAAGATAAAAGTGAAAGCATTTCACTTAATTCTTTATATTGTTCTGAACTTTTATTTAATGCTGCTCTTTCTTCTTTAATTAAAACTTTGAATTCTTCAACAAGTTCTAACATTGAATCTCTTTCTTCCTGTAATTGTTGAAGTTGACTTTGACTTCTATATGAACTTTCAAAAGCTATATAATTCCCTTTACTGTCCAAATTAGGATAAAAAGTATTCATTTTATCTATATCAAAGTCAGATCCAGATTTAGATGTAATTTCAGAAGGAACAATAATTCCAGAACCAAATAAAGGATCCATAAATTCTTTTATTTCCATAACTTCCATAGAGTTATGCTCTTGAGTAGGAATTCTATATCCTATCATTGTTATGGATTTAGTATTTATTTTTCCATTTCTTATTTCTTCATTTAATCTCTCTCTTGTTTTAATAGGTTTACCATCAGAATGAGTTAATTTTAATAGTTTTAAAAATTCACCTTTAAGTGCAATTTTAACTTGCATTTTTCTTATAGTAGTTTTACCATCAGCTTGTAATTCTTCGCCATAAAATCTAAGACCATTAGTTCCTTCGTCAATATTAACTTGATTTCTATTTTCTTTTCTATAAGACTGAAATCCGGTAGAAGCTACTTGAACTTTTTGCTCTCCTGTCATTTTTTGAGAAACTAGTCTTTTGTTTAAGACAGAAATTATTATATTTTCTAATGTTTTTTTGTAAAGGGATAAATCAATATCTTTAGAAAACTCATTTTGACTATTTAGTTGAAAATATTCATAAGCATTTTGAGGTACTTCTTTATTTTTCATTTCTTTTTTAATGAACTCTAAGAATTTAGGTTTATCTGTAATAACCATAGAACCTTTTTCTATGCCCATTTCTTTAAACAATTTATCTGCTTCTAAGTCAATTAAGTCGTTTATCTGTTTTTTATACGATATAAAGTTTTCTTCTACTTCTTTATTAAATTCTTCATTTCCTGTATCTACAACACCTTCATTGAAATAATTAAATAGTAATACTCTAATTTGTGTACCAAATAAAATACTTTCACTGTGAGGACTAGTATCCATTTTAACTTGCTCTTTCAAGTACATTAAATTCCCAGTATGAATATTATAAGTATTGTTTCCTTTACCATATTCTTTGGCACTCTCTGGATTCATTATATCCATAACAGTCATTGATTCTGAATCTGAATAAAAATCATCTTTAACTTTATCCATTTCCATTTTACTTCCAGATTCAAACAAGATATAATCCAAATCTTCTAATAACATTCTTTCTGAATGTTTTTGTAATTCAGTACCTGAAATTAATTGTGGAATTAAAGGCATTAAAGAGAATTTATGGAAAGCAACTTGATGATAATCTTCATTTTTTACATCACCAAAATATTGAAATTTCTGTACAGTAAATTCTACTTTATATAATTCTTCTTGTGTAAGAGCAAAAGAATCTCTTTTTTCTTGTACAGCTAAAATAATGTTATTTATTTTATCTTGTTCTAATGGATTGGTCTCTTTCAATAATTTAGTCTTAAAATACTCTAATTTAATATCCTCCAAACCCCAAGAAACTGATTTAGAATGAGCTTTATCTAGATCCATATCCCAGAAACCCATTAAACTAGCAGTCTTTCTAAAAAAATCAAATCCCATTAAACCTGAACCATCTGGTTCATTTACAGCTGAATATCCTTTTTCAATAGCTTTTTTCTTTTCTTCTAATATTTTTATTTTATTTTCTACTCTTTTCTTGTCTTTTATTTTTTCATCAAGCAACATTGCTTTCAGATTACTTATCTCTCTATCTACACTTGTTTGGTAATGTTCATTGTAAGGACTATCTTTTCTAATAACATCTTTCGTTATCGCAAATCTAATTTGTTTCATACCTTCTACTCCAAAAGGTCTTTTGTTTTGTAGAGATTCTAAAGCAATACCAAATTCTTGACTATACCAACCAATAAAATTATTTCTTAAATTATTAGTATCTAATTTTGCATATTCTTTTAAAAGAACATCATCTAGCATTGGGGGAGTTCCTGTACCAGTTCCCCCATTCATTCTTTTAAATGGATCTTTGTGAGAATAAGTATTTCCAAAAAGAAGTTGTGCTGTATCTATGTTGAAAATAAAAGTATTCACATTGAATGAAGATAATGCTCCTTCTGGAGTATGATCTTTAACTCTGATATGTTCTCTGAAAGTTTTACCTTTTTCTTTTCCAATTTCAGTTAAACCCTCCCCATAATCCATCAAAGATGTTGTTTGGTCTTTGAAGTATTTTAATAAGCTATCAGAAATTTCTGTTTTAAAATCTTTAATTAAAACTTCTGGAACTTTACCATAATTTTTATTTAATAAACCATTAATAAGTTTTTTATCTGTAAAAATATCTCTAAATATTCCAAACTCATAACCATTATCTGATTTGATGTTATTAGATAACTTTTGAAGTTTAAATAAATCCCCTATTTTACCAGACTTGTTAAATTCTATTTCTTGTTTTCTGTATTCTCTAACAATTTCTATTTCATTGATTATATATTTAGAGAATAAATCAAATAATTTTGAAGGATTTAAACTGTTACCAGTATAAAATTTTTGAGGTATTGTAACAGTATAAAAAGCAGACTTATCTGATAATTGCATTGTAGGAAATTGGTTATTTTTTAAAGTGTTTTGAATATCATTTGTAATATTATCTACAACATGAAGTTTTTTAGTACTAACCCCAGTAGGTTGACTATCTGTAAATTTACTTTTAGTTAAAATACCATTTTTATTTCCAATAGCAATTGGTTCTACATTTTTTATTTTTTGACCATAAGTTTTTCTTTCTGTAGAATAATACATTTGAAGCAAACTGTTACTCTCAATAGGTACATTTACTAAATGTGAAAATTCAGGTGTACTTACCATTTCTTGGTAAGAATCATATTTATTAATTGCAGCTGCTAAAAAGTTTATCCCACTCCATTGTGTGATTTCATTTTCTAATTTTCCATCAGCATTAAAGTAACTATTAGAAATCTTAGTAGGATCTATCTCAATCATATATTGAGACATTTTTTGTACTTCTACATAAGATCCAGAAGCTAACAATGCTGTTAAAATATCATTAATTCCTTCTTTTTTATCTTTTAAATTTTTAGCTAAATTAGAAAACATAAACTGGATATCTATTTTGCTTAATTTTCCAGCAACTTTATTAGGATCTAATCCTATATTAGATAATAATTTTCTACTTTCTTTTAAACTAACAGACATTGCTTTATTACTAAGAGAACCTAATAGAGCTATATTTTCTGGAGTGTTTAAAATAATGTTTTCTTCACTGTCCTTATTAGCTGTAATTAATCCTCCTTCTTTTGGAGTTACCATGAAGAACTCTGTTCTCATTTCATTCTGAGCTACAGTAAATTTAGTGTTAGTATTAATTGTTTCATTAAATTTATAATCTTCCGGCAATAATGATTTGTTTGCGTCTTTACTGTCTTGATCTTTAAATCTTTCAACAGTAGTCATTTTAATATCATTTTTAGGTCTATTACAAACTTTAAAGAATTGTACTTTTAGATTGAATTTTTGTTTAGTCATAACAACATCTTTGTCATGAACAAATAATTGTGGAATTAAAAAGTGTTTTATAGTAGGATATTTTATTGCTAATCTATTCAATTTTTCTAATGCACTATCTTTCCCTGTTTCAATATTGTTTGGTAGAGTTCCAGAAAGAGTTTCTTGTAAGATATTAATCATTGTAGGGCCATCAATCAATTTTGGAGTCCCAAATCTAGGATTTAAAACCACTCTATTATCTTCAGTTACTTCTGGAAGCATTTTTATCATTTCAATAACATCACTTTCAGCTATATCATAAAATCCTTTTAATGATGCAACATTATCCTCATAAGAAGCTCTCATTTTAGTAGCTTCTTCTGTTTGTTTGTCTTGAAAACTACCATCATCATTTAACTCAATGATGCTAATTTTTCCTTGAATGAGATTAGAATTTTCAAAATGATATTTTTTTACATCTTGCCAATTTTTCAATAATTTTCCTAAATTCAAGACTTTTTCTTCATTACCTTTTATAACAGTTCTATCTGTATTTAAAAGATTGTTACCAAATCTTTGAAGAGCAGTATATGTAGTATCATACATAATTTCTAAGTCATCAGGAGTAACTTTAGCTAAAGCTGTTAAAGGATAATTAAAACTTCTTAAAGTATATGCAAATACACCATCTACAATATCTTTAACTTCGTTAGCTTCATTTACAGTATATGCTTCATTAATACCACTATTAAGTAAAGATTCTAGTATGTTATCAGTAGATTTTTTATAATTATTTATTTTTCCTTTATATAAAGATCTAAATAGATTTTCTGGAGAATTGTTTTTTGCTCCAAAAAGTTCTTTTATAAAATTCCAAAGTCTAGAAAATATATTTTTACTTTCTTTTAAATTTCCAAAATCATAAGTATTTTCATTAGAAGTGAATTTCCCAAACTCTCTTGCAGTCCATTCTTCTATCTCAATATCTGTTGCTTCTAAAAATGATTTAGTTTCTCCCTTATGAGTAGTAAATGTTTTTTCTCCTTGTTTATATCTTATTTCATTATATAATGATTTTTTCTCTTTTACAGTTAAATATAATTGAGAAAAATTATGCCAAGCTTCATGGAATAAATCTTCTCTAGTAGCACCTTTATATAATGTAATTGCTGATTGTGTCCAAGTTGCCCAAGCATTTGAATTAGCGATATTAAATAATTCTTGAATATTGACATCTCCACTAAAAATTGATTTTACTTTTTCAATAGCTTCGTTTGAAGGGTTTACTGTAGATAATTGAGGTAGAGTTTTACTAGAAGTTAAAGGTTTATTTAAATCTCCAGTAATATCCCCTAAACTTCTTTTACCAGGAGTTTGAGGTGCAATATCAAAGAAACTAGCAGATTCTGTTAAATCTATAAAATTAGAAGCTTCTTTTTCTAAAATAGGCTCAACATTTTCTATAACTACTTCTGGGGTTTCTTCTTGTACTTCAGATTGTGGGTTAGCTAAGGATAAAATTACTTTTCTATCTCCATTTTCTTCTCCCCAATTCATTATATCTCCTGTCTTTACTGAAACAATTTGATTTTCAGAATCTACTACATAACTATTTCCTTTATGTGTTACAGTTTTTGCTAGTTTATTAGCAACTTTATAATTAGAAAGTATTTTGTTTCTATTTTTACTAGGAGTTTTATATACTTCAGTACCTTTATTATTTAAAATTCTTTCACCATCTTCTACTATATAAACTTTATCATTATAGGTAACTTCTTTTTTTAATCCAGAACTAGAATTAGTTTGATTTTCTTTTTCTTCTACAGGTGTATTGTTTGTATCTTCAGTTAATGTACTATTATCAGTAACAACTGTTATTTTAGGATCTTCATCAACTATTTTTATATTTCCAAAAATGGCTGTAAGTTCTTCATTTTCAGCAAATATAACATCTTTTTCTTCATTAGAATTTTTTTCTAACTCAGCTAATTCCTTATTAGTAAGTTCTTCTAATTTTTTTGGTTGTTCTTTTTTTAATTCATCTTGATTAGTAGGCTGCTCCATAGCTTTTAACCCTTCTTGAATCTCAGCTATTCTTGCTCTGTGTTTTTTAAATAATTCACCATGAGCAGGAGTTAAATTAGTGGTAGGATCCATTCTTCTTTCAGCTATATATTGTAATTGAGCTTCTAGGTCAGCGGCTTTTTGTTCTAATATAGCTTCATTTCTACCTTTTTCTTCAAATACAATACCTTTACCAATTCTTTGATATGGTTCACCTTTTTTTCTTTCTGGATAAGTTGAATCTGGTTTTCTTTCCAATTCTTTAGCTGGAATATAAGCACCTACTTTACCAAGGAAGTCCATATAGTTTCCATAAGAAGATACTTCTACATTAAATTTAGTTGGATCTGTTTTATCTATTACAATATTTGCAAAGTTAAAAGGAGTTCCAGGTTTAGTATATTTTAAAGGAGTATTTAATCTTACATCTTTTAAAGCGTATTTTAAATTAGTCTGTATTTGTTCTCTAGTTTTTTTAGCTGTGGGTGTCCCTCCCTTAAAAGTTATTTTAACACTTCCTACAGGGGACTTTTGCTCTTGCTTAAATCTTCTTACAGAAAAGAAGTTGACATCTTTGGTTCTGTCAAAAGTATATCCAACTTCAATCCATTCATCTTCTCTATACTGAGGATTACCTTTACTATCTGTAGTTTCAAGTTTAGTTCTTTTCAAAACTATTTTTCTGCCTTTTTCTTCTTTTTTTGGTTTATAAATAATATCAGAGAATAAATCAGTAATTGACCATTGTTTATCAACAGCATTTAAACTGTCTTGAATAGTTTCTGAATTTTCTTCATAGTTTTCTTGTAATAAGAATAAAATATCTGCAAGATTTTCAATAACATTTTTACCATCTACATTTACTTCTGGATTTTCCAAAGTAGGAAGGATTACAGGAACAAAATATTCTATATTACCCGCAGAGTTTCTTAAAGCTAAATAAGGTTTACCTTTAAATACTGAGTATCCTTTCTCATTTGATTCAGTAGAAGGAATCATTACTTCCGCATAAGGTTCTCCAGAAAATTCAGATAAAGAAGTTTTACTTCCTTTAGCAAAACTAAATAGAATATTATTACCAATAGTTATTGTTTCTATTTCAAGAGGAACAATTTCATTAGAATTTCCTATTCTTTCTCTTATACCTCTCATTTGTCTTTTAGTATCAACAACGTAAGCTTTAGCTTCTTCTACTGAAGGAGAAAGTTTTAATTTTACTCTAGTGTTAACCATTTTATTAAATTCTGAATTTCCAGAAGTCTTTATTTTGGCAGATGGTGTTGTATTTTGTGGGTCCTTATCAATTGATTTAATAGATTGTACAATAGAAACAATTCTAACTTTTTGTGAAGTATCGTTTGTTTCTATTATTCCTCTTTCTAATAACATTTCACCTTCTTTGTCAAATCCTTCTTCATAAGGAATAACTTCGTATTCTACAGAAGTACTTTCTGAAACGTTTTCTTCAGATTTAAGTAATGCTATTTTATTTGTAGGATTTCCATCTTTGTCATTGTAAACAATAGCAAACATTGAATCATCATCTTTAGGAGCAAATTTAGGATCAGAAGAGAAGTATTTATCATCTTGTAATCCTTGATCGCTTGGAACTCTTATCATTACTATAGATAAGTTATTCTCCGATAAAAAAGTATTAAATGCTATTTTGCTTGAATATTTAGAAATAAATTGTTCAAAAATACCACTTTTGTCTTCTATTCTCTCTTCATGTGTTAAATCACTTAACTGAGTAGTTTTCATATAAGAATAAGTGACTAATTCTCCTAAAGAACTATTTCTTTCATTGTGAGCAATCAATTCTTCATCTGTTAATTGCGTATCTATATCAGAAAGTATAATTTGAGTTCCTGATTTTAAAGATTCTTGTTCTTCTAATTTTTTCTTTATTTCTTCTTCAGGATCAATTTCATTTTCATTTTTTTCTTTTTCTAGTTTTAATTTAGTTTCTACTTTAGTTTCTTTTGGAACTTCAAATTCTTGATTACCTTTTAATAATTGTTCAATTAGATCTTTTTTCCCTTCAATTAATTCTTGTAAATCTTTTATTTTATTATCAATTTCAGTTAATAAAGTTTGCAATTCTATTATTTCTTCTTTAATTACAGGTAATACATCAGTTTCAATACTACTTATTTCTGCTTCTTCATTAAAAGAAGGAGATTCTTTAACTGTTCCGTTTGATAAACTTTCCAAAAGAGTATCTATTTCCTTTAATTGTCTTTGAAATTCTAAAACTTGGTCAGTAGTCAACCCGGTAGATTCTTCTAAAGTAAATAATAAATTATTTTTTTCTACATTTAACTTATCTATTAATTTTAGTGTATTTGCATTTTTTAAATTAACTAACTCTTCTTCTCTAGTAGCTAATTCTTCTTGCTTTTCTTTTAAGGCTTTTTCTATTTCTTCTCTTTGTAGTATAAGTAAATCAAGCTGTTTGTTGTGTTCGACAACTTCTGCTCTTGCTGCATCAGCATGTTCTTGAGCATTAGGGACCATTTCTTTGTAAGAAGCTTTTTTTATTCCTTCAAATAACATATCTTCTGAGAATTTCTGAAGGTCAACATATTTTTCAACATATTCTCTTTGTCCAGCTTTTGTTCTCATTTTTTGTTTTTCATTCATCATTAGGCCCATTGAGTTATTTAATTTACTCAAGTCCATAATGGAATTCATTATATCATCTAATTTAGATACTTCTAATGTTTGAAGAGCTATTGATGTGTCGTCAATACCATTTTCATTTATTTTATATAATAGTATTTTTTCTAATAAGTTTTTAGTTAAAATAGTTCTATTTTTTCCAAGCTGATTATTTTTTTCACTAACTTCTTGTTCTTTAGCTAATTTTTCTTCATCTGACAATCCCTCCAATTCCCCTGGAGCATATCTTTTTTTATACTCAGCGTTTAACTCTATTACAGCTTCATTAATGTCTTTTAAATAAATGTCTATTTTATCTATTTTTTCTCCATTCTCTTTAAGTTGTTTTGTTAATTCAGCTCTTTGTTCACTAGGAATACCTTCTTGATCAAGAGATGATAAAATAGATTTATGTGTACTTACTAAATTATCCCTTTTTTCTGTTATAGGTTTTAATAGTTTTTCATTTATTTTATCAGGATTTGCCAATGCATCTAAAACATCTGTAGTCAAATTAGGTTGAGCAATAAAAATATCTTGCAATACTTTTGGTATTCTATTAGCCATAGATTCTATTTGAATAGAATATCTAATAAAGTTTTCTTTTAACATTTCAAAAGCATGGTATTCTTTTGGATTATCTTTAAATGAATAAACATTTTCCCAAGAGTTATCAACAATTTCTACAACTTTTTCAATTTCTTTAGCTTTTTTCATCATAGAATCTACTAGAGAATTGGCAGCTACTCTATTTTCTTTGGTATCTTTTATACCAAACCTTTCTTCAAAACTATCTGTAGCAAGATTTTTTAAAGTCTCTAATTGTACAAGTCTTGCATCAAATTTTCCTAATTGAACAGCTGATCTAACCATATTGATTAAAGCATCCAATTTAAGATTCTTTGCTGCAAAAACATCACCACTATCCATTGCTTTCTTTAACTCTGTAGAAATCCATTGCTGGGCAGCTAATTCATCAAAAGTAAGACCATCTCTCTTCAAGAGTTCTTGTACTTCTGGATTAGTTTTAAATAAATCTTCTAAACTAGCTTCATTAAATGTATCTATTGACTTTTGTTCTATTTGACTTGCTGTAGGATTTCCTTTTATTTTATTATATAATGCTTTTCCTCCTGCAATTGGATAACCTGTTAAAAATCCTATAAAGAATGATTCCCAACCTTCTTTAGAAGAAAATGCTTCTTTCATTCCATAAACTTGAGAAGAAATAATATCTCCAATTAAATATCTTGAGTTTGGATCATATTTTCCTTCAATAAAGTTTTTATATTGTTTATCTGAACTTCTTTCTTGAGCTTTTTCAAAAGAGAATTGAGATATTTCTTGTAAACCTTCAGAAATATTATCTGCTAATACTTCTTTTCCCCCAAATCTAGGAATATATTTTCCATATTTACTTCCAGCTTTCAATGTTGCTAATCCTGTAAGTGGATCTATAATAGTATTTCCTCCAACTTCTCTAGCAATTCCTTTTTCCCAACTTCTACCTAACATTCCAGTAGTCAATCTTTCTGTTCTGGATAATAAATTACCAAGCTGTACCATATTTGAAGCTCCAATAACAGCAACGTTAAATGCATATCTAACATTACCTGAAGCAGTTACAAATTCTTTCATTACTCTCTCTTCCTCCTGTGTAGGAAGTCTACCATTTCTAGCTCTAAAATCATTAAATGCTTTATCATAAGCTAAAACATTTCCTCCTACAGCTTCAATAGAAGCTTCAGCATTTGCAGCCCAGAAATTTAAGGCGTAACTTTTAGCTGTACCTATATTTTTTAAACCTTGTGTTAAATAATATGCTTCTTTAGTAGTCATATTAGCTAACTTTAAAGTATTCATAGCAAACTTACCCGTTTCTGCTGATGCTGCTAATACTTTCGGCATAGTGTTTGCAATTTCAAAACCTTTTCCTAGTCTACCCATCATAGATGCAAATCTAGCTGTACTTGCAGCTACTCCAGGGGCAGCTCCTACAAATCCAGTACCAAAAGAAATAGCAGCATCTGTTAAAAGAGCTGCCGCCAAAGCTCCTCCCATAAATCCTAAATTTTTAATCATTTTATCTCCCCAAAAGTTTCCCCAACCTTCATTTACAAAAGGTACAATCCCTTTAATAGGGTTAGAAGAAGTTAATTCAGCTTCAGAATAAAAGTTAGGAAATAAATCTTCCCATGATTTAGATATTTTTTCTAATTCTCTTGTATTCTCATTATCATAATTCCAGGGAGCACTTGTAAAAAAAGAAGCAAAAGAAGACCAAGCCATTGGTAAAGCTTTTATACTTCCCATTGCTAATTTATTCCATTCACTTTGTCTTTTAGCATTTATTTCTTCATTATTATAATATCTTGGATCTAAGAATGTACTATTTCCAAAAAAAGAATCTGTATATCTTTTATAAAGATCATGATTAAAAGCTACTGGGGCTGTTGAAAAAGATTGATTTTTAGCAAGATATTGTGCATAGTCTGCTTTTAAATCTAATTCTGGTTTTTCTTCTTTAGAAATACTTTGTAAATTATCTCTAGTTGTATTAGGATTAAATAATAATTTCTCATTTACAGGTTTAGCTTCTGTATTTACAAAATTCATTGCTGTGGAAATTGGTTGCATATTTCTTTATTTATGTATTATTTTACTATGTAAATATAGTGATTATTATTGATTTATATTTTATTTTTGTATTCTAGATAGTACAATATTTCTTATATTTTTTGCAAAATCTGTTTCAACTTGTTTATCAAAACCATGATTTTTGTAAAAATAATCTGTTACTTTATCAATATCTAAATCTACATTAGAACTTCCAGACTTTATAGTTACTTTTAAAGGAGATTTATCTGGATTTATAGATGCTGAGAATTTTTTTCCTCCATAATAAAATGTAGATTCTGGTAAAGTTTTCTTTACATCTTTAAATACATAATTAGAATTTTGTCTTGCATTAGCATCAGCAACCATTATATCTACTCCTTTTTGAATTTCAGAGATACTTACCAGATCTTCTAACCCTTTTACATCTTTTAAAACCGATTGAGCAATAGGTAAATTTTCATAGAATTGAGCCTCACCATCTGTATCTTTTGGTATAGATACATTCATCATCCATCCTTTTTGTGGATCTCTAAATATCTCTAAAGATGATATTTTTGCTGGATTTATTTCTGTTTGATATAAACCTTTAACAGCTTTTTGAGCTGTAGAAGAAACATCAGTAAATGTATCCGATTTAGGTATAACATTGAATGAAGGGACTATTAATGTTGTAGATTGTAATTCTAATTGATCGTTTCTATCTCCAAAAATACTATTTAAAGGATCAAAATCAGACCATTTAGTATTATTAGTATTTATATCCCTATTCATTACAATATTTTCAAATTCTTCGTAGGTAGCAATTTTATCACTTAAAATAGGTCTACCTCCTGCAATATTTAATGATCCTATTTTAGGATTATTTCCTTCTGCAATATTGTAATCATATATTTTTTTTAAATTAAAACCATTAATGCCTTGTTTTTTTATATTTTCCTGCATATCGGGAGGTAAAAGTATTTTATAAGCAAATCCTAAATTATTAATATCTATCAAATTATCTCCAAAAGTCTTCATATCTAAAGTAATATAAGGTTGAGTAGATAAAAATTCTACAAATTCTTGCGAAGCCTTTAAAGGAACAGCCTCATCAATATTTTTTTTAATATTATTCATCAACTTTTGACTATTAATTAGATTTTGTTGAGATTCATAGTATTGTATAGCCCTTTTATTTTCTTTTATAAAGTCAGAAGTTGATACAGCTTGTGCATTTTTCCCCCAACCAGTTTGTATTACATCTTTTTGAAGTTGACCATAAACTTTTGCAACTTCATCTAATTTAGCCTCAGCTTGTTTTCTATATTCTAATTTTTCATTATCACTTAAACTTTCAAAATTAGTACCTTTTTCTGGATCGTTTAAAAACAATTCTTCTGCAAAAGTATCTGGTAATTTTTCAATTTCATTTAATATTGCTTTTTGTTTTTCTCCATAAGTGAAATTATCTAATTTTTCTCCAGGGGTTTTTATACCATTTGTAGTTTCTGTTAATTGATTAGGATTTTTTGGATCGGATTTAGTACCTGGACCTGCTCCACCATTTTTTGCTCTTTCTTCTTCTATTTTTAATAAAGAATCTACTTCAGCTTTTATCAAAGAATTATTAAATTTAATTCTTTCCATATATTCTGGATTTTGAGTCATCTCTAAACTTTGTTGTTTATACGCCATACCTTCTGCAACTCTTTCTTTTGTAGTTAAAACTCCAAATTGTGTTTTAAGAAAATTTTCATTATCAAAATCTAAAGGTTGAGATAATACAACATTTCCTTGTCCATCTAAACTTCCTCCATATTGTTTAAGTAATTTTGAATTATAATCATTTAATCTAGTTATAGATTCTTTATTTTGTTCTATATTATTTTCTTTTACTTTTTTACTATTTCTTAAATATGTTAATATTTCTTTATTTGTAGTTGTTTCCTCTAATTCTGGATCTATTTGTTTTCTAAAAACTCTCAACATTTCACTAGATAAAGGGGCATCTGGAGTTTCTTTCTCCAGTTTATTTATATTAATATCTGTTATTTTAATACTTTCAATATTAGCTGCATTTACTTTTTCATAAGATTTTATATTTACCCCTGTTCTTTCCATCATAGAACCTAGAATAGATTCAGCTGGTGTATTTTTATATTCTTGTCTAGCATTTATTTCCATTTGAGATAAATATGGTCCAGAAATATCTAACATGTTTAAAATTGTTTCCATCGCTACTCCTTCATTAGTAGATTTTAAATAAAAAGCTCCAGATTCAGTTACAGCAAGATCTTTATAAGCAGGTATTTTCTGAGCTTGTTCTACTAAATGAGCATTAACATCTTTATATGGAGTAGCTGTAATATTTCTAGGTTTTTTAGAAAAATCTTCTAAAGACATATTTCTATTAGCCTCTTGTTGTTCAAGACTATCTCTATAGTTTTTTTCAGAATAGTCATCTGAGCCTTTTTTGAGCCAATTCTTATAAGTAGTATTTACCTCATTATTTACTTTAGTTCGGTAAACTGCTCCCATAATATTTTCATCATTCAATATAGGATTGAATATATTATTTATTTTTTCCCCGTTATCAGGATTTAATAAATCTAATTTACTTACTGAAACTAAATCTTTTTCAGATTTTTCCATCTTAGAATTATACAATTGATTTGCTTCTCTATTAGATGAAGCATCTAAACCTAAAAGATTATTATATTGAGCAAACACACTATCAAGAACTTGATCATATTTATTTTGCTTTTGTGCTGCCACTTGAGCAACTAATTCTAAAGGAATTTGTTCAGGTATAACCCCAGGTGCAATTTTTTGAGAGAGGTATGATATTGCCATTATTTATAATATTTAATTTTTTAAGTTATAGTTTAACATTTAAAGTTAATAAAAATCCCAATAACTTAGTATCATTATAAGATACTGAATTATTGGGAAAATAACAATGAGTAAGAATTAATTTTTTATATTATAGTTTTAAGAATAATTACTAAATCTAAATTTATCAATAGTAGTATTTTCTTTTTTTACCCTTCCTCCTAGTTTTTTAGATGTTGTTGTTTTTGGAGTTTCTAAATCTTTTAATTTCTTTTCCATATCCTTTAATTGCTCTTCTAAAGGCTTTCTTTCATCTTTATTTTTAGTTAATGCTAATTCTTCTTGTATTTTTTGTTGTTGTTGTAAAAGATTTTGATACTTAAACATTTGATATTTATAAGCTACATTTTCATCTGCTTTTCTTTGATTCACATCCATCTTACCTGTAATTGGATTATAGTCATACATAGTATTAGAAAGAGCAAGAGCTGTTGCTTTGTTTTGTTCAGATTCTCTAAGTTTAAGATTAGCCATATAATCAGAAGCTCCTCTTCTTTGTTGTCTCATATTTTCATCTGTTTGTAATACTTCTGTTTCATACTGTTTCATTAATTGTCTGTTATAATCATCTAATGAATTGAAGTATCCATCTCTTCTCATTATTTCTTGGTTTTCTAATTGTTGTTCTTGATTATATTTTCCAGAAAGTAGTTGATTTGTATTTCCTGTGATATTACTAGAAATCTGTGCAAGTCGTGCTGCTCTTAAAGAAGGATTACCCCTAGAATCTGATTGATTCCTGTTATACATCCTTTGCATTTCATTCATTTGTGGTTGAATATCTACATCTGTATTTAATGGAGTATATCTTGCTCTCTTTTGTTGAAGGGTAGGATTTATCTTTTTCTCCATAAGTAAAGAAAGAGCGTTTGCATAAGGTAAAGATTTATTTATCCCATAATTTACTTTCTCCCACCATTTTGCTTGATCATTTTGAAATCCTATACCTTCTGAAGTACTAGGATCGTTATTTTCTATAGCTTGCATACCTATTTCTTCTTGATCTTCTGGTTCAGGTCCTCTAGATAAATAACTTTCAAAAGATAAAGGGGGTTTTGAAGGGCTAATAGCTTTAGTGTAGTTTGATCCTGGTAAAGGTACAGATTGCCCTTTTAATTTATCTAGGTAATAATTTATAGCTAATTCAGGATCATCTCCCAGTCTTCCATCTATTTTGGCTAAATTATTTTGATCTATTTGTCCATTATATTTTCTATAAACAGGATTTCCTGTATCTTGTTTATATTTTCCATAAAGTAGCTCTTGAAATTGTTTCTCTGTTTTTGCTTGTCCTTGGAATAATTCTTTATTTAAATAATCTACATCCTCAAGTGTATAATTAGGTAGGTTTAATCTTGGTTGATTAGGAGGATTATTGTCTCCTCCCCATAAAGAAAATGGTTTGGAAATAGGTGTTGTTGAAATATTATTCATTATAGGTGAAAGAGTGTTATTATTTGTAATTAAATTACCTTGTTCATCTATTCTGTTACCTTGGTAGTCAGTCCAACTATCTTTTAAAGCTGGATCTAAATCTGTAATTTCATATCCAGGCAATAATCTAACTAACCCTGGAGTAGAAGCCTTGACTCCAACATGAGCATACAATTTACCCCCATACCTCATTTCTTGTTCTTCTGGGAATTGAGAAAAAGCTCCTGAGTATTGTTCAGTACTTGCATTTTTAAATTTACCTGCCATAGTAGATTTATTCATTTGTCCAGATTGATATTTTTTTAGAAAGCCTTGTTCTCCTTCTAAATGTAAAGCTCCCATAATCTCATACACGTTCATAGGTATTTGATATTTTTGTTTCAACCTAGTAGCTTTAGGAAGTAGATCATTTTTAGTGTACCAATCCATAAATTGCTCTTGAGCAGAAGGATTATTTCTAAATTCATCTGGATCTTCAATGCCGGTTTGTTTTTTAATATCATTTTTCCAAGTAGTCCATAAAAATTGATATTTTCCTATAGCTGAAGAAGCTCTTTTTCCTTTAGTACTTTCAAAAGGAACCATTGCATCTTTTTCTTTTAGACCTCCAATAGCCATATAAGGATTCTTATAAGATCTTGATTCTTGACTAGCAATTACGTCTTTAAATTGTTGTATAGTATCTGAAGAAGGATTATAAGAAAAAGGCTTAACAAAAGATTTCTGAGAAGAACTTTTCTGAGGAGAATTGGTATAATTATTATTTAGCATTCCAGTACTGATTATCTTTTCATTAATCTCTTGTGGAGATAAATTATTCTCTCTAGCATAAGAAAGAAGTTCTTGCATATCATTTAATTTTGCATTTAAACCCTTTTCTGCTTTTAATACATTCTCTTTTTTAAATCCTCTTTTATTGTCAATATATCCTGTTAGGATTTCATCATAATTATTTTTAGCTTTATCAAGACTTTTTACATTAGTTCCATATCTAGCCATTATAGAATTTACTTCTTTATTACTATCCTCTTGTTTATTCATTTCCAGAACAGTCTCTTGAATAGTATTAAGTTCTTCTCTCATTTTACCATACTTAGCAAAATTAATAGAAAAGGATTGTTCAGTTATTTCATCAGCCTTACCATCTTTAACAAGATTATTTAGTTTTTTCTCAGCATTTTTTTCCAAAGAAGATATTTTATCCGAAGCATCTTTAAAAGTTTTGTTTTTGAAATTACTTGTACCTACTTTAAATTCAAAAGGAATTTTAAGTTTATCTGAATTTACAACATCACCTTCTTTAAGTTCTGTATCTACTCCTCCTTGTTCATGAGTTTGATTGTATTTATTGTCTGGAATTTCATAAGTAGTTTGGCCTGTAATAGGGTTACTAGATTTTTCTTCTAAATATCCTCCATCAGTAGGAACACTCATTCCATCTTGAACAGTTACATTTTCATTTCTTTCTGCTTCAACAGGAATTCTTTCTTGTGAAGGATTAGCTCCCTCTTCTGCTCTCATACCATATCTACCCATCAAACTTTGTTGACCTTGTTGTCCTTGAGTCTGTACATATTTTTGATAAAGAGTAGAAAGTACTTCCATCTTTTTTTGATCATCAGGTATTGCTTGTATTTTCTCCTGAAGTTCTGGAGGAAGTTGAGCAAAAAATTGTTCTAATTCTTGATTCATTTTATTTCACTTTAAAAGTTATACTTTTATTTATTATACTCTCTAATAGAAATTAACTAATTTAATTAACTTATAAAAGAATTTAATACTAATCTATTTTTTTAACAACTCTAAACCTTTAAGATGTTGTTGTTTTGATAAAGGTATATATTGTCCACTATTAGGCATTTTTCTATATATTGAATTATTTATAATAGGTGAATATCCAGGAGTATTTACAGATATTAATTCTTTTCTAGATTCATTATCTCTAAATTGATAGAGTTCCTCTGGTTTAAAATCCATATAATTTGAAATTTCCTGAGCTTGAGCAATTGTTTTCCCTTGTATACTATCAATTTTGGAAGGTATATAAGTAGCCATTGCTCCTGTATCAGGAAAATTACTATAGTTTGGTAGTATGTTGACTCCATTATAAGCTTTTATATTTCCTCCTCTTCTCATAGATGATTCAGGAGATTGCCCTAAAAGATTATCAAAGTCCATAAAAATCTCTTGTATTAGATTATCTACTTCAGGATTTTCAGAAACATTCATACCTTCCTCCGCCATCCTTTTTCCTTGAGAAACCTTGTCAAAATTAAAATTTTGATACTTTTTTAGAAAATTAGTGTTCTCTTCAATTCTATCAGTATCTATCTCTTCATTCTTTGCTTGTATCCCTCCTGTAATTGCTCCTGCTAATCTAGCTGCTTCTACTAATCCTGTTCCTAAACCAGGTACAGCCATATCTAACATTTTTAAAGGTTCAGCTGTTTTAGCAAAACTATTTCCCTTTTGCATAGCTTTTCCAAACTTACTATCTGGAGGAGCTAAAGATTCTAATCCTGTCCCAACTGCATTAAATGCTGCACCTGCAATGTCAGTCTTAGCTTGAGCTACAGAACCTTCAGGAATTTCTCCAGCTTCTTCCATACCTTTCATATTTCTTAAACCATTTGGATTTTTTGCGCCCTGTAGTTTATTCTTTGCATTAAAGCCTTCAAAGTTTTTAGCAAATCCAGAATCATCATATTGACCTACTTTATAAGGATCATATCCTTTTCCCCATTCACTATACTTATTTTCTTGTTGTGGATTATTAAATATTTGTTGATTTTGATTTGGATTAAATGTATCTAAAGGATTAGTTGATTCTTGTCCATACATTTGATCTGTATTTTGTAAACCATAATCCATACCATTATTTGCATTACTATATGGATATCCATTTACAGCATATTGCTTTATATTACCTCCATAACGAAATTCTTCTTCATTCATTGCTTTAGAAATCTCATCAAAATATCTTGTATATCCACCACTTCCTTCTGTACCATCTTGTTTAAAAGTTGTCCTATTGGGAGATGTTCCTGTTTTAGATCTAATTCCTTCTATTGCATTTCTCATTTCTTCTTCTGTATTATATTGCAATGTTCTTGTAGGATTACCTTGATTAGTAGAATTAAATTTATCTGGGAAAGTGAGTGAAAAATTTTGAGGTTTTTGATTTACTTGTCTTTTAGTTAAATCAACTGATACTCTGTTGTTTCTTTGAATGTTAGTATTTGTAGGATTCATTCTAGTAGAATCTTCCCATCGTTTATATTCTACAGGTTGATTTGGTTCTTTAAAATCATAATAATAAGAACTTAACAAACCATCATCTACTTCTCTAAAAGGATATAATTTTCTATTAAATCCTAATTGAAAATTTAAACCTTTTTTAGAAAATTTATTATTTATTTGTAATATTTCTTCAGTACCTTGAATAGAATTTGTTGCTTTTTTAAGAGTTTTTTGTATCTCTTCATTATATTTTGGAATAAGATTGAAAGTATTTAAACTATCATTATAAGCTCTCAATCTAGGATCATTAGGATCTGTAACTCTAATAGGATCTGGTTTTCCTCCTTTAGCCATTTTCTTTATATTCTTTTTCATATTATTATTTTATAGATTTTAAAGTTTTATTTAAAAGTAAATTGAATACCATCTTATACTCACTTGATTCATCTTGAATTAAAGTTACATCAAACCAAGAATTTCTAAGTTTTTGAGTACGAAGTAATTCATTATTTACTTTATCATATTCTAAGTTAACAGGATATCTGTCTACACCATTTTCATCATTTATAAATATTGGTAGATTATTATTTTTATCCTCTACTATATCGAAGAATTGATTTAATCTATATTTATTTCCTTCTACTTTACTATACAAAGTATCTATTTTTAGATCACTTAGATTAGTATTATTAATTTTTGGATAATCAATTGATTCAAAAGGATTGTTTTTATTTTTCGGATTTAATAATAATTTTCCAGAAGATTGGTTATCTGTAGAAATAATTGCTTTGTTAAAATTAAATAAATGTGTGAAAAACAAATCTTGGTTTTCTTCGTTTATTACTTTATAATTTCTAAGTTCATATTCTATAGAATGTAATATTGATATAATTCCAGGTTGTCCAGTTGTCAATGTTATTTCAAAAGGAAATAATTTTCCATAATAGGTTTGGAATGATGATTTATCCCAATGTTTATAAATGGTTGAATTTAAATCTTCTTCTGAAACTTTATTTAATCCCGTAAAAAATTCATCATCTCCATACATTGTATAGTTAGGATAAAAACTATGAAAAGAGAACCATTTTTGAAGCAAAGGACTATAAGATATAGTCCAAGAAATTTCCTTAAAAATTATAGTATCATTAAAGTCAATTATATTTTCTTTATATAATAATTCTCCTTCTGGAGTTATTGTAATAAAATTAATATCTAAAGGATCTACTAATAAATAATCTTTTTTAGTTAAGAACCATAATTTGTATTTTGTATCATAAATAGATTGTAAACCAAATCCATAAAAAGGATTGTCTTTATTTAATTTATTGAAATTAGGTAAATCTTTAATTAGTCCTAAAAATTTAATAGGTAGATTTTTATGAAACCATTGCGACATTCTCTGATCAGAAATAGGAGCCAATTTCCCTTGATACATAAATACTTGACCTCTTTCTATATCTGTATAGAATACTCCCATAGGTGTTATATCCATTGCATATTTAGAACTACTTCCACCATAACCATTATCTGTATTTCCGAATGTTTGTGGCCTTTGACTGAACATCCCCCCTGTACCTACAGTAACTATGGTTTTATCTAATTCCAAAGTATCATAAGCATTAAAAATAGCAGATCCATTTTCACATCTAACAAGTATTTGCTGAGTGTCTAAAGATTGTACATCTAGAATGTCCCCCAAATAAGAATCAACATCATAATATTGATTAGCAGGATATACTTGCCAAGAATCAGAGGACTCCTCTTCATTTGCCTGTTTAGAGTAAATTATTCTTCTTGGATGGGTATTTTTACATTTAGTATTAGGAGCATAGTCTGGAGCAGGAGTAAATAAAGCTTCTTCAGTATTTTGTTTACTGTAATTCCAATTGTATAAATAGTAGTTATCCTCTATAATAGGATTATAAAGTTGTTCTGTCCATTTTCTAAAAGAAGTTGATTTCAATGATGGATACCATTTTTGCCAAATATTCTCTCCAGAATGTCTTAACTCTGTGTTAACTTCTGATTCTACAAAGAAATTAGCAATTCCTATATTATATAAGTAAACCCAGCCATTTCTATTTATTTTCTCTACACTACAATCTAATTTAGATTTCTTTTTATCAATTACGTACTTGCCCATACCTCCGGTATTTCTTAAATAATAATTAGGAGTAGCCCCTAAAGCTGCATTAGTGTAATCAACTCCATAAGCGGATTGATTAATAAAATCTACATCAAAAAATCCAGTATTTCTTTTTACTGAAAACCTAGTTATAAAGGTATCTCCCCCAAAAATTATAGTATTATTTTTACTAGAATCTTCTCTTGTTAAATATTTTCCAGTAGAAACATATTTTATAGCAAAAATATTACCATATTGATTAGGTATCTTAATATTCAAAGAAGAATAGTAAGAACTAATAGGTCTATAAGCTACTGTACAAGTTTCATTTAACGAATAACTACTTCTTCTATTTTTTTTAGCTTTATCTGAAATATCTTTACAAGAACATTTATCTCCTGAAGACATTGTCACTTTAGACTGATCCTCAACATTTGAATTAATTTCTTCTGGATATGGTATAATACAATGTAATTCTAAGGCAACTGAGGATTCTCTTGTTAGGTTGTTAACAATTATATCATTTTCTTCTAAAGCTGTTAAAGAATTCCCGTTCAAATAACCTGTTTGTTCTATTTTCCTCCTCCTATATTCTGGAGGAACAGGTATCCAACTGTTATAATTTCCTTCTGCTTTACTACTTACAGCATGGTTCATACAATCTCTAAGAGAATGAGGTTTTATACAAGGATGTCCTTCTACAGACTGAAATTGTTGCTTAGCAGTTCCGTAAGATATTACATGGTTCTTTAAATAAGTACCTAAAAAAGGTTTTTTAAAGGAAGTATCTGGAGAATGGAAAGTATATAAAGTCTTAGAAGGATTTCTTATACTATCGGTATCCTCTAAATCTTCACTAACACTTAGTTCGTATTCAGTGGTTTCCTCCTCTTCATTAAAAACAGTTACAGTTAAGACATAAAGTTTTTTGTATAGAGAGCCTGTACCTAAATTAAAATCTATTTTTGTAGAGTACTGTACCTGAAAAGGAAGATCATTTGTTATTATGTTTTGATCTAACGTAAAAATCACATCATAAGGATTATCCCATAAATAATATTTATCTCCAGAAGATAAAGTATTTCCAGGAGCTACAGTATCGTATGTATTATAACTTTGCCCAGAAACATCTAATTCTATTGGGTCCATTACACTAGTATTGTTTCCAGAATTATTCAAATAAGGATCCTCTCTCAAATCGTTAAAAGGATAATTAGGAAAATTAACAGTTAAGCCTGAGTTATCTATCCCTTGCTCAAGATAACTAAACATATTATAGAGCAATCCTTTTGCTATAACAGATTTTTGACCCTCTCTACTCCCTCTTACAATCTCATAACCAGCGATTATGTCCCCTTCTTCTTGATTAATGTAACCTAAAGATATGGCTTTAGTAATATAATTTTCCAAACTATCTTTTAAAGCTACTCCCATCGGATATAAATAAATATCTTTAGAATTATAAGTATTTATATTAGCACTTCCGGGATTATAAGGTTGGTTTTGAATATGAAAAGTTTCGTTACTAGGAAACTTATGATGTCTTATAGGCTCTCCAGCTAAGTCTCCCCAAACTTCTTTATCACAAGGATATTTATCTGTAGATTCCCAATAAGCAAATTCTCCACTTACATAAATTCCTTCTTCACATTCGTCATCTCCACTTGTTGTAAAAGTAATTTCAGAAGTATCGTTAATTTTCCAATTAGGTATTGCAGAGACTTCTTGTTCATCACAAGTATTAGCAAACTCTGTTAATTCATAATTGTTACAATCCCCACTTGTGATTAACTCTAAATCACCAGTATTCGCCTTCCTAGAAGCTATATGGTAAACATTTGATTTTTTACCATTTGTAAATAATAATCTTAATCCATAAGGATATACTTCCCCTCTTTGTACTGAGGTTTTATTAGTAGTAGTTAAAGGGTTTTTATAACTTTGACTAATATCATCAGCTTTTATTCTAGTTACAGCCCATCCTAATTCAATTAGATTGGCTAATCTTTGAAAATTTCCTTCATCCTGTGTAGATAAATTAGCTCTTATTAAATAATTGTTACCAGAAGTTAAAGTCTTTGAGTTTATATAATCTGGGTATAGTCCCATTAACTGATCTACAGTTAAAAACTTTGTAGTTTCTCTTCCTGTGTATGTATAAGATTTACTTCCTGTAGGAATGGTAGCAACCATTTCATAGGCAGGGGAACCTTGTATAGTTTTTATTACTGCAATGTTAATATAATCATATCTAGTATCTAAGTTCTCAAAAGAAAGTATAATAGACTTAGAAGTTAAAACATTAGAGTCAGAGCCTTCTACTCCTTTCCATCCTAGATTAACACTATCTTTATATATAGGGACTATATTAGTTTTACTATAATAAGAAGATAATTCATTTCCTACTGAGTTTGAGTAAGCTACCGCAAATTGGTATGCTCCAGAATATAGTGCCCCTGTTTCTTCAACGTTTGTTATTTTTACGACAGGAGGTAAAAGATCATTTTGTATATTTATTTGACCTATCTCCAATTCTAATGGCAAAGATGTTATTACACACCCTGTTGCATCTACTTCCTTTTTATAAGGTATTTTATCTAAATTTATTCTTCTATCCGGATTAAATCCATCTTGAAAATAAAAAGTAAGATTACAATCATTTATCTTATAAGTTCCTTTTATAGGGTAATTTATATTAAAGTTTAATCCTTCATTGTTTATAATTTTCTCATATACACATTTTTCAAAATAAAAATAACCTATTTCTGATTCTTTTGTAATAGGATTTAAAATACAAAGAATGTTTAATTTTCTTTCTTTAACAAATACAGGTTTGTTTATTACAAAAAATCCTTCAGGTAAATCACAACATAATTTATTAGATGGGGCATTTTGAATAAAAGGTTCATCCATATTCTCAGAAGAAGGAAATCCATTTTTTAAATGAGTATATTCTTTATCATCTAATGCCAATTTATCAGATGATTTATTAAGTCCTCCTGCTAGAGTAAATTTGGATTGAAGGTCTTGTCCGGAGGGATCTCTTTGTTGTTTATCTTCTGTTGCTGCCATATCTTCTTCCGTTGGTTGTTCCGTTGTATACAAAATGATTTTGTGCTCTATATCTGCGTTTTAAGGCATTATTTATGTCTAACTGCTCATAGACCTCCGGTATTGAAATAAATGCAATAGCGTCTCCCTGAGCTATCATTAAGTCTTGATTAGCTAATTGCATTGCTTGAACTACTTCTAATCTTTTATTAATGTATAGATCTTTAAGTATTTCTGCTTTAATAGCTTTTTCATAATAATCTAATATTTTTGGATGATCTAAACACATAGGGATATTTCCTTCTCCAGAAGTTTTAGCTGTATAATTAATATACAAATTTCCATCTTTAAAATTATCTATCTGTATATATCTACCATTTACTATTTCCATCATGTAAGGAGAATCTGAATAAAGATTGAAACAACTAGTATTACAATATCTTTTTTCTGTTAATCTAACTATTACTGTTTCTTGAAATTCATAATAATCATATTCCATTTTACAAGTTAGTGTTGGAACTTTTCCACAAGAGAGTTTAAAGTTGCAGCATTTATCTAAATTTGCAGCTGAACTCAGTTCCATTGGAGTTGGAATCCTTCCTTCAAGTGTCATAGTTTTAGTTGGATAAGGACTTGTTTGAACATAATTTATATTCCCAACAACCATTGCTAGTTCTAAACTAAAAAAATCTTCTGGTAATTCTGCCCTATAATTTCTTATTTTTATTATTTTTTCTTTTTTTGGATTTATTTTTCTACCTAGTCTACTATTACATAAATCAATTATTTTATAGTATTCATCTATTAAAAACATATCCATATCACTATATGATTTTAAAGAAGACTTTACTCTTGAAAATACCTCATCAGGCATTATAAATCCATTTATATTTTGATCTTCCATTATTTAAGATTTTCGTTTTTATTAGTATTTTCATCCGTGGGTACTTGACTGTATGTTCCTAAAATAGCTCTTGTTGTTTCTTGTAAAATTGCATTTCTTAGATCAGAAGGTATTTTCCATTCTAGGTCTTGATAAGATGTACAATAATCTAATTTAGTTTTATCACATTCATTAAAAAAATATACTTCTAGAGGGTCTTCAAAATAGGCTGTCATTGCTACTGCTTTAGGAGTCTCCCTAAAAGGTATAAATAAATGTCCGTTTTTTAGAAATGTTTTTATACCTTGAGGCTTATACCTAGATTTACTTAATCTTATTATATCATTCTCTGTCACATAATCTATTCTTTCTCCAGAATCAATTGTAAATATTCCTTTAATTGCTGAAGCCAGATTTGATTCTGCTATTTTTGGAATTGGTTTTTTACTTCTTAATATTTTACATGAAGGTATATCTATACAACAATCTACAGAATTTACTAAACACATTTCTATACAACCAATAGTTGTATAAATAAAGCTACTATTATTTAAATTGAACCTGTCATTTTTTTGTTTTAAGAATAATAATCCACTATCATTAATTTTTTCCCAAACATATCTATCAGATATATGAGAATCAACCGTTAATGTTTTGGTATCTGTTTTTACTTGTGATATTGCTGAACCTATTGTACCCATTTTATTTTTATTTTAAAAATCATCAAACATATTAAAAGAAAGATCTTTATCATTTATTTCTTTAAATAAACCTTTATCTTTATAGTTATATTTTTTCTTTGTGTATGTTTCTTTGTATCCAGGGTATTTAAGTAAAAATTCTGGATCTTCTCTCATACCTCTAAATCTTTTTTTTATTTGTTTAAAAGTAAGCCTCCCAAAAAATTGTTGTCTTTCTGGAAACATGAAATATTCATTTGTTTTTTTATGATGAGGATTATGTACTGTCCATAACATTCTAACTGGTAATCTTCTGGCTCCTATTTTTTTTACTCCTGCTGTCATATAACATTCTAAACTATCCTTACCTATTTTTAAAGGTTCTGGATTTTTTAAAAGATCTTCTAACAGTTGTTCATTCATAAGTAATATACATTTTCTAAAAGTTTTTCTGTCAACAACATTTTTCTTTGCTTCTTTAGTAGTAGAAGATTCTTTTATTTTGTTTTTATAAGCTACATGTAATCTATATAATCTAATAAAAGAATTATTATCAGTATCATATAAAGGAAAAAAAGTATGCCTTGAATTAAATTCTTGGAAATTATTTTGTCTAACATTCCATTTTATCTCCTTTCCTTCTGGACCATCTACATATTCTTTAGTAAATTTCAAGCCCATAGATTTTCTCCCTAACCATTCTCTTCTAGTATTTTCATATTTTCTACCATATTTTAAATATTCTTTTTCAGGTTTCTTATTATTCATACAAAAAATTCTTCTATTTCATTATAATTTACACAATTAACTAGAATTATTATAAAAAAAAGACTATAACATTTTAAGTTATAGTCTTTATTGATTATTATAATGTTTTAAGTTATTATATATTAATTTTTAAAAAAGATCTGTTTATAGAATAAAGATTATCTTCTTCAAATAAGAAAGTTATTAGTTCTGGTTTACTTCCTAAATATATCTTTTTATCATCCCATTCAGATTTAGCTTTAGATAATTGAGGAACCTGGTAAGTTCTTACACCATTAAAATCTTGTGCTAGTTCATGATGTTTATCTCCAGAAATAACTATATGATTAGAATAATCTGACCAAATATCTTTTGCTATTATAGGGAATTTATTTGCTAGGTCTCTTGGTTTATTAGTGTCTCCATGATTTAACATACATAACGAATCAAACATTGGTATCAACTTAGTGTTTTCTACTGAAGTATTTACACTTACAGATTTTGTTAAAGAGAAAACTTTTTTAAGTAAATGTCCTAAGTGCCAACCAACATTATGATCATGGTTTCCATTAAGTAATACCACTTCTACTTCATCACAATAGAATAACAATTTTTTTATTATTTCTATATTGAAATCACATATTTTTTCAAAGGCTTCATTATAGGTAAGAATATTTGATTGTGGAGTTCCCTTAGTTGTTGCATTAGTCCATTCAGAATTAAATTCATCTGAACCTACTATATATACAATTTTTTCTAACTCATGGGATTTAATTATTTTATTTAATTGATTCAACAGAGTATCATTAAATTCTTTAAATCTATTATCAATGTCATTTTCTCCTCCTATATCAAATTTATTAAAATGAGCATCTTGTTTTGGAATTAATAAACAACCTTTTTCTTTATTAAGTACTGAAGTAATTTTTGTTTTTTTACTTACTTCTACTTCTAAAGGTTTTATTCCAGAAAGTCTTTCTAAAAATTCTTCATTCAATTCTATTAACTCTGTAAATACTTTAGGGGAGATACTTATTGTAATCGCATACTTACCGCCAAAAGAAGTTTTGTGATAAATTCTGTCTATTTTATATTTAGTAATGTCTAAATTAAAATGTTCTATTATTTCTAATTCTGTTGGAATTTTATCTGCTGTAAATGTAAATTCTTTTGTATCTTTTATTTTATCTTCTACTCCAGAAAGAAACTGATATTTATCTTCAATTTCTATAGATTGTGTTATTGGTCCTACATCTTTTATTTCTTCAATCATTGAAGATCTTTTTCTCCTATATCTAGAATAACTAGATCTTAATACTTCCCCATTTTTACATAAATTACCAAATTCTTTATTAAGTGCTTCCCAAGAAAAGTTATTTTTTGATCTTAAACTTTCTATATAAGAATAGTTTTTATCAAATAATACAAAATGGGGATTGGTAAATAAATTTTTTTCAGATTCTTCACTCATATTTCTTTATTTAGTTAATAATAATCCGACTAATATAGCAACACTAAACAAAGTGATCTTTATAGCAGATTTTTTAATTTCTTTTTTTAATAATAAATTTTCCTTTTTAAAAGAATCAGATATTATATCATACTTTTCTTTTTGAATAATTATACTATTTTCTTGTTTTTCAATAATTTTATTATTGATAAGATTTAATTCTTGTAATTCTTTTATATTATTTTGTAAATCTAGTATTATTTTTTCTTTATTGTTATATACAACAACCCATAAAGAATCTTTTTTCTGAAGACTCTCTAAAAGTAGAATATCTTTATTGATTTTTTTAACTTGATTGGAAGAAATAATTACTACTGTATCAGAATCAATAATAGTCTGTAATGGGTAAATATTACTATCTTGTAAGATATTCTTTGAATAGGATAAAGTTATCATTAATAGAAATAGTGTCAATATGATTGATTTTTTCTTCATAAATATATTTTATTTTATAATTATCCTCTTTAAAACTAGAATCTATTTTATTATTTTGATCTAAAATACGACTCAAATTTAGTTTATTTATTTTGTATATACTATCTTTTGATTCTTTTAATAAGGTAATTTCTTTTTCTAATTCTATAATTTTGGTATTATATTTTTTTTCAATTATTTCTCTTTGACCTTCTACTATTTTAAATGAATTATCAAATTTCAATAAACTTGTTATAAAGAATATTACAGCTACCAATAGAATAAACATAGCTAATAAAAAGAACTTAGTTCCTTTTTTATTTTCATGAATATTATTTAGAAGTTCCTTCATCTACTTTATCTTTAATTTTTATTTTAACCTTATCTCTAGCATATTTATATATGTCTGTTATAATCATTATAATAAGGGCAGTAATAATTCCAAAAGCCAGTCTAATTATTCCTTGAATCATTTCATCCAAGATAATAACAGAACCAAATATAGGTGTAATATTAGTTTGAAAATTGAAAAGATAGGTAGTTAAAAAAACTACTATTCCTCCCGTTTTTGCTAATGCTGTTTGTAAGTCCATTTGATTTTTCAATTCTGATAGTGTTTCTGTTAAAATATACATTTTATTATTCATTTTTCTTAATTTTAGTTGTCTTTTGTAAGAATTTCTTCCTGTTCAGGATTTATACCATTATTGTTTTTTAAATAAGGTTCAAATTTTGATGTAAAATATTTGGGCATAGAAAATATTATTTCTGGTAAAATATCTAAAGATAGTCCTATTATGAAACCTGCAAAAGCTATCTCATCAGTATCAAAAATAACTCTAAAAAATCTCATTGCTGCTAATACTATCATACTTTTAAATAACAATTCTTTTTTAGAAGTATCTTTAAAAGTTTGAATTAAAGTTTTTCCTTTGGCAGAAGAATTATGTAATTTTCTTAAAAATATCCCAAACAAACACCAAAAGAATCCCCCTATTACTAAAGGAATACTTTCTGCATCTGCTAATTTTAAAAACTCTTGTTCTAGCATTATAATTAATTTATTGTTTTAATTAATTGTTTTTTGATATAAGAAAAATGTGTGTCATCTAACTCCCAAAGCGAGTGGATAAATGCGCCTGAAACTCCTAATTTTTGGAATATCTTTAGAATTTTATCAAAGAAAATGTTGGATTCTTCTTGGGTTAATTTTCTTCCGTTTGGAAAAGGCACTTTAGGGTCAACATTAAATTCTGTAAATCTAACTTCGTATTTACCTAGAAATGGATAGCAGTAACTTTTTATTTCACTTTCAATAACTTCTAAATCATAGCTTGAGAAGTAAATATGAGGTACGATATACACGTTGTATCCTTCTTCAATTAGCTTGTCTGCTAGTTCAACAAAAGCACGATTATGTCCAACAAATTTAGGTCCATTGTGATGTGCTACATTCAAACCTATTGGAGTTTCTTTTCCAGTTATTTTTACTATTTCAGGAATAATAGAATAAAGGTAATCCGTAAATTCTTTTGTTTTTTGATAAGATTGTTGCTTCCTACTGTCTAATCCTATTATTCGTTTGTCAAAATAACTTTCATTAACCAATTCTAGCCTTGTTAAATTTGTATTTTCTTTTACAAACTTTAGAGCGTCTAAGGAATCTTGCAAAGAATTAAATCCTAGAAAAGCTCCTAAGCTGTTAAATGTAAATTCAACTTCCTTGATTCCAAGTTGCTTTACAGTATCAACAAAGTTATATAGAAAAGATTTGTCTACGAATTTAGACAACATATCTACTAATCCTGTCACATTTTTTGTTGGGAAAAACCTAATATATTTTAGTTTTTCTGCAAAAGTTAACTTACCTGTAAGCACTTGCCAAATTGACCATAAATCTTTGTGTTCTCCATAGCCTCTTTGTTTCAATGTCATGTAATTGCTCATTGTACCTGAAAATCTAGTGACTCTAAATAGTTCTTCTGAAATGTACTTTTTGAATTTATCAAACAATTCTTTAGGTATTTTATCTTGCTTGCCAAATTGGTACGCAATGAAAATGAAGATAGAACCAAGGTTAAAACCTTTGGTGAATCTCTTGCTATTATCAACAGCGACTAAATCATTAGCAACTGCTTTTTGTGTGTTTTGTGATTGCTTCATATTTTATATTTCTTTAAATATTATATTATTTATTGCAGTTGTAACAGATCCTACGCTTTGTGTTGTTGTAATTATTAAATATAAATTTCCTGTAAAATTAGGAGTTACTTTAGTTCTTATTTTAGCGTAAGTCATATTTATATTAGAAGAAAAGATACTCCCAGTATTTATATTAGCAATAGTGCTATTACCTTTATTTGTTAGCAACTCAATTGCATTTTTAAATATGGGTAAATGAATAGCTAGTACATTACCTCCGTTGGGAGTATATGCATTATCGGTAAGAACATGAGATTGATTTATTAAAATTTCACTTCCATTTAATGTATCTGCAGTATTTAAGTATATTTTAATTACAGCATTTTGTGTTTGTCCAGCTTGAACAGCTCCTAAAACAGTTAGTATATAATTGCCATTTTCCCTCCAAGCAGTTGAAGGTATAGCAGGAGATGCATAAACCACACTTTCAGAAGTTGTTCCTGTATAAGAAGCTAATCCTCTAAATTCAACTAAAGTTTTTGGTAAATAATCCGCTAAATTAAATTTAACTACCTTACCACTTGCATCTATACCATAAGTATTAATAGGAATACCTGTTGTAACTCCACTTAATTTAACATCTTTAGTTATTTCTACATCAGCTTTTAATTCAATAGTGTCAACTTCAATAGTTTGTTTTGTTGCTGTGATATTTTGTAAGTATTGTTTTCCTAAAGAAGTGTCAATAATAGATGTTATTATTTCTCCATTACTTCCTATAATTTGGTGAAGTTGAGTTGCATTGTCTCCTATAATTACTTGGTCTTGTTTTGCATCATCTCCAGTAATAAATTGATTTTGAGTTGCAGAATCTCCATTAATGTCTTGATATTGATTTGCATTATCTCCAGTAATAAATTGATTTTGAACTCCATAATCTCCATTAATATATTGACTTTGAACTCCATTATCTCCATTAATGTCTTGATATTGATTTG
>Ga0154020_10000090_pt1 | contig 95149 bp, 83 predicted proteins | sample Klosneuvirus_201_FD_109709 | JGI IMG/M metagenome (GOLD analysis project Ga0154020, IMG submission 109709) | Active sludge microbial communities from wastewater, Klosterneuburg, Austria - Klosneuvirus_20160825_MG | ecosystem: Engineered > WWTP > Aerobic digester > Activated sludge | place... | reverse complement strand
GGGCTGAAATACCTCATTGGTTGCCTGGTAGGGGCGCACCCCCGTGTGCGCCCGGAAGCCGGACAGGCACGGGGGCCTGTCCCTACCAAATCTACGGGCAGAATTACGCCCACCTGGACTAGCCCGGTCAAAATAGCACGCGGAGCATACGGATCAGGCAGATATATGCGGATCAGATCAGCGAAAATCCGCCCGATCCGCATCATCCGCGTGCCATTGATTCGCCGATCCCTGTCCCGCCTGAATCGTTGCAGCTACGGCGCGTCGTGCGGGCTGCCGCCAGCGGGGGCGGTGACGTGGCAGACCGTGCAGGCGTCGATCGGGCCGCCGTGGCCTTGCAGTTCGATAAACTTGATCGCATCGCGGCCCTGCGAACTGGGTGCGATGGCGTGGGTGCTGTCGTGGCAGCCTTCGCAGTAGACGCCGCCGTGGCCGGTTGAGAGGCGGAAGAGCGGGTTGTTCTGCGCGTATTGTGGCTCTTTGTGGCAGGCGTCGCAGCGCGGCTCGTTGAGCCACGGGCTGGGATTTTTGGCGACCTTCTCCATATCGCCGTGGCAGTCGGTGCAGCCCATGTTGAACTCGGCGGACATGACATCGCGCAGACACTTGGTAGTCGGTCCGGGGTGGCAGTTGTAGCAGCCTTCGGTGGTGTTCTGCACCTTGCCGGCATGTTTCTTATGGATCGCGCGCGAGAGGTTGGGCAGCCCGGCTACACCCGGCGCGCCCAGCGCATTGGAGGCATGACATTCGGCGCAGAGCACCGGCCGCCGACCCATCAGGTTGCCGGTGTGGCCGCTGGGATAGTCGTCGGCGTTTTCCTTATCGTGCAGGCGCAGGATGTTGGTCTCCACCGAACCCGTGCGGATGCCCTCGACGCCGCCGTCGTAGTGGCAGTTGTCACAGTGCATCTCCGTCGAAACCGGCGCGACGACGGTGCTGCTGGCGAGCTTTTTGCCGCTGGCATCGGTGACGACCACATCGGCAAGCTGGTACGGTTCGGGCTGGTTGGGATTGCTGTCGCTGAACTCGGTCAGCGGGATGCCTTCGGCGACAAAGTGATTGCCGCCGGCGTCCATCTCCCCCGCCAATCCTTTGCCCGTCAAGCCAACATTGTCCGGCAGATCGACCCCAAAGAGCTGCTGGTCGAACTCCCAGAAGTTAGACTTGCCCATCGAGTAGGTGTTGTCGGGAAAAGAATAGCTTACGTTCAGCGTGTCGGTGATGATCTGCGGCGGGTCTCCGCGCTTGATGACCTGCGCCCACAGATTGTTGTAGGGCGGCAGCACGGCCAGATTCTGAAAGTCACGGTTGTAGCAGTGCATGCCCAGGTCGTTCCAGCCGAGCACCACATATTCGTCGTTGGCGACCGGTGGCGCGCCGGGCGTCGGTCCCGGTGTAGGTGCAGCGCCGCCCCCGCTGATGATCGGCAAAAAAAGCTGATTCCCATCCTGCGCCAGCACCGGCGGGCTGGTCAGCAAAAGCGTGCTCACAAATAGCAACGTCGCCAATCCAATCAGCGCACCAATGCTGATCACCAGAGCACGTTGCCGGAGAAGATAAGACAAGAAAAGAGGCCGCCATTTACGCTCAGACACGGGTAACTCCTTTGCTTGGAATCACCGGTTATAGACAGGAGGGGTCTCAGCGAAGGACCGGTGCTTCAAAGCGAATGACAGCCGATCAAATGAAGGGCCTACTTATAAAGAGCGCCGGATTAGAGCGAAAAAATACAGGGTCAACCGGATCTCGTGTGGTTACGTGCCGGGGACGGGCTGATCGCTGTCTGCTCGACCGCAGCACCGCAAGCCCGTCCCCGGCACGTAAGACCCGGCCACATGAATTCCGGTGGAGCCAAAATACATTGACTGCGACGAGCAGAAGGAGAGGTGAAGCCCGTCAGCCTCTGCGCCCCGAGCCGTTGTCGCGCGAGTAACCGACGCCGGCGTAGAGGAGTTGAAAACCGCTGCGCTGATAGAGCCGGCGCGCGTCCGCACGCATGTCACGCACGGTCAGGCCAACTTGGGGCATCCCACGTTCGACGATCAACCAGTGCGCGGCGGTCAGCAGCAAACGCTGGCCGTAGCCCTGGTTGCGCACAGTCGCGGCGACGGCGAGCAGGTCGATGTAGCCCTCGCGCGGGCTGTCGTTGATCGACGCGGCAATGTAGCCAAGACAGCGTGCGCCGTCGCTGCACACGAAGAGGCAACGTTCGTCATCTGTCGTTTCCATAAAGGCATCGATGACGTGAGGGCTGTCGGGAAAGGCAAGTTGGTGGAGCGCGCGCACCTCGTCAGCGCAATCAGGAGTAAAGCGCGCGGCCGGCGCGCCGTTGAGTGCGGGCAGAGCATCCGCCGGCAGTACGTAGACCTGAGCGCCCTGTCCGCGCTTGAACCCCATGCCAAGATAGAAAGCTGCGGCGCGTTCGTTCTTCACATTGAGAAATGCATCACACCGCTCAAGCGTGGGCAGGTCGGATTGAAGTTCGCGCCACAAGGCATCGGCGGTGGACAGGAAGTCGCCGCTCTCGACAAATGGCCCCTGAAGATAGCCGCGGCCTTCATCGACCTCGCAACCCATCGCCCCGACGATCGCGCCATTTTCGCGCGCAACGACGAAGCGCAGTAACTTCTGCTTTTGAAAAACGGCCTCGACCTCACCGGCGTGTTCGCCGCTGTGCAGACATTGGGTGGCGGGGTTGGCATTGTGGGCTTCGAGCAGCCGCGCCACCTCGGCAAAGTCGGCGGGAGTTATACGGGCAATCATCATAGCGGTCGATGCTTCCCTTTCATCGAAAAGTGAGCGAAAAGTGAGATCGGACAAGTTGCCAGGATTATACCAACCGCTGCGCAAAAAATGGGAAATGCAGCACGGGAAAGACGAAGAATTGTCGCCTTTCCCGTGGGATGTGAGCGTGCTGTGTGGGTGTATGAGGTGGAAAGCGGTTTTTCTACTGCAGATATCCTATCCAGCGTGACTGGATACGCAGCATCATTTCCAGCGTCTGCTCGGCCGCGCGCACGCTGTGCACGACTGGATCGACAAGCAGCGCTTGCAACGCAGCCGCCTTTGACTGTGTGAGCACAGCTTCGGCGGTCAAATCGTGCACGGCGACTTGATTGCGCAGCAGGCCGGCGATCCCGCGCGGGAAGCGACCCAATGCTACGCCTTGCACGCCCGCGCCATCGACCAGCGCCGGGACTTCCACCGCGATGTCGGCGGGCAGATCGTCGATGAAGCCACGGTTGGGCAGGTTGACCGCCAACACCGCGGCAGGCCGCCCGGCAGCGATGCTCTCCAGAATTTCGGAGGTCACCCAATCATCGCCAGAACCGCGCAACATCGTTTCCTCCGACGCCTTCTGCGCCACCCAGATCTTGTAGGTGCGGTAGAAGTCGAGGATGCCCTCACTGTCCGCGGCCTCCCATGCCCACTGAATGTACTCGCCAAAGTGCGAATCCACCGTGATCGGCAGGTAGCCAAAGCGCTCCAGGATCACCCGAAAGAGGCCCCGCTCCGCCCAGGGGCGATGTCCGACGGTGGCGACATGCGCCGGCGGCATGCTTGGCAGCGCCCAGCCCAGCACGTTGGTGATCCGCTCGAAGTAGGCCGGCGCTTTGGCGCGCACGTCAGGATAGGCGTCGCCGCCGGTGTCGTTGTAATGGATATTGAGCAGGACGCTGAAGTGGTTCAGCCCGCCGGCTTGAAAGCGCAGGTTGGCAAGAGGCGTCTCCAGAATGTGCGGCAGGTGCGCGGGCAGCGAGGCCACTTCGTGGCAGATGCCCACCAGCTTCAAGTCAGGATATTTGCGATATACGGTCGTGCAGATGCGGCTCATCGGATTGCTGAAATTGAGCACCCAGGCATTGGGACAGATCGCCATGATATCGCCGCAGATTTCGAGAATGGGGGGGATGATGCGCAACGCGTGAAACAGGCCGCCCGGCCCGCCATTCTCGCCGTAGACCTGACGGATGCCGTACTGCTGGGCGATGTGCCAATCCTGCTCCCACAGTTCGAAGCGATTGCCCACTTCGATCGAGATGATGCAAAAATCGGCGCCCTGCAGCGCGGTCTTGCGGTCGGTCGTCACTTCCAGTGTATAGGGCAGGTTATGCGCTTCGATGTGGCGGCGGCCAAAGGTTGCAGTGCGCGCCAGCGCCTCGGCATTGATGTCGTGCAGGCAGATCGTGCTGCCGGCAAAAACCTGGCTCTTGAGCAAGTCGCCCATTATGCCCAGCCCGAAATTGGCGCTGCCGGCGCCGATCAAGACAATTTTGTGCGTCATAGAGATGCTTCCTTATTCTCCCCACTCCATCGGCCACGGCGGCGTAAAGTTGGAGGCCACCCCGACCGGGCGACCCGTTTGCAGCGACGTGCTGATTGCGCCGCAGATCTCGACCACGTGGGCAGCCTGCGCGCCGCTGGATCGTTGCGCGCGGTTCTCAGCAATGGCGTCGGCGATCTCCGCGACCGAGCGTCCCCAATCCACGCCCTGGAAGGGTTCGCGCACGTAGGGCACGGGCGCGTAGGATTCACCAAACGGAGAAAACTCCACGGCAGCGTGAAAATCCTGGAAGCTGCTCAGGTAGAGCGAGCCCAGATCGCCGTGAAATTCCAACCCTTTCTGCTTGCCGTGACCGCCGACGTAGAAGTTGGTAGTCAGGCGCACGACCGTACCGTCAGCCAACTCCACCGCAGCGACAATCCAGTCCGGCGTTTCGATGTGGAAGGGTGCGCCCTCCTGCGTGACGCGGTCGGGATGCAGCACCTTGCCGTAAGCAACGACGCGGCGCGCCGGTGCGAGAAAGGTTGTAACCAGCGTGAGCGGATAGACGCCGACGTCGAAGAGCGCGCCGACTTCGTAGAAGGGGCCGGGATTGGGATGCCAGGATTCGATGCGCCCCCAGTTTACCTCGCAATAGACCACGCGTACTTGGCCCAATTGACCGGAGCGGATCGTCTTCCACGCCGTCTGTTGCGCCTCGCCCATGTACGTGATGGGCGAGCAGCTCAGCCGCAGCCCGCGCGCGGCCGCCAGGTTTACCAGTTGTTGCGCCTCACCATAGCTCATCGCCAGTGGTTTTTCGCTGTGCACGTGTTTGCCCGCCTCCAAACACTGCGTGATGACGGCGGGGTGGGCGTGATGAATGGTCAGGTTGACAACCAAATCAATGGACGGATCCGCCAGCATTTCGTCCAGGGTGGCATAGGCGCGACCGCCGTATTCAGCGGTGAGGGCGCGGGCGCGCTCTGGAAAAACATCAGTGGCGCCGGCCAGTTCGATCTGTGGATAGGCTTGCATGGTCTTAGCGTAAGGCCCGGCAATGTTGCCACAGCCGGCGATGGCGACGCGTAGAGGGTGTGTGGTCATAGATCGTCTCCCAGTCCGATAATGGAGTTTTGAATAGGGTTGATGAATGTGTGTGCGCGTGGAACGACCTGACAAGTTGTTCCGCACCATCAGTATGCCAGGATCGTGGCGGAACAGAAAAGGCCGATCTGCGCCCGACGCCCCTGTCCTCATCGCAAGGGTCTGGAATGAGAATCTCACACCAACTTTGGACAATCCGCCCCATTTTGGGTATACTAGCAAGACTAGAACCCATGTTCGACGCGTCCGGGCGTCCTGTTGCGCAGAGGAGTGTGTGCGAGGCCTATGCCACCGATCCAAGTTGTCAGCGAGTTTCAACCAACCGGCGACCAACCGCAAGCAATTGCCCAGCTTGCCAGCGGCATCCAGCAAAATATGAAGCATCAGGTGCTGCTGGGGGTGACTGGTTCTGGTAAAACCTACACCATGGCGAAGGTGATCGAGCAGGTGCAGAAGCCGACGCTGATCATGGCGCACAACAAGACGCTGGCCGCCCAGCTCTATGCAGAGATGCGCGAGTTTCTGCCCAACAATTCGGTCGAGTATTTCGTTTCGTACTATGACTACTATCAGCCCGAAGCGTATATCCCGCGCACCGACACCTTTATCGAGAAGGACGCGCAGATTAATGAGGAGATCGACCGCCTGCGCCTGGCCGCGACGAGTTCGCTCTTCAGCCGCCGCGACGTGGTGATTGTCGCCTCGGTCTCGTGCATCTACGGCCTCGGCAGCCCGCAGGACTATGGCCGCGTGGTGCTGCACCTGCGCGTGGGCGAGATGGTGCGCCGCAACCAGGTGCTGCGCCACCTGGTCGAGATCTACTACGACCGCAACGACAATTTCTTGCAGCGCGGACGCTTCCGCGTGCGCGGCGACGTGCTCGAAGTGCAGCCTGCCGACCGCGAGAGCGCGTACCGCATCAGCCTGTGGGGCGACGAGATCGAGCGCATCAGCGAGATCGACACGCTCACCGGCGAGATCATCGCCGACCATCAGCAGGTCGATATCTTCCCGGCCAAGCACTTCGTCACGCCGCAGGATCGACTCGCAGAAGCGATCGAGGACATTCGCAAGGAGATGGAAGAGCAGGTCGCCATTTTCGAGTCGCAGGGCAAGCTGCTCGAGGCGCAGCGCATCCAGCAGCGCACCAACTACGATATCGAGATGATGCGCGAGGTGGGCTACTGCAACGGCATCGAGAACTACAGCCGGCCGCTGGCAGGGCGTCCGCCCGGCTCCACCCCGTGGACGCTGCTCGACTACTTCCCAACCGACTGGCTGCTGATCATGGATGAGAGCCACATGACCGTGCCGCAGGTGCGCGGCATGTACAACGGCGACCGCGCGCGCAAGGAGGTGCTCGTCAGCTACGGCTTCCGCCTGCCGAGCGCGCTCGACAACCGGCCGCTGATGTTCAGCGAGTTCGAGGAGCATCTGAACCAGGTCGTCTATGTCAGCGCCACCCCCGGCCCTTACGAGAAGGAGCATGGCGAACAGATCGTGGAGCAGGTGATCCGCCCGACCGGTCTCATCGACCCGGTGGTCGAAGTGCGACCAACCAAGGGTCAGATCGACGACCTGGTACGCGAGATCATGCGACGCACGGCCGTCGGCCAGCGCGTGCTGGTGACCACACTGACCAAGCGCATGGCCGAAGACCTGAGCGAGTATCTGGCTGAACTGACCATCAAGGTGCAGTACCTGCACAGCGAGATTCACACCATCGAGCGCGTGGAGATTCTGCGCGACCTGCGGCTGGGCGTCTTCGATGTGGTGGTGGGCATCAACCTGCTGCGCGAGGGGCTGGATCTGCCCGAAGTGTCGCTGGTGGCGGTGCTCGACGCGGACAAAGAAGGCTTCCTGCGCAGCGGCAGCGCGCTGATCCAGACGATCGGCCGCGCGGCGCGCCACGTCGAGGGCAAGGCGATCCTTTACGCCGACGTGATGACCGACTCGATGCGCTTTGCGATCGACGAAACCAACCGCCGCCGTGCGATCCAGGAAGCGTACAACATCGAACACAACATCCAGCCGCAGAGCATCGTCAAAAGCATCCGCGACCTCACCGACCGCGTGCGCGTGATGGCCGAGAGCAAGCCCGAATACAAGGTGATGAACGACGGTGGCCGCAGCCAGGTGCTCGATGTAACGCCCGAACAGTTGTCGCCGGAGGATCTGGCAAAGCTGATCAAGTCGATCGAGCAGGAGATGAAGGACGCGGCCAAGGCGCTGGAGTTCGAGCGCGCGGCCGCGCTGCGCGACCAGTTGGTCGAGCTGCGGCGCATCGAGGTGGAGCGCAGGGTGGGGGCGTAGCTGTCATTAGTTTGGCGAGACGATCTTGTATACTATATCTCGGCGACGCAACCATAGCATGACGTTCGTAGCAGGATGAACCATGACAACCAAAACCATTCAGTTGACATTTGACGAAACATTGCTGAAGCAGGTTGACGAGATCGTGCAAACCCTTCATGTCAGCCGGACAGATTTTGTGCGTAAAGCCGTCGAAGAAGCTTTGCACTCTCATTACATCAAGCGCCTGGAAGAGAAACATATCGCAGGTTATGTAGCACAACCACAAACCATAGAAGAAATCACTGAATGGGACGAAGTTAGAGTATGGGGAGATGAATGAGGCGTGGTGAGATCCGGTGGTGTACGCTGCGTGCGCCTGATAAGCGACGTCCGGTCTTGATACTGACCCGCGATTCGGCAATTGCAAAGCTTACAGGAATTACGGTTGCGCCTGTCACCACTACAATTCGCATGTCAGCAACCCAAGTTCTGTTAAGTCCAGATGACGATGGCGTGCTACGTCCATCAGTTGTCAATCTTGACAACATTCAAACAATTGAAAAGTCAACCATCGATTCATTCATTACAACTCTTTCACCTGCACGAATGCGGGAGGTTGAAGAATCTCTCTGTTTTGCGGTAGGGATTCGCTGGATGACTCCATAAAGACAAAAAGATAAAGCGAGCAATTTATGGCTCAATCTAATGGAGCCAATGGCGCCGGCTCCCCCAACGGCAGCAACGGCGCAAGCGACATGAATATCGGCGCCGTGCGCGACGCCGACATCACCCAGGAGATGCAGACCGCCTATCTCGACTACGCGATGAGCGTGATCGTGGCGCGCGCGCTGCCCGACGTGCGCGATGGGCTGAAGCCGGTGCATCGGCGCATTCTCTATGCGATGTGGCACGACCTGTCGCTCACCCACGACAAGCCGCACAAGAAAAGCGCGCGCATCGTCGGCGAGGTGCTCGGCAAGTATCACCCGCACGGCGACACCGCGGTCTACGACGCGATGGTGCGCATGGCGCAACCCTTCAGCCTGCGCTATCCGCTGATCGACGGGCAGGGCAACTTCGGCAGCGTCGACGGCGACAACGCCGCAGCCATGCGTTACACCGAAGCCAGGCTCGCCCGCCTCGCCGACCTGATGCTGGAAGACCTGGAAAAAGACACCGTCGAATGGCACGAGAATTTCGACAACACGCTGCGCGAGCCGGATATCGTGCCCGCCGCGCTGCCCAACCTGCTCATCAACGGCTCCAGCGGCATTGCCGTGGGCATGGCGACCAACATCCCGCCGCACAACCTGGGCGAGATCGTCGACGCGCTGACCTTTATGATCGATCGCTTCGACAAAGTCGACGAGATTACCGGCGAAGAGTTGATGCACTTTGTCAAGGGGCCGGATTTCCCCACCGGCGGCATTCTGTATCGCTACCGCGAGGAAGGCAAGGGCGAGGATGACGCCGACGCCATTGCCCAGGGCTATGCGGTGGGAAAATCGCGGCTGATCATCCAGGCCAAGGCGCATTTCGAAGAGATCAGCCGCGGGCGCACGCGCATCGTCATCACCGAGCTGCCCTACCAGACCAACAAGACTGCGCTGATCGAACGCATTGCCGACCTGGTGCGCGATGGCAAGATCGAGGGCATCGCCGATCTGCGCGACGAGTCCGACCGCACGGGAATGCGCGTGGTGATCGAACTGACGCGCACGGTCGAGCCGAAAGATGTCCTGGCCGACCTCTTCAAATACACGCCGCTGCAGCAGACCTTTGGCATGCAGATGCTGGCGCTGGTCGATGGCCACCCGCGGCTGCTCAGCCTCAAGCGCATGTTGCAGCTCTTCATCCAGCATCGCCAGGAAATTATCCGCCGCCGCTCCGAATATGACCTGGGCAAGGCACGCGACCGCGCCCACATCGTCGAAGGCTTGTTGCGTGCGCTCGACATCCTCGACGAGGTGATCCAGACCATCCGCCGCAGCCAGAACGTCGACACCGCACGCAACAATCTGGTGAACAATTTCAAGTTTACGGTGATTCAAGCGCAGGCGATCCTTGACATGCAACTGCGCCGGCTGGCTGCGCTCGAGCGTAAAAAGTTGCAGGAAGAGTACAACGAACTCAAGCAACAGATCGCCTATCTCGAAGATCTGCTGGCGAACCCGCACAAGATGCTCGGCGTCATCAAAGACGAACTGTTGGCGATCAAGCAGGAGTTTGGCGACGCACGGCGCACGCAGATCGTCGACCGCACCAAAGGCACGTTGACCACCACCGATCTGCTGCCCGACCAGACCGCGTGGGTGAGCGTCGGCAAGAGTGGCGACTTGCGCCGCCAGGCAGTGAGCAAACCCGGCATCGCCACCATGCGGCAGATCGGCAAGGATGGCCAGGTGGCGCTGCTCACGGCCAACACGCGCGACTATCTCTACGTCTTCAGCAAGGATGGCCGCTGCAGCCGCATCGGCATCCACGAGATCCCCGAGAACAGCGGCAAGAAAGTCTCCGACCTGACCGGGTTCATGGGGCGCGATGCGATCACCGCGGCCGTCGTTTTGCCGCGCGAACGCAACGGCGACGACGGCGGCTATCTTTTCTTGGTGACCGAGCAGGGGATGGTCAAGCGCGTCAGCATAGTCGATGTCCAGTCGAACACCGGCAGCGAGTTTGCGGTGATCAATGTAGAGGACAAGGATCGATTGTTGTGGGCGCTGCCCACGCGCGGCAATCAGGAGGTGATCCTCGTCAGCGCCCAGGGGCAGTCGATCCGCTTCGCTGCGGAAGATGTGCGCAGCATGGGGCTGGCCGCGGGCGGCGTCGGCGGGATGAAGCTCAAGAAGAAGGATCGTATCGTCTATGCCGGCGTGGTCGATCCAAACGGCGAGCTGCTTACGGTCACGGCCGCGGGCTTTGGCAAACGGTCGCCTTTGTCCGATTACAGCCTGCAAGGGCGCAACGGCGGCGGGATCGTCACGCACAAGGTCAACGACAGGACGGGCGAGATCGTGGCCGCGCTGGTGCTGCCACCCAAAGTCGAGAATTCGTGGCTAATCTTTATCACCGCACGGGGCAACGCCAAGGCCGCGCTCACGGTCGAGACGCCGGTGATGGGGCGCAGCGTGTTGGGCAAGGCCATCCTCGAGCTGTCGCCGCAAGACGGTTTGGCGGCGATCTGGCGGCCTGACGTCGGCCTCCAGGATGAGGAGCCGCCAATCGACCCGCCGCCAACGGAGAAGGCGCCACGACCCGCGCCGCCGCCTGCCACTCCTAAAAAACCGGTGACGGCGCCGTTGCAGTTGCGCACGGTGACGCCGGCCAGAGCTGCGGAAAAGCCGGCCGGCGCCGATACGCATAAGGCGGACGCCACACCGTCCGCGGCGAGCAAAGCGCCTGCCCACACAAAAACGACTTCCCCTGCGCGCAGCGACAAATCGGCGGCGCCAAAAACGCAGCCTGAAACAGCGGTTCCCACACAGGCGGCGACAAAGCCAAAACCTGACCGCGACGCAACCAAGCGGCCATCATCCCGCACGTCTGCCACGGATGCCAAACCTGCGCAGCCGGCGGATCGGAAGACAGCGACATCTGCCCCCAAAACACCTGCCAAGTCGCGCGAGCTGCGGGCTGCCCCGCCGTCCCCACCTGCTGAAGCTGAAGTCGAAGCCGGCGGCGCGCCCATGACGTTCGATTTTATCGATGACATGACAAAAACGACGCCAGCCAAAAAGCCGCAGGCCAAAAGCAAGTTGTCAACTGTAGTGAGTGTGCCCAATGCGCAGGCTAAGGCCGCCAAGAAGAAGCCGGAAAAGTAGAAGCAAAAGGATGGCATGCGGATGACGCGGATCAAACGAATTGGCGCGGATCAAAAAGCGATCCGCGCTAATCTGCTCAATCCGCGTCATCCACGTGCCCTCTTTATCCAATCCCCATCCCCACGACCAACGCCAGCAGCAGGCCGCCGGCGACGACGCTGCCCAGTTGCCCCGCCGTGTTGGCGCCCATCGCATGCATCAGCAGGAAGTTGCTGTAATCCTCCTCTTGCGCCACCTGCGCGGCCAGCCGGCCCGCCATCGGGAAGGCGGAAATGCCGCACGCACCGATCAGCGGGTTGATCTTGCGGCCTGATACTACGTACATAAATTTGCCAAAGAGCAGACCCGCCACGGTGTCTATCACAAAAGCGAAGAGACCTAACGCCAGCACCATCAATGTCTGCCACTGAAAACCGGTGAGCGGATGGTAGAGAAAACGATCAGCCGTCATCGTCGCGCCGATCGCCAAGCCCAGAAAGAGCGTCGCCATATTGGCGATCTCATGTTGCGCGGCAAGGCTGAGCCGTTCAACCACCAATGCTTCGCGCAACAAATTGCCGAGCATCAGGCTGGCGATCAGCGGCGCGGCCGCCGGCGCCAGCAGGCTGATAAAAACCGTGACCGCAATCGGGAAGATCAACACCGCGGCGCGGGAGACCGGGCGGGGCGCATACGCCATGCGCACGCGCCGCTCGGTGGGGGTGGTGAGCAGCCGCATCAACGGCGGCTGAATGATCGGCACCAAGCTCATATAGGAGTAGGCGGCGACGGCGATCGGGCCGAGCAGTTCAGGGGCAAGCTGGGATGCGACAAAAATCGCCGTCGGGCCATCGATGGCGCCGATCACCCCGATGGCGGCGGCTTGATTCATCGGGAAGCCAAGCAAAGCGGCCAGCAGCAGCGTTGCATAGATGCCAACCTGGCCGGCGGCGCCCATCAACACCAGGCTGGGTTGCGCCAGCAGCGGGCGAAAGTCGATCATGGCGCCCACGCCGATGAAGATCAGCAGTGGGAAAAGCTCGGTGGTAATGCCAAATTCATAAATCGTAGCCAGCCAGGAGCCGGGCGTGTAGGCCGACATGCCGAGGTTGGCAAAGAGACAGCCGGCGCCGATCGGCAGCAGCAGCAGCGGTTCATAACGCCGCACAATCGCCAGGTAGATCAACAGCGTGCCGACCGCCAGCATAACGGCGTTTGCCCAGGTGAAGGCGCGCAGCCCTTCCGTCAAAACTGCAACGAGTTGTTGCCCATCCATAGCGGTCCTTTTCGCACTTATTGAGCGCATCTGGCGCGCGGATGTCGCGTCCGCCCATGCCCGCGCGCCGTCAGCGCAGACGCACCAGCGGTTGGCCGTAGTTGACATGATCGCCGACGGCCACGAAGAGTTCTTCGACGACGCCGGCGCGCGGGCTGCGCACCGGATTGTTCATCTTCATCGACTCGATCGTGCAGAGCAACTGTCCGGCCTCGACTTTTTCACCGACGCGCACGGCCACGACGAGAATGTCGCCCGGCAAGGGAGATGTCATCGTTTCCACCTGATCGCCAGACGCTGGCACGGCGACAGGTTGTTTCAGCGCACTCACGTCGGCCATGGGCGCCTCATACGCCAAAGGCATGGTAGCGACCACGCCGGCTACTTCCTCAGGCCACACAGCAAAAAGTTCGCCGTCGACGGTGGCCTGGATCGGGCGGCTGTTCAAGTCGCCGATCTCCACCTCGTAGAGTTGTCCATCAACTTGCACGCGCACTTTCATGCTGTGTTTCCTTCACTTATTATCTATCCAGAAATTTCTGCGAAGCGACTTTCTAGATGAGCGCCCTATATAACACCGCAACCAATTTCTGGATAACGACTTTGCGTCTATCCAGAAATTTCTGCGGAGCGACTTTCTAGATGAGCGCCCTATATAACACCGCAACCAATTTCTGGATAACGACTTTGCGTCTATCCAGAAATTTCTGCGGAGTGACTTTCCCGATGAGCGCCGCATAGGACACCGCAACCAATTTCTGGATGCAGTCTTATCGTTGTGGTGGGTTGCGATGGAAAGCGCCGGCGCGCCGGCTCAATGCATTGCCGCGAATCGTAGCCTGCCAGGGCGAGATCGCACCTTGCGCGGGCTGTAACAGCGGCGCCGATGTGCTGCGTTCTGCCTGGAGCGCCAGCGCCACGGCTACGCCGATCACGGCGGCGCCACGGCGCGCGGCATGATTCAGGTCGTCGTCGCCGGCTGTCATGGCCGGCAGCTCGGTCTGGGCTGGCAACTCCCGGCGGGCGCGCGGCGGCGTGATGCGCACCAACGCCGCCATCAGCCCCCACATGACGATCAGCACGGCAAAAATCAGGCTGATGCCGATGCCGGTGATAACTAACGCTTGTTGAACGGTGGTCCAATTTTCCATCGTCTACTATCCTCAAGAGGACGTTGCCAGTGTGATGCGCACGAGACGTCCGCGCTCCGGTAACTTCTGCGGACGAGACATCTGCGCGCCTGGCTGCTATGCCGGCATGTTGCCGTGTCGCCGCGCCAGGGGTACGATCGCTTTCTGGCGCAACGCGATCAGGGCGCCGATCAGCCGGGCGCGCGTCTCCCTGGGTTCGATCACCTCGTCGATAAAGCCACCTTCAGCCGCAGTGTACGGGTTAAGGTAACGCTCGCGATATTCTTCGGCGTAGCGAGCACGCGCCACTTTCGGGTCGGGCGCCGTTGCAATCTCCTTGCGATAGAGAATGGCAGCCGCGCCCTCGCCGCCCATGACGGCGATTTCGGCGCTCGGCCAAGCGAAGGTGACGTCGGCGCCAAGCTGTTTGCTGCTCATCACCACGTAGGCGCCGCCATACGCTTTGCGCGTTACAATGCTGAGTTTGGGCACTGTCGCGGTCGAGTAAGCATAGACGATCTTGGCGCCATGACGGATGATGCCATGATACTCCTGATCGACGCCAGGCAGGAAACCCGGTGTATCGACAAAGGTGACGAGCGGGATGTTGAACGCATCACAGAAGCGCACAAAGCGCGTGATCTTGTCCGAAGCGTCGATGTCCAACGCACCCGCCAGCATTTCCGGCTCCTGGGCAACGATGCCGACCGGTTGGCCAGCCAGCCGCGCCAGCCCAACGATGGCGTTGCGGGCAAAGCGTTCCTGCACTTCCAGAAACGAGTGCGCATCGACCACATGTTCGATCACCGCGTGCATGGAGTAGGGCTGACGTGGGTCGAGGGGAACAATATTGTTCAGCACCTCGCCTGCATTGGGCAGCTCGACGCCTGGCGCTGACAAAAGGGGATTTTCGAGATGATTGGAGGGTAGATAGCCCAGCAGTCGTCGCGCCAGAGAGATCGCGTTCTGTTCGGTCTGTGTGACAAAATGCGCCAGCCCACTGGTCGAGATATGCATCCGCGCGCCGCCCAGTTGTTCGGCGTTGACCTCCTCTCCCGTGACCGCGCGGATCACTTCAGGGCCGGTGAGAAACATGTACGACTGGCCTTCGACCATTACCAACAGGTCGGTCAACGCCGGCGAATAGGCCGCGCCACCCGCGCATGGGCCGAGCAACAAGCTGATCTGCGGGACGATGCCGGAGTAGAGCGCGTTGCGGCGGAAAATCTCGGCGTAGCCGCCCAGACCATAGACGCCCTCCTGGATGCGCGCCCCGCCCGAATCAATCAGCCCGATGATGGGCGCGCCAGACTCCACCGCGCGATCCATGACCTGGCAGATCTTGCGGCCATGCATTTCGCCGAGTGCGCCGCCAAAGACCGTGGCATCCTGTGCGTAAGCGAAAACTGTGCGCCCGTGGATAAGCCCAAAACCAACCACAACGCCGTCGCCGGCGAAATGCTCGTCCACGTCGACGCAGCGCGCGGTGGCCAACATGCCCAGTTCCTGAAAGGTATTGGCATCGAACAAAAGCGCTAATCGCTCGCGCGCCGTGCCTTTGCCTTTGGCGTGCTGGCGTGCGATACGGCCGGCGCCGCCGGCCTCAAGCGCCTGCGCGCGACGTTTGCGAAGTCCAAGGATCCTTGGATCGTCTGTTGACATCGAGTCACTCCTCGTGTATGGAGGGCGAGCATAGGTTGAGTGAAGCATGCGACGGGGAGAGTCGCCGGCGTCAGTTTAGTAGGTGCGTCTCACGACGAACTCGCATAATCCCTGCAATGAATGCCGATAAAGACCGTCCGGCAGGCCGGCCAGATTGTCGACGGCGCGACGCAGAAAGATACGCGCTTCTTCACGCGCCGCCTCGACGGCGCTGCCCGCGCGCAGGTCTTGCACCAGACCCGTCACGGCCTCATTCCAAACGGCGCCATCCCCATTGTCGGCTTCAATTTGGGCGGCCTCTAAAATGGCAATCACCGAAGATGCATCGACATGCTGGTGCAGATAATGGAAGAAAGGCAGCGTCAGCGTGCCCTGGCGCAGGTCACTGCCCGCGGGTTTGCCCAAAGTTGTGTCGTCGCCAATGAAATCCAGAATGTCGTCGACGATCTGAAAGGCCATGCCAAAGTTGTAGCCGAACTGATACAGGTCGGCGATGCGCTCTTCCGGCAGCTTGGCAAGCACAGCGGCGCCCTGCGTGGCCGCGCAGAACAAGCTGGCGGTTTTGGCATAAATGCGTTGATAGTAATTGTCTTTTTTCTGGACAAAATTATAGCGATCTTTCAGTTGGCGCAGCTCGCCATCGACGATGGTGCGCAGTGTATCGCTGAACAATTCGATCACGCGCATATTCTGTGTTTCAGCCGAGAAGCGCGCGGCTGTACCGAAGAGATAATTGCCGGCAAGCACAGTCGAAACGCCGCTCCAGTGCGCATTCAACGTCGGCGCGCCACGACGGAGCAAGGAGCCATCGATCACGTCGTCGTGGACGAGCGTGGCGGTGTGCAACATTTCCACGGACGCGCCCAGGGCGATCACCGCGCTGTAGCGTGGCGTCCCCTGCATGCCGCCATTCAACTCCGCGGCCAACAAGGCGAGGGCGGGACGCAGCCGCTTGCCGCCACTGCCGATCAGGTTGATGAATGCATCGGCCAACGGGGCAAACAGCGCGGAATCGACGCCGCACAATTTCGCTTCCACCTGGCGCAGCCCCGGTCGAATCGGTGCAAACAACGCGTTTACATCCAGCGCGCCACTGGGCTGTGGCGTCATTTCGACGACGTTTGGTCGTGCAGTCGCATCCATGAGCTTGCTAGGGAAAGACTGCGGCATGATGGGTTGAGAAATCAACACCAAACCGATCCTCCAAACCATAAAACCTGAGCGCCGTTACACTCGTCTGCGCGGCGACTTGCGCCGCGGTCAGACCGCGCAATTTTGCGATTTGTTCACACACCAATGCAACATAGCCGGGCGTATTGCGCTGCCCACGATAGGGGTGCGGCGTGAGGTAGGGAGCATCCGTCTCCAGCATCAGCCGATCCAGACGCAGGGCCGGCAGCAACGCGTGTAGGGCGTGAGCGTTGCGGAAGGTGACCGGCCCGCCAAGACTAAGCACGAAATTCCAGTCATAAGCTTCTTCGGCCAGCGCCAACCCGCCACTGTAGGCGTGGAGCACGCCCGCGTAAGGGCGTTGCGCCAGGCGGGAATGCTGGAAGGCGGCGCTGTGCACCCAAGTGCGCAGCACGTCGGCGACCGCGTCATTGGCATCGCGGCTGTGAATGATCACGGGCAACCCGAGTTCGGCAGCCAGGTCAAGCTGGCGCACGAAAGCGTCCTGCTGCACCGTTGCCGCCACCTTGTTCCAGTAGAAATCCAACCCAATCTCGCCGATCGCCACAACTTTTGGATGCGCGGCCAGATGGCGAAGGTCGGCGAGCGTGTGGTCATCAAACTGGTCGGCGCTGTTGGGATGGATGCCGACTGCCACATAGAGTTCTTCGTTGGCATCCGCCAACTCGATGGCGCGGCGACAATGCGGGAGGTCGATGCCGGGATTTACGATCAAGCCTACGCCGGCCGCGCGCGCCTGCGCCATCACCTCATCTCGATCAGCATCAAACTGATCCAAATCCAGATGGCAGTGGCTATCAACCAATGTAACCGGGCTAACCCTGAACATTCTCTGCACAAATAATCCCTAAACCAGACTCAAACCCTATGCGCAACCGTTTGTTCATTTTATCACAGACGCTTCTCGCTAAAAGTAGGTCTGATTGCACAAACCCTCACCAACGCACAGCGACGGCTATCACTCAGTATACCAGTTCTGCCGGGGCGCACCGACTTTGCATCCTTTTTTAGACGCCTGCCAGGGCGCGCCCACCGGTCAGAATGGCCGGCACCGCCTGTTGATCGGTCGTTTCGGTGTAGACGCGCAACAGCGGTTCCGTGCCCGAAAAGCGCACGAGCAGCCAGCCGCCGTCGTCCATCAAGAATTTGTAGCCGTCGGTCGTGACCAGATCCAGGACGCGGTGGCCGCCAAGCGTCAGGTTTGTAATATCGAGATTGTCAAGACGCCGCCGGGCAGCCGCCTTCAACGCGTTGTCGGTCAGGCGCACGTCGATGCGGTCGTAGTAATGCGCTCCCACCTTGTCGAAGACCAATTGCAGCAATTCGGTCGGCTGCTTGCCCGTTCGCACCATGAAGTCCAGCAGATACAGGTTGGAGAGGATGCCGTCGCGCTCCGGCACGTGGCCGCGGAACGCATAGCCGCCGCTTTCCTCGCCGCCGATCATGGCGTCATGCTCGATCATGGCCGGCGCCACATATTTGAAGCCGACGCCCGTGTTGACGACCGGCACGTCGTAGAGCTGTCCCAGTTTATCGAGCATGGTGGTGGTGCTGAGGGTCTTGACAATAGCGCCGCGCACGCCGCGCACTTCGAGCAAGTAATAGGCCAGCATGGCGTAAACACGCAATTGGTCGACAAATTGGCCGTTCTCATCCCCAAAGCCGCAGCGATCGGCGTCGCCATCCAAAATGCAGACGCAATCCGCGCCCACCTGCCTGGCGACCGCCAGCCCCGCGTCGACATTGGGCGGGATCGGCTCGGGCCGGCTCATCTCCGGGAAGAGCGGGTTATGTTCGGCGTGGACTTCGATCACCTCAGTGCGCCCACCCGCCAGAATTTCACTGAGCCAGCCAGCGCCATTGCCCCACATATTGTCGACGACAATTTTAAGCCCCGCGGCCTTGATGGGCGCGACGTCGATCAATTCGGCAAGGTGCGCCAGATAGTCTGGCTTGGGGTCGAAATAGGCGACCTGGCCCGCTGCCAACGCCTCGGCCAGTGGCACGCGCTGGATCGCAGCTTCATCGCCGGCCGCTGGAATCCGCGCCTCGATCTGTTGCAGACCAGCGGGGGCAATCGCACCGCCATTTTCGTCACGCACTTTGAAGCCGCAATCTTCGGGCGGGTTGTGGCTGGCCGTGATATTGAGGGCGGCGATGGCTTGTTTTGCCTTGACGCTGTAGCTAATCACCGGCGTAGGCGTAGGGACGGGCGTCAGCAGCACCTGAAAGCCGTTGCCGGCCAGCACTTCACACGCGGCGGCCGCAAAATGATTGGCGGAAAAGCGCCGATCGTAGCCTACGATCACCGGCCCCTGTCTGCCCGTCGTTTTCAGATAGGCTGCAAACCCCTGAGTGGCGCGACGCAGATTGGTGTACGTGTAATCGTCGCCGATGCGGCCGCGCCACCCATCCGTGCCAAATTTGATGTCGCTCACTGTTCTATCCTTTCTCATCTATCATTTCCGGCGGTTGTTTAGAGCGGCTGTCTAGAGGATGATAGACGACAGTATAGCAGCAGTCTAGAGCGGGTAGCAATATCCCAGTCAAATGGCGCTTTTGCTTACCTCGTTAGCATCTTTAGCGAGCGCACAGGACGGCGGGCAGCGAGAGTCCGCCGCCCCGGCCGCAGAGCTTTTCCTGCCCTAAGAGACTGTTTGAAAAGTAACCACGAAGACGCGAAGTACGCAAAGGGGCACAAAGGGGCGCCTGGAAGCCGTTCCTCTTCGCGCCCCTTGTGGCTTCGTGGTGGGGCTTTTCAAACAGTCGCTAAGACAAGCCTGCCTGGCGCCGATGATTGAGTGAGGTGATTTGGGGGCACAGGAGTGTCGCTCCACGCGGTGCGCATCCTGGAAGCAACGAATCGGGCGTTGCCGTGTCCGCGGGCAGTCTGCGCGGGAAAACTCCACCGGCAAAGACTGCCCGCAGGATTATTGTGCTGCGGCTGGGGGCGAGCCACGCAATCTTGCTGTGAACGCCTGCCACAAAGGGCAACGATCGTAAATGCCGCTAAAGATGATCACGGCGCCTACGATGAGCAAGACGGGCGGCCAGCCTGAAAACGCTGCCACCGCCCACAACGCCGCGCCGCTCAGCAACCTGAGCCAACGGGTGGCGTCGCTCAGTCCAGCTTGCGGCGCCGGCGCGACGTCGAGCACCAGCGCATCGAACAACTGATGCAAGGCTTCGACCGATTGCAGCCCGGTGCGTCGCGCCACTTCCTCACCCTGTCGATAGAGGATCAACGTGGGGATGCCTCTCACGCCGAGCGAGCGCACCAACTCAGGCTCCGCGTCGGCGTTAATCTTCCACACATCGACCTGCGTGGCATACTCTTCGCCAACCTGGTCAAGGCGTGGGCTTAGCGTGCGACAAGGCCCGCACCAGGGCGCCCATACATCAACCACAATGGGGCGCGCGTTGGTCTGGACGCGCGCCTGAAATTCCGCCGGTTTCATGAGGCGGACGTGGATTTCGTGCCGATGTGGAAAAGCGAATAGAGTGGACACCAGCCGATCAACCCGGTGAGCAGGGGGACAAAACCCAGCCACTGCAAGACCACTCCCCAGACGCCGGTGACAAAACCGCCCCAACCCAGCGCCAACATCACAATGCCCAATACGATCCGCGCAATACGATCCCAACCCGCTTCATTGACCTTGATCATTTTGATTTCCTTTCGTCACGATCCGGTTATCCCAAACAACTTGTCAGCATAGCGCAGAAAAGCCGGCCTGTCAGTGACTGGGGTCACGCAGCAGGTCGGCAAGTTGGCGCAGGCGCGCGACATCAAGCATCTGCACCTGGCCGCGTTCAAGCTGCACCAGGCCGCGCTGTTCGAGCTGCTTGAGGCGACGGCTCACGACTTCCCGCACAGTGCCCAATTCGTCGGCGATTTGCTGATGTGTGACATTTAGGCGCGGCGCGCGGTCGAGCAGATAGGCGGCCAGGCGCTGATCCATCTGGCCAAAAGCAACCTCTTCGACCAGTTGCATCAAGTCGGTAATACGGTCGGAAAAGTGATGGAAGACCAACGCGCGAAAAGGCGTGGAGGTTTCCAACAACTGGTTGAACACCGGTTGCGCCAGCGCAAAGGCAGTGAGATCGCTTTCGGCCACACCCCGCGCCGGATAGCTGCTTTTGCCCAGCAGACAACTGGCCGTCAGCACGCACGAATCGCCTGGCTCCAGCCGGTAGAGCATGATCTCACGCCCGGAAGGTGCGGGTTTAATGACCCGGATCGAGCCAGCGTAAAGCAGCAAGAAAAACGAGCAGGGCGTGTCCAGGTCGAAGAGAATGTGGTTGGCGGGCGCCAGCGTGGGCTGAAGCTGCGCGCGCAGCAGGGCTTGTGCGTCGGGCGTCATTTCGCCAATCCACGGGTAGAGGCGGATCAATTCAGCAAAAACGGCAGGCTGGAGCATGGGTTTATCCGTAGACGTTGAGGCGCGTCTCGCTCAGCCCTGTGCGCGCGACGCGCACGCCTTCGAGCAGGGCAGCGTGCAGGGCAGCGTCTCCGTTGCTGGCAATGATGTTGTTGTCGCGGATCGTCCATTCGCGGCCGGCGTAGGTGGTCACCAAACCGCCCGCCTCGCGCACGAGCAGCGCGCCGGGGGCGATGTCCCACGGATTGAGCCATCCTTCCCAGTAGCCATCCGCCGCGCCCATTGCCACGTGCGCCAGATCCAGCGCCGCCGAACCCAGATTGCGCACACAGGCGGTGCGCGGCATGAAATAGGCAAACTCGGCGCCGTTGTTGTCCTGGGACTCGGCGCGATGGTAGGGAAAGCCGGTGATCAGCAGCGCCTTGCGCAGCGTGGACGTCGAGCTGACGTGCAATGGCTGTTCGCTGCCTGACGCTGTGCGCACATAAACGCCGCGGCCTGGCCGGGCATAATAGGTGCAATCCAGCCCGATGTGATAGGTCACGGCCAGCAAGGTGGTTAAGCCTTCCTGCAAAGCAATGTTGACGGAGCAATAGGCGACATGATGGGCAAAATTGGTCGTCCCATCGATGGGATCGACCACCCAGAAGTCGTCCTGCGCCGGCGGTTGGTTGCTCTCCTCGCCCCATAACGCCACGCCTGGATAGAGCCGGTCAAGCGCCGCGCGGATAAAGTCTTCCGAGGCGACATCCGCGGCCGTGACCAGATCGATCTCGCTGGACTTTTCGCGGACCGTCGCCTGTCCCGTCGCAATCATCCTGCGCGCCAAGTCGCCGGCGCTACGCGCCACTGCAATGACCAGATCGACGTCTTTTTGTTCGATACGCATCAAGATTCACTCTTTCTCTATCGTAACTATACGGCCCTGGCAAAAATTGACCACGGATTCAACGGATGAGATTATAGCAATTTTCAGTGGATCCATTGGCATGATACCACCGGTGAGTGGTTTGGTAGGAAGACAGAACTGCGGTATATTGAAGCGAAACAAATGTTCCGATCACCTGAGCATCAGGAGTGCAATTGCAATGGATATTACCTGGTACGGCCTTTCCTGTTTTCGCATTCGTGAAGGCGGAGTGACCGTTGTCTGTGACCCTTATGACAAGTCAGTTGGCCCATCGCTCATCAAAGTGCGCGCCGACATCGTCACCAGCAGCCATGATCGAGCCGGCCATAACGCGGTGGAGCGCGTCACCGGCGAGCCAAAGGTGCTGACCGGGCCAGGCGAATACGAAGTCAAGAATGTCTTTATCACCGGGCTGACGACCTTTCACCGGCGTAGCGACGGCCAACCTGCGGAACGCAACACCGCCTTCTTCTTTGAGTTTGGCGACCTGACCATTGGGCACATGGGCGATATTGGCGAAGTGCCGGCGCAATCCGAAATCGAAGAGCTCAACATCGGCGAGGTCGATGTATTGATGGTGCCAGTTGGCGGCGGCGCCACCCTGGACCCGGCGCGGGCGGTGGAATTGGTAGGCATGCTGGAGCCGCGCATCGTCATCCCCATGCACTATCGGCATGACGGGCTGGCCGATGACCTAGCCGCGCAGTTGGAAAGTGTGGAAAAATTCCTCAAAGAGTTTGGCGCCACTACTGTTGACCCGGTGGAGACCCTGAAGATTTCCAAGAGTTCGCTGCCCGAAGAGACACAGATTCTGCTGCTGAACCCGACATTCTGAAAAAGTTTGGGAAATAAAAGGGGCGAGGTGGACATCACCTCGCCCCTTTTATTTCTTCTCCGGCTCCTCTACAAGCGTATGCGGATCGACGGGTTTCCGCCGCAGGCGCTGTCGCCACGTGCGCCGCCAGGCTTTCCAAAAAACTGTTTCGAGTTGCCGCCATGTTTGCCAGAGCGCTGGCTCACTTGTCTGATCTTGCATTTCGATCGCCGGTTCGGCCCCGCTGAAACGGTAGCGAACATAGGTATCCGTGACCTCACGCACATACGGCTCGGCCTCGGGCAGCACGCCGCTAAGCGCGCGAGCATGTTCGTGAGGCGTGTGGCTGGTGCGTAGCGGCAAGCCGAGCCGCTGCGACCAGCGCTCCAACCGCTCGTAAACCTGGAGCGGCAACTCGGCGGTAAAGAGCGTCGGCCCGCTGTTACGCGCGCGCCAGATGAGCAGCGCGCCGATTGGTATCACGATCAACAGCGCCAGCAGCACCAGCCACCAAGACATGACAGGCGCGCCCGCGCCGGCATTTTCCTGTGCATCCAGCAATTCCTCGCCGGTAAACTGAGGCGGCAGCTCCTCGGGGCCGGTCTGCGGCGTCGGTGCGGCCGCCGCGTCTCCGGCTGCGGGCGTGGGTTCGGGTTGCTGGCTGTTCGCCGTCAATTCCGTGGGATCTTCGCCAGGCAGCCGATCCAACGGGCTTTCGCCTGCGGTCGGCTCAAACTCGACCCAGCCATATTCCGGGAAGAAGACTTCCACCCAGGTGTGCGCGTCTCGCTCGGTGACGAAATAGGCGCCGCTCTCCTCATCAAACAATCCCTCGGCGTAGCCGCTAGCCGTGCGCGCGGGGATGCCGGCCACGCGCAGCATCATCGCCATCGCCGTAGCGTAGTAGTCGCAATACCCTTCTTTGATATCGAACAGGAAATACTCGAGCGGGTCGCGCCCCGCGGGTGGTGCAGGAATGGCATCGTTGTACGGGATCGAGCGAAGGTAGGCTTCAATGGCTTTCGCCTTGTCGTAGGGCGTAGTGATGCCGGCGGTCAACTGCCGGGAAAGTTCGGCGACGCTCTCGGGAAAACCTTCGGGAATCTGCACAAAACGGTCAAGGATTTCGGGCGGATACTCCTGGCTGGCGTTCTGCAGATCGCGCACCGTGGCGTCCGTGGCCGCGCTCATCAGCACATAGCGATCGCCGTTGAATAACTCGCGATTGGTGCGAATCATCGTGAACTCGACCGGCGGCGTTTCGGCGGGCGCGCCGGCAGCCGGGATCGCCGTGGCCCCGGCCTGGGGACGCACTTGCGCGTCGATCTCCACTGTAGATTGCGCCACATCGGGCATGCCAAACAGCATCGTGCCCACGGGCGCCAGCACGGTGATGGTCTGGCTGACCGCGGTGCGTGCGCGCCAGCTTGCGATCGGTGCGATCTGGCCAGGGTCGTAACGCTGCATCTCGTCGGCTGTATTGAGCCAACTTCCCTCGGCATAGGTGTCAAACACCACGGCGCGCCAGTAGCGCGCGCGCGAAGATTCTGCTTGAAAGACGGGCGAGTCATTGACGTTACGTTCGCCGCCCAGCGTCAAGGAATTGCCAAACGAAGAGGCGACCTCCGAGGGCTGGCGGTTAAGCCCCTGGTAGAGCCGCTGCACATTTTCGGCGGTCGATTCCCAGGTTGTATTGATCGGCGTCAGCAAGGCGCGCATTTGTGGATTGCGCCCCAAACCGGGCATTACCCAGGCGACCAGCACCAGCAACGCCGCAAACAGGACGCCGTTGCGCAAGAAATCCCAGACAATGTCGGGCTGAAAGTAGATGCGTTGCTCGCGCCAACGCAGTTGCTGTTCGGACAAATTGGTGCGCACCAGCAGCACCAGCGCCACCAGCACAAATGTCACCAAGAAACCCAGCGTCGAATTCGGGGCGTAGTAGGTGTTGATCAACAGCACCACACCCGCGGGCGCCACCGCGCGCCAGGTGTATCCATAGCGAAAGATCGACCAGACGCCCAGGTAGGTCAGCCACCACACCAGAAAACAGATTTCAAAGACGAAGACATAATTGTCGGCGCTGGCTGAACGACTGATGGCCGCATCCACCCAATCGAGCAAGCGCAGCAATACAAAATAGACGCGCGCCTGCAAGTCGCTGACCTGGGCGCTGTCAAGAAAGGGCGCGATCTGAGCCGCAGGCACAGTAAGCGCCATCGAATAAAGAATCCAGGCCAGACCGACAAACATGCTGTGCGACAGGGCAAAAAAGCCGTCAAAGCGGCTGAACGACATCAGCAAGCCGAGCAAATAGGCGCCGGCCGTGACTGGGATGACGACGGCCAGACTGCCGACATGTCCGGCCGCATCGAGCGCCGCGGCCAGGATCAGATAAAGCAGGCCGGTAAGAATTGCCGCCAGCCAATGGCCATCTTGAAAATAGACGCTTTCGCGATATTGAAATCGTCGTCTTATGGGAGACGGTGGAGAGATCGTTTGCGTTGTCTGTGTCATGAATCCAATTGCTTTTACAATAACCGCCACAAAAGGGCTGTCAGTCCGAAGATTGCGACCAGCGCGGCAAGTCCGGCTAACAAGACGCGTCCAGTGCTGAGCGCGCCTACCTGGACATTCAACATTTGCGGCGGACTGGAGACAGTCACCAGCCAAGCGCGCGCCGCCTCATTGGTTGTGCCCGGCGTCGAAAGTGAGATGACCACCTGGCTGTCCTGCGCCAGGGTGCGCCATGTGTGCGCGGCCGCACGGTAATTGGCGGCGCGCAGCCGCTCCTCCTGGGACGCCTGCAAGGTCGCTGCGCCGGTGGCGCCGGTCGCATTGGCTTCAAATTCCGCGGCCTGCCGGTCGAGCTCCGCGGCGATCCGCTGCCATTGTTCGCCCACTGTGCGCAGATCGATAGGCTGCGTCACCCGCACCTGCTGCCATAATCCATTGCTCTGCGTCTGAATCTGTGGCCCCAACTGTCCCAGCAGCACGCGCAACAGCGCCCAATCCGCGTCGGTGGGCAGCACGCGTGCAAGCTCCACGCCGTTCGAACCTGCCGGTAGATGCAGCGTCAGCTTGAACTGTGCGGGCGCGCCGGCTGCAGAAACGCGGCGCACCTCCGGTTCCATCGCGCGCAACGCAGGCGTTGTGCGCCAGTTCTGCACAACTGCCTCGATCGCTGCTTGCGCGTCTTCGCCTTCTCCTTCGTTGGCATCAACATTAACCTGCACCTCCACCCCGCGTTCGGACATTGTTGTAGAAACGTTCCAACGCGCAAAGAGGTTTCGATATTGGGTGGGCGGCTGCAACGCCGGGGATTGGATCAGCTCGCCGGCGAGCGCCAGCGCAGTGGCGCGGTCGCCCTGTTCGATCAACTGGACAGCCTGCTGCACGACCAACGCCTGGCGCTCCTGTTCGAGAAAGTCGGCGCCACTGCCGCCGGCCGGCAGATCCTGAAGGCGCTCGATCAACGCCAGTGCGCCGGGGATGTCCCCGCGCCGGCGTAGATCGGCCAGCATGAGGCGCAGACCATCCACCTGCCATTGCTCCAACTCGCTGCGTCGTGCGTCGTCGACCATCATGCCTTGCAGCGCCAGCCCAGCCTCGACCATCATCGCTTGTGCGTCATCGGCGTGGTCGGTGGCGGCCACGCGCGCGCGATACAGGGCGGCCAGACCGGCGTGCAGATCGGCGAGATCAAACGCAGCAGCGCCGGCAGCCTCGGCTTGACGGATGCCTTCTGTGTACGCGGCGGCGGCCTGCGCCAGGAAACGTTCTTGCGCGGCGGCGTCGCCAAGCTGGGCGGCGGCGCCTGCCAACTGGCGGTAACGCAACCCGAGCTCGGCGTAGCGGTCCGGGGCATTGCCGGTGGCTGCGGCGGTCAATTGTTGCAATTCCTGCCAGAAGGCAGGCGCAATGGCCTGAAACGAAATGCGCACCGGCAGGTCACTCTCAAAAAGCCATTCCAGTTGGATATCGCCGGTGGCAGCATAACGCCACGAATCCGGTTCGACATGCAGCCAGCTAGCGATGCTCGTTTGCAGGCCAGGCGCCAAATTAACGCGCACGCTGCGTTGGCCGCGCCACTGGCGCAGCAATTCAGTTGGATAGACGATGCTGGTCAGCGCGTCAACACCCAATCCTCGGCTGCCTGTCAATGTGATGTCGGTGCGCGCATTCGCAGGGATGGCAACCTGCACCGTAGTGCTGCCATCCTCGGCAACCGCGGGCGTCAACAGGACGCCGTCTTGCATCAGGGTCAGCTCGAAGGGGGCGGCGCCGTCAAGGCTAAGCGGCGCCAAAATGTCCTCTTTGGTTTCATTGCGAATGTCGAAGGTAGCGTCGATGCGTAGCAGTGGAGCGCCCTGGGCATCGACATCCAATGTAATCGTGGCGACGTGTGTGTGGAGGGTAGCGACTGTCGCCTCAGCAGGGCGAAGGAGTGGAAGCGTGATCTCGGCGTTATTCGTTTCGGATTGAAGCCGAGGAGCGGAAAACAAGTGACGCGGCAGAAAAAGTGTTCCAGCAATCACAAGCCAGAGTAAAATTCGAGGATATACCCGCAATTGGCGACGAAGTTGCGTTTCCTTTCTGGTTCTGGTATCGTGCACGTTATTAGTTACACTCATTCTACGCATGGATCGGGCACAAATAAATATGGTCCGCCTATTGATGCAATGGGATATCAAAATGGGCCGCGAACAGGATTTCTCCGAGTTCGTCGTGCGTGAATTTGCCCCACGCCTCATGCAACTTGGCATCGAGCCAAGCGAGGTTCTGTATACCATGTACGGAGAAGGCCCGCAAATGCTGACGTTGGGTGCGGTCGAGAGCAAGGAGAAACTTCAGGAAATCCTGCAAAGCGCCGGCTGGAAGAAACTTCACGAAAAGCTATTGACCTACGTCACCAATTACAGCCAGAAGGCTGTATCAGACAATGGACGCAACTTCCAGCTTTGAGCGTGTGTTTGCGTGACATTCGTCCGCTCTGCCGCTTTGGCTTCTATTGTACGCCGCCTGCCTCCTACCTTTCACCCCGCTCCCCGTGCTATCTGCGTTGCTGGCGCAGCACCTACACCGTAGAGCCTTTGTCAGCAAAGTGTAAGTGAAAGCCGTTGATTCTCGATAGATCGTCCCCTATAATCGCTTGTGACTGAGCGTGCAGAGTTAGCTTCGTCATCATCAACAGTCGATTCAACAGTAGTCACTCAACAATAGTCATTTCAACATTGGAATCCGCTGGTTCAGAATGTTTAGAACAGACGCATACTTTCATGTGCCCGAAACCCGGTCAGGATATTTCCAGATGGAGCTAACCCCGGCGAAGGTTGCCCTTTTGCACACGGGGCAACATCCCAATGACAGAGTATTGCGCCTGTTAGCGCGATTCGATATCCAGACCATTCACGTCAATGTATCGGCAACCGACCGACTTGACCCAGACCAGTTTGCCGACTGCGATCTGATTTTATTCGAAGCCTTCGATCCTGTCAGCAATGAAAACCAGGCTGCATTGAATTGGATTCGGATGGGAAGTCGAGCGCCGCTGGTGATGCTTACCAATGGGTTGCGTGCGGAGCGGACGATTTCCGGCTTGATGGCGGGCGCCGATGCAGTTATGTCGCTGACCATGTCATGGGATGTCATTGTCGCACATTGCTATGCTCTGGTCAGACGTTGGCGGCTCGGTCAAAGCACATCGGTGCGCCCATTCACGATCCAATCCCATTAGCATTCCACTTCTCCTCTGCGCAATTGCTATATTCTAGCAAAAAGCACATTACTCACAGAGGAACTAACAAAAAATACACTATTTATACGATCACCAGAATCGCTGCGTCCTTTAGCATAGATTCAACGGGGGTGAGGTTGTAGATTCCCACCTACAACTTCTTGGCCCGCGTTGCCCAACCGCTGAAAGGATGCAAACATGGCCTTATACACCCGGAAGCTCAAACTGCACGAACGCAAAATCCTCGAATCCCATCTGGACCTGCCTGAAGAAGACCTGCCTACGCATCGGCTACAGATCATCGTACTCTCAGCCGCAGGAAAGCGCGTGCCGGAGATCAGCGAAGAGGTGCACTTGCATCCAATCAACGTGCGGAAGTGGATCCATCGCTTCAACCGCTACGGATTAGATGGGCTGCGCAGCGGGAAATCACCCGGCCGGCCGCCAGTGTTCACAGACGAACAGCGCAATGAGATCGTCGCAATTGCAAATACTAATCCTCGGCTGCTGAACTTGCATTATTCGCGCTGGTCGTTGCAGCGCTTGCGTCGCTACCTGATCGACCATGACATCGTGGAGCACATCAGTGTTGAGACGATTCGACAGATCATTCAATCGCAGGAGTCGGCGATCACTCACCGCTACGAACATGCATTGGAATAAATCTGCATCCAGAAATTGCTTGCGGGGTCGCGTGACGCCCCTCTGTGCAGAGGGTGCTGCGCAGAGATTCCAGAATGGACGCTGACGATGGGCAGCTGATCCGTTTTCAGCATCATCAAGGATGGGCGTGCTATTGCAACGAAAAACGGCAACTGGTGGTAATTTTCAAAAAAGGCGGCTCTGACGAGCCGCCTTTTTGTACGCATCATGTTAAAATCTTCTAACTTCATAACAGGGTCAGCCTATGCTATAGTGTCAGTCTATTACAACTACAAAACACGGCCTGTGTTTTGCCAGGTCATCTAACTTTGGACAGACGTCGTCACCTTACAGAGGAAGCCTGTCCGTGAAAACCAAAACAAGCATCAAGAAGGGCAGAATGCTTCCATGAAAATTCGTTCGAGTATATCAACCCGCTTTCCTGTATTATGGCTTATCGGCCTCTTGTCGCTGCTGCTGATGGCGGCGTGTGCACCGATTCAACTGCCAAGTGGCGCGCCTGAGCCAGCGGCTGAGGGTGAAGCAGTGGCAACCGAAGCGCCGGCCGCTGAGTTGCTGCCCATCCCCGGCGAGATCTACAATGGTCTCCCTGTCGGCTTCACGCCGGAAGGCTTTCCTTTCCGTGGCGACCCCAATGCCCCGGTGACGATGGTCGAATACAGCGACTTCCAGTGCCCGTTCTGCGCGCGCTATTTCGTGCAGACCGAACCGGCCATCAACGATTCATTTGTGCGTTCGGGCCAGGTGCAGGTGATCTTCCGCGATTTCCCAATCGAAGGACTGCATCCTAATGCGCCCGCCGCGCATATCGCCAGCCTCTGCGTCGCCGACCAGGGCGCGCCGCTGTACTGGGCGATGCACGGCAAGCTCTTCCAGGCGCAGGCGGAGTGGAGCAATGTCTCCGACCCGCTGCCCATCTTCGAGCGGCTGGCAACAGAGAGCGGCGCCGACGTCGAGGCCTACAATACCTGTATGGAAAGTGACCAGGCCGCCAAGCAGGCGTTCATCGACGCGGCAATTGCCGAAGGGCAGGCCGCTGGCGTTTCCGGCACGCCTAGTTTCAACTTCCTGGGCGGGCCCGACGGTCAATACCTGCTGGTGGGCGCACAACCTTATGAGCAATTCGCCGCCTACATCGAAGCCCTGGTCGCGGGGGAAGCGCCGTTAGGCGCCGAACAACAGCAGGCCGACAATGGCGCCGCGGCCGAGATTCCCTTCTGGGCGACTGCTGAAGGCTGGCAGCCCGACCCCGAGCGCGCCGGCGCCAATATGGCTGGCGATTGGTATCGCGGCGATCCAGACGCCAAGGTTGTCGTCGTCGAGTTTTCCGACTTCCAATGTCCATTCTGCCGCAAGCATGTCGAGGAAACCCAGCCGGCCCTCGACGAGCAGTTCGTCGACACGGGCGAGGTGATGTGGGTCTTCAAGCACTTCCCGCTGCAAATTCACCCACAGGCGCCTGCCGCAGGCGCGGCTGCCGAGTGCGCGGGCGACCAGGGCAAGTTCTGGGAGATGCATGAGCTGCTCTTTGGGAATGTGGACGCCTGGTCGATCAGCGACCCGTCAACGGTTTTCGCCGACCTGGCCGGGCAACTGGAACTGGATGTCGAGGCCTTCACCGCTTGCTACAACGACCCAGCTACGGCCGAGCGCGTCACGAGCGATATGAACGACGGCGGCCCCTTTGTGCAGGGGACGCCGACCTTTATCGTGCTGTTCAACGAAGAAGGTCGCATCATTCCAGGCGCCCTTCCCCTGGAGACCTTCTCGCAGGCGTTGCAGGAGATCATCGACCAGGTGCAGTAACAGCAGATCCTGGTAGAGTCAGATCTTTACAAACAGCCGGGAAGCTCTGGAGCTTCCCGGCTGTTTTTGTGCAATCAATCCTTCATTCGCCGCTCAAATAACGCCGGACATTCTCTTCATGTTCGACGAAGGTCGTCGCAAATACATGGCGGCCACTGCCGTCCGGGATGGCGACAAAATAGAGGTAGTCGTGTTGCTCTGGGGAGAGCACCGCGCGGATGCTGCTCAAGCCTGGCGCGGCAATGGGGCCAGGCGGCAGCCCCGCGTAAAGGTAGGTGTTGTAGGGGCTGTCCACGCTGCTGTACTCTTCCAGGAAAACCGGCGTCTTCCACCATTGCTCAGCCGCAGGCTGATAGCCCATCGCATATTGTACGGTCGGGTCGGCGTCGAGCTTCATGCCCGCGGCCAGCCGATTCAGATAGACGCCGGCAATGGACGGGCGCTCCTCCGGCGCCACGGCTTCACGCTCCACAATCGACGCCAGCGTCAACACCTCATGCAGCGATAAGCGTAGCTGGCCGGCTGCCTGCGCTTCCTCAAAAAGCGGCAGCACGCGTTGGCCAAAGGTGTCCAACTGGCGCGCCAACACATCACGCGCCGTCGGCGCAGAGGCAGGGAGCAGATAGGTGTCGGGAAAAAGGTACCCTTCCAGACTCGAACCGGCAGGACGCTGCTGCAAGAAAGGATAGCGGATTGGATCGAGACCGGTCAGGTCGCCCGCCAGCGCCCTGTCGCGGTAGACCGCGCCTTCCTGCTCGCCGAGCAGACCGCCGCGACTCAGATAGTCGGCCGCCTGTTCGAGGCGCCAACCTTCTGGAATGGTGATGCTGATCGCGGCCGCCTGCGCGCGTGTCAGCGATTCGGCAATTTCGCGCAGGGTCATTGAGGGCGCCAGCGTGAATTCTCCGGCCGCGAGTCGATTGTCCAACCCGTTTGCGCGCACATACGCTTCGAACAGCGTCGCATCGCGGATCAGGCCAGCCTGTTCCAGATTCTGCCCGATCGCGCGCGCCGGCGTGCCAGACGCCACCACAAAACGCACCGGACGGTCATCGACGCTGGCCGGTTTGTCGATCTCAGCCTGATTGGTGCGAAGATAGATTTCCAGACCGGCGCTGCCGCCGCGCGCACAGGCCGCCAGTGCGAGGCCTGCTCCCAAAACGATCAGGAGCAGCCAAACAAGCCGGCGAAAAATTCTTTGGCGCCTCAATGCGTAGACACCTTTCCAAGCGAGGACCTGGCGCCAAAGCGCTCGTCAAGTTCGTATAATTTGCGCAGCCCGTCACTCAACAGCGTGCGCGGTTTGTACTTCAGCAATTGACGCGCTTTGGTCAAATCGGCGACAAGATGCTGGATGCCGCCCGACGCTTCTGTATTTTCGATGACGCTGGCGTGTGCGTGAGATGTAACGGCGATCTGCTCGATAAGCTGCCGCATCGACGTTTCCTGCCCGCTGCCGACGTTGATAGTTTCCTGATTGACGGCGCCAGCCGTGGACGCGCTGATCAAGGCATCGACCACATCGTCGATGTACACATAATCGCGTGTCTGGTTCCCACCGCCGAAGACGATCACCGACCCACGCCCGATGATCTGCTGCATGAAGAGCGGCACTACGGGCGCGTGCGTCGGGGGCAGCGGCTGGCCCGGCCCATACGCGTTGAAGATGCGCAGCGCCACGGTCTCGAAATTGCTCAGCCGGCCGATCGTGAAAAGATAGCGCTCAGCAGCCAGTTTGCTGACCGCGTAGGGCACCGCGGGATTGGGCGCCATCTCTTCTGTCACCGGCTGGCGCGCTTGGTCGCCGTAGACGGTGGCGCTGCTTGCCAACACGACGCGGCGCACGCCGACATCGCGGCAAGCTTCCAGCAAGGCAACCGTGCCGCCCACGTTGACATCATTATATTCACGCGGATAAAGCACCGAAGCCGGCACGCTGACCAGCGCCGCTAAATGAAAGACCACATCGACGCCCTGCAACAGCGCCCAGAGTTTGGGCACATCGCGCACATCGCCCCGGTTGAAGTTGACGCCCGCCGCTAGGTTCGCCGGGTTGCCGCTGCTCAGGTCATCCAGCACACGGACGCCCACCCCGCGCAGCGCCATCCGGTTGGCTAAATGGGCGCCGATGAACCCCGCGCCGCCGGTGATAAGGACTCGCATGTCTGGTGAACTCCTTCTGAACTATACGCTCGACCGCCCTGACCACGCGCAGAGGCGAGTCGTCGGGAATGTTCCCAGCATAGCACAGAGACAATCGAGAGCGAAGAATAGACCTGTCAACGGCGCAGATCATCCGGGTCGATGGAGCGGTTTGACGGAGGATCAGGCAGGTCGTCGCGATGGCTGCCTGTGCGTCCGGCAGTGGGGGCGGTGCGCGGCGCTGGCGCGGTGAGGTCGTTGTAGACGCGACAGGCTTCGACCAGGTTGGCGGCGGAGAAATGGCCGAGCGTCCACCAACGCAGCTTTGGCTCGCCGTCGAAAAGCATCTCGACAATTTCGCCGGTGGCGCGCCCACTATCTTCCAGTTTCTGCACCTGACTTGCAAGCTGGATCAGATCGCCGATTTTGCCGAGCAGATCAGGCAGCGGCGTGCGACGCACCGTGCCGCTGCCGGGGAACAGGCGCTCCGGCCGCAGCGACGCCAGCGTGCGCAGGCTGCTGACAATGGCGAACATGTCGAACTCCGGCGCCCAGGCCACATCGCGCCCGCCGATGAACGCGTCGCCGCAGAAAAGCCAGCGGAAGGCCGGCTCAAAGTAGCTGACGTGGTCACGGCTGTGTCCGGGCGTCTCGATTGCGCGCAGCGTGAATTGCGGCGTGCGGATGACGTCTTCCACCGCGTCGAGTGAGTGCACACCAGAACATGCGCGCGGCTTACCCCAGACCAGTTGGCGGTAGCGCTGCATCCCCAGGCGTTCTGGATGCTCGATCAGAGGAAGCGTTTGTCGAGCAGCGTAGACCTTGACGTCCGGGAAACGCTGCAAAAGCGCGTCCAGGCCACCGATATGATCCTCATGCCCGTGCGTGATGGCGATCTGCTGGAGGGGGACTTTATCCAGCACGCGCACCAATTCGTGCGCCGTACACCGCGGCCCCGCGTCGATCAACAGGCCGTCGAGCCAGTAGGCCGCGGTCCAGTAGAGTGGTCGCCCCAGCAGCGCCCGCGCCATCCGTATCACTGTGACCGAACCATGTTGCTCTACGTGGATCATGTGCGCCCCGCCAACTACCCCAACACTGCTTCCTGCGCTTTTGCTAATTTTTCCATTCCAGCCTGCAACCTCACCATCACCGCGTCCGGGATGCGCGCCATGCACCCCGCCAGATCGACGCAGATGTGGTCGGTGGCGCCGGTCATCAGGAGTTGGCCGGTCACAGCATTGGTGACCACATAATCGAAGCTGACCTGGCGGCTGCGCAGGTGGCGCACCGTCGCCGTCACCCGCACCGTGTCGCCAAAGCGCGCCGGGGCGCGATACTCCCCGCGCACGCCGGTCACCGAGAAGTGATGGCCGCCTGCGGCAAATTCGCAATACGGCATCTCGACTGCGTCCATCCAGGCGACGCGCGCCGCCTCAAACCAGATAATGTAAACACTGTGATGCACCACGCCCATCGCGTCCGTCTCGGCAAAGCGCACGGGAACATCGAGCGAGAAAGCGGGCGCGGCGGCTTCCCCAGCGCCATTTGTTTTCACTGTCGTCATATAAACGCCTGACCGTTGTCCTCGTTACATGTGGATCGGCTGACCTTCGACGGCGTGGGCCGCCTCCATGATCACCTCACTCAGCGTGGGGTGGGCATGGATGTTGCGCGCGATCTCGGCCGGTGTGATCTCCATCATCTGCGCCAGGCTCAGTTCGGGCAGCAGCTCGGTAACGCCGGGGCCGACCAGATGCGCACCCAGAATTTCGCCATATTTGGCGTCGGCGATGATCTTGACAAAGCCAACTCTGGCATTGAGCGCCTGCGCCTTGCCGTTGGGCATAAAGGGAAATTTGCCAACCTTGATCTCGAACCCTTTTTCTTTGGCCTGCGCCTCCGTATAGCCGAGGCTTGCCACCTGTGGGTCGCAGTAAGTGGCGCGCGGCATGAAGATATAGCGGTCGTTTGGGATCGGCTGGGTCGCCGCGCCGGCGATGGTCTCCGCGGCGACGATGCCCATCGCGCTCGCCACATGCGCCAGCGCCAACTTGCCCGTGCAGTCGCCGATGGCGTAGAGGTTGGGTGTGCTGGTGCGCATTACTTCGTCGATTTCGATAAAGCCGCGTTTCTCCGTTTTGACGCCCGCGGCCGCAAGGCCGAGGTTTTCGGTGTTGGGCTGCACCCCGATCGCCATCAACACACGGTCCGCGGTGAGCGTCTGCATTTCTTCGCTCTTGAGATGCTTCACCGTCACCGTCACACCGTCGTCGCCGATCTCGACCTTCTCCGTGCGCGTGCTGATGAGGGTCGTAATGCCCTTCTTGTTGAATGCCTTCTGCACTTCGGCGGCCACATCGGCGTCTTCGAGCGGCAGAACCTGGTCGAGCATCTCGACGACGGTCACTTCGGCGCCGTAGGTGCTGTAGACATAGCTGAACTCCATGCCAATGGCGCCGGAGCCGACGACGATCAGCTTCTTGGGCGTCTCCTTGAGCACGATGGCATCGCGGTATTGGATGATGCGGTCGCCGTCGATCTGCGCGCCTGGCAGGCTACGCGCCCGTGCGCCCACGGCAATGATAAAGTTGGCCGACGTGACGCTCTGCTCTTTGACTTCCGGCTTGAATTCCGAGGGCGTCACCTGGAGCGTGTGGGCGTCGACAAAGACGCCGTTCCCTTCGATGACATCGATCTTGTTCTTCTTCATCAGAAAACTGACGCCCTTGGTCTGACGTGAGACGATGTCGCGGCTGCGCTTGACCGCTTTGCCGAAGTCGGCCTTGAGATTATCGAAGGTAAAGCCATAATCGGCTGCGTTGTGCAATTCTTCGAGGATCTCGGCGTTGTGAATCAGCGCCTTGGTGGGGATGCAGCCCCAGTTCAGACAGACGCCACCCAGGGTTTCGCGCTCGACGATGGCGGTTTTCAGACCCAACTGCGCGGCGCGAATCGCTGCCACATAGCCGCCTGGCCCGCTGCCCACGACGACGACATCATACTGGTAACCGTGATCGGTCATGAGAAATTCCCTTTCATCAATCGCTTGAAGCTTTCAAACCTATCGGTTTACTCTATCGGTTTACTCTATCGGTTTACTCTATCGATTTACTCTGCCCAATTCTCTAATTTTTCTTTCACCGCTGTCAAGAACCGATCCGCCTGCGCACCATCCATCACGCGGTGGTCGAAGGCGAAACTCAGGTAGCACATCGGGCGGATGACGATGGCGTCGTCGGCGCTGGGCAGGAGCGAGGCGCTGCGGCTGCGCACAACCGGTCGCTTGACGATGGCGCCCACGCCCAGGATGCCGCTCTGTGGCTGATTGATGATGGGCGTGGCAAACAGGCTGCCGCCTGTCCCGTGATTGGTCAGCGTAAAGGTGCCGCCTTGCAGCGCGTCCGGCTGCAATTGACCGGTGCGCGCACGTCCAACCAGGTCGTTCAGCGCGCGCGCCAGCCCGGCCAGATTCAGCGCGTCAGCGTTGCGGATGACAGGGACGAGCAAACCCTTGTCCAGCGCCACCGCAACGCCGACGTGGATGCGTTGGTGCAGCAGGATGCCGGCGTCGGTGAAGCGGCTGTTGGCCTCCGGCACGGCGCGCAACCCAACGACGACGGCAGCGACGAAGTAGGGCGTATAGGTGAGCGTGGCGCCATCGCGAGTGTAGGTGCGCTTGTTAGCCTCGCGGTGGCGCACCACGGCGGTCATATCCACTTCGCAGATGCTGGTGACGTGCGGGCTGATGCGTTTGCTCAGCACCATGTGTTGTGCGATGGCGCGGCGCATGGTGCTGAGCGGCTGCAAGACGTCGTCATCGCCGGCGGCTGCGGCGGCCGGCTTGTCTAAGCCAGCCGCATCTTCATCTTCTCCGTCTTCGTCCGCGCTTTGCTCACCTTTGGCGAGGTGCGCCTCTATATCTTTCTTCGTGATGCGCCCACCCAACCCCGTGCCGGTCACCTGCGCCAGGTCAATGGCATGTTCGGCCGCCATGCGCGCCACCACCGGGCTGATAAAGGTGCGGCCGGCTGGGCGGGTTTCTGCCGGCGGCGCAGCGCGCTGAACCTGTTGAGGCAGCGGCGGCTCAGTCGCAATAACCTCGTCGGTGGGCGCGGCTGTGGCGGCTGTGGCGGCTGTAGCGCCCGGTGTATCTGTGGCGTCTGGCGTGGCTGTCTCGCCCGCCGCGCCGAGCCGCGCAATGAGCGTGCCGGCCGCGACCGTGGCGCCTTCTTCGACCAGAATTTCCAACAAGACGCCCGCAATCGGCGCAGGCACTTCGGTGTCAATCTTATCGGTGCTGATTTCGAGCAACGGCTCATGTTTGGACACGGCGTCGCCGGGCTGTTTCAGCCAGCGCAACACCGTGCCTTCGATGACGCTCTCGCCTAACTGGGGCATCTTGACTGGGGTGGACATCAGGTTGCTTCCTCCTGCTATGCGACCATCGAGCTATGCGACCATCAGGCGGTCAGCCAGGGCTGGCTCGTCCATCTCCGCGCGCTGGTAAAGGTACTGCTTGCCAGGCACGGTCGTAAAACCGGCAACTTCGCCCGCGGGTGTAAGCGCAACGATGTTCATATATTGGCCGTCCGGCGCATCAAGCGTCAGCAGATCGCGCAGCGCCTCACGCCCGGCCGCGGCCAACGACATGCCGAACTTGAGATAGAGGACAAGGCTGCGCGCGGTCGCCACGCGGATCGCCAGTTCACCCATGCCGGTGCAGGCCGCCGCGCCGTAGCGATCGTCACAGTAGTTGCCCGCGCCGATCAGCGGGCTGTCGCCGACGCGCCCGGGGTACTTCCAGCCCAGCCCGCTGGTGCTGACCGCGGACGCCAGCGCGCCGCGCCGGTCGCGCGCGATAAAGTTGACCGTGCCCAGCGTATCGACGCGCCCGGCTTTGTGTAGCTTGTCCTGCAGGTTGATCGGGCGGGTCAGCGCACGCGCCACACTGCGCAGAGGCTCCGCATCGCCCGGCGTCAGCTCGCGTTCGGCGAAGCGTTCACGCCAGCGGCGCAGCGACTCCTCGGTGCGTTGCTCCTGCGGCGTCTCGCCCAGTTCTGCCGCCAGCCGCTCCGCGCCGCGCGCCACGACCAGCACGTGCGGCGTCTCCTCCATCACGCGCCGCGCCAACGTGATCGCCCGGCCGTAACCCTGGACCGCGGCCACCGCGCCGGCGCGCAGCATCGTCCCTTCCATGATGCTGGCGTCCAGTTCCACCTCGCCCAGGGCATTGGGCAAGCCACTGTAGCCGACGCTGTGGTCGTCGGGGTCGTCCTCCACGATCCGGCACGCCAGCTCGACCGCGTCGAGTGCGCTGCCGCCCTCGCGCAGCAGCGCCATGGCGGCCAGCATCCCGCGCCGCCCGTTCTCACTCGCCACCATCACCGGCATCGACGAAGCTATATCACCCACAGCGAGACTCCTCTTGTTTCAAGCTTGAATCTTTTATTGAAATAGCCTTTGACGCAGAGGCGCCGAGATGCAGAGGCTTGCGGAGAATATGTGTGAACCCTCTTGGCTCTTCCTCTGCGAACCTCTGCTACTCTGCGTCGGGAAATTTATACTTCCGACGCAGCATCGCCATAAAACGTCAGATAATTTTCAATACATTCCTGAATCGGCTCGACCAGACTTTCCCACGCCACTTCGGGCAGTTTGTTCACCGTGATAAAATCCTGCACCATGAAGACATTGTAGACGCGGCCGAGCGCGAAGATGGCGGCGGCCAGCGGATGTGCGGCGGCAGCCTCACGGCTGGCAAAGCTGAGCGGCCTGGCAAAGAGACGCGCCGGCAACGTAAACTTCATTGCGTTCGGATTGGGTGTAGGTTTTGCCTGAACCACCATGGCACGTAGTATAGCAGAGGGCGCAGGATTTTGAGAAGGGAAGAAGAAAGGGACAGGGGACAGGGGAATGGCGCCCGTTTCGACAAGCATAGAATTTGTTTGAGACGTTCCACTTCATTGCGATAAAAATGGCAGAAAGGTTTGGACAACTGGGCTGGATGGACGGCCAGTCAGCACGATTTCATACAGGGTGCGGTCTATGGTCAAGACGGGGATCGACAGCACCGTGAGTTGCTTGAGAGCAAGCATAAAGGATAGAACACATGCCACAAGCAAATCGAGCAACAACTTCTCTCTGGTCGTTAGGCAGATTGCGGCGCTATCTTCCCGGCCTCATGCTTGCCATTTTGGTTGCTGCGTTGGCGATGGTGCTGCAAGCCATCGAAGTATATATCTGGAATCAACCGATTATTGAAGGGTTGGTGATGGCAATCGTGCTGGGCATGATCATCCGCACGACATGGGGGCTGCGGCCCTCCTATGCAGCGGGCGTCAGCGTTGCAGCGAAGCAAGTGCTGGAAGTAGCGATTGTGCTCCTCGGTGCGTCGGTTGATCTTCCGGCATTGTTCAAAGCCGGCCCCACTATGTTGTTGGCAATCATGTTTGTCGTGGTGACGGGGATCGCGGCAAGTATGACGATCGGACGCTCACTGGGTCTTCATCCCAAATTAGCGATCTTGGTCGCCTGTGGCAATTCGATCTGTGGAAACTCCGCCATTGCCGCGGTCGCGCCTGTGATCGGCGCGGATAATAAAGATGTGGTGGCGTCGATTGCGCTCACAGCGGTGCTGGGCGTGTTCGTTGTGCTGTTCTTGCCACTCTTGATCCCGCTCGTACAGTTGACTCTATATCAGTATGGCGTCCTGGCCGGCATGACAGTGTACGCTGTCCCGCAGGTTCTCGCAGCAACTTTTCCCGTGAGCACCCTCAGCGGCGAAGTTGGCACGCTCGTCAAGCTGGTGCGGGTGCTGTTGCTTGGCCCCGTGGTGCTCTTCTTCGCGTTCCGCTATCCGCAGCAGAAGCACACCACAGCGCGCGTTTCGTTGAATCGTTATGTGCCGTGGTTTATTGTCGGGTTCCTGCTGCTTGGTCTCGCACGTTCAAGCGGTTTACTGCCGCCCACGGTTGCTGAACCATTACGTGAAATGAGTCGCTGGCTCACAGTCGTTGCCATGGCCGCGCTTGGCCTCGGGGTGGATATTCGTGCGCTTCGTGTCGTCGGCCGACCTGTTGCCCTGGCCGTGCTCGGCTCATTAGCGGTCTTGATTGTTGTGAGTTTACTGACGATCAAGACATTGAATATAGGCGGGTAGCGTCGCGAGGCAATCCTACGACGCTACCGGGGCGTAAACACTGGTTGAAAAGCCACCCCTTTTGACCCAGAGCGCCTTGTCAAGCCGGCTGCCCGGCTTCTTTCCGCGCAACGACCAGGAAGTGCTCGGGCAGTCCATTAAGAGGAGCCCCCTCCCAGTCAGCGACATCCTTCCCAAATTCATCTACCTCAAGCAAACGGCATCCAGCCTTCAGGACCGCATTAATGTAATCCGAGATAGTCCAGTGGAATTCGTAGGATTTCAGGGCGCCTGGCTTTGGGTGCAGAATTTCCTCGGACACATCGTATTCAAACGGGCCTCGCTCGAAATAGGAGGACGCTACGATCAATTGATGAGTCGATTCTTTCCAGATTCTCCGAAATGGATGGTATTCGGCGACCACGAACAGACCGTCGGCTTTCAGAATGCGCGCGGCCTCCGCGTAGTAGCGGTCGAGGTCTGACACCCAGACGGCCACGTGACCGCCGGTGTAAACGATGTCGAATGTGCTGCTGTCGAGCCTGGCAAGATCCGTGACATCGGCGCGGAGGAAAGAGACCGCAAGGTCAAGTTCCTGTGCGCGCCGCGCCGCCACGTCGAGTTGATGCTGCGAAATATCGACAGAGGTCACCGCGCCGCCAAGCCCGGCCAGCGCAAAGACGACCTGGTTGTCCCCGCTGCCGAGCACAGCCACGTGCTTCCCACGTATATCGGTAAGGTAGGCCAGTTCTCTTGGGGAGAGCACGAGTTCCGGCTCCGCCGGGCACCGCCGCCAGAGCCCGCGCGAGTCCGCACCGCGGGCCCATTGTGCGGAACCAGCATCCCAGCGCTTTCTGTTTTCCTCGTGTAGCCTGTTGGTCATGTTTTTCGTGTCAATGCTGAGCACGGATAAACAGCCGCTCACTTCAAAATCTGTTCGAGGAAGAGCTTGGTGCGGTCGTGCTGCGGGGTCGTGAAGAAGTGCTCGGGCGTGCCGATCTCGACGATCTCGCCGGCGTCCATGAAGACGATGCGGTCGGCCACGCCGCGGGCAAAGCCCATTTCGTGCGTCACCACCACCATTGTCATGCCCGATTCGGCCAGCTCTTCCATGACCTCAAGCACCTCGCGGATCATCTCCGGATCCAGCGCCGAGGTGGGTTCGTCGAAGAGCATGATCTTGGGCTGCATCGCCAGCGCGCGGGCGATGGCGACGCGTTGCTGCTGACCGCCGGAGAGCTGGCCGGGATATTTCTGCGCCTGTTCCGGGATGCCGACGCGTTCGAGCAGTTGCATCGCGCGTTCCTCGGCTTCTCGCTTCTTCATTTTGCGCACGTTGATCGGCGCCAGCGTGATGTTCTGGATCACGGTCAGATGCGGGAAAAGGTTGAACTGCTGGAAGACCATGCCGGTTTCCATGCGAATCGCCTCGATGTTGCGCACATCGTGCGTCAGCGGGATGCCGTCGACGACGATCTCGCCGCTCTGGTGCTCCTCTAGCCGGTTAATCGTGCGGATGAAGGTAGACTTGCCCGACCCGGATGGCCCGATGACCACGACGACTTCGCACCGTTTGACGTCCAGGCTGACGTTCTTCAGCGCATGAAACTCGCCGTACCACTTGTTGACATTTTTGGCGACAATGATGTCGAAATCTTCGGCGTGGCCTGCCATACTCTTATCTCTTTCCAAATCCTAACTTGTTTTCCAGCTTGCGGCTGACAAAGCTCATACCATAGCTGAAAATAAAAAAGACGAAGGCGATGAAGACGTAGACCTCTTTGGCGACGCCGCCGGGAACGCCCAGCCATTCTGGCTGCTGGATGACAGCCTTACCGACCGCGACCAGTTCGAGCAGCCCAACCAGCGAGACCAGCGAGGTGTCTTTGAAAAGGCCGATAAATTGACCCACAATCGCCGGGATCACTTTGGTCAACGCCTGCGGCAGAATGATGAAGCGCAGCTTATCGAAAGAACCCAACCCTAGCGCTTCGGCGGCCTCGTATTGTCCCTTGGGGATGGCTTGCAAGCCGCCTCGCACATTTTCGGCAAGATAGGCCGCGCTGAAGAGGGTGATCGCCGTCACCGCCCGCACCAGTTGTGATGGATTGCCCCAGTTGCTCGGCAGAAAGAGCGGCAGCATCGTCATCCCCATGAAAAGCAGCGTGATGAGCGGCACACCGCGGATCAGTTCAATATAGCCGACGCAGAAGTACTTGATGACCGGCAGGTTGCCACGCCGCCCCAACGCCAGCAACACGCCGATCGGAAAGCTCAGCGCAATGCCGACCACGGCCAACAGCATGGTGAGCATCAACCCGCCCCACAAGTTGGTGTCCACCAGCGGCGCAAAGTCCCAGGAAACGCCCCACGCGGGAAGATGGAGGCCGCCCAGCAACAAGATCAGGGTGGCGGGCAGGCTGAGGATCCAGGCAATTGACAACAATTTGTTGGAGATAGGCAGCCGGGCGCCGATGAAATAGCCCACCACCAGGAGCGCCAGGCTGCCCGCCATCACCAATTGCGCTTCCAGCCCGATCGGGATGAGCGCCAGGACAAGCAACAGCACGCCCAGCCCGATGCCCAGCCCGCGGATCATGCTGCCCCACTGCCCCGCGCTCACGCCAAACAGCGCGCTCACCATCAACAGCACCAGCGCCGGCTGCCATAACTGCGCCGTGGGGTAGAGTCCAACTGCAAAAATTTTGCGATTTGCCCAAATTGGCGCCCAGTACGCGCCGATGGCCCACTGCACAAGGCTGGTGACGATGTAGTAGAGCACAATCAGCGTCACGACCGTGAGGATGCTGTTGCCCATGTCGCTAAATAAGTTGGCGCGCAGCCAGCCAAGGGCGCCGACCTCCGAGGCTGGCGGCCTTTGTGGCGGCGCTGGATGGTTCGTGTTTACCCAGCTTGGTGAATGGACGTCTGTCGCCATCAGTGCGTTTCCTTGGAACTCAAATTTTGGCTTTTGACAAAAGCCCGGCCCTACCGTTCCACCAGCGCAACGCGCTTGTTGTACCAGTTCATGAAGAGCGACGTGATCAGGCTGAAGCTCAGATACGTCGCCATCACCAGCAGGATGCCCTGCACCTCGGCGCCGGTCTGATTGACGATGGTGCGCGAGATGTTGAAGAGGTCGGGATAGCCCACAGCAATGGCCAAGCTGGAGTTTTTGACCAGATTCAAATACTGGCTGGTCAGCGGTGGGATGATGACGCGCAGCGCCTGCGGCAACACCACCATGCGCAGCGTGTCGCCGGTGCTCAGCCCCAGCGCACGGCTGGCTTCCCACTGCCCTTTGTTGACGGCATTGATGCCGGCGCGCACGATCTCGGCGATAAAGGCGCCGGTGTAGGCGACCAACGCCAGCAGCAGCGCCGTAAATTCCGGCGTCAGGCTGATGCCGCCCGCAAAGTTGAAACCTTGGCGCTCCGGCTCGCTGATGGCAAGCGGCGCCGGCGTCCGCCATTCGATGTGCGTGGCTGCGGCAGGCAGATCGACGAAGCGAAACGCACCGTCGCCGTCGGTCGCGCCGGTGGCAATGGGCTGACCGTCGGCATCGAACAAGGTGATCGGCACATGCGCCAGCCCACGATCCACGTTCAGCTCAAAGGCGCCGTTGCCGTTCAAATCCTCGAAGAGGACGCCGCGGTCGCCGCGCCGCAGCTCGTAGCTGGTGGTCGCCGGCATGGCCGTGGTGAACATGGCGATGGCATAGCCGACGCCAACTACCACCACAAACGCGGCGGCGCCGGCCAGCGCCCCGCTGCCAGGCACGCCAGTGCGCTCCAACTGACGCCGTCGCAGCCAACTGACCAGCAACCCAACAATGACGCCGCCAAGCAGCCACCACGTCAGCGCGCGCCCGGTTTCGGACGGGTAAATCCAGGTCAGGTACATGCCGCGGTTGGTCAGATAGCCGATCCCGGCCAGATCCGCCGCGTCCTGCACTGTTGGCAGCGCGGCGATGACGCCCACGTACCAGAAGAGCAACTGTACGAGCAGCGGTGTACTGCGGAAGATCTCGACATAGACCGACGCCAACTTGTTTAAGAGCCAGTTGTTCGAGACGCGCGCAATGCCAGCAAAAAGCCCCAGGAACGTCGCCAGAATTACGCCGACAATGCCGACGCGCAGCGTGTTGATCACGCCGATGAGATAGGCGCGGCTGTAGCTCTCTTCAGGGCGAAAGGTGGGGCCTTCCGAAATGCCAAAACCAGCCGTCTGATTGAGGAAGCTCCAACTCAGGGCGCCGCCGGCTGCGGTGTTGCCTGCCGCCATGCGCGCCGCCATGTTGTTGTAGAGAAACCAACCACTCACAAGCACCACGATCAAAAAGAGCACTTGCAGCAGAATGGCGATCGTGCGTGTGTCCCGATAGAACGGGGGACGGGTATGCGCAAGGGTTGAACTGGTCATAGGCGTCGCAGATCATACAATGAAGGAAAAGGCGCCAAAAAGAGATTGGGAGATTAAGAGATTAGAGATTTGGGGCCAAATCTCTAATCTCTTAATCTCCAAGTCTTTAGTCTCGCTTTACCGGAACGGCGGCGCGTACAACAGGCCGCCTTCATTCCACTGCGCATTCTGGCTGCGCGGCAGGTTGAAGGGGGTGTCCGGGCCGAGGTTGCGGTCATAAATCTCGCCATAGTTGCCGACCTGTGTCAGCACCTGCGCCATAAAGTCGTTGGGCAGACCCAGTTTGGCGCCCATGTCGCCCTCGGCGCCCAGCAGGCGCTTGATGGTCGGGTCGTCGCTGCCCATCATCTCTTGCACGTTGGCGCTTGTCACACCGCTCTCTTCGGCCTGGATCAGACCATTGATGGTCCAACGCACGGCATCGGCCCACGCCGGGTCGCCCTGATAGACTGCGCCGGCTAGCGGCTCCTTGGACATGGTGTCTTCAAGGATCATGTGGTCGGCCGGGTTGGTCAACTTAGTGAGGCTCGAAACCAGACCTGACTTGTCCGTTGTGTAGCCATCACAGCGACCTTCGTCGTAGGCAGCCAAGGTCTTGTCGTTGTCTTCAAAGACGACGGGCGTAAACTCCAGCCCACCGGCGCGGAAGACATCGGCCAGATTGAGTTCAGTTGTCGTGCCGCTCTGCACACAGACCGTGGCGCCATCCATATCTTCCAAACTGGCGATGCCGCTGTCCTTGCGCACCATCATGCCTTGACCGTCGTAGAAGTTGACGGGCATGAATTCCATGCCAACCTCGGCGCTGTCACGCGAGAGCGTCCAGGTCGAGTTGCGGAAGAGCACATCGACCTCGCCTGTGCTGACCAGCGTGAAGCGGTCGTTGCCGCTGGCATAGCGATACTCGACGGCCTCAGCGTCGCCCAACACTGCCGCGGCTACGGCCTTGCAGAAGTCCACATCGAAACCGGCGTAGTTGCCGTTGGCATCGACATTGCCGAAGCCGGGCACCTGGTTGTTGACGCCACAGATCAACTTGCCGCGCGTCTTAACCGTGTCCAATAGGCTGCCTGCCTGGGCGGCCGGCGCCGCGGCAACATTCTCGACCGTAGCGGCCGGCGCCGGCGCTGGCGCCGCGCAAGCCGAATAGATCACTGCAATCACTAACAGGGAAATCCCCACCATTGTGAGACGCTTGTTCATAAAGACTCCTTTTACTGTGTTGATACTGCCTTGAAGATTTGGTTGAAATGGCAAATTGCACGATGCTTCGAGCAAGCACCATTGGCAAGATCAGCAGTTGATCGCGCCCGGCGCTTACTTTGAATTCATGAACAACAATGGGAGCAGACTTACGTCCAGAATTCACCCGCCATCAAGCAGAAGTTGAAACGCCAGCGGCATACGAAGGATGCTGAAACTGATTGACGCTTACAACTACGCTTTTGATCGTTCAAGCCTTTCAGGTGTAAGGCGACTATAGCATGCCGTCTAGCTACTGTCAAATCACGCAAAAAACGACGGTTCAACCCACATTCAGGGAGTTGGGCTGCTTCGAACGAGGGCGAATCGCAAGCTGCCTGGTCGAACGGAACGGTGACAGCCCGGACTCGGCGCCACCCAAAAAAATTTTGAGACGCTCCCAAACTTGCCGCAGAATTGACCACATCTTCACCTTTCTGTATAATCAGGGACGCGCCATTTTTCGGGCGTGATCTTTGTCGATGGATGCAAACATGGGCGGTCAAGCACCAGGTCGAAATGAGAATCCTCTGGATGATTATGCCACCAGAGCCAGTCGCGAATTGGCTGGGCGCACCACCGATGTCAACAATTCCAGCGTCGAGCGCGTCGAAAGCGGTCAAGTTTCGCTGCGCGAGTCGTTTGCACAATCTGTGCAATCCTCCGCCACTTACATGGAAGACGCGGCCGCAGGCGTCGTGAAGACCAGCTCACTCGAAGCAAAAGATGTCGCCATCGGCGTAGCCATGGCAAGCTCCGTCCATGCAGATACGCTGCAAGCCGGTATAGTCGCCGCCAAGCAATTGGAAGGCAATGAAATTCGGACGGGAGTGCTGCTGGCAGTCAATGTGCGTGGCGACGTGCACAGCACAGTGTCGCCTTTGGCTGGTTTCGCCATTGGCGCCGGTTTTGCGACGACGCTGTTGCTGATGAACAGGGCAATCAAGATGATCGGGCGTCGTCTCTCGCAAACGTGACGCGGGCCCGACCCACAATTTCACCGATAAAGCCGGCAGCAGTCGCGCGACGCCATCAGGCCAATCGCTCCGACTATCGAAATTGCCGACAAATGACAATGATTTTATAAGCAGGAGACCAAAATGTCTGATTTGAAACTTATGGCCGACCCAAGAACCGTCACCGGGCGCAAGGTTGGTCAACTGCGGCGCCAGGGGATGATCCCAGTGGTCGTATATGGCGCCGTCTCGGAGCCGGTGAATCTGCAGGTGCCCGACCGTGACCTGGAGCGCACGCTCCACGGCGGTGGCGCCTCTCAGGTGGTGGCGGTGTCAGTGAGCGACGGCGGCCTTCACAATGTGCTGATCAAGAACGTGCAGCGCGAGCCGGTCTACCACGCATTGTTGCACGCTGATTTCTATGCCGTCAATATGAACGAAACCCAGCGCGTGACGGTGCCGCTGGTCGCAACGGGCAAGGCGTCGGGCTTGACGACAGGGTTGATGTTCTTCCAGGCGCAAGAGATGATTCATATCGAGGCATTGCCGGCCGACATCCCCGCCGAGATCGAAGTTGATGTCACACCGCTGACGCTGGAAACGCCTATCCATGTGCGCGACCTGCCGGCCATCAAGGGAGTTACGTACCTTGACGACTCGGATGAAGTCATCTTCACCTTGATGATGACGCGTGCCGGCGAGGCTGAAGATGGAGAGGGTGGCGAAGAGATGGAAGGCTCCGAGGCCGAGCCTGAGGTCGTCAAGAAGGGCAAGCAGACCGACGAAGACGACGAATAGAGAAAGTTTCAAATAAAAAAAGGCGAAGCCGCCAGATAGTATCTGGCGGCTTCGCCTTTTTTATTTATTGTGGCGTCACAAAAGGCGGCTCTTCGGTGAACTGCATCGGATCGACGGCGACGCCGTTGATGCGCAGTTCCCAGTGCAAATGCGCGCCTGTGCTCAACCCCGTAGTTCCCACCAACCCCAGTACATCGCCAGCAGCGACTTGCATCCCTGGCGTTGCCTTGATCTCGCTCATGTGCCAATACCCGGAAAAGACGCCGCGCCCGTGGTCAAGCATCACGGCGTTGCCGCGTACGGCGAGTGGCTCGGCCAGCACGACCACGCCTGGCGCCGGCGCCAGGATCAAGGTGCCCTCCGGCGCGCCAAAATCCTGACCGGCGTGGAAATTGCCGATGTCGGCCACCGAATAGGTGCGTCGCGTGCCGAACGGGCTGGTCGTGGGGTAATCGGCGCTGATGGGGCGTTGAAAGGCGTCGCGCCACCATAGATCGGGGCTGATTTGTGACCAGATCCCAATCACCCGCTCGCGCTCGGCCACCACAACATCGGGCGTCAGCACATCAGCCTTATCTTGTGAGATGACAATGTCTTGATACTCATACGGCCCGCTTTCCACGGTGACCGGCCAGGTGCGCAGCAAGTCAACGCCGCGTGCCGTCGTATAGCCCAGTTCTAGCGCGTACTCACCCGGTTCGAGCAGCGCATCGACAGGGATTAAGGCCGCCTGACGTAGACCGGCATCATCCAGCGGGGTAAACACCAGCGGCTGACCCAGCCAGCGGCCGATCAGATCCAGCGGCCTGCTGCTGGTGACGTACACGCGCCCGGTGCGGCCTTGCATGATCGTCGCCGACGCGTCGAACGCTGTAATCGCACCGAAGTTGATGGACGGCGGTGGCAGCACATCCTCCGGCACGTTCACCGGTTGACCGGGAAAGAGCCGGCGCGTGCTCGGGGCGTTGTTCAACTCCACAAGGAGAGCGGGGTCCAGTTTGTAACGCGTGGCAAGCGCGCCAAGCGTGTCGCCAGCTTTGGCGCGCACACGCCCCGTCGTCGTGACGGCGGCGAGGGACGCGACAGGCAGCGCACCGTCGGCGTTCGGCACGAGCAGCACCTGACCGACGCGGATACGGTTGGGGTCGTCGATAGCGTTGGCTGAGGTCAAGGCGTCAAGCGATACGCCCAGTTGAGCGGCAATGGCGCCCAGCGTGTCGCCCGCAGCTACGGTGTAGGTTGCGTCCGCCTCTTGCGCCTGAACAGGGCGCGCCAAAATCAGCAGGAGCAGCAGGGCAACCACTAGCTTGCCCGCGGCCAGGCTACTCGGGCGCTCCATAGATGCTCGGCTTTAACACGCCAATGAAGGGCAGATTGCGATAAACTTCACCGTAGTCCAACCCATAGCCCACCACAAACTCGTTAGGGATCGAGAAGCCCACCCAATCGACGTGAATGTCGACTTCACGGCGCTCCGGCTTGTCGAGCAGGGTCATAATGCGCAGCGAGGCGGGGCGCCGCTCTTGCAGAATGCGCAGCAGATAGCTGAGCGTGTGCCCGCTGTCGATGATATCTTCGACGAGGATGACGTTGCGTCCTTCGATGGAGGTGTTGAGATCCTTCAAGATGCGCACGACGCCGCTGCTGCTGACGCCCGAGCCGTAGCTGCTGGTCGCCATAAAGTCGATTTCGTGGGGAACCGCAATCGAGCGGATCAAGTCGGCCATAAAAATAATGCTGCCCTTGAGCACCGACACCAGCAACAAATCTTTGTGGGCATATTCCCGGTTGATGATTTCGCCCAATTCGCGAATACGTTTGCGAATGGTAATTTCATCGACCAGGACTTTGGAGATGTCTTGATGCAGACTTATTTTGTCAAAGCCGAGGTGGTGTGGGAGGGTGCTCATGGCTGATGCCGTCCTGTGGTGGTGCTCACGGAGCAGATGATTTGACCTGGTGCAGGATGATTACCCGATCGCCGATGGTCAATGGAAAACCCGATGCGTCTTCGACGCGCGTGGCCGATCCGGGCTGTAGCTTGCTGGCAGACGCCGCGGCGCTTTGATCGCCAGCGGTGCGCGCGATGGCTTGCGTTTCAACCGTGGGCGCCTGCTCAGCCAGACCCGCCGTTTCCACCAGCTCGCCAAAAACCCACGCTGCGCTGCCCGCCACCTCGACCTGCCACCAGGCCGCATCACGCGAGCGCCCTAGAATCGGCAGCCGGTCGCCGTCCACAACATACCCCAGCAAGTCAAAGTCAACCCCCGGCCCTGCACGCAGGTTGAGCACCGCAGTGCGCACAAAGGCGGTGGGCGTATCCGGTGCATCTTCCCCCACCGCTGCTGACGATGCTGTTTCGGCAGAGATTGTTTCCGTAGGCGCTGTTTCGGCAGGCGCTGCAACAGGTGAGGCGCTGGCAGCTTTGAAGCGGCCACTCCAGGCTGCGGTCAGGTCGAGATACTGGCTGCCAAACGCGGCGCTTGGCTCGATAAAGGAGCCTTCAGGCCATTCGTTGAAGCTGTTGACGACCACCCAATCCGCGCCGCCGTCGATGGCCGCCTGCCAGGAGCGTTCGTAGTAGGCGCCGCCCTCCCGGTCTTTCGCAAATCCATTGCCGGGTCGAATTTTGACATCATTGTAGCCAGGCATGACCGTGGCCACCCATACACTTCCCGCGCCCGCGACGCGCGTCGCAAATTTGCGATTGGTGGCAAGCAAATCCGCCGGTGGATTCCAGGTGTTGCTGTAAAGATGATGTCCATCAAAGACGGCAAGCAAGGAGGTGTCCACCCCTTCGCTTACCCAAAATGCGCTGTAGCTGGGATCTACCTGGCTGCGCATCGCGGCCCAGGCGTCCACGCTGTAGATGCCTGGCCGCCAGAAGAAGACAACCGGTCGGCCATCCACGCGCAGATACGCCGGATGATTGGCGTGCACGCCGAGCAGATGTTGCAACGCGCCGGTGGTGGCGTCTACGCCGCCCAAGAAAGGGGAATCGGTCTCGAATAAGGCTGCGATTTTGAAGCCGCGCGCGGCCGCTTCGTCGAGCAGCGCGGTCAGATTGGCCTCTGTCTGATTGCTTGCGCCGCCAGGTCCGTACCAGGCCACAACAAACGCATCGATGCCCGCGCCTTTCGCCTGGTCGATGTGGCGCCCCATCACGCCGCGGTCGCGGCTGACGTAGGGTTCGGCGGGCAGGTCGCTCAACTGGTCATAGGTCCACGTGGCTTCGTCAAACCAAGTGTAATAGAAGGCCAACACCAACCGGTCGGTGATGCTTTGGGTGGCAGGACGCGCCGCAGTGGCGGCGCTGGCGGCTTTGGGATATTGCAACAACACGCTGAGCAACATCACCAGCAGCAACAGGATCAAGGTAATGAGGATGCGCCAGCCTAGATGCAGCCCGCCCTCCGCGCGTTCCTCGATAGCAGGCATGGTGGGATCGAATTGGATCGGCTCACGTATTAGTTCGGTGCTCACAACCACCGATGGTATCACGCGGCGTGTGCGTGGCAAAAATCATTCAGCGACGGGGGGAGCGTTGACGCGCCACGCCAGGCGCAACTTGCATAGCCGGCAGCGTAAGGAGTTCGTTGAGCATCATTGCGGTCGCGCCCCAGATCGCGTGCTCGTCTACCGCGAAGTAAGGAACCTCAACTTCCCGCCCGCGCAGCGTCCAGGGTTCGGTGCGCCGTGCAGATGGGTTGAGCAGGGTTAGCAACGGCGCTTCAATCAGCGCCGCCACCTCATAGGGGTCAAGATTGAACTCTGGGCGATAGTCGATCCAACCGACGGTCGGTTGGACTAGATAATTGCTTGGCGAGACATAAAGCGTCGTCAAATGGCCGAGCACGGTATAGCGGCTGGCGTGCACCCCGATCTCTTCGTAGGTTTCCCGTAGGGCAGTCGCTGTCAAGTCGTCGTCCGCCGGCTCGTAGCCGCCGCCCGGAAAGCCGATTTGTCCGCTGTGCACGCCAGGATAAGTGGGACGCAGGATGAGCGGCAGAAATACCTGCGCATCGTGTGGGTAAAGCAGCGCCAGGACGCCGCCATGTCGCGCATCGGCGTGCGGCGCATCAGCGAACTCACCGCCCGGACGAGGGCGCGGCGCCATCTGGTATTGAGCGTCGCGGCCGGGCAGGGGCTGGCGCAGGTCGTGACGCAATTGTCGCAGAAATGGCTCGAAAATTTCTTGCATGTCACATCACGCCGTTACCCGCACGAGCAAACCTTTCAAATATTCACCCTCTGGGAAGGTGATGGCGACCGGATGGTCGGCGCTCTGACGGAATGCTTCGAGCACCTGCACCGAACGCCCTGCATCGATCGCCGCGCCAAAGAGCACCTTTTGGAAGAGGTCGCTGCTGACCAGGCCGCTGCAACTAAAGGTCGCCAATAGGCCGCCAGGACGCAACCGTCGCAAAGCCAACCGGTCGATCTCCTTATAGCCGCGCAGCGCGCGTTCGACCCCGGATTGGTTCTGCGCAAACTTGGGCGGGTCCAGAATGACGAGGTCATAGAGCCGCTCCGGCTCGGCTTCCCAGTCGCGCAGCACCGTGAAGACATCGCCGGCGATATTCTCCGAGACCGTATCTGGGTCAAAGCCATTGCGCCGCAGATTCGCTTCGGCCAGGGTCAACGCCTCCACGCTCGTGTCGATATTGGTGACATGCGCCGCACCGGCGCGCAAGGCGTGCACCGCAAAGGCGCCGGTGTAACTGAACGCATTCAACACGTTTTGTCCCGCACAATACGCGGCCACCCGCCGTCGATTGGCGCGCTGGTCTGTGTAAAACCCAGTCTTCTGCCCTTGCAGCAGATCGATGTGGAAAATCATGCCATCTTCGCAAATTTCTATGATTTCGGCGGGCGCGTCGCCGGTCAGCAAACCGCTCACCGGCGTCAGCCCTTCCAGGCGACGCACTGCCATGTCACTGCGCTCGACGACGCCGCGGCAACCGGTTTCAGCCAGAAGCGCCTGGGCCAACTCCTGTTTGCGGCGGTCAATGGCAAGCGTGCCGGCCTGCATCACCAAGAACTCCCCAAATCGATCCACGGTCAAGCCGGGGAGAAAATCATTCTCAGCGTTGATGAGGCGCAGCGCGGTGCAGCCCTGCACTTCCGGCAAAGCCGCGCGCATCGCCAGCGCGGCGCGGATGTGACGCAGCCAGAAGCTGGCGTCGATTGATTCGGCCGCGTCCCAGGTCAATAGCCGCACCTGGATCTGGCTGTGCCGGTTAAGGTAGCCGCGCGCCAGAAATGCGCCCCGCGCGTCATGCACGTCCACGATCTCACCGTCGATAGCAGCAGGCGCGATCGTGCTGATGGCGCCGCTGAAAATCCACGGGTGGCGCTGTCTGACCGGTTTCTCACGTCCTGCCTTGAGGACGACCACAGGATATTTACTGACTGGCGCTGGTTTTGTCACAATGATGCTCCAATTCCCAACCATATTCGTTGATGCAGATGTGTGCGCCGGGTAATTGCACCATGCGCGTGGCGGGATCGTAGATGAAATCGATCTCACCGCCGTCCTGCGTCGTTAAAATGCCTGCGACGCGCGCGGCGCTCCGGCTGGTAAACCGTACACGGTAGCCTTTGTAGATGACCCAGTGGGTCAAGGGCTTGACATCGATGCGCATGATGTCTCCTTGTGTAACCGCCACCGGACGATCCAAATCCGGTGCGTGTGCTCCGTGATGCGGGCTGTGTGCGATTGCGCCAATCCACAGACCCAGATTATCCTCTCGTCCTTCTCATCCACGATGATCGGCCAGCCAGCGCGCAGCGGCGGCGCGATCTTGGCGTCTGTAAAGAGGTCGCCGACCGCTTTGCGTTTTCCCGCCATGCCGAGCGGGGCAAGCCAAAAGCCATGCTGCGGCGTCGTCAGCGCCGGCGCCATCACTTTATCCGCGTCGAAATAGGCCGTCCAGCGCGCAGCATTTGTTCGCCAAGCCGAGGATACCTCATTGCGTGCGAGGATGTTGCTTTCCAGCATCCAGTTTCCCACCGCAACGTGGCCGGGGTTAGGCAGGGCGAGGCGCGTAGCGCTCTCTCGCCAGCGTGCGTCCAGCCAAGGGACGTCGGGTTGAAGCGGCAGCCCATCCTGACGATGCAGGGAAAGCCGTTGCGCCCCCTCGCTGGACACGACGCTCCACGCCAGGCGTCCCGCCAGCGGGTGTGGCCCGGAGTTTGCGCGCGGCTGCACGCTGGCCGCGGCCAGCGCGGCCACCTGCGCCGCCCCGATCTCACGCAGGTCGGCGTGGAGATGGCGCAACGCTGCACGCAACACACCGCGCACCTCGCTTTGCGTGAGGCGCTGCAATCCGGCCAGGTCGATCAGCACGTGCGCGTCATCCTGTACGATGGCAAGCTGTTGCAGCCGCTGCCGGTCAAGGGCGCCGAGCCGATCGGCGTCGTCGGCCAGCAGCGGGGCGGTGCGCGCCAGCGTCTCCACCACCTGCGGATTGATGCGCGCCAGCAGCGGCAGCACCGCGTGGCGGATCAGGTTCCGGCTGCGCGTCTCATCTGTATTGCTGGCATCCTCGCGCCAAGTCAGGTGATGACGGCCAGCGTAGTCGAGAATTTCCGCGCGCGCGGCTGCCAACAGCGGACGCACCACCCGCACTGGCCGCGGCGTCAGCTCGCCATCGTCGAGCCACGTAACCGGACGCATTGCGGCCAGCCCGGTCAGTCCGCTGCCTTGCACCAGGTGCAGCAGCAAAGTCTCCGCCTGATCCTGCGCGTGATGGGCGACGACAATCACAGGAACCAGTTCCGCCGGCGTGACGTTATAGGCGATTGTGCTCAGCGCGCGATAGCGTGCGCGGCGCGCGGCCGCTTCGAGACCGGCCGGATCGCGGCGCAGCACGGCGCCGTCGAGACGGGTGGTGTGAAAGGGCGCCTGCAGATGCATGGCCAGCGCATGCACCAATGCTGCATCTTCGGCCGAGTCGGGTCGCAGCGCATGGTCGATATGCGCCACGTGCAGGTCAATGTCCCAATCAGGGGCAAGCTGCGCCAGGGCGTGCAGCAGCGCAACGCTGTCCGCCCCACCGCTCACCGCGACGACGACCGGTTGACGTGGCGCAGACGTCACTAAGAAGAAAGCGTGGCTGCGCTGCGCCTGCTGAATGTGAGCAAGCAACGGTTCTGGCGACGGTGGCATCGTGGGTTGTGGCGGTGCTAAATGGGACACGTGTGCATTATAATGCATTGTCACGGCTCAGGAAGGAAGCAGAGAGTCGTTATGTTGTAAAGCCTTTTTTGGTGGCTGTCCGCCTATGGTATACTCAAGTGTAATTTTCCTATAGTAGACCTATAGGAATTGGGCTGCATTTACATGCCGTGACGTTGTTTGCGTCAGGCGCATTGAGGGGATAAATTACGTGTGAATAACCCGGTCGACTGGCTCTTAGGGCTGTTTTCACTCGATATCGGGATCGATTTAGGCACGGCCAACACGCTTGTCCATGTCAAAAACAGGGGCATCGTGATCAACGAGCCGTCGGTGGTCGCCATCGATATTTCATCGCGGCGGCGCAACAAGGTGAAGGCAGTCGGCAGCGAAGCCAAAGAGATGGTGGGCCGGACGCCTTCGCACATCGTTGCCATTCGTCCTTTGCAGGACGGCGTGATCTCGGACTTCGATGTGACGGAGCAGATGATCCACCACTTCATCGGCAAGGTGCACGGGGGGCGTTTTGGCGCCGCCCGGCCCCGCGTGGTGATCGGCATCCCGTCCGGCGTGACTGAAGTGGAAAAACGCGCGGTGCGCGACGCCGCGATCAGCGCCGGCGCCCGCGAGGCGGGTCTGGACGAAGAGCCGATGGCTGCGGCCATCGGCGCCGGGCTGCCAGTGACGGAATCGATCGGCTCGATGATCGTAGATATTGGCGGCGGTACGACGGAAGTGGCCGTGATTTCCTTGGGTGGCATCGTGGTGTCGCGCTCGATCCGCGTGGCAGGCGATGAGATGAACGAAGACATCATCAATTATGCGCGGCAGAAATACAACCTGCTGATCGGCGAGCGGATGGCCGAACGCTCCAAGATCGAGATCGGCTCCGCGTATCCGCTCGAACGCGAGCGTACGATGATCCTGCGTGGGCGCAACTTGATCACCGGGCTGCCCGAAGCCGTCGAAGTCAGCTCCGTGGAAATCCGCGAGGCGCTCTCCGGCTCCGTCCAGGTGATTGTCGATGCGGTCAAAGCCACCCTGGACGAGACGCCGCCCGAATTGGTGGCCGACCTGATGGAGTATGGCATCGTGCTGGCGGGCGGCGGCGCGCTGTTGCAAGGTCTGGCGCAGCGTCTGCAAGACGAGACGCGGATGCACGTCTACGTTGCCGATAACCCGCTGACGGCAGTCGCCATGGGCACCGGCATGATCTTGGAAAAACCGGAATTCTATCGCGAAACGTTGACCAGTATGCAACGAAAGGCGACGATTCGATAACATTGTTCATGGATTTGATCGCTTCCCATGCGTAGCACCGAACGACGACCTCGGAGTTTCAGCGATATTGGCGTGCGCGTCGGCCTGCTTGCGCTGGCCGCCGTGCTGTTGATGGCGCTCCAAATCTCTGGAAACCTGCGCCCGGCGCAGAGTCTCATTGCCCAGTTGACCGCACCAGCCCAATTGAGCGCCACAGGCGTCACCACCAGCATAGAAGGCTTTTTTGCCTCGCTGACGCGGCTGCGCACCCTGGAGCAAGAATATGCGGCGATCCAGATACGCGCCGACCAGATTGAGGCAGAAAACAAGACGCTGCGCGAAGTCGAGAGGGAAAATGAACAACTTCGCTCTCTACTCAAATTTGCCGAGACGCGCCCGCGCCTCGAACTGCGTGGCGCGCAGATCGTCGCCAGCGTCATCGGCGAAGAGAGCACCAACTTTTTTGGAACCATCTTGATCGACTTAGGACAGGTGCATGGCATTCGTATTGGCATGCCGGTGGTCACCGATCAGGGTCTGGTCGGGCGCATCAGCGAGGTGACGGAGAACACGTCCAAAGTGCTGCTGCTCAATGATTCTGGCAGTTCGGCCAGCGCGCTGCTGGCGGAAAGCCGGCTCAACGGCATCGTCCACGGCAGTACGAGCGGCGACCTGATCATGGATTTTATTCCCCAAGGACCGACTTTTGAGGTCGGGGAAGCGGTGCTCAGTTCTGGTTTGGGCGGCAAATTTCCCAGAAACCTGGCGATCGGGGTCATCGAAGCGATCGATTCGCAGCCCAACGCTGTGTTCCAGACCGCGCGCGTGCGTCCTACTGTGGACTTTGGCAGCCTGGAATTGGTGATGGTGATCACTAATTTTGAACCAAACGAGTCGCTGCCCGATTTCCTGGCGCAGCCGCCGGCGCAGGTTGCCACGCCGACGCCTGTCTCTCCTGAGCAGACAGGAACTGGGCAGCCAGGGGAAACCCCATGAATCGTGGCACGCTCTATTATTTGATGGCGCCGCTATTGTTGCTGCTCAGTCTCTTGCAGTCCACGTCAGTGGCGCGCTTTAAGGTGGCAGGCATCAAACCGGATCTGGTTTTGCTGTTTGTCATCATCGGTGCGCTGGTTTACGGCGCGCGCCCAGGGGTGTTGTGGGCCTTTATCGCCGGCATCGGGCTGGATATTTTCAGTAGCGGGCCGCTCGGGGTCTCCAGCCTGGCGCTGATGGCGAGTGCGCTTGTCGCCGGACTGGGACATCGACCCCTGTCGCGCTTCAATATTCTGGTGCCGTTGACAGCCGCCGCCTTGGGCACATTGGCCTATGCCGCGGTGTATCTGACCATCTTGGCAATTTTGGTGGGAACTGGAATGTCGAGTCTCAATCTGCCCCTGCTCGACACGATACGCGATATCGTACTCCCCGTGACGTTGTATAATACAGCGCTGATGTTATTGGCGCTTCCCTGGTTGAATCGTTTGCCGGAGAGTCAGGATTTGTGAAATCCGCCTTGCGACGCCTTGCCTAGCGGTGCGGATTGTCGCTGATTGAGTCAATATGTTCGAAGAACGCACAAGCCGTGACACCTCAAATTTTGCCATGATCGCCTTTCGCCTGGGGATCCTGATCACCTTCGTGGTCATGATCGCCAGGATGTTTCAGTTGCAGGTGATGGAAAACCAACAATTTGAGACCCTGGCCAATCGCAATCGCTTGCTGCGCATCGAGACGCCGGCCCCGCGCGGCGTCATCTATGACAGCAGCGGCACGATTCTGGTGCGCAACCGCCCCAGTTTCGAAGTCGCCCTGGTGCCGGAAGATCTCCCCTTCGATGAGCTTGACACCGAGGAGATCGACGAGGAAGCCGTGGAAGTGGAGAAGGTGTTGCGCATCTTGCGCGCCGACGTCGACCGCGATGTGGCGTTACGCATGGCGGAAATCCTCTTCATCAAACTGGGCTACGAAGACTTCGTCCGCACGGTGCAGAAAGCCAACGTGCCGATCACTTTCCTCGACGAACCCGCGTTTGTGACGCCGGTGACGGAAGAGGGTCGGCTCACAGTCGCCGAACCACGCAAAGTTTTTTTCCCCGACCTGGAACAGCCGCTGCCGCTGGAAGGCTTAGTGGCGCTGGTGCAGCGCGCCGTCGCCATCCAGAGCCAGGGCAGCGCCTCCGACCCCGTGCCGATTTTGGATGGCATCGACCGCATCCGCGCCTTTGAAATTTCCGAAGAAAGCTTTCGCATCCCAGCCGTGCGCATCAATCAGGTGCCGGTGCGCGAATATATTTACGGTGACCTGCTCAGTCACGTGCTGGGCTTTATGGGGCCGATCCCAGCGTTTGTCGCCGAAGATTACCAGAAAGCCGGCTACAACAATCCAAACGAGAAAGTGGGACTCAACGGTCTGGAGTTCACTTACCAGGACGAACTGCGCGGCAAGCCGGGGGTGCGCAACTCGGAGCGCGACATCCTTGGCGTAGACGTGCGTACAGTTGGCCCCGAAGTCGGCCCCGTGCCCGGCTTTAATCTCTATTTGAACATTGACCGCCGCCTCCAAGCAATCATGCAGGATGCCCTGCAAGAAAAGATGACCGAACTCGAGGCGCCGTGGGGGGTGACCGTGGCGCTCAACCCGCAGAATGGCGCGGTGCTGGGCATGGTCAGCCTGCCTTCCTACAACAATAATATTTTCGCTGAGCGTATCGGCGAGGAGTATCTGAAGCTTGAGGCTGACGAGCTCCGCCCGCTGATCAACCATGCCATCGGCGGGCTTTACCCGCCCGGTTCAACCTTCAAAATGGTGACGGCGACGGCCGGATTGGCGGAAGATGTGATCACACCGGAAACAGTCGTCGTCGACGCCGGCCCGATCTATCTGCCCAACCAATATTTCCCCAACGATTTAAGTCAGGCGCAAAAGTTTGTGAGCTGGAACCACAAAAATGGCGCCGTGCATGGCAAGCTCACCATCGAGAGCGCATTGGCGCTTTCCAACGACATCTACTTCTACTATCTCGGCGGCGGCTACCTGGAGGACTTCAAGGGGCTGGGACAGCGGCTGTTGAGCAAGTGGACAGAGTTGTTTGGATTTGGCGAGACGACCGGCATTGACTTGCCGGGCGAGGTGACATCGTTGGTGCCGACCGACCAATGGAAACGCCAGCTTTTTGCCGAGCCGTGGACCACAGGCGACAGCTACAACATGGCGATCGGACAGGGGTATGTCTTGGCGACGCCGATGCAGGTGCTGATTGAAACGATGGCGGTAGCCAATGGCGGCACGATCTATGTGCCCAAAGTCGTGCACCACATGACTGACGCCAACGGTGGCGTGCAGAAGGATTTCGAGCCGGAGATCAAGCGTACACTGCCCGTTGACCCGGCAGAGTTTCAGGTCGTGCGCAAAGGGATGTGGGATGTCGTGAACGCCAGCTATGGCACCGGTCGGGCCGCGCAGGTTCCCGGCGTTGTGGTGGCGGGTAAAACCGGCACCGCCGAGTTCTGCGAATACATTCCAGAAAAAGAGGACTGCCGGCGCGATGAAAAGGACAATTTGCCCACCCACGCCTGGTTCGCTGCCTTTGCACCCTATGACAACCCAGAGATCGCTATCGTGACCTTTGTCTATGGCGCCGGCGAAGGTTCGGCGGTGGCTGTCCCGGTGACTCAGAAGATCTTGCAGGCCTATTTCACCGAGATCTCACCGCAGCCACCCGCCCCTGACCAGGAACCCGTGCAGCAACCGTGAGGAAGATCACATGAGCGCAACGCCCAATCCTGAAGATGCCACCCGCACGCCGTCCACTAACGGCTTGGGGGCGTTCCACACGCGCATCGCCGATCTGCTTGACGATGTGACAGTCGAGAGTGCTGCATCAGCCACTCCGGCAGCAGCCACCGTCATCGACAAAGCAGCCACCGTCATCGACAAACAAGACGACATGGCTGCGACAGGCGATGATGCGCCGACTGTGGCGCCACAGCCACGGAAAACGCCAGCCGCGCCGGCCGCGATGTCGAGCTTCTTCGCGCCGATGCCAGATGCAGCCACGCAGACGCCTGACCGTGCAGCGCAACCTGCGCCGCCAAGCGAAGAAACCGCCGCGCTGCCCGGCGAGCGGTTGGTGAGTCCCACGCGGCGTCCTTCCTCGCTGCTGCCTGCCGACCTGCCTCCATTTTTGGTCAAACCGGCGGCCGCGGAGGAGCAGCCAGCGCCGTCGATCGACGCTGATCCTGCGCTTGCGCCGGCCGCGGAGCGGGCTGTGGCAGATCAAACTGTGGCAGATCGAGCGGAAGTTGACCAGGGTGCGGTCGAGCAGCCGGTCACCAACCAACTCGTCAATATTCGCGGGCGCAGCGACGGCATCACCGTCGAAGTTGGCCGCGGCGCGTGGCACGAGATCCTGGGTACACTCACCAATCGGCTGGAGCAATCGGCTGGGTTCTTTCGCAACGGCAGCGTGGCGCTGGATGTCGGCGCGCGGCCAGTGGTGGAGGACGAACTGAAGCAGGTGGCCGCTGTCCTGACGACGTTCGAGATGAAACTGGGCGTTGTCCGCACCAGCTCTGAGCGCGCATTTCAAGCCGCGCTGGCAACAGGCATCACCGCGACGCTGGAATCACCCGAAGGCGCGCCGGTGGCCGCGGCCGCGCCCGCCGCAGCAAACACTGATGCGGCGAGCTACTTTGTCTACCGCGGCTATCTGCGCTCCGGTCACCGGCTGCGCCGCCAAGAAAATATCCTGGTGATTGGCGACATTAATCCGGGCGCAGAAGTGATCAGCGAAGGCGACATTTTGGTGTGGGGGCGGCTGCGCGGCGTGGTTCATGCCGGCGTTGGCGGCAACCGCCGCGCCATCATTGCCGCGCTCGACCTGGAGCCAACCCAGATGCGCATCGCCGACGTAACGACTATCGGTCCCGACCCCAAGCCGGGTCAGCCTGGGCGGTTTTTCTGGAAGAAATCACAGCACAAACGCCCTGAAATCGCACGCCTGGTGGAGAACGGCATCGTGTTCGAAGAGTGGGATGCGGCGCGGCCGGGCGGGTTGGTCTCTTTGCGGCGCGGGGCAGGATGAGCAGATCATGACAGGCACCGTCATTACGGTCACTTCCGGCAAGGGAGGGGTCGGCAAGACGACGACAACGGCCAATCTGTGCGCCGCGCTCACACAGTTGGGTCAGCGCGTTGTTGCGGTGGATGGCGACATCGGGCTGCGCAATCTTGACCTGGTGATGGGGTTGGAAAACCGCATCGTCTACGATTCGGTCGATGTGGCGGAAGGGCGCTGCACCTTGCAGCAGGCGCTGGTGCGCGACCCGCGCGCCGAATTTCTCTATCTGCTGCCGGCTGCGCAGACGCGCGACAAGACCGACATCACGCCGGAACAGATGGGCAAGATCTGCAAACAACTGGTCAACCTGGCCGACTATGTGTTGATCGACTCGCCCGCGGGCATTGAGCACGGCTTTAACGCGGCGATTGCGCCGGCGGACCGCGTGTTGATCGTCACCACCTCCGATGTGAGCGCGCTGCGCGATGCGGACAAGGTGATCTATCTGCTGGAGCGAGACTGGCAACGCCAGCCGGGGTTGGTGATCAATCGGTTCAACCCGCGGCTGGTCAACAGCGGCGAGATGCGCGGCATCGACGACGTGCTGGACATCCTCGCCATTGACCTGATGGGCGTCGTCCCGGAGGACGAGCGCTTGATGCTTTCCACCGATCGGGGAACGCCGGCTGCATTTGACCGGCGCATGCAAGTTCGCCGCGCCTACGAAAACATTGCCCGCCGCGTCATGGGGAGCAATGTGCCATTGACCGACTACTATCGAAATGGCTTTCGTGGGTGGCTGGCAAGGTTATTTGGGAGATAAATGTTCGCAAGAATCAGTTGGCGCCATTTTGATTGGCTGCTGCTCTTTGTCGTGCTGGTGTTGTGCGGGGTGAGCGTCGCCATGATCTACAGCGCCACGCACAATTCGCCAGACCTGACAGATTACTGGCTGCTCCAGGTGAACTTCATCGGCATTGGGCTGGTGGCGCTCTTTGTGGTGGCGATGTTCGATTATCGGCAGCTTTCTCTGCTGGCGGTGCCCTCGTTCATTTTGTTTATCATCTCGCTGGTAGCCGTCTACTTTTTGGGTGATACGCAGGGGTCCGGCTCGCAGAGTTGGATCAGCATTGGCGGGAGACTCGTCCAGCCGACGGAAGCGGGAAAATTCCTGATTATCATCTTCCTGTCCTGGTATCTGAGCTGGTTCCGTGACAGCATGCACAAGTTGCCCTATCTGGTCATGGCGCTTGTTCTGCTATTTACGCCGCTGATCCTGGTCTACATTCAGCCCGACTTTGGCATGACCATCACGTACGCCTTCCTGGGCGGCGCGCTGATTCTGGTGTCCGGGGTGCGCTATCGCCACCTGGCAATTTTGGCTGCGACTGCGCTGCTGGTCGTGCCGCTGCTGGCTTCCACGCTGCAAGGCTACATGCTGGCGCGCATCTGCATTTTTCTGCCTACGGATGAGATCACCGGCCAGATCAGCGCGCCGATCCTGGGGTTTCTGCGTTCCGCGTTCGACAGCCTGCCCAGCGAGTGCATACAGCCGGAAGCCAACACAGCCGCCTCCTACAATGTGGATCAGGCGTTGATCGCCGTCGGCAACGGGGGCTGGACCGGCCTGGGCTGGACGCAGGGCACGCAAAATCAGCTTCACTTCCTGCGGGTTCGTCACACCGACTTCATCTTCAGCGTGATTGCCGAAGAGTTGGGCATGATCGGCGCAGCGCTGATTCTGCTACTGTTGCTCCTTGTGGTGTGGCGCGTGCTGCGCATTGCCGACCAGGCGCCAGACCAGTTTGGTAAACTTCTGGCGACCGGCGTAGCCGCACTGGTCTTTTTTCAGGTTACTATCAACGTAGGCATGAACCTCAAAGTCATGCCGGTGACCGGTCTCACCCTTCCCTTTATCAGTTATGGCGGCAGCTCGCTGGTCTCCATGCTCTTTGCGATTGGGCTGGCAGAAAGCGTCGCCATGCGCCATCGCAAGATCGAGTTCTTCTAGCCAACACAAATACTAATAGACCACGGATTAGGCGGAGTAGACGGATAAATTCGGATGAAATCCGTGCGAATCCGTCTACTCCGTTCCATCCGTGGTCTATTGATCGCGCCCCTTTATGGAATATCTTCCAGCGCGGCCAACTCGGCGCGCGCGGCGTGCAGCGCTTGCTCCATCTGTGCGATCTGGGCTTCCAGCGCCGCGCGTTGCTCCGCCGCGCTGCGCGGTGCAGCCGGCGTCGCGACAGTTTCCGGCGTCTTCTCGAAGCGTCCGTCGGCGCGGATTGCCAGCAGGTGCACCGCCCACAATCCGCCCGCCACCGCGCTGTCGGCCAGCCGGTGCGCCAATTCGTTGGAAGAGAGCGCCAGTCCCGGCTCCCCCAAAAGGGTGAGCAGCACGCGATAAATCACTTGCGCCAGCGTGACCAGCAGCACCAGCGCTCCCACCAACGCCACGCCATAGAGATAGAGTTTGCGCGGCCACGAGTCTCGCTCGTTTTCGCCTTCTGCGTCATCACGTTCGGCGAGCTGCTGGACGCGGCGCCAGAAGATCGCCCAGATCGGCGCGCCGACCACCAGCAGCGCGATCCCATTTGCCAGTGGCTCGTCCCAGACGCCACCGACCAGCGCCGCATCGATGATCGCGTGCAGCAACTCCACGGCGCCGACCCACAGCAGCCCCAGCCCTGTCGCCGCCACTAGGTAGGCGTAGATGCGCCGCACCGTTGCGATCTGCCCACTGTCGCCATAGGCGTCCGTCTCTTTGCGCAGCGTCGTCCAGTACCAGAACCAGACGACCACGCCGACTGGAATGAAGGAGACTGGATTTACCATCCGCTCGAGCAACTCCGCCAGCGAGCCGCCGCCTGAGCCAAAGAGGATCAGCAAGCCCTCGCGCAGCAGCAGCGCAGCCGGCGTCAAGGTTGCAATCGCACCGGTCAGGACGCCAATGTAAAGATAGATGCGGCGCAGCACCGCGCGCCCTTCCGCCGCGCGCAGCGTGACGATCTCCTGCCATTGCTGCCAGATCGCATGGAGCAGCCACAGCCCTACCAACACCTGGCTTACGGCGCCGCCCAGCGGCAGTCGCCACCAGTTGAGGTCGAGCGCGCCGGCAAGCTGGTCGACGGCAACTTGCAGGCCAAGCTGAAGCAGCGTGCGCGCACCCCACACGACAATACCCAACCCGACCAACCCGGCGATGGCAAGGAACAGTTGACGCACAAAGCGGGCAGCACTGGCCTCTTGCCCAAAGTCACCGTCGGCGACCAGCACCGTATACCAGTAATAGACCAGCCCAATGCCAACGATGCCCATAAAGCTCCAGGGCAGCCAGCCGGCAGGCAATAATTCGGTTGCACTGATGGGAGCGCCGGCGGCCAGCCAGGTGATCTCGCGGATCAAGCGATAGGCATTGGTCAGCATGAGCATCAGCCCGGCGGCGGTCGAACCGTACAGGAAGAGTTTGCGCAACACCGAACTGCGCTCCTCCGCCTCGTTGCGATGGCGTTGGCCAAGCCACCAGTGAATGAGAAAGAGCGGCGTGGCGACCAGCAGCAGCCCGACCGAGCGTGCGGTTGCCGTCCGCACGAATGAGCCTTGCAGCAGCCCGTCGCTTTGCAGCCAGGCGCGACTGATCGTGTCGATCAGGTCGTTGATGCCAAAGAGCATGGCAATTTGACTGACAAAGGCAACGAGATAGACATAGAAGCGCCGTACTGCCGCCAGCCGGTTGGACTTAGAACGTTCAATTTGTGTAGTCGTTTGCGTTATCATCATTCCCTCCGCGGTGAAGACCACGCTGTCTACCAGAAATACTCTTGGGCGTTGATCTTCCATGCGCCATCTTCTCGGACGACCTCCACCGTGCGTTCGGAGGTCCACGTCGAGCCGCTGTTGAAGATGCCGCCGGTGGAATACGTGTCGATGGCAACCGTCACGTAGGCGCGGTCCGCGTCCTGCGGGTCGAGCTTGACATCGGTGACGCGTAACCGGCGCGCGGCGTCGCCGTAGCCATAGGTTTCGCCGCGCAGCGGGCCATAACCCTTGTCGCCCGCTGCATCTTTCAGCACCTGGGCGCTATATTGTGCACGCGCCGTGGCGAGGTCGCCCTTTTTCAGCGCCAGAAACGCATTGAACACAGGCGTGTCCGGCGCGTCCTCGGTGCGATAGCTTTCCTGCATCTCCAGCCCGCCGCTGCGGCTGACAGTAAAGACAGCCGTCACCATCAGCAGACCCACGATCGCCAGCACAACCAGCGTAAACTTATCGAAGCGAATTTTCACAGTAAACCTCCTTGTTTTTCAGTTTTTATCGTCTATAGCGTAGCGCATCCTTTGTCACTTCTCAACCCCCAACTGTGTACCATTGAATGCACCATCCAGCGATGAGACGTGACATTGAAGCGGGCTGTTCCATTGAGAAGCAAAGAGGAAAAAACAGAGAAAGAGGTAGAGGTAATGACAAGCCCAGAATCTCTGAAGATTCCGGGCTTGTTGGGTGCAATGATCGGGTGCTTTACAGCCTTACTGATCCGCTACAAAGCTTTCCAATTCAAACGTCGCCTTGTTGCGACCGTCAATGTATTTGACGAGCGGATAGGGCGCAGCTTTGGCAATCCAGAGGCGGCTGACCGCATCGCCTGTGTCCAGCGTGACCACCCAGGCATCGTAGGCGCCAGCGGGAACCGTGACCTGTTCGTCGCCAACGACGCTGACCGTCACACGGTCGAGCTGACCGACAATGGGGAGGAACGCATTCAACTGCGTGGCATAGCCGCGGGCAAGGGGCAGCGCGCGCACGATCATTGGCAATGTGGCCGCTTCACGCACGTCGCTGGGAACTTCGACGCGCTGATTCGTCATTACGTCGGCGCGTGTGGTCAGCACCATGTCCACCGCAGGGCCGTTGTATTGCGCATCGACCGTTTCCGTACCCGCAGCATTCGAGCGCACCAGATAGGAGGAGGCAGGCCGAAAACCCGCAGCGGAGACTTTGGCTGTGATTTCCTCGGTGTCGCCCTGCGTTTGGAGGGTGCGCGTCAGCGACCACATTTCCTCATCAGCATCGTTGGCGCCGGCCACAGCATGAAAGGTGGCTTGGCCGGCGCGGTTGCCATCCACATCGGTGACGTGGAAGATATGTGTTTCACCATCCCGCCACGGCGCCGGGTTGAAGAGCAGCGCCACCGGCGTCGGTCGGCTGCACGCCCCCGCCAGGCTGACGACCAGCAGCGCGGCGACAAACCACCAGCGTTGGGTAAAAACATGGATGGAGGCGGGGCAGGATACAGACGTTTCTGATCGATTCATCGTTTGTCTTCCATCCAGCGCAACGCCGTCAATGCCAACGCCGCGGCGCCGATCGGCAGCGCGTCTTCATCCAGGCGGAAGTCGGCGCGGTGCACCGGATAGTACTCCTGCCATGCCGGGTTATGCACGCCCAGCCGCAGGAAGCAGCCGGGCGCGGCCTGCGCCATGTAGCTGAAGTCCTCGGCGCCCATCATCAACTCGCTGTCAGCGACATGATGCGCGCCGAGCAGGTCGCGCATCGTCGCCAGCATGTGTTCGGTGGCTGTGGCGTCGTTGATGGTGGGTGGGTAGCCGGGAAAGATGGTCACTTCGGCGCGTCCGCCCAGCGGCTCGACGATGCTGGCCGCGCGCTGCAATTCCGCGTGCAGCACCGCGCGCGCCTCCGGTGTGAACGAGCGAATCGTACCGGTCATCGTCACCGCGTCGGGGATCACGTTGTCGACCGTGCCTCCGTGAATCGTGGCGATGGTGATGACGCCATGCTCGGTCGGGTCGAGCCGCCGGCTGACAACCTGGTGCACGGCGTTGATCACATGCGCGGCGAGAGCAATGGGGTCGATCGTGCTTTGCGGCCGCGCGGCGTGACCGCCCGAACCGGTGACGACAAGGTCAAATTTGTCGGCCGCGGCCATCATCGGGCCGGGGCGCGTCGCCACATAGCCGACGTCGTGAAATGAATCGACGTGCAGCCCAAAGACAGCATCCAGACCTTGCAGCGCGCCCTCCTCAACCATGCGCATCCCGCCCGATTTGCCTTCGGCGTCCTGCGCCTCCTCGCTGGGTTGGAAGAGCAGGCGCACCGAGCCGGGCAGCCGACTTTCTTTGGCCAGATCCTTGAGCAAAGTAGCCGCGCCGAGCAGCATGGCGGTATGCGCGTCATGGCCGCACGCGTGCATAATACCAGGCCGCGTGCTGTCGAACTCTGTACCGTTGATCTCCAGGATCGGCAGCGCGTCCATATCGGCGCGCAGGCCGATCACTGGGCCGTCGCCGCCGCGGATGTGGCCGACGACGCCGGTCTTGGCGACTTCCGTCTCTGTCTCGATGCCGAGATCGACCAGTGTGGCGGTGACCAGGCTGGCGGTGCGCTGCTCGGTGAAGGTCAGCTCCGGGTAGCGGTGAATCGTGCGGCGCCAGGTGCGGAGGTCTTCCTGCATCGCTTTGGCGCGCTGGATCATTTCGGTTGAAGAAATTTGGCGGGACATAGAGGCATCCTTTGCATCATGGTCAAACGAGGGTGTCTTGGCAAATATGTATGGTATTCATTATTATGGCAGATGCGGCAATTGCCAACCGTGAGACACAGTCCGATTCCGTTTTGGGCGGGCTTGACGTTGCGGCGCATTCCGGTAGAATAGGTGTTCGGCTCTAAAGGAGAACTGGAATGCTTGAATTGGATGCAATTATGCAGGGTGACTGTGAGGAGATTCTCCAGTCATTGCCAGATAATTCAGTCGATCTGATCTTCACATCACCGCCGTATGCCGATCAACGCCGGCATACGTATGGCGGCGTGACGCCCGATGAGTATGTTGCGTGGTTCTTGCCAAAAACGCAGCAGTTTTTACGCGTGCTTAAACCTACTGGCACCTTTGTGCTCAACATTAAGGAGCGCGTGGTAAATGGTGAGCGCCACACCTACGTGATCGATCTCATCCTGAACATGCGAAACCAGGGGTGGCTTTGGACAGAGGAGTTCATGTGGCACAAAAAAAACTCCTATCCGGGCAAGTGGCCAAACCGATTTCGCGATTCGTGGGAGCGTCTGATCCAGTTCAACAAGGCGCGCGCATTTACTATGTATCAAGATGCAGTCATGGTGCCCGTAGGCAGTTGGGCGCAAGACCGCCTGAGTAAATTGAGTGAGACCGATAAAATTCGGGATGAGTCACGTGTGGCAAGCGGATTTGGCAAAAATGTGTCTAACTGGATAGGGCGGGAAATGGTTTATCCTACCAACGTAATTCACATGGCGACCGAATGCACGAACCGAAACCACAGCGCCGCATTTCCTATCGATCTGCCCACATGGTTTATGAAACTCTTTACGCAAAGCGGAGATGTAGTGCTTGATCCGTTTGTTGGGTCTGGAACGACTGCTGTTGCGGCCAAGATGCTAAATCGTCATTACATCGGCGTCGACCTTGATCCTACCTATTGTGAACTTGCACGCAATCGATTAGCTACGATTCAGCCAAGATTGCTGGAAGAAACCGAAGATTATTCCGCCGGAGACCGTTCATGAATTTTATTGAGATGAAAGAGGTCGAATACTATGTGAACGAAAACATTGATGATTTCCATCGCCGAAGACTTGTCACCGTCGAAAACCTGACGCTCAACCAGTTACTCAAAAAGAACCCTTACCTTTTTCGTGCTAAGAACTTGACAGTTGCCAGCGATCTAATCGGCAGCCTGCTCGAAGCATTTTTGTCTTCATCTGAGGAGAAAATTTTCGGCGACTTTCTGGAAAATCTTGCTTTGTTCGTGGCGCAAGAGACCGTCGGTGGGCACAAATCCACAGCGCCAGGTGTAGATTTGGAATTCTTTCATCTCAATACTCATTTTGTAGTTTCCATCAAATCTGGGTCTAATTGGGGCAACAGTTCACAGCAAAGCAAACTGGCGCAGGATCTGCGAAATGCTGTCGTACGCCTCAAACAGGCACGTGTGGCTGCCAATATCCAGCCTGTTCTCGGCATTTGTTATGGGAAAACCAGAACCACCTATACTAAAACGGGCTATCTCAAAGTCGTCGGCCAGAACTTTTGGTACATGATCAGCGAGAACAAGGAACTGTACACGGAGATTATCGAGCCTTTGGGCTATCAAGCGCGTGAACACAATGAACGCTTTCATGAGCAGCGCGGGGCGTTAGTGAACCGCCTTACCATCGAATTCATGCAGCGGTTTTGCGCACCGTCTGGAGCAATCGATTGGATCAAACTTGTCGAGTTCAACAGCAAAAATTTTGATCTCGACTCCTTTTTATAACTCACGGAGAATCCTTATGACCAATCCCATTCCCATCGATGTCTGGTCTGACTTTGTCTGACCATGGTGCTATCTGGTTGGCTCCAGTTTGGAGCAACTCACCCAAGCACAGGATGACACATTGCCGCCCATCACGCTGCGCTGGCACGCCTTTGAACTGCGACCTGCCGGCGCGCCGCCGCTCCCGGCAGAATACCGCGAGCGCATCGAGGCGAGCCGTCCGCAATTGTACGCCACCGCGCGCGAGCGCTATCAACGCGAAATGAACCCCGGCCCCTTCGGGATCGACAGCCGCCCGGCGCTGGTCGGCGAAAAATACGCCGAAGCAATGGGATGCGGAGCCGTTTTTCACGACGCAGTCATGCACGCCTACTGGGCCGATGCCCGCGATATCTCTGACCGCAATGTGCTGGCAGATCTGGCCGAAGCGGTGGGCATGACACGCGGCGACTTTCTGGCCGCGCTCGACGACCCGGTTTATGACGATAGGGTGCAAGCTGACGTCGAAACCGCGCGCAGGTATGGCCTAAACGGAGTGCCGGCGCTGATCTTTGACAACAAATATCTGGTCTCCGGCGCACAGCCGGCGGATGTGCTGAGACAGGTGGTTGCGCGCATCATGCAGGAGAACGATAACGGAGGCTGACCCGCTGCGGCGTGAAACTTCGCCCGCCGCCCCACATAACCTGTCGTTCATTTTGGTGATTGAGGAAAATGAAGCGCGGATCAGACGAGATTCTGCACGAACTCGTTTTATCCGCGCTAAATCCGTTTAATCCGCGCCATCCGCGTTCTATTTTCCCGCGATCTCATAGAATCTGCTGGCCGAGCAACGATGCAGTCAGCGCCACCGCCACCTCTGCCGTGCGATTGCCCTCGTCCAGAATTGGGTTGACCTCCACGATATCCAGCGAACAGACCTTTTCCGACTCGGCCAGGATCTCCATCAGCAGATGCGCCTCGCGAAAGGTCAGCCCGCCTGTCACCGGTGTGCCGACGCCGGCCGCCACGGCTGGCTCCAGCGCGTCCATATCGAGGCTGACGTGGATGCGCGGCAGCCGGTTGAGCCGCGCCAGCGCCCGCCGCGCCACCGTCGCCATGCCCAGCTCGTCGATATCGCGCATCGTGTAGACGATAATCCCGCTGTGCGACAGCGCAATACGCTCCTGCAAATCGAGGTCACGGATGGCGATCATCACGATGTCCTGCGCACGTAACTTGGCGCCGGGCGTCCCCAGGTTGACCAGGTCAGGATGGCCCAAGCCGGTCAGCACCGCCATCGGCATGCCGTGGATGTTGCCCGACGGCGACGTATCCGGCGTGTTAAAATCGCCATGCGCGTCGATCCAGATCACGCCGAGCGGGCCTTTGGCCGCCATGCCGCTGATCGTGCCGATCGCCATCGAGTGGTCGCCGCCCAGAAAGATCGGAAAGTCAGCGGCGTCACACGCGCTTGCCAACGTATAGATGCCGTGACAGGCGGCCGTGACCGCGTGCAGATGGCGCAGCCCGCCCCCCTCTGTTTCCACCCAACGCTCGCGCCGCACATCGTCCTCGTCACGGCCTGCAACCGGAATGTTGCCGACATCATGCACGGTGTGACCAAGCTGCTCGATCCGGTCGTAAAGCCCGGCATAACGCACCGCACTCGGTCCCATATCGACCCCGCGGCGCTGCTGGCCTAAATCCATCGGCGCGCCGACAATCTTCACATTGCGCGGATGCAGGTTGATTTCCATGTGCTGCTCTTTCCTTTGCTATTGGATCGCGGACATCTCGTCCGCCCTGGCGCGAGTGCGGACGAGATGTCCGCGATCCGGACTTGCCATCCGGGTTACAATCTCTCCATCTGTTCGACCTGCAGCCGGCCGCTGCCCCACTCATCCTCCAGCCAGCGGCCGCGTATACGCACCGGCGCCCACACAGGTGGATTGCTGACTCCACGCGGCAAGATGGCGATGCAAAAGTGCGTGCGGTCGTTCAGGAAAAAACCCTTGCCCCCGGTCCAGCCGGGCAGCCGCACACCGATGATCTGCACAGCCCGCCGAGGCCAATCCGCGACGGTGACCAGCGACGTGACGCCCTCGGCAGCAGGTTGAAGCAGGTCGAGTGGGTGTACACTGATCGGCTGCCCCAGGATATGCTCCTCCCACGCCAGCCGCTGCGCGGCGCTTTCCGCCTCGACCGGACGCGTCATGAAATCAAAAGAGAATTGCTGCATCTCACCGCGCGCGCTGCTCTCCGCCGCAGCGAGCAAGGCCGCCCGGCTGGCGCCCAGCCCATCGAGCGCGCCGCACTGGATGAGATGGGCGATCTCCTTGCGTTGCAGCGGGACGCGGCGCAGCAGGTCGGCGAGATCGCTGAAGGCCGCGCGGCTACGCTCCTCGCTGATAGTCTGCACGCTGGTCTGACGCAACTCGCGCACCTGATTCAGCCCCATGTATAGCACAGCCTGCGCAGCTTCGTACACCAGCGTGAACTCCCCCTGGCTGAAGTTGACATGCGGCGGCCGCACATCGATGCCCAGCCGTCGCGCTTCGGCAATGTAGATAGCCGGATGATGAAAGCCGCCCCAGTTCGCCAGCCGCGCACAGAGAAAGGCTGCGGGCCAGTGGGCGCGCACATAGGCCGAGCGATAGCTGACATCGGCGTAGGCGGTGGCGTGACCCTGATTGAAGCCATAGCCGGCGAAAGGCTCCACCTGTTCCCACAACGTGCGCGCCTGAGCTTCGTTCAACGCAGGGCCGTCCGGCGCGGGGCGTTGGCAACCGGCCACAAAGCGCGCGCGGATGGCGGCCATTTCCGCGCCCTGAAATTTGCTCATCCCCTTGCGCAGATGTTCCGCTTCCTGCCACGAAAGCCCGGCAATCTCGCGTGCGATGCGCAGGATCTGTTCCTGGAAGAGCAGCACTCCCTTCGTACGGTGTAGAATCGGCGCCAGCGCAGGGTGCAGATAGCTCACCGGCTCTTCTCCACGATAGCGGCGAATGAAGTGCTGCACCATGCCGCCCAGCGCGGGCCCCGGTTTGAAGAAAGCGTTGGCAACCGCGAGATCCTGCACAGTGCGTGCGGCGAGTTGGCGCAGTGTGCGCTGCGCGCCGCACGACTCGCACTGGAAGACGCCGATCGCGTCGCCGCGCGCCAGCATCGCGCCGGTCAGCGCGTCGTCCAGCGGGATGGCATCGACGCGGAACGCGGGGTCGGCCTGCGTGCGCACGATCTCGGCGGCGTCGGCGAGCACAGTCAACGCGCGAATGCCGAGCAGGTCGATCTTGGGCAGTCCCAGCGCCTCGACGTCGCCGTGATCGAACTGGGTGATCAGAAAGCCCTTGGGCGCCATCTGCACCGGCACGACGTCGGTCAGCGGCCCCGGCGTGATCACGACGCCGCCCGGATGCACGCTCAGGTGGTCGGGCTGGCGCAGCAGGCCAAAGGCGGCGCGCACCACGGGATGCAACGCGGGGTCGTCGACTTTCTCCAGTGCGGCTTCGAGCGTCTGCGCGGTGCGGCGGCGTGGATCGGGATGCCAATCTTCGGGCAATCGTTTGACCAGCCGGGCGGTCGCCGTCTCATCCAGCCCGTAGGCTTTGGCCGTCTCGCGCAGTGCGGAGCGCAGCCGCAACGTGCTGATCGTGGCGACGAGCGCGACCCGGTCCGCGCCGTAGGTGCGGCGCACATATTCCAGCACCTCGTCGCGGCGCACGCTGCAAAAATCGAGGTCGATGTCGGGCAGACTGGTGCGCGCGGGGTTGAGAAAGCGCTCGAAGAGCAGGTCGTGCTCGATGGGGTCAACGGTGGTGATGCCAATGCAATAGGCGACCAGCGAATTCGCCACGCTGCCGCGCGTCGAGACGGGGATGTCGCGGCTGCGCGCATAACGCACGATGTCGGCGACGAGCAGGAAAAGCGGGGCAAAACCATGGCTGCTGATTGCAGCCAGCTCGGCGTCTCGCCGCGCCATGAGATCCTCCCAATCCGCACGCGGCAAGGCTGCACCGTAGCGGGTTTGCAGCCCCTCAGCCACCTGGGCGGTCAGCGCCTGGTCAGGAGTTTGGCCCGCGGGCAGCGCCAGCACCGGCCAGATCGGCCGGCCATCGGGCAAGGCAGGCTGACAGGCAGCGGCGACGGATGCAGTGGCGTGCAGCGCGCCGGGAAAAGCAGCATAACATGCCACCATCTCCTGCGGCGACAGCCAGTGGAGAGTGACGTCCGGGTCGCCGCCGTCCAGTCTGTCCTCCGCGGCCAGCGCGTCCAGGGGTGCGTTGCGTGCAATCGCTGCAAGCAGGTGCAACCGTGCGCGCTCGTCAGGGTCGAGGCAGTAGATCGCTTGGGCGGCCACTGTGCCGATCCCGAAGCGGCCAGCAAGCGTTGCGATCTCGCGCCCCAACGTTTCAGCCGCTGCGTGACAACAGTCGATTGTGAGCCAGGCGCGCTCGCCAAAGACGCCCGCCAGCCAACTCACGACGCGCCCCGCGGCCGCGCGCTCGCCCCGTCGCAGCAGATAATCCACCCAGCCACGGCGCCCGCCCGACAGACAGAGCAACCCCTCTTGATGCGCCTTGAGTTCATCCCACGTCAGGCGCGCCGCGGAAGTCCCGGCGCGGGCGGGCGTCCCTTGTAGTGTGGAGGAGAGGCGGCAGAGCGAGCGATAGCCTTCCGGCCCGGTCGCCAGCAATGTCAGTTCGCCAGGCGCACGGTGCATAGCCATGCCATGGGGCGCTTCGACCGTCGCCGTCATACCGATGATAGGTTGGACATCAACGGCCAGACAGGCGCGCTGAAAGGCCACCGCGCCGTAGAGCACGTTGGCATCGGTCAGCGCCATCTGCGCCATGCCATCCTGCGCCGCGCGCGCGGCCAGCGCTTCGACTGGCGCCGTGGCGCTCAGCAGCGAATACCAGGAGTGAACGTTCAGATGAACAATGGTGGCAGGGTCGATTGACGACATGGGGTGATCTTACGTCTTACAAAGAGAATCTCCAATCTTTACTCTCTGATATCGAGAGTAGAGATTGGAGATTGGAGATTGAGAGATTGGGAGATTAAAAAATTAGTGTGGCGTGGATACTATTCGTTGACGACGACGCGCGTGCCCATGTCGGCCCAGGTATAGAGCGCTTGGGCTTCGGGGACGCGCAGGTTGACGCAGCCATGGCTGACCGGCCTGCCAAAGTTATCGTGCCAGTACGCGCCGTGGATGGCAAAGTCGCCGGAATAGTACATGGTCCAGGGCACGTCGGGCGTGTCGTAGTCGATGCCCCGCATACGCGCCTTTTCAAATCTCAGATAAACGGCAAACTCGCCGGGCAGCGTGCGAAAGCCTGGCTTGCCTGTGCTCACGGTCGTCTCGAAAACCGCCACATCGCCCTGCCAGGCCGTCAGTTTCTGGTCGGAAATGTCTACTTCGATCCAGCGCTCGCCATCGGCGGGCGCGTCGGTGCGGAAGACAACGGGCGTTGGTGCAGGCGCGGGTGCGGGTTTGTCTTCGGCGGTGGCGTCGGGTTTGGTCTCCGCAGCGGGAACTTCCGGCTTCTCCACCGCAGCCGGCGCACCCGCATTGGCAATGCTCACCGGCACGAAAATTTCGTCATAATTGAGGTTGCTGTGCACGACGCGCAGCCTCAGTACGTGGTCGCCGTTGGGATAGAGCGTCGTATCCCAGGTATGCAGATCGTCCGTACTGGCGACAGGTTTTTCGCCCAATGCCAGAAAGGTCGCGTGTTGGGGATCGCCGTCAAGCAACAGGTCGAGCTGCCACTTGCGGAACGTCGGATGAGAGGCCATGCCTTCCACGTTGACTGTTCCCGAAAGCGTGGCGCCAGGCGCCGGGAAGGAAATTACACCATCGTGCTGGGCAAACGCCGGCGTCGCGGCCAGCGCCATCCACAAAAGCGCCATAAAGCCGGCGCGCCAGAAGTTACGGGTCAACCAACTACTCATCAAATCCATCCTCTTTCTACGGCTGTTCATAATCCACCGCGACAGAAGCCGCGAGCACGCTGCGCAGGTATTGTAACACAGCCACGTGTTCCGGGTGCGCTTGATAGCGCTCCATGTCAGCCAGGCTGTCGAAGCGCGTGATCAGCGCCAGATCGTAGGAGCGACCGGAATGCAGCATGTCCAGGCCAACTTCGATCTCACGTAGTTCGGGCACTTTCCCCTTCAACCCGCGCAGCAGCCCCGACGCCTTTGCCAATACGGTGGGCGCCGGCTCCTGGAATCTCATCAGCACGACGTGCGTCAACGGTCGCGGAGGCAGCGATGCGGGACGCGCGCGTCCCGTGAGATCGAGCCGCATTACATTTTCGCCATCGTCCACCTCGCCCGTGTCGACAAAGCCGAGGCTGGCATAGAAAGCTTGCGGGCCGCCGGCGGCTGGGACATAGCTGAGCAACATCTGTGTGGCGTTGGGGCGTCCCAACACATACTCGATCACCTGCGTCATCCCCTGCCGCGCAAAGCCCATGCGCTGGTAGTGGGCGTCTATCATGAGCCGCCAGAGGTAGTACTCCGGTTTGAATGGATCGTCGTGGAGCATGACAAAACCTACGGGCGTCTCGTCGGCGTAGATAGCGCGCAGCCAGGCTAGCGGCTCGTAGGCGCCCTGAGCGAGGGAGACCGGGTTGGGTGCAACAAATTGCTCCTGTTCCGGCCTCACCTTCAGGCGCATCACGGCGCGCAGGTTGTCGGGTGTGACCGGGCGCAGCGAAACCAAAGCGTCAGGGGTGATAACGGGTGTGGCCGGCTCGGCATGTGCGGACATTGTAGCTCCTGGCTTGCGGTGCTGGCGGCGAAAACTGCGGTTCAAGTTTCCTATTCAACCATTGCGGGCGCGGTATGTCAATGGGTTTGCTTGTTGTTTGCCTTACAGTCTAGCCGCTTGACATCCAGCGCACTTCACGCCAAAATCTAAATATCGCCTTTCCGCTGAGCACTTCCCTATGTGAGCATAATAAAAGGTGCGTCCTATGCCTGACACCATCGACTTATCACAAACCGATCTATCCCGGAAGTTGAAGAAAAAGAGATACAAGCCTGTCCGCAAGGCTCAGATCGAACGCATCTTCGACCTGTCTGAGCTGATCTATGAGCAAAAGCGGCCGGTCATCATCGTCTTCGAAGGGTGGGATGCAGCGGGCAAGGGCACCACGATCCGCCGGCTCACCGCACCGCTGGATGCGCGCGGCTTCAAGGTGCTCTCCACCCAGGCGCCGCGCACGCACGAAAAGCGCAAGCCGTGGCTGTGGCGCTTCTGGATGAACCTGCCGCGCCACGGTCAGATTGCGATTTACGACCGCAGTTGGTATGGCCGCGTGCTGGTGGAGCGCGTCGATGGGTTGACCCCGCTGCCGCAATGGATCGCAGCCTATGAAGAGATCAACAATTTCGAGCGCACGTTGGCTGACGACGGCGCCATCTTTATCAAGTTCTGGCTGCACATCAGCAAGGACGAGCAATTGCGCCGCTTTATGAAACTGGCAAATGAACCGGAGAACGCCTGGCGCGTCACCGCGGAGGACTGGGAAAATCATCGCAAATACGATGAATATCTGGCAGCCGTTGCAGACATGCTCGACAAAACGAACACATCGATCGCCCCGTGGACCGTCGCACCATCCACCGACGGCGAAGTCCGGCTCTACACCGTGTTCGATACCATCATCAGGCGGCTGGAAGCGGCGCTTGGTCTGACCCCGACGCAATGGCCGCCGCTTGCCGAATTGAGCGAAGGCAAGCACGCCAAAGGCAAGTTGCAGGACAAATCGAAGAAAAAGGCCAAGCGCGATAAAAAAGCAAAGAATGGCAAGCAGAGCGAGTCGGAGCAAGTGGCTGCAGAGACGAACGCAAAGCCAAAAGCGAAGAAAAAAGAGAAGCGCAAATCTGACAACGGTGTGGAAGGGGAGGACAAGGCGGCGCAGACACCCCCCATCGAGCTCCCTACACCCGTCCTTGCAGAAATGACGCCTGCAAAACCGGCGTCAAGGCGACGCAAGTTGGCGCCGGTTCCAGCTGCGCCAGATGCAACCGAGCCAGATGCCAATGCGGTGATGGAGGTGGACCATGCTTGAGATTATCGACCTCACTCAGAAACTGGATAAGGATGAGTATGAACAGCAGCTCGATCTCTACCAGACGCAAGTGCGCTTGCTGGGCTATCATCTCTATCATCAGCAGCGACCTTGCGTGATCGTCTTCGAGGGGTGGGACGCCGCGGGCAAAGGCGGCGCCATCAATCGCCTGACCGCGCGGCTGGACGCGCGTGGCTTTGTCGTCCATCCGATCGCCGCACCGCGCGGGGACGATGCCGAGAAGCATTACCTGTGGCGTTTCTGGCGGCGCCTGCCGGACCGCGGCAACATCGCCATCTTCGACCGGAGTTGGTACGGACGCGTCATGGTGGAGCGCGTCGAGGGCTTTGCCAGGCCGGAAGAATGGCAACGCGCCTACCAGGAGATCAGAGACTTCGAGGCGCAGCTTGTCGACTTTGGCACGATCATCCTCAAATTCTGGCTGCACATCAGCAAGGACGAACAGTTGCGCCGCTTCGAGGATCGGCAAAGTCGGCCCAACAAAGCCTGGAAATTGACCGACGAGGATTGGCGCAACCGCGACAAATGGGCGGAATACGAGCAGGCAGTAGAGGATATGTTGATCAAAACCACGACCGCGCAGGCGCCGTGGACGATCATCGCGGCCAACGATAAATACTTCGAGCGCGTGCAAGTGCTGCACACCGTGGTCGAAACCTTGAGCGCGGCTATGCATATCGATATGAGTTCCGACGCGGCATTGCGTGTGCCCTCTCATGCCGCACCCGCGTCTGTGCCCGCGTGGGCGATCAAAGAAGCACAACGTCTCGGCATTCGCGTCCCAGACGAGAGCATTTGACGCGGAGGCGCAAAGGTGCGCAGAGTCAAAGTCTAGGTTTCAGTCGCTTTCACAACTAAAAGCAAGTGTGGCAGGGGATGCCTGCCGCACTTGCTTTTCCTCTTCACCTCCGTGCGAGCCGGCAACGGGGAGCGTCACGTAAAGCGACTCGCGGGATGGGACATCATGCAACGGTTACACGTCCTGACCTGCGGGTGCTGGCGACGGCCAGGCTGGGTCGCAAAAGCGCTGAATCTCCAACAGATAGCCGTTGGGGTCGCGCAAGAAACAATGATAGATGTTGTAGGTTGGATTGAAGGCGGGCGCTTGCTCGATGCTTGCGCCGCGTGCACACAGGCGTGCATGCCAACTGTCCACGTCCTGCGTCACCAGCGTCACGATCACTCCCGACGGGGCCGCACCGGCGCGCTCGCAAAAACCGAGGAAGCCATCCGCGCTGACGCGATAGATGCGGCAACTCCCCTGATCGAGCACCAAAGGCAGCCCGACCAATTCTGTATAGAAGTGCGCGGTCGCGGCAAGATCGGCTGTATATAGAAAAGTGACGTATTGCTCGAAGGGCGTCTGCATAAGTTTCTAGTGCTACTCGATCTGACGTGCAGTCATGGCGGCGCCGACAATGCCGGCCTCGTTCAAAAACTGCGCGGCCACGACTTTGGCTTTGCGGCGGAGATGAGGTGCAAACTTATCGAACTTTTTGCTGACGCCGCCGCCAATGATAAAGACGTCGGGCGAAAAAAGCATTTCCATCAACGCCAGAAAATGATCGACGCGCTTGGCCCATTCCGGCCACTTCAGATCTTCATCCTTGCGCACCTTGTCCGAACAATAATATTCGGAATCGATGCCTTTCATCGGCGTGGGCATGGGAACGTGACCAAACTCGGTGTTTGGCAGCAGCTTACCGTCGTGGAAGATGGCGCTGCCGATGCCCGTGCCAAAGGTCAACAGGATGGCGATGCCCTTTTGGTGCTCACGCCCGGCGCCGAAAGTCATCTCGGCCACGCCCGCCGCATCGGCGTCGTTGAGCACGTTGATAGGCAAGCCGGTTGCTTCCCGAAAAATATCCTGCGCCGGCGCGCCAAGCCACGAGTTATCTACATTGGCAGCCGAAAGCGTGACGCCGTGTTGAACGATGGCGGGGAAAGTGACGCCCACCGGCCCTGTATATTCGAAATGGCGCACAATCTCGACCACCACCTTGGCGACTTCGGGCGGCGTCGAGGGTTGGGGCGTGGCAATACGATGACGTTTCCCGATCAGTTCGCCATTTTCAGCATCCACCAAGGCGCCCTTGATGCCGCTGCCGCCGATATCAATACCCAGGACCTGCATATTTTGCCTCCAGGAGTGCAAACGGAGAGGAGCGATGCACACCAGTCTACACGGTCGTGACGATCTCGACAAGTGCGGGTGCAAGCCAGGCATGGCCTGCCTTCAGGAGATAGACCAGCGCACGCTATTTGATTTGACGCGTCCTCCCGTAGGTCGGGCTATCAGCCCGACGCTGACTGTGGCGATGTAATTGCTTCATTCGGCGTGGCGGGAGCTTGACCAGTAGGCCGGGCTATCAGCCCGACGGGGTTGCGTCAACACTCCAGGTGGCATCAACCAGTGGAAGCACCGTCGGGCTGGTAGCCCGACCGACTAGCAGGTCGCCAAATTTTTGGGATGCACGCCACACACCCGATGACATCCGCCCACCCGGCAAACGTGGTATGATGGGAACGACTCTACACACAAGAAACTCATTCATCAAAGCCAAAAAATTATGGAACCAACAAAACCCACTGGTTTGGCTGCGCCGCAGTGCCTCAACGTTCACATCCCACCCTCCGACCTGGCCGCACGCGCCGACGCGTTGCGCGCACTGCTGCCGCCTACTGTTCACATCACCGCGGGGCCGGACGACGCGCAACCGGCGGCTTGTCACATCTTGGTGAACGGGTCGGTCAAGGCGGAGTGGCTGGACGCCAGCCCCGACCTGCGCGCCGTCATCGTGCCTTACGCGGGCATTTCGCTGGAGATGCAGACGCTGCTCCAGCGCTATCCGCAGATCACGCTGCACAACCTGCATTACAACGACGTCGCCACCGCGGAATTTGCCCTCGCCCTGCTGTTTTCCGCGGCCAAGTTCGTCGTGCCGCTGGACCAGCGCCTCCGCCAAGGGGACTGGCGGCAACGCTACAAAGGCGCGCCTTCACTCCTGCTCTCTGGCAAGCGGGTGCTGATCCTGGGCTACGGCGCCATTGGCCGGCAAATCGCACCGGTCTGTCAGGCGCTCGGGATGCAGGTCAGCGGTGTGCGCCGCCATACACCGCCGCAGGCTGTCGAAGCTGGCGTGAACGTTTACCCGGTGGCGGAACTCAAAACGTTGCTGCCCGCGACGGACATCCTGATCTGCGTGCTGCCCCAGACCGCGGAAACCGTCGGGCTGATCGGCGCCGCGGAACTCGCGGCGCTGCCGCCGGGCGGCATCGTCGTCAATGTGGGGCGCGGGCCGGTGATCGACGAAGCCGCACTTTACCACGCGCTGCACAGTGGCCATCTGGCCGCGGCGGGCATCGACGTGTGGTACATCTATCCGCACGGCGAGGAGGAGCGCGGCCATACCCAGCCGTCGCACTTCCCTTTTCACGAACTCGACAACGTGGTGCTCAGTCCCCATCGCGGCGGATGGTTGGAAGAGGCCGAGGAGCGGCGGCGGCAGGAGTTAGCATCGCTGCTCACCGCGGCGGCGCAGGGTCAGCCCATCCCCAATCAGGTCGATAAACAACTGGGATATTGAAAAACGCGTGCGCAAGATCATTCACCTCGATCTGGACGCCTTTTTCTGCGCCGTCGAAGAGTTGCGCGACCCGACGCTGCGCGGCAAGCCGTTCGCGGTCGGCGGGCAACCGGAAAGCCGCGGGGTGGTTGCCTCCTGCTCCTATGCGGCGCGGCGCTTTGGCGTGCATTCCGCCCTGCCAATGGGGCAGGCGCTGCGCCTCTGCCCTACGCTCCTCATTGTGCCGGTGCGCCATAGTGAATACGCGGCGGCGTCGCGGCGGGTGATGGCGATCCTGCACACGCTGACGCCGCGGGTCGAGCAGATTTCGATCGACGAAGCCTTTCTCGATGTCACCGACCGCCCGCAAGCAGCCGCGGCGTTGGCCGTCGATCTCCAACAGGCCATTCGTCGCGACCTGGGGCTGCCCGTCTCGCTGGGCGTCGCCGCCAACAAGCTCGTCGCCAAGATTGCCAACAACGTTGGCAAGGCCGCCGCGCGCGGCGACGCGCCGCCCAGCGCGCTGCTGGTCGTGCCGCCGGGCGACGAAGCAACCTTTCTGGCGCCGCTGCCGGCAGACGCGTTGTGGGGCGTCGGGCCCAAGACCGCGGCGCGGTTGGAGGCGCTGGGCATCCACACCATCGGCGACATTGCCCACTGGCCGGAGCGCGACCTGGTGCAGCGCTTTGGCAAGCATGGGCAAGAGCTGGCGCGCCACGCGTGCGGGCTGGATGATCGCCCAGTCGTCACGGAGCATGAACGCAAGTCGATCAGCCAGGAGACCACCTTTGTGCGCGATGTCACCGACGCCGCGCTGCTGCGCGCCACGTTGCAGCAACAGGCGGAGGAGGTGGCGGCCATGTTGCGGCGGCAGCACTTGCTCAGCGCCACCGTCAAGCTCAAGCTCCGCTGGGCCGACTTCACCACGTTGACGCGCCAGATGACGCTCCCGCAGCCCAGCGATGACGCCGCGCAGATCCACGCCACTGCCTGCATTTTGCTCGAACGCGCGTGGCAGCAACAGGCGGTGCGGCTGATCGGCGTCGGCGTGAGCGGACTGAGCGAAGCGCGCCAGCTCAGCTTGTGGGAGCCACCGAATGCGCGCGCCGAAAATCTTTACACCGCCGTCAAAGAAGTGCGCAAGCGGTATGGCGAAAGCGCACTCCGCCGCGCCAGCGACCTCGACGACCACGCCGCGGCAATAGACGAGAAAAGCTAAGACAGACATCCACAGCATAGAACGCGGATTGTGCGGATCAGGCGGATAAAAACCGGATTATTTCTAATAAAATCCGTGTGCATCCGCCTGATCCGTTGAATCCGCGTTCTATCATTCGCAGCAGGCGTCTGTCACCAATCAATGTCGGTGCGCCTGGGCAGGATGATATAATGGCCGGCATGAGATGCAGCAAGCAGACGCGAGGTGTGGCGACAATCGAGTTTCCCTGGCTGTGGGGCAGATTTTGCAGCGTGCTTGCATGGCTTGCCAGTGCGCTGCTGTTGATCGGCTGCCGGCCCGCCCCCGAAGCAAACGTTGCGGGCTATCTGCTGTCAACCTGGTTGGGGACGCAGCCACCCGCGGTCAGCACTGCATCTCCCGGCGCGCTGGCCGGACGCGTGGTTGATGCGCAGGGCGAGCCGATTGCAGGCGCCACGGTCCTCGTCGCACAGGCGGACGGCGCGCCGCACCAGGCGATCACCGATGCGGATGGCCGCTATCGCATCGTGGGAATTCCACCGGGACAGTATGTGCCGGCCGCGGTGGCGCCGGGCTATGCCGAGCGCGCGCTGGCCGGGCTGTTGGACATTCCCAAGCTCATCACCATCGTCGCCGATGAAACGACGACCGCGCCGCCGCTGACGCTTGCGCCTTATCTCCCGGCGCCCCTGCCCGACGGCCTGGCCGCCGCCGTCAATTTGCGACCGACCGGCGTCTACACCGCAGCCGCGAGCTTTCCGGCCGAAGCGGTCGCGGACGTGACAGCCTACGCGTTTGACTACGCAGGCGCCACCGTCGATACGGTGCGCGTCTACCTGCCGCAGGGACACGATCCTGCGGTGCAATTGCCGCTGCTGTTTATGGTCTACCCATCGCCCGTCGACGACTGGGAAGCGGTGAGCGTGGCGTTTGCGGACGAACAATTCGCTGTGGTGGCAATTTCCCCGACCGCGGCGCGCGGGACAGACGCCGAAGCTCACGCCCAGGATGCGCGCGTGGCGCTGGCGCTGGCGCGTGCAGGCGCTTTGGGCGATGCAGTGGGAGACAATCGGCCGGTGGCGATGGGCGGCAGCTTTAGCAGCGCCATCTTGTCGCGGCTGCTGCGCGCGGCGGGCGATGACCTCGCCGGCTGGGTGACGGTGGGCGGGCTGGCCGACGCTTTCACCGCGGCGCATGAATTCTACGCGGGGCGCATCAGCGTGCCCGCGCCCTATACCTGGCTCGTGCCCGCGCTCGGTCCGCCCAATCTCTACCCGCTGCCATTTCTGATGTACTCGCCCGTCTACAGCGCAGGCGAGCTGCCGCCGACGCTGATCATCCACACCGCGGCGGATGAGATTCTGCCCATCGACCAGGCGTTTGCACTGGAAGCCGCGGTGCGGGCGGCCGGCGTCCCCGTCGAAACCTACTACTACACAGACGTGAGCCACTATCTGGGCATCGGAGAGAATCTGACTGACGCGGGCCGTACAATGTTCTATCAGATCGCTGAGTTTACCAAACGATATGGAGAATCGCCATGACTCAAACGACGACAGAGAATCCCGCTGCCTACGCAGAGGCGTTGCGCCAAGGGGCAGCCGTCTGGACGCCGCCCGACGCCCGCGTGCTGCGGCTGCTCGACGCCGACCGCGTCGACTTCCTGCAGCGGATGACGACGAACGACATCAAAGCGTTGCGTCCGGGCGCAAGCTGTGTGACTGTATTGACCAGCCCGACCGCCAGGATCGTGCACGTTTTCACGGTGCTGGCCGATGTGGAGGAACTCTGGCTGCTGCCCGCGCCGGGCGAGAGCGCCGCGCTCGAACGCCATCTGCGCGGCCAGATCTTTTTCATGGACAAAGTGCGCGTCGCCAGACCGCAGGCCGAACTTATCCGGCTGCGCATCGCCGGCCCGCGTGCGGAGACCGCGCTGGCTGGCGCAGGGTTCACGGCGTTGCCATCCATCGAAGGCGGCTGGCAACGCGCGGACGACCTCGTTATGCTCAAGCAGACGGTCTACGATCTGCCCGGCTATGAGCTGATTGCACCCGCCGACAGGGTCACTGCTCTGCTCGCGCAGCTTGACGCCGTCGCCGTTGACGCGGCAAGCTACACCGCGCGACGCATCGAACTGGGGCGACCCGCGCCGGGTGCAGAGCTGACCGGCGAATATAGTCCGCTTGAAGCGGGGCTGGCGTGGGCGTGCGCCGAGAACAAGGGCTGCTATACAGGACAAGAGATCATCGCGCGGCAGATCACCTACGACAAGGTCACGCGCGCACTGGTTGGGTTGCGCAGCAACGCCATGCTCGCACCTGGCGCCGCGGTGCTGGTGGAAGAGCGCGAGGTGGGCAAAGTGACGAGCGCGGCCTTCAGCCCCACACTCCAGACGCCGGTAGCGCTCGCTATTCTCAAGCGCGGCCATTATGCCCCGGGAACAGCGGCCACGGTAGAGGGCGTCGCCGCCACAGTAGCACCCTTGCCGCTCGTGTAATGTGTGGCTAAAGTGGCAATCACCGCTGCATAAAACCATCGCCGGCCGCACCCGCGCGGAAAAGCCGCCATCACCTGACCATTTTTACGGGTTACGTTTTGACATTCTAAAGCGGCATGATAAACTTTTGCGATTTTGTGCGTCATGCCCCGTAAAAATTCTGCTGGATTTGACGGCATCTGCAACCAACCCATGAAGTAGGAGGTTTCACGCAATGGCTGAATACGCCGTTGAACTGCGCAATGTATGGAAGCGTTTTCCCGGTCCCGGCAATGAAGTCGTCACCGCGGTCAAGGATGTCTCCTTAAAAATTGCCGACGGTGAGTTCTTTGCGTTGCTGGGACCGTCGGGCTGCGGCAAGACCACCTCGCTGCGTATGATCGCCGGCTTCGAACTGCCGAGTGAGGGCGAAATCTTCCTCCACGGTCGGCCGATGGGCAAGACGCCTCCCTATCAGCGGTCCATCAACACTGTCTTTCAGAGCTACGCGCTCTTTCCGCACATGACCATCGGCGAAAATATCGCGTTTGGCTTGCAGATGAAGAAGATCGACAAGCAGGAGACCCAGCGCCGCGTGGGCGAGGCGCTGGAGATGGTGCGGCTGACAGGCTACGAACGGCGCAAGCCGCAGCAGCTTTCCGGCGGGCAGCAGCAGCGCATCGCACTGGCGCGCGCACTGGTGAATCGCCCGGAAGTGCTGCTGCTCGACGAGCCGCTGGGCGCGCTCGATCTGAAACTGCGCAAGGAGATGCAGCTCGAACTCAAGAAGTTGCAGCGCGAGGTCGGCATCACCTTTATCTTTGTGACGCACGACCAGGAAGAGGCGCTGACGATGAGCGACCGCATCGCCGTGATGGAGGGCGGCGTTGCCTTGCAGGTCGGCAACGCCAACGACATCTACGAACATCCCACCTGCCGCTTTGTGGCCGACTTTATCGGCGACACCAATTTCCTCGTCGGCACGATCGGCGAAGTGGCGGGCGGCAAGGCGTGCGTCACGCTACCCGGTGGCATCGACCTGTGGGCGCTCACGCCGCAGCCGGTCAATCTGGGGCAAACTGTCACCGTCACCGTGCGGCCGGAGAAGATGCACATTCGCCCGACCGCCACCGATGTCAACGTGCTCACAGGGCGTGTGAGCGATATCGTCTACATCGGCACCGATACGCACTATGGCGTGACGCTCAGCGGCGGGCAGCGCATTCGCGTGCGCGAGCAGAATTACTCGGCGGAATCGCGGCTGCTGGCGCGCGAGAGGGAAATCGTCAATGTGCGTTTTTCCATCGAAGCGGCCCGCGTGCTGACGGAGTAACTCCCCATGATCCAGCGTTTCCGCGAGAACCGGCGTCTGCAAGGCTTTCTGCTCATCCTGCCGACTTTGCTCGTCATGGTGGTGATGCTGATCATCCCACTGACGCTGACGGTCGTCACCAGCTTCGGCCAACGCGACGCCGACGGCAACGTGATCTACACCTTTACGCTGGAAAACTACTGGCGGCTGATCGGCTTCACCGAACAGGGGTGGGACGATCTCTACCTTCGCATCTTGCTGCGTTCGCTCTGGCTGGCGTTGCAGACGACGGTGATCGTGATCGCAATGGCCTACCCGCTCGCCTACTTTATCGCACGAGCGCCGGAGAAACGGCGCAACTCCCTGCTCTTCCTGGTGCTCATCCCGTTGTGGACCAATTTTATCATCCGCATTTACGCCTGGGTGATGATTCTGCGTGGGCAGGGCGTGCTCAACGCGGCGCTCGGTGGCGTCGCCGGTCTGCTCAGCATCCCTTTCCAGCCGCTCGATCTCTATCCGTCGCAGGGCGCGGTGCTGATCGGCATGGTCTATGAGTTCCTGCCTTTTATGATCCTGCCCATCTACACCTCGCTGGAAAAGATCGAACCGAGCCTGTACGAGGCTGCCGCCGATCTTTACGCCAACGCCTTCCGCACCTTTTGGCGCGTCACCGCGCCGCTCTCGATGCCGGGCGTCGTCGCCGGCACGATCCTGACCTTTGTGCCGGTGATCGGCACCTTTGTCGTCTCTGACATTCTCGGCGGGCGCCAGGTGATCCTGGTCGGCAATCTGGTGCAGCGGCAATTTCTCGACGCACGCAACCCGCCTTTCGGTTCGGCCGCGTCGATCATCCTGCTGCTGATGACACTGGGGCTGACCTTGTACTACACGCGGCGCTTTGGCTTGGGGGAGGAGATCGCGGCAGGATGAGCAGCGCAAAGCGGTCGCCCTGGCTACTATTGGTTTCACTCCTGGTCTATTGCTTTCTCTACGCGCCGATTATCGTCTTGATCGTCTTCTCGTTCAACGCCTCGCGCACGAACGTCGTGTTCGAGGGCGTGGTCAATCAAGGGCCGTGCGGGCCGTTCTACTGGTACTGCCAGTTGTTCAGGAACCGCGATGTGCTGGACGCCACGCGCAACACACTGGTGATCGCGCTGACCTCGACGGTCATCTCCACGATCATCGGCACGATGGCGGCGCTTGCCCTGCAGCGCTTTGACTTCTTCGGCAAGCGCGCGTCGGAGACGGCGCTCTACTTCCCGATCGTGACGCCCGAAATCGTGATGGGCATCGGCATTCTGGTGCTCTTCAGCGCGGCGTTTGGCTGGATCAACAGCCTGCTGGCCTTGGCGCCCGCGCAACGGCTGACAATGGGGCTAGGCACGGTGATCATCTCGCACATCGCCTTCAGCATCCCCTTTGTGACGCTTGTCGTGCGCGCGCGGCTGCACGGCTTCGACAACCGGCTGGAAGAGGCGGCCATGGATCTCGGCGCCAACGAGCTTACCACCTTTCGCAAGGTAACGTTGCCGCTGATTGCGCCCGGTGTGTTGGCCGGCTCCATGCTGGCCTTCACTCTCTCGCTCGACGACTTCATCATCACCTTTTTCACCACCGGCCCCGGCGCGACGACGCTGCCGATCTACGTCTACGGCCTGCTGCGCCGCGTCGTCACGCCCGAGGTGAACGCGCTTTCCACGATCTGGATTCTAGTCGTTTTGATCGTGGTTGGGATTTCTCAATGGTTTCAAACTCGCGAATAACACTGTGAAAGGATGGCAAAATGACTGGACGACGTTGCTGGGGCGTGCTCATCGCCCTGTTTATCGTGATGCTGAGCATGGCTGCCTGTGGCGGCGCGGCGGAAGCGCCGGACGCAGCGAGCGCAGACGAGGGTGGCTCTGCTTGCCCGGCGCCAGATCCACGCCTAGAGGTCACCTCGACCGAGCTTAATCTCTTTGTGTGGACGGAATACATCCCACAGGACATCATCGACTGCTTTGAGGAAGTCTACGGCGTCCGCGTCAACAAGGATGAATACTCCAGCAACGAGGAGATGTACGCCAAACTATCGGCGGGCGGCGCCAACTATGATCTCGTCCAGCCGACGGACTACCTCGTAGGGTTGATGATCCGGCAGGGCTTGTTGCAGGCGCTGGACAGGAGCAAGCTGCCAATCTTCGACAACTTCGACCCCAACTACTTGGATCTCGCCTTTGACCCCGGCAATCAGTACACGCTGCCCTACCAGGCCGGCGCCGACGCCATTGTCGTCAACACGGATGCAGTGGCAACCGCGCCGCAATCGTTTGCCGATCTGTGGAATCCTGACTACGCGGGTCGCCTGGTGATGCTGGATGATTCGCGCGCCGTCATTGCGGCTACGCTGTTGACCCTGGGCTACGACGTCAACACGACAGACCCGGCCCAGCTCGAAGAGGCAAAGGTCAAGCTGGCCGAACTGGTCAAAGGCGTCAAACTCTTTGACAGTGACAGTCCCAAAACCGCCTTGATTGCCGGGGATGTCGATCTCGGCATCACGTGGACGGGCGAGGCTGCAATTGCGCAGCGCGAGCTGCCCGCCATTGAGTTCGTCTACCCAACCGAGGGGCCGATTCTATGGCAGGACACCTACGCCATTCCTGCGGACGCGCCCCATCTCGACGCGGCCTATGCGTGGTTGAACTACTCGCTGCAAGGCGATCTCTTCTGGAAGATGTTGGACGAATTCCCCTACACCAACCCAAACCAGGCAGCACTGGACTTCGCCAAAGCCAACCACCCCGACCTGTATGACACGTACCAGAATTCAAGCATCACGAATATCCCCGCCGAGGTGCTGGAGCGGGGACATTATATCGAAGATGTGGGAGAAGCCACCCCGCTCTACGATCGAGTGTGGACCGAGGTCAAGGGCGGATAGTCACCGCCCGCGGCAACGCGTGCAGAGGTATGGGCGCAACGCTCATGCCTCTTTTTTTGCGTAGACGATGTCAACGCGCCGTATGTGCAGGCGAACTGAAGCTACATGCCGCCGCCTGCCGCACCGCCCGCCACGAGGAGAAGACCAATCACGCCGATAATGCCCAAAATGAGCATCACGTAGAAAAGACCCGAATAGCCTGTCTGGTTGCCTTGATTGTCCACGTTGCCCCCAGCGCGCTGGCGAATGGGCTCCGAGGGAGGTGAAGTAATCAGCAATGCGGAGCGAAAGATGATTGGATGCGGAATGCCCGCATCAAAAGGGATGACGCAACTGGAGTGAAAAAGATACGCTTCTTCATTGCATCCGTTGTCGGCTCTTGTCACGCTTGACCGGTCCGTCATTACGGACGAAGCCCAAAACCGTGTATCCTGTATGGTTACGAGAACCCTTTGATCGCATTTCGGTTGACCAGCGTGAGGACGTTTTATACTTTCGGAACCTATATCCACCATGATTCGCCAATTTGCTGCCTATTACAAACCTTATCGAATCCTCTTTTTTCTCGACTTCGGCTGCGCCCTGATCGTGGGGCTGCTGGAGTTAGCGTTTCCACTCGCCGTCAATCAATTTGTGGACAAGTTGCTGCCCAGCGAGGATTGGACGCTGATCCTGCTGGCGACCGCGGCGCTGCTGGCCGTCTACGTCCTGAACACAGCCCTGCAATATGTGGTCACCTACTGGGGGCACATGCTGGGCATCAACATCGAAACCGACATGCGGCGTAAAGTGTTTGAGCATATCGAGAAGCTGTCGTTTCGCTTCTTTGACAACACCAAGACGGGCCATCTGATCGCGCGCATCACCACCGATCTGCAGGACATCGGCGAGATCGCCCATCATGGCCCCGAAGACATCTTTGTCGCCATCATGACGCTGGTCGGCGCGTTTGTGCTGATGGGCTGGATCAACTGGGAGCTGACCGTGCTGACCTTCCTGGTCATCCCCATCATCATCTGGGTGGCAATGTATTTCAGCGGCAAGATGACCCGAACCTATCGCCGGCTTTTTAGCGACGTGGCGCAATTCAACGCCCGCATCGAGGACGCCGTAGGCGGCATTCGCGTGGTCAAGGCGTTTGCCAATGAAGAGTACGAAAAACGCCTGTTCGCCGTCGACAACATGAATTACCGCGCCACCAAGCTAACCGCCTACAAACTCATGGCGATCAGCATGTCGCTCAGCTACATGCTGATGCGCTTTGTCTCGCTCTTTGTCATGATCTGCGGCACCTGGTTTGTGATCAACGGCGAGTTGACCTACGGTGAATTCGTGGCGTTTCTGCTGCTCACGAATGTCTTCTTCCGGCCCATCGAAAAGATCAACGCCGTGATCGAGAGTTATCCCAAAGGCATCGCCGGCTTCAAACGGTATATGGAGATTCTGCAAACCGAGCCGGACATCCAGGATGCGCCCGATGCCATAGAAGTCGCGACGCTTACGGGCAACATTCGCTACCACAATGTCGCCTTTGGCTACGACCAGCACCGCAAAGTCATTCGCAATATCAACCTGACCATCAGCCCCGGAGAAACCGTGGCGTTTGTCGGCCCTTCCGGCGCGGGCAAGACAACGCTGTGCAACCTGCTGCCGCGCTTCTATGATGTCGACGCGGGCAGCGTCACGATCGATGGCATCGACGTGCGCACGCTGACGCAGCGGTCGTTGCGCCAACAGATCGGCATCGTCCAGCAGGATGTCTTTCTCTTCGCCGGCACGATCGGCGAGAACATCGCCTACGGCAAACTTGACGCCAGCCAGGAGGAAATCTGGACCGCCGCGCGGCGCGCACAGTTGGAGGAGTTCATCCGCAGCCTGCCGGAGGGCATGGAGACCTTGATCGGCGAGCGCGGGGTCAAGCTCTCCGGCGGGCAGAAGCAGCGCGTCTCCATTGCACGCATGTTTCTCAAGAACCCGCCGATCCTGATCCTCGACGAAGCGACCTCTGCGCTGGACACTGAAACGGAAATGGCGATCCAGCGCGCGTTGGAGGAGCTGGCCAAAGGGCGCACCACGCTGGTGATCGCCCATCGGCTGAGCACAGCCGCGCGCGCCGACCGCATCATCGTGCTCGACGGCGACCGCATCACCGAGATGGGCGCACACACCGAGTTGCTCACGCGCAACGGTCGCTATTCCATGTTGTGGCGTGCGTTTGAACATGGCGTGGCGGTGAGGGCGAACTGAAAAGATATTTTGCACCTGTTCAGTTTGGTTTCCATAGACCACGGATTAGGCGGATTAGACGGACAAAGCCGGATAATTTTCAGATAAATCCGCGAGAATCCGTCTAATCCGTCCTATCCGTGGTCTATTTTTTGCGATGGCTGTATAGTACGATATTTTTGACGCAGAGGCGCGGATAGGCAAAGACACAACGAAAATCCAGGTCAACCAGATCTCGTGTGGTTACGTGCCGGGGACGGGCTTGCGGTGCTTCGGTCGAGCAGACAACGTTCAGCCCGTCCCCGGCACGTAAGACCCGACCCCATCAATTCCGGTTGAGCCGAAAATCTCTGCGTCAAGCTTGCTCAACTGCCAGCCGGACAAATGCCGTCGCTGGCGCGCCGTCATCGAGCCGCTGCCGGATCAACTCGGCGCACGCCTGCGGCTTCAGCACCGACGTATCGACTTCCAGGTCGTAGATGCCAGGATCGTGCACGGCCTGCTGCCAGCGCTGCACGGGCGCGGGGGCCGCCGCGTCTGCAGGCAAGTCAGCGTTCCAGCCGGTCGCCCGCCGCCGCCGCATGATCACCTCGATGGGGCAGCGCACGCCGACGAAGAGCACGGGCAGGCCGTCCAGCAAACGGACGCAACTGGGAAGAATCCCAAGCGGGCGCGAGTAGCTGTCGTGGTGCCCCACATCAACCACCACATTGACGCCCAGCCGGCTGTGCGCGGCAATCGATGCGTAGAGCGCGGCATAGAGCTGCACGATCAGCGGTTCGAGGTCCGGGCGCTCGCCGCCGGGGCGCAGGCCAATGCCAGGCTGAAAGCGCGCCGGCGTCATCTGCATAAAGCGGTCAACGCCCAGATTCATCCACAGGCCGTCGAACGACGCCTGGATCACCGCGACGATGCTCGACTTGCCGCTGCGCGGCGCACCGTTCAGGATGACAACGCGACCAGGTTCACTCATCCTCATACCTCCAGAAACTGAATATTCAGGAACGCCAGGCGCCAGCTTGGAGCGAGGACGTCCCGTCCGCCCTTCTCTTACCCACGCCCGCGCGGCGCCGCCCCTGCCTGATGCGCATAGCCCAAACTGGCGGCAAGCGCGTAGTAATGTTGCGCCCCCGCCTGGTCGCCGATCTGTTCGTAAGCATAACCCATGCTCAAGTAGAGCGAAGGGTAAAAAGCTGCCACACGCGCGTCGTCTACAGCCTCGGCGCGACGCAAGGCTTCCTGGTTCCAGGCAAAGATGGCGTCGGGCGTGGCCTGGAAGCGCGCCAGGTAGTGTGCGGCGATGCACGCCGCGTAGTCATCCTGCGCGGCGTCCCAGGCCTGTTGGTAGAGCGCATGGGCGTCGGCGCGCCGGCCTTCAAACTCGGCGCGCGTGCCGTCGATGCAGCGTTTCACTACAGGATGGTCGAGGTCGATCATCGCGCCAGCCAATCCTGATACACGCCCTCCATTTGCTCGATATGCTCGCGCACATGTCGTTCATAGACGTCGAGCCAGTCATCCATTGTCATCGCACCGTCCTCGCTATGCTCAACTGTGTGCGACCAGACTGCTTCAGGTGCATCCTTGATCAGTTCATAGGAAGTGCGGCGCAGCCACTGGAAAAGTTGCAACGCGTCATCAATGTTCTGGTCGTGATAATTCAACGCCCGCGCCCACTTGGTTTCGTCATAGCCCAGCACCATACTGCCCGGCTCGGCAAGCAGGCGGCGACAGCGCACATAGCTGTTGGCCTCGCTGTCGGTGATGTGCACGATGATCTCGTGGATCGTCCAGCGGCCAAGCGCGGGCCGATATTGCCACATCTCGCGCGGAAAGCGACCCAGCGCCGCGACCAGTTGCGCATAAGCGGCCCCGTAGGCCTCAATCTTCCGATCTCGTTCTTCACGTCCCATCATCATTCTCCTTGTCTCCCCCTTCCCCCTTATCTCCCAGTCTCCTTGTCTCCCTGTCTCCCCTTCCGCCTCACACCACCTCACACGCGTTCAACTCCGGAAACTCCGGGAACGGCGCGTGCGGCTCACTTTGATACCAGAACACGGTCGAAGCAATGTCGTCCTGCAGCGTCAGATAGCGCGGCTTGCCTTCGAGCGGCGCACGCCAGCCCAGCGCCTGGATCGTCACGCGCAGATCCTCCTGAAAGCGAATCGGATCCATGATGTGCCAGCGGTACATGCCAAAGCGCTGCTGGCTGCGGTAGAGTCCGTCCGGCTTGATCACTTGGGGCAGACCGGTGTAAGGCCCGCTGAAGACGCCGTACTGCCCGGGCGGGAACTCGAAGTTCCACGCGCCGCCGAAGTAATCCTCCGTGCCCGTGCCGCAGATCGTCGGCCATTCGTCATCGCCGTCGAGATAGAACTTGATTTCGCCCTCGCCCCACCAGCCCGTGTTGTTGACGCCCCACGCCAGGTACGTTCCGACATAGTGCCCCTGTCCCGTGACGCCGTCGAGCAGCGCGTGCACCGTCTGATAAGGCAGCGGATTGCTGCGCCGCCACTGGGCGTGGAAATAGGCGGAAGTCTCTGGAACCTCGGTGAGCGCATAGGTAATCTGGTAGTAAAAGCCATTCACCGGCTCCGGCGACAGGTTCTCCACGGTGATGCGCGCCCGGCTGCGAAAGGGCATTTCCCAGTAGCTGTTGAAGCCGCCCGCAGGGTTGACCGCCACCGCCAGCGACGTGATGTTGCAGCGCTCGCCCCACCCGTTGGCGAAAAAGTCGCCCAGCGGCGTCTCCACCGAAGGCGTCGCCTCGTCGTCCCAGTAGAAGCGGAAAACCAGCCGCCGCCACGCCGAAGGATGCACCGTCAGCCAGATATGCTGGATCACTCCTGGCCCGTCGATGTCGGCGAGGGTGATGGTGGTGCGGCCGGGAATGTGGATCGAGGGGGAGATCTTCCAACCCTGACCCAACTCGCGGCCAGCAACCTCGCCCGTACCCTCCATCGAGCGGCCGCCGCCGCCCTTGCGCCCATCAAAATTTTCGGCGCTGATCGAGCGCGTGACCGCGTTCGATAGCTGCGACAGGCCGCCAATGCCCATGTTCAATCCTGGAAAGCCCATTTTCTTCTCCTTTGGTTAGGTGCTTACTTTACCAACTGCCGATACAAAGTTTCCTGCTTTGCGAGCGCGGCCTGGTGGAGAGCATGGTGCGCCGCGTCTGGCTGCATGACTGTCGCCGGCGCGGGCGGCAGATCCGACAAGGTTGTAATTTGGCCCAACGCGCGCAGCGCCAGTAACGCCGCGCCGCGCGCGGACAGTTCCGTCTCCTGCGTGACGAGCAGCGGACGGCCCAGCACGTCGGCGATGATTTGCTGCCAGGCGCGCGAGCCGGCCAACGCGCCGCCACTGGCGACGATGGCGCCCGTCACGCCGCCCTCAGGCAGCAACGGCGCCAGCCGTCGGTAGATCAGGGCGAAGCGATCAGCAATGGCCTCCAGCGCGGCCTGATAGATGTCGAGCGGTGTTGTGGCTAAGGTAAAACCCTGCAGCGCAGCCTGGGCATTGTCCCGCCAGCCGGGCGCGCGTTCGCCGGCAATGAAGGGAAGCATCTGAAGCCCATGTTCGCCCGGCTGGCGACGCGCTAATGCCCTTTCTAACTCATCCAGCGGCGGCAGGGTGAGCGTTGTGCGCAGCCAGGCCAGGAGGTTGCCTCCTTCCGTCGTTGCGCCGCCGAGCAATCCTTCGGTCGCCGTGACGCGATAGAGCCACAGGCCATCCGGCACGGCGGGCAGCGTGGCCGGTACGACGACGCGCAGCGCGCCGGTGGTGCCGATGGTCAGCGCGAT
>Ga0154020_10000088_pt1 | contig 95865 bp, 84 predicted proteins | sample Klosneuvirus_201_FD_109709 | JGI IMG/M metagenome (GOLD analysis project Ga0154020, IMG submission 109709) | Active sludge microbial communities from wastewater, Klosterneuburg, Austria - Klosneuvirus_20160825_MG | ecosystem: Engineered > WWTP > Aerobic digester > Activated sludge | place... | reverse complement strand
CGTCACGTCATTGAGCTCCCGGGAAAAGATGCGCACGTCATCTCCCAGCCGGTGCACCTGGACGCGCGCGCCATCCAGCTTGAGTTCCAAGGACGCCGTTCCCAGTTGGCCCAGAGCGTCCTGCACGCCGTCAGCCGGGTGGGCCAGCATGGGCAGCACCGGCTGGAACACGCGAAGGGAAAACGCACGCAACGCCGGTTCACCCTGTTGGGCCGCGCGCGCCACGGCGCCAAGATCCGCCGCAAACATGTGCGCATGCCGTACCGCAGCCAACGGAACCCGCCACGCACGGGCCACCGCATCCAACACCACCGCCTCCAACGCACCCTGGCGCAAGCCACCGCCCAACAACCCGCGCAAGAAGTCCTGTTCGTCCGCCGTGGCCAGGGCCAGCAGGTGACCCAGTGCTTCGGTGCGGCGTTGCGCCGAGCCTGCACCGCTGTGCGCCCCCAGCACGTCCAGGTGCTGGGAGACCTCAAGCAGCGTCAACGCCGGTTGGGCCGCTGCAACAACACGTTCACCGGAGGACAACGCGGACCAACCCACGCCCACCCGTCCCTGCGGAAGCTGCCCTGCAAGCAGGTTCACGCCCACCACCAGCTCGTCTTGGGAAAACTGGGTCAGGCACTGGGCCAACAACTGCACCTTCTCCAGGCGCTTGGACGTCTGCGCCACCTGCCGCGACACTTCCACCACCTGTGCAAGCAACATGTGAGGTCCTCTACCCGCCACGTCAGGACAGCGCGGGACGCAACAGGTTGTGACGCTGCAGGGCGGCTTCCACCTCAGCCAGGGTGAGGGCGGCTTCCACGTGGATGCCCAGCGCGGCGGCGGCGTCACGGTTGTCCGGGCGGTCATCAATGAACAGCACTTCTTCCGGTTGCGCATCCAGCGCCGTCAGGCCCGCCAGGTAGTACGCGGCGTCCGGTTTGCGGGCGCGCGCCAGGTGGCTCAGGTGCAGGTGCACCGCGCCTCCCAGGCAACCCAGCGTGGCGGTGAGGTGGCGGGTGTGGATGGCGTCGGTGTTGGACCAGATGGCGTAGGGCAGCGTCAGGCGGGATACCAGTGCATCCGCGCCGGCGCGGGCAATGGGGATGAGGTTCCAGGCCGCATCAAACGTCTCATCCGGCAACGTGATGCCCAGGCGCTGCTGGATGCGCTGGCGGAACTCGGCGGGCTCCAGGTCTCCACGCTCCAGGGCGTGCCAGACGTCCTCGGGGAAACGGGCGCGGGCCAGTGCGGCGGACAGGCCGGCATGTTGCGCCATGACCTGTGCAAACGCGTTGGGGAACAGGTCACACAACACGTTGCCCAGGTCCAACGCCACAAAACGCAACGCCATCAGCACGCCATCACTGGACGGTGAGCGTGCCCAGCTTCACGCGGTTCTGGTTGTCACTGGCCACCCCGTCGGTGGGGGTGAGCGGGAGGCGGTCATCTTCGTGGGCGGGGTCATAGAAGCCCATCCACACGTCATAGGTGCCCTTCTGGGCGTCCAACGGAATCCACAGCTGGTGACGGTCTGCAATCATGTCACCCTTGCGCCACTTGTCGGTGCTGTAGCCCTGCGGGGGAAAGTGGTCCCCGTGGATGCGGTAGCGGCCGGCCTGGCTGTCCACGTGGAGGAAGACCTTCCAGGCCTCCTGCATTTCACCGTCCGCGCGGAAGTAGAACGTCAACGGCACCCGCGCGCCCAACGTGGCCGGCGCGTCCGGCACGTCCAGACCCAGCACGGTGATCTTGCCGCCAAAGTTGGCGTTGGCCGGGAGCCTGGGGGTGGGGGAGGCCTTGAGCAGCACGTCCCCTTCCAGCGCGGCGCGGTCCTGGGTGCGTGATGCGGACACGCTCACCGGGTGGGGCATGGCCACCAGGCCCACAATGTAGGCCACCGCCGGGAACAGCATCATGACCATGACCACCAGGCCCCCGCCTGGGTTGTCTGAGGCCGCTGGTTTGGAGTTGTCCGCCACGCCATTCCCCTCGCTGCGCCCGTTGTCTGGGGCCCTGTCCCGGATCTGGCGCACCTTCTAGCAGAACTTTGGCCCAGGCCACCCGTTCCCAACGTGACCAACGCCCCAACCACCAACTTATTCCGCGGCGCTGCGGCCCGCGGTGTGGAGACCCACATGCGCAAGACCACCCGTTCCCTCCTGGCCCTGATGACCGCCGGCGCCCTGGGCGCATGCTCCCTGGGGCGTTCCCCCACCGCGGAACAGGCCGCCCCCTCCGAAAAGCCCGCCGGCGCCGCCACCACCGCCGACCCCAGCCCCACCACCACCACAGCGATGGCTGCCCCCTCACCGGACCCCGCCGGCACACCCCTGGCACGCGGCAAGGCTGCCGCGGGTGAGGAACGTGGCGATGATTCCGCGCCTCCTCCTGCCGGCCCAGCAACCCCACGGGTGGCCGCGGCCATGGCTGCTCCCCCGCCAGCGGATGCCAGGTCCGGCGCGCGGGACCACGGGAGCCTGGGAGGAGACAAGGGTGGTGGTGTCGGTTCGGCTGCAGCGCTGGCCAGGCGCGCCCCGGCGGCAGAACCGCCGGCCGAATCCGAGAAGTCCATGAAGCGCGAAGCCTCACCCGCCAGGCCCGTGGTGGTTGCCCCACGCGGTGCACACGACGAAGCGACCGCCGAAGAGGCCCCGCGGCAGCGCAGCGGCCTGCAGGGCGGCACGCGGGATGACGTGGGCCAGCGTCAGGATTACCTGCGTTACACGCAGTCCATGGCGCACCTGGAAGCGCACCGTCCGGATGTCTCCCAGCGCGTGATGATCACCGTGCGGGATGACCTGGAAGCCGGCCTCCCCAACGCCACCACCACCGTCAAACACCAGGGCCGCACGGTGGCCACGCTCAACAGCTACGCCAACGGCAATGCCCAGTTCTTCCCGCGCGCCGCCGGGCTGCGCGGCAATGAGACGGTGGAGCTGGAGGTCACCAGCCAGGGCCGGACTGAAAAGCGCACCCTGGACCTGTTGGGCCGTGACCAGGACACCACGCTGGTGGTGGCCACGCTGGCGCAACGCAAGAGCCCCACGGTGGATGTCATGTTTGTGCTGGATACCACCGGCTCCATGGGGGATGAGATTGCGCGCATCCAGTTGACGTTGCTGGACGTGGCAGCGCGGGTGCACGCGCTGGAGCCCAGCGCCACCATCCGCTACGGGCTGACGCTCTACCGGGACCGCGGGGATGACTACGTGACCCGCGTGACGGACTTCACCACCGACACCAACACGTTCCTCAAGGAGCTGCAGGCGGTGGAAGCAGACGGTGGCGGGGACACCCCTGAAGCCCTCAACGAAGGCATCCACGCCGCCCTCCACGGCGCCAGTTGGACGCCGGCCAACGTGCCCAACGCGGTGCGCGTGGCCATCCTGGTGGCAGACGCACCTCCCCACCTGGATTACCCGCAGGACCGGGACTACGCGCGGGAGATGAAGGACGCCGCGGCCCGCGGCATCAAGATCTTCCCGGTGGCCGCCAGCGGGCTGGATGACCAGGGAGAATTTGTGTTCCGCCAGATGGCCCACCACACCATGGCGCGGTTTGTGTTCATCACCTACGGCGGCGGCACGTCCCACCACGTGGGCCAGTTTGCCAACAACAACCTGGATGACCTGGTGGTGGGCCTGCTGGCAGATGAGCTGGCGGACCTCACCGCGCGTCCCCGTGCCGCGGTGCGCGCGTTGGCCATGCGCCGCTGAATGCCAAGGGTCTGACGGTCAGCCGCGGTCCCGCAACATCCCGCATTGTGCCAGCACCACCAGCGCGGTGTTCAGGCGGGTCTCTTCGGGGCTGCCCGGCGGGGCAACGCGGCCCATGCCTGGACGCAAGGTGCTGGCGTTGGCCAACAGGCCCTTGAGCTGGTCCACTTCACCCTTGAGGCCCATCTCGCCCACCAACGCCGGGTCCACGCTGGAGAAGTCCAGGGAGCGGTCCACCATCTTTTGCGCCTGGATGGACAACTCCCGGGGACCCAGCAGCCGTGAAATGGCCGGCGCCAGCACCGTCAACACGCTCTCCCGGGACGGAAGCAGCTCATAGGGAGACGCAATACCGGGGTGGAACGCGTACGCGCAGGCGTCCCATTGCAGGCCGTGGATGAACCGTTCGCGGCACAAGGCACCCACCGCCGCCGTCACCCGGGACGCGCTGAGGTTGGCGGCCTTGGCCATCACCCGCGGAAGCGAGATGCGTTCACGCAACACGTTGGAGATGATCTGAGGCAGCAGCGCCATCCCGTTGGGCTGGTGGGTCACAAACAGGGAGAGCAGGTGGTGGGTGGGGTCCGCCAGGTAGGCGTACTGCAGGCAGCCGTCCGCCGTGTACACCGCCATGGCGCCCTGCGCGGCGTTGAGCATCAACACGCCGCTGGCACGCTGCGTGGCCAGCGTCATGAGGAGGCGAACCACGCCCAGATCCTTGAGTTGGCCCTGCATGGACGGAGGCACGGCGGGCTGCGGTGGCTTGACCAGATGGTCCAGCATCAACAGCCGGCCGGCTTCCCCCAGCGGCAGCAGTGCCTGCGGGCTGACGCCCACCCGGTCGGTGCTCAACCCGTCGGTGCGTTGCATCACCGCAATGATGCTCAACGTGGAGATGGGGCCCAGGTTGGCGCGGTCTGGACCCACCACCACATAGAACGAGGGCTCGCCGGGCGCGGGGGGCTGGGTCCAGGCCGGGTTCACCGGCGGGGCCACCGGCGGCAACGCTGGGGAACTTGTGACCGGCGGCGGCAGTGCCGCTGCAGGCGGGGCGGGTGCTGGCGGTGGGGGCGCGGTGGGCGCTGGCGGGCTTTGCGGGAAGGCCGGCGGCGGGCCCACAGGCATCATGCCCGCGGTGGCCGCACGGGGCCCTTCGGAAGGCGTGGGAATGGGCAATGCGTCTGCCAGCGGGCCCGGACTTCCCATGCCCAGCGCGTCTTCCCACCGCGGGTCCGAATGGGGTGGTGCAGGGAACGCCGGAGGCTCCGGCGGCGCGGAGGCAACCGCGGCCATCTTCCCTGACGAGCGCCGCTTTTCCACGGCACTTGGGCCGGAGGGAACCAACGGCGGGGCGGTGACCGCGGGCGTGGGCGTGTTGGGGCCCGCCGGCAGCGCCGGGGGTGGTGTCCCCGACTCCGACAAAGCCGGCATGGAAGACGGCCGCGGGGTCACGCTGCTGTTGGACGGCGGGCCAAAACGGTCCACCAGCGCCGCCAGTCGCTCCTGTGCGGCGTCCAGGTCCAGCCGCGCCATCAACGGCTGCAAGGCCCGGCGGAACGCGCGCGCGGACTGGAAACGCGCGTCCATCTGGCGCTCCAGGCCCTGCATCACCACCGCGTCCAGCCCCGGGGGCAAGTCCGGGTTGAACGTGGAGGGTGGATAAAGCGGCCCGCGCAGCACCGCCTCCATGACGTGGAAATCAGACTTGCCGCGGAACAAGGGCCGCGTGGTCAACGCCTCCCACAGCACCACCCCGGCGCCAAACACGTCTGAACGCTGGTCATACGGGTCACCCTGCATGACCTCCGGGGCCATGTAGCTGTACTTGCCCTTCACCTCACCCACCACCGTCTGGGTCATGCGCCCCACCGCGCGCGCCACGCCAAAATCAGACAGCTTCACCTGGCCGTGCCGTCCCAGAAGCACGTTGCCCGGCGTGATGTCCCGGTGGATGAGGTTGAGCGGCTGCCCGTCTGGACCCGTTGCGCCATGCGCGTGCTCCAGGCCACTGAGCACCTCCTTGGCCACCAGCAGCGCCACGTCCACCGGCACCTTCTGGCCGGCGGCCACCATGGTGTTGAACAGGCTGTTGAGGTCCAGCCCGTCCACATACTCCAGCACCATGTAGAGGTTGGGGCCGTCCTGCTGCAGGTCCAGCACCTGCACCACGTTGGGGTGCATCAGGTTGGAGGCAATGTTTGCCTCGTCCACAAACATCTTCACAAACCGGTCATTGGCGGCGTGCTGCTCATGGATTTGTTTGATGACCACGCGGCGGGCAAAGCCACCCACGCCGTGGTATTCGGCCACATACACCTTGGCCATGCCGCCCTGGCCCAACGGTGCAAGCACGGCAAAACGCCCCAGCTTGAAGGGATGGAACTCCTCAGCCGGCGGCTCCTGTTGTGCCAGGGACATGGACCGGGTCACCCCCCAAAACGTAGGCCAGGGACGCTAGCACCAAACCACCCGGTGGCGTCACACAAGGCGGCTTCAGCGCTTCCCGGACGGAGGAACGCCCAGGGAATCAAAATCAATCACAATGGACGGTACGTCTTTCTTCTCGGACTTCTTGTCAGACACTTCCCGGGTGCCGGTCACCGCCACCGCGCTGTTGGGTGCGGGGCCGTAGTCCTTGCGGTTGGGCGTGGGCCGCGCGCGCAGCCCGCTGACGTCTGCCGGGACGCCCGCAATGGGCGCCGGTGCCGGCGTGGCGGCCCGCGGTTTGGCGGCGGGGGGCACTGCAACCGGCGCGGGGGTCTTGGGGCTGCTCAACGCGGGCGCGGGTGCGGCGCCGGCCTTGGGATGCACCACGCCGGGCGGAGCAACCTCCAGCTGTCCCATGCCCTCCAGGTGGGCCAGGATGAGTGCTACGTCCTCGCCGGGCAGCGTCCCAAACTGGTCCAGTTCCGCCACCGTGTGCCAGTCGGTCAGGCGGCCCAGAAAACGCTCTTCGGCGCGGCCAAAACCAAATGCATCCAAGGGCGCGCCCAGGTTGGCGTTGGTGGCGCGCACCTGCTGCCTGCCAAACTTCTGCAAAAACGCCTTGCGCGCGGCGGCATCCAAACGCGCGCTCAACGCGTGGTAGAGCAAAGGTGCCCCGTCCATGGGCGTGGACTTGAAGCCCGTGAGGAAACTCAGTCCTTTGCTGAACTCAAACGCCACCCCGCGCGCAGACACAAACCGCTGTGCCTTGCGGCGGGCCTGGATGGCCAGCGTCTCCTTGAGTTCTCCTTCGGTGATGGCGCCAATCTCCATGAACACCTGACCCGGCAGCCGCTCCCCGTCACCAATGAGCCGCTGGGCCCGCACAAACTGGGCGCTGTCCACCTTGCCCAGTTCCAGCAACAGCTGCCCCAGGGGATGCAGCACCTGGGAGAGCACCACGCCCACCGGCCGGCCCTGCATCAAAAACAGATGGTTCTGTCCCTGTTCATCCCGGATGGTGAGCCGCCCGGTCACCTTGTGCCGGATGACCTGTGACAACACCGATCCCATGGGCTCCTGATCCAGGTGCCCCTCATAGGTGGCTTCGTCCGCCTGGGTGGTGGGATCAAAAGGCATTGCCACATCCGGGTTGAACCAGATGTCTTAGCAAACACCGGAGGCCAGGGGCACCCCAAAGCAGGCGCGCTGTCAGGCGTCCCCCGCCGGCCAGCCCAGGGTGACCCCACCGCCCACCACCGCGTCAGCCAGCACCGTGCCCGGGCCCAGCCGGGCGCCCCCGTGCAGCGCCGCACGCGCCACCGTGGCCCCCGCGCCCACCACCGCGTCCCGGCCCACCGAGGCAAAAGGCCCCACCTGCCCGCCGGCCTCCACCCGCGCGCCCGCTTGCAGCACCACTGGACCGGTCAGCCGGACGTCCGGGGCCAACACCACGTCCGGCGCCACCCACACGCCGTCCCCGCGCGGCTCAAGTCCCGCGGTGGCGCGCGCCAGGATCTTTGCATGGGTTGCGTCCAGGACGCCGCGTTGCGCCGTCCACCACCGCGGCGGAGTTCCCACGTCATGGAACGTTCCGTGATGCACGTACGACCACAGCGGCACCTCCCGCGCCAGCAACGCCGCGTACCCCTGGCGAATGATGCACTGCTCTTTGTTGGGGTCCAGGTGCGCCACCGCACGCGGCTCCAGGACGTGCACGCCGGTGAACATCAACAGGTCCCGCGCACCGCCGTCATCAAACGCATCCACCAGGCGGCGCACGCGCCCCTGCGCATCCACGCCCACCGGCCCGTAGCGCAGCACGTCGGGGTCCGGACGCAACGCCAGCGTGGCCCAGCCTCCGCCCTGGGCGTGCGCGTGGGCCAGCGCCGGGAGGTCCACGTCCTGCAAAGCGTCAGCGTTGAGCACAAAAAAGGGCGCGTCCCCCAACAGCGGCAGCGCATGGGCAATGCCCCCGCCGGTTCCCAGGATGGTGTCTTCGCGGCTGTAGGCCAGTGCCACGCCCTCGGCGTCTGGGCCCAGCGCCGTGGCAATGGACTCACCCAGGTGGTGGAGGTTCACCACCGCACGCGTCACGCCCGCCGCATGGAGTTGCCGCAGCGCCAGGCGGATGAGCGGCACCCCTGCAACCTCGCACAGGGGTTTGGGCAAGACGTTGGTGAGCGGCGCCAGCCGGGTTCCCTTGCCGGCGGCCAGGACCATGGCGGTGGTGATGGAGGGAGGCATGGGCGGGGGGTGGCTCCGGGCAACGGTTGAGCTTTGTGGTGTGGGGCAGGGTTGATCCCGCCAACCTTGGGGATTGTGGAGCCCCGTCGGTGGATTGTTCAGGGGGCCGCCAACGCCTATATCGCGGCCATGCATCGGACGGCCAGATGGGCAGCCACCGCCGCTGTGGCGCTGGTGGCAACCAATTCCCCCCTGTGGGCCCAGGAGGCGTCCGGCGCGCTTCCCGCAAACCCACCGTCCCCGGCGGACGTTCCGCCCCCCGCCGCGGATGTGCCGGCGCCGGTCACCCCGGCCCCAGAACCGGCCGCTCAGCCCACCGTGGTGACGCCGGTGGCACCGCCCGCCGCCGCCGACGCAGCCAAAGATGGCGGCGCCAAGAAGGACGCCGGCAAGACGGATTGGTGGGTCCCGGCGTTGTTCGGGGATCCCACGCCGTATTCGCGGCGGCCGCCGTCCAACCGGTTTTTGACCTTTGAAACGGATCTCAAATACGCGCTGGTGGGGACCGGCCCCACCCGTTTTGTGAATGACATCCGTTTTTCCGTGGTGGACTGGGTGGAGTTTGGCACCCAGCTGGGCCCGGTGATCATCCCCGAACGTCTCACCATGCGCGTCAACGCCGGCTTCTGGAAGAAGATGGGCCGCATTGGTTTTGAAGGCGGCTTCCACAAGCTGGACGTGGGCCTTCGCCTCTTTCCTGAAGAGGGCGAAGACCGCGGCTTCAACCCCAACATTGTCCCCAGCATCAACGCGGTGGGGGCGGTCACCTATGACCTGCCCATCTGGGACCGGTTCTCCATCCACTTCTCGGCGCGCGCCCAGCAGCGCATGCAGCACAGCCTGCGGGGCGTGTTGGACGGCAACTTCAAGGACCCGCTGGACCAGTTTGCCTTCCAGCTGGCGGCGCAGGGCACCTGGGACATCACCAGCCAGCTGTCCATGACGGTGGGGACCGCCTACGGCACGGCCATAGACAACCGCATGTTCAAGGACGTCTTCAACCGCGCGCGCAATGGCACCGCACCCTGGGATGACCCGGAGCTGCCACGCCTGGACTGGCAAAAGGGCATGGACCGCCGGGATCCGTTCAGCGTGTTGGACACCCGCGGCAAATGTGGGGAGAACAAGACCCGCACGCTGTTTGTGGATTTTGTGGAGACCGCGCGGCCCGGCTACGCCACGCTGGTGGACCGGGACAACAACTGCAGCCTGTCCTTCTCCGGCGCGCTCACCTACGGGCGCACCGAAAGTTTTGACGTGGATCTCTTTGGTGCGCTGCGGGCGTGGCCCACCATGGGCGGCTTGTTTGGCGCCGGCATCCGCTGGCGCATTGGGCCCTGACCCACCACACCATTCAGAAGCAGGGGAAGTCCAACGGACACCCGCCGTCCCATGGCTGGAACGGCCCGGTTCCGGTGGTGCCGCCTCCGCCAGAACTGCTGCTGGATGAGGATGACGACGATGATGAACCGCCGCCATCTTCACCCGCGCCGGCATCTTCCATGGGCTGGCCAGCGTCTTCTTCCGGCGGTGGCGCACCAAACAACGCCTCGCACTGCTGCTGGCACACGCCCTGGGTGCACACCGCGCCGCCCTGCAGCAACTTGTTGAGTTCGCCTTCTTCAATTTCCGTCATGCACTCATCAGAGCTGCCCTGGTAGCAGTCCACACCCTCCTGGCGCTGCGAGGCCAGACAGTCACAACAATCGCGGCTGGCGCTTTCCGGCGGAAGCAGGCCGGCAATGAACGAACACTCGCGCCCGCACACGCTGCGGATGCACCGGATGTTGGTCTCACTGCCCACAATGTCCAGCTTCTCCAGGTCCTGCACACAATCCGTCACCGAGCCACGCGTGCAGCGCGCCCCCCGCGCGGTGGTGTGGGTGGCCAGGCACCAGCAGCACAGGTCCATGGGGGGAAACACGCTGGCCGGGCCCAGGCGGTCACAGTGGGAGGTGGCCACGCCCAGAAACGCGCACACCACACCCACCAACACCGTACCCAACCTGTGTCCCATGCACCCACCTTAGCCTCAGCCCGCCCGGGACCGCCAACCTTGTGGGACCGCCCGGTTTGGTGCCCAACCCCACTGGTGGGACTTCAGGAAGTCCCCCGGTGTGCCGCAATGGTGGATGGGTACGGGGAGAGAGAGTGAGGTGGCAGCCATGGCCGCCATCGGTTTGGATCGGACCGCGTTTCCCTTGGTGGTGGTGACCTATCCCGCCCACTACAGCGTGACCGAGCTGGAGGCCCACTTTGTGGAGCTTCGGGCGCTGCTCAAGGAGGGGCGCCCCTACGTCATGGTCCAGGATCTCCGCGCCAGCGGCATGGGTGATGACGCCGTGTCCCGCAAGAAAGGCACCGCCTTCATGAAGGAGGTGGAAGACCAGACCGCCAGGCTGTGCCGCGGCACGGTGCTGGTGGTGGGCTCCAAGATCATCCGCCTGGCGCTGCAGGGTATTTTTGCGCTCACCCGCCCGGCCTATCCCTACGTGATCCTGGAAGACCTGGACGAGGCGATGCGCTGGGCCCGGCAGAAAGCGTGGGACACCCACCCGTTGCCCGTCACGCCTGAGCACCGGGTGGCGTCCACAGCACGCAGCCATCCAACAGATTGAGCGGGCTGTCCCGCCGCGGCAACAGCGCGCCATGCGCCAGCAGCAGCGCGTGGGTCTCCCCCGCCGCCAGCGCGTGCTCAAGCACCTTGGGGTCCACCCCCGCAAACGTCTCCGAAGTGACACAAGCCCCTGCCGCCTGGGTGGGGCCGTCCCGCCCGTCGCTGCCGGCACACAGGACCACAAACGTCCGGTGTTGCCGCATCAGGCGCAGCACCACGTACACCGCCAGGTGCGCCGCGCGCCCGCCGGCGGGTGCCTCTGGCGGGACGGGAAACACAATCTCCCCCACACAGGCCACCGTGCCGCCGCGCGCCAGCGCCACGTCCAGCACGTGCGTTTCAAACGCGTGTGGTGTCCGGAGCAACGGTGCCACCACCAGGGCGTGCGGCCCCAACGCGTCCCGCAGCGCCATCTGAAGCGTGGCTGGCGAAGCCACCACGTGGTGTGGCCACCTGGGGCAGGTGGGGGACGGCGCCAGGGCCAGCGGTGTGTGGATGGAGAAGCGCTCCAATACCGCCCGCGCATCCAGGAGTGTGGTGCCGTCCGGGTACGCCGGACCACTGCCCACCAAAGACACGTCCTGCTGCGCAATGTCCACCGTCACCGCCGCAACCAGCCCGCGGGCGGCCGCACCAAGCCTGCCGCCCAGCACCTGGCAGGCGTGTTTGCGTACCGTGTTGAGTGCTTCAATGTCCGCACCGGCCTTCATCATCCGGTTGATGACGCCACCAAGCAGGTCCAGTTGTGCCGGTTGCAGCGGAGCGCCCAGGCACGCGCTGGTGCCACCAGATAGGCACAGCCACAGTGGGCGTGGTGCCGTGGCACGCGCGGCCAGCGCCATGGCCTGGCGCGCCGCGTTCAACACGCGAACGTCTGGCAGCGGATGCGCCACGCGCAGCAGGGGTGACGGCGCGGTGGGCGCGGGTGCGCCGTCCGGCAGCACACACAACGTTTCCACGTCCGGCGCCAGCACGCGCGCCCCGTCCAGCATGGGGCCGGCACACTTGCCTACGGCAAGGATGGCGCATGGCGCGGCGGCGTGGGCCAGCCCGCGCGTGGTGGCAGTGGTGAGGTTGATGGAGGACAGCGCGGCGTTCCAGGCGGCGCCAAGGCGCGCCGCGTGCGCCGCAGTGTCACTACAGTTCGTCATCCGCCCAGGTGCGGTCGCGTTCGGCCACTTCGTAGGCGGTGACACATTCGGCGCCGCGCACAAAGGCCTCGGTGACGGCGGTCTCCAGCGCGGCAAAGTTCTTCCCGCCGCCACCGGCTTTGAGCACCGCCTTGGGCTGGCCGGAGACGCGCCGGTCTCCCTTGCCCACAAAACGCGCCAGCTGTTTGTCCAGCTCCGGCTGCGGGCTGCCATCCCACGTCAACGCGCGCGCGCCGGTGATTGCAAACGTCTTGTGGTCCAGGCTCAACACCAGCTCGGTGGGGCGCTCCTGGCCTTCCAGCGGAACGGCCACCATGTAACCCACCTTCATGTTCTTCTTGAGCTTGTCCAGGATCTTGGGGTCGTTGGGCAACAGCTGGATGCCACCGCCCCAGCCGGTCTTGTACGCGGTGAAGACATGCAGCTTGGCGTCGTCCGCCTTGATGTCCTTGCCCAGCGTCTTCTTGAGCCGTTCCAGGCCAAACTCGTCCGGCGTGTAGGCCAGGGCAATGTAGCGGTCGGCCTCGGGGGCCATTTCCGCCACTTCCACCGTGCGGTTGCGCAAGAAGCCAATGATGTCCCAGGCATCCAACAGCTCCACGTCACCGGGCAGCTTGAAGTGCCGCTTCTTCTTGGGCCGCGCCGAATCTCCCTCGCGCAGGATGTCCAACAGCCGCGCGTCTGACACGGCGTTGAGCCGGCCACTGTCTGTCAGGCGCACGCCGTCATCTTTTCCCACGCCATTGGAGCCGTGGCAGGACAGGCAGTGCTGGTCATAGAGCTTCTTGCCGTGCACCACGTCCCCCTTGAGCGGGCGTGGTGCGGCATCTGCCGCCAGGGCGGCCAGCGGGAGCAGGAACATGAACCCGGCCACGCCGGTGGTGTGAAGGCGCGTCATGGTGATCACTCCAACGCCCGCCGGCCACTGCCGGTCAGCGTCACGTTGTTTTTTTCCTCGGCGTCAAAGTCCGGCGGTGGCCACACGCTCACGTGCAGCGGGATGTTCACCTCAGTGGGCTTCTGGGAATCTTTCTTCTTGCCGGTCACCTTGAGCTGCCAGACCCCCGCGTTGGGCAGGGTGGCGTGCAGGCCGTATTTTCCGGCGTCTCCCAGCGGGTGGATTTCATAGACCACCGGCGGGGGCAGGGCGCCCGGCTTGGCCTTGGGGTCTTTGGGTGCCGGAAGGCTCTGGCAGGTGAACGTGGCAAGGAAGTCACCGTCCTCCACCGGAGCCCAGTCCCCGTAGGTGGGGTCGGGGTCTTCCAGCTTCTGGACAATGGTGAACTCCATCTCGGACATCTTGTTGTCCTCCACCGCGCCAGGCAGCACCTTGGCGGTGAACAACAGGCCGTCCTTGAGGCGCTTGTAGACGCGGCTCTTGCGTGCGTCCTCCAGGTTGCCCTTGCCAATCTCGGCCTTGTTCGCCGCGCGTTTGTCCTCGGCGTCCTTCTTCTTCTTGGCCTCTTCCTCGCGCTTCTTGCGGGATTCTTCCTCGGCCTTCTTCATTGCCGCTGCGTCGGCCTCTTCGGCCTCCTTCTCCAGCTCCGCTTCCGTCTTGCCCTTCTTGCCGGGGGGGGCGGCCTTTTCGTCCTTGGCCGCGGGCTCCGCCTTGCCATCCTTGGCCGGCGGAACAGCCTTGCCATCTTTGGCCGGTGGCGCGGCCTTGCCATCCTTGGCCGGCGGAACAGCCTTGCCGTCTTTCGCTGGCGGTGCCGCCTTGGCGTCCTTGGGTGCGGGCTTGGCGGGTTCTTCCTTCTTTTCTTCCGGCTCTTCTTCGCCAATGACGTCACGCGCCAACGCCGGGGCAGACAGCCCAAGCACCAGCACGGTGGTCCAGGTCCAGCTGCTCACAAGACGCCATTGCATGTTCCCGCTCCGCTTGACGTTGGTTGTTGCCGTTGAGGTGGGACGGACTGGACCGCCCCGGTCTTCATTTGCAGGAGCCCTGGCCGCGCACGCGCTCCATGGCAAAACGTGACTCAAAATTCTCCACGGTGCGGCGCAGACCAAACCGGCGCCCGTTCACAAACACCGTCGGGGTGCTGTCAATCTGCAGGGTCTCCCCCTCCTTGCGGCTGGCTTCCACGCGGCCGGCCAGCGTGGGGTCCTCGCGGTCCTTCTCAAAACGCTTGAGGTCCAACCCAATCTGTTTGGCCAGGGTGCGTATCAACTCGGCCGACAGGCTCTCCTGGTTCTCAAAGACCCGGTCATGCATCTCCCAGAACTTGTTCTGGCGGCCCGCGGCTTCCACCGCCACCGCGGCGTCCCGCGCCATGACGTGGCCGGACAGCGGGAAATGTTTGAAGACCAGGCGGACTTCGCCGGGGAACTTGGCCACCAGCGCTTTGAGGATGGGTGCCGCATCCCGGCAGTGAGGACATTCAAAGTCGCTGTACTCCACCACCGTGATGGGCGCGTTGGTGGGGCCTTTGCTGCCGTACCCGTCCAGCACCAGCTCCTTGGGCGGCGCCGAATAGCCGCCGGAAAACGCCTCGGCCAGCTGCTCCTTGAGGATGTCCGGGGGCATGCCGTCCCGGATGTCCCGGGCAATGATCTCCGCCATGATGGTGGCCGCGGGACACTTGGCGTCCGCCTGCAGGCAGGCCGCCAGCGTCATGGGGCAGTCACAGGGGCAGAACTCATCATTGGCCACCGCGGCAAAGAGGTCCTTTTGCCGGTCGTTGAGGCCGGTGAGGTCTGCCTTGGGAAACGTGCGCACCGCCGGCGCGGCCGCGGCGGGGGCCGTGGGGGCGGGCGTTGGTGCGGTCAACGGCGCCGGTTGCGGCGTGGTCCCAGAACCGTCCTTGGGCCGGGCGTTGTTGTTGCTGCATGTTGCCGCGCCCAGAAGGACGCTCCCCACCAGGACCAGTCCCGGCACAAACCCGCGCATGGTGCACCCTCACGTGGGCGCCGCCTGCCCACACATGTGGGAAGGAGGCGCCAAGCCGCGCACTTAGCAACCTGTAGCAACCCCCAGCAAGCGCGGAGGCGCAGCCAAGACGGGCCTTGGCAACCGGGGCGTGGGGCCCGTATGGTCCAACCAACTCCCCGGTGACCTAAGCCTCCGGGGGGGGATCCCCATGGGTGATTTTGAGGACAGCTCGGAAAAAACGGCCATTGTGAAGCCGGGCATGTTGTCCGGCCAGGCCGAGTCTGGCTCTGCGGCCAGCCCGTACCTCATTGTCATTGCCGGAAAACAGATTGGGAAACAGTACAAGGTGGTCAATGGGGAGATGCTTATTGGCCGCTCCCCGGATTGCGCGGTCCAGATTGAGGATGACGGCGTCAGCCGCAAACACGCCCGGCTTATTGCGCAAAACGGGGTGTACGTCCTGTCTGACGCGGGCAGCACCAACGGTACCTTTGCCAACAGCCAGAAGGTGGACCAGGTCCTGCTCAAGGACGGTGACAAGATCCAGATTGGGTCCAACACCATCCTCAAGTTCTCCATCCAGGACAACGTGGAAGAGCAGGCGCAGCGGTCGCTCTATGACAGCGCCACCAAGGACGCGTTGACCGGCGCGTACAACAAGAAGTTTTTTGCCGAACGCCTGCGCACCGAGTTCACCTTCCACGCGCGCAAGTCCACGGCGCTGGCGCTGGTGCTGTTTGACATTGATTACTTCAAGAAGGTCAACGACACGTTTGGCCACATTGCCGGGGATTTTGTGCTGAAAAAAATCTCCGCCGTGGTGGCCGGCCAGCTGCGTGAAGAAGACGTGTTTGCCCGCTACGGCGGTGAAGAGTTTGGCATCATCCTGCGGGAGACGCCGGCGGAAAAAGCCTTCATCATTGCCGAAAGGGTGCGCCGCGCGGTGGAGTCCACCAAGTTCATCCACGACGACAAGACCATCCCGGTGACCATCTCCATGGGGGCTGCATCCCTGGACACCAAGGTGCATCCGGATGCCAAGTCCCTGCTCAAGGCGGCGGATGACCTGCTCTACAAGGCCAAACGTGGCGGCCGGAACCGGACCGAAAGTTCGGTGATGTAGGGCGGTGGCGGGGGAAATCCCCTCCCGAAACGAATGCAGACAGCACGCGCCAGAAATGGCCGCGCCGAAGGCGTTGCGCGCAGGCAAACGCCATGGGTCAACCTGACGCAACGTGAACGCCAGTCTTCCCAGGGGGTTGCAGCGTGGGACAGCGCACGTGGCCGCCGCAGCGTCCGGGGCACCGGCGTTGCTTACCCAAAGCCTCATGAGCGCTCACAAAGACACAGCGTGCCGGATTGAAGCGGTTGGCGTGGATGAACACGGCATCCCGGACCTGCGGGTGGACTGTCCCAACCGCAAGGTGGCACCCACGGTGGAAACCTGCCTGGCCTGCAATGCGTTGACGGGGATGGAGGGCACCCACGCCACCGCCGCCGCCATTGTGTGCCGGCCGGAAGAAGCGGACGTGGACGCCAAGGAGTGTGTGCCCACCGCGCCATGCCTGCCGCAACCCACCTTTGCGCTGCCGCACGTGGAGACCCAGGTCATTCGCGTGCGCAAGGGCGGCTGAGCACCGTTCAGAAACGCCCGTCACACGGCGTGCCCAGCGGCTCGGTCTGGTAGGCCGAAAGTTCACCGTAGATGAGCGGCAGGTTCACCTCCGGCTCCAGCCACGTCAACGGCGTGGACGCCTGGCCTTCAAGCCACACGGCGGTGGCCTTTTCCTGTCCTTGGGCGTGGGTGATCTTGAGGCGTCCGGTGGGGCTGATGAGCAACGCGCCCTTGTCCTCCGCCACCGCGTCCTCCAGCACTGCCGGTTTCATGTTCTTCTTTTTGCCCACGTAGAGCCGCATGTCCTTGCCCACCGCGCCGCGCTGGTGGTCCACCAGATAGTAGTTGCCCAGGTCATCCCGCAGCAGCGCGTAGACGCTGCGCCGCCAGCGCGGGGCCAGAAACCGCGCACCCTTCAGCAGCGTTGCGGCTTGCGCATCCGCCACGGCGGGCAGCGGCACCTTGGTGTCCCCGCAGTTGAGCTGCGCGCCCTCCGGCTTGATGTCCAGCCCGGCCTTGTAGCGGTCCAGGCCCACGCGCGGTTCCCAGAACCCAATGGACATGGCCGCGCCGTTTTTGCTCCCGCCGGTGACGTACGCCTCCCGCAGCGTCTTGCCGTCACCAAAATACAACGTCCGGGTCTGGCCGGGGAGGTACGCAAAGTACGTCCCTTTTCCGTCGGTGAGGAGCTTGAGGCCCTTGGGAACATCCGCGGGGGACGCGGCCAGGTCCAGCCCGTGGGTGGGTGTGGTGGCGGCGGTCACCGGCGCCGGAGCGGATGCACCAACCGCGGCCTGATCATTTTTGGTCTGACCGGCCAACAGTTGTTTGACCATGGCGGGGATGGCGTCCAGCAGGTCATCCACGCTGCCGCCCTTCTGGCGGCGGTCCACCTGCGAAACGACCTTGGCGTTGGCCACGTCCAGCAACGTCAACTGCAACAGCCAGCTTTCCCCCAGCTTGGAGATGTTGCCGGTGAGCAGCCGGTCCACGCCCAGCGCGTTGCCCAGGTCCGCGCGGCACTGGTCCGTCTGGCAGCCCAGCATCTGCTTCTGCTGTTCCAGGTTGAGCAGGTTGGCAATGTCCTGCTGCGTGATGAGTTGGGTGCCCGGAGCCTTGCGAAGCTCCCCCACCACCACACTGGTCAACGGGCCCGCGGCACCGGGAGACACACCTTCTCCGGCCGCCAACGTGGTCACCGCAATCTTCACTGGAGCCGCGTGGAGCTGACCCGCCGCGCCGCACACCAGCACCACCCCCAAAAGCCTGCTGACGTTTTGTCCCATGCGCGCGGTTGTAGTCCGAGGCGCGCGTGCGGCCAATTGGACAGCGTCAGGGGGCAGGCTTGGGGTCCGCCGGCATGGTGGCGGCCTGCACCACGCGGTTTTTGCCCGTGCGCTTGGCCTGGTACATGGCGGCGTCGGCCCGGGCCATGAGCGTGGCGGCGTCCTCGGCGTCACCGGGGAAGATGGCCAGTCCCACGCTGGCGCTCACGCGCGCCTGCAGCCCTTCCCGCACCAGGTAGATGTGGTCCGCCACGCGCGCGCGCAGGCGCTCGGCCACGCGCAGCGCGTCTTGGGGGGCCGCGTCCGTGAGGATGATCACAAACTCATCTCCACCGTAGCGGCTCACCACGTCACCATCCCGCACCGTGCGCGTCAGGACACCGGCCAGCTCCACCAACAGCCGGCTCCCCTGAAGGTGGCCGTGGACGTCGTTGACTTGCTTGAACCCATCCAGGTCCAGAAAACACAACGCAAAGGGTGGCGCGCCCTGTTTGGTGCGGGACACCGCCTGGTGGACAGCGGCCTGAAGCACCTGCGCGTTGAGCAGGCCGGTCAGGTGGTCCCGGCGGGCAGCGTCTGCCACGGCGGCAAACCGCACGTGGTTATGAAGCGCCAGGTGCGCGTGCCGGACCAGGAACTGCGCGCCTTCCAGGTCCTGGGGGGAGAACGGGTCTGCGCCGGGCTGCCTTGCCGCCACCGCCATGACGCCGGGCGGGCCAAGGCTGGCCACCAGGCACGGGCCCACCGGAGGGATGCGCAGCGCGTTGGTGGACAACACGTCCGGCGCGGCCAGGCCCTGCGCGCCGGCAAACGCCAGGGCACCTTTGGCTTCGGCCTCTGGCCAGCCGCGGGCCACCACGCCCGGATCCCCAGGAGTGCCCACGGCCACCAGCGGGGCGCCACACACCGTCTCCAGCGTTTCTGCCGCGCGTTGCAGCAGGGACGGCATGTCCGTGGTGGACAACAAGCCCTGACCGGCCTGCACCAGGTTGAGCGCGCGCCGCAGGCGGTTGTTTTCACCCAGCAGGCGCCGGCTGTGCAGCGCCCGCCCCACGGCGCGCTGCAACACCGCGGGAACCACCGGCTTGACCAGGTAGTCAAACGCGCGGCCCCGCAACGCGGCCACCACACTGTCCGCGTCTTTGCTGGCCGAACAGATGATGACCTCCAGCGACGCGTCCGTGCGGCGGATGCGTTCCAGCAGCTCCAGGCCATGCATGTCCGGGAGGATGAGGTCCACCACCGCCACGTCCACCGCGTGTTTCTCCAGCATGAACAACGCGGATTTCCCGTCCGGCGCGGTGATGACCCGGTGTCCCTCCTCCTGGACAATGTCGGTGAGCAACGTCCTGGTGAAGACGTCATCATCCACAATGAGGGCCAGGCCGGTGGGGCTGGAGGGGGTCACGGGCGGCAGTGAATCAATGTCCACGCCGTGGTGTCAAGAAACGCCGGATGTCCGCGTCGTCGGCGGGGGCCACACAATTGCGGCGCGCGGTGGTAAGAGCCCGGCGCGTGGAGCAACCACAACACTTCAAGGAGCCTCTATGTTGACCCTGGCTGTGACGCTGAGTCTGACGCTGGCCGCCGTGCCGCCTCCCAAGCCCACGCCTGGCTCCCGGTGCAAAGAGGCCTTTGCCACCATGGCGCGGGAGATGGACCTGGCGGAGTTCTATGCGGGCGCCCAGAAGAAGGGCTGGACCGACGCTGCGGAGAAGATCCCCGCGTATTTTGAGCCGCACTGCCAGGCGCTCAAGGATGACGCCTTTGCCTGCGTGGCCAAGGCCAAGGGCAAGGAGATGCGTGGGTGCCGTGACGCCATGGAAGCGTTGGGCAAGGCCATGGTGCGCTACAGCGAGGAGAAGGAGCCCGGCGGTTTTGAGCGCTTCCAGCTGCGCGCCATGCAAACCGAACCCAAGGTGGTGCTGCGCACTGCGCAGACCACCGCGCAAATGTTGGTGGCGGACGCACCGGACGCCAAGACGTTCCGCTTCCCGGCCAGCGCGGGCCCGTCCCCGGCGGCGGATTGTTGCGCCACGGCGGAGAAGGCATGCCCGCCCAATCCCAAGGATTTTGAACATGCCAGCTGGGAGGCGCTGGGCGTCCACCCGGAGGGCAAGGTCCGCTACCACTACACGCTCACCACCAGCGGGGTGGGGCCCGCGGCCACGTTTGTCCTGCGCGCCGAGGGAGATCCCCAGTGCAAGGGTGTCAAGGACATCTGGGAGGTCAAAGGCCGCATGGAGAAGGGCGCGCTGGTGTCTGACCCGCCGGTGAACCTCACGCCGCCCAAGGACCCCGCTGCGGCGCCCGCGCCCGCTCCCGCAGCAAAACCCACGGTCAGGTGAACAATTCAGCGCGCACGCAGGCGGGCCACAATCAGGGATGACGCCAAGCGCACCCCCACCGCCAGCGCTTCTTCATCCGCCTGGTAGTTGGGCGAATGCAGCCCCGCGGTGATTCCCTTGTCCGGGTTGCCCACGCCCAACATGAGAAACAGCGCGGGGACCTGCTGGGCGTAGAAGCCAAAGTCCTCGGCAATCATCATGGGCGTGGCGGCCTTGAGGTGGTCCCGGCCCAGCGTCTTGTCCAGCGTGGTCTGGGCCAGCGCGTACAACGCGGGGTCATTGACCAGCACCGGCGCCAGCACGGTGTTCTCAAACGTGCACGTGGCGCCGTGCGCAGTGCAAATCCCGTCGACAATCCTGGACATCTCTTTGGGCGCCGCGGCATGGGACTGCGGGTCCAGCGTGCGTATGGTGCCCTCCAGCGTGGCTTCTTCGGCCAGGATGTTGAACCGGGTTCCGGCGTGGAAGCTGCCCACGGTGACCACCAGTGGCCGGCGTGCGTCATTGCGGCGGGACACCACACTTTGCAGCGCGCCCACAATCTGGCTGCCCACGTAGACCGCATCCACGCCGTTGTGCGGCTGCGCGCCGTGGGCACCCTTGCCGCGCACCGTGAGACGGAACCGGTCTGCCGCGGCCATCAACGGCCCGGCCACGGTGGCCACGTCACCCACCTTGAGGTCCGGCGCGGTGTGCAGTCCCAGGATGGCCACCGGGCGCGGTTCCAACACGCCCTGCTTGATCATGAGGGACGCGCCACCTTCTTCACCCGCCGGGGGCCCTTCCTCGGCGGGTTGGAAGATGAACTTCACGCTGCCGGGGATGGTGGCGCGGTTTTTCATGAGCAGCGCTGCCACACCCAGGGCCACCGTCATGTGTACGTCATGGCCACAGGCGTGCATGACGCCGGGATTCTGGCTCTTGAACGGGCTGTCCACCGCTTCGGTCACCGGCAGCGCATCAATGTCCGTGCGCCAGGCCACAAGAGGTCCGGGATGGCCGCCCTGCAATGTGGCGGTGACGCCGTGGCCCGCCACGCCGGTTTGCACCGCATAACCCATGGCCGTCAGGCGCCGCGCCAGTTCTTTTCCGGTTTCCACTTCGCGGTTGGAGAGTTCAGGGTGTGCATGAAAGTGCCGGCGCGTTTCCACCAGCGCGGGTTTCATGGCGTCCACCTGCTTGAGCAGCTCCGGCGTGGGGTCTTTGGGCGTTGCCGCCGCCACCACGCCAAGACCCACCACCCACAACCATCCAATCCTCACGGCTTGTTTCACGTCTCCTCCTGGGGCGCGCGCACCATAAGGCATTTGCCGCCATGCGGGGCGGCAATGTTATGCACCCGCCCATGCGACTCCTTGTCTTGGTTTGGGCGTGTGTTGGTCTGGCGTGCAGCAGCGGTCAGAAGGCCGCCAGTGTGGATTCCAACGGTGACCTGTTCATCACCCACGCGCGCTTTCTGGATGCACCATCCGGGTCGGACGCGCTGCTGGTGCGCGCGGGCAACATTGTTGCGCTGGGCACAGAAGCCACCCTCAAGCCGCAGGTGCCCGCCAACGCGCGGGTGTTGGACGCCAAGGGTGGATACGTGCTGCCGGGTTTCCATGATGCGCACCTCCACATGTTGGGCGCGGGGATGATGCGCAATGCCGTGGATCTTTCCGAAGCAGCGACCATGGACGATGCGCAAAAAAAACTTGCCGCGTTTGCCAAGGCGCATCCAGACGTGCAGTTCATTGAGGGACGCGGGTTCCAGTATGGGCTGACCGCGCCAAACACGTTTCCCACCCGTCAACAGTTGGATGCCGCGGTGCCGGACCGTCCCGCGTTCATTCGCAGCTATGACGGGCACTCCGGTTGGGCCAACACCAAGGCGCTGGAACGCGCGGGAATCACCGCGGAGACCAAAGACCCGGAAGGTGGCCGCATTGTGCGTGATGTGGACGGGAAGAGCCCCCAGGGGACGCTTCTGGAAGGCGCGCAGTTTCTCATGAACGGTGCGGTGCCCAAGCCCACGGAGAAGGACAAACGCGCCGCGCTCAAAGCCGCGGCAGAGGAGTTGGTGAAGCTGGGCATCACCAGCGCGCAGGAGATTGCCTTTGACGCCACCGAGTTTGCCCTGTTCGACGCGCTCCACGCCGCCGGTGAACTGCCCCTGCGCGTCACCGTGAGCCTTCCCTTGGACGGGGACCTGGCCGCGTATGCCCGCACACGTGACGCGCACCAGGGCGCGTATGTGGGCTTTGGATTCCTCAAGGGTTTTGTGGACGGCGTCATTGAATCCCGCACCGCGTTCATGTTGCGCCCGTATGAGGGCACCACCGATGACAAAGGCAGGCCGATGATGGAGGAGGCGCGGCTCAAGGCGCTGGTGCTCCAGGCCCACGCGGCGGGGTTTGGTGTGGCACTCCACGCCATTGGAGATGCCGCGGTGCGGTTGTCCCTGGATGCATATGAGGCGGCGCAAAAGGCACACCCCGCCGTCAAAGTGGTCCACCGTGTGGAGCACATTGAAGTGGTGGACCCGGCAGATGTTGGGCGCTTCAAGGCATTGGGCGTCATTGCCTCCATGCAGCCGTTCCACGCCAACCCCGGAGGCCCCACCCCTGACGACGGTGTGTGGTCCAAGAACCTGGGGCCGGCGCGCCTCCCCAACACGTTTGCCTGGCGCACCCTCAAAGACGCGGGTGCCACGTTGGCGTTTGGATCAGACTGGCCGGTGATGGGCGCCAACCCGCTGTGGGGACTGGCCATGGCCACCAGCCGCAAGGACCCCAACGGGCAGCCGCCCAGCGGTTGGAACGCGCACCAGGTGGTCAGCGTGGCGCAGGCGGTGGAGGCCTACAGCGTGGGGAGCGCCACGGCGGTGGGCCGCGGTGACCGCGTGGGCCGCCTGTTGGCGGGGCAGTGGGGTGACGTGGTGGTGTTGGACCCGTTGGTGGATCCCAACCAGACCGCCACGTTGTGGAAGGGTGCCGTGGCCGCCACCGTGGTGGGTGGCGTGGTGCGGTATCAGGTGCCCTGAGTGGACGGGCCAGCCTTGGCGTGAAAAGGACAACCGGCGGCCGCGGCTTCTTTCGCCACGTCGGAGGTCGCGCTGGCCGGGGGAAGGGCCGCGTGTTGTTGTTCGGTGCGCCGCATCACCATGCGCATGCCGTACTTGGGACGCATGGTGACCAGCGTCTCCGGTTCAACCTTGTGGCCCTGCACAAGTTCCGGGGTCACTGCTTGCAGCAGCGTGGCCAGGATGATGGGCGCTTCCAGCAACGCCAGCGTGTCCCCCACACATTTGCGCTGCCCCACGCTGAAGGGGAAGTACGCCAGGCGGTGCAGTGATTTGACCTCCGGGGTGAACCAACGCTCCGGGTCAAACCCTTCCGGGTTGCGCCACAGGCCGGGATGCCGGTGGGTGAGGTACGGGCTGGTGATGACGGTGGTGCCCTTTTTCACCAGGCAGCCGCCCAGGACATCGTCGGCTTCGGCCATGCGGTCCAGGATCCACACCGGCGGGTGCAGCCGCATGGTCTCCTTGAACACCGCGTCCAGGTACGGGAGCCGCGGAATGTCCTCCACCGTTGGAGAACGGCCGCCCAGGACCCCCTGGAGCTCGGCGAGGAGGCGGCGGGTCACCTCAGGGTGGAGCGACAGACGGTAGAGCGTCCAGGTGAGCATGTTGGACGTGGTCTCATGCCCGGCCATGAGGATGGTGAGCAGCTCATCTGCCAGCTGCGCATCACTCATGGACTCACCCGTCTCCGGGTCCTTGGCGAACATGAGCATGCCCAGCAGGTCCGCGGTGGAAGGGTCTTTGTCCGCGCGGCGCTGCGCAATGACGCCCTGGATGAGGCCAAACAGCTCGGCGCGGGCCTTCTTGAAGGCCCGGTTGCGCGCGGTGGGCACAAACAGCGGCGGGGAACCCAGCGCGTTGAGGCGGTGATCCACCCAGCGTTGCGCCACGGTGAGTGCCGCGCCCACGCCACCGGCCACACCCTTGAGGTCCTGGCTGATGAGGGAGAACCCCGCCACGCGCAGGGTCACCAGCGTCATGTCATCCAGCACCTCGCGCACTTCCCGGCGTGACGCGCTGTCCGCCCACAACGTGGCCATGTCCTGCGCCACGGTGGTGATCATCCCGGCAAACGCGTTGATGCGTTCGCGCTGGAACGCCGGCTGCGCAATGCGCCGCTGCCGCAGCCAGAAGCTCCCCTCGCTGGTCACCAGGCCGTTGCCCAGCAGGTTGCGAAGAATCTGATAGGGGTAGGTGGTCTTGGTGTAGTTCTGCCGGTTGTCCACCAGCACGCGTTGGATGTCCGCCGGGGCGGCCACCACCATCACCGGCAGGTGGGCAAACCGTGTGGCCACCATGTCGCCGTATTCGCGTTGCGCGGCCAGCAACGTGGTCAACGGGTCCGCCGCAAAATCCCCGGCGCTGCCAAACAACATGCTGGAGCCCTTGAACACGGGCGCCTTGCGCGCCGTTGCCACCATCATCTCCGCCGCCGCCGCCATGCCAACCTCCGGGGTACGGGTGGAATATGAGTGATTGCTCGCGTTTTGTCCGCTCGCATTGGTGCCGGTGGAGGTGGCGTCGGAGTTTGGGTTCACGGGATCCTGGGTGGCCGGTTTCATTCACATTTGGCGCCTTGGCATCATGGCAGTCCCAAAGGCACACTGCCAGAGATGACCCCAACCGATCCCCTGCCGCTGGGCCAGGTCTACCGGGATGTGCAGCGCCTGGGGGCGGATGCCCTGGTGACGGCGGTGGGGGCGTACGTGCTGGTAGGACGGCCGCAGGTGCCGCAGCAGGACGCGTGGACCTACCGCACGGCCACGGGGACCGGGCCGCCCAACGTGGAGCTCACCGTGGCGGGTCTGGCCATGGACATGGTGTGCTGGCTTTTGCGCAAGAAGGACGGCGTGCGCACCTTCCAGGACACGTTGCTGCTGGGGCGTGCGCCCACCAATGACCTGGTGGTGCCGGATGGGTCGGTGTCCAAGCTGCATGCGCGGCTGCACGTGGAGAAGGACGCCGTGCGCCTCACCGACGCAGACAGCCGCAACGGCACCAAGCTCAACGGGAAGCGGGTGGACACCAAAAAAGGTGTCACGCTGAAACACCAGGACGTGGTGGGCGTGGGTGACGTGCAGATGCGCTACCTGGACACCCGCCAGCTCCACGCGTTGTTGCGCGGTGTGAAGTTCTGACGGGGGTGGTCAGGTCTGTCCCAGCGCGGCACGCACCGTCCGGATGAGCTCGGTGCCTTGGATGGGTTTGCCCAGCAGGTGGTAGGCCCCGGCGGACGTGAGCAGCGCACGGTCCTCCGGGCGGCCCAGGGTGGTGATGACAATGATGGGGATGCCCGCGGTGGTGGGCTCCTTCTTGAGGAACGCCAGCACCTGCGCGCCGTCCATGACGGGCATCTGGATGTCCAGGAGGATGAGATCGGGCTTTTCACCCAGGGCCACCTTCATGGCCTCAATGCCGTTGGACGCGTGCAGCAGCGTGAACCCGTAAGGTTTCAACAGCGTGTCCTCAAGTTTCCGGAACGCTTCCGAATCATCTGCAATGAGGATCTTCTTGGCCATGACGCCCCCCGGTGGTGGGCTGGATATCAGAGGCGGGGCGGGCGGGCACGGTGGCCGGTGTGGGGGTGCTACAACCGCACACGCCATGTTTGTCCACCGCGTCATGTTCTTGCTGCCTGCTGTGATGGTTGCGGTGGCGTGTACCCCTGGGCCTGCGCCGTGCCCGGCCTGGCAGCCGCCACAGTTGCGGGGACGCGTGGAGGATGAGGCGCTGCGTGAAGTCAGCGGCCTGGCCGCGTCACGCACGCACCAGGGAATTTTGTGGGCGCTGCAGGACAGTGGCGGGGAGGGCCGCAACGTGTTGTGGGCGTTGCACCATGACGGGCGCGTGGCGGGGACTCTGAGGGTGGATGCGCCCAACCAGGATTGGGAAGCGTTGGCGGTGGGCCGGTGCAGCACCGGGTGGTGTTTGTTTGTGGGGGATATTGGAGACAACACCGCGTCCCGTGAATCGGTTGCGGTGTTGCGCATCCCAGAGCCGGTTGTGTTGGCGGCTCAGATGCGCGTGACCCCGGAGGTGTTGCCCGCGCAGTACCCGGACGGGCCGCAGGACGCCGAGGCACTGGTGGTCACGCCAGACGGTGAAGTGGCGGTATTGACCAAACGCAGCGACGGAACCGCGCGCATCATGGTGCTGGATGCCAACGCGCAACGCTTCCGGGACCAGGGCGGGCTGGATGTGTCCCGTGGCGGCGTGGGCGGGCTCCCTTCGGCCGTCACCGACGCGTCATTGTCGCCAGACGGCACTGTGCTCTTGGTGCGCACCTATCTGGGTGCCTGGGAATTTTTCCTGCCCAACGCGGCGCTGGCGGACCTTTCCACGGCCGCGCGGGACGGTGTGCCGTTTGTTCCGCAACTGCAGACCGAGGCCGTGGCGCAGGACCTTGAGCAGCCTGGTTATTGGCAAATGGCCGAAGGGCCGCGCCCGCGCATGTGGCTTTCCAGGTGTCTTGTGGCGCGGTCATCCCACCCCTGATCTGCGTCGTCACGCCCCTGCGCAGATCACCGTTGACTGTGCCAATACGCACGTTACTCTTGGATCACTCGTCAGGAAGTCTTTCGCTTAACCAGGAGGTGGAAGAGCAGGTTCTGGCAGCGTAGCCCCGCACGGTTTCAATCAGCATGCGCGGCACACATCCACGAAAACCCAAGCGGCTGACGCCGTTTTTGCCGGCCTGATGGACCTTGTGGAACCACCACCGTGTGCGTTCCAACTTTTACAAATCCGTTCGCGGCCGGTTGAAGGGAGCGCCACAAGCGCTCCCTTTCTTTTGTGTGCCGCCGCCGCGTTGACCAAACCCACAAGGGTCCAATGTGCCACTGCGTCCCGTCATGCTACGTGGCGGTGCATGACCCACGTTGCCATCACCGGAGCATCAAGCGGGATTGGGGAAGCCCTGGCCCGCGAATACCTGAACCACGGCGCGGCGGTGACCCTGGTGGCCCGCCGCAAGGAAGAGCTGGACCGCATTGCGCGGTCTGCGCCGGGGAAGTCCTACGTGCATGCGGCGGATCTTTCGGACCTGGCGCATTGCGCCGACTGGTTGGCGCCCGCGCAGGCGGCGCTGGGTCCGGTGGATGTCCTCATCAACAACGCGGGCGTGCAGGTGGTGGGGCCCACCAGCGGCATGGACCTGAACCGGTTGGACGCGTTGCTGCGGGTGGACCTCCAGGCGCCACTGCACCTGCTCCACGCGGTGTTGCCGGACATGTTGAAACGCAACGCCGGAACCATTGTGAACATTTCCTCCATGGCCGCGCTGGCGCCCACCCCTGGGATGACCTGGTACAACGCGGCCAAAGCGGGCCTGGCGGCCGCCAGCGAATCCCTGCGCGGAGAGTTGCTTCGCACCGGCGTCAAGATCATCACAGTGTACCCGGGACCCGTGTCCACCCCCATGGCCGATGCGGCCATGGAGCAGATTCCCAAGAGCGTGGCGGTCAAGGCGTTGCCGGTGGGGACGCCCGGGGAGCTGGCACGCAAGATTCGGCACGCGGTGGAGGATGGTGCCGCACGTCTCATCTACCCCGCGGTCTACGGCGTCAGCCGGCACATTCCCGCGTTGACCCGCGCGGCCATGGACAGGTTCACCCCGCCGTTTGAACGCTGAAGGGTGCCCCAACTTGCGCCGTTCCCCGCCGCTGCGTAACTCCTGCAGGGTTGCATACAAACGGGGGTGTGGTGGTGGTTGCTCTTCCAGAATATGCCGTGGTGAACCGCAGTCTGCCGGAAGGGCTGCATCCCTACCTGGCGTTGCTGCCGCACGTTGCACGCTCGCCGGCCATGGCGCGCATCACGTCCTCACCCCAGGCCGCCAAGACGCTGTTGGACAACGCCCGGGTGATGGTGCGCGCGGGGCGTGGTTATGCGTTTGTGGATACCGAGACGCCCTGCATTGTGCTCAGTGAGTGGTACTACCGCTCCGGCTCAGGGCTGGACCTCTACATGGACCTGCTGCACGAGCTGACGCACATACGCCAGCACCACGAGGGGATGGACCTGTGGGATGAGAACTTTGCGTATGTGGACCGCATCACCGAGGTGGAGGGCTACGCGGTGGCGGTGGAGGAAGGCCGCCGGCTGGGCATGACCGAGCGCGAAGTGGTGCGTCACCTGTCCAACCCCTGGATGACCGCCGAAGATGTGCAGCGCTTGCTGGAGAACATGGCGCGCTTCCTGGCGCAGCAGGGCCAGGCCGCCGCCACACGTTCTTGACGGGAAAAACCGCGCGTGGTTTTAGCGTGCCATGAAGATGGTGCGCGTGGATGACACGCTGTTGGGGCAGGCGTGGCATTTTGAAGCCGCGCCGGGGTTGTTCAGCCCGGACCGCGTGGATGACGGCACGCGCCTGTTGCTGGACCACCTGCCCACCACGCCACCGTCCCAGGTGTTGGACATGGGGTGTGGTTACGGCGCGCTGGGCCTGCCGGTGGCCCGCGCATTCCCCAACGCACGCTGCACGCTGGTGGACCGGGACCTGCTGGCGGTGGAGTGTGCGCGCAACAACGCCGCCGCCGCGGGCCTGCCCAACGTGCACGCCATGGGCAGCCTGGGCTACCGGGACATCACCCAGGGCCCGTTTGATTGGGTGTTGTGCAACGTGCCCGCGCGCATTGGGCGGCAGGGCGTGGGCTACCTGATGGCCGAAGGTGCGTCCCGTCTGACGCCGCAGGGTGTGTTGATGGTGGTGGTCATCCGGGATCTTGCGCCGGTGGTGGTCTCCCTCAAGGACACGCTGTCCTGGATTGGCCTGAGGAATGTTGCCCGCGGGGCGCGCCATGACGTGTTTTCCCTCCCGGCCATGAACGCGCCGGGGCACGAACACGAAAACCTCTACGTGCTGGACACGGTGACCTACGCCATGGACGGGAAGAACCGCAGCCTGGTGCGCCCGCATGACATCAACGAGGACCCCGGCCATCTCAAGGCCGGCATGCCGCTGTTGTTGGAGTGTCTTCCGCGGGCGCCAGGGCGGTGCCTGGTGGTTCGTGGTGGGTACGGCGCGGCGGCGGTGTTGCTGGCGCAACGCGGTGGCCAGGTGACGGCGGTGGACCGGGACCTGATGGGCACCACGTACACCCGGCGCAACGCGGCGCACTGCCAGGTGGAGGTGCGCACGCAAGACACGGTGTGGCCCGCGCGTGTCTTGGAGGGTGAACGGTTTGACCTGGTCACCGGTGAAACGCACAGCCAGGAGGACCCGTCTTTGTGGCTGGAGAACCTCACCGCCACGCTGGAGTTGTTGGCGCCAGGAGGCCAGGCGCTGTGGCTGGTGCGAGAGAAACAAAAGAAGCTGTTGCCGCCCACCGCAGTCACACTGGCGCAGCGCGGTGACTACGCCGTGGTGCGCCTGGGGCCGCCGCCGCCGGGGACCAAGCGTGGCCGGTGACCGGGTCCCGTGGCGCCGTTTGACAGCGCGCGCGCCGCGCCCAACCATGGTGCACGCCCATGGAACCGTTCACGCCGCTGGCCACGCACCTGCTCATTGAACTCTACGGCGTGGACCACGCCACGTTGGACAACGTGGAGGCTCTCAAGGCCGCACTGTTGGCGGCCGCGGCGGCGGCCAGGACCACCGTGTTGGCGGTGGCCAGCCACAAGTTTGAGCCGCAAGGGGTCAGCGTGGTGGTGCTGGTGGCCGAAAGCCACCTGTCCATCCATACGTGGCCGGAAGTGGGCTACGCGGCGGTGGACATCTTCACCTGCGGCGCGGCGCTCCCGCGGGACGGCGTGGCGCCCCTGGTGGCGGCGCTCAAGCCCACCCGGCATGAAGTGTCCACGGTGGCGCGCGGGACCAACCAGGCGGCGTTGACGCCTTCCAGGTAACGCCTCACCCAACGCCCACAACGCAAAAGGCCGGCATTGCTGCCGGCCCTTGCGAACAACAGGTGATGCAGTGCCCGGTGCGATCAGCCGCGCAGGTTGCGCGTCGGGGTCATCTGCATGTCGTGCATGGACTTGATCATGTTGGAGAGCATTTCATACAGCTTCTGCAGGTCTCCCATGAGCTTCTGCAGCATCTGCTGCTTCATGGTGTCAGACATCTTGGACGGGTCCATCTTCTCGCCCAGGTTGGCGCCTTCCATGCCGCCACCGCCGCCGCCACCACCACCACCGCCGGCACCGGACGCGCCGCCACCACCCAGCATGCCGCCCACGCCCTTGCCAATCATGCTGCCCACGGGGCCACCCACCAGGCCGCCCACCATGCCTCCAATGCCGCCCAGCAGGCCACCCTTGCCGCCCTTGCCGCCCTTGCCGCCGCCGTCCTTGCCTTCCTGCATGGACTTGTCCAGCTCCTTGACCTTGTTCATGATGTCGTCTTCCTTCTTCTTGGCGTACTTCATCAGAAGAATGAAGAGGACATCTTCAAAGGACGCGCCGGCAAGGCTGATGCCCATGCCGTCGGCAAAGGTCTTGTCTTCCGGGGACAACGTGCTGGCCCAGCTGCCGGGCTTGACGCCCTCGGCGCCGCTTGCGCCAATGGAGCCCTGTGCACCGCCCACACCCTGCTGCGCAAACGCGCCCATGTTGGCCGCAAGGCGTCCCATGGCCTGGGAGAGCGGAGAGCCCATCAACGGCAGCGGGAGACCCGCCAGCGCGCCGGCAATGCCCTTGAGCATGTTGGGTCCCATGGCGCGGTTGAGCAGCTCACCCACGGTGTTGGCCTGCGGCCGGAACACGGTGAGTTTGCCGTCCTTGCAGCCGTCCGGGATGATGGACCCGCCCAGGAGGCGTTCCATCTGCGCCTTGAACATGGGGTTTTTGCGAATGGCCTTTTCGATGGACTTGCCCATCTTGCCTTCGCCAAACGGGGCTTCGCGGGAGAAGCCGCCCATGGGGTTGAAGCCCATGCCGTTGTTGTCCAGGGTCCGGGCCAGCGCCTCCCCGGGACGCCCGCAGTGGCAGGACGGTGCCATGCCGGAGCCAAACAGGCGGTCAATGCCGCCGGTGAGCCCCTTGGTGTACATGTCCGCCAGGTTCTGCATCATCCCGGCAACGTCCCCAACCTGCGCATCCAGTTCGGCGCCAATGGCAGAGGACAGGGCCCCGTTGAATCCAAGGCGTTCCAGCATTTGCGCGGACGCCATCCCAGCACTGTGGTGGCCTGAAATTGCTGTCATTTTCCTGCTCCTTGCGCGGTGCCCAGGGGGCACTGGATGTGTTTGACATCAATGTTTTCGGCCGCAGCCGGCCAATGTCCCGTCCAAAGCATCCCCCGCATGACGGATGCCCGGCAACAGATCCCAAAACGTTGGTGTGGGCGGTGGTGGGACAACACGCAACCTGACGCGGGGGCACCATTTTTGGGTGGCCGGGGGCGTGGGTCCTATGGGATACGAACGCGTCTTCTGCGGAGGCCAACGCCGGCATGTTGTGGGCCAAGAAGCTGGAACAATGCCAGGCTGCCTTGACGGCGGAACTGAAAAAGTTCCTGGCCACGCGCATCAAGACCGTCAAGCCGGAAGACGTCTCCCAGGACATCATGAAGACCGCGGTGAAGCTGGACATGAGCCGCAGCGCGGCCCGGTTGCGCCGGCGCCTGTACGCGCAGTGGCAGCGCTGGGACCTGTGTGAGGGAGAGGTGGTGCGGTTGGGCCCCACCGGCGTGGAACTCCGGCCGGGTTGGAAGGACAAGGATCCGGATGAGCTGGGTGATCTTTTTGTGGATCCTTTCAGGGTCATCAGCGTGGTGAAGATGTTGGGCCTGGGTGGGCCGGCGCGGTTGAGCAACACCGACCGCATCAAGGGCGTGGCCACGGTCCTCAACACCATCATCAAGCAGACCCGTCACAAGGGTGGCCCGCTGGCGGACCGCACGGTGGTGGTGCTCATGGCGTTGCACGCGGTGGAAGCCAACCGCGAAGTGCCCAAAGCCAAGGTGGCGGACACCGTCTCCCGGCATTGCGGCCAGTGGGGGGTCCCGTTGCCGGACGCGCGCGAACTGGCGACGGACCTGGAGACGCTGACCAGGCATGGCGCGTTGACGGATGTGGGGGAGAGTTACCGGCTCAATGATCGCATGGGCTACCCCTGGTGAACCGTGAGGAGGGGACATGCGGCGTTTGAGTGACGGTGCGTTTGCCGTGGTGGCGGGAGCTCCACGGGACAGCCACGTGGCATCCATTGCACATCCCCGGGTGGTGGCGCTGGACGCGGTGCACATGGCCGAGCTGCGCGAGCTGGCGCATGGGATGCCAGACCACACGCCAGCGGGCGAGGCGTTCCACAAGCTGCGGGGGCTGGGGCTGGCCTTGGATGGGCTGGACGCGGATGACCCGGTCATCATGGAGCGGCTCAAGCAGCTGGGTGCCGGGTTTGCCTGGCACGGCGCAGGTTGTCCAGACCGTGAAGCGCTCACCGTGATGCTGCGGCGCATGCACGCGCGCCGCAAGATGAGCCTGTTTGATTTTGGCCAGACCGCCTGCCTGCCGGAGTGTGGCGTGGGGCGGTGCTGGCAGCTGACGCAGCGCGCGGGGAAGAAGCAGCGGGTGTTGCTCATTGGGGATGATGACCTGTTGTCCCTCCCGCTGGCCGCGTTGGGTCACCACGTCACCGTGGTGGACATTGATGATGTGCTCATTGATTTCATCACGCGCAGCGCGCGGGAGTTGAAGCTCAAGGTGGATGCGCGGGTTCAGGACGTGCTGGCGCCCATGCCGCAAGACATGGTGGGCAGCTATGACGTGGTCCTGACGGACCCCATGAGCTACGAAAGTTGCCTGGTGGCCTTCCTCTCCCGCGCCACCAGCGCGGTGAAACTTGGTGGGCTGGTCCTCACCTGCGTGCACCCGTTGGCCCGCCGCGTGTTTGAGCGCGTGAGCCGCCGGTTGCCGGTGGCGGTGGAGGAGATGCTGTTTGAGTTCAACGGGTATTATTACCAGGGCTTTGTGAACAACTGGTACCGCTCGGATTTGTACGTGCTGCGGCGCACCCCGGGTCCGGACCCCCACGCGCCCGACGCCACCATCCCCTTCACCGACATCATTGCCGGAAACCTGGGAGACCGGCTGCACAGTTTTTCAGACATCCACGCCATGCCGTTCAACAAGCCGTCCCTGGAGCACATCCGGGATGCGTTGGACCGTTGGGAACAGGCCATTGGCCAGGACAAGGTGTTGACCCGCCACGGCTACGAAGGCCCGCGTTATGCGCAGGAGTTCCGCGCGCTGGACGGCGGCGGGCACCTGGCGCTGACCTTTGACAAGCACAAGGCGGTGGTGAGCTGGGACATGTTCCCGTTCCAGGAACGTTGGGACCAGGCCTTGGTGGCCGCGTTTGCGCCGGTGATCCGTGCCGCGGGGGTGGTGCAGTTCAATGCGTTGGCGCCGGACCTGGCCACCCCACCGGTGGCACTTTCCGCCGTCACCAAGCCAAAGGCGCGCAAGAAGAACGCGCCAAAGAAAAAGGCACGCAAGAAGTAGTGGTTTTGCGGACCCGTTCTAGCGGACGGACAGACCGGGACTGGCCACCGCCTGGCCCCGCGCATCAAAACACCGTGACTGCACCACGGTCACCACCTGCGGTGTCACCGCCAACATCCCGCCGTACTCCAACGTGGCCACCGCACCCTGGCCGCCTTCGTCCGTCTGGCGGGTGAAGGACAACGCCCAGCGGCTGCCGCGCCGCACATGCTCACCCAGGACGTTGGCGCCAAACGCCACGGACTGGACCTGCCGCCCGCGCTCTTCCAGCAACACGTCACAGGCGCGCACGCCCAGGTCATCCACCCGCACCGACAGGCGCGTTGGATAGCGGCAGAAACCAGCAAGACATTCGGTCCCCACCGCGCACATGTCCTGGGCACAAACGCATCCCGCCTGCCCCGCGGTGCAGCCTGGCGCCGCACATACCTCTGCCTGGCAGGTGGTGGGCGTCTCACACTGGCCGGCGTTGCAGGGACAACCCAGGCTGCCGGTGGTGCAACCAGGAAGCGCACACGTTCCGGCCACACAGGACAACGCGCTGCCCTTGAACATGCCGCAGGGATGGGTGGCGTCACAGCCATCACCCACCGCACCGGTGCCCGGTGCGCCGCTGGATGAAGAGGACGAGGTGCTGCCGCCGCCCGACGACGAACTGTCCCCGGTGGTGCTGGGGCGGGGACATCCCAGGGCCAACAGTGTCATGACGGGCCACGCCAACCCCATCCAACGCGTGAAGAAACGCTTCATCAGTGGGCACCTCTTCCTTGCCGCATGTTCATTGCACCCTGCATCAACATGGCGCCACCCCTCATGCCCGGCAGAAACGACCCGGATGCAAGAGACTGCAGGCCTGCTTTTCCAACTGCGACCAGACCGCGCACTGCAGCAGAACCCAGGCGTTGCGCCCCTCCCTTGACGGAAGTCCAGGCCTTGGAAACCCCCGTGGCTGCGCGGGTCAGGAACCTGCCTGTGGCCGCAAGCGCGCTCTTGGCCCAACCTTTGAGTTTGGGTCCATACTTGGCCACTGCAACGCCAACGACTCCCACAACAATGGCCTTGGCCAGCTTCAACGCGTGGAGTCCACCTTCGGGTCCTGCGGTCAACGCCACGTAGCCGCCGCCAGCCGCATTGGCCACAATGCCCGCAATCTTGCTCCACATGGTGGCTTTTGAATGCGCCTGCGCCGGTGTCAGGCTTCCGCCTTCAACCTTCTTTTGAAAGTGATGGTCTGCGGCGCGGTAGGCCACCATCTCCACGCCCTTGCCAATGGCCATCACGGCCACACCGGCAAGACCGCCAAACCCACCGGACACCGCGCCCACAGCAGCAGCCACCGCCACCGCCTTCCACGTGATCTGGTCCCCGCGGTTCTTGATGGCCAGACACTCCATGGCAACGCTGACCACGGCGCCAACCACGGCCCCCACCGGACCAAAGTCCAGGAACTTGCCCTGGCGATCCCTGAAGTTGATGGGGTTGTTGCCCACGTACGCGTACGGTGACGACGACTCCGGCAGGCGTTCCAGGTCATCCTGGCCCACCGCATCAAACGCCGGGTCTGCGCTGAGCCAGCGCCCCGTCTGGGGATCCAGGTAACGTTCACCAAACGCAATGAACCCGCTGGCCTCGTCTTCTTCCTTGCCGGTGTAGGAACGGTCTTCCGGTGCGCCGGCACCCACGCTGCGCGTGGCGCCAAACGGGAAGCGGTAGACCTTTTCCACCAACGCGCCTGCCATGTCCGTGGTGGCCACGGTGTTGCCCATGTGGTCCTGGTGGAGGAACGTGACGGTGTCCTGGGTGCCCAGCAGGTACGCGCGCGCGCTGGCCGCCAGCAGTGCCCGCGTTTCTGACGGCGTTGTTCCAGCCGGCAACGTGAACACGCCGGTGGAGCCCGCCTGGGCCACCCACGCGTCTGCGGCGTTGATGGCGTTGTCCGGCATTGGCGTGGCGGCGTTGCCCGCACGCGTCACTGGCGCAACATCGGTGTAGAGGTCCACCGCCCAGCCGGCGCGTTCCACCTTGGCAATGCGTATGTCCCCCAGCCGGACCCACAACGTGGCAATGCCGTCCCGCACTTCAAAGTCCGGTGTTGGGTAGTACGTGGTGTGTGGTCCTTCCTGCTTGAGGATGCGCTGGGATTGCGGGCCGTATCCATATTTTCCAACGTTGGCCGTTCCGCGGTTCACCTGGGTCAGGCGGCCCTGGTGGTCCCAGGTCAGCGTCAGGTTGCCGCGCGTCAACGTGTTGCCGGCGGCGTCATGGGTTGTGGACGTGGTTCCCGCGCGCGTGGCCAGGTAGGGGCGCGTGGCGTCGTAGGTGTACTGTCCCAGGTTCTGGCGGCTGGCTCCAACGCTGGAGTTGGCGGCCAGGATGCGGTCTCCGCCGTCATAGTCAAACGTCAGGGTTTCCTCGACGCCGGCGGTGCCCTGGTCCAGTTGGGCGCTGGTCAAGCGGCTGAGCCCGTCATATTGGAACACCGCATTGTGGCTCATGGAGCCAGCCACCGCGGCACCGTCCACAACCCGCGTGACATGTCCCCGGCGGTTGCGGGTGTAGTTGAGGTCAACCAGCGCCCCACCGCCGGCAGGACCCACGGTCACCCGGCTGACCTGGATGCGGCGGTCATAGCTGTGTTTTTGCTCCAGGCCGTTCTGCAGCTGGATGGTGTCCAGTGCGCCCACGTCATTGTAGGTGACGTTGGGAATGTAGGGCGCAACGTTGGTGACGCGGCCGTTGCCGCTCCAGGCCACATTGGTTTCCATGCCCTTGGGATAGACCGTGCGCGTGAGGCGTCCGGCGTTGTCGTATTCGTGGCGCAAATCAAACGTGGCGCCGCCGTAACTGCGGCGCATGAACGTGGGGTCACCGCGGCTGGAGTAGCCGTAGACGTCCATGCCAAAGGCGCCCTGGCTGGGATAGGTGACCTGCGTGGCGCGGTTGGCGGTGTTGGAGCAATCCTGGGCAGGGCAGCCTTGGGGTGGCAGGTCATAGGTGTAGGCCACCCTGGTGGTTGCCTCCTGGCCGTCCTGCCATTGTGCGCTGACCCGGTTGGCGCCGTCATAGCCAAAGCGCAACGTGGTACCGCGCGCATCTGTGTATGAGCTTGGGCTTCCGTGGGCGTCGTAGGTCCACGCCTGGCTCCCGCGGGTGCTGTCGGTGACACGGGTGACCCGGCCCAACAGGTCATGTTCCTGGAGGCGCTCCTGACCCAGAGGGTCCACAATGCCTTTGATGTTGCCCCATTCGTCATAGGTGATGGTGTGCGCCACCGGGCCGCCCGCCACCGTGGCCCGTCGTTCCAATTGAACAACGCGGTTGAGGCCATCCCGCACCAGGCGCGTGGGGGTGGGCGCTGCGCCGGCCACCGTGTCCTGCTCGTCAAGTTCCTCGGTGGTGAGCGGGAGGTAGACGGTGCGGGTTTCAGACGCGGTGCCACCCTGGTCCTGCGCATCAGGAAACACGGTGCGAACCACCCGGCCCAGCGCGTCCAGGTGGTTCTCCTCAAACGCAACAGCCGGCGGCACCGTGTCACACGCCGGACCGCCAATGTACGGGTGGTACTGGCGCACCACCTGGCCCTGACGGTTGTGGACCACAAACCCGCTCACCTGCCAGCGGGTTGCGTCCAGCTTGTTGCGCATCTGGTATTCCCGCCCGTTTCCGTCGTGGCAGTGCACCTCCTCCAGGTCCTGGCCCATGCCCGCAACGCTGGACTGGCGCACCACCAGGCGGCTCAACGGGCTGCCAAAGTCATAGACCATGGATTGTGTGGTGCTGGTCCCCGGGTCTTCGCCCGCCAGGGTGGTGGTGATGAGGCGTCCAAGGACGTCATACGCGTACACCGTGTTGTTGCGCGGCGTTCTCTCGGTGGCGCCTTGGACCACAAACCAGTCACTGGACAGGGACACCTGATCAAACAACGGGTCGTACCGGTATTCACGGCGCAGCACGTACGGCTGGTCATCCTGGTCCACCAGCGGGTGGTTGGTCTGGGTGACGTGCAGGCCGTAGGCGTCATAGTTCCATTGACGGCGCAGCGTGGTGCTGGTGGTGGTGGCATTGGCGTCCAGCACCTCCACGGGGTTGCCGTGCGAATCAAAACGCTGGCGCACCAGGTCAATGAACTCCATGGCGCCCGCGCGCACCTTGGCGCTGGTGCGCGTGGCGTGTCCCAGCGTGGCCTCGCCCAACGGCAGGCCCACGTAATCCGGCCCGTCGTAATACGTGCGCGTTTCGGTGGCTTCCCCGCCCACACGTCCATACGCGCGGGCCACCGTGGGCAGCCGCAACAGCCAGCCGCCTCCGGGTTGGTCGGGATCGGCAAACTCCGTCTCAGTGTATTGTTCATCCCCCAGGCACATGGCGCCGCAGGCCACACCAAACGTGTTGGCGTCACGGGTGCACGGCGCGCAGCCACCACCGCCTACGCTGGTGACGCCCAGGCGCGCATCACGGGTGACGTTGCCGTACCCGTCGTATTCGCGTTGTTCTTCCAGGACCACCCATTCACTTTGGGGCTGGCCTTCCTTGATGGTGGTGCGCACCTGGGTGAGGCACACAAACCGCACCGGCGGGGTGAGCGTGGTGGGGACGCCGGTGAGCGGGCAGTCTGCGTAGGTGTTCTCTGTCAGCCGGATGGGGCGCGTGCTGGACTGCACTTCCTCCAGGAGCTTCAGCCCGGCGCGGTAACGGTCTGCAATGCCCAGGTCAAACTCCATGACGTTGCGCCCGCCCTCCTGGGTGGCGTCCGGGTCACTGGAGGTCTCCACGCGCGCAAAGCCGCGGAACTGTTTTTCCACGCCGTCATAGAACGCATCATGGAAGCTCCAGGTGGTGTCTTCATCCTGGCCGGTGAGCAGGTCCTGGATGATGACCTTGTCCACCATGAGCATGGACATGGGAATTTTGTAGGCCCAGGGCCGGCCGGCGGCTTCATCCCGCGCCATGAGCTCCACCGCGGAGACATAGGAGACGGTGATGACGGAACCCAGGCCGCTTTCAATGCGGGCCAGCAGGTTGGGGCGCACCGGGAACAACTCCAGGTACGTGATGTCCCCGCTCAGGCCCACCCACACAACATCCGAGGAGCCGTTGCCGTTCATGTCCGCGTAGAGGACGGTGGAGTTGCCGTCACGCACCGGGATGCTGCCGCCCAGCGCGCTGGTGATGGTCAACGGAGGATCAAATGTTGCGGCGTTGCGGTTCACAAACAGCTGGACCTGGTTGCCGGTGACCAGAACCAGATCACTCAGGCCGTCCCCGTTGAGGTCCTCCAGTTCCACCAGGGGTACATCCGCCGCGCTGATGGGGAGGTTGTTGATGTTGGCCCAGGGTTCCCATTGTCCCCAGCCCAGGTTGAGGCGGTAACGCACGCCACCTTCAAAGACCACCACCGCGTCCAGCAGGTTGTCGCCGTTCATGTCACTGAACTGCATGCGGTCTTCGGCAAAGCCGGCGCCAATCATGGCAATGGTGGTGTCTTCCACAAAGTCATCACCGGTGTTGCGCCAGATGGAGGTGGCGTTGGTGAGCGCGCGTATGACGTCAATGCGCTTGTCATTGTCGTAATCCAGGAAGCGGATGGAAATCTGCCCATCCATGGCGTCTGCTTCAAAGTCCGGGAGGTTGGTGGTGCCCACGGGTGCCGCCACCGACCAGTCCCCGTTGCCGGTGTTGTAGAGGACCTGCCCGGTGCGGGCGCTGGCCAGGTCTGCAAAACCGTCCCCGTTGACGTCCAGCAGCTGGACGCTTGGCGCGTTGATGCGCGTGGAGCTGTTGCCCACGGCGGAAGACGCCGCGGTGGCATAGGTGTGCATGCCGTTGGTTTGCAGCTGGCTCACAAAGAAGCGGTGCGCGCCGGAAGCCGGGGTCTCCACCACGTCCGGCAGCGCGTCACCGTTGATGTCCACCAGCGTGGCGTCCCCGCGGATGTTGACGCCCAGGCTGCCCATGGAGCGCAGCAGCGGCTGGCCGCAGGAGGCTTCATTGCACACGCCGCCCAGCGCGCGGCTGTAGGTCAGGGTGAAGACCTGCGGGAACCGTGTGCCATCACCAGCAAACTGCTCCACGCGTTCCAGGCGTGAGCCACCGCCGCTGCGCGTGACCGTTTCATAGGTGAGCTCATAGGAATGCAGGGGCATGTTGTTGACGGTGACCGCCACGGTCTTGAGCCGCCGCTGCAGCAGCCAGCAGAACCCCGGCTTGCAGTCACTCAGTGCGTCCGGGCGGCCTTCATACGTGAGCGTGACGCGGTTGCGCGCCGAGCCCATGGCGTTGAAGAGCCAATCCACGCTGGCCAGCAGCGTGGTGTTGCCCACGCGGGTGTAACTGTAGGAGACGCGGTGGCCGTCCGGGTCCACGCTCTCCACCACGTGGTAGCGGAACGTTCCTGCGGCAAAGCCTTCACGTGCATCCGGCACCAGGGTCCCGCTGGCGGTGGCGCCGTAATACATGACCTTTCCGTCGGGGGATTCAGCCTTCCAGTAGCCCTGGTCCCCGGTGCCCGCGGCCAGCCAGGTGTAGCGGACGAACCCGCCTTCAAAACGTGCGCGGTAGACCGGCGGGTTGCTGCCGGGAATCAACACCAGCTCCTGGCCACCATCCGCCGCAAAACGGTCCACAAGCGTGTAGCGGGGGAGACCGCGGCTGGTCATGCGTTCCACCGTGGGCCAGCTCACTGCCCAGCCCATGCCCACCACGCCGTTTCCGGCGCCACTGTTGTAACGCAGCGCCAGGCTGGGGGACGCACCGGGGTGTCCCATGGGCAAGCCCAACGGGATGGAGTGTTCGTATTGCCCGCTGTTGTTTCCCACCGACGCGTTCTCGCCCAGGCCACCAAAACTTCCTGGCCCGTCGGGGAGGGAGACGCGGTCCTCGGCAACTCCTGTCTGGGCCAGGGCGGTTGTTCCGGTCAGACATGCGGCCAGCAACATCACGGCGCGTTTGGCAAAGCCAAGACCCATTTTGAAATCCTCGCAATGTTGAAGGAGCGGGCCACGCACGTAGCATGTCCCACGGGCCAACGGAGTGCCGCGTCTGGTGTGCCTTTTCCTACACCTTCTTGTTCCTACACCTTCTTGCCTTTGGGGAGCTTCGCCTGTTCGGCCACGGTCTTGCGCTGCCCCACGCCCAGGAATGTCTCGTTGTCCTCGCCCAGCTGGTCCATCATGGTTCGCATGGCAAAACGCAGGACCTCGTAGGCGGGTTTGAGGATCGCCTCGTCACTCACCAGGTTGTCGGTCTTGCGCACCGTGGGATCGGCGGCGCCGCGCACCAGGTAGAACACGCGGGCCAGGGCCTCCCCGGCCTTCCAGTAGTTGGCCTTGAGGTTGAACTGCAGGTCCTTCTTGGCGTGTTGCCAGACGTCTTCGGTCAGGCCGTTTTCTGCAAGCAGCTCGTTTTCGCCAAGCAGTTTCTTGAGGTTCTTTCGGGCCATCAACATCATGATGGTGGGGATGTCCTGGTGGGCCAGCAGCTGCTCCAGGCGTGGCCGGGTGAGGCTGGTGATCTGCTGGGCAATGAGGTCCAGCTCGGCGGCGGCGCGGCCACCGTGGCGGTTGGCCAGCAGTTTGGACGCGCTCTTCTCCTGCGTTTTGTAGAGCAGCTCAAACCCCTTCCACAGCTCCAGGTAGCGGAAGTGCGGCAGTTTGACGTCCACGGCCTTGTCCAAATGCACGCGCGCCTTGATGGCGGCGGGAACCTCCTCGGGCTTGAACTGGAGGCTCTTGGGAGGGACAAACGGCATGGGTCCTGCTCCATGATACCCGGCTTGAACGCGGTAGGCCGGCCAGGGGGTTTGGTCCTATGGTACCCGGCCTCCGTTGGTCCCGGAAACGGCACGTCCCATAGACCCATCAGGTGACTCCCATGACGCAGGCGCTCCCCAAGGTGGAATCCATCATCATCCCAGCAGCGGGACTGGGAACGCGGTTCATGCCGGCGGCCAAGGCGGTGCCCAAGGAGATGTTGCCCATTGCAGACACACCCACCATCCAGCTGATTGTGGAGGAGGCGGTGGCCGCGGGCATCAAGCAGGTCATCCTCATCACCGGGCGCAACAAGGAGTCCATTGTGGACCACTTTGACTACGCCTTTGAGCTGGAGACCACGTTGCGGTCCCGCAACAAGACGGCCGAAGCAGACCGGCTCAAGGCCATTGCCGACCAGGTCACCGTCATTGCCATACGTCAGAAGGAGCCCAGGGGCCTGGGCCACGCGGTGCTGGCGGCGTACCCCGTGGTGGGCAACCGTCCCGCGGCGGTGTTGCTGGGGGATGACCTCATCTTCCGTACGCACGCCGCGCAACGGCCGGCCATTGGACAGCTCATGGACGCCAGCGCGCGCGTGGACGGCAAGGGCGTCATTGCGCTCATGCAGGTCCCCAAGGACCAGATTTACATGTACGGCGCGGCGGAAGGGACCTTCAACGCCGCCAATGACCCGCGGCTGATGAAGATAAGCGCGTTGGTGGAGAAGCCGCCCAAGGGGACGGAGAAGACGGACCAGGCGGTCATTGGCCGCTACGTGCTGCCGGCCACCATCTGGGACGCGCTGCGGGAGACGCGGCCGGGCGCGGGCGGAGAAATCCAGCTCACCGACGCGTTGGCCCTGCTGGCGAGGGGCGAAGGGCTGTACGGCTACGCGTTTGAGGGACGGCGCATTGATGCCGGTGACAAGGTTGGATTTATGGAGGCCAGCCTGTGGTACGCGCTGCAGCGGGGGGACCTCAAAGCGCCCACGCGCGCCATGATGGAGCGCCTGCTCAAGGAGATCCCGCAGTGAACGTCACGCGCACGTTTGTGGTGGTGGGCCTGTTGTGCGGCACGGTGGCCACGGCAGCGGCGTATGCGCCGTATCCCGGCTACGTGATGAACCTGGTGGCCGCCAAACGCATGAAGCAGAAGCTGGACGCCATCCGGGTCACGCTCAAGCGCACCGAATACACCGGGACCACCCCCAGCGAGCCGTATGAGGTGGTGGTGACGTTCCGCAGCGGGGGACGGGTGCGCCGGGAATGGACGGACAAAGACGGCGTCAAACACGCGCGCATCCATGACGCCACCCGTGCTTTGGCGGTGGACGGGGACAAGAAGCAGAAGACGGCGTTGGTGCCGGACGTGTTTGATGCGTTGTGGGCCACCGGCGCAGACGCAGATGAACGGGAAGGCGCGCAGAACCGCGCGGTGGCGGTGTTGCAGGGCTGGGGCGTCAAGGAAGACGTGGCGTTTGCCCGCACCGACGGACGCATTGCCTGGGTGGTGGGCGGCCTGGGGAACAACGTGGCGCAGGTGTGGGTGGACAAGGATGACTTCCTCCCGCTGCGCTACGTGTACGGCGAGGGAGAACACGCACCGGAAGAGCCGCCCAAGGGCCCGTGGGTGGAGGTGCGGCTCAAGGGTTGGGGCAGTGCCGCAGGAGGGGAGTTCCACCCCGCGCGCACCGAGGTGTACCGCGACGGCGTGTTGATGCGCGTGGATGAGTTGGTCAAGGTGGACGTGACGCCCAAGCTGGACGAACGGGAGTTCAAGCTGGACTGACCGCGTCAGTCCACCACAAACGCGGCGGCCACCAACGCGCCACCCGCGCCACCGGCCACCAGCGTGAGAACCAGCAGCAGCCCGCCCACGCCAGACAACAGCACCGCCGGCCACAGGCTGTACTGGTAGATGCGCGTGAGGGTTGCGTAGTTGGGGCCCGCCTGAACGCCCACGCTGTTGGACAGCGTGTACCAGGTCCCAACAAACGCGCCCCAGCTGCCCAGTGCGCCAACCACTGTGGCCAGCGTGATGAGCAGCGCCACGCCACCAGCGGCCAGCGCCGCACCGCCACCTCCCAGCAACGGCAGACGCAATGGTGATGATGCCGGCGCGGCGGTGTCCGGTGTGGGCGCGGTGACACCGGAAGTTTCCGGCGCCGGTGCGGGTGCAGCCTGCGGCGCGGGCGCGTTCCCGGCGGTCATGGCGTCCAACACACGGCGCGCGGCTTCGGGGATGACCACCAACGGGACGGGATTGACGGCGTCACCAAGCCGGGCCACCGGTGCGCCCTGGTCATTGATGGCCTCCAAGGTGACTTCCAGCGTTCCAGCGCGCTCCAACCGTTGCCACACCGCAAGGGAACCCACCGGCCCGCTGGCCTGGCCGCCGTCCACCGGCCAGGTTGCCGGCTGGTAGGCCTGGTCCCCCCGGACGCGGCTGAACACTTTGAGTCCCGCAACACGGTCTGCGTTTTTTTCCACCGTCACCACCAGCACGTCCCCGCGCAAGGTGGGCGCACCCAGCCGGACGCCATATTGGGCGTCATACGCGCTGGCGCGCGCGGCAAACGCGCTGCGCAGGTCTGGAGCCACTTCATATTTGTCCGGCTCGTGCAGCGGCCGTGAGGCAAGCAGAACGTCAAAACTCTTGTTGCCGGCGGCCTTGTCACCCAGGCGGTGCAGGGCGGCGCCGCGGTACCAATGGAGTTCCACCGTCTCCTCGTCGGTGCGGTCCGGCGCGCGTTCCGCCTTCTCCAACCGCAACAAGGCGAGCTTGAACTCACCCCGGGCAAATGCCTTCTTGGCTTCTTCAATGTCCGGATGGCCCCACGCGGTGGAAGCCGTGCACAGCAGGCTGGCAACAATCCAGGGGCGCAAGCGGCGCATTGCGCAGAAACCTAACACCCCCGGTTGGGGACGCGTCATCTTCCGTGTTTGTGGGCGGGTGTGTTGCATGTGGGACAGGCATCCCTGCCACAGGGCGTGCTAACCCCTGCAGTGATGCGCGTCCAAGGTCTGCGGGTCACAGCGGCGGCGTGGGTGTTGTGGGGTTGGGGCTGCCTGCCTCCGGTGCCGCAGAGTCCCTGCGAGACCGACGCGGATTGCGACGCACAACACCGGTGCGAGGCCGGCGGGTGTGTGACGCGCAGCGACGCACCGGCGTCATCAAGCGGCGGGGCGGGGTCCGGCGCAGGGTCTTCCACCGGTGGCGCCAGCAGCCAGGCAAGTTCCTCCAGCCGCGCGGTGACCTCCGGCGCGGCAACCAGCAGCGGCGCGCCACCGTCGTCGCGGGTTGGCTCCTCAGGCGGAACCAACTCGGGCGGATCCTCGTCGTTGCCGGCGTCCACCGGGAGCAGCAGTGGCGGCGTGTCCAGTTCGGCCAGTGCTTCAGCGTCATCATCCAGTGCGGCGGTTCCTCCGTCATCCAGCGCGGGCGTGTCGTCATCGTTCAGCGTGCCGTTGTCCTCCTCCAGCACAGCGGGCTCCTCTTCCAGCGCGGCGGTGTCCTCGTCCAGTGCGGCAGTGTCCTCGTCCAGTGCGGCAGTGTCCTCGTCCAGTGCCGCGGCGTCTTCTTCAAGTGCGGCAGTGTCCTCGTCCAGCGCGGCGGCGTCCTCTTCCTCCAGCGCGGGGGGGCCGGCGTGGTGGGACCCCCAGTGGCACCACCGCGTGGAGGTTGTCTTTGACGCCGCTGGCGTTGGGCGCGTGGACCACCCGGTGGACGTGCGTCTGGACGTGGGGCAGTTGTTGTCCACGGTTGCCGTGACCGACCCGGTGGATCCCAACTCGCCGCGCGTGGTGGAGCACAACGCCGCCGGCGGGGTGTTGGGCGAACTTCCATCCTTCACACACCATGATGCGTCCCTGGGCTTGACGCTGGTGATCTTCCCGGCATCCGGAATGACTGCCGCTGGGACGCAGCGCCGGTTTTTTGTCTACCTGGACACGGTCCCCAACGGTCCCAAGGCGCCACCCGGGTGGTGGGAGGCCTCGGCGTCCACGGTCTTTGGGAACCCGGCCATGTTCATGGGCAACATCAATGACGAGGGACCAGGCTTCATGGGGACGCTGGAACGCACCGGGGAGCAGAGCAACTGGTACGGCCATCACACAAAACTGCTGACGTCCGCGGGGGAATGGGGCTCGCACGCACGCGTCTCGGCGCAGGTGTATGGCGTGGTGGAGGGGCCCCGCTACCGCGTGGACCAGCCGGAGTTGCGCGTCCTGGAGACGGTCTCCTCGGCGGGGGTGGCCGGTGACCTCACCGTGCGCGTGTTCACGGTGCTCACCACCAGCACCGTCTGGCAGACCCATGTGCTGTTTGAAAACGCCCCCACCGCGGCGGCCGCCATCACCGGCGCATCCTTTTTTGTCTCCAATGACCTGGACATTGGTGATGCCGGCAATGACCTGGCCAGCTACGATGCCATGCGGGACATGTCTGTGGTGCAGGACGCGGTGGTCACGCCGTTTTTTGTGCTGGCAGGTCCGGCGTCCACGGCGCACACGTGCAACGACTACTCTGCCACGCATGAAGAGGTCCTGGCCAACACGCTCATCAACCAGAACGGGTACGCCGGGGACGTTGGGGTGGCATTCCAATGGCCCCTCCCGGACGTGGCGCCGGGCACCGCGGCAAGCCTGCGCTTCACCAGTGCCCTGGTGGATGACCTGCAGGCGGCGCGTGACGTCCGGGCGGCGTATGTGGGAACGCCACCGGCCATCACGGTGGGCGCCATGGAAAACGCGCCCTGACGGTTGAGGGCGGTCACTTGAGTTGAACGCTGAGCGTGGTGGTGGCGCCCCCGCGGATCACCACGGTGGACCGCGCCGACACATTGAGTTCATTGTTCTTGAGTTCAACGGTGTGTTTCCCTGATGACAGCTTGATGCCGCTGGCGGGCGTGAACCTCCCGGTGTCCTGTCCATCCACCACAATGCGGCCCCATGGACGGCTCTCCACGTTGAGCAAGCCGGTTTCCACCGCACGTGCCGGCCGCTCCTGGGTCTTGACGGGGCGTGCCGCGGTTGCCGGCGGCACGGGCGTGAGCACCGCGTTGACGCTTCCGGGTGCCGCCGCCCGTTCCAACACGCGTTCAAACGCCTGATGGTCCGGCAAGCGCAGCACCAGTGTTGAGCGTGGCGCGTCCAGCGTCACCGTCACCGGCGTGCGTCCCAGGGTACGGCCGTCCAGGGAACAATCAGCGCCCGGCGGCGTTGAGGTGATGCGAACTTCCACGGGGTCTGGTTTGAGCGTGATGGACACCGTGGCGGTGGTCCCCGGTTCCACTGTGGCCAGCTGCCGCACGGCCTGGTGTCCCGCCAGCCTGATTTCCACGTCCACCGGGCCGGGCGGAAGCGCGCGCAACGCCACCGGGCTGACGCCAGAAACCCGTTGCCCACCCACGCTCACCGTGGCGCCGGGGGGGACCGTTTCCACCGCCAGGTGCCCTGTGGCGGGACCACGCAACGCCAGTCCACCCACGCCCAGCGCCAGCAACAGCGCCGCGCCGCCACCCGCAAGCCACTTCCAGGGTGGCCCGGCGCTTTGCGGCGGTGAAAGGGCGCCGGCGGGCCTGTTCCCGGTGGGCGTCATGAAATCTGACGTGGTGGGTGTGGGAAACGCCGCGCGGCTCAGGATGTCGCTTATCTCGTCGGCGTCGGCCTCGGCCGCCTGCTGGATGATCTCCCCGTAGTGCGCCTGGGCCTGGCGCTCGGTCTCCATCTCCACCGGAAACAGGCGCAACATGAGCCCGGCCACCTGCAGGTGTTCCCAGCCCAGGTTGTGTTCCCGCGCCACGGCCGCCATGGCGTCCAAAAACTCCCGGGCGGACTGGAAGCGGTTGTCCGGTATGGGTTGCAGGGCCCGGGTGACCACGTTGCGCACGCCGTCTGGAAGCTCCAGCCCCGCCGGCTCCAGCGGCGGAATGGTACCTTCGGCAACCTCCATGAGCACCTGAAGGTCCGTCTCAGCCTTGCGCATGCGCTTCATGGCCAACATTTCAAAAAGCACCACGCCCATGGCGTAGAGGTCCAGGCGTTGATCGGTGGGTTCGCCCTTGACCTGCTCCGGGGAGAAGTAGCCGGGCTTGCCCTTCACGTTGCCGGTGTTGGTGTGTGTGCTGCGTTGCGCGGCCTTGGCAATACCAAAATCCGCCAGCTTCACGGTCCCGTCATAACCCACCATGAGGTTTCCGGGGCTGATGTCCCGGTGGATGATGCCCATGGGCCGGCCCAGTGCGTCCTGTTTTTCGTGCGCAAAGGCCAGGCCCTTGAGGGCGTCCATGATGACCTGCCAGCAAAACTCCAACGGCAACCGCACCTGGTTGCGCAACGCCGCTCCCACCACGCGGTTGAGCGGCTGGCCAGCCACAAACTCCATGGCAATAAAATACAGGCCCTGGTGTTTGCCCAGGTCCAGCACCTGCAGGATGTTGGGATGGTTGAGCGAGGCGGAGATCTTCGCCTCGTCAATGAGCATGTTCACAAAGTCCTGCTGTTCGGCCAGGTGCGGGAGGATGCGCTTGATGGCCAGCGGCTTGGCAAAGCCCGCGGTGCCCACCGCGGCGGCGCGGTAGACCTCACCCATGCCGCCGGTGGCCAGCTTCTCCAGAAGGACGTAGCGCCCAAAACGCTCCACGGTGGGCAGCCTACAACGCAGCCTGGACCCCAGGCACACTTTTGGCCGGTTGGGCCCTGCCGTGGCCCACCACGGCCCCCGGCGCGCCACAAACCCGTACGCGCGCGCGTACGGAGGCAGGCCCTTCAAGTGGTGCTTTCAGGGGGGATCCGGGGTGCCAGTTTTTTGAGCGTTTCCGGGGGGTTGCAGGAACCCCCCAAAAGCGACCTAAGCCTTTGAAATGACAGGCTTTTTAGGCCTTGCGGGGGCGGGGGCTGCGGTGTACACAACCACACCCATTTCAGGGCCCCCCACGGGAGCATTTCTCCTGGGGTTGGCGGCCCGGTGTGTGACGGCAGGAAACCATGACCACCACGGAAATCACGCCACAGCCCAAGGAAACGTCCCCGGAATATGGCGAGTCCAGCATCAAGGTGTTGGAGGGACTTTCTGCCGTGCGCAAGCGGCCCGGCATGTACATTGGTGACACGGACGACGGCAGCGGCCTGCACCACATGGTGTTTGAAGTGGTGGACAACAGCGTGGATGAGGCGCTGGCCGGGCACGCCAAGACGGTGGATGTGACGTTGCACCTGGATGGCAGCGCGTCAGTCCGGGATGACGGCCGTGGCATCCCCATTGGGATGCACCCCACGGAAAACCGCCCCACGCCGGAAGTGGTGATGTGCGTGCTGCACGCCGGCGGCAAGTTTGACCAGAACAGCTACAAGGTCAGCGGTGGTCTCCACGGCGTGGGTGTGAGCGTGGTGAACGCGTTGTCTTCATGGCTCAAGCTGGACATCTGGCGGGACGGGCAGCACGTGCGCATGGAGTTCCGCCGCGGTGACCCGTTCACCGGGCTGGAGAAGCTGGGCGCCACCACCGAACGTGGGACGCAGGTGACCTTCATGCCGGACGCGCAGATTTTTGCGCACACCGAGTTCAAGTTTGAGGTGCTGGCGGCGCGGTTGCGCGAGCAGGCGTTCCTCAACCGTGGGCTGCGCATCCACCTCAAGGATGAACGCAGCGGCCAGGCCGAAGACTTCTTCTACGAAAACGGCATCCGGGAATTTGTGGCGCACCTCAACAAGAACAAGCAGGCGCTGCACAAGGAGCCCATTGTCATCCAGGGCAAGCGGCGCATGGGGGAGAAGGAGGACGGTTTCCCTTGTGAGGTGGACGTGGCCCTGCAGTGGAATGACAGCTACCAGGAGCAGGTGTTCTGCTTCACCAACGGCATCCGCAACAGTGACGGCGGGACGCACCTGGCGGGGTTCCGCGGGGCGCTCACGCGCACCATCAACACGTATGGTGGCCACAGCGGCATGGTGAAAAGCGCCAAGATTGAACTGTCCGGGGAAGACGCCCGCGAAGGTCTGACGGCGGTGGTGAGCGTGCGGCTGCCGGACCCCAAGTTCAATGACCAGCCCAAGAGCAAGCTCATCTCCAGTGACGTCAAGGCCGTGGTGGAAGCGGTGGTGGGCCAGGCGCTGGACACGTATTTTGAAGAGCACCCGGCAGACGCCAAGACGGTCATTGGCAAGTGTATTGACGCCGCGCGCGCGCGGGAAGCCGCCCGCAAGGCGCGTGAGCTGACGCGCCGCAAGGGCATCCTGGAAGGTGCGTCCCTCCCCGGCAAGCTGGCGGATTGTCAGGAGCGGGACCCGGCCAACAGCGAAATCTTCCTGGTGGAAGGTGACAGCGCCGGTGGCAGCGCCAAGAGTGGCCGGGACCGGAAGAACCAGGCCATCCTGCCGTTGCGCGGCAAGATCCTCAACGTGGAGAAGGCGCGGCTGGAAAAAATGTTGTCCAGCCAGGAAATTGTCACGCTCATCACTGCGTTGGGGACCGGCATTGGTGCCGAGGAATTTGATGTGGCCAAGCTGCGCTACCACAAGATTGTCATCATGACGGACGCAGATGTGGACGGGAGCCACATTCGCACGCTGCTGTTGACGTTCTTCTACCGTCAGATGAAGCCGGTCATTGAGCGCGGGCACCTCTACATTGCCCAGCCGCCGCTCTATAAAGTCCAAAAGGGCAAACACATTGAGTACGTCAAGGATGACAACGCGCTGCAGGCCTACCTGGTGGCGCGTGGCCCGTTGTCCGAGGTGAAGGTGGTGGATGACGCCGGCCGCGTGTTTGAGGGGCCGGAGCTGACCAACCTCATACGCAACCTCACCGAGCTGCGTTCCATCTCCAACACCTATGGGCGTCTGGGAATTGATGAAGCGTTGATGATCCACCTGCTGGAAGTGGGCGTGGAGCAGAACGCCATTTCCATGCACGGCATGGAGCACGCGGTGCAGGACGCGGCGGCGCGGTTGAGCACGCGGCTGGGCGTCACGGTGGGCACGGTGCCGGACGGGGGGATGGAACACGGGGCTTTGTCCGTCCCGCAGCCGTTGGGACGGCCGTTGATCCTGGCGGGTGAACTGTTGACGCGCAGCGTGTTCCGCAAGTGCGCCATGCTGCAGTACAGCCTGCGGGACGTGAAGGCGCCGTTGCGGGTGATTGAGAAGGACGGGGACAAGGAAGGCACGCCCATCCTGGACCGCCTGGCGTTGCCGGAGATGGTGATGTCCCTGGCGCGCAAGGGCCTCACCATCCAGCGCTACAAGGGTCTGGGTGAAATGAACCCCGAGCAGTTGTGGGAGACCACCATGGATCCTACGCGCCGCAACTTCCTGCAGGTCACGCTCAATGACGCTGAGAAGACCGAAGAAGTCTTCACGGTGCTCATGGGTGACGCGGTGGAGCCCCGCCGGCAGTTCATTGAGAAAAACGCGCTGGACGCCACCAACCTGGACATCTGAAAACACGTGGCGCGTGTTGCCCGTGGTCGTGTGGCAGTGCTGGCGCTGGCCCTGTTGGCTTGCGCCAGCCGCGCGCGCACGCCGTCACCAGCACCTCCTTCGCTGGGGACCATTGAAGGCCTGGTGTCACTGGCGCCTGCGGTGCGGGACGCGGGGCCCTGCAAGGGACGGCTGTTTGCCACGTGGGTGACGTTGGAAGAGGTGGCCGCCGAGAAGGCCGGGACGGCCACCACGCAGCAGCAGGTGGCTGTGATGTTCCGTACGGTTCCGCTGGGGGAGGTGGACCTGTGCATACAGGATGTTGCGGCGCCGTTTGTGTTGAGGGTTCCTCCGGGTGAGGTGCAGCTCCGCGTGATGCTGGATGTGGACCACCTGTTCATGCGCGCGCAATTGCGTGGGGATGCGGCGGGGACACGTCTGGGTTCCACCACGCAGCCCATCACGGTGGCGTCAGGGAAGGTCACTTTGGCCCACGTGGTGTTGGACCAGGCGCAGCAGGCGCGGGATTTTTCGGCGGACTGCGTGGCGTTGGGGCTGGAGCACTTCACGGTGGCCGCGCCGGAAGTTGCGGGCCGCGTGGGCAATCCCACCCAGCGGGGTTTTTGTGTGGCGCTTCCAGCCGAATATGCAACGCAGCCCGACGCGCGTTTCCCCGTGGTCTACCTGCTGCCGGGGTTGACGGGGACCCATGTCTCGCGTTTTCGCGGGCTGCTGGGGCACGCCCGCGCGCGGGCGCTGACGGAGAAGAACGGAACGCCGGTCATCCTGGTGGGCGTGGACACCAGCACGCGGCTGGGGAGCACATATTTTGAGGACACACCGCACCACGGCGCGTGGGCATCCTTTGCGTTGCGTTTGGTGAAAGAGGTGGACGCGCGGTACCGCACGGTGACGCAGGCCAGTGGCCGCGCGGTGATGGGGCACTCCACCGGAGGGCTCAACGCGTTGATCCTGGGGATGCGCCACCCGGACGTGTTTGGGGTTGTGGTGGCGTCCTCACCGGACCCGCCGGATTTCACGCTGGGCATGCTGAATGCCGCCGGCACGCACCTGGACGGGATGTTGACGCCGTGGCTGGCCATGGAGGACCGCGTGGCGGCGGACGGTCAGCTGGTGAGCTGGGCGGCCGAGTGGTCCGGGGATGACAGCGCGCGCGGTTATGCGTGGCCGGCAGAGGTAGGCAGCGGAAGACTCAAGCCGGATGTGTGGAAGCGCTGGCTGGCCCATTCCCCCACGGAAATGCTCAAGGACCCCAAGGTGCGCGCGCGCCTCACGCCGTTGTCCGGCAACATCATGCTCACCGCGGGAACCAAGGATGAATTTGGTTTGCACCGCGGTGCGCAGGCCTTCTCTGCGCAGCTGCAAGCGGCGGGGGTTGCCAACACGTTGCTGCTGGATGAACACACCCACAGCATGCGGCCTTCCCGTTTTGATGCGCAGCTGGGGTTTGTGATGGAGCGGTTTGCCGCCGCGGGCTTCAAGCAGTGAGGCGTTCCAACAGCGCGCGTATCTCCGCCGGCGTCACCGCATCCGGGACCCAGTGCAGGGACGGGTGGAGCTTTTTCAGGTGCTGCCAGCGTTTGTCCTCGCGGGAAAAGTCATAGGCCAGCACCACCGGGATGCGCGAAAAGCCCCCCTGGCGGATGGCGTCAAGCACAAACAGTCCCTGGTTGTTCTGCAGGTATTTCCAGGCACGGTAGACGTCCTGGTTGTGTTCACGGGTGGCGGCGGCGTGGTCCCCCAGCAGGCGGTCCTGTTCAATGCGGTCAAAGCGCATGTCCAGGTAGATGAGGTGGACGGGCTCCGCGCGCAGCGTGTCCACCGCGGCGGTCCCGTCATGTGCTTGCAGGTAGCGCGGGCCCTGGACGTAACGGGAGAGGTTGTCCAGGTATTCATTGCCGTCTTCCACAATGAGGACGGTGCGGGACTCAAGCATGGGCATCATCCAACCGGAATGGGCGTGAGGGAGGGATTGGACGCGCGCAGGTCCTCGCGCGGCAATTTGACGACGACGGCCTTGGCCCACTGGTCCTGCGGACCCATGAGGTCCAGCGTGCCTTCGTAACGGCCCACCCGTTCGGCCACAATGCCCAGGCCCCCGGTGATGCGTGACCGGACCAGTGCTTCCAGGTCCAGCTGTCTGACCACGCGGTCCCGGACAACAAACACCGCGCGCTCCACGCCGGTGATGGCGTCCACTTGTGCCGCCACCGCCAGTCCAACGGTGGCCGGCAGGCGGCCGGCGCCCACGCTGGCCTGGATGGCGTTGCGGAACAGGTTGCCCAGGATGTCCTCCAGCGCGGCAAACGGAAGTGCCACGCCCAGCGGCATCTCCACCTGGACATCCAATTGCAGCGGTGAGACGTCCACGCCCTGGAACGCCGGCTCCCGGCGCACGCGCGCAAAGATGCCCTGCAACATGGGGACGTCCACCTTGAGCACGCGCAGGTCATCCAACAGCGCCCGCACCCCTTCGTAGGCCTGCGCGTTGAGCAGGTTGGCCGCGCGCCGGATGATGCGTGTGAGCCCACGCCGACGGCGCGGAGACAACGTGCGCACGTTGGCCAGGTCCCCGCGGCAGCGCCGCAACAAGGCAAAGCCGTCAAACAACGCGCTGAGCGCGCGGTCCTTGTGGTGCAGGTTGAGGGTGACGCCGTGGGCGCGCGCCAGCTGGTTGAGTTCATCGGTGTAGCCGTGCAGGCGGCTGGCCACGCCGGGGGCTTCGTCGTTGCCCAGCAGGGTGTCCCGCACGTGCGCCGCCGGGACGGAGACATCCTCGCCGCGTTCCAATGCGTCCACCAGGCCGGAGAGCACCATGGTGTTGTGTTTGAGCACCTCATGGCGCACCGCCGCCAGGATGCGCTGTACTTCCGGCGCGGTCTCCGGGTGGGTGGTGATGAGGCGCCGCAGGTCTGCGCCGCCCAGCCGGCGTTTCACCCGCGCGGTGATGAGCAACACCATCAACACGCACAACAGCAGCGGGGGGAGCGCCACCACCGCCAGCTCGCCGTCAATGGTGTCCCGCAGGCGGCGCGCTTCATCCACCAGCGGGGACTCCTGCGCTCGCGTCAGAAAACGCGTCAACCGTTGCCGGGCCTCCCATTGCGAGCGGTAGCGTCCCACATCCCGGTGCAACAACCCGCGCGCAGCCTGGACCTCCACCCGCGCCAGGTGGACCATGGCGTCCAGGTTTCCCAGGTGTTCGGCGCGGCCCAGGTGTTTGCGTGCTTCTCCCAGGCGGTTGAGACGGAACAGTGCCACGCCCAGTTGTTCATGCACGTCTGCCTGGTCTTCCCGCAGGGACAAGGACGCGCGGAACGCGGCATTGGCATCCGGCCAGCGCCCGGATGCGGCCAGGATGCGGCCTTCCAGGTTGAGCACTTCCACGTCACGGTCGGTGTTGGGGACGCTGGCCAGCTCAGCCAGCGCGGCGTCCGTCTCGCCGCGCGAGAGGTACGCGCGCGCCCGCGCCATGCGTTCAGCCACGTTGCGCTCGGCGGGGGACGCATCCGGTGGCGTGGGGACGTCCGGTGGTGTCTTGAGCAGCTGGCCCAACGCGGCGCGCAGTCCTTCGGCCTCGGCGCGTTGTTCATTGGACAGCGTGCCCTCCAGCACCAGGTGCACCTCACGCAGCGCGCCGGGCAAATCCCCGGACAAGCGCAGCGCACGCGCCAGCGGAAGACGCCACACCGCGCGGTCCGGCCGCAGTTGCAGCGCGCGGGACAACAGGATGGACGCTTCGGCAGCGCGTGACGCGTCCGGCCCGTCAAGGATGAGCACTCCCAGCCGCGCATGGACATCGGCGTTGGCCTGGTCAAATGCCAGCGCACGCAACAACTGGGTCTCGGCCTCGGCGGTGCGGTCCAATCCCGCCAAGAGCTCGGCCAGCTCCACGTGCGCCTCGGTGAACTGGGGGGCCACGCGGGTGGCCTGGCGCAACACGTCTTCTGCCTCGGTCTTGCGGTTGGAGCGCGTCAATGTGCGCGCGCGGGACAACAGCGTGTGCGCCTGCGCCGGTATCTCGCCCCCAGGACGGGACCAGCCAAAACGGCGCGCCTGGCGTTCCACCTCCATCTGCCGGATGCGTTCCTGCCCGCGGCGTTGGGACTCGGCGTCTCCCTTGATGGATTCATACCAATGCAATGCTTCGGCCTCATTGCCCATGTTGCGGAAGAAGTCCCCCAGCTCCAGACGCAGTTCTGAAGACGGACGGCCCAGCGCGGCGGCGTCCCGATAGAAGCGCTCTGCTTCATCCTGGCGGCCCAGGCGCACCGCCACGCGTGCCTGGCGCAACACCAGATCCGGGTCATTGCCCTTGAGTTCGCGCGCGCGCATCAGCAGCAACGCGCTCTCCTCCATGCGGGTGCTGTCCGGTGATGAGGCCAGCAGTTCGGCCAGGCTCACGTGCGCGGGGACGTGCACGGGGTTGAGGCGCAGCGTGAGACGCAGCTGTTCCTCGGCGGCGGTGTGGTTGCCCAGCAACAGGTAGGTGGCACCCAGGTTGTAGGTGATGTCCGGGTCTTCCGGGTCCAGGTCATGCGCCTGTTTGAAGAGGTCCAATGCCGCGGGGTGGTTGCCGGTGCGGAAAAAACGCTGCGCGTCCTCGTTGTTCTTGCGCGCGAGCTTTTTGAGCGTGTCATGGAGGATGGTGGCCATCTCCCCCATGGGCGGCGCGGCATCCGGAATCCCCGCCGGCCCGGCCTGGGACAACACCAGCGCGGTGAGGAGGGAAGGACCCAACATCAGCGCGTCTTGAGCTCCCGGACCTTGAGGCCCATCTGGTTGAAGCGCAGCCGGATGGCGCGCTCCTTGGACGCGTCCCCCAACAACAGCGCCGCCATGGATCCAAAATCTCCGCCGTGACGGCGGTAGAGCGCCAGGAAATATTGCCGCTCCACATCCACCGCAATGTTGTTGAGGGACGGTGCCGGGCGCAGCGTGACCATGAAGCTGTTGGGGTTGTCATCCACCAGCACCGCGCTGGGCGTGGAGTTGGACGCGGTGGTGAAACGCGCCGCGTCACCGTGGTGGCCGTTGCCATTGGGCAGGTTCACCGGGGGCGGTGCCTGCACCGGCTGGACGGGCTGGACGTGTGCGGGCGTTGCGGCGCTGGCGTCCTGCAGGCCACGGGAACTGGCCAGCAGCTCACCCACCAGCCCCACGTCCACCTGGAGCTTGGGGCTCTTGAGCGGAAGACCGGACTGCAGCGCGTCCACCGCTGCCACCAGCGTGAAGGTGACCAGGTGGTGCATGACGCTGTGCAGCTCGCGCATGTTGCCGGGCCAGGGGTGGCTGGCCAGGCGCTTCCACGCCGGTTCCGGGATGACCAGCTGCAACACGTTCTCGCGGGTGTTTGCCTCGGTGCGGCCCAAGGCCAGTTGCAGCGGCGTGTCTGACGCCAGACCGGTGGCGCGGGCCACCTGCGCCTTCAGCGTGGTGTTGTCCGGATCATCCCCGGCTTTTTGCACCAGCCGGCGCGCCAGAAACGCCAGGTCCCCCTGCCGCTCACGCAGCGGCGGAACGACGACGCGGGTGGCCGGTCCCAACCGCATGTAGAGGTCCTGACGGAACCGCCCCGCCGCCACGGCCTGCTCCAGCGGCTGGTTGGATGCGGCCACCACTTTCACGTCCACCTCAATCTCCCGCGCCGCACCCAAAGGACGCACCTTGCGTTCCTGCAGCACCACCAGGAGTTGCTTCTGGATTTCCAACGGCACGTTCTGGATTTCATCAATGAACAACGTGCCGTGGTGGGCCAGCTCAAAGACCCCTTTGCGGTCCGCCACCGCGCCGGTGAACGAGCCGCGCAGCGCACCAAACAGGTGTGCGGCCACCAGCTCATGCGGGACGGTGGACAAATCCAGCGTCACAAACGCGCCCTTGCGGCCGGAGTTGCGGTGGATGAAACGTTCGGCCAGCCAGCTTTTGCCGGTGCCGGTTTCACCTTCCAGGATGATGGGCATGCTGCCCTTGGCCAACACGGAGAGGCGCCGCCGCACCGCCTGCATCCCGCGGTGGCCACCCCACAACAGGTCTTCTTCCTCCAAGCCCGCGGCACGTTCCTGCAACGCGGCGTTGATGCGAATGCGCAGCGTGTCCAGGTCATCCCCGTCCAGGATGTAGGTCATGGACTGGTTGGCCAACGCGCCGTCTTCATCCACCAGGCTGAGGTCTTCTTCCGCCGTCAGCAACACCACCGGGAGGTCCGGGTGGTGCTTGCGCAGTTCGCGCAGGATGGCCGCGCCCTGGAAGCGCTTGAGCCGCCGCAGCGAGGGCTCCCCGGGCAGCGGGAAGAGCCGGTCCTGCGCCACGTCAAAGTGCATGTCCAACAGCACCACGTCCACGCTCTGGGCGTGCCGCGCCAGCCAGGACAGCGCCGAAGGACCGTCCCGCAGGCAGGGCTGGTTGTCCGGCGTGAGGAGCTTGAACTCCGGCAGGCGGTCATTGACCACGCGCGCGTAGTCCAGGCCGTCATCAATCACCAGGATGTTGGAGCGTTTTTGGGGCATGGGTGTTGGGCGCACGGGGACAACAAACCCCGTCTCCAGGGCGGTGGCGGCAAGCATAGCAGTGTCCTTTTGTGGGGTGTGGGAAACGCGGGGTGTCAGTTGGCGCGCAGGGCGTTGAGCAGCGCGCGAATGGCCGGGGTCACTGCCTGGAGGTCCGCCTCCAGGGCGGGCCGGGGAAGTGGTGCAGGGGGTGCCTGCGCCGCGTCCTCCCAAAGCAGCGCCCGGGCCACCGCGCGCTCAAGTTCCACAAACAACGGTTGGTCTTCCAGGGCGGGCCGCGCGTCTGCGCAGAAGGCCGTCCAGATGCCGCGGGCACTGCGCACGCCGTTGGGCGTCTCCCGCGTGGACAGCAGCGCCTTGCGCAGGGCCTTGTGGACGTCCTCATACGGCGCGTCCGGCGGGAGAAAGGACAGCGGCATGCGCAGGTATTTACCCAGGTCATGCTGAAGATCGGCCAGCAGTTCCTGGAGCAGCTCGGGGTTGTCTTTGGAAACGGCCATGGTCTTGTGGGCCAGCATGCTGTCACCTCCGTCAGCTGGACGCACCCGGCGTCACCGTGACGGTGACCGTGGTTGCAAGCTGCCGGCCAGTTTCATCCGTCAGGGTGACGGTGACCTGGTGGTTGCCCGGCGTGGTGGTGGCCGGCACCGTGGTGAGCGTGCCCCAGTCCACCTTGGAGCCTGACGTGGGGAGGCCCAGCGGCACCTTGTTCCAGCCCAGGGATGCGCAGCTGGCGGTGACGTCACGCACGGGCTCCACCGAATCCACCATCAACTCCACGGGGTTGCCGGCCTGCACCTGCACCTCACGCACGTGCACCTCAAAGGGCTGCACGCCGCGGCGCACGTCCACCAGTTCGCGGCGCACGTGGCGCTGGCCGTCCAACGTCTCCACCACCACCGCCACCGGATAGGTCCCTTCCGGCACACTTGCGGCCAGCACGGCCCGGCCGCGCCAGCGCTGGCGCCGCGCGTCCAGGGTGAGCGGGTGGCTGACGCCAAAGGGAAAATACGCGGTGACCTTGTGCGCGTTGCCGGGAGCGTCCACCGCCAGAAGGGACGCCATGACCGCCGCTTCTTTGGGTGTGTTTGTGTCCGGCGTCACGGTGTTGCCCGCCAACGCCAGCGCCACCATCACCTGCACACCAAGTCCCGTGGTCATGTTGCCCGCCCGCCTGCCCGCATCTGGAGGATTGCTTCAAACGTCTTGCGCGGGGGCCCCCCCGGACACCCCGCGCTGACCCCGTGGGTGAGCAATCCCCGCGCCATGTGTTGTGCGCCGGAGGCCCCCGGGAAAACCCGCGCAGAAACGCACCCTTGGCGCGCGGTGTGACCGGTCTCAAACTGTAGAATGGAGAACTGCGGCATGCGCCCATGACACGCTGGGCAGCCTGCGTGTGGCAGGGGGCCACATTTTCACGCTCCATGGTGTGGCGGCGGACGCGCACGCCAGGTCACCGCGGGATGGTTGCGGGGCGCGCCGGGGTGCCTACCGTACGGCGCATGGCACTTGTGCGCGCGCCGGTTGTGGATGGCAGCACCCCGCCAGATGTGGCGTTCAGCCGGGGCCTGGCCAGGTGGATGGATGAAGCGGTCACCATTCCGGGCACCAACATCAAGGTGGGACTGGACGCGGTGATGGGGCTTTTGCCTGGCGGCGGGGACGCGGTGGGGAGTGTGCTGGGCGTGGCCACGGTGGTCACCGCCATCCGGCACCGCGTCCCGGCGCGGGTGGTGCTGGCCATGTTGGGGTGGTTGCTGTTGGACGCGGTGGTGGGCGCGGTCCCGTTGCTGGGGGACCTGTTGGATGTGGGGATACGCGCGCACACCCGCAACGCGCGGTTGTTGGAGGACCACCGCAACCAGGCGTTGGAGCCGCGCACGTTGCCCATGGTGCTGCAGGTGGCCGCCGGTGGTGTGGCGCTGGTCCTGGGTGGCGTGAGCCTGGCGCTGGGCTGGCTGGGCGTGGCGTTGGTGGGGATGGTGTGGTCCCTGTTGGGTGGCGGCTGAATCCCAGCACCCGTCACGGGACCTTGAACACCAGACGGTCAAAATCCGTGGCCACCTTGCCGCCCTGAAGCCGCCCGGTGACCGTGAGCAGCAGCACGTTGGTGCCAAGCCGCAGCTGGAGGTTCACCGCCTGGCTGCGTGAGGGCGCGGGTGAAAAGATGCGGCTGATGTCCTCTCCGTTGAGCGTGGCCTTGAAGGTCTCCGGCCGGATGCATGCGCCGTAGACCAGGTGCAGCGCGGAATACATCTGCCCGTTGGGAACGGTGGTGGTGACGGAGGAAGGCAAGACGTACGTGAGCAGGCTGCCGGCGTCCCCGGACCGGGAAGAGCCGCCGTCAAACGTGCCGGTGACGTCGGTGGGCTGTCCCGCCTTGCTGGGGAATCCCAGCGCGTAGTTGTGCACCTCTCCCACGCCAATGGGGATGGCCGTGGCCTGGAACGTCCACACTGTGGAGCCGGGGTCACGGGTGCGCACCTCCAGCGCGTAGGTTCCCCGCGCGGTGCCGGTGACCTGCAGGTCGTAGTCGCCCGGGGCGGGCTGTGGGACTTCCAGCAGCTTGACCACGTTGGATTCCCCGGACTTGCCAATGACCAGGCCGTTGTTGGGCTCATAGGATGCGCCGGGAATCTCCAGCAGCACCTTGCGGCCGTGGGTGTCCGTGCCGGTGCGGTGGCCTTCCGGGTCTGTCACCAGGATGTCCACGGGGGACGCCACGGTGATGCTGATGGACGCAGGGGCCTTCACCGGGGGCGCGGCCACGGCGTCTCCGCGCGCGGCCAGCACCGTGACCAACCACCCCGCCGCCGGACGCCATCCCGTGACTGCCACGCTGCCCCCACCCTGTAAGACCGCATGGTTGCAACGATGGGCTCAACGCAGGTGATGGTCAACAACGTTGCGCAGGCCGCGGGGGGGGAACCTGGGTTCCAACCACGTTGTCCATCCACGGCATGGCGTTTGTGCGTCCCTCTTCCGTTGCCGTGCCGCGGGTCCGGGCCAGGACCTCCACCAACGTGACCTTTGCGGTGTCCTGGGACGCGTTGGACCCGGCGGGTGAAGGCCCATGCCCGTGCACCGCGTGTGGAGCTCCCGCCGCGGGGCGCCCGTTGCTGCAAACAGCGTGGCGGGTCACGCGTGCCACACGCCTGCTGGAGGTTGCGTGGCTGGGCGCGCTGCTGGCTGTCTACCTGTGGTTGGTGCCGTCCAGCATCAAAGCGGCGTGGCGTGGCGCGGTGACGCACGCGTCCATGTTCTGGGCGGTGGCGGTGCTGGTGTCCTTTGAGGCGCTGTACCTGGTGGGCCTGGCGGTCTTGCGCCGCTGCGTTTGCGAACACGCGGTGGTCCCGGTGACGGCGTGCGGCGGCTGCCGGCGGGAGCTGTGGTGGTCTGGCGCCCCCTCGGCGCTGCGCGTGTTGGTGGGGCCGGTGGCGTTGGATGTGTTGCTTGCCGTGTTGCCCGCACGTTGGGAGAGGTGGTGTGTGACCTGTGTGTCCCCGGAGCTGGCCAGCCACGTGTTGGCGGGCATTGCCGCGGGCCTGTGTTGCGTGGCGCTGGTGGCGTGGCGGCGGGAAGGGCGGCGCCCGGTCTTCCAGTTGTTGCAGCGGGATGAGCGGCGCGTGGTGTTGCGTGGGCCGGTGTGGTGGCGGGATGCGTTGGGTGGCCGGGTGTGGACGGCGCCCGCGCGGGTGCGCAGCAGACCATGGACGTGGTTGACGGCGGTGCCCTGGCTGCGGTGACGTTGGGCCATGGCCAACCAGGTTGATACCGCGTTGCACAAGGTCCGCGAGATTGCGCTGGCGCTGCCCGGCGCCACAGAAAAGGCGAGCCACTCATTTCCCACGTTTTTTGTAGGGAAGCGGGTGTTTGCGTACTTCACCAACAACCACCACGGGGATGGGCGGCTGGCGGTGCTGGTCAAGGTGGGCCTGGAGGGACAGGACGCGCTGGTGCGCAGCGACGGAGAACGTTTCTACGTGCCGCCATACGTGGGACACCAGGGCTTTGTGGGCGTGCGCCTGGAAGGCAAGGCACCGTGGAAGCTGGTGGCGGAGCTGCTGCACCGGAGCTTCAGCCTGGTGGCGCCGGTGAAAAAGGCGCGCGCCACGGGCGTGCGAAAGACCAGGGCGCGTACCAGCTAGCGCTTGCCGTGGTGCGGCGTCCTCACTACACGCCCGGTCATGACCTCTTTTGATCCCAACGCCGCGGCCCCCAAGGACAGCGGCGTGTTTGGCCTGAGCAACACCCCGGACAACGCACATGTCATCCTGGTGCCGGTGCCGTTTGAAGCCACGTGTTCCTACGGCGGCGGAACGTCCAACGGGCCCAAGGCCATCCTGGCGGCGTCCCGCCAGGTGGACCTCTATGACCAGGAGACCGGCAAACCCTACGCGCGCGGGCTGGCCATGTTGCCCATCCCCCAGCAGGTCCTGACGTGGAATGAGACGGCAAAAAAGGCCGCGGCGCCGGTGGTTGCCGCCGGTGGCGTGGCGGGCGGGGACGCGGCGCTGCAGGCCGCCGCCGCCGAGGTGAACACGGTGTGCGCGCGCATGAACACCTGGGTCCAGCAGACGGTGGCCCAGCAGTTGTCAGCGGGAAAAGTGGTGGGGACGGTGGGCGGGGACCACAGCATTTCTTTTGGCGCCATTGCCGCGCACCACGCACGTTACCCGGAGATGGGGATCCTGCATGTGGATGCCCACGCGGACCTGCGGGACGCCTACGAAGGGTTCACCTGGAGCCACGCGTCCATCATGCACAACGTGATGACGCGGTTGGATGTGAAGCGCCTGGTGCAGGTGGGCATCCGGGATTATTGCGAGCAGGAAGCGGAAATGGTGGCGGCAAGCAAGGGACGCATCAAGCTGTTCCATGACGCGGATGTGGCGTGGAACCTGGCGGAAGGAACGGCGTGGACCACGTTGTGCCAGCGCATGGTGGAGGTGTTGCCGCGTGAGGTCTACATCAGCTTTGACATTGATGGACTGGAGCCCGGGTGTTGCCCGCATACGGGGACACCGGTGCCCGGCGGGTTGTCCTTCCACCAGGCCATCACGTTGTTCAAGACGGTGGTGCGCACCGGGCGGCGCATTGTGGGCTTTGACCTGACGGAGGTTGCACCCGGCCCGGATGACGAGTGGGACGCCAACGTGGGCGCGCGCCTGCTCTACAAGCTCATTGGATGGACGTTGAAGAGCCAGCACTGAAAAGCGGGCGGGGGGGACCATGGTGGATGCGCTGCAGTTTGTGGCCGGTGGCAAGGTGGCAGTGCCGGTGGACCAGCACGTGGATGTGTTGGCGGCACCCCAGGCGGTGTTTGATGCGTGGTCCACGGCGGCGGGATGGCGGGCCATGATGGACGTGGGCGGCCGGGTGGAGCTGGCGGTGGGCGGGGCGTTTGAGTTGTTGTTTGACCTGGACCAGCCACCGGGAAAACAGGGCAGCGAGGGATGCAAGGTGCTCTGCTACGTGCCGGACAGCATGTTGGCGTTCAGCTGGAACGCGCCACCGGAAATTCCGCAAACGCGCGGGTTCCACACCTGGTGCGTGGTCACGTTTGAGGCGCGTGGTGACGGCGTCACCCGGGTCCGCCTGCGGCACATGGGTTTTGGCCAGGGTGCGGCGTGGGAAGAAACGGTCCGCTATTTTCAGCGCGCTTGGGGGTTGGTGCTCAAGGCCACCGCCGCACACTTTGGCAAGGCGTCCTAGCGGTCAGCCGGGGACGCACCAGGCAATGTCCGCATCCAAAGACGCGGTGGGCGGGCCTTGCGGGGCGGGTGCCGCGCACACCTTCACATTGGCCGCGGTGGAGCAGGACGCGGTTCCGCCAATCTTGCAGCCCTTCTTTTCGCACGCCTTGCGCGCATCCTGGGTGTCCTTGGCGCCGTAGCGGCACTGCTGGCAGGAGCTTCCGCCGCTGCAGATGTAGCAACCATCCGCCAGGGACACGGCGGGGACCGCAAACAGGACGGCAAGGGAGAAGACCGTGGACAAACGTTTCATGGGACAGCTCCTTGGTTGAAGCCGCGTGGGTAACACGCAGCGTTGGACGGGGTCAGCGGTCGCCAGGATGTGGGCCAACCGCCGACAAATTGCCGCTTGAGTCTGTTCATGTGCAGTATACACTAACAGGCATGATCAGCACGCGGGCACGTTTTGAAGGCTGCATGTTGGGGCTGGCGGTGGGGGACGCGCTGGGATTCCCCACCGAGTTCCGCCGACGGGAGGCCAGTGTGGCGGCGTTCCCCCCGGAGGGCGTGACGGACTTTGTGGGCATCCAGGACCCGCGTTGGCCCAAGCGCCCGTACATTGTGGGGCCGGCGTTCCCGCCGGGGACCTGGTCTGATGACACGCAGATGACGCTTGCGGTGGCGCGCGGGCTGTTGCGTGCGCCGGATGCACCGCTTGACGTGCTCATGGCGCACCTGGCGGCGGAATTTGTGGCGTGGTCCCAAAGCCCGGACAACAACCGCGCGCCAGGCTCCACGTGTATGACGGGTTGCCAGGCGCTGGCTGCAGGGACGCCGTGGCACCGGGCCGGCGTGGCGGAATCCAAGGGGTGTGGCGCCAACATGCGCGTGGCGCCGGTGGGGTTGCTCTACCAGCATGACCACGCCCGGTTGTTGGAGGTGGCGGCCGCGCAAAGCCGGCTGACGCATGGGCATCCCACGGCGGTGGCGGCCAGCCAGGCCACGGCACTTGCGGTGGCGCTGGCGTGCCAGGGGGAGTCCCCAGGGGCCATCCATGCAGCGCTGCTGGCCCAGTTTGCGCGCGGTGATGCCGCGCTTCTGGCCGTGCTGCAGCGGGTGCCAGAGGTGCTGCACCTGCCGCCGGCGCAGGTGTTGTGTGAAGGGTGCCTTGGAGAGGGGTGGATTGCCGAAGAGGCGCTGGCTGGCGCCCTGTACTGTTTCTGGCGCGGTGGGACGGACTTTGGCGCCACGGTCCTGGCTGCGGCCAACACCGATGGAGACAGTGACAGCCTGGCGTGCATTGCGGGGGCGCTGTCTGGTGCGGCCAACGGCGTGGACGCCATTGTGTTGCGGTGGCGGGAGAACGTGGAAGGCGCCGGGATGGTGCTGGAACTTGCCCGGAGCCTGTGCAGCGCGCGCGTTGACAAGAGCGTTCCAGTTTGACCAAGTGCCGGCACTGAATTCTGCCCGTACTGCGGGCCTGGGAGAACACCATGACATTGCGCTTGATGCGCCAGATTCCCGTGATGGGACTTGTGGCGGCCCTTGGAGTTTCCGCGTGCACCGGACGCACCGGTGATGATGACACGTCTTCATCCTCCTCCTCGTCATCCTCCACGGGTGGCAGCTCCGGAAATGCCAGCGGTGGGTCCAGCAGCCGCGCGTCTTCCAGCAGCCGCGCGTCTTCGGCGGGGGCGTCAAGCGGCGGTGGCTCCACCAGCGTGCCTGCGTCCAGTGTTGGCGTTTCTTCCTCCCTGGCTGGTTCCTCCTCCAGCGGTGGCGCGTCCAGCGTGGCGGGTTCTTCGTCGGTGGATGTGAGCTCATCGGTGGATGTGAGCTCCTCGGCGGGAGGAGCGTCTTCCTCCACCGGCGGCGCATCCAGCGTGGCAGGTTCCTCCTCGGTGGATGGAAGCTCGTCGGTGGACGTGGGCTCCTCGGTGGGCGGTTCTTCCTCCACCGGTGGCGCGTCCAGCGTGGCGGGTTCTTCATCGGTTGGGGTGAGCACCTCGGTGGGCGTGAGCTCCTCGGTGGGAGGCGGGTCTTCCTCGGTGGGCGTAAGCTCGTCGGTGGGCGTGAGTTCTTCGGTGGGCGTGAGCTCTTCGGTGGGCGTGAGTTCCTCGGTGGGCGTGAGCTCCTCGGCGGGTCAGTCCTCCAGTGGCGGCGTCACCACGTACACCGTGGGTGGTTCCATCACCGGTCTGAGCGCGGTGGGCCTGGAACTGTCCAACGGTCTGGACACGTTGTCACCGCCGGCTGGCGCCACCTCATTCACCTTTGGCACGGCGCTGGCCAATGGCGCCACTTATGACGTGACGGTCACCGCCTCTCCCGCGGGTCTGCTGTGCACCGTGGCGCCGGGCACCGGCAGCGGTGTCATTGCGGGCGCCAACGTGACCAGCGTGGTGGTGGCGTGTGTCCCCGCCATGGCTTTTGCATTGGGCGGCACGGTGACCGGCCTCACCGCCGGTGGCCTGGAGTTGCTGGAGTTGGACGCGTTTGAGTTCTTGACGGTCCCCGCGGGTGCCACGTCCTTTGCATTTGCAGACCGTCCTCTGGGCTCCACCTACACCGTGGAAGTTGCATCCCAGCCGGCGGGTCTGTTCTGCACGGTCATGGCCGCCACGGGCATTGTCCTGGCGGATGTGAACAACATTGCCGTCACCTGCACAGTGCCCATGTCCACCGTGGGTGGTGACATCTCCGGACTGCCCCCCGCGGCCATGCTGCAGGTCAGCCTCAATGCCGGCGGTCCCAACGTCACCCAGGGCAACGGGCCCTTCACGTTCCCGGGCGCCTACGCTCCAGGGGTTGCGTACAACGTGGTGGTGGGAACTCCGCCGCCAGGCCTGGTGTGCGTGGTGACCAACGGCACGGGCGTGGTGGGCGGGGTCAACATCACCAACGTCAACGTGTCCTGCGGGCTGCCCTGCGGCAACAGCCGCCTGGATGTGGGGGAGACCTGTGATGAGGGAGACACCACGGCGGGAGACGGTTGTTCGGACACCTGCCAGGTGGAGCCGCCGGCCATTGCTGAGACCGAGCCCAATGAGGACGGCACGCCGTCCACGGGTGGTGTCAACGTTGCCGGCAACGACTTTGACCGCGCCAATGCCAACCCGGTGGTGCTGGGTGACCTGGTGCTGGCGCACTTTGGCGTCCCGGGTGACGAGGATGTCTACGCGTTCACCAACCTCACCCTGCAGACGCGTTACGTGCGGGTGTTCACTTCGGGCGTGGTGGCCACTGTCTGCCCGCCGGGTCTGGACACCGGCATCAACGTCTGGGACACCGCGGGCGCCGCGCCCGTTGCCAACAATGATGACATTGCCTCCGGCAACCTCTGCAGCAGCGTGACGGTCAGCGTCCCCACGGGGACCACGTTGTATTTCCACGTCACCGAATACCAGGACAACGACCTGGACCCCTACCGCTTGCACGTGGTGGATGACGGGTTCTGCGGGGACGGCACCCTCAATGGTCCTCCCGGCACCGAACTGTGCGAGCCGGCGGGAACTCCAGCGTGCACCGCCACCTGCCAGCCCACCAACCCCTGCGGCAACGGCGTGCTGGACGCGGGTGAGCAGTGTGATGACGGGTTCACCCAGATTCCGCCGGTGGATGGTGACGGGTGCAGCGCCCTGTGCCAGCTGGAGCCCGGCTTTGCCGCAGAAACGGAACCCAACGACGACGGCACGCCCAACCTCAACGGTGGGAACGGGAACGATTTCCTGGCCACTGCCGCCAACGGGCCGTTTGATGCCATCAACGGGACGGCCACCATCTTTGCAGCGCTGGCTCCCGCGGGTGACGAGGATGGCTTTGCCGTCACCAACACTGGTCTGGTTCCGGTGCTCCTGACTGCGGAGACGTTTGGGCCGGGTGGAGTTGGAACCTGTGTGACGGCGTTGGACACGGAGATTACCATCCGCAACGCGGCCGGGGCCGAACTGGCCAATGACGATGAGAGCGGCATCAACCACTGCTCACTGGTGACGTTTGGCATTGCGCCCAATGAGACCATCTATGTCCACGTCATTGACTACCTGGACAACAGTGATGCAGGTCGCTACCTGCTGCAGCTTCGGTTCCGTGCGTTGGTGTGCGGGGACGGCATCATTGAGGGCACCGAGCAGTGCGATGATGGGCTGCCCGCCGCGAACGGGGATGGTTGTTCGGCCAGCTGTGCGGTGGAGATGGGCTTTGCGTGCACCAACGTGCCGCCGCCGTCGGTGTGCCGCGCCATTGTGTGCGGGGACGGCATCATTGAGAGCGCGGAAGTGTGTGATGACGGCCTGCCCGCCGCCAACGGTGACGACTGTTCGGCCGCGTGCACCATTGAGCCTGGCTACTTCTGTTCCGGGACACCCAGCATGTGCACGTCCGGCGTGCCCGCATACTTCCTGCCGTGCGGGCCGGGGGAGACCCGCCACGTCAACACCTTCACCGGCCCACCGTTGTCCATCCCGGACAATGTCCCGGCTGGGGTGACGGGTGTCATCACGGTTGCGGGCCAGGGCACCATTGCCAAGGCGGCGGTGTGGCTGGACATCACCCACACGTATGACGGTGACCTGGACATTGGCCTGCGGGCGCCCGGCGCAGCGGTGGACATTGAGCTGTCCACAGACAACGGCGCCACCGGCGAGAACTACAGCAAGACCATCCTGGACGCCGCATGTGCCACGCCCATCAGCGCGGTGGCGGCGGTCCCGCCCTACGCCGGGTGTTACCAGCCGGAAGGTCTCACCGCGTTCACGGCGCTCAACGGCACCCCGGCGGATGGTGCCTGGACGTTGCGCGTGGTGGATGATGCGACTGTGGACGTTGGCACGGTCAACACGTGGGCTCTGGTGTTGTGCACCACGCCGTGACGGTTTGAACCTGCGGGGACGCGCAGTCCAGCCGGGTTGCGCGTCCCCGGGTTTGTTCGCTGGCTGCCTTGGGCCCTCTCCGCCCTTGCGGCCGGCCGCTTTTCTCTGAGCCGCAGTCTTCCCGGGCCGGGCCTTGTTGACAGGGGCCGGCACGTTTGTACAAGTGCGCCTCCAATCACACCTTTTGCCTGCCCGCCGCCCGGCGGGCCTGGAGAACAACCATGAACATGCGCTTGACGCGCCAGATTCCCGTGATGGGACTTGTGGCGGCCCTTGGATTGTCCGCGTGCACCGGACGTACGGGTGATGACGACACGTCTTCATCCTCCTCTTCGTCCTCCTCCACGGGCGGCAGCTCCGGAAACGCAAGTGGCGGGTCCAGCAGCCGCGTGTCTTCTTCCGGCGGTGGGTCCTCTGGGGCAACGTCCAGCGGTGGCTCCACCAGCCGTCCGGCCTCCAGCATGGGTGGCTCTTCATCCGTTGGTGTGTCCTCCTCCGTGGGGGCGTCCAGCGTGATGGCCTCGTCCTCGGTGGGCGCGTCCTCTTCCAACGGCGGTGCGTCCAGCGTGGCGGGTTCCTCCTCGGTGGACGTGAGCTCTTCCCTGGCGGGTGGCTCCTCCTCCACCGGCGGCGCGTCCAGCGTGGCCGGTTCCTCATCCGTGGACGCCAGCTCCTCGGTGGGCGGCGGGTCTTCCTCTGTTGGCGGCACCAGCGTGGCGGGTTCCTCCTCGGTGGGCGTGAGCTCCTCGGGCGGCGCCACCAGCGTGGCGGGTTCCTCCTCGGTGGGCGGCGTGTCTTCGTCCGTGGGGGCCACCAGTGTTGCAGGTTCCTCGTCGGCGGGCGTCAGCTCCTCGGTGGGTGGATCCTCCTCCAGCGGCGGCGTCACCACCTATACGGTGGGCGGCACCATCACCGGTCTCACCGCGGCGGGCCTTGTGCTCACCAATGGCTCAGACACGGTGAGCCCCGCAGCCAATGACACCACCTTCACGTTTGGCACTGCGCTGGCCAACGGGGCCGGCTACTCCGTCTCCGTGACCACCCAGCCCGCCGGCCTGGACTGCACCGTCACCAATGGTGCGGGCACCATTGCTGGCGCCAACGTCACCAACGTGGCGGTGGCCTGCACCCCGCTGGTGTTTGCCCTGGGCGGCACCGTGACGGGTCTGGTGGCCTCCGGGCTGGTGTTGGAAGACCTTGTCACCTCGGAAGCGGTCACCGTGCCCAACGGGGCCACCAGCTTCTCGTTCATGTCCCGTAGCCTTGGTACGTCTTACAACGTGATCGTCTCGGAACAGCCCGCGGGGTTGGACTGTCAGATCCTGGGCGGCAGCGGCACCATCCTCTCAGACGTGACCAACCTTGCGGTGACCTGCACGGTGGTGGCCTTCACCATTGGTGGGACCATTGCGGGCCTGCCGGGCGCGGCGCTTCTGTCGGTGACCCTGGCGGGAGGCCCCACCATCATTGCCCCCAACGGAGACTTCACGTTCCTGGGGAGCCGCCCCACCGGGTTTGTCTACACCGTCACGGTGGGAACGCCGCCGGTGGGTTACGGCTGCACCGTGGCCAATGGGACGGGCACGGTAGGCACGGCCAACGTGACGGACGTGGCCATCACCTGCGCGCCGCTTTGCGGCAACGGTGCCCTGGATGCAGGTGAGACCTGTGACGAAGGGGACATCATCCCCGGTGACGGCTGCAGTGACACCTGCCAGCTTGAAACCCCGGCCATTGGCGAGACTGAGCCCAACGAGGACGGCTCGCCGTCCATTGGCGGCGACGGCGTTGCGGGGAACGACTTTGCCCGCACCAACGCCAACCCGGTGTTGCTGGGTGACCTGATCCTGGCGCGCTTTGGAGTCCCCGGTGACGAGGACGTCTTTGCGTTCACCAACATGGGAACCCAGCCGCGCTACGTGCAGGTGTTCACTTCCGGCGTTGTTGACACCGCGTGCGCGCCCAATGTGGATACCGGCATCAACGTCTGGGACGCTGCTGGAACGTCCCCCATTGCAACCAATGATGACATTGCCTTCCCAGACAACCCCTGCAGCCGTGTCCTGGTCACCGTCCCGCCGGCGGCCACGCTCTACTTCCACGTGACCCACTACCTGGATGACAGTGTTGGCGCGTACCGCCTGCACGTTGTGGATGCCGGGTTTTGTGGTGACGGGACCGTCAACGGCCCCACCGGCGCCGAACTGTGCGAGCCCGCGGGCACCGCAACGTGCAGCGCCACCTGCCAGCCCGTGGATCCCTGCGGCAACGGCGCCATTGACTCAGGTGAGCAGTGTGATGATGGCGTGGGCCAGATCCCGCCGGCCAACGGTGACGGGTGCAGCAGCGCCTGCCAGGCGGAGCCCGGCTTCATTGGCGAGATTGAACCCAATGATGACGGCACGCCGCAAACTGCGGTCAATGACTTCACCGTTGCAAGCGCGCAGGTGATTGCACTGGGCCCGGTTCCCGCCCAGGTGGTGGTGCTGGGACAGATCTCCCCTGTGGGTGATGAAGACGGATTTGCAGTCTCCAACCCCGCTGGCAACCCGCCGTTGGTGGTGCGGGTGGACACGTACCGCCGGGACGCGGGTTTTGGCGTAGGTGTCCCGTGCGGCAACAACACGGCCAACGATCACCGGATCTTCATCCGTAATGCCGCCGGCGTTCAGGTTGCGGTCAACGCTGACCGCAACGGGAGCACCGACTGGTGCAGCGGTCTGGAGTTCATCATTCCGGCCGGAGAGACCTGGTACATCCACATGGAGGAAGAGGGTGACAACCGAGCCATTGGCGCGCCGGGTTATGCACTGCGCATTCAGACCCGGATTGCAGCGTGCGGGAACGGCTTTGTGGACGTTGGGGAGCAGTGTGATGACGTTGCTCCGGCCGAAGACGGTGACGGTTGTTCCGCAACATGCACCGTTGAGCCGGGGTTTGTGTGCAACGGTGCACCGTCGGTGTGCGTGCCAATTCCGTTTGTGACCATCCCGTTGGCCTGCGTGGACATGACGGGTTCAACCGACCTCACCCCGGCGGACCCGGATGAGGGCGTGACCACCCGCGCCGCGTTGCCGTTCACCTTCCCGCTGTATGGGACCACCATGTCCCACTTCAGTGCCTCCACCAATGGGTTTGTGGGTGTCTTCCCTGGAGATGCTGGGACCATTGCGCCCCAGTTCTCCAACCCAGCCACGGTGCCCTTGGCCGCCGCACCCAACGGCTACCTTGCGCCGTTCTGGGAAGACCTGGAGGTCAACACCAACGGCCTGCGCAGCCAGATCACGGGCGCCACCCCCACCCGCGTGTTCACGCTGGAGTGGAACGCGTCCATTTTTGGTGTGGCCGGCTCCAACGTGGTGTTCCAGCTGCAACTGCGCGAAGCGGGCGGCATTGAGTACCACTACTGCTCCGGCGCGGGTGACGCAGCCCGCATCTCCGGCAGCAGTGCCACGGTGGCGGCGGAAAACGCCACCGGCACCGTGGGTCACGCCGCGGGCATCAACACGGCCGGCACCGTGACGCCGGGAACGTCGGCACTGCGCTGGACCATTCCGTGATGTGATTGATCCCGCGCTGGTCTGGCGGGACAAGAAATGACGCCCGGCCGGTTGGGGGTTGCCCAGCCGGCCGGGTTTTTCTTTGTGCGGCTCACACGTACCGCGTCACAAAATCCCGCTGCGCCTGGTTCTCTGGACAGCGGTCTCCCCGCGTCTGCCTGAGGATGCGCAGTGTGGTCACCGCATCCAACCCGCGTCTGCGCAACCAACACCCGCCCACAGTGCCGGCGCGCCCCAGCCCGCCCTGGCAGTGCACCACCACATTTTTCCCGTCGTCAGCCGCACGCGTGATTTCCGCAACCACGCGCTCCACGCCGCGGGCGTCCGGCAACACGCCACCATCCGGGATGGGCAGCCGGTGGACGCTGAGTCCCAATGCGCGCGCGGCCTCCACCAGATTGCCAATACGCAGGCGGTGCATTTCATCATCTTCCAACAAGCACACCAGAACTTCCGCGCGGTAGACCGTGCGCAAGCGCGTGAGGTCCACCGTGAGGTCACGTGCCCATCGGTGGCCTTCCTGGGACACGCTGTGTTTCCCCGGCGCCAGCGTGAGTCCCACGTTTCCCGGCGTCCCCTGGTTGGGCAGCCAGTCCACGCGGATGGGGTGGCTCTCAGACGTTCGCACCTTCATTGGGTGGCCTCACGCGCGCCGCGGGCCAGCAGCGCATCCACCAGCTGCAGTGCGTCCTGCACGTGGTAGGCCTTGGGGCGGTTGCGCGGTGCGCGTTCCAGCACCGTGCGGGTCCACCGCGCCGGGATGGCGGCCTCGCCGTGGAATGCACCCAACAACGCGCCAGCGATGGCACCGTTGGTGTCGGTGTCTCCGCCGGCCATGACACATTCCACCAGCGCGTCCTCAAACGTCCTGCCGCTTTGCAGCGCGTGAAACGCCATGCGCAGGGCCACCAGCACCCAACCCTGTCCGCCGCCGTCCGCCTTGGGCGTCGCAGAGATGTCCACCAACGCCTTTTCCACTGGCGCACATTGCCCAGACACAATTTCTGCGGCGGCCAACAATCCCTGCTGCGCGGTACCGCCGCACACACCCACCTGGATGGCCCGCACAAACGCCACATTGGACCATTGGCACACCACCGAAGGATGGCTCAGCCGCGCATCCTCCCTGGCCAGTTCTGCCAGCCGTGACGACGGAAAAGTGGCCCCATAGATGGCCAGCGGGCTGACGCGCATGAGCGCCCCGTTGGCTTGTTTGTTGGGGTCACCGTTGACCTTGGCGGTGCGTTCCAACAGCGCCTTGCCGGTCACCGTGTTGTCCCAACCGCCAAACGCGCTGGACGTGGCGGCGCCGCGGTCTGGCGGGTTGGTGTTGAGCCACCCAATGTAGCCGCGCGCCCGCGCATCCAAATCCAACCCGTGGTCCACCAGGGTACGCGCCAGGGTGACGGCCAGCTCGCCGTCATCCGTCACCTGGCCGGCCTCCATGCGGAACGGCCCACCGCCCACAATGTCCCGCAGGCCCTTGGGATAACGCTCCCGGCATTCCTCTTGGGAGGCAAACTCCAAGGTGGTCCCCAACGCGTCCCCCACAAACTGCCCCAACATCACGCCCCGCGCCCGCGCGGGATTCACAGCCATCATCATCGCTTCACCCCTTGATAGTGTCTATGATACACGAACAAAGGTGGGCGCACAAGCAGCTTTCTGCTGCCCGGTGGATCACGGGCTGAAGCAGGCAAGGCGCTTGGGGGACAGGGCGGGGGGCTTGTGGTCCAGCGTGTCTTTCAGAGCTGGACTTTGAACCGGGCTTCCAACAGTTGCGGGGCGGAGGTGTTCACGCCGTAGTGCGAGGTGACACTCAGGATGCGCGTGTCCGGCGTGGGGCCTTCCTCCACCACCAGTTCACCACCTTCGGCGGGCTGATCAAACGCCACCTCCAGCGGCGCGGTGGTGGGGTCCAGGTCCGAACACCCCATCACCGAGACCGAATACGCTGCGTTGCCGCCGGCCGATGCCCAGGTGTCCAGGACCATGCGGGTTCCGGGCACCAACGTGGAGGCGTAGAGCGGCATGAAGAGGGTGATGATGGACATGGCCACACCCCTTTGCGGGTCCCGCACGGTGACCATGACGTCCAGGTAGTCGCCAAACGTAGAGGACTCCACGGTGGCGTCTCCTTGGATGTCCACCACCGGACCCACGCTGCCCACAAGGGTGGCGCCGGTGGTGACCACCGTTGCTGGCGGCGGCACCAGCGTGGTGACCCCGGGGTCTACGTCTTCCAACGTCCCGGCCAGGAGGAACTCAAACTCCAGGCGGCTCTCGCCACCGTTGTTGGGAAAATACGCCACCACGTTGAAACGCCGCAGGTCCGGTTCGGTCCAGGGCTGGACGGTGAGGGTGCCGTGGGTGGCCTCGGCGTTGAACTCGGCAAAGTTGAGGTCCCGCTCCGGGTCCTGGCTGGCGCTGCTGCGTATGTTCAATGCCCAGGCGCTGTTGCCATCCAGCAGGCCTCCCGCAAAGGCCAGGGTTCCCGTGCGGGACAAGAACTCCGCATTGCGGTCCAACAGCTCCACCGTCACCAGCACGGCGCCAAAGGTGCCGCGTGCAAACAACGCCAGCGTGTTTTGTCCAAGGCTGGTGGCGTCATTGAAGGTGGCGGCGGTGTCCAGGTTGCGCACCGGCCCCAGGTTGCCGGCCATCCATCCCTGTGCCGCGGTGAGTTGCCGCTGCCGTGGTGCGTTGATGGTGTTGGTGTCATTCCGCCGTGCCGACGGTGACGGTGCCTCTCCACCGCACGCCACCAGCCAGACGCCACACGCCAGCACACCCCACCGCGCCCGCAAGCCCGTCATGCGTCCTCCTTGGGTTGTTGTGTTTGACCGCCACCGCAAGAAACCAACGCTACGGAGGCAGAACCTGGACGGGTAGGGCGTGGATGTGTGCTGGGGTGGGGGCGTCAACCCGCCTGCGTCACACCGGGGCGTGCCGCGGCCACCACGCGGTCCCGTCCAGAGTGTTTGGCCTGGTAGAGCGCGGCATCCGCGCGGGCAAAAAGTTGTGCGGCGGTTTCACCCACCTCCCACGCGGCAACGCCCACCGAACAGGTGGTTTGCGCCACGCCGTTGGGCGCCGCAATGGCAACGGAGGCAAACGTCTCCCGCCAGTCATTGGCCCGCCGCAGGCTGTTGTCCAGGGACGCGCCCAACAGGACCACCACAAACTCCTCGCCACCAAAACGGCACGCCACGTCCCCGGAGCGCGAACGCGTGGACAGGATGTGGCCCAGCGCTTCCAGCATGCGGTCCCCCGCCGCGTGGCCGTGGGTGTCATTGATGCGTTTGAAGTGATCCACATCAAGCACCGCCAGGGTCACCGCGCCGCCGTCACGCCGGGCGTTGGCCAGTTCACGCGGCAGGGTCTCATCCAGGTAACGCCGGTTGAACAGGCCGGTGAGGACATCCCGCATGGCTGCTTCGCGCAGCTGGGTGTGCAGCGCTTCCACCTGCGCCACGCGTTGGGCCAGTTCATCCCGCGCGGCGCGCAGCTGCGTTTCTGCCAGCACGCGCGCGGTGACGTCCTGTTTGATGGCAATAAAATGGGTGATGTCCCCGCGCCCATCACGCACCGGGGAAATGGTCTGCTCCTCATGGTAGCGCGCCGGATTTGGTGCGGTTGATGATGGCGCCCTGCCACGTCTTCCCGGCCGTCACGGTGGCCCACAGCGCGGCGTAGAACGCAGGATCATGTTCGCCGGATTTGAGCACGCTGGGACGTTGGCCCAGCAGTTCATGCGCGGCGTACCCGGACATGTGGCACACCGCCGGGTTGACCCAGGTGATGATGCCGTCCCGCGTGGTGATGACCACGCCGCTGGCGGCCGCATCCAGCGCAATGGATTGCACGCGAAACCGCTGCAGAACCTCGCGTTGCGCGCGCACGTCCCGCACCGCCGCCACCACGTGGGGCACGCCATCCAGGGACACCGGATTGAGCGCAATGTCCACGGGGATTTCTTCGCCGCTTTTGTGCAACGCCACCAGGTCCAGCCCCGCGCCCATGGGGCGGGGTGACCCCGCAGCGGCATAACGCTCCCGCAGCGTCTTGTGGCCTGTGACCCGCGCGGGCGCCAGCAGCTCCACCGGGCGGCCCACCAACTCTTCTGGCAGCCAGCCCAGCAGGTGCGTGCAGCGCTGGCTGGCAAACACAATGCAGCCCGCGGCATCCACCACCAGCGTGGCGTCCGGCGCGGCATCCAACCAGGTACGGTCCGGGGTCACGGGACAAAAACTCCGCGGGAACAACAGGGATGCGGGTGACCATGGCACATGCGTCACGCGCCGCACACGCCCGGGAAGCGCGGCGGCGGCTATTCGCCGTGGGAAGACATCATGCCGCCCGCCAGCCAGCGCAGCGCGTTGTCCACGGTGAGCTTGTAGTTGGGCGCCACGCGTCCCTGACCCAGGCGGGTGCCCGCACGGTCCACCGCGCACAACACGGCGTGGGGATCCTGTTCATCCGGGATGATGTCCAGGGTGACTTCCACCCACTGCCCAGCCGGCGTGGTCACATAGAGGCTTTTGTGCAGGGCGGCACGCCGTTGTTGTTCATGGCGCAGCAGCACTTCACTGGCGGTCTTCACCCAGGTGATGAACGCGGCCTGGTCCAGCGGTTTTGGGTTCTTCTTGTCGCGCCCCATGGTCCACGGCGCCACCAGCGCCGGCTCATCCTGGCCCTCCTTGATCATCTCCACGGCCCAACCGTCATCCCCCTCATTCTTGATGACGCGCGCGGTCCAGCCGCCGCGTTTCCACAAGCGGGGTTCCATGATTTCAGGGGATGTCTGTTGGGTGCCGGTGTCCATGGGTGTTGCCTCCAGGAAAACTGAATACATGTTCAGTATGCGTCTGGCAAGCCCAGGTTTGACCCTGCCGGGGCGGTATGGCCACCCTCGCCGCCATCCACGCCTGACCAACACGGTTGGGCCCACGTGATGATGAGGCTTGCCATGTCCAAGACGCCCTGCCCGGTGACCAAGACGCAGTTCATGGAAAAAGCCGAGGCCGTGAAGATTGTGCTCAACGGCAACGAGATGCTGGCGGAGAAGCGGGAGTTCTCCACCGGTTCTTTTGGCTGGTACCTCAACGGCAAGACCACTGTGACGGTGGATGGCAAGCCACTCAACGTGCAGGTGGGTCTCAACCTCACCGTGGTGGGCAGCAAAGAAGCAGCACGATGAGCCTGGACGTCCGCGGGACCACGGCGCTCATCACCGGGGCCTCCAGCGGCATTGGAGAGGCCATTGCGCGCAGCCTGGCCAAGGCCGGCTGCAAGGTCATCCTGGTGGCCCGCACCGGGGACGCGTTGGAGAAGGTGGCGTCGGAAATTCGCGCGGCGGGTGGTCAGGCGGCCGTGGTGCCGGCGGATCTTTCGGTGGCCACCGAAGCGCAACGCGTGGCGGACGAAGTGACAAAACAACACGGTGTCCCGGACATCCTGGTGAACAACGCCGGTGCCGGGCGCTGGTTGCCGTTGGAGGAAACCACGCCGCAGGACGCCGTGGCCATGATGGCGCTGCCGTATTTTGCGGCGTTCTGGCTTTCGGCGGCGGTGGTGCCGGCCATGGTGAAAAAGGGCCGGGGGCACATCATCAACCTCACGTCTCCCGGCGGGTGGGCTGCGGTTCCCGGTGCGGCGGGGTACAGCGCGGCGCGGGCGGCCATGCGGTCATTGGACCAGTCTTTGGCGTTGGAGCTGCGCGGCACGGGCGTGGGCGTGACGTTGTTGTGCCCGGGAAAGGTGTCCAGCCCGTATTTTGCCAACAACCCCGGCAGCGAGGAGAAAATCCCACGCGTGGCCGCGTTGTCCCGCACGCTGACGCCGCAGGAGGTGGGGGACGCCGCGGTGCGCGCCATCCAGCGCGGCCAGCGCACGGTGGTGATGCCTTTGATGATGCGGCTGTTCTGGTGGACGTTCCGGGTCATGCCGTGGAGCGTGGAGTGGCTCATCCAGGCCACCGGTTGGCGCCGGACCGAAAAACGCTGACGGGCGGAACAAAATCAGGCGCGGTGTCGTTTCAGTTTCAGCGCGGGGGCCGCCACAAAGCCCAGGCACAACGCGCACCACGTCATCCCCGCCACAAACCCCAGCACCACGGTGGCCAACGCGCCGGCCATCCCGCCGGGCAACACGCCCACCAACGCCATGCGCACGCCGCTGTCCAACAACCGTCCCAACAACCGCACCACCGGCCACAACATGGCGCGCGGGTCCACCTGCGCCAGCACCGCGGTTTCCGGGATGGACGCCGCCGCGCTCAACAACGGCCACACCAACAGCCACTTGAGGGACGCGCCCATGTCCGGCGGAACAAAAAAATCCAGCCCGGCGTAGATGAGCGTCCCCAGCAGGCGTGCCAGCGGCCACAACCACCAGCGCGGCAGCCACGCCTTCATGGCCAGCGTCTGCCCCGCCGTCTCTGGAATCCATCCCAGGTACGGCCCGGAGACCACCGGCAACACCGCGCCAACGCCAAGCGTCAGCGCGCGCCCCACCCCCGTGGCGACGAGGAACGGAAGCGATATTTTGAGCAGTGCGGGAAACACGCCGGGCACGCTATGGCCGGTTGTGGTGGCACCACAACACGGTCAGCCATGGAAGGTGCGCTCCCACAGGGTGGGCCTTGGACGGGGAAACACGCCGTGACGGCGGGGATGGCCGGCCGGCAGCCGCAATGTTCCAAACAGCACGTCCAACACTGCGAGGGTTGCCGCGTAGTTTCCGGGTTGGCGGCTGTCACCGTCATGGTGCCAGTGGTGGAACCGTGGCGCTGTCACCACGCGCTCCCAGCCGCCCTGCGGAAGCACCACATTGGCGTGGACCCACACGGCGTGGAGTTTTTGCAGCAGCACCAGCCCCAGAAGTGGCGCCAGGGGGAAACCCAGCACCAGGCCGGGGATGGCCGCCAGCGTGAGGGTCACAACGGCCTCCAATGGGTGCTGCCGTTGGGAGGCCAGCCAGTCCATGGTGGTGCTGGAATGGTGGACGCTGTGCAAACGCCACAACACGGGCACGCAGTGTTGTGCGCGGTGGACGGCGTAGAGGGTGAGTTCCATGAGCAGGAAGACCTGCACACCCAAAAACACCACGGACTGTTGGCCGGCGGTTTGGGCAACCCACGCGGGGACACACGCCGCCACACCGGCGCGCACCAGGGGCAACGTGAAGCCCAGGCCCAATGCCACCAGAAGCGGGCTCCACAACGCGTACGCGGCATCCAACATCCACCGCGGGCGAAAGAAAGCCTGCGCGCGCAGCGGCCACCCCTTCTCCAGCGTCCCAAACACCGCGGCGCACAACAGCAGGAACGCCAGGGACCGCAGCAGGGTGACCAGCGCGGGGTGCATGCGTCAGTAGCCTCCCTCGGCGTCCACGGCGATGAAGAACGCCGCGCCCGCGAGCGTCACCACGCCCACCGAACAGGCCAACACCACAAAAAACACGCGCCGCCACACGCGCGTGGTGCTGGCCACCGTGAAGTTCCCTCCGCCGGATCCCACCGTTGAAGACATGCGCCGCTCCTTGGTTGCTTGCGGTCGTTGCAGGCGCTGTGCCCCGCCAAAAAGGCCGCTTCAGGCGCGTTGCAGCGCGCAGAATACAAATTGTGGCATGTGCGCCTGGACGTTTTGAGCAGCCTGGTCAACGCCGGGACAGGCCCGTTTTGAGGCGCTGGGCGGCAAGCTCCAGCGTTTCTGGCTTCTTGGCAAAACAGAAACGGACCATCCCGGTCTGGTGGCTGTCATGGAAAAACGCCGAGGGTGGGATGGCGGCCACACCCACGTGGGAGATGAGCCACTTGCAGAAGTCCGTGTCTGGGACATCCCGGAGGTTTTTGTACCCGGCCATCACAAAATACGTGCCTTGCGGCGGCGTCACGGCAAAGCCCACATCCAAAAGGACCTCCACCAACTGGTCCTTGCGTGCCTGGTAGAAGGCCAGGAAATCCTTTTCATACGCGGCACCTGCGCGCATTCCGTGGGCCATGGCGTGCTGGAACGGGGTTGCGGTGGCAAAGGTGTTGAACTGGTGCACGCGGCGGAACGCCTGGGTCAACGGTGCGGCGGCCACCGCGTAGCCCACCTTCCAGCCAGTCATGGAGAACGTCTTGCCGGTGCTGTGGATGGTGATGGTGCGCTCCCACATGCCCGGCAGTTGGGAGATTGGGATGTGTTGGTGCGGGGCAAACACCAGCCGGTCGTACACCTCGTCTGAGATGACCAGCAGGTCCCGTTCCACCGCCAACTGCGCCAATGCGAGGAGCTCCTCCTTGCTGAACACCCGCCCGCAGGGGTTGAGCGGCGTGTTGAGCATGATGGCGCGGGTGCGCGGCGTCACCGCAGCGGCCACGGTGGCCACGTTGAGCGTCCAGTCCGGTTCTTCCAGCCGCACAAACACCGGCGTGGCGCCGGCCATGCGCACCTGCGTGGGGTACGCGTCGTAGTAGGGCTCCAACAGGATGACCTCGTCACCGGGCTCCACAAAAGCCAGCACCGCGTTGAGCAGGGCTTCGGTGGCGCCGCTGGTGACGGTGATTTCCCGTGCCGGGTCCAGGGTGCGGCCGTACCGGCGCAGCCATTCATCCGCGGCGGACTCCTGCAACAGCGGCAGGCCAGCGGCGGGGGCGTACTGGTTGTGGTCCGCCGTGATGGCCTGCCACGCGGCGTCCTTGATGAACTGCGGGCCGGGGAAGTCCGGGAAGCCCTGGCCCAGGTTCACCGCGCTGTGCTGCTGGGCCAATGCGCTCATCTCACTGAACACGCTCACCCCAACATCCGCCACCCGTGCCGCCATCTTCACCGTCATTGCGCCGCCTCCCGCCGTGTGCCGCACATCACGTTGGCGCCGGGGGCCTCCATCTTGCAAGCTGGGGCATCACGCATGAACCGGATGATGCTCTTGCTGCTGTTGGGATGGAGCGCGGTGGCGGCGGAGGTGCGCGCCGCCGGGCCGTTGGCGCAAAGCCTGGGCCGGCCGGGTTGTGGTGCGTTGCGCGGTGGTGTGGCCCTGCGTTGCAGTGGCGAGAACTTTGAAGCGGCCACGTTCGCGACGTGTGCGGCGGGCCGCCACCACCTGCACCCGTTGGTGGTGAAGACGGTGGAGGATGCCTATGCATTGCTGCGCCAGGAACATCCATCCCGCCGCTGGCAGTACGGGGAGATGGGCCTGAAGAACGGCGGCAGCTTTCCGCCACACAAGACGCACCAGGCCGGACGCAGTGCGGACTTCTTCTTTCCCGCCCTGGACGCCCGTGGGGAGCCGGAGGCGCTGCCCATCCATCCCCTCAACCTGTTTGGGTACCGGCTCCACTTCAAGAAGGACGGCCGGCTGGATGGGGACCTGCGGTTGGACGCCACGGCGTTGGCGGACCATTTGCTGGCGTTGGAGAAGGCCGGCGAGGTCCACGGTGTCAAGGTGGGCCACATCATCCTGGATGCACCGTTCCAGGTGCAGGCGCTCCGGGCCCGTCCAGCCCTGGCGCGCCTGAAGGGACGGTTCAACAAAAAGCCGGTGTGGATTGCGCATGACCAGCACTACCACGTGGACTTTGAGCTGCCGGCCGCGGCGGTGGGACCCTACGCGTGCCGGCGTTGATGCCTGGTGCCGGTGTCCCACACCGGGATTTTCTCGACGGTGCAGGGCCGTTCCCGTTAGAATGGTGGGATGGCGCGCAAGATATTGTTGGTGGATGACACGCGGGTGAGCGTGGAGCTGTGGCGGGCGGTGTTGACCCGGCCCAACCTGGAGGTCTTCACCGCCAGCAACGGGGCCGAAGCCCTGGCGCTGCACCGGCAACACCACGTCAACCTGATTGTCACCGATCTCAACATGCCGGTCATGGATGGTCTGGAGCTCACCCGGGCCGTTCGCGCGGATGCTGCGCTCAAAAACGTCTCCATCCTCATGGTCACCATGAGCTCCAAGGAGACGGACAAAGAAGCGGCGTTGGCGGCGGGGGTCAACGCGTTCCTGCTCAAGCCCGTCAAACCCAGCGCGCTGGTCCACGCCGTCAATGCGCTGGTGGAAGTGCCGGTGCGCCGGGACGTCCGGGTGCTGGCGCGCATGGAGCTGCGTGGGGAAGCGGACCGCGCGTTTCTGGGTGAGACGGTGGACATCAGCGTGGGTGGCTTGCTGGCAGAGCTGGACACGGCGCTCAGTCCCGGCACGCCCATCACCTGCAAGTTCTTCCTGCCGCGTGACAAGTCTGAAGTGTCCGTCAGCGGTGAGGTGGTGCGTGTGGCCACGCCGGAAGGCGCCAAGCCACGCTACGGCATCCGCTTCTCCCAGGTGGCACCGCCGGTGCGCGCAGCCATTGACGCCTTTGTGAGCGCCGCCAAGCCCGTGACGTAGGCGCCGGGCATCAGCGCTGCATGGTGTGCTGCTTCACAAACGCCCCCGCGCGGGTCAGCGCCGCCCGGGACTCTGGAAGCATGGCGGCAAACATGTGCCAGTTGTGCACCATGTCCGCGGTGACTTCCAACGTGACATCCACACCGGCGGCCTGGGCCTTTTGTGCCAGGGCCTGTTCCTGGTCCAGCAACATCTCGGCGCCGCCAGCCTGGATGAGCATGGGCGCAAGGCCCTTGAGGTTGGCGTACACCGGGGACAGGCGCGGGTCTTTGTGGTCCAGCGGCCCGGCCACGGCCTTGGCCCAGCGTTCAAACATCCACGGTTCACCCCAATCATACTGCGCATGCGTTTCCAGCGAGCCGCCACGCGCCGCCAGGTCCACCCACGGGCACACCAAGAGCAACGCTGCGGGACCGGGGCCCCCGGCGTCACGCACCGCGCAGGCCAAAGACACTGCAAGCGCGGCCCCGGCCGAGTCCCCGGCAACCACCACGTGGTGTGGCGCGGCCCCCTGCGCCAACAGCCAACGCCACGTCTTGTGCGCGTCCTCCAATGCCGCGGGGAACGCGTGCTCCGGCGCCAGGCGGTAGTTCACGCCCAACACGCGCGCGCCGGATTCCAACGCCAGGCGCGCCATGAGATCAAAATGTGTTCGCGTGGACCCGTAGAGATAGGACCCACCGTGCAGGTACAGCACCCACGCGTGAGGTTGGGGGCCATTGGCTGGACGCAACACCAGGCCCGGAAGTCCATCCACGTCCACGTCCTGTGCGGTGACCTGTGACGCCACCGCGCAGGGTTGGACCAGGGATTCCTGGTGGGCCCGGATGACCTCCCAGCTCTCATGTTGGATGCGCGCCGAATCATCCTTCATGAAGCGGAACATGGTCTCTGCAAGGAGGGACCAGTTCTTGCGCCGCGGGCGCCCGGTGACGCGCGCCGCGCCGGATTGCAGCAGCGCCTTGGTGAAGCGGGCCCCAACAACGGCGGGGTGGACCATGGGTGCTCCCGTGTTGTGGCGTGCGTCTCTAGCCGTGCACCTTGGCTCCAAACGCGCGCATCCAGGCCATCTCATCAACCGCCAGGGGGCCACGTTCAAGGGCCCGCAGGTTTTCATCCAGCTGCTGGACGTTGGCCGGCCCGCACAGCACCACGTCCACGTGCGGGTTGGACAGGCAGAAGCGGTAGCAGTCTCCCGCCGTGGGCACCGGGTCCTTCCAGCCGTGCGGGCGTTTGAGCAGGCGCCGCCAATCCGTTGCGGTGTACGCCACCACCGCGGGCTTGCGCGCGGCCAGGTGTGGGAACACCTCGCGTTCGGCGCCGGGATGGGCGGCGTTGTAGCGCAGCATGAACAACGTCAACGGGCTGTCCAACGCCAGCTTTCCGGCGCGGGGACGGTCATGGATGGAAGCACCCAACGCGCGCACCTTTCCTTCGCGCTGCAGGGTCAACAGCTCATCCACCACGCTGCTGGTCCACGCGCTGGTGCGTCCCAACCAGTACAGCTGGAAGACGTCCAGGTAATCCGTCTGGAGGAAGCGCAGCGCGGTCTCCACCCGCTTGCGCAGCGACCCGGCAAAAAAGCCGAACGTGGGCCCGGTGGCAATGATGAGGCGGTCCCGCAGGCGCGGCGTCACCGCTTTGAGCGCGGTGCCCATGGCGCGCGCGGTGGGATTCCAGAACACGTAGTTGATGCCGCGCTCCAGGGCTGCCTCAATGCCCGCGGCATCCAATCCAAAACTTGCCGAGAGACCCAACCGGTGCACCCGTTTGCCAAATGCCGCCACATCCCGTTGGAGAAATGACACAGCGTCCATGGGCCCATCCTCCCGCGCCGCGCGGTTGTGACGCAATCACACCGGTGGAAGGCCACGCCACGCGCGGTAGAGTTGCCGGACGTTGTGCGGGTGTTGCCGCGCCAGCAAGGACGCCAACGCCGCGGCCAGGATGGCGTTGACCAGCGTCTCTGGACCCACCGGAACCACCGCCAGGGTGAACAACAACATCCCCAGCAATCCCCACGTCACCTGACGGTCCCGGCCGCCCAGCACCAACGCGGCGCACACACCCTGCAGCAAGGCCACGCCCATCACCACCGCTTGCAGGCCGCCCCCCAGGTTGAAGGTGATGTCCTGGTATTCGGGCAACAACGGGTGGCGCAGCATCTGGCGGTACAACATCCAGTTGAACGTGCCGGTGAGCATGTTGAACACCGCCGCCCCCGCAAACAGCGCGCCGAAAAAGACGCGCCCAAGATTGGGCCGCAAAAAAGCCACCACGGCAAAAGCCCCAACAATCACCGCCACCAGGACAATTCCGCCGGTTGCCATGGTGACAACGGGAGCATCAGACATGCCAAGGCGCGCCAACGCGGCTATAAAGGCCGCCATGGCACAAAAACAGGCATTGTTGGCGGGCGCCACGGGGCTGGTGGGCGGCCAGGTCCTGCAGCAGTTGCTGGAAAGCCCGCAATATTCCGGTGTGACGTGCCTGGTCCGGCGGCCGTTGCGGGTCCGCCACCCCAAGCTCACCGTGTTGCAGGCCGAATTTGCCGCGCTGGACGCGCTGCGGCCGTTCCCCTCGGTGCAGGACGTGTTCATCACCCTGGGCACCACCATCAAGACGGCGGGCAGCCAGGACGCTTTCCGCAAGGTGGACCATGACGCGGTGCTGGCGGTGGCGCAGCAGGCGCACCTGGCGGGTGCCGGGCAGCTGTTGCTGGTGACGGCGTTGGGGGCCAACGCCCGCTCCCCGTTGTTCTACAACCGCGTCAAAGGGGAGGTGGAGCTGGCGGTGATGGGGCTGGGGTACGGGTGCGTGCAGGTCTTTCGCCCGTCCCTGCTGGACGGCGAACGCACCGAGGCGCGGCCCGGGGAAAAGCTGGGCCTGGCCTTGGCGCGGCTGGCTGGACCGTTGTTGGGGAAACGGCGAAGCATTCCCGCGGGCACCGTGGCGCGCGCCATGGTGAATGCTGCGCTGCAGGGGCTCAAGGGAATCCACATCCACGAAAATGATGTGTTGTTCAAACTCGCGGGGTGAAAACACCGCGGCCGGCGTGCGGCGCTACTTGCGGGTGGTGACCTGGGTCTTGGCCGCATCCACCGACGGGACAGCCGGGTGCGCGGGGTGCGGAATCATCACGCCATGGTGCGGCACCAGCGCCGGTGAGGCGACCTTGGGTGCGGCAGGCGCAACGGGCGTGGGAAACGCCACCACACCGGCGTGGATCACCGTCCTGGGGGCGTCCACCGCGCGGGGCGCGGCAGCCGGGGGAAGGGACTGGCCGGCCGGCTTGGGACCCCAATAACCCCACGTGCCAGCGGCGGGGGCCGCCTCGGTGAACAACGCGCGCACGGCGTCAATGTCCGCGCCGGGCGTGTGGCCGCGGTGCGCACCCTGCTTGTCATCATCCACCAGCTGCACGGCGTTGAAGCGCAACGCGCCGCGGGCAAAACCCGGGAACAGCGCATCAATGTCCACGTGCGTGGTTCCACCGCCGGTGGCGCCAATCTCGCAAAACCCGTCATGGAACGGCTTGCGTTCATCCTTGCAGGCAAACGCCAGCGCGCGCGCGGTGTCTTCATCCGCCGGTTGCAACGCCAGCAAGATGCCTTCCACATCCGGGCCGGCCTCATGGATGCGCAGGTCCGGCAGTTCATCCCCGCTGTTGATCATCACGCGGGTGACCCACGCCAGCTCCAGAAGGCCGCCCTTTCCCAGCGTGACGTCATCACTCTTGCCGTTGGGCTTGGTGAGCGCGCGTTTGGGGTCCATGTTGCGGGCAGGTTTGAGGCCGCCAAACGTGGGGTCGTATTGCACCACCTCTTCGGCAAACGTGGCGTCCTTGAGCAGCTCCACCACCACCGGACCTGCGGCCTGCGCCGCCACGCCCGCGCCCAACACCGCCACCGTGACTCCACCCAGCACCAACGCCCGCATGGTTGCCTCCACCCTGGCTGACTGCATGATGTGAAACTCCATCCTAGCGTTCCGGGAACGGGACGCCAGAGGTGGGATAGGGGTGGGTGGCACAAACCCGGTGGGAGGCCGGGGCGGGTGGTTCAGGGGCCGCCGGGCGTGAGGTTGTCGCAGGCGTCGTCGTTGCCGGCGCCCAGCGTCGTCTCGTCGTTGCACTCGCTCAGGCGCTCGCCCACCACCTCGGCAAAAAAGTTCACCACAATCTCGCCGGTGACGGCGTCATCCGGGTCACCGCCGGCGCGCTCCACGGTGTAGGTGAGTTTCCCGGAGACGCTGCCCAGGGGGCCGGGGTTCTCGCCCATCTGGTTGAGCTCAAGTTCCACCAGGCGCTTGGAGCCGTAGACCGCGGCGCGGTCGGGGTATTCGCTTCCGTTGGACAGCGTGGGCGCGCCGGGGACAAACAGCGCGGTGACACGGGGCACATCCGGGTTCATGGGTGGGTTGTCCGGGTCAAACTTGACGGTGTCCCCGGCCTTCATCTTGTTGGCCAGGGTGACGCTCACAAAAAAGGACGGCTCGGTGCGGAAGCTCTTGTTGAAGCGGGAAGCCTGCCACGCGTTCCACGTGCGGCGGTCATCCCGCGGGTTGAACATGAACCCATGCAGGCGCAGGTTGAGGATCTTGCCGCCCTCATCATCCGGGCGCTTGGGGAACTCCCGGCGGCCGTTGACGGTGTCCTGCTTGTGTTCATCCCAGTACGCATACTGCGTGCGGAACGTCCACGGCGCGTAGCTGTCCCCCAGCTCACCCTGGGAGCATGAAAACGGGATGCAGCCCTGCATCAACAGCAGCAACACCAAAGACGGGCGGATCATTTTCAGCATGGGACACCTCAAAGGTGGGCCGGCCGCGGCAAACGCCGCCGTTGGCCAAATGTGAAGGCACAAGCAGCACACCTTGGGCCGTGCTTCAAGCGCCCCACGGGCGGTGTTGCGCGCCCCGCCTGGCCCAGGGAAGAACCGGCGCGTGCCCCGCAGCGCCCAGGACCAGGTGGTCCAGCAGATGACCGTGTTGGCGTCGCCGCCCCTGGTGCCCGAGCTGGTGCTGCACCTGGCCACGCCCCAAAGCGCGTTGTGGACGCTGGGCCGGCGGGAACTGGATGCCCTGGGCCTGGGCGAGCCGTTCTGGGCCTTTGCGTGGGCGGGCGGGCAGGCCCTGGCGCGTTTTGTCCTGGACCACCCCGCGCAGGTGGCCGGGCAGGGGGTGCTGGACGTGGGGAGCGGCTGTGGCGTGGTGGCGCTGGCGGCGGCCTTGGCCGGAGCCGCGCGCGTGGTGGCACTGGACGTGGACCCCTGGTGCGCGGTGGCGCTGGAGCACAATGCAGCCGCCAATGGCGTGGCGGTGCACGCGGTGGTGGGGGATGTGTGTGACGTCACGGTGACCGCGGGGCAGGTCATCCTGGCGGCGGACGTATGTTACGACCATTCCGGTACCGCGGTGATGACGGCGTGGTTGGAGCGCGCCGCGGCGGCGGGCGCGCGCGTGGTCCTGGCGGACGCGGGGCGGGGGTACTTCAGGCCAACGGTGGGCTGGTCACCGCTGGCGCGCCTGGAGGTCCCGGTGCATCCGGCCCTGGAGGACACAGACCTGCGCGCCGTGGACCTGTGGACGCGGTGAACGCGGTTGTTACAAACAGGTAGACTGCCGTCCGTTCTTCTGGAGGTGCGCGTGACCGGCGTGGTGTTTGACCAGCAGCCCATCACCAAGGAGCAACTGCTCAACGCACTGGTGTTGGCGTTCCGCCATTCTCCCATGCAGGTCCCGGCGCACAACGGCACCCTTTTCACGGCGCTGGCCGCAGGGTTTGGCGCCATCCAGCCGCAGCCTGGCACCGTGTCCCTCAAGGGCGTGTGCACCGCGCTGCAGGGTGTGCCGGGCTACCGTTTTGACGCCGTCATCCCGGCGTTGTGCCGCATCAAGACGTGGGAGCCGTACCTGCGCATGCAGGTGGAGGTGCCGCCGGAATTTGTGGTGCAGCGCATTGTGGACTTTGGTGCCCGCGCGGTGGATTGCCGGGTGCCGGACGGCGAGCTGGCCCGGGCCGTTCCGTCTGCCGGGGTGGCGTTGTCCATCACCAGCAGCGGGAAGCTGCGGCCGGTGGTGTCCCGCGCGCCCGAACCACCGCCCAAGCCCAGGCGCACGGGGCTGAAGCTGGCGGTGGCGGCGGTGATCATCCTGGGCCTGGCGGGCGGCACCGCCGGAGGTTTGTGGGCGTACAAGAACCTGCGGGTGCTTGTGTTGGAAACCACGCAGGTGAGTGATGAAATTCCGCTCCTGGCTGCGCAGCGCCAAGGGCCCACCGTCACCGCCACGCTCAAGGACCGCGCGTGGTTGTTGTTGCCGCGCACCGAACGCCATGACGCGCTGGAGCGCACGTGGGTGCGTACCAGCGGATTGCCCGGCGTGCGGGAGCTTCGGCTGGTGGATGACGCTGGCGAGGTGCTGGGCCACGCACGCGCGGACCCGGCGGGCAAACCGCTGGTGACCCTCAACCAGTGAACGGTTGCCCCGGCGTCATCCACACCGGACGCCGCAGGCCCAGCTGGCTTTGCGCAAACTCCACCGCGTAGGCCGAATAGTCCTTCCACGACTTCTGGGCCCCGCCCGACGCCACCCAGCGGGCCACCAGCTTGTGCTCCAACCGCAGGTCCCGCCGCCACGCGCGGAAGTCCTTGAGCACCGCCGTCTCCAGCTCCGGGGTACGCAGCCACACCGTGGGACAGATGGCCGGGTCCCCCACCGCAATGGACTGGTTCCCCGCGTCAAGGTGAAAGGGAAACAGCCGGCAGGCCCCCGGGCGCAGCGCGTGTGCGCCGCAGCGGCGTTGTTCCAGCGCGGTGGTGAGGAAGGTGCAGCCCCCGCCGTCCTTGTCTGCGCGGTGGCGCAGACGCAACACCGTCAGACCGTCCACCAGCGGAATGGGCACGCTGGCCAGGCGTTGTTGATCCGCGTGGGGAGGACAGTCCAGGCGTTCCACCACCGCCTCCAGGCTGAGCATCATGCCAAAGGAGAGGCGCAACGCTTCCACCGTGGTGACCTCCACCGTGGCCGTCTGACAGCACGGCGCATGGCAGGTGCTGCAGGGCCGGGACGAATACACGCGAGGACCCACCGCGGCGCGCATCCGGGTGGTGCCGGCAAGCTGCGCGGGTGTGGGCAGGTCCAACAAACGCAAGCGTGGGGACGGCATGGTGTGCGTTGGGCCCCTTGCCGTTCAATGTGACCACGGAAAAAAAATCAGAAGAACAGGTACCCGTAGACGTCATACGTCCCGCGGATGTCCTCAATGGTGGTCACCAGGTTCTCCAGCCGGTAGCGGTTGTCCAGGCTGGGGTCCATGGCAAACGCATCTGCAAAGGCCTGCGCGCGCGTCAGGATCTGCTTGCCGGGACAATACGCGTTGGGGTCCGCCACGCAGGACGTCTTGTACACGCGGTTGTTGATGGGATTGCGGAACGTGGTCACCAATGCCGGGTCCGCCGGGGTGATGGCCTCCCCGCTGCCGTCCAGCCAGATCTTGATGCGGTCATTGAAGGACGTGTCAAACGCGCCGGGCAAAAACGCCATGCCCAGCCAGATGGCGTAGAGCTCCACCGTAAAACTGGTGGCGGGGTCCACGTGCTGGAACATGCTGCCATTGCAGTGCTGCGTGTTGGGCCGGGACAACGTGGGTGGCTCGTATGCACCGGTGTCCAGGCAGGTGACGCCGGAGAACCGCGCGTAGTCCTGCGTGCTGGCGCCGCCCATCAACTGGTAGATTTCCTCGGGGAAATACAGGTTGAGGCCAATGAGGTAACGCGCCACATCCGCCCCGGAGTCCACGCCCAGGAAGTACGTGTCCGCCGTGATGGCCGTCTCCAGCGCCACCAGCTTGTCATAGAAGCTGCCCACCATTTGCAGGCGATCATAGAAGTAGTACCCGCTGTCAAAGTCCCAGCGGCTGTCGGTGTAGCGGCCGGTGCCAAACGGGATGATGCCGTCACTGCAGTCCGGCCCGGGGCTGCCGGCGGGGCAACGGTCCACGTCGCCGTACCACCACAACACCTGCACCCCTTCGGCGGTGTCATATTTGTACGAGCCGGGTTCCGGGGTGGCCACCATCTCTGCCAGCAGGTCCAGCAACAACCGCGTGGCGGCGGTGCCCGGAAGGCCCGCATCACCCGCCTCAGACCACGGCACGTTCTCCATGCGGAAGTACGCCGCGTCCGCCACATCCGAATCATCATCACAATCCGCGTCATCACTGCGCGCGCAGTCCCAGCCGGACTCGTAGGAGAACTGGTCAAACACCCAGTTCTGGTACTGCGTGAGCATGGGCAACAACGCGCGGCCGCTCACGCGGTCCATGTAGTCCCACTCATTGAAGCCCCGGCGGTCCCGGGAGAAGGACAGCAGCGGAAAATATTCCAGGTATTGGGCCCGCGCACCCAGCGCAATTTCATACGCGTCTGCGCCTTCATCATACGTGGCACAGGTTGCAGTTGCGCCGTCATATTCATCCGAACAGAACCGGTAGGGGATTTCCCACAACGTCCAGTTGGCGCGTCCGGCCAGCTGGTCCACAATCTTTGAGTGGGGCACCAGCTTGCGTTGGTGCATGCCATCAATGCCGCCCAACATGTCCGGCAGCCGCGTGTAGTGCCGCCAGTGGCGGATGATGTCATCCAGGCTGGCCAGGTAGAGCAGGGGCTCATCGGGTTCGGCGCCGTCCAGCACCTCCACCAGGTCACCGTAGCCAAAGGCAATGGCCGCCTCGTCGTAAAGGCCCAGGCCGGTGATGTCACTCATGAAGCGGCTGCCGTAGTCCATGATGGAGCTGTACTGGTATTCCCGCATGCGCCCGTCAGACTGTGCCGGGGTGAGCGGGTCCAGGGCCTGACCGTTTTCCCCGCGCAGGTCCCAGTACCGGCGGCCGTAGTTCAGCGCGTCGGTGGTGGCCTCAAAGTTGTGGCGCAGGCCCAACGTGTGGCCCACCTCGTGTTCCATGGTGGAGCGGAAGATGGCCTCGCGCAGCTTGAGCAGCACGGTGGCCGGGTCTTCATCCTTGTACGCCTTGGCCAGCCCCACCACGGAGGTGTCAAAGAAGTTCATGGGCTCAGCCTTGTGACGCGCCAGGTGCAGGCGGCGCCGCTTTTCCCGGGCCTGCCGCGCGCCCATGGCCCACGTGCGCGGAGAGAAACGCTCTTTCTGTTCGGCACTCAGCGGGCCATCCAGGGGGCGGCCGTTGTTGAACGCGCGCACAATGGCGTCGTTGATGAGGCGGCTCTCCAGGGGCGTGTCCTTGAGTGCGTCCATGCGCGCGCGGGTGCGTGACCCATCCGTGCGCAGGGCCTGCTTGCCCAGCCGCTTCACCGCGCGTTGCCGCGGGGTGTGCAGCTTCTCCTGGGAGAAGCGGTGGGTGGCGTCACGCGCGTTGTCATCCGAGGCGGTGCGCAGCAACACATCCCGCATCACGTCTTCACCGGCCAGCACATCCGTCAAACGGGTGGGGTCATTGATGAGGTCAATGATGTCCTTGGAGCGCTGGGCCAGCATGTCCACCGCCGCGCCATACACAAAGGCAGATGCGGCAATGGTCTCCCCGGTGAGCGGGTCATTGGCGGATGGCCCGTAGCCCAACAGGCCCACCTGCGTGGGTTCATCCACCCAGGCCATGAAGTTGTACCGCAGGTCCCCAATACGTTCGCCGCGGGTCAACACCTTGGCGCCGTCCGCCTTGAAGCTGTTCTCCTTGAGGATGAAACCTTCCTCCACCTCGGAAAGCGGGCGGTTGTCACCGTACTTGAGCGCGCGCACGGTCTGCTTGAAGGCCTTGTTCCATTCGTCCGCGGTGACGCGCGCGGCGGGCTTCATGTCCTCCGGGAACCCGGCAGACAGGTGGTAGACAATGGGCTTGACGTGGCAGTTGGCAAACGGCGTGTCGCTGTCCGGCGTGATGCAGCCCGGCGTGTCCCGCCACATGTTGAAGCGGTTGATGAGCGCCAGGCGTCCGGTGTTGGTCTCGCCCTGGAGGCGGTCGTACGTGTCACGTTCGGTGCGAAAGTAGCCGAATTTGTCAAAGTAGCTGGCGCGGGCAATGAACCCATCCGGGTCCGGGCGCAGCGTGTCCCGGTCAATGTAGTTGACGGTGATGGGCTTGCCGTCCTCATCCCGGAGGATTTCATTGTCCGGGAAATGTTTGGGCACGTAGCTGTTGGGCCGCCGCTTGAGGAACGCCGAGCGGACTTTCACCTCGGTGGCAAAACAGTCCACGTTCCCGTAGTACCAGCACGCGGGTTCCTCCAGCAGCGTGCCGTCATAGTCCTCCACCACCAGCGTTTGCGGCGTCACCATCAGCCGCTGCACCACGTCCAGATAATCCGCCTGGGTGAACTGGGTGATTCCCTCTCCCTGGCGTTCCTCCCAGGTGGGCGCGCCGGTGGCCGGGTCTTCTCCGGTGATGCGGGCCAGCAACAGCGCATCCGGGTCTCCGGGCAGCTGCACGTAGTGGCCACCGGGGGTGAGCGTGACGCCGTTGATGATGAAGTTGAAGTTGGGTGAGAGGTTCTGGGACCAGTCCACGCGGAACATGGCGCGCTCATGCCAGGGACGGTCGGTGGTGTTTTCCACCAGCACGTTGGTCTGTTCACCGGTTTGCGCGTTGTATTCCCGCTGGATGTCAAAGTGGCTCTCAATGGCAAACACCGCCACCGGGGTGTTGGTGGGTTTGTCGCCGGGGAGCACGCTTGGCGTGTCCGTCCCGGCAATGAGGTCATACGCGCGGTAGGCAATGAGGAAACGTTCCTGGATGTCCCAGCGGATGAGCTCGGTGGGGTCGTTCTGCTCACCGGCAAACGTGACGCCGGACGCGTACGGCACGCTCAGCACCGTCTGGCGGTAGTACCAGTCCCCGGTGAACACCTCCTTGCGCAGCTTGTTGGGTTGGGTGCGGTCAATGTCCCCCAGGTCAAACCCGCAACCGTTCAACACGCCCGCGGCCAGCGCCGCCGCCACCCAAACCCGGTGTTTCAACATGGATGATTCCTTTGCCCCCGCGGGCGAGATGCCGTCCACAAAAGGGGCGCATGCATGGAAAGAAAGAAGCCAACAGTCAATCCCGGCCGGTGCTTCCCGCCCAAGGCCTTGATGCAGCACGTTGCAGCAACGCCCACGGTGCGCCCGTGCAGGTTCTGGGCTGGGGTGCTAGGTACCCCCTGCCAACAGGCAACGCCGCGCCGCCGCACCAAGGCACCATCCCTGAGACGCGCGCGCGCTGGAGTGGTCTTCCACCATGAGCCGCAAGTCCAAGTCCCCAGCCCGCACGTCCCCACGTCCCCAAAAGGCCGCCCCGCCGGCGCTGCCCGCGTACATCCAGGCGCTGGCGCCGTTGCCCTCCCGGGCCGTCCCGCGCTTCACGCTGGACACACTCAAGGCGTTGGAGGACGCGTTTGGAGCGCCGTTCCCGCAGGAGGCCCGCCGCTTGATGGTGGGGCTGGCGGCGTTTGACCTGCAGGGCGGTGGCGTGGACCCGTTGGATGAAGCCGGGTTGCGCAGTTTCAACGCGCTGGCCGCTGACCCGCCGGACGCCACGGCGTGGGCCACCAGCCGCCTGGGCCTGTTTGTGGTGGCCAGTGACGCGGCGGGAAACCGCTTGTGCATGGATGTGCTGGACGCCTCGGGGCGCGCGCCGGTGTGGCTGTGCACCGCCAAGATGGGCCTGGCCGCAGCGGCCGCCCCGGTGTTCCCCTGCGCCACGGACATGTTGCATGCGCTGGCGCTGTACACCGCCGGCGCGGAAGCGCGCCGCGCGGCGGATGACGTGGAGCGCATCACGCGTGAGCTGGAGGAACTGCGCAAGCGGCGGCCCAACGCGGCGCCGGGGCGCAATGAAGCGCTGGCGCGGTTGCAGGCGGCATTTGGTGGTGGTGGCGCCGCGCCGGACGCCAGCGCGCCCTCGGCCATGGATGAAAGCCGCATGGCCGCGGCCCTGGAGGACGCGCGCGAACGGCACAAAGCCCTGTGGATGCCGTTCATGGAACAGTTCTCACGCTGGCATGTCTACTGGCGGCTGTTGTGGAACGGCCCCAACGCGTTGACCTTCCAGACCGAGGTGCTGGACCAGCCCCTGGTGGTGGCCTGGCGTGACGTGGTGCCGCTGGCGGGACACATCCTGTCTGGCCGGCCAGAAGCATTGCGCGGTGAGCTGCTGCAGCGCGCGCCGCAGGGACGCAGCGCCCTGGCCTTTGCCGAAGCACGCATGGTGCTGGGCCAACGCGATGAAGCGCAGCGCGCGCTGGCGACGTGGGATGTGAAGACCCTGGGGCCGCTGCCGCCGCGCGCCAGCCGGGCGTTGGCCGCCGGCGGGACCGGGCCCGCCACGCCGCGCCCGCCGGAAGCCGCGGTGGACTGGCCCAAGGTGCTGGGTCTCCCTCGCGGCAAAGCGTTGCGGTTCCTCCACGCGTTGGGCGCGCAGTTCCAGGCGGACTTGCGCATCCACGGGACCACCAACGTGCTGGGGGCCACCAAGGCCGCGGTGCGCATGGATGCGTATGGCAAGAAGATTGTGGAAGCGGGCCTGGGGCATGTGCCGTTGGAGGTGCGCAAGGCGCTGTTTGAGGCCAAGGACGTGCACCTGCCCAACCAGTTCCTGCGCGCGCTCACCCGCGAGCTGACCCGCCGCCTGCACATCCCCGCATCCGCCGTGGCGCGCACCCTGGCGCGGCTGCAGCGCGTGGTGGAGCAGCACATCAACGCCCGCATGCCGCTGGTGGTGCCCCACGTGGGGACGTTCCGCGTGAAGAACGAGCCCGCGTCCACCGGGGTGAGCCGCTTCTACCTGCTGTTGGATGTGGTCCCGGAGCTCCTGGCCGCGGCGCAGGAGCACACGCTCCACCAGGTGAGCGCCATGCCGGATGACGGCATGTTGCTGGAAGTGTAGGTGGTTCTCCCATCGTCCGGTTGACGGACGCTGGCATCCGTCAAGAAGCGAACAATCAAACCTTCCAGCATGGATCGCGGGGCCTTCAAAAAGCCCGGGGTCCAGGAAGGGCAGCACCGGATGTCCAACAAGCGCTACCTGGAAGAGCGGATTGTGTTCTGCGCCAACTGTGACGCCAACCGGCGCCTGCAGTACTGCCCCGAGGGGCTGGTGTGCGTCACCTGCGCCTCCCGCAACTGGATGTATCTTCCATCCAGCATTCCGTCCCGGCTGCAGGCCGGCGCACGTGCGGTGGGCGAGGCGTTTGCGCGGGGTGCGGCCAAGCTCTCCAATTCGGCGTTGCAGGTGTTGTCCCAGTCCTCCCTGCCGGTGCTGTCCAACACCGCCATGAAGGTGTTGTCCAGCAACGCCATGAAGGTGCTGTCCAAGTCCAACCTGCCGGTGATTCCCGGCGGTGGCCCGGGCACCCAGGGCTGAAGGTTTCCTCCCCGCTGGGCACTTCCGGCGGTGGCGAACGCCTCCATGCGCGCGCAGGGAGGGCGCCCGCCATCCAACACCGCGGCGTCACACCAGCGTGGACATGGAGATGGTGGCGGCGGGCAGTTGGAACGGCGCGGCCACGCCGGGGCAGAAGCTCACCAGAAAGCGTGCCGGTGCCAGGGCCGCGGCCAGGCGCGCGCGCAACCACGGGGCAAGACCGGCGGCAACGTCCAGCGCTGGGATCAGTCCTTGCGCCACGGCGGCGGCACACACGTCCAGTTCGGCGTCCAGCACGCGCGTGACCAACGCGGTGAACGCGTCTGAATCCACGCCGGCGGGGCACAGGTGAAGCGCCAGGGGCATGCCCAGGTGTGCGCCGTGGACGTGGTGGAGGTTGCCCGCGGTGACGTACAGCGCGGTGCTGTGGCCGTTGTCCTGTTTGAGCAGGAGCATGCCGGTGGCCTTGGACACCGCCAGACGGGAGAACGCCTGTTTGAGGCCCACCAGGTCCAGCGG
>Ga0154020_10000087_pt1 | contig 96450 bp, 78 predicted proteins | sample Klosneuvirus_201_FD_109709 | JGI IMG/M metagenome (GOLD analysis project Ga0154020, IMG submission 109709) | Active sludge microbial communities from wastewater, Klosterneuburg, Austria - Klosneuvirus_20160825_MG | ecosystem: Engineered > WWTP > Aerobic digester > Activated sludge | place... | reverse complement strand
CCGATGGGGCAATTTGGTGTACACCACCAAAGACCCCTATTTTAAATGGAACACGGTAAATGCATTTAACGGAGAACGCGTTAGTGAAGGCACTTTCTTTTACATCTGCGATGTGTTTGAACCACGAATTAAAGGAATTGCTAAACGTACAATCAAAGGCTATTTGCAGGTCATTCGATAACCCATTCTATGAAAATATATAAAAACCTGGTGAACGCTGCCGCAGAAACCCTTCAGGAAATTTTTGATCAAAATCGTTATGCTGATAAGGCCCTAGAAAAAAAATTCAAAGCGCATCCCCAATGGGGCAGTCGCGACAGAAGATTTATTGCAGAATCTGTTTATGACATTGTAAGGTACAAACGTTTGTATTCTGACCTGGTGCGTTCAGAAAAAAACTATTGGTTCATGGTAGCGGCCTGGGTGCTTTTGAAAGACTATGAGCTTCCCGACTGGCCGGAGTTTCATAATCTCGATCGAGTGCACATCAAAGCGGATTTTGAAGCTTTAAAATCAGAGCCCAGGGTGGGTGAATCCTACCCCGATTGGTTGTGGGATTTCGGCACCAAAGAATTAGGAAAAGAGCTCTGGGAGAAAGAAGCGAAAGCCCTTAACGAAACGGCCAAAGTTGTATTTAGAGCAAATACACTAAAAGCCCCAGCGGCTGAATTAGAAAAAAAACTCCAGGCTCAGGCCGTACCCTTTGAAAAACTAGCCCAACAAAATGAAGCTTATGTATTTTTAAAAAAAGAAAATGTGTTTAAAAATCCCCTTTTTAAAGAGGGGTACTTTGAAATTCAAGACGCGGGCTCTCAGCAAATCGCCACATTCCTTAAACCGGGCACGAATGAACTTGTAATTGATGCCTGCGCAGGCGCCGGTGGAAAAAGTTTGCACCTGGCCGCCTTAATGAAAAACAAAGGCAGGGTTGTTAGCATGGATGTAGAACAGTGGAAGCTGGACGAGCTAAAAAAAAGGGCAAAACGTTCAGGTGCATTTAACATTGAAGCCCGTTTGATTGAAGGTGATAAAACTCTGAACTCGTTCGCGGGTAAAGCCGATAAGCTTTTGCTGGATGTGCCCTGCAGTGGCTCCGGCGTATTAAAGCGTAATCCGGATGCCAAATGGAAACTCAGCGAGGAGAGCATTTCAAGAACCAAAGACCTTCAGCTAAAGATTATGAACGCGTATTGCAATATGCTTAAACCCGGCGGTGAACTGGTGTACAGCACTTGCAGCATATTCCCTTCGGAGAATCAACAGCAGGTAACTGCGTTTTTGAAACAACACCCCGAATTCGAATTCAGAGAAGAAAAAACACTGCTCCCCTCAGAAGGATTTGATGGCTTTTATATGGCGCGATTGCTAAAAAAATCTGAGGTTACCTTACCTCAATATATTCAATGATTTCATAGCCCAGGTGCGCTTCAAGAATTTGCCGGTATAATTTTGTAGACGTGAAGCCAAAGCCACTTTCAAAAAACTCATTCAAGTATGTCCCGTGCTTGTTGTTTTTTGGAAGTATAAATCCGATTTCTTCCTTTTGACCTGATAAGGCCTTTTGCATTTTTAACAATTTCGTAGGATTTGATTTAAGGTAAGTCCAATACGACACAAGGTCCATGTACCCAAACAGTTTTTTATTTGAACTTATGCTGTCAAGTACTGCACTCGGTTTAGCAGTAAAAAGAATCTTCAAATCATTCAAATAGGCTGTTTTGAGTTCATTCAGGTATACTTCATGGCTTGATCCGGCTACTGTGATTGCAGTCATGCCTCCCAGAATCTTGCTAATTTGTTCGCTTGTTTTGTCTTTTATGCCAAACACGCTGCCGTGTGTTATCAGAACCGCCTGGTTCATGAGGTAGGGGGCTGAAAAGCTAACTTCTTTTTCGCGCGCTACACTTCGCGTTACCGAGCCTAAACCAATAACAATGGCGTTAGCGTCTCTAACCGAATTATAGAACACGCTGAAATCCGTAAAAAGCGTATACTTTATTTTTAAGCTAATTCCCTTTTTCTGTTTGAGCCATTGAACATATTCCTGAATAATCTCTATCTCTATGCCCCTTGGCTCACCCTTGTCGGGCATGGTGGCTGTTCTTTCGGTGTAGGCGTATGGGTAGTTTTCGTAATAATATATGCTTAAGGAGTCTTTCTGTGAAAACGCCCTAAGACTCAGCATAAAGGCAAACGCCACTAACGTTAATCTATACATCATTTTTTTTACTACAAAATACTGATTTCTTAATTGATGTGTTGTTTTCGGAATCTTATTTATTTGCACTATTCGTGTTAACTTTGTACCTCCCCCTTTCATCTTTAGGCTTCCGAATCCAATGAATTCGGATTAAATGCCTTAAATTTGTATAAATACACTGCATATGAAAAACCTTTTGTTTATTTCCTTTTGTTTTCTCCTGATTGGTGGGTTTAAATCGCAAACCCTCGTGCGTAACGTTGACGCCGCCACTTTTCAAAAACTTATTGAAAGTAAAAAATACGTGCTCATTGATCTGCGCACCAGTGATGAAATAAAATCAAAAGGCATGATAAAGGGCGCTCAACAGCTGGACTACCTCGCTAAGGATTCAGAAAAACAGATTGGGCAATTGGATCGTAAAAAACCTTACCTTATCTATTGTGCGGGTGGGGGAAGAAGTTCAGATTGCGCTGAGCTAATGCAAAAACTTGGTTTTACCGAAGTGGTTAATCTTGAAAAAGGCTTCGACGACTGGAAAAGAAAAGGACTTGAAACTGTAAAAAATTAATGGACTCTTCGGCCCTGCTGTATCTTGCTATTAAAGCTGCACTTATTGCGGGGGAAGATATTATGAAGGTTTATAAAACCGATTTTTCCTTCGAACGAAAATCCGATAATACGCCAGTAACCATAGCAGACAGGGCAGCAAGCAAAAGTATCGTTGAAGCACTAGCCGCCAGCGGGATTCCAAGCATTAGCGAAGAAGAGGCTTTGCCTGAGTTTGCAGTCCGGAAAAACTGGGAACGCGTTTGGATAATAGATCCGCTTGACGGCACCAAGGAGTTCATCAAAAAAAATGGGGAATTTACTGTAAACATTGCTTTAATCCACAAGCACTCACCGGTGATTGGCGTTATCTACGCGCCCGTTTGGAACAAACTCTATTTTGCCTCCAATGAACTAGGGAGTTTTCTTGTCGAGGTCTCTGAGCTTACGCCACTAAACTCTTTTCATGAATTACTTAACACCGCTCAAAAACTTCCTTTGCAAAAAACACCGGCTACTTACACCCTTGTAGCAAGCCGTTCACACCTTAGCCACGAAATTAATCAGCGCATGCAGCAGATTAAGTCAATTTACGGTGAGGTCGATCTCATTCATGCGGGCAGCAGCATTAAACAGTGCTGGGTGGCTGAAGGGAGAGCACACGAGTATTCACGCCTTGGCACAACAATGGAATGGGACACTGCAGCCGGGCAGTGTATTCTCGAGCAGGCCGGCTGTTCTCTTAACACCTTCGACACAAACCAACCCCTGAATTACAATAAGGAAAATCCTGAAAATCCTTTTTTTATTGCCCGCAACCTGAGCTAAGTAGTTTTACTTAAAAAGTTTCGAAACAAGAAAAGCGTCCGGCAAACCCAATTGCTTAGCAGTTTTGCCCCCCAGAATTATGACCTGATTTCTGTTTTTTGTGGTAATGGCAAAATCGTATTCGTTAGCCTCTTTTCCTACGTTTTCTATCCCCTCCAGGCTTTTTATATCTAATTCGCTTAGTTGTTTTGTTTCCTTGTAAAAAAACTCCCAATAGGGTTTTTCTTTAAATTTTAAACCCGAAAATCTTCGGTTCGGACACATGGTTAAAACAGAAACAAAATGCGTCAGCCTATAGTTCCCGTTTTGCTTATACAAAACATACTTTTCTGTTATGCTCAGGTTTTTTGATATGCTGTTAAGCGTGTGTCCTGATGCGGTTCGCAATTCCTGTTCTGCAGACTCCACGTGACACTGGTAATACACCAGCGAATCGCCCTCGGTAAGTTTGGCCAGCAGCGTGTTGTTTACTTGAGCGGAAAGGCCCGTGTTTTGTGCCGAAAAAGCAAATGCCGCAACAAAAAACAAAGCGGCAAACAGGTTTTTTATTTGTGATGAATCTTTATGCATTTTGAAAGCCGAACAGCTCTGTCTTTTTCAATGGTGGCATCTGCTTCCGGGTCTCCGTTGCACAACACCACGCCCATGCGGCGGTATGGTCTGGTACTTGGTTTGTTAAACACGCGCAGCTCTGTGTTTTTTTCCTTAAGCAGCTCTTCCTGGCCCTCGAATTCAGGTCGCCCACCCTCTTTGGTAGCCAGGATTACCGCGGAAGCTCCAGAACGCAGGAGTTGAACTTCGGAAATAGGAAGGCCTAATATGGCCCTGGCGTGAAGTTCAAACTCATTTAGATTTTGTGTGTTCGCAAGCGTCACCATACCGGTGTCATGGGGGCGCGGAGAAAGCTCACTAAAATAGACTCCTTTTGTGCTCAAAAAAAACTCAATGCCCCAAATACCAAATCCGGTCAAAGCTTTGGTTACCCTATCAGCCATGTCTTGTGCTTCTTTCAAATCCTTTTCGCTGATAGCACAAGGCTGCCAACTTTCCCGGTAATCGCCCCTTTCCTGTCGGTGCCCTATAGGCGGACAAAATAGCGTTGGGCCATTTTTTTGTGTAACTGTTAACAAGGTAATTTCAGATTCGAATTTTATAAACTCTTCTATGATCACTTCCTTGTAATCGCCACGCGAACCCTCCATGGCGTATGTCCATGCCCTGGAAATATCATCCTTGGATTTTATAACGCTTTGCCCCTTGCCGCTGCTGCTCATCAGTGGTTTCACCACACAGGGAATTCCGATTTCCAGAACAGCTTTTTCAAAGCCCGCTGCGTCTGTAGCATACTGATAGTTTGCTGTTCTTAAGCCAAGTTCCTTTGCTGCCAAATCACGAATGGCCTTACGGTTCATGGTAAAGTTGGCAGCCTTTGCACTTGGGACAACCGTTATGCCCTGTTTTTCATAATCATAAAATCGTTCAGTGCGAATGGCTTCGATTTCAGGAACGATAAGATCTGGTTTGTGTTTCTCAACCACTTTATCCAATGCCGTTCCATCTAGCATGTTAATCACTTCGAACTCATGCGCTACCTGCATGGCCGGTGCGCCCTCATAACTGTCGACAGCAACTACATGCTGGCCTAAACGCTGAAGCGCAATAACTACTTCCTTGCCCAGTTCCCCGCTGCCCAGCAGCATCACTTTTTTTTGTTTCACCTCTAGTCTTCGTTTTTAATAATCTTTGAGGTCAGAATTACCGCCCCGCTTTGTCTTATGGTCAACAAATAGGTGCCTGAGGAAAGTGTCTCTATGCTCAACTCTTTGTTTGTTTTTTCACCAGCTCGACCAAAGCTGTTTTCCTGAATCAGCTTTTTGCCTAACACATCACTTATCTCTATAAGCACTTCCCCGCTGGCAAGTAATTCGTAAACTAGGTTCAGCTTGTTGTTTGCTGGATTTGGAAACACAACAATTCCTCTCTCCTTCTCATAGGTGTAAATATCGGTAGTGTTAACACCATCGATATTAATGTCATCTATAAAAATATTGTTGCCTCCGCCGCTTGTAAACACAAACTTAAGATTCACCTTACCTCCCGCCCAAATATTTAGCAGGTTGGCCTTCTCCTTACGCCATTCGGCGCTTGTTGCCGCAGGGGTGTATGACGAGGCTATAGTTACGCTTGTTGTTTTTAGCCCGCTATTTGCTGTTTTTTGGTAGATAGAATTCCAGGTTTTCCCACAATTGTTAGAAATAAAAACTTGTAATTTATCATTATCAGAAGCTGCCTTGGTTGCAAAATGCAATTGGAAAGTTACTGTAGGGTTAAACACCGCACTTAAATCGTACTCGGGTGAAATTAACTCGTCAATAAGTGGTGCGGATTTATTAAAATTATGAATGGCTACGCAGTTATTCCCCGAAAAGCTGGTGCTATTGTTCAATTCCCAAGCACTGGAGCCACTATTGTGGTTTCGTATTGTCCAGTTGTTCGTAAACATAAATGAGTCTTCAAAATCTTCTATGAACGGGTATACGTAATTGGGATTTGGCGCATTGTTTAACACCAGTACCTTGTTGTTAAAAACGCTTGTATTGCTGTTGCCTAAATACGTGTTGGTCAAAGACACGTCATAAAAGCCTGGCGCATTGTATTGAACTTTTATAATGCTATCACTTAAACTACTTGCTGATCCTCCGGGAACCGACCAGATTCTGCTGCTTAATAAACCTCCGTAGGATTTATCGGTTAGTTTAACCGAGTCGCCAACACAGGCCGTGATGGGCTCGAAAGGCAAAATGTCAGGCACGGCCACACAAGGAGCAGGATAGGTGTAAGGGTCGGCAGTGCCTGTTGCCAATTGATTTTGTGCGGTCCACAGGTTGTTTCTTCCGGAGACCGCAGAGTTTAAAGCTGCAGTCATGCGCGCTACCTGCCCGGCTGAAAACATATTCAGGCAGGGCCCATCCGTATAGTCCATATAGTTCGTAAACATTTCGCCATTCGCATTGCTTCCGGAACAATTGCTGTTAGGGTTATGCGGAAAATTTGGACAGCCGCTGTTTGAAAACACGTGTGGGGGAGTATCAGCTACAAAATCATTTCCGCACGTGGCATCACCCCAAATATGTCGTAAATTAAACCAATGGCCCAATTCATGAATAAGGTAGCGGCCTAAAAAATTACCCCAGTTGGGATTGGTCGCTGCCGTTCCAATGCTGCCAATAAGGTCGCCCCGAATGTTCACGCCATCAACACCTGGCGCACCCCCGGGAAATCTCGCGTATCCGCCTCCCCCGCAATAAGTACTTCCATCATAATGCATTGTTTGAACAATCCATACATTCAAATACTTGTTGCTGGGCCAATAAGAAAGCGACTTCACCTCATCGTTATAAGAAGAGCAGTTGCTTAGGGTATTATAAATCCTGTTGATGCCGTTGGTGCAATTCCCTGCCGGATCTATTGTGGCTAAACGAAATTCCATGTCTATGGGGGCGGCAAAAGGAAGAAACGCTGCCGGAGTAAGAATGGTGTCTGCCTGTTGTCTCCTGAACTCTTTGTTCAGAATGTTTATTTGATCGAATATCTGCGCGTCGGAAATATTACCCGCTTGTGTGGTGTAAATCACATGAAACACCACGGGAATCACATAGGTTGCGGCAGCGCTGGACTGACTTTTGTTCTGTAAGTACTGCTGGGTCTCAACTTCCAGTGCCTCCTGATTTTTACGGAAAACAGAGTCGGTTTGCATCAACTTCCTGAACACATCATCGCTCAGACAATTAAACTGCGCGCTTGCTGAACCCATTAACAATGTGCTCAGCGTTATAGAACAAATTAGTTTTTTCATTCCTCTAGTTTTATGTTGTTTATCTAGTAACTGATAACTTGTTCCTCAATGTTTTCCGGGATTTGTCTCTCTTCGTATTGTTGGTTTCTTAATTGTGGTTCAAAACCCGCTTCGCGGATCGCATCCTGTATTTGTGTGTAGGTAAATCGATGCGGAGCTCCAGCTGCGCTCACCACATTTTCTTCAATCATGATGCTTCCAAAGTCATTAGCGCCGGCATGCAAACAAAGTTGAGCAGTGGCCTTACCAACCGTTAACCAGCTGGCTTGAATGTTCTCAATGTTTGGCAACATAATGCGACTCATGGCCACCATTCGGATGTACTCTTCAGCACTAACGTTATTTTTAATTCCTTTTAAACGATTAAGCAAGGTGCCATCGTCTTGAAAGGGCCAGGGAATAAATGCCAGAAAACCTTTAGCGTCCTTGGGTTTTTGTGCCTGAACCTCCCGCAACCAAACCAGATGCTCAAACCTTTCGTAAAGCGTTTCAACGTGCCCGAACATCATCGTGGCGCTTGTGGTGAGGTTTAATTGATGAGCGGCTTTCATCACTTCCAGCCATTCTCTACCGGTACATTTTCCTTTACTTATCAATCTTCTTACTCTGTCATTCAGAATCTCCGCCCCGGCGCCCGGCAAACTGTCTAACCCCGCATCCATTAACGCTTTCAACACTTCGGTGTGTGTGCTTTTTTCAAGCTTGGTGATGTGAGCAATCTCGGGCGGACCTAAAGCATGTAGTTTAAGTTTAGGGAAAAGGCTTTTTAATTCCTTAAACAAATTTACATAATACGAGAGGCCAAGATCCGGATGATGGCCTCCTTGCAATAAAAGTTGTTCCCCGCCAAAACGAAAGGTTTCTTCTATCTTGGTTTTGTAAGTTTCTATGCTGGTGATATAACTTTCAGCGTGACCAGGTATCCGGTAAAAATTGCAGAACTTACAATTAGCGATACACACGTTTGTGGTATTGGCGTTGCGATCAATAATCCATGTGACCTTGTTGGAGTTCTTTTTTTGTTTTTTGCGCAATTCATTGCCAACATAAACCAAATCGGCCAAGGGTGCGTTCTCGAAAAGAAATAGGCCTTCTTCTATACTTAGAAACTCGAATTTTAATGCCCGCTGTAGAAGTTGTTCAGTATTCATGGTAAACAACAAAGTTAGTATTCAGATTTAAATAGGTAACAACAAAAAACCCGCCTTGTTTAGGCGGGCTCTTGTATGTTGAACCGGATTAGTTTTTCATTAGCTTTATTGTTTTGTGGGCTTCCCCGGCGAAGCCTTTAAGTTGAAGGATATAGGCGCCTTTTGCAAATGCAGCTGTATTTATGCTTTCGTCCGCATGCATTTCCTGCCTCAGAACCAATTGTCCAAGAGCGTTGTAAATCTCAACGAATCCTGAATGCCCACTTATTTTCAGTGTTTCATTAAACGGATTTGGGTACACAAAAGCCTCGCTGTTCCCAACATTATTTTCATTTAGCCCAACACAGTCAGATACCGAAAGGGCAACTGCTCCGCTGCCTTTACAACCCAATGAAGTGGTGGCGTTTGCGGTGATGTTCATCATGCCGGGCGATGCGGGGGCAACAAAAGTTGCGGGATTTGCCGATCCGCTGATGGTTCCGGGTCCTGCCCAGGTATAAGTAACTGCTCCTGAAGCCGAAAGTGAAAAAGCGCTTCCGGCACATACTACTGTTGGCGAAGCTATAGTTATTGTTGGCAATGGCTGCACATATTGAATTACGGAGGCGGTTCCAACACAACCGTTAGCGTCAGAACCCTGAACCACAAGCGTAAAGTTGGTGTTTGAGTCCGTATTATCCGTGTAAAGCATAATAGGATTCCCAATCAAAGGCGGAAATGTGTTTAAAAATGATGTATAGGTGTTCGCGCCCGTAAAAATAACATCAACAGTAGCATTGCAACATATAATTGACGGCGAAAACGTAATGCTAAGGCTTGGATTGGGCGGCGCGCCAATGCTAATGGTGTTCGCTCCAAAACAGGCCCCATTGCTCACGGCTACAGTATACGTAGTAGATGGTGAGGAAGGGGTAACTGTGGTGATGGCTGTGTTGGCCCCGCTACTCCAGGTGTACCCTGTGGCAGAAGCAAATACTGACAATGCAACCGTTCCTCCTGAACAAACCGTTGGTGAACTTGAACTAATAATGGTGTTCAACTGATTTCCTATGCTTACCGTTGCTGTAACGGGCGGACATACCACTGAGCCTTCATTGTAAGCAAGCGTATACACGCTGGTTGAAGCTGGCGTAACCACAATGGAGCTGGCAGAACTCCCTCCGGGGCTCCAAGTATACGTGATGGGTGGTGTTCCGCCAACAGCATTGAGTGTTGTTGAGCTCCCCGAACAGACAGTAAAATTAGTTAAACTCACACTACAAGGCAGCGAATATTTAACCTCATCGATGCCAATATAATCTGAATTGGCACCACCCGGACCACCATCGTCAACAAAATAACGAAAAGCAAATCGTCCCGCACCCGGGGTGGCGATTCCTGAAAGCGTAAACGTATACACTACCCAATCCTGAGGATATCCGGCCACTGTGCCGTTACTCACCACGCTGGCATTAACCGTGCTCAACAATGGATTTATATCAAGAAGGAGATTTGTGTATGTGCCCACGCTTGTTGTGCCGCTTGGTATCGTTCCGCCCACACCAAAACTATACCTCAGCTGCAAACGATCAGGCCATTGAGCAGAGGTGGTGGTGCGTGTAGCAAACTGAAAAACCCCGCCATTCGCAATCGTTACAGTTGGCGTAATTAAAAAATTGCTGATGCCTCCTGCTGTAGATCCCTGACTGTTAAAATTACAAGCCACATAATCATTCGGGCCACCGTTGTATGCTGTAAATGTTGTGGCGCCACTTCCCGAAAACCAGCTCAAGGTTCCTATTGGCGATGAATTGTTTACTCTTAACCAACCATTTCCTGATGGACTGAACACAAACGGGGAAGTGAATCCCTCGTTAATCTGCGCCCTTGTATTTCCAATAAAAAATAGGCAAGCCACTAAACCGAAAATTGTACTTTTCATTCTCGTGTTTTTTAAATTAAATGAATAAATCAGTGCTTAAATTTTTCAGAGGCAGAGTCAAAATTTAAATATAACCTTGACCAAAGTGCAGAGTGCAGACACGAATCGGGCTTCAAATTCCTGAGCCCCGGAATCAATTGTAAAGTTTGTGTTAACGAAAGTAGGGGTATTTTCCTTTTGTGCAAATAAAAAACCCGCTCCAGTTTCCTGAAGCGGGTTCTTACAAAAGTACGTGAAGATTAGTTTTTCATCATTTTAATGGTTCTGATTACTTTTCCTTCGGTCTCAATAAGTTTTACAATGTAAGCGCCTTTTGAAAGTTCAGTTGTATTCAGGCTTTCATTTGAATCTACATTTTGGCTAATCACCAACTGACCAACTGCATTGTATACTTCAACCTTTCCGGTGAACCCTGAAACATTAAGTTCGTTGTTGAAAGGATTAGGGTATACAGAAGATTCGGCAGAAGTTCCGGCGATGCTCTCAATGCCCACACAGGCTGATACAGAAACGCTTAGAACAGCATTCGCAGTACAGCCGTCTGCGCTGGTTCCGCTAACGGTAAATGTTTTCAAGCCAGGCGTAGTTCCGGTAGAGAAGCTAACAGGGTTAGAAGTAGACGTTATTGCTCCGCTCCAAGCATACGTTGCAGCACCGGAAGCAGTAAGCGTAACGGTTTTGTTGATACACTCTATGGTTTTTGATGCTACTGCACTTACGTTAGGCAAAGGAGCAATGGTTTGGTTGATTACACCGCCCACCGCACATCCGTTTGCTCCTTGTCCAATCAAGATCAGGCTGAAAGAACCTCCGGCAGGATTTGTACCAGTATTGATAGTTACAGGGTTTTGGGTTGTGAATTGACCACCCAGTACCCAGGTATAACTGTTGGCGCCGCTAGCATTAAATTGAATGGTGCTGCCCGGACAGGCGACTGTAGGTGTGTTTACGTATGACAAAGTTGGGCTAGGAGCAACAGTAATGCTGATGCTATTACCACCAGCACACACGTTAGGGAAAGTGCCGGAAATACCACCTACGCTGTATGTGGTTGTAGTGTTAGGTGTTACGGTAATGATGGCTGTAGTTGCGCCTGTATTCCACGAGTATGTGGTGGCTGCACTCACAGCGGTCAGGGTTACTGTAGCACCAGAACAAACTGAGTTGGAGCTTGCTGAAACCTGCATCGACAATTGACCACCTAATGTAACGGTTGAGGTTACGCTAGAAGGACAGTTTCCGCCTGCACCAAAACCGGTTACAGTGTAAACAGTTGTAGAAGCCGGAGTCACCACAATTGAAGAGGTTGTTGCGCCGGTATTCCAGGAATAAGATGTAGCGCCGGTTGCGCTAAGGGTTGCAGAAGTCGCAGGACTTGAACACACCGTAAAGCTGGGAACATTAACGATAGGGCTGGTAGTTACTGTAACTACCGCCGTTTGTGTACCAACACAGTTGCCGGGGCCAGTTCCATTCACCACATAAGTTGTGTTAACGGTTGGGCTAACCACAACAACTGAACCTGTTTGGTTATTGCTCCAGGTGTACGTGGTCGCGGCATTAGTTCCTGCACTTGTTGCTGTTAGTGTAACGGAGTTGCCCGAACAAACGCCGGCAGCGCTCTGAGCAACAGAAATAGTTGGTTGACTGCAAGGGTTGGTTACTTTAACGGCATCAATTCCAATGTAATCGCTGTTATTTCCGGTAGGGCCTCCGTCTTGTACAAAATACCTGAAAGCAAAACGACCGGTTACCGGGCTTGCAAGTCCGCTAACAGCCACGGTATATACTGCCCAGGCATTTGGGTAACCATTCACCACGCCGTTTGAAACAACACTTGAGGTGTTGGTCGTTAAATTCGGATTGATGTCCAACATTAATACGGTGTAGGTTCCAACATTCGCTGTTCCTGTTGGAACAACCGTATTGTCAATCGGGCTCATGCGAATTTGCAAACGGTCAGCAAACTGAGGTGTTGAAGATGTTCTTGTAGCAAACTCAAGAACGGTTCCGTTTGATAGATTCATAGTAGGTGTGATCAACCAGGTGTTGATGTCATTGGCGCCCGTGGTATTGTTGAAGTTCATGCCAATGTAATCGTTAACGCCTCCGTTGAAGGCCGGAAAAGTGGCGGCGCCGTTGCCCTGAAACACGCTAGTGGTTCCAACCGGCTGAGAGTTGGTAATAATCACCCAGCCCAAAGTGGTGTTGTTCCATGTCGCGTTAAAGTTATCCGTAAAGATAATCTGGGCTTTCAGACCAAATGAGATGGTCAAAGCAAGAAATAAGAGAGTAAGTGTTCTTTTCATTTTAGTTTAGTTTTGCGCGAATTTACTGCTTTTTTACTTTACCCCCACCCTTTTTAACAGGAGTCTTGCCTGTTTTGCTTTTATTTTTGCCCGAAACCAAGCAGTAGGAGTGGTTTATCATTTCCACTAGCAGGCTTTTGCCAATGCTTCCATTAACAATTACGGTATTCCAGTGTGTTTTATTCATGTGATACCCCGGTTGAATATCGGGGTTGCGTTCTCTGTAATCCAGTGCCAGCTGTGGCTCACACTTAACATTAAACTGTAAGGGCGCGGTGTCGAGACTCATTAACAGAAAAATTTTACCCCTTACTTTAAACACCAGCGTCTCCTCTCCAAAAGGAAACCCCTCCTCGGTTTCCGGAAGTGATAAACAAAGCTCGCGTATTTCTTCAGCGCTCAAATAACAATTTCTTAATATACCTTCCAAATATAGCGAAAGCCCCGCCAGATATAAAACCCAGGCAGATACATCCATAGAAAGTTAAAATATTTGTGCCCTTATGCCGTTATGACCATAATTCCTTCATAATTCGATTTTTTTTGAAAAGGATTTTAAGTAAGTTTGGCGTTCGAAATTTTAAACCTAAAAAACCACATAACACAATACGCATGAGCACAAAAAAAACATCGGGAGGTTTCCCACTAATTGTTTCGGCTTTAGCCATTTTAGTTTGTCTTGGAATTGGGGTATTCATTTACCTTTTCGTTCTTGGAGCGCCATCTAACTTTGAAGGTGGTAACCGCGAATCGCACAAACCCATCAACATTTTAGGAACCATGTTCATGGGCGGATTTATCGTTCCTATCCTGATTGGGTTTTTGTTAACTGTAATCACCTTCGCCATCGAGCGTTTTGTTACCATTATGAAGGCCAGCGGAAAAGGCAACACCGACAAGTTTGTTGCTAAAATCAAAAGTCTGATTGCAAATCACGAGTTTGAAGCCGCTAAGGCGGAGTGCGATAAACAACAAGGCTCCCTTGCCAATGTGGTGCACGAAGGCATTGTGAAATATGAATTTGTTCAAAACGACACCCACATGGATAAGGAAGCCAAGGTGCACGCCATTCAAAAAGCCCTGGAAGAAGCCACATCGCTTGAACTTCCTATGCTGTCAAAAAACATGGTGGTAATTTCTACCATGGCTTCTATTGGTACACTTGCCGGTTTGATCGGAACTGTTGTGGGTATGATTCGTGCCTTCGCGGCCCTTTCTGCTGCCGGCGCTCCTGATACGTCTGCGCTCGCTACCGGTATCTCCGAGGCCCTTGTAAATACACTCGTGGGAATTTTAACTTCTGCTTTCGCTATCATTTTCTATAACTATTTCAGCAACCGTATCGACCAGATTACCTACGCCATGGACGAGGCCGGATTCTCTATTATCGAAGAATTCCAAGCCTCAGGCAAGTAATTTTCAGTACAGATTTTTTGAATTAAATACTTAATCAAATGTCAAAGAAACCATCCAAAGGAGGGGCCCCGGCACTGGACATGACACCCATGGTGGATCTGGCCTTTTTGCTGGTGACCTTTTTTATGTTGACCGCTTCCTTTCGTATGGACGAGCCCGTTACCGTAGACCCACCCTCCTCCATCGGAGAAGTGGCGCTTCCGGATAACCACCTTATGGTGACCATCGACACTAAAGGCCGCGCCTTTTTTGGCATCAGTAACGGTACCGCCAAAATGGCCGCTCTTCGCGAGATGAGTAAACGTTACAATGTGCCCTTCACCGATCAGCAAATCGTTAAGTTCAGCGGATTGCCGAGTATTGGTGTCGACATCAAGGACCTTCCCCGTTACATCGACGCAAGCGAACAAGAGCGTAAAGGGTTTCAGCCCCAAAAAGGCATACCCATGGACACCATTACGCCCAACAATCAGCTCAAAGATTGGATTAACCTCGGAGGCACTGAAGCGGTGCGAACCTATGAAGCCGCAAAGAAAAAAGCAGCAGAGTCCAATTCCGACTTCAAGGCTGAAAAACCGAGGTATGCCATTAAATGCGACGCCACAACAAAGTACATCTATGTTAAAGACGTTGTTAAAACCTTTACCGATTTAAAAATTTATCAGTTCAATCTCATTACTTCGCTGGAAGGCGGCGGAACGGTAATTGAACCCACTAAATAAACCCATTTAACGCTTTAACACATGGCAGAAATAGCAGAAGGCGGTGGCGGTGGCCACAAAGGCGGTAAAAAAAGAGCCAAAAAACTCTCCACGCGAATTGACATGACACCTATGGTGGACTTGGCCTTTCTATTGCTTACCTTTTTCGTTCTAACAGCCACTTTCAGCAAACCCAAATCCATGGAGCTGACGTTCCCCGCTCCCCCACCTCCGGATCAAAAACCGGATGAGATTAAAAAGGGGATTACCTTATTGCTCACCAAAGACGACCGCATCTTTTATTATGAAGGCGAGTTCAGGGCTGAGCCCAATGAAAAGGGACCAAAAACTGAACTACAGGAGTTGGACTTTTCACAGGATTCTAAAAACAGCCTGCACAAATACCTGCTTGAAAAAAATAAACCCATGCACGAGCAGATTTTGGCACTAAAGGCTAAACACGACAGTAATCAATTGCCCGATTCCACCTTCAAACGTTTGGTAAAAGAAAGAAAGGCCGATAAAGAATCGTACACCTTTCTGATTAAAACCGACGATCAGGCCACCTACAAAAACGTGATTGACGTCATTGATGAACTAAACGTAAACGTTGTTGGAAAATACGTGATGGTGGATATTATGAAAAACGAGATGGATCTTGTGAACGAAAAAACAGGAACAGCAAGCAACTAAAACAGGGAGGAAATTATGTTCAAAAATTGGAACGACGTTACTTTCGATGCACGAAACGAAATTGTTTTCGCCAGTAGAAATCAAGGCTACGGTGCGTTTGAATTGCGTAAAAATTACAACATTCGCGTAACTTACATCCTGGCGGGTGTTGCCTTGTTCAGCATACTTCTGTTTGGTGCAAAAAAATTCTCTGACAGGCCCGATGAAGAAGAGGTAGAACAAACAATGGAAGTGGTGCAGATTGACCTTACACCTCCTCCGCCTATAGAAGAAACACCACCACCACCGCCACCACCGCCACCACCACCCATGGTGGAAATGGTTAAGTTTACTCCACCCGTGATTAAGGACGATGCAGTAGAAGAAGAGCCTCAGAAACTTCAGGAGGACGTTAAAGAAACGACCGTTGGCACGAAAGATCAGGAAGGCGAAGAAATCGTAGCGCCTCCTTCTGATAACACCGGTCCGGTGGAAGCGGCGCCTGAAATCTTTACAATTGTGGAAGAGCCTGCTGAGTTTCCTGGCGGCCTTGCTGCCATGTCCAAATACATTGCCCAAAACATTCAATACCCTGCCATGGCTCGTGAAGCGGGCATCACGGGCAAATGTTTTCTAAAGTTTGTGGTTAATGAAACTGGTGAAATCAGCAACGTAGAAGTGCTCAAAGGAGTGCCAGGCTGTTCAGAATGCGACCGCGAGGCCATTCGTGTGGTAAAATCCATGCCGAAATGGAAAGCCGCAAAAATGACCGGAAAATCCGTGAAGTGTTTCTTTAACCTTCCTATTAATTTTAAAATTCAATAGCGTCCTCCATTTTTGGGCCCTTTTGAAACCCGTTTTGGTATGCGCATGCTTTCTCTGATATTGGCCGCTACCATGCTTTTGGTGGTAATAACCGTTGCCGGCGTGTTTTCCTTTACTTCCTTTATGGAAATAGAAATGCAAGGCGCCAAACGCACTTCCTTTATCGTTTTACTTTGGCTCTATGGCGCTTACCGTTCTTACCGACTTTACGTGTTGCTCAAGAACCCAAAAAACAATGAGGTTTAAATCAGGCATAGCTGTTACATGCGTTTACTTTCAGGCACTTCTGTTTTTTTCCTGTAATCCAAAACCCGAAAACACGGCAGCAGTAAACACCCCCACGTCAGGCCGTTTGAACATCTATTTTGAAGAAGGCCTTGAGAAACACGTGCGCAATCAAGCCTATACGTTTGAAACCATCTACTACAACACGGAGTTGTTTCTTTTTCCTTCCAATGAAGACCGCGCCATACAGGCTCTGTTTAACGATAGCTGCGAAACCATCGTGGTCACCCGCTTGCTAAGCGCAAAAGAAAAAAAGGCTTTCGCTTCAAGAAAATACACCGTTGATTACTCTTTGGTTGCCAAAACGGGTCTCGCCATTATTTGCAATGCCGGACTTGCCCTCAAAACGCTTAAGTATCAGGACGTGCTGGCCTTGCTTGAACAATCGCCAAACATCAGGGATTCGCTTGGCAACAGCATTCCTCTGAGTTTGCTTATTGATAAAAGCGGTTCGGCAGTGTATAATTATCTGAAGGATTCCCTGCTTAAGGGTCAAAATTTACCGCCCTATTTCAGCTCCTTGAATTCAGGACTTGAAGCCATCAACTATGTCGCTTCTCATCAAAACGCCTTGGGGTTTGTTGATTTTGCGCTTTTGAGTGATGTCGACGACTCCCTCAGCAAAGCCATCTCAAATAAAATCAGGGTACTGGCCATAGGCGCAAAAACCCACAACGGGCGATACGAAAAGCCCAATCAAAGCAATTTTAAATTAAACACTTATCCTTTTACCCGAAACGTTTACGTGATGCGAAAAACCGGGGATTTTACCCTTGCCAAAGGCTTTGAGAGTTTTGTTGCCGGCCCTAAAGGACAAACCATTTTTCTGAAACAGGGATTATTGCCCAATCGGCAACAGGAAAGACAGATTTCAGTAAATTTTGAGCCTCTTGAGTTGAAACAATGAAAATGAATTCTTAAAATACATTAAAATCGCTTTGTTTTTGAGCTTTGGCACCGGCTTTGTGAACATGGAATTGGTACTTTTAAAACATGAATAATATGAGAATACACGCTTTTACTGCAGCTGTTGTTTTGGTTTGTGCTTCTGCACAAGCCCAAACCTTACAAGAAATTGTTGGCAAAACAGAGAACGAAAGATATGATCTGGCCGGAAATGACCTAAGGTTGCTTATCGCAAAAAATCCCACCAAAGGCGAATACTATTTTTATTATGCCGAAAACTCCTACAAAAGAGGGGAAACCGACAGCGCGTACGTTTTTTACAATAAAGGCATTGAAGCCAACGCAACATATCCTCTGAACTATGTTGGTGTTGGAAAATGCATGCTGCTTCAAGCTAAAACAGACGAGGCCAAAACACAATTTTACAAAGCCAATACCCTGGGTGGTGGCAAAAGTGCTGAATTGCTTCGCAAAACCGCCGAAGCCTGGTTGGTAACAGATAACAAAAACCCCGATGAGGCCATAGCCCTGGCAAACGCTGCAATAAAACTGGAACCAAAAAATCCCGAGAATTACATTCTTTTAGGAGATGCCCAACTGGAAAAAAATCCATCAGATGGCAGCACCCCAATCAAAAACTACAATACTGCCACAACCCTTAACCCCAAAAGTGTTAAAGGCATTCTTAGAGTTGGGAAATTATACCAAAGGGGTAGAAACTACCAGTTGGCGCTCGACAAATACAAAGAGGCCTTGAGTATCGACTCCACTTTTGCGCCGGCATTTCGCGAAATCGCCGAACTCTATTTTTTAGCAGGGCAACCCGCAAAATCAATTGAAAACTGGCAAAAATATTTGAAGCTGAACAACAGCCCTTACGCTCGTTACCGCTATATGGGCGCGTTTTATTCCAACAAACAATATACCGAAGCCATTAGAGAATACGAGTCGCTGAAAAAAACCGAGTTCAGCAATTTGTATTTTGAGCGTCTGGCCGGTTACAGTTATTATGAAATGGGCGACAAAACAGATAAGGAAGCCTTTGCCAAAGGCCTTGTGGCCATCGATGACTTTTTTAAACAAGCCGGCCCGGATTTTAAATACATTGGAACAGACTATAAATACAGGGGTTTGCTTCTTCTTAAAACCGGTAAGGACTCTCTGGCCAAAATAGAGCTTGAAAAAGCCATGAGTATGGAACCCAAACTGAAGCCTGAAATTTACAGCGAATTGGCCGTAACTGCCATGAAAGCAAAAAAATACATCGACTGCTCAAACTACTATGAATTGAAATACGCCAGCGACTCGGTTAATTTTGGCACAAACGATTATTTCTCCCTGGGACGCGCATACTTTTACTCTGCGCTGGGTTTTAAAAAGGAAGCCAATGAACTTCGTGAGATTCAGAAAAAGAAAAAGAAACCTGAAGAAACAACAGAAGTGATTGCCAAAGAAAGCAATGCTAAAAATTTGTTTATCAAATCGGACTCCGCCTTCTCGAAAACTACTCAAAAAAACGCTGCCTGGCCCATTGGCTATTTTTGGAGAGCAAGGGCTAATTCATATCTCGATCCCACAAATGAATTGTGGCTGGCAAAACCTTACTATGAAAAAATGATCAGCCTTATCACCAAGCCCGAAGAACGAACCGGCACCTATAAAACTAACTTAATCGAAGCATACGAATATCTGGGCTCGTACTACGTTACCACGAAGGACAAAGTCAAAGCCGATGAGACCTGGACCCAGGTGAAGGAATTAGATCCTGCCAATGAAAAAGCAAAAAACTATTTTGCTCCGCCAAAACCTGCACCAACTGTCAAACCTAAAGCAAATTAATCCAAATTAAAATCCCCGGCGTTCCGGGGATTTTTTTTGCGCTTACTGAATATTATCGAACCACCCTTTCTGTCGCGGCACTTTAACACTGCTAAGTGAAGGCGTTTTGAGATTAAGGAATACACTATAGCGTTTATTAAAACCAAAGGGCACCCACTCAATGGCAAGCTCCCAGCATTTTAAATCCCTGTAGATATTTATACTGGTGTAGCTGAGGTTTTTTGTGTTAAAGTCATATCCGCTGGTCATTCCTACTTTCCAGTATTTGGTTGGCGTGATATCCCCTCTGAAGTTAAACGTTTGTGTTGTGCGCGTTCTTCCGTCATTGCCTCTCCTCAAATCCAGATTATAATATGCGGCAAGGTTCCAGCTCATGCTTTGTTGGTTTTGTTCGTTTTCGCGCCTGGCGCCCCTCTCCACAGCATTTGTGAAATCAGGCGCCTGCCTTGTTTTTTTCAAGGCTTCCAGCATGTTACTCCCAAAAGCTGCGTTGATTGTAAAATACGCAGACTGAAAATTGGCCAACTTGCCGTTGTAATCGTAAGCATATACTTCTATGCGTTTATTTTCATCGTTATAAGCGTAGGGATCATAAACTGAAGTGGCCACAAGGTCAAAGTACTTCAACAGTTTTGTCCTGGCACTTAAGTTGATCGTGCTCATGTTAAAACTATCGGCAGCAAAATTGTAATTGGCGTTTGCGCTCAAATCCTGTAACACAACCTTTTTAACGAAAGTGTACCCGCTGTCAGTGCGTTGTTTGATCTTGGCCTCAATATTATTACTGATATTGATGCCCATTGCGTTTTGTCCTCCCTGTATGGGTCCCCCGTAAATGTTTTTCTCATAAATTGAGTAGGGCATTTGATTTCCTGCCGTGTCTTTTTGAATGCGTTTCCAATACCCGTATTTTTCATCTCCAAAGTCAGGCCTGTACCCATAAGAAATGGTAGGAATCATTAAATGACGAATAGCCGATACTCTCGCTTTTTTAAGAAAATAATCAAAATAGAGTTTGGTGTTGGCTCCCACATTGAAGTTGTATTCAAATGCACCCGAATAGCCTTTTATTGTTTGGTTGATGGTAGAATCTGCGTCAGAAACATAGGTTTTTTCAAGCGTTTTCGTATACATATAGGAGTTGATGTTCATTACGGGCGAAACAGTAATGTATTTAAACATGTTAAAGTTGGTGCTAATTGGTAAGCTGTGTTTAATGCCGTACTGTAAACTATCGGCAATGTTGCCTTTGAGCAAAGTGCTGTCGGCTCCTGAGATAGAGTTCTGTGCGGTAAGTATATAACTCACCCCCAGTTTATCCAACGCCTGAACTTTAGTTGCGCCTATGGCCCTGAGCGGGAAAAAACGATTCACATTAAAGGTAAGAGAGGGCAATGTTAAGTCCATTTTGCGCGTTATGGTGTTTTGATTGTGCCTGGCGTTTAGACTTAGCGAACTCCATTTGTAAGTTTTGGTGAACTCTATATTTGACTGAAAGGTGTTTGTTAAAAACTGGCCTGAATTAAAGGAGTTGTATTTATTATACTGGCTGTTCATATAATTCACATTTGACAGGAAGCGCACCGAAGGATTGCTCCTGTTATCCTGAACATGTTGCCAATTGATGGTGTAGGATTTTATTTTCTCGTACGTAGTGGGAATGTCTTTATCACCGGTTATATATTCACTATACCCGAGGTTCAAAGATCCCCGAGACCGGTATAAGATGTTGTAGGTATTAAATGTTCTAAGGCCCCAGCTTCCATTGCTAAAGATGTCGCCCTTAATAATCATGTCGGTTTTTTCATTAATGCCAAAATAATAGCCCCCATCTCGTAAGAAATAGCCCTGATTAGCAGAATTTCCGAACGTGGGGATGATGATGCCGTTGTGCGCGCGCCTGGCGTTTGGAAAAAACCCGAAGGGAAGGCCAAGAGGCGTTGGTGCGCCTCCTATTTCAAGAAACATGGGGCCGGTTACTATTTTATCGTCCGGTATAATTTTAGCTTTGGTAGCCCTGAACAACGTTCTTGAATCTTCTTCCTTACAGGGGATACACTTCATGCCCTTCAGGTAAACCACGTTGTTGCTGTCTTTTTTTATTTCGTTGCCGTAAACCAAAAACTCACCTTGCCGGGTAAGTGCGCCAAAAATCTTGCCCCTTTTCGTCTTCAGATTATACATGATTTTATGCGCTTTGATTTCCTGTTCATCATCTTTAAACACAGGCTCCCCAAAAGGCTTTCCAAGGCTGTCTGTTTTTCCATAGGCCGTAATCAGGTTTTTCGAATAATCCAACTCTATCACCTCCGCCTGAATGATCAGGTCGCCGTAGGTGAGTTTTGATTTGCCATACAGAATCAGGGTTTTTCCCTCCCCAATGGCAACAATACTGTCCTGGGCCTCATAAAGAATAGCCGCGCCCATGTCCTCCTCCTCCCCTGAATTCATCCGGAGGCTGTCAGAATTAAGATTTTTTAATGTATCCCCTTGTGCCACCTGAGCGTTAATAACAGGGGAACACAGAGATATTAACAAACCGAGGAAGAAAACTACTTGCTTATGTCTCCTGTTCGTCAAGGGGGATGCGCTAATTTTAAAGGGCTTTGTACTTAAGGCAAAGCTACAATACTTATGGGTATTGCCCCGTGCATTCCCGCTCAGGATGGTTAAAAAAATGAAATATCCCTTGTTCATAAGCCTTGCTTTGGTTCTGGCTATAGGTTTAAGCGGCTTCAGAAAAGGCAGCATGAATGGCATTAAAATCATTGTCATTGATCCGGGACATGGCGGTAAGGACCCTGGTTGTCAGGGTGCCATACACAAAGAAAAAGAAGTGGCGCTCGCGGTAGCGCTCAGGCTGGGCGCTCTGTTGGAAGAAAATTTTAAAGACATAAAAGTTATTTACACCCGTACCAGCGATGTGTTTGTGGACCTTGAAGAGCGCGCACAAATTGCAAACAGGGCCAAAGCCGATCTGTTTTTATCCATACACTGCAACGCAGCCGGAAAAGCCGTTATGGTAAAAGATGCCAAAACAGGTAAAATGCGCCCAAAGCTGGTGCGTAACAGTAAAGGCCGTTATGTAGTCGTTGAGAAACCCAACCCGGTGCCCTATGGAACTGAAACCTATGTGATGGGACTCAAAAACGAAGAGGGGAAGATGAAAGTGGCCACCCGTGAAAACTCTGCCATTTTTTATGAGGACGATTACGAAAAAAAATACGGCGGCTTTGATCCTGAAAGTGAAGAGAGTTACATCATTATGAGTAATTACACCTCAGCTTACGTTATTCAAAGCGCAAACCTTGCCGTTAAATTGCAGGAAGAATATGCTACAAAAGCGGGAAGAATAGACAAGGGCGTTCACAGGCAAAGCATTTGGGTGCTTTGGAGAACTTCTATGCCAAGCGTGCTTACCGAAATTGGCTACCTCACAAATCCGCTTGAAGAAAAATTTCTTGGCAGCACCAAAGGACAGGATTATCTGGCAAAGGCTTTGTTCAGAGGGCTACGGCGGTATAAAGACGAATTGGAGGGCGTGAAGAAAGTGTACACCGACGCTATAGAAAAACAAGAACCTCTCAAAAATGAAAACCTCGTGGCCGGAAACGGTTCCGCGAAAAAACCAGGTTTGGATGAGGGGGCCCAGGAAGAAATTCCCGACAAAACACAAACTAAAGAAGAAGCTCCGGATAAGGTTAAAATTGACGACGATAAATTCACAGAAGTAAAAATTAAATCACCGCCGCTTGATTCAGGCAAAAAAAACACCTCTGCGGGCAACCTCCCCGTTAAAACCGAATCGCCTGCGGCTTCCGGAAACGCCTCCAACAGCATCAAAAAAACAGTAGTATATAGTGTTCAATTCGCAAGTAGTGATGCGCCAATGAATCTGAAACAAATAAAATTTGCCTCTGTTGTTGATCCCGATTTTTATGAAGTAAACAAAGTCTTGAAATACACCTCAGGTAAATTCAGCAGCTTCAAGGAAGCTACCGCACACAAAAACGAACTGAGAGAAAAAGGGCTAACCGATTGTTTTGTGTTGGCCTTTCAAAATGGTGAACGCATCAGCATTAGTGAGGCCATTAAGCTTTCCGGCAACTGATCAGGAAGGCGAAAACAACAGAGCAAATACTTCCCCAATTCCGGTTACGGCATGTATTTTAATTTTGTGTTGTTGAGGTTTTACACCCTTAAGGTTATTTTCTGAGATTACAATACGCTTGAAGCCCAGCTTGGCCGCTTCTGATATGCGTTGTTCGATATGACTCACGGGGCGTATTTCCCCGGTTAAGCCCACCTCTGCGGCAAAACACATATCCAAAGGAACCGGCACATCCTGGTTGCTGCTCAACACCGCGCACACAACGGCCAAATCAATTCCGGTATCTTCCACCTTAAGGCCACCGGCTATATTGATAAAAACATCTTTTATACCAAGCTGAAAACCACAGCGTTTTTCAAGCACAGCCAATAACATGGAGAGACGGCGCAATTCAAAACCCGTTGAGGAACGCTGAGGCGTGCCATAAGCTGCCGTACTTACAAGAGCCTGGGTTTCTATAAGCAATGGGCGATTGCCTTCCATAGTGGCAGCAATGGCGACCCCGCTTACAGTGTACTCGCGTTGTGTAATGAGTATTTCGGAGGGATTCAGCACTTCACGTAAACCTTCTCCCTGCATTTCATAAATACCCAATTCATTGGTATTGCCAAAACGGTTTTTAGCTGCTCTCAACAAGCGGTAAACATGATTTCTGTCGCCCTCAAAAAGCAAAACGGTATCTACCATGTGCTCCAGAACTTTTGGTCCGGCCAGACTCCCGTCTTTGGTAATGTGCCCTATCATAAACACCGGGGTATTGCTCTCCTTGGCAAACCTTAGAAACTCTGCGGCACACTCCCTAACCTGGCTAACGCTTCCAGGGCTACTATCGGCAAAATCAGTATAGAGTGTTTGAATGGAGTCTACGATTACAAGTTGAGGTTGTATTTTAGCGATCTGAGTAAATATGCTTTGTGTGTTGGTCTCCTGTAGTATAAAACACGATTCTGTGGTAACTCCTATTCTTTCGGCCCGCATTTTAATCTGCTGTTCGCTTTCTTCCCCGCTAACATAAAGCACTTTCAGGTTTTTTAAACGCAGGGCCAGCTGTAACATAAGGGTTGATTTGCCCACTCCGGGTTCTCCGCCAAACAACACAAGGCTTCCGGGCACAATCCCGCCCCCTAAAACTCTTGCCAGTTCTTTGCCCGGCACCGCAATGCGCGGGTAGTCCTGTAAACCAATCTCCTGCAACAAAACCGGGCTATTATTCCCCTTCTCGCCTCCCTGACCAAATAGTTTGAGGCGTTGGTTCTTCGTTTCCTTGTGAACTATTTCTTCAACATAGGTGTTCCATTCGCCACAAGACGAGCACTTGCCAACCCACTTGGCAGCCTCTGCCCCACAATTCTGACAGAAATAAACGGCCTTTGATTTTGCCATGGATTGGGTTTGCGAAAGAAATAAATGGGTGGCGAAAGCTATGCGCTAGAGCATATTGAGGCGTTGCAAAAGCTCTTCTTTGTAGGCCCCGCCTACCGGAATCACTTTTTTATCGTCCTCCAGGATTACGTTCTGTGAGTCTATGCTTTGAATTTTATCAAGCCTTGCGATGAAAGAGCGGTGTATGCGGGCAAACTCTCCGTTACCTAATTTTTTGTCGATCTCCTTCATGGTGCTGTGAACGGTATAGCGCGCATACAAGGTGTTAATTGTAACGTAATCCTTAAGGGCTTCAACATAGTAAATGTCCTTTAGATGCACCTTTACAAGCTTTCCGTTTGCTTTTACAAACAACATATCATTGCTGCCCTCTTCTTTGTTCTCAACCAGAGAATAAAGAAAATCTCTTTCCTTCAGCAGGGCCGCGTCTTTACGGTGTTTGAAGATGGCCATTTCAATGTTGGAGTGCAAGTCAATCTCCTTAAAGGGTTTTAAAATATACCCGTATGGTTCGGTTATCTTAGCCCTGGTCAGGGTGCTTTCATCAGCGTATGCTGTGAGGAAAATCACCGGCACATTAATCTGCTCCTTAATTTTTTCGCTCGCCTCAATGCCGGTGAGGTTCCCTTTAATCATAATGTCCATAAGCACCAGGTCGGGTGCCAGTTCTACTACTTTTTCAATGGCGTCGGCTCCGTTATTGGCAATTCCAACCACGTTATAACCAAGTTTAATCAGGCTGTTCTGAATGTCTTTTGCAACAATACTCTCGTCCTCAACAATAAAAATGTTAATCTTTTCCATTCTATTACATCTTAAAAGTTACTTTTATTTCTGTTCCAATTTCTTTCTCCGACTTGAATTCATAGGTGCCATCTATTTGTTCGATGAGTGTGTTTACCAATTGAAGTCCGAGCGAGTGGCTGTTTTGAAAACTTACATTTTCTTTAAAGCCCACCCCATTATCTTTAAGTTCTAAAAATACTAAATTTTCCTCGCATTTTAAATCTACAGTTATCACCCCGTGGCGCGTACCGGGAAAGGCGTGTTTGATGGCGTTGGTGACCAATTCGTTTAAAATAAGGCCGGCCGGAATAGAGCTGTCGAGTGGTAAAATTACGTCGGCAATATTCAGTTCCACTTTAACTTTTTCTTTTGAATAGGAATAGGAGTGGATGATGTTGCTAATCAATGTTCTTACGTAATCCGAAAAGTTCACTGAGCTGAAGGACTTATTTTGGTAGAGGCTCTCGTGTATAATGGCCATGGTTTTAATGCGGTTCTGGCTTTCCTTTAACAGGGCCAGGGCATACTCATCCGACACATAAGAGGACTGCAGGTTAAGTATGCTGCTTACTACCTGCATGTTATTTTTCACTCTGTGATGTACCTCACGCAACAACACTTCTTTTTCCTTTAGCGAGGCCTCAATTTTTTGTTGCGCTTGTTTTTTCTCGGTGATGTTATGCGCGATTCCACTCACTTCTACAACCTTGTCTTTCTCAAAAATGGGGTTTAAAAACACCTCCAGGTTCACTTTTTTATTGTTTTTATCACGTATCTCAACCTCAAAGGTGCTTGCCATGCCCTCGAAGGCCACCTTATAGTGGTGTTTCAAGAGTTTGTTATAGTCGTTGTCGTGCGATAATATGCCTCTGTTCAGCACTAAACCCAAATAAGGCTTTGTATTATATAAAGAAGAAATAATATCAAAATAGTTTTTATTGAAAGAGGTCAGCCGTTCTTGCCGGTCTATGGTCCAGATGTAGTGGTGACTGCTGTCAAAAATCGCCGTTAGTTTTGCGGTCTGATTAATCAGTTTTCTTTCGTAGAGCTTTGAGTCGGTAACGTCATTTGCAATACAGCTGATTTCGGTTATTTCTCCCCGCTCATTCAGAATAGGATTAATAAACACCCTGCGGTGCACTTCTCCTGTGTTTTCGATGTAGTCTTTCTTTTCGAATTCCAGCTTTTTGCCTTTAAAAGCCTCGTCATACAGCGGAATCCAATAGTTGATGTATTCCTCTTTACGGATGTGCAGTTTATCCTGCACCCTGTCGCCCACCGCTACCCGCACCCCGTGTTGTTGATCAACAACCCGTGAATAATTTTCATTGAAAGAAGTTAATCTGTAGTCTTTGTTCACGGTCCAGATAAGGTGGGTAGAGCTCTCTAGTATGGAGGTTAGGTGTGCGGTTTTTTCAATTAGGTTTTTCTCAGCTTCTTCTCTTTCTTGTATTTCCTTTTTAAGCCTTAAGTTATGTGAGGTGGTGGCTTTAAACTTTTCCTTCTCAATCTCAAGCACCCTTTTTTTGCTCAGGTTATTGATTGTGGAAAGCACGCGGTCCTTGTTCTCAAACTTTACAAATACCGATTTAATTTCCACCTCCACTGTATTGCCTTCAAAGTCCTTAATGTTATAATTGTAAAACCGGTTCAGGTTTTGGTTGTTGTATATTTCTTTTATTCTATCAGCCGCCCTTTGTTTGCTTTCTCCCACAAAATAATCGAGCACGTGTTTACCAACAATCTCTGCTATTGATTTGGCCCTCAGAAGTTGCTGTACCTGAGCGTTGCAGTAAACCACAACCCCATTGTCGTGTATAATATATGCCGCGGGCGAGGTGTCCAGCAACTCTTTATAATTGATGTACTGTTTTTGAATTTCTATTTCTTTTGTCTTTTCCTCGGTTACGTCTTTTAGGATGTTGAGGTAAAACCCGATTTTCCCTTTGCTGTTGCGAATTGGAGTGGATGTGTTTTCGAGCCAAACTTCCCTGCCTTTTTTGTTAGTGGCTTTGTAAACATGTTTGTAGTTTTTGAGCTCTCCCGACAACTGACAATTGCGCATTTTTTTCTCGCCTTCTTCAAACGCCTTTGTGTCGCCAAGCACCTTTTTCCTAAAGAAGGAGGCGTCTTTTTCCAATTGTTCTGGTTTATACCCTAATATTTTTTCAATGTTAGGGCTCACATATATATACCTTTCCTTTGGTATGTATGTAAAAAAGGTGATGATGTCGTTCCCATAATTGGTAATCAGATCAAATTTTGATTTGGCCTCTACCAAAAGGTCTTCTGTGAGCATGCGGTCGGTTATGTCCCTCATGTTACCCACAATGCCGTCGAGTCGTTTATTCTTTCCAAAAACAGGGTTGGCCACTACTTCTATGAATTTCGACTCTCCCTTTTTATTATGAAAGTGAACCTGTATCTTTTTTTCTTTTGCCCTTTTAGAAACTTTCAAATAATCTCCCTTGGATTCTAAGGCGTATTTTTTATCCTTTTCGTGCAAGTAGGGCTCAACAATTCCCGGGTTCTGGTAAATTTCTTCTTTGGTGAATCCCAGAAGTTTTTCACATGAGTCACTAATAAAACTGATTTTTGCCTTAGGATGAAAATCCATTTTAAAAATAACATCAATACTGTTGCTGCCTATCTCGTTTAAAATGCGGTCAGCGTCTTTATTGTCGCTATTAGGGGGCGCCTGCGTGATGGTTTGAAGTACAGCTTGCAAACATCTTTTGTTGTTATAAACAACCGTACTTATGGCAGCCTCAAGGGTTTTGTTATTGCTTTCAAAGATCAGTCTGGCCTCGTTTCCGTTTTTAAGCACCGCCCTACATTTTGTTCTAAACGTTTTTTCCTGTTGATTTGAAGAAAAGCCCAATGCGCTTAGATCTAAAGGGGTTTTTGACTTTCCGGCCACTGATGGAATAAGTTTTTTTGCCCTCTTATTTACTAGAATGATTTTTCCCGGATCGAAAATCATATAGGCCAGGGGAAGTGCGTCCGCAAACTTGCTGTCTGTTTGTCCGTCTTCTTTTCTTTTTGCGCTCATTACTCTCAAATGCTCTATTTGCGAATGGTTTGTGTTTTGTTTTCGTTGATCTTAACGTTATACGTTCTCAAGCTTTCTTCATACGTAGGCCTGATTTTATCGCCCTGCCATTTGATTTCAATATCGTTTTTGTATGTAATGGTTAAAAAATTTATACCCTGTTCATCATAATACTTCCAATCTCCATCTTTCATGCCGCCCACATATTTTCCCACATACATCTTCTGTCCTTCGGGGTAATAGGCCACGTGAAGGCCCTCGGGGTCTCCGGCCAAAAATGCTCCCTCAAAGCGTTTTTTCTTGCCCGGCATGTAGTAGGTTTTCCATAGACTGTCCGGCTCATCGTTGCTGTATTTACCAATTTCCATGTAGTCGTTTGTTTCGTACACCCAAATGCCTTCACGTTTATCATCAATAAATTCACCAACCAAGGCGACCTTCCCTTCTTCGTTAAAGTCCTTCATTTCTCCTTCTCTTTTCCCATTAACATAACTTTCCTCTCTTAACAGCTGGCCGCTTTCAAAATACCACTTCCACGCGCCCTGCATTCTGCCTCTTTTGTCGTATCGGCCTTTTTGTTCGAGTTTACCTGAAGCGTAAAAAAACTCCCACTCCCCTATTCTGCTTCCTTCCTTGTAAGTTCCCTTGGCTTTGAATTCCCCGGTATGGTGAAACTCTTTCCATACACCTATCCTGTTTCTAACGCTGTCAACAGCGCCCTGGGCAATTACCACACCATCAAAGTACTCAATGGCGGAATCGGGAACGGGAATGTTTTTACAAATCATTCTTCTTCCGTACACCATGCTTGAGTCGTCTTTGAGATAGATTGTGCTGTCGCATCTTAATTTTTTTATATACTTATAATGTGTGCCTATAGGCATGCCGTCAACGTAAACACCTTCGTATTTGAGGGTGCCGTCCTCAAACACCTCCCTGTAAACCTCAACATTGGCTATTTCAGGAGCGTTTAAAATTTGTTTTCCGTTGCTATACTTTTTTGTTTGTAACAAATTTCCTTTAGTGTCGTATTCTTTTACATACCCATCCAACGAATCATCGTTGAACTTTTGTTCCTTCCTCAAAACCATATTCGTATCGTACTCCTTCCAAATACCCTGTTTCCTGAGCTGTTCGTCTTTTTGATTTATTCGTTCAAAGCTTTGTAAAATACCTCCTTTAAAATAAGATATGGAAATCAAGATTGAATCAGGGTTGTATTCATAGGCATAACCCTCCTGTTTACCATTTATGTAGGGGGTTAGTGTCTTTGTTTTTCCGTTTGTGTGATAGGTTATGCAAGTGCCATATTTAAGGTCCGTTTTATAATTTTCAATGGATAAAATTCGTTGTAGGGTATCATATATCTTGGTTGGTCCGTTTTTTTTTCCTTCCAGATAATTTATTGTTTTTGTAATTCTACCCTTTTCATCATAAAACTTCCATACGCTGTCAAGTAAATAGTTTTTCCGATTGCCTTCAATTTTAATTTTACCGTTTTTATAATAATTAATCCAATATCCATCGGGTTTACCTTGTTTCATAAAACCCTCACTGCTTATTTTGCCGTTTTCGTAATAAAATTTATTGTAGCCGTTCGGATTGTTTTGCTGTGCTATTCCAGAAAAAGAAAGCAGTACGGCTAAAAACGTATATAAGGTGATTCTTAATAGCATAATTCCCAATAAATGTAAGGATAATTAAAGGAGTTTTTCTGACAATTCCAGCATTCTTAGCATGGGTTTCAGCGCTTTTCCTCTCAGTGTGTTGTCCATAATAATTTCCGGCTCTTCGTATTTAAGAGCGGTGTATATCTTTTCAAGTGTGTTTAGCTTCATATACGGACATTCATTACAAGCGCAGGAATTATTAGGTGGCGCAGGAATAAAGGTTTTATCCGGATTGTTCTTTATCATCTGATGTATGATACCCGTCTCAGTAAGCACAATAAATTGTTTAGATGTTGATTTATTTGAATAATTTAATAATGCCGTGGTGCTTCCTACAAAATCTGCATAGTCCAGTATTTTTTCTTCACATTCAGGGTGTGCAATAACTTCTGCGTCGGGATAGTTAAGTTTTAATTTTATTAGTTTTTCCAAATCAAAAATCTCATGAACCATACAGACTCCATTCCACAACACCATATCACGTCCGGTTTTTTTACTAATATAAGCACCTAAATTTTTATCAGGAGCGAAGATTATTTTCTGGTGTTTTGGTAAACTTTCAACTATTTGTAAAGCATTAGAACTTGTGCATATGATATCAGAAAGGCTTTTAATTTCAGCCGTACAATTGATATAAGAAATTACCAAATGATCTTTGTGTTTGTCTTTAAACGTTTTAAATTCATCAGGGGGGCACGAGTCAGCTAATGAGCAGCCGGCTTTAAGGTCAGGAATAAGCACTTTTTTACCGGGATTTAGGATTTTTGCTGTTTCTGCCATAAAATGAACTCCAGCAAATAAAATAATATCCGCATTTGTTTTTTTTGCTTCTTGTGCTAATCCTAACGAATCCCCTATATAGTCAGCAACATCCTGGATGTCACTGGTTTGATAGTAGTGCGCCAGTAAAACAGCGTTCTTTTTTTCTTTAAGGTAATTGATCTCTTTCACAAAGTCAAGCGTAGAGTCAGCTTTTATGTTTAGCCAACCCTCTTTATATAATACGTCTTTCATTTTAAAAAATTTATTTATGTATATATATTATAGGGTGTTAATTATCTTGATTACTTTTTCTAAAAAACTTGGATTCTGCACTTATAATATACTACTAACAAGGTACTAACAAATTTACAGTTTTAAGTAGTTGAAGAACAAAGGAAGGGAAATTGATTAACACCTGTTTAATCTTATTAAGGTTGATATTTTGTTTTGATTGTACATCTGTTTTTTGTCAATTTCCTTAGGATAAGGAATTGTAAAATAATTGAGTTTTCTTATGATATGCCTTAATTTTTGCTAAGCAGAGTTAATCTTGAAAAGAGATAAAGTGAGTTTGAAAAGAAATGAACATATATTTTATTTTCTAACGCAATAAGTGTTTATTAATATTGTGCTCCGGTATTGATTATCAGTGTGTATAGTTTTCAGTGTTATTTGGCTGTGATAACTAATATTTAAGAGGAATAGATATTTTAACAAAATGACAAAAATAATTGCTATTGGTTCCGATCATGCGGGTTTTTCAAGAAAAGAAGAAATTAGTGCCCACCTCGAAAGCCTTGGTATAACTGTATTAAACTTGGGCTGTTTTTCCGAAGAAAGAGCAGATTACCCGGATTATGGCCACTTGGTAGCTAATGCATTAATTTCTAAACAAGCAGAATATGGCATCCTTTTGTGCGGTTCGGGTAATGGCATTGCCATGAGCGCAAATAAACACAAGGGTATAAGGGCGGCGCTGTGTTGGAATTCGGAAGTCGCTTCATTAGCCCGTCAACACAACGATGCTAATATACTTGTGCTTCCAGCTAGATTTATATCAAAGGAGACGGCCCTGGCCTGTTGTGAGGTTTTTTTGAATACGGCATTTGAAGCGGGTCGACATCTCGACAGGATCAATAAGATCGACGTTTAGTATTCTTTAAGGGTATTCATTATACTGCAACCGTGGTAAGAAGCCGTATTCGGCAGAATTATATCTAATTTTACAAATTGATTTTGAATCAACGGTATGACATAATTGTTGTAGGTGCAGGGCACGCCGGCTGTGAAGCCGCAGCGTCTGCGGCCAACATGGGATCCAGGGTTTTGCTCATTACTATGAATATGCAAACCATAGCCCAAATGAGCTGCAATCCGGCCATGGGAGGCATTGCAAAGGGACAGATTGTTAGAGAAATTGATGCGCTGGGCGGTTTAAGTGGTATTATTTCTGACAAAAGCGCGGTGCAGTTCAGGATGTTAAACCGCAGTAAGGGTCCGGCCATGTGGAGTCCGCGTACTCAAAATGACAGAGCCTTATTTGCAAGTTTGTGGCGGGAAGAGTTGGAGGGGATTAAGGGGCTTGATTTTTGGCAGGACATGGTGAAGGAGCTGATCATTTCTAAAGACGGGTATTCTGTAGAAGGCGTTATTACCGGAATGGGCGTTCCGTTTTATTCTAAAGCGGTGGTTCTTACTAATGGCACTTTTTTAAATGGGAAAATACATATTGGTGAAAAACAAATTGGAGGGGGGCGCTCCGGGGAGTCGGCAAGTTTTGGTATAACGGAACAGTTGGTCCGTTTGGGTTTTGTTTCAGGCCGAATGAAAACGGGAACTCCACCCAGAATAGACGGCAGGAGTATTGATTATACTAAAATGGAAAGGCAGGATGGAGATCCTGAACCCTATAGATTTTCTTATTTGAAACTAGATACTAGAATTCATTCCCAACCTAAGGAACAATTACCTTGTTATATAACATACACAAATTCAAAAGTTCACGATACACTTAAAACTGGTTTTGAAAAGTCCCCAATGTTTCAGGGTAGAATTCAAGGACTAGGCCCGCGTTACTGTCCAAGTATTGAGGATAAAATCAATAGGTTCAGTGAAAGAGAAAGGCATCAGCTGTTTGTTGAGCCCGAAGGATGGAACACTGTTGAAGTGTATTTAAATGGATTTTCTAGCTCATTACCAATAGAGGTCCAACAAAGGGCTCTGGCGGAAATACCCGGGCTTGAAAACGCATTAATGTTTAGACCGGGCTACGCTATTGAATATGATTACTTCCCACCCACCCAATTGCGCTTGAGCCTTGAAACAAGGTTAATTAGCAATTTGTATTTTGCAGGGCAAATAAATGGGACTACCGGTTATGAAGAGGCGGCGTGCCAGGGATTAATGGCGGGCATTAACGCACACCTCAGGGTTAGTGGCAAAGAGGCGTTTATCCTTAGCCGTTACGAGGCCTACATTGGTGTTCTAATAGACGACCTGGTGAACAAAGGCACAGACGAGCCTTACCGTATGTTTACATCAAGGGCCGAATACAGGTTATTGCTTAGACAGGATAATGCCGACTTAAGATTAAGTGCTAAATCCCACACATTAGGACTTGCCTCCGCAGAAAGGGTTGCTGAGGTGGATAAGAAATACAAACAAACTGGGGCCATTATCTCTTATTTTAAAAACACAAGCGCTGAGCCCGATGTTCTAAACCCATTTTTGGAGCGTTTAGGATCTGCTAGTATTAATCAAAAGTTACGTTACTATAACCTTCTTTCAAGACCAAATGTTGGGATTAAGGAAATGGCTATTGCCGACCAAGGGCTATCGGATTTTATATCCTCGTTTTCAGAAGAGGCAATAGAAGAGGCAGAGATTCTTATGAAGTATGAGGGGTATATTCAGAGGGAGCAAGAGAATGCGGAAAAGCTAAGCAGGCTGGAAGAGTTAAAGATTCAGCCCAACTTCAATTACAATGCTATTGCTAGTTTAGGCGCTGAGGCGCTTGAAAAGTTTAATAAACACAAACCAAGCACAATAGGACAGGCAAGCCGTATTTCGGGTATTAGTCCTGCAGATATTTCTGTTCTTCTTATACACATGGGCCGATAATGTTTCACGTGGAACCTTTATTATGAATACACTACTGACCTGTCCGGTTTGCAAATCAAAGCAACTTAAGGCTTTCCTTACAACTAAAGATTATTTTCTTTCAAAGGAAAATTTCAATATAGTTGAATGTTCTGACTGTGGTTTGAGGTTTACAAATCCCAGACCAAATGATATGGATCTTGGGGCTTATTATCAGTCTGATGATTATATTTCCCATTCTAATACGAATAAGGGACTTATTTCTAAACTTTATAAACGAATAAGAAACTATACCCTTTCTTCGAAGGAAAGACTTCTTTGTTCATTTGTTTCACGTGGAACATTATTGGATTACGGGTGTGGCTCCGGTCATTTTATTACGTATTGCCATGCAAAGGGCTGGAAAGTAGCCGGGGTTGAACCGGACGATGGCGCCAGGGCTATCGCGAAACAAACATCTTCTTCTGTATACAAAAATAAAGAGGATTTGATTGCGAACGAGAAACAAAAACTATATACCGCCATCACCCTCTGGCATGTATTAGAACACCTCCCCGACCTGGATTCAGTGTTGGCCTTTCTTAGCATTTCCTTGGAAAAAGACGGCGCTCTATTTATAGCATTACCAAACCCAAATAGCTATGACGCCAGAAAGTACAAGGCCTTTTGGGCAGCTTATGATCTTCCGAGGCACTTATACCACTTTAATAAGGCTAGTCTAACCAAACTTATGGCTGGGCATGGTTTCGTTTTATCGCAAACAAAACCAATGTATTTTGACAGCTTCTATGTCAGCATGCTTAGTGAAAAGTACCTGCACGGTAAATCAAGGCTGTTTGCTGCTGCCCTTGTGGGCCTGATATCAAATTTAAAGGCCCGGAGAAGTGGAGAATATTCCAGCTTAATTTATATCTTTCGGAGGGCTTAGTTAAAACATTTCAAATCTTATACCTAATAACACTAAGGGCAACTCTATCGAGATTGCCCTTTTTCAATTCCTCTAGATTGGAGCGCAGTTATCTATTTTGATTAGCTGGCCTAAAGCCGTTTTGATACAGGCAGATTGTTTTAACAAGGGCCCCGCAAGAACAAAGCACGGTTTAACACGCACATAGAATCAAACAGGGCCAGCACTATTTACAGACAAAATTCCATTTGAAGTATTGGTTGGCTGAAATGCCAAGCTCCAACATGTCAAGAAGAGTATACAAGCGCGCGACTCGTATTTTTAGATAAGACCAGTTTTTTGTTTCAAGCACGAATCGTTTGACTTAAATATAACACATGTAATTGCCCTAAAATCAATTATTGACCTATTTTAAATCCAATGGATTCAAAAATAAAATAATTAGTTGAAGCGCTTTTTTAATCGATCAACAAATTTATTCGATTTTTCTGTGCTGTTTAATAATCCAATTGTCCGGACCTTTTCTTGCCTAATGTTATCAAGCAATGAATGAAAAACATTCAGTTCTGCATAAGTGTTGCTAAAGCTGAGCTCGGCTTGTTTTTTCATTGAGTGTAGTTTTAAGGAATAAAATCAGCTTTATTCCAAACCAAAATTACTATATATTCAAGCATTGTGTTGCTATAAAATGTAGTAAAATGCTGTGTGCTAGCTTACCAAAAGCAAAAGGTGGTAGACACAATATTTTTGTACTTTCGGACAAACAATAAAAGACCAATGGCAAACACGTTTGAGTTTGGGGGACATCGCCCTGTAATACATAAAAGCGCATTTATTCACCCTAATGCTACGGTTACCGGTAATGTGATTATTGGTAAAAACGTATACGTTGGTCCGGGTGCTGCTATTCGTGGCGACTGGGGCAAGATTGTTATTGAAGATGGGTGTAATGTACAGGAAAACTGCACAATCCATATGTTTCCTGGAACAGAGGTGCTTTTAAAGCAAGATGCTCATATTGGTCATGGGGCTATTATACACGGTGCCACCATAGGTAGAAATGTGTTGGTTGGCATGAATTCGGTAATCATGGACAATGCCGAAATTGGCGACGAGTGTATTGTTGGTGCTTTGAGTTTTATTGCTGCAGACACAATAACTGAAAATCGGAAAGTGTTGGTTGGTAATCCCGCAAAACCCGTTAGGGATGTAAGTGATGAAATGATTGCATGGAAAAGCAAAGGCACCCAACTTTATCAGAAACTGCCGGAGCAATGCAAAAAAACACTTAAGCCCTGTGAGCCCCTGCAGAGAGCAGCCCCTTTCGAAAGCACACAACCACAAAATTATGCGACATGGAAAAAGACCCCGGGAAAAGCCAGAGAATGATTAAGGTCAGCTTTTATCTTTCCGGAATATTACGTTAATTTAAGGTTCAAATCAGGATCTATGTCCAAACCAAAAAGTATTCTGAATGCTGAAAGCATAAAATTCCTTTACAGCTATTTAAACAACCCATCTCCAACCGGATTCGAAACCGGGGGCCAGAAAATATGGCTCAATTATATCAAGCCTTATATCGATGATTATATTGTTGATACCTATGGCACCGTTGCTGCCATTATTAACCCGAATGCAAAATACAAGGTGGTGATAGAGGCCCACGCTGATGAAATCAGCTGGTTTGTGCACTACATCACAAAGGATGGATTTATTTACCTCAGAAGAAATGGTGGCAGTGACCATCAGATTGCTCCTTCTATGCGCGTTCACCTGCATGGTACAAAAGGAATTGTGAAGGGCGTTTTCGGCTGGCCTGCCATACACGTAAGAGACGCTGCAAAAGAAGAGCCGCCAAGTTTAAAGAATATTTTCCTCGATTTGGGCTGTAAGTCTGATAAGGAAGTGGAAGATCTTGGCGTCCACGTCGGAACGGTGGTTACCTATGAAGCTCCCTTAATGGAGCTGAACGGAAGGTTTTATGTTGGCAGGGCTTTGGACAACAGAATAGGAGGCTTTATGATTGCTGAAGTGGCCCGAATGTTAACTGAAAACAAAGACAAATTGCCATTTGGTTTATACATTGTAAATTCTGTGCAGGAAGAAGTGGGTTTAAACGGCGCGACCATGATTGCACGAAAAATAAACCCTAATGTAGCGCTAGTTACTGATGTTTGTCACGACACTCAAACCCCCATGATGAACAAGATTAGCAGTGGGGATTTGGCTTGCGGAAAAGGCCCCGTATTAAGTTATGCGCCGGCGGTTCAAAACAACCTGTTGAAACTTATTATTGATACAGCGAACAAACACAAGATTAAATTTCAGCGTCAGGCTGCCTCCAGGGCAACCGGCACGGACACCGACGCCTTTGCATATTCAACAGACGGCATTGCTTCCGCGCTTATATCTCTTCCTCTTCGTTACATGCACACAACTGTTGAAAGTGTGCACAAAGAGGATGTAGAAGAAGTGATTAAACTTATTTACCATTCAGTTAAAGCCATAAAAAATAACCACGATTTCAGGTACCTCAAGTAAACCAAACCGCTCACAACATCACCATAAAAATGCCAATACTTGGTTCACTTATAAAAGGAGCAATTGATATCCGCTCCAGGATTCCTACCCGAAGCAATTCCTATAAACAGCAGCTTAAACAGCTAAGAAAGTTACTTGCTAAGGCTGAGTTTACTGATTTTGGCTTACAATATGGGTTTAGCGGTATTTTGGAGGCCGAGGATCCGGTTGCTGAATTTCAAAAACGCGTGCCCCTGCATGATTACCAAAGCATGTTCGATGGCTGGTGGCACCGTGCCCTGAAAGGGGAGAGGGATGTTTGCTGGCCGGGGAAAATAAAATATTTCGCTTTGAGTTCCGGCACGTCTGAGTCCTCGAGCAAACACATACCAATTACCAAGTCATTAATAAAAGGAATACACAGAGCAACACTAAAACAAATAGTTTCTACCAGGAACTTCAACTTTCCCAAAGAGCAGTACGAGACTGAGATTTTGTTTGTTGGAGGAAGTACTAACCTAAATTACAACGGCACCTATTTTAGCGGCGACCTTAGCGGAATTACAACAGGAACTCAACCCAGGTGGTTTCAAAACTTTTCCCTGCCCGGGCCTGAAATAAGAGGCCTGAAAAACTGGGAAGACAAACTCGAAGATATTGTAAACAATGCCAAAAGTTGGAATGTTGGCTTTATTTGCGGGGTTCCGGCCTGGATACAGATTTTGTTTGAGCGCATAATTAAACACTATGGCCTAAAAACCATTCACGATTTGTGGCCAAACCTTAAGGTATTCGTTCATGGTGGGGTGTCTATCAAACCCTATAAAAATACAATTGATGCGCTGTGTGGCAAAACGCTGATTTACATCGACACCTACATGGCTTCTGAAGCTTTTGTTGCTTTTCAGGAAAGACCAAACGAAGATCAGAGCATGAAGCTCATAACCGACAATGCTCTTTTTATGGAGTTTGTTCCTTTTGACGAACAAAATTTTGATCAGGAAGGAAATTTAAAACCCAAAGCCAGGGCCATAGACTTAAAGCAAGTAGAGGAAAATAAAGAATACGCACTAATTGTTACAAACAGCGCCGGCGCCTGGAGGTATCTGATCGGGGACACAATCCGATTTACAGATGTTCGGCGAAACGAAATCATAATTACCGGCAGAACCAAACACTTTTTGAGCTTGTGCGGCGAGCACCTAAGTGTTGATAATATGAATAAGGGCGTTTTGTTGGCGGCCAATGAGCTGGGCATTACTATAAATGAATACTGTGTGTGTGGCGGACCTTTTGAAGGGCGTTTTGCACACCATTGGTATATTGGAAGCGATAAGGTTGTGAGTCCTGAAAAACTGAGTGAAGCCCTCGACAAACACCTTAAGCAGCTTAATGACGATTATGCCGTTGAGCGAATGCACGCGCTAAAGCAAGTAAACGTGACCCTCCTGCCGAATCAAAAATTCATCGACTTTCTGGCTAGCAAAAATAAACTCGGAGGTCAAAGCAAATTCCCCAGGGTATTAAAAGGCAAAGTGCTGAACGAGTGGTTGGCCTTTCTCGAACACAACGGCAACCACACGGTTTGATTCTCAGTCTAATATATCAAACCATAATTATTGTCCTGCTCTTAAGTTTTTCCTTCGGGCCGGCCTTTTTTGCATTAATAAATACGGGCATCAAACATGGTTACAAAACCGGCTCCCTGCTGGCCCTGGGCATAGTTTTAAGTGATTTTTTGTTGTGTTTGTTGGTAATATTGCTGATCGACCTGGGCGCAGCTCACCTCATTCACGATGAAAAAAACCAAAGGTTCATGGGGCTAATGGCAGGACTGGTGTTGGTGGTATTTGGCGCCTTGTATTTTAGAAAGCCCATAGCAAAAAAAGATGTTTCCATAGTTATCGGAAAACCCTCTGCCAGCACCATGATCCTAAAAGGGTTTTTTCTGAACTCCCTAAATCCGGCCGTTTGGCTCTTGTGGTTAGGCAATGTAACGGCCGTTAGTAAATCACTTAACTATTCGGTATTTAAAATGATCTTGTATTTTGGCACAACCCTCGGCTTGGTGCTGTTGGTTGAGCTGGCCAAGGTATCAGCGGCAGGAAAACTAAAAAAAGTGTTGACCGAAAAAACCATGCACAACATTAACCAGGTAACGGGATTAATGCTGATTATTTTTGGTTTGGCCTTAATTTATAATCATTATTTTGATTTAACATGACGCAGGAAGAGAGCGACAGATTCAGACAAAAACTAAGCGAAACCATGAGTTTCCCAAGCGTTTATATGTATAAATTTATCATTGAAAGCGCCAACAGAAACATTGCTTTGATCGAGAATCTTTTTGATTCTGAAACCGAAATTTTAACCAAGGAAAGTAAAGCGGGAAAATACATCAGCATAACAGCCAAGCAAGTGGTGATGAACGTTGATGAAATAATAGACATTTACCAAAAAGCCGCAAAAATAAAGGGCATCATGTTTTTATAAAGCCGCATGCGCTACACCCTTATCTCCGAAAACCTCAGTCTATCCGTTGACAGTAAGGGCGCCGAATTGTGCAGCATTAAGCATCAAAACGGGTACGAATACCTCTGGCAAGGTGATGCCGGCATTTGGCCCAGGCGGGCGCCAGTACTTTTTCCAATTGTCGGAAAACTCAGGAACAATGCCTATAGTCTGGCCAAACAACAATACACTCTCCCGCAACACGGCTTTGCCAGGGACTTGGAATTTGTGGTTATTAAGCAAGACGCCGGGGAGATTGTATTGGAATTGACCTCCAACGAAAGCACAAAACCACTATTTCCTTTTGATTTTGAGCTGAAACTAGCGTATTCCCTCGTGAACAACTCCCTTACGAGCAGCTATTCAGTAAGAAATACCGGCCCTCAAACCATGTACTTTAGTATTGGGGCGCACCCCGGGTTTAACGTCAGTTTTGTGCGCCAAAACGAAACGCAGTTTCCTTATATTGAATGTGAACAGAGGGCACTAACAGCAAAAAAACTTAGTTCCGGTTTGATATCTCGCGAATCCTACACCCTGGCCTTACCCGAAAAGCGTTTGAGTTTAACACCAGAGCTGTTTCATAACGATGCCCTCGTAATGGAAGCCGCCCAGATCAATTCCCTTAGCCTATATCCCGAACCCACGGGCAGAAAGATTACCCTGTTTTGCCCGGGATGGCCCTACTTCGGTATTTGGGCAAAACCAAACCCTAAGAACGGCTCTATGGAATTTGTGTGTTTGGAGCCCTGGCACGGCATCGCTGACTCCATAGACCACTCAGGCGAGCTCAAGAATAAAAAAGGGATAATCAGCCTTGAGCCTGACAAAACCTTTGAGGCTTCCTTTGTGCTTGGTTTTTTCTGAATTTTAAACAAACATAAAGGCCCGAAAAGGGATATGGAAAGGGAAAATTGCGTATTTTTGCCCTCCAATTTTTTAGCAATGAATATTAGCAGAAACAGTATAGACCACCTGAACGCAGAAATTACAATTAGCCTTAGTCCAAACGACTATGAGGCAAAAGTGAATGAAGGCATTAAAAAAGTACAAAAACAGGTAAGCATGCCGGGATTCAGACCAGGTAAAGTACCAAACGGTTTGATTAAAAAACAATACGGCACACAGATCATGGTGGACGAGATCAACAAGTTGTTGAACGATGCTATCTATAAATACATTGAAGAAAATAAAATCGAGATTCTGGGCAACCCTTTACCTAAGGACCAAACCAAAGTTGATTTTGAAACACAAAAAGACTTTGAATTTGTTTATGAACTGGGGCTCGCGCCTGAGTTTAATGTAACACTCGACAATAAAAGCACTTTTGTTTACAAAACCGTAAAGGTTGACGATGCGCTGGTTGAGAAATACCTTAAGGATGTTCGTAGAAATTACGGACAGGCCGTTTACCCTGAAGTGGCGGGAGAAAACGATGTTTTGTTTGTTGACATCAACGAGTTAGATGAAAGCGGAACCATTAAAGCGGGAGGCATCTTTAAAAGCACAAGCCTGAGCCCGGAAAGAATGAGTAATAAAACAACCGCATCCAAACTCATTGGACTAAAAAAGGACGACAAGATTGTGCTTAATGTTGATGATGTTTTTGAAACGGCGGTTGACAAAAGTGTCACGCTTGGTATAGATAAAGAACAGGCTGAAGCCACCCATTGCAACATTCAGATTACAGTGAAGAATGTTTCACACATCGAAGATGCGGAATTGAACCAGGACTTGTTTGACCGCATTTACGGTGCAGGAAAGATTAACGGCGAAGAAGAATTCAGGAACAAAATCCGCGAGGAACTAAGCATGATGTTTTCGGCTGACGCCGAGCGTTTTTTGAAAACCGAAGTTGAAAAGGCCCTGGTTGAGAAACTCAACTTTGAACTACCGGATGCTTTTTTGAAACGCTGGTTAACCGTTGTGAACGAGAAACCAATCACACAGGAAGAACTGGAGAGCGACTACCCGAACTATGCTAAAGCCATGAAGTGGAAGCTGATTGAAAACAAGATTATAAAAGACAACGAAATAAAAGTTGACCAGAACGAAGCCATAGAGGAAGCCAAAGCGTTTATTAAAGGAGAGTATGCGCGTTACGGACAGGTTCCTAGCGCAGAGGACCTCGATAAGATTTCAAAGGACCTCTTAACAAAAGAAAAAGAAGCGCAGAAGATCTTCGAGAACATATACAGCAAAAAGGTCATTAATCTTATAAAAGAAAAGTGTAATCTGGATAAAAAAGAGCTTAGCTACGAAGAATTTTTTAAATCCTAATGCGGTTAAAAATAGAAAAACCCGAAGCAAGGCTTCGGGTTTTTTTGTGAAAGCCCCGCTTACCACCTAACCGAACCATAACCCACGCAACCGTTTATCCGAACGACCTTCCGGACATCAAATAACACCAATCAAACACAATAAAAACCAGTAAAAAGACATTAAAGGATTTGTTAGCCACACATTAGCTGATTTTATGCCTTTTCTTATCTTTGCGAATCTTGTCCCCATGGACGCAAAATCTTCCATACATCCTGATAATATTCCAAAACACGTAGCCATCATTATGGACGGTAACGGGCGTTGGGCAAAAAAGCAGGGTGAGGACAGGATTTTCGGCCACCATGAAGGCGTTAACTCTGTTCGTGAGATCGTAGAGGCCTGCGGCGAAATAGGCGTTCGTTTTCTTACGCTTTACGCTTTCAGCACAGAAAATTGGAGCCGCCCAAAGGAAGAAGTGGATGCGTTAATGGAATTGTTGGTGTCGACCATTAGCATGGAGACCCCAAACTTAAACAGCAAGGGCGTAAAGCTCGAGGTGATTGGCGATATAAAAAGTTTACCCCATTCCTGCCAACTTGAGTTAAAGGAGTCCATGGACATTACTTCAAAAAACACAAAAGTCACCTTAATATTGGCACTTAGTTATTCCAGCAAATGGGAAATAACTAACGCGGTGCGGCAGATAGCGGAAATGGTTGAACAGGGCAAACTAAAACCCGAACAGATTAGCAGCGAACTCATCGAAGAACATTTAAGCACCAGTAAATGGCCCGATCCGGAACTCATGATAAGAACAAGTGGAGAACACCGAATCAGTAATTTTTTGCTCTGGCAACTGGCCTATTCGGAGTTTTATTTTACCGACGTGTTGTGGCCGGATTTCAGAAAGGATGATTTTTTCAGAGCCATACTGGCCTACCAAAACAGGGAAAGGCGATTTGGCAAAACAAGCGAGCAATTATCCAGGCACTGAGTACTTTAAAACATACTGCATTAACCCTTTTTCTGCTGACCGTGCTGTTGACTGTGCGCGCGCAGAACAACGATAGTTTGTTTATTGAACCACTAAAACACCCTAAAACTTACCGTCTGGCGCCATTACAAATACAAGGGGCCGACTATACAGACAAAAACGTGATCGCTCTTTTATCGGGATTGAGCGCCGGAGAAGAAATAAAAATTCCGGGAGATAAAATAGCGGATGCCATACGCAAGCTTTGGAAACAGGGCATGTTTGAGGACATACAAATCCTTCAGGATAAAATCATAGGCAATGATCTTTTTCTCATCATTAAAGTGGTTGAGCGCCCAAGGCTTACAAAATTTAAATTCAGAGGGGATGTGAAAAAGAGCGACGCTGAAGACTTGCGCGCTAAAATTAAACTCATGCAGGAACGCGTGGTGACTGATTACATGATTGGAAACATCAAAAACATTGTGAAGGAATTTTATGTGAATAAAGGCTATTATTTTGCAAAAGTAAATGTGCTTACCGAAAGGGATACAATGGCCCGCACACCTCACATTACACTTACAATTGATGTTCGAAAGGGTAAAACAGTGCGGATACAGGACATCTACATTAAGGGAAACACCGTGCTCACGGCAGCCAAGCTTAGGCGCAACCTTGAAGAAAGCAAAGCCTTTCGTTGGTATTTCCCATTTAATTCAGGCAAGTACCTTGAAGAGAACCTTGAAAAGGACCTCCCCGCTATTGTTGAAAAATACAACGCCAAGGGTTATCGCGACGCAAGGATAGCCAAGGATACAGTATATTTTGTGGGACACGATCGTGTGGCCATAGAAATTACCGTTGAAGAAGGCAGGAAATACTATTTCGGAAAATTTAAGTGGTACGGCAACACCAAGTACCGCAACGGGCAGTTGGACACGATCTTAAACATTAAACCCGGTACGGTTTATGATAAAAGCAAGCTCGACCAAAAACTGTTTATGAACCCTAACGGTTATGACATTTCCAGTTTGTACCTCGACGACGGATATTTGTTTTTTCAGGCTAACCAACAGGAAAGCAACATACACAACGATACCATCGATTTTGATATCCTGATGTACGAGGGAAAGCAGGCTACAATTAATAAGGTAACTATTAAAGGGAATGACAAAACGAACGACCACGTGATTTACCGCGAAATAAGAACGCGGCCGGGACAGTTGTTTCGCCGAACAGACATCATGCGCACACAACGCGAGTTAGCACAGTTAGGGTATTTTGACCCTGAAAAGTTGGATATCCGCCCAACTCCAAACCCGGCAGATGGCACCGTTGATATAGAATATGTAGTTGAAGAAAAGCCAAGCGACCAAATTGAGCTCAGTGGAGGCTGGGGTGGAAGAACCGTTAGTCAGGCCGGAGGCCAACAGGGCCTTGGTATTATCGGAACCCTCGGGGTGTCCTTTACCAATTTCTCTACCCGAAATATTTTTAAAAGAGAAGCCTGGAGGCCTTTGCCAAGTGGTGATGGACAAAAACTAAGTATACGCGCTCAAACCAACGGCCCAACCTATCAATCCTATAACTTTTCATTTACAGAGCCCTGGTTGGGAGGTAAAAAACCAAACTCCCTGACCTTCTCTTTGTTTCACTCGGTGTTCAGTAATGGCGCAAAAAAATATTACAAATCAGAACTTGGTTATAAAGTTGAAAACCCTGCTCGGGCTCACATGCTGGTGACGGGAACGTCTGTAGGGTTTGGAAGGCGGCTAAAGTGGCCCGACAATTATTTTAGCATGTACAACAGTGTAAGCTATAATCACTATGACCTTAAAAACTGGACCAGCTTTATTTTCAGTAATGGAACAGCCAACGACCTTAATTTTGGCTTGAACCTTTCGCGGAATTCAGTGGATGCGCCAATCTACCCAAAGTCGGGATCTAATTTTGTGTTCAACGCGCAGCTAACACCTCCTTATTCCTTGTTTAATGGAAAAGATTATACAAATATGGAGCCGGCGGAGCGCTATAAATACATAGAATACCAGAAGTACAAATTTACTGCTGAGTGGTTTACTCAGCTTACCAATCAAAAAGCGGCAGAGGGGAAAGAGGCGCGTAACGCTGTGCTGAGAACCAAGATTGGGTATGGGTTTTTAGGCATGTATAACAAAGAAGTCGGGCTTTCGCCATTCGAACGCTTTTACATGGGGGGTAGTGGTATTAGCGGGTTCCAGAATTTTGTGGCCAGGGAGATCATTGGTTTGAGGGGTTATCCAGATAATTCGATTTCAAGCACAGTAGGCGACCCGATTGTGGCCAGATACACGCTTGAATTGCGGTATCCTGTGAGTTTAAACCCACAGGCCACTATTTTTATACTTGGTTTTGCCGAGGCCGGCAATACGTGGAGAAACTTCAGGGCGTTTAATCCGTTTGATGTAAAACGAAGCGCCGGATTTGGCATGAGGGTGTTTTTACCCATGTTTGGTATGCTTGGTATTGATTATGGATGGGGCTTCGACAGTGTTCCCGGCAAACCCGGCATTGGCAACGGTCAAGGGCAGTTTCACTTTACAATTGGCGGCACCCTTGGCGAACTTTGACAAAATATGTTAAGGCACATTTACACACTAATATGGCACATTTTATGTTTACATTTAAAACCCAAGACATGAAAAACCTACTGTCAATTCTTTTGTTCAGCATCATTTTAGCATTTCCTGCCGGCGCCCAACCGGCAGCCAAATTCGGGTACGTGGACAGCGATTATATTTTAAGCCAGATACCGGAATATAAGGCCGCTCAAAACGAACTTGATAAAACAAGCGCTCAATGGCAGAAAGAAATTGAGTTAAAATTTGCCGAGGTGGAAAAACTTTCCAAGGCCTACCAGGCCGACGCTATTTTACTTACAGATGAAATGAAAAAAAAGCGCGAACAGGAAATTGCCACCCGTGAAAAAGAAGCCAAAGAATTTCAAAAACAAAAGTTCGGCGTTGACGGGGAGCTTTTTAAAAAACGCCAGGAACTGGTAAAACCCATACAGGATAAAGTGTACAATGCCATTAAATCGGTGGCCGAAAAAAAAGGACTGGGCATTATCCTCGATAAGAGCGGTCAGCTCACCATACTCTATGTAAATCCAAAATACGACGCAAGTGATGATGTACTGGAATTACTTGGCTATAAAAAATAAATAAATCTTAATTTAGCACCCCAAAACAAACCCCATGAAGCAATTTAACATCAGAAGAGCAGCCCTGGTTCTGCTTGCGGCAGGAAGCATTAACGCGGCCAGCGCCCAAAAAATAGCCCACCTGAGCCTTGACTCTTTAGTGAGTTTAATGCCGGAAACTAAAACCGCTACCGAGGCGGCTCAACAATACCTGAAAGGCCTTAATGAAGAGAGCGTGGCCATGCAAACAGAGTTTGAGAACAAATACAAGGACTATCTTGAAAAGGAAGCAACCATGAGCGAATTACTCAAGCGGAATAAACAGGAGGACCTGCAACAATTGCAAACCCGAATTCAAGAGTTTCAGCGTCAGGCGGAACAAGAATACCGTAAAAAACAGGCAGAATTAACAGCCCCTATCCTCGAAAAGGCAAAAAAGGGCATTGAGGCTGTTGCAAAAGAAGGCGGCTACAAATATGTGCTCGACACGAGCATTCAAAACACTTCTGTATTATACAGTGAGGCCGGGGACGATATTTTAATGGCCGTGAAGAAAAAATTGGACGCCATGCCTCCTGCAAATATTCCGGGCGCCACACCTGCCGGCACAGGTGGCATAAAAAGCCCGCCCGCACCTACTAAAACCCCTCAACAAGGCAAATAATGAATAGAAACCACCTCTTAGGGTGGTTTTTTTTAAACCTTTGGTTCATTTGATGGTTACTCCCCATGAGAGCAATGGCCGTGAAATTTTCAATAAAGGATCTCGAACGTTTGTCGGGAGTAAAGGCGCATACGCTTAGAATCTGGGAACAGCGCTACGAGCTGCTTCACCCCAGACGTACAAGCACAAACATTAGATATTATAATAACGAGGACCTGAAAAAGATTCTCAATGTATCTCTGCTTAATAACCACGGGCATAAAATATCTTCAATTGCCGGTTTGAGCGAGGAAAACCTCTCTAAGGAAGCCGGCAAACTTTTGCAAGCTTATGAAAAGGAAAGTGATCAGATCGAACATCTGATGTTTGCCCTTTTGGATTGGGATGAGGCCAGGTTTGAAGAGACCGTAAGAAAGGCCATTACTCATTTTGGTTTAGAAAACACTATTGAAAAAATTGTGTTCCCCTTTCTTCGTCAATTGGGCAATATGTGGCAGGTAGGCATTGTTAGTCCTGCTCAGGAGCATTTTATATCTAACCTAATCAGGCAAAAAATTATCGTAGAAATTGATAAGCTGGGGGCAGGAAACACTGCCGGCGATAAATTAGCACTACTGTTTCTACCAAACAACGAATTACACGAAATGGGGCTATTGTATGCGTATTACCTTTGCCGTAAAAAGGGCATGCGTTGTTTATACCTTGGGCAAAGCACCCCATATAATGACCTGCTAAGCGTATACAATGTCGCAAAACCCGATATTCTAATCACTATACTCACGTCCTGTTTTAATGCGGAGGAAACCGTGGACTTTTTAAATAAAGCCAAAGTTGCGTTTGCTAAGTCCAAAGTGTACATAAGTGGCCGTTTAATTGTAGGCGAAAACGCTCCTGCTTACAGCTTCCCTCAAAACATTAAGACGTTTAAAGAGTTTAATGACTTTAAGGCCATGATTTGAAACTTTAGTGCCAAAATTCCTTAAGGCACTATTCCTTTTGAGATTATTCCTAATTTTAAGCCTTCTCATGCAAAGGCTATTCATTACAAATACACTTACTCGAAAAAAGGAAGAGTTTAAACCCCTCCACGCTCCTCTTGTGGGTCTTTATGTTTGCGGGCCTACCGTATACAGTGATGTGCATCTTGGAAACTGCCGCACCTTTATGTCATTTGATATGATTTACCGTTACCTTTTACACCTTGGGTATAAAGTACGTTACGTGCGAAACATTACCGATGCCGGGCATCTTGAAGGCGATCGCGATGAGGGGGACGACAAGTTCGCAAAAAAGGCAAAGTTGGAACAAGTGGAGCCCATGGAGATTGTACAAAAGTATACTGTTGGATTTCATGAGGTAATGCAGGCGTTTAATAATCTGCCACCCAGCATAGAGCCAACCGCAACCGGACACATATGCGAACAGATTGAGATGGTGAAAACGATACTTGAGAATGGGTTTGCCTATGAGAAGAACGGTACAGTATATTTTGATGTGGAGAAGTACAGCAAAGCATATAATTATGGGCAGCTTACCAACCGTAAGCTTGATGAACTGTTAGAGGGGACAAGAGACTTGAGCGGACAAGATGAAAAAAAAGGACGACTTGATTTTGCACTTTGGATAAAAGCTAAGCCCGAAACCTTAATGAAGTGGCCCTCGCCCTGGGGTTGGGGATTTCCTGGTTGGCACATTGAATGTTCGGCCATGAGCAGCAAATACCTTGGGGATGTATTTGATATACATGGCGGAGGAATGGACCTGCAGGCCACCCACCACACTAACGAAATTGCGCAATCGCAAGCCTGCAAACATAAGGCGCCTGTTAACTATTGGATGCATACAAATATGCTTACAGTTAACGGCGTGCGTATGTCCAAATCGGCAGGCAACGGTTTTCTCCCCCATGAATTGTTCAGCGGGAATCACCCTTTGTTAGAAAAGGGGTATGCACCAATGGCAGTGAGGTTTTTTATGCTTCAAACCCATTACAGCAGCACGCTTGATTTTTCAAACGAAGCGCTACAAGCCAGCGAAAAGGGTTATGAACGCCTTATGGATGCTTATGCCACGCTTCAAGGCCTGAGTGCTTCTGACAAAGGCACCGAAGACATCAAAGCTTTGCAGCAAAAATGCTACGAAGCCATGAACGACGACTTCAACACGCCAGTACTGATTGCTCACTTGTTCGACGCGGTTAGAATTGTAAATTCTGCCAACGATGGAAAATTGCAGTTAACGCAGGAAGACATTAATTTGCTAAACAAACTATATCACGATTTTGTGTTTGATGTTTTGGGACTAAAGCAAAACGCCGAATCATCCAAACATTCAGCGGCACTTGAAAAAGTTATGGAGCTTGTAATTGATATTCGCGCTAAAGCCAAGCAGGAAAAGAACTTTGCGCTTAGCGACGCCATCAGGGATAAACTCATCGCCGCAGGCATACAAATAAAAGACGGAAAAGAAGGCAGCAACTGGAAAGTATGAAAAGCCCCACACCTCAAATTGTTAGCGCGTTCCTGTTGGCTCTAGTGTTGTCATTGATAAGCTGTACCCCAGAGCCAAAGGAGGAGCCGGCAATTCTTCAAAAAACGGAAACCCTAAAAAAAACAGCGCCAATGATCTCTTATTCTTTGGTGAGTACGTTTCGGCACGACTCAAGCTGTTATACACAGGGATTTTTGTTTCACAAGGGGCAATTGCTTGAAAGTACCGGTGCCCCGGAAAACATTTCCTACACACGTTCACTGATTGGGATCGTGGATTTGGCTACCGGTAAAATGAATATTAAAGCTGAAATCGACCGAAACAAATATTTTGGAGAAGGCATAGCGGTTTTAAATGGCACCATTTACCAGTTAACCTATACCAATCAGGTTGGCTTTATTTATGACGCCAGCACGTATCAAAATAAGGGACAGTTCGGCTAAATCAATTCTGAAGGTTGGGGGCTTACCACAGACGGAAAGGAACTGATTATGAGTGATGGCAGCAACGCCCTGACTTTTCTGGACCCGGTTAAGTTGACTGTTACAAAAACTCTATTGGTTTCTGATAACGGATATGCCGTAGATCTTTTGAACGAACTGGAATACATTAAGGGCTACATTTATGCCAACATTTATACAACAAGTTTAATTGTAAAAATTGATCCTCAAACAGGAAACGTAATTGGTAAACTCGATATAAATGACTTGTTTCAAAGCGCAAGAAAGCGTTATTATTCAAGTGCCGAAACTAACGGCATTGCTTATAATCCGGATACTGATAAAATTTATGTGACAGGCAAGCTTTGGCCCTTTATTTACGAAATTGATTTTCCGCATTGAGGGGTTTAACAAGAGGAATTGATATATTTATTGTTCAGTAGCCACGGCGGTTAGCTAAAAAACCAAAGAGGAGAACACATGAAACTCACACGCAATTTTATCCTCGCAGGGTCCATTCTGATTTTTTGTTCGGCCATCATCGACCTTAATACCCTATTCAATTATGCCGGGCAAGGGCAACCCAATTATATTGTTAAGGATAATACGCCCACCGGTAATGCCATTTCGAATGGCGGAGCCACCCTGGGAAGGGTTTTGTTTTACGATAAAAAACTTTCGGCAAACAACACGATAGCCTGTGCATCTTGTCACAAACAGGCCTTTGCGTTTGGCGACACAGCCAAATTAAGTCAAGGACTTTATGGTCAGAATACCATCCGCCATTCGATGCGTTTGGTAAATGCAAGATTTGCCGTTGAGCAAAAGTTTTTCTGGGACGAGCGCGTGGCCAGTCTTGAAATACAAACCACCAAACCCATTGCTGATCATCTTGAAATGGGGTATAGCGGACTTGGCGGAGATCCACCAATTGATACTCTGATTCATAAACTTCAGGCCCTTACTTATTATCAAGCCTTGTTTCAGCATGTTTATGGCAACCCACAAATCACTGAAGTTAAAATTCAAAAAGCCCTGGCTCAGTTTATTCGCAGCATTCAATCCTTCGATTCACGATTTGATCAGGGGCTCGTGCAAGTTGGAAATGTGGGCGCGCCGTTTCCGAATTTTACAGCTCAGGAAAACCAGGGCAAGGCCTTATTCCTTTTACCACCCCCTCAGGGGGCAGGATGTAACGGTTGTCACGCCGTTTCCGAATTTGATATCGATCCCAACACAAAAAACAACGGGATCATTCAAGTGGCGGCAGACAGTACTCAATTCGACCTCAGCAACACGCGTGCGCCGTCGCTCAGGGACCTCATTAATCCTAACGGGCAACCCAATGGCCCGATGATGCACAACGGAAAATTCAAACAGGTTTTGAGCGTCATCAATCATTACAACAGCGTTCCTCAAAACCCGGCTAACACCAATTTGGACCCCCGGCTAATGGGGCCCGGTGGGCAATTGCAATTAACTCAGGTAGAAAAGGATGCTTTGGCAGCTTTCTTAAAAACCCTTACCGGGGTGGCGGTGTATACGGCCGAACAATGGTCTGACCCCTTTGATGCACAAGGCAATATCACCGTTTCCCCATTTCTAAGCGGAATTAGAGAAGAAAAGAGCAGGGAACCAGTTTCTTTTTTTCCCAATCCTTCAAAGGATTGGATACAACTGAAGGCCCCTATAGGAAGTTATGAACTAAGTGCCTATGACGCACAAGGGCGCTTATTGCTTCAGACGACACTCACCAACCAGGATAAACTCGATGTTCGCGAATTTCCTGAGGGCGTTTTGTTTTTAAAACTTTATAATCTTAACACCCGCCGTGTTTCCGTTTCACAAATTGTGATAAACCGGAGCCTCTAGCGGGCAAAGAGTTTTTTAATAGCAGACGCCAAAAAAAAACGGCTGTTCATGGAGCCTGTAATTTTTAATTCTGTTTTCCAATCGGAAGCCTCGTTTAAAAAGTCAAGAAGATCCTCGATGTTGTTTTTTTTAAAGAGCCGAGTGAAGATCGCCCTTCCTTCCAGCTTTTTTTGATGCAACACATAAAGCATTACCTTGTCGTAGAACAAAAAACGCGCTTTGCGCAAGGGTTCCTCAGGAATGGGTTTGCCATTTTCAAGTTGTGCGACAAGTTGAGCTGTATATTTCTGTATAAAATAAAACGTGTATCCGGTGCTCGGTTTGCTGTGCCCCCCGGCCGTGCCAATGTTGATGACACGCTTACCGTAAGGATTTACAAAAGCACTTTCAGCCATAGGGATGCTGCCCAATTCGGTTTCTATAACCGAGTAGGGAATGCCGGGGTGATTTTTTTCAAAGTAAACTTTTAATTTTTCAGCATACACTTCAGGTTCCAGCGCCTCCGGAGAAAAGCCGGTGTATTCAATCAGGGCCGTTGTTTTCGAATATGGAATCAGGTAAAAAAACCGAAAATCATTTTCCTGATCGGTATTAAAATCCATAAATACAGGACAGCTTTCGTCAAAACAATTCGTTTTGGTTTCAACCACCCAACCCATAAAGTGCTGAACATAATTGATGTGACTTGGTTTAATCGCCTGAACACGAAACGCCGAATTAAAAACCAATCCAGCACGGTAACTTCCTCCTGCACATTTTACTTCTGCATACTGCTCATATGAACTTAACGCCAAGAGTTCATCCTGCACAAATTCAAAACGCCCGTCTTTTTCAAGTTCATCCAAACAGTACGTGTAAAAATCTATACCCCTAACGAGTTTGTATTGGTATGGAAGCAGGTCGAATTTTTTTTCAAAACCGGGAGACCTGAAACGAAATTGGTCCCATTTTTTATAAACAATTGGCTCGTACCAGTTATGATTTTCTTTGTCCCAAAAACACCAGGTTCTGTCGTTTTTGTTTTTGAGTTCTTTATCGAGCAGCAAAATTTTTGAGAAGGACATGTTTGAGCGACTCAATTGCACAGCCAAAGAGAGGCCTGCGCAACCCATGCCGGCGATGATGTAGTCGTATCCGGATTTTTGAGACAAAACAGCTTATTTACCGGCAGCTTTTAATTTTCGGGCTTCTTCAAAGTATTTGGGGTGAATGAAGAGCATGCCAAAACTTTCTCCGTCTTCTTTTCCCAGATGTTTATGGTGCATTTTATGTGCGCGACGAAGCGCTAAAACATATAGGTTGGTCGATTTTGTTAGGATTTTAAAGCGCTGGTGAATGATTATGTCGTGTACAAAAAAATAGGCCAATCCGTAAAGCGCAATACCAAAACCCACAAACGCATACCAGGCAAAACCATTGATGGCACCAAACAGAATAAGAAGAAAACTAGGAATAGCATACATTAGGAAAAACAGATCGTTGCGTTCAAACCAACTGTCGTGATCTTTTTTGTGGTGATCGGAATGGAAATACCACATCGAGCCATGCATGATGTATTTATGGTTCGCCCAGGCCGAAAATTCGGTAAGCACAAAAGTGACCAGCACGATGGAAAGGTTAATCAGAATTGTCATGATATTACAAAGTTAAACGATTAGAAATGAAAATTGTTCCAAAAAACAACACTTGCAGGAGTAATATAATAAGGGCCACACGAAAATGCCCTTTATGTAAGGGTTTATAAAAAATGGCAGCCCCCAAAAACGAAACTAAAAACCAACCCAGATAGTTGTGAAAGCCGGCAAGGCCATAATTAAAATACCAATAGTCCAGCCGACTCACACATTGTTCCATTAAGAAGTCGATGCCGGTAATGAGCAGAGAAGCCAGCAAGGGCGTGAAAACAGCATGAGTTAAAAACGAGGCAACCGTAAGCAGTCCGGCTGTAATTAACAGGGCCCAGTTAAGCGAAATCAACACCGGAACCCCTTGAAATTTGGGACCCAGAGCCTCTCCGTACCAGTAGTCGCCAAAAACCAGTCCGGTGTTCACCCCAATCCATTCGCTCAAAAAGCCCAAAAGCGCTACACCTGAAAACGCCAACAGGTAATTTGCTTGCTTTACCGGCTGAAAGAGTAAAAACACGGCGCAGGTAAGTAAAAGACTGAGAGGCGTGAAGGGAAGGAAAAAGGAAGGCTTAACCACCATGCCAATAGAGCCGGAAACATAAACCAAAATCAAAAAATAAAGCAAGATGGAACGAAGGGTCTTCATTTTTCGCGTTCTTCAATAAGTTGAGTGACTATTTTGGCGCTCAGCAAACACAAAGGTATGCCTCCTCCGGGATGCACACTGCCGCCAGCAAAGTAAAGGCCCTTGATGGTTTTACTGAAATTAGCGTGCCGTAAAAACGCCGAGAAACGGGAGTTGCTGGCGTTGCCATACAAAGATCCCCCAAGCGAGGAAGTTTGCAATTCAATGCCATAAGGATCTAAAACATCTTCTACTTCAATAAGAGGCTCAATGTCTGTTTTTAAAACACGGTTAATTTTTTCAATCACCTGTTTCCGCAGCGTATCTGTATATTTAATTTTCTCACCATGTTTATTATGGGGGGCATTTACCATCACAAACCAATTTTCGCAACCTTCAGGCGCATCAGCTTTACAATATTTGGAGGTAATGTTGACGTAAACGGTAGGGTCAGAATAGGGCGCCTGCTCTTCAAAGAGGCAACGAAATTCCTCTTTGTAATTTTCAGAAAATAAAATATTGTGTAAGCCCAATTCAGGAAATGGCCGTTTAATTCCCCAATAAAACACAAAGGCCGAACTTGACTTTTCCTGTTCGAGTAATTTTTTTGGCGAATACAGGGCAGGCAAGAGGTTTTTGTATAAGGCGCTCATGTCCATGTCGCTGAGCACCAAATCAGAAAGGTAGACTTGGCCTTTACTCATCAAGCCGCAAGCACGATCACCTTTAAGAATAATTTTCTCTACCGCATGATTAAAATAAAACTCAACACCTGAATCCATCGCCCATTTGTAAAGTTGTTCAGTGATTTGATGCATGCCTTTTTCAGGCAGATAGGCCCCCATATTAAATTCTAAATGTGGAATCAGGTTGAGTAAAGCGGGCGCTCTGTATGGGTCAGAACCGTTATAGGTGGCATATCGGTTGAACAACTGCACGGTTTTCGGATTCTTAAATCGTGCCGCGTTAATGTCGTGCATGTTACTGAACAAATGCAAGCGGGGTGCACGCAAAAGGCCTTTAAGTGTTGCAAGCCGAAATAAATTCTTAAAACCCGAAAGCGACTGTTCCAAAAACAAGGCGCGCACCGTGTTGTAATAGAAAGCGCTTTTCCTCAGGTGTTTTAAAACCAAAGCCCTGTTTTCGCCCAATTTTCGCTCAATTTCAAGAGCAAACACGTCCGGCTCTGATGAGGCTTTGACACAAGTACCGTCCTCAAAAAAGTAGCTGGTAATTTCGGTTAGTCGTGTATATGTAAATGAATCATTATGTTTTTGACTTATTTCTCTAAGCTCTTCAACCAATTCCGGTAGGGTAAACAATGAAGGGCCCTTGTCGAACCGGTAAGCTCCAAGCCTTAATTCACTCAACTTTCCGCCCGGATAACTGTTCTTTTCGAACACCCGGACCCGGTAGCCTTTAGCTGCCAACCGTATGGCTGAAGCCAATCCTCCAATTCCCGCCCCTATTATGTTTATTGTTTTGATGATTTTAAACCTTAATTTGGTAATAAGCTTAAACAAAAGACAATCAGATTTGTTTACTACCCGAATGAAGAACAAACAAAAAGTAGCAGTTATTGGGGCGGGATTCAGTGGATTGTCAGCCGCTTGTTATCTGGCGAAGGCTGGCCATGAAGTCACGGTTTATGAAAAACACGATATGGCTGGGGGACGGGCCAGGGCCTACACAGAGGACGGATTTTTGTTCGACATGGGCCCAAGCTGGTATTGGATGCCGGATGTGTTCGAAGGGTTTTTTGGAGATTTTGATAAAAAAGTAAGCGATTACTACCAACTCACCCGATTGTCGCCGGGCTATCGGGTATTTTTTAAAGATGGCGAAGAAGATGTTCCTGCAGACCTAAACGCGCTTTACGCCCTATTTGAAAAATTAGAACCCGGCAGTAGTCCACACCTTAAAAAGTTTCTTGAAGAAGCCGAATACAAATACCAAGTGGGCATTAAGGACCTGGTTTACAAGCCAGGCGTGAAGCTTTCTGAACTGCTGGATTCCCGATTGATCACAGGGCTATTTCGTTTGGATGTATTCAAAAGCATGAGCAAACACGTGCGCAAACTGTTTAAAAACGACAAGCTCATACAGATCCTTGAATTTCCTGTTTTGTTTTTGGGAGCCTTACCTGAAAAGACGCCGGCCCTATACAGTTTAATGAATTATGCCGATTTGGTGCTGGGCACCTGGTACCCTATGGGCGGCATGCAAAAAATTGCGGAAGGCATGCGCGCCTTAGCCGAAGAGTTAGGTGTAAAGTTTGAAACAGGGGTGAACATTAAAAAAATCAATGTAAAAGAAAACCTGGCTAAAACCTTATTGGCAGAAAAGGAGTTTAACGGCTTCCAGGCTTTGGTGTCTTCTGCCGATTACCATTTTACCGAACAAAAATTACTTGAACCTCAATACCGTCAATACAGTGATAAGTACTGGGCTTCCCGCAAAATGGCACCCAGCTGTTTAATTTATTATTTAGGGGTGAAGGGGAAGGTGCCGGGCATTTTACATCACAACTTGTTTTTTGACGAGGATTTCGGGCAGCACGCTAAGGACATTTACACCAAACCATCATGGCCCGAAAAACCATTGTTTTATTTGTGTTGTCCAAGCAAAACAGACCCCGCTGTTGCGCCCGAAGGGCATGAAAATTTATTTATTTTGATTCCGATTGCCCCCGGAATGGAAGACAGCAAGGCCATTCGGGAAAAGTATTTTAAAATAATTAACAAGCGGGTTATGGACAAAACAGGATTTAACTTAAGGGAAAATTTAATCCACTACCGTGAATATGGCCCCGGCAACTTTAAAACCGACTATAACGCGTTTAAAGGAAATGCCTATGGGTTAGCCAACACCTTACTGCAAACCGCCCACTTAAAGCCCTCTATCAGAAACAAAACGGTTAAAAACCTGTTTTATACAGGTCAGTTAACGGTGCCCGGCCCGGGTGTACCACCGGCCTTAATTTCAGGAAAACTTGCCGCAGAACAAGTTTTAAACTTTTTTAAAACCTGATTGTTTAGTTCTCTACAAAAGCAGCACACCATGAAAGCACTTTTTGATCAGGCTTCGCGCAAGGCGAGCAAAATGGTAACTAGGAAATACAGCACGTCCTTCAGTTTGGGGATTCGGTTTTTGAATGCCGATTTTCATGACCCTATTTACGGTATATATGGTTTCGTTCGCTTTGCCGATGAAATCGTTGACAGCTTTCACAAGTACGATAAAGCCACCCTGTTGGAGGAATTCAGAAGAGATACTTTTTTGGCGATTGAGCGCGGCATCAGTTTAAACCCTATTTTAAACAGCTTTCAGGAGGTGGTGCACAAGTACCAAATCGAAAACGAACTTATAGAGTGTTTCCTGAACAGCATGCAAATGGATCTCGATAAAAAGGACTATGCTGAGGAGGAATACAAACAATACATTTTAGGCAGCGCCGAGGTGGTTGGACTGATGTGCCTGCGTGTGTTTACAGATAATGACAGAGCGTTGTACACCAAATTAAAGCCTTACGCCATGGCTTTGGGCTCCGCTTTTCAAAAGATTAATTTCCTTAGGGATTTAAATGCCGACTATGTAGATATGGGAAGAATATATTTTCCTAAAGTAAACATGAGTGAGTTGAATGAGAACATCAAAAGTCAAATTGAAGCCGACATTGAAAAAGATTTTGACGAAGGCCTAGCCGGCATTCGTTTGCTTCCTAAACGCTCGCGCCTGGGAGTTTATGTGGCTTATATTTATTACCGTAGTTTATTCCGTAAAATAAAAAAACTCAAGCCCAAACACATATTGCAGGAGCGCGTTAGAATTCCTAACCCTCAAAAAGTGATGTTATTTGCAGGCTCTTATGTGCGCAACAGTTTGAACATGCTGTGATGAAGCTACTGTTTGTCCTGTTTATGATTTCCGCGGCAATTGATACAACAATTAAAGACTTGCGTGTTCATTATGCTTTGGTTGGCGTTAACGAAGGACACGTGACTGAAATTCTCAATTTGAGCGCGAACTCTGATGAACCCACTGTATTGGCATATGCGGCTGGTGCAGAAATGGCTTCAGCTCAGTATAAAGTTTCACCATTCAGTAAATTATCGGCATTTAATTCCGGGAAAGCCAAGTTAACCAAGGTAGTATCAGCAAACCCTGATAATGTAGAGGTGAGGTTTATCCGCTACACTATTCAGTTGAAGTGTCCGGCTATGCTTGGCTACAATAAGGAATTAAAAACAGACAGAGTGTTTTTGCTGGGCGAAATGCAGAGCCTGAGAAAGAACAATCCTGAACTTTATAAATACATCCTTTCCTTTATGCTACTTCACGATCAATTAAGTGAATCGGAACGCGAGAGCCTCAACCTTAAATAAAGGTTCCAAAGGATTTTTTAATTAGTCAGCACGACTTTTTCGCCCCGGGTTCGTGGTTTATGAAGCGCTTTTTATCACACAATAACCCAATTTTTATTTCCGTTTTTGCGACCTGAACCCAAAAAGGGATGAGTGGCAATTAATACAGCGGCAAGGAGGATTCCTGCAGGATGAAGGTTTTTGATTTACAATTCTAAGCAATAGCTTTACCCAAACGTATAACCACTCATGAAAACCTCATTTCAATTATTTCTGCTGGTCCTAATCTTAAGTTTAGGAAGTTTTACCAAGGCTCAAACGCTTGATGAAATTGTAGCCAAACACATTGAAGCCATTGGCGGCAAGGATAACTGGGCCAAACTAAAAGCCCTGCGCACAGAGTGTACAATGAAAGCCCAGGGCACGGATATTAATTTCACCATTGTTCAGGTAGACAAAAAATGTATGCGCCAGGACATTGCACTTGCAGGAATGGTTGGTTATAACATCATTACCAACAAGGATGGCTGGAACTATGCCCCGTGGCAGGGACACACGAAAGCTGAAGCTATGACAGCCGATGATGTTAAAAACTCACAGGACGAACTCTGGCTTCAGGATGAGTTCATTACCTACAAGGAACTCGGAAAGTCCATAGAATACATCGGCAAGGATGATGTTGATGGTACCGAATGTTACAAAATAAAAATGACGTCAAAAGATGGAAAGGAAACCACGTTTTACATTGATCCTTCAAGCCATTACGTTATCAAACAAACTGAAAAAATGAGTTCTAACGGACAGGTGATGGAAAGCTCTACGTTTTTCTCGGATTATAAAAAACTTGATGAAGGCATTGTATACCCTATGAGCATTTCTGGAGAATGGGGCGAAATGACCATCACTAAACTGGAGATTAATCCAAAGGTCGACGAAAGCATCTTCACACTTCCCAAATAAAGGAGTTCATTTTAAACTTAGACTACATGAAAAAGCTATACCTTCTTGCCGCAATAGGCGGTACAGTTTTATTACCGGCGCAAAGTCCGGTAAACTCTGCTATGTTTGGCACCATGGAAGCCCGTCAACTGGGCCCGGGTACCATGAGCGGAAGGATAACAGCTATAGAGGGAGTAAACAACGACGATGGCAAAACACTTTATGTTGGTACGGCCGGTGGCGGGGTTTGGAAGTCCACCAGCGCAGGCGCATCTTATAAATCGGTGTTTGACAAATACTGCCAATCAGTTGGTGCTTTGGCCATTAATCAACAGAGTCCAAATACAGTATATGTGGGTACAGGCGAGAGCAACATGCGGAATTCGGTATCCATAGGTAACGGCATGTACAAAACCACTGATGGTGGCGACAATTGGAAAAAGATTGGACTTGACAGTACCGAGCACATTGCCCGCATTATCATTCATCCCAAAGACCCTAAGGTAATTTATGTTGCCGCGCCAGGACCATTGTGGAGCGACAGTAAACACCGCGGCCTATACAAATCAAACAACGGAGGCGAAACCTGGGAAAAGATTTTTTACATCAATGAAAAAACAGGCTGCGCAGAGGTATTAATGGACCCGGGAAATCCTGATGTGTTATTCGCTTCCATGTGGCAATTCCGCCGCCAACCCTACAGCTTTAATTCTGGTGGTGAGGGAAGCGGTTTGTACAAAAGCAGCGATGGGGGCAAAACCTGGAGAGAAATAAAAAACGGCTTACCACAAAAACCGTTCGGACGCATTGCTATGGCTCTGGCGCCCAGCGACCCTAAACAAATGGTGGCTATTGTGGAAAGCAAAAAAACCGGACTTTATGTTTCTGCTGATGGTGGAGAAACCTGGAAAAATTTAAGCGCACCGATGAATGTGTGCGCCCGGCCTTTTTATTTCAGCACCATAGCATTTGATCCCAATGACCCTAAGCGCGTCTATCGCCCCGCTTTCCAGTTTGCCTATAGTAATGATGGCGGGTATTCATTTGCTGAGGCTAGTAATAGCGGCGGCTGGGTGCATTCGGACATGCACGCGTTATGGATTAATCCCAAATACACAAACGTGATGTATGTTGGCACTGACGGTGGGGTGTATTCGAGCATGGATAGAGGCGTTACCTGGCAGTTCAACCATGCATTACCAGTTGGACAATTTTATCACGTGGCCATTGACAACAGAGAACCCTATAATGTTTATGGCGGCCTTCAGGATAATGGCAGTTGGATGGCGCCGAGTGCAGCGCCGGGAGGAATTGGTAACGGGCACTGGCAGAGAGTAGGAGGGGGGGATGGGTTCTGGACGATACCTGATGCGGATGGAAAAACATTATACAGCGAATGGCAGGGCGGAAACATGAACCGGGTGGATATGAATAATTTTAAAGGAGAAAACATACAACCCCAAAAAACCAGTAAAGAAGATAAACTGCGCTGGAATTGGAACACACCAATCGTTACAGGAGAAAAAAACCCGGGGAACCTTTATGTTGGCGCACAATATTTATACAAATCAAACAACCAGGGCAGAAACTGGACACGCATCTCTCCTGATTTGACAACCAACGACAAAAACAAACAAAAACAAGAAGACAGCGGTGGGTTAAGTGAGGACAATACCTCCGCGGAAAACCATTGCACTATTTTTACAATTGCAGAATCGCCTCTGGATGAAAATCTAGTGTGGGTAGGAACGGATGATGGTAATTTGCAATACACAAACGATGCCGGTAGAACATGGACAAATGTATCTGCCATGGTGGCTGCTTCGGGCATCGCCAAACAGGCCTGGGTGAGCAGCATACAACCTTCGCGTTTTGATAAAAACACGGTTTACGCCACGTTTGAAAACCACATGTATGGGGATCATAACACCTACCTGGGCAGAAGCACTGATCTGGGGAAAACCTGGAAACGGTTGAATAGTGGCGAATTCACCGGCTTTGCGCACAAGATAAAAGAAGATCTGATAAACAAAAATCTCTTGTTCCTTGGCACAGAAATGGGTTTGTTTGCAACGCTTGACGGAGGGGAGAACTGGTTTCGTATGAAAAACAACATTCCTGAGTATGTATTGGCACGCGACATACAAATTCATCCGAAAACCCACGACCTGATTATTGGTTCACATGGGCGCGGTGTTTTTATAGTTGATGATATTCGGCCAATGCGTAACCTAAATAAAGAGATCTGGGACCAGGAGGTTTATTTTTTTCCAACGCCGGACATTACACTGGTAAACGGAAAGTTTGGCTGGGGCGGCCCTGATGTTTCAGGGGGATGGTATGCAGGAAACCCTGCGCACAACCCGCCCTTTAGTTATTACCTTAAACAGCGCATCAATTCCGGCAAAGCAGCCATAGAAATTTACGATGACAAAAACGCACTCGTTCAAAGTATCCCGGCCACAATTCGCAGAGGCCTTAATAAGGTGTACTGGAATGTGCACGGCACCCCACCTAAGGTGGCAGAGGGCAGCACCAAGCTGGATGGAGCCGGTTTTGCTGCGCCCATGGTATTGCCGGGCACGTATACAGTCAAGCTAAAAATAAAAGATAAAGACTATGTGAGCACTGTGCGTTGTGTAAACGACGAAAGCAATAAAGATTATACTCCGGAAGACCGAAGGCTGGTGTATGAAAAGGCCATGGCTTTGCAGTTGTTGTACAACAAAGTGAACAATAGCATTGATAGTATTAACTACTACCAAAAACTATTAACTGCAGATACTATCGCCTACTCAAAAAATAAAAATGCCAAAGTGTTTTACGATGAACTACAAAAAATAAAGGCAGAGCTAATGGCAACTAAAAAGGTAAGCATCTTTGCTGACGAGAAACGCATTCGTGAAAGCGTTTCAGAATTGTACAGTACGTTTTGTTGGATGGAGGTGAAACCAAGCGGAAGCCAACTTGAAGCTATTGACGACCTTCAGAAAGATTTTGATAAACAAAGCGCTGAGCTCATCAAGGTTATGGCCAAACACTTGCCCAAACACCCCAAGCTAAGAGAGAAAAAGAAAGTGGATTAAGATTAATCTTAATTGCGCATAAATTATTTAAGCCCATACGAACCATCACGCTCATGTGTTATTCGCTATTTGCAGAATCGGCAGCCGGGCATTACCCGCCTCATTCTGAAATGTGTAAAAAGGGTATAAGTCCGGGCGAAGAACCATCCTGAATACTTTGCGGGTAATACAACCTAAGCGTCTTTAAAATTTTACTTCCCAAACCGCCGACGAACTGTTCCACAGGCATCTTTTTATTCATCGATACATTACGCGCTTTCGTCTATGATACCTGACAAACAAAAAAGGCATAGGGAATGAGCTGTGAATAAATTGTCTGATAAATAGGAAAATTAGGTTGCAGACTTAAGTTAAGAATCCTTTGTTTTGAATCTAATCAGCAATAGAAGCGTATGCTATTCAAAATACAGGATAGCGCTAACCTTACAAAACAATAACTAAAGCGAACCGGGCACTATGAGCAACAAAGTACAAAATACAGTATTCTATATTCTTATTGTTGATGGGGTGGCAGAGGACCACACGAAGCTGAGAGACAGCATCAATAAACTTATCCCTCAATCCTATATTGAATCCATTTATAGTGAAGAGGAAAGCCTTAGTTACTTCAAAAACCTAAGGGTAGCCCCGAGTTTTATTATTCTGGATGCGCATACGCAAAGCACATCTTTACGCCTGACAATTTATATGATACGGCAAAACCAACAATTAAAACAAGTGCCTATTGTGCTCGTGAATTCAGACTTAAACCTGAATCAGAAAAGAGAACTAAAATTTTTAGGTGTGAATGAATTTTACGCAGAACTAAGCAATCCTATGGAAATGCGTATCCTCGCTAACGACATTAAGAGCAGGTGGTTATTGCCGAGAGGCGATTAGAAAAGGGATAAACAAACTTTTGTGTTTGCCTTGACCCTTATTTATCCATCTGGCTGTTGATTATCTTGCCTTTTCAGGACCCAAAAAACTTTCACAGACCATAAAATAATCTTTTCTTTATGCAAAATTATGTGGCGTATGAAAGTATTCAGTTTATGGCTTTTTTTGCTGGCAATAATGCCGGCCTGGGCTCAAACCTATTATGAAAAAGGCTACCTGGTTAGCGAAAAGGGAGATACCATTCGGGGAGAAGTAAAGCTCAATCAAAAAAAGGAGTTTGAGGTATACACTAAAGTGACCTTTCGTGATGAGAAAGGGGTGCAAAAAAACTACAAACTTGAAAAGGTAAAGGCCTACGGGTTCAAAAACCGAAACTTTTTTAAAATGGAGTATGGCAGCGAGGAGTATTTTTATGAGGTGCTTGCCGTGGGTGCGATCAGTTTTTACAAAATTGTGTTTGAAGCACTGTATGCCAAAACTGTAGAGCTGGAAACCGAATATTTTATAAAAAAGGCAGAAGGCAAAAAAGTGAGTTCCATGAAATCGAGTAAATTCAAAAAAACCATGCTGGACTGGATGGAAGACCACCCCGAATTTATTAACGCCTATGAGGAACCCGAACCCAAAAAATTTGATGAAGCGAAGGCCATAGAGGTTATAAACCAGTACAACGCCTTGAAAGCAGTCCAAAACTAAGATGCTAACCAAGGACACTGACAAAAAATTATTCCTGCTTGATGCTTTTGCGCTAATCTATCGTTCCTATTTTGCCTTCAGCAGCAATCCCCGCATTAATTCCAAGGGTTTTAACACCTCGGCCATTTTTGGGTTTACCAATACCCTGCTCGAAATTTTAAACAAAGAAAAACCCACACACATTGCTGTGGTGTTCGACAAGGAAGGCCCAACAGTGCGACACGATGAGTTTGCTGCATACAAAGCCAACCGGGAAGAAATGCCCGAAGATCTTCGCGCTGCCATACCTTTGATTATTGATCTCATTAAAGGGTTTAACATAGAGATGTTAGGACTTGAGGGTTACGAAGCCGATGACGTGATTGGCACCCTGGCCTTGAAGGCTGAACAAAAAGGCTTTACCACTTACATGATGACGCCGGATAAGGATTACGGTCAGCTGGTAGACGCAAACACCTTTATTTACAAACCTGCCCGCCTGGGCAACGGCGCTGAAATATTAGGACAAGAGGAAATTTGTAAAAAATGGGAGATCCGTTCTGTTTCAGAGCTTATTGATATTCTGGGACTGATGGGCGATAAAGTGGATAACATTCCGGGCATTCCGGGAGTAGGCGAAAAAACGGCCATACAATTGATCAAGGATTTTGGAAGCATAGAAAATTTGCTCGCCAATACCGATAAGCTAAAAGGCAAACTCAAAGAAAAGGTTGAGAACAATAAGGAGATGGCCATTCAAAGCAAACGTCTGGCGACCATTATTACCTCCTGTCCGGTTGAATTGGATGAGGTAAAACTTGCCCGCAAAGAAGTAGATAAACCTGCTTTGCTGGAATTATTTAAAGAACTGGAATTTAGAGCTATTGCTCAAAAAGTGCTAAACGAAGACATCGGCGGGAAAGAAAAAATTGCCGGAGAAGCAAAAGAAATCAAAACAAACAGCGCCCCAAAAAGCAGCCAGGTGGATTTGTTTGAACAAGGAGAAGTTTCAAATGAGGAGGAGAAGGAAGAAGCCGAACACAAGGTGTATAAAACCATTTCGGATGTAAAACACCAGTACCACTTAGTTGATACAGAAGAAAAAATACATTCGCTGGTAAAAACACTTCTGGCCCGGGATAGTTTTTGTTTTGACAGCGAGACCACATCGCTGAATGTGTTTGAAGCCGAGTTGGTTGGATTGTCATTTGCCATTAAGGCCCATGAAGCCTGGTACGTACCGATTTCAGAAAATCAGGAAACCGCCAAAACGCAGTTAGGTCAGTTTGTTGAATTATTTACCGATGAAACAAAAACCCTCATCGGGCAAAACATTAAATACGACTATCAGGTGCTGAGGAACTACGGTATTAGCATTAAAAATAATTTGTTTGATACCATGGTGGCCCATTTTTTAGTTGCTCCGGATATGCGCCACAACATGGATGCTTTGGCCAACGCGTATTTAAACTATGCCCCCATTAGTATAGAAACACTGATTGGAAAAAAAGGAAAAGAGCAGGGCAGCATGCGTGATGCTGAGCTTGAAGCCATTAAGGAATATGCGGCAGAAGATGCTGATGTGACGCTACAACTCAAAGAAAAAATTGCACCCGAGATAAAAAAGATGGATGTGCAAAACGTTTTTGAAGAAGTGGAATTGCCTTTGATACCCGTGCTGGCGGACATGGAGCGTGAAGGTATACGATTAGATGTAGGCAGTTTAAAAGAGCTTTCTGCTGAACTGCAGAAGGATATTGTTGTAGTGGAAAAGGAAATACAAGATTTTGCAGGCACAAAGTTTAACGTGTCGTCTCCAAAACAAGTGGGAGAAATTTTGTTTGAGTACTTAAAGATCACCGACAAACCCCGCAAAACCAAAACCGGACAATATGCCACAGGCGAGGATGTGTTGAGCAAGTTGGAAAACGCCCACCCTATTGTTCCAAAAATTTTGGATTACCGGGAGTTGGTAAAATTAAAAAACACGTATGTGGATACCTTGCCGGAATTAGTAAATCAAAAAACCGGACACATACACACCAGTTACAACCAGGTTGTTGCTGTTACCGGTCGTTTAAGCAGCGACAATCCCAATTTGCAGAACATACCCATTCGTACGGAAAGAGGCCGTCAGATCCGAAAGGCCTTTATACCAAGAGATTCGGAACACATTTTGCTAAGCGCGGATTACTCGCAGATTGAACTGCGCATCGTTGCCAGCATCAGTAAAGATCCGGGCATGTGCGAGGCTTTCCGACTGGGAAAAGACATCCATACAGCCACAGCAGCAAAAGTATTTGGTGTAGAAGAATCGGAAGTGACCAAAGAGATGCGGTATAAAAGCAAAAGTGTAAACTTTGGAATCATTTATGGTCAGGGCGCCTTTGGCTTATCAGAGAATCTGAACATTCCCCGGGCCGAGGCAAAGGAGTTGATTGAAAATTATTTTAAACAATACGGAGGCATTAAAGATTACATGGACAGTGAGATTGCCTTCGCGAGAAAACACGGCTATGTGCAAACCCTTTTGGGCCGTAAGCGCTGGCTACGCGATATTAATTCAGCGAACCATACTGTTAGAGGTTTTGCCGAGCGCAACGCCATTAACGCCCCCATACAAGGCAGTGCGGCTGACATGATAAAACTGGCCATGATAAACATACACCGGGCACTAAACAAAAGCGGGTTGCGTTCAAAAATGCTTTTGCAGGTGCATGACGAATTGGTCTTCGATGTGTATAAACCTGAACTGGAGGAACTCCAGGTGCTTGTAGAAAAACACATGAAAGAAGCCCTTCCTCTTAACGTACCAATTGAAGTAGGACTTGGAAGTGGGAAAAATTGGCTTGAAGCGCATTAAGAAATAAGTTAAAAGAGTAAAGTCAAAAGCCAAAAAGGGAAGTCGGCAGGGCTTTTGAAGCCTTTTTTAGTAGGCAATCAGCAGGAGGCAGTTATAAAGAGAAATAAAAAGAAAACCCCTTTCAACCCTTCTTAACTTTCCAAGCCTTCGACTAGTAACCAACCTCAACATGCAAACCAACTCCAATGGGACTTACTTTTTCCCATTTGGCCTGAGAGGTTGTTCGAAAATAGGTGGCTGAACCAATAAGTTTTGTAGAAAAGTAGAGACCCGTTGCGTTGCCCAGGTCTTTAATCCACTCAATAGAAACAAACACATCTTCATTCACAAACACCAAATAGGGCTTTAAATCTACCTCAACTAAACCTACGGTGTCTTTGGGTTCGATGATGATGTTTTGTTTCAGAATGTTTTCTCCGGGCATGCCATCGGGGCCTTTTGCGTAAATGTTAATCCTGAAGATGGGGGTTTTTCCCAGCGTGTTGCTATTGATGTGAAATTTGAGTTTGCGTAAATACGTATCAGGGTGTTTTATGTTAAGCCGCACGCCCATCTCTGCGCCAAGCAAATTGCTTTTGAACCCTCCGGATACAGCCTTACTTGTGGTTTCATTACCCAAAACCTTGATCTTTACTTTTTTGGGATTAACCTGAACTTCTTCAAGTTTTATTGAAACAGGGGGCAACAAAATGCGCTTACCGTTTTGAGTTTCCGATGCGCGCAGGGTCATGGATCTATAACCGATCAGGGAGATTTTTAAAGGCACCTGTGCCAGACTATCCGGCACCTTAAACTCAAACTCACCTTTCTCATTGCTAACGCTGCCAATGCCTTTGCCAAGCACACCTACGTTGGCAAACTCAAGAGGTTCCTTGCTTAAGCTGTCTAGGAGAACACCCTTACAGGTAATTTGCGCTTTCAGAACAGTACTTACAAATACAAAAAAAAGGAAAAGACGAAGTGCCATAGGGAAATTAGCAGGATTAGTAGTTCATTCCGGATGTACCGGTTTTTTCAATCGGGTGCCAGGTGGTTTTAATTTCTTGAAAGTTCATGATTAGGTAAGGACTTTGGGCTTCCTTTTCCTCCCAGTCAAAATCCCAGTGAAAAAAGCGTTTTACATTAAGTGAAGAATTTTCCTGCATGGCTTTAAGTTGTTTTTTGTTTTTACCGCAGTACAACATGGCGTTTACGTCCATGTGTGAAGAAAAGTGACCGTGCAACTCGTCAATGTCTCCGCTTAAAATATTTACTACACCCGCAGGCAGATCGCAATGGGCCAGAACTTCAGCAAAACTTACTGAAGCCAGGGGCAAGTGTTCCGGCGCAAGAAGCACACAGGTATTGGCGCCGGCAATAATTGGGGCGATGGCGCTGATGGTTCCCAGAAGGCCAAAGTTTTCCGGGGGAATGACAGCCACAAGGCCCATGGGCTCGGGTACAGAAAAATTATAATGTGAAGAAGCTACAGGGTTTACGCTGCTGAACACCTGTTGAAATTTATCACAGGCCCCAGCATAATACACCAGGCGATCGATACTCAGTTCAACTTCTTCTTCTGCTTTGGATTTGGAAATGCCCATGTATTGAAGTTCATCCTCAAATTGTTTCTCCCGGCCCTGAAGCATTTCGGCCATACGGTACAAAATCTGACTACGGTTCATGGCGCTTTTTTGTTGCCAGGGCGTTTGTGCTGCCCGGGCAGCAACAACGGCATTGCGAAAATCTTTCCTTGAGGCCATGGATACATTGGCCAGGGTTTTTCCTTTTTGATCAGTAAGCTCGTAATACCTTCCGCTTTCGCTGCGCGGGAATTGTCCGCCAATATAAAGTTTATAGGTTTTGAGAATTTTTAGACGGGCCATTTGTTCTAAACAAATATAGAATTATTTGAAAGGTTTAAATTACCTAGAATCTGGAACTATTTTGAATCTTGAGTCAATTTTTTATTCCTGATTGCTAATGTGTCAATTTGCGGATGTGTTAATTGCACTTGATTGAAAATTCAAGCTCGGATTGGAATCTTGTACAAATTACATAAGGAACCTTCTAAACTAAAAGGGCACAAAAGTTAAGCCCAGCATAAAATTGAAACGCATGCTGGGGTATTGATCCCAACGGTAATAACGTTGGTTGGCGATGTTGTTAAATCGTGCGAAAAAACTCAACATTTTGCTATAACGGTACTCGGCTCCCAGGTTGGCATCAAAATACCCTTTGAGTTGTTTGTTCTGGTACACCAATAAGTTGTTGTCGTATACCGCGCTGCGCGCCCACTGGCTGCCTACAAAAAACAGGTCGGCTTTTACAATAATCTTGCTGTTGAGATTATAAATACCCGAGAGGGTGAGGTCAAAGTCGGGCCGGTGAAAGGCATAATCATAGTTCTGGGTTTCGTAAAGGTAATAGTTGCCCTTGGCGATAAGGTTAATTTTTTCCTTCAATTGGTATTTTAACTGACCACTAAAGTTTAGCAGAGAGGAATTGTCATACAATATTTCAAAACGGTTGTATAGTTTATTCGCGTCGTTAAAATTAATGGCATACATGGCCATGTTGTCAAATTGAGAGTAGCTTACTTTTACATCGTAAGCTGTTTTGCTGCTGAGGTTTCCTCTTAAACCCAGAAACAAATTGTATTTATTATGGGTGTTGGTATAGTTGAGGGTGCTGTCAACAAAAGGATTGAGTGTAGTTATGCTCCTGAAACTATTTTTGATGAGGGCCCCGTTTACACCGGCATATGGTGTAATGAGGTCCTCGTAAATGTTGTAGTGCAGGTTAATTTCCGGATAAAAATAAAAGCGGGATTTTCCCTTGAAGTCATCAATCGTTGCGCTTAAGCCAACTCGTGCAAACCATTTTTTACCCGAAGCCTCGAAGCTTGGGTTCAATGTTACAATTAAGTTGTTTAAGGTATCAAGGCTTTGTTTGTGGTTGTAAAAATCGGTGATGAGGTTAAGGTTCAGTTTTTCTTTGTTTACAAAAAAAGAGGTATAGGCTTCCGCTTTTATGTTGTTTTCTGTTTCTTTTTGAAGGTTGTCGAGGTTGTAATAGGAAACACGGACGTCGTGGTTAATGTGCGTGCTGTCGCTGTAATGACTGAGCAATCTTATACGGGGTTCAATAAGCTGATACCGTTGTTTACTGAACTCTGAATTTTCGGTGTTGTAGGTCGAGGTGTCGTAACCATAATAATGCACCACGTTTCTGCGGTAATTCAATTCCCCGAACAAGGTGTGTTTTTTATAAAACTTTTTGCCATAGAGGTTGGCTTCATTATCACTGAAACTGCCGTCCCCAACCCCGCTCAGATGCGGTGTACCCGAATAATGTTTGAGGTGGAAACCAACATTGTTTTCCCGTGAACGCAGGCTGTTGATCCAAAACTCGGCGTATGGCTGATTGTAAATGGGACCATAACCTACTTTTAATAGTGATCGGTAGAGTTTGTTCAGGGGTTCGTTCTGAATTTTAGCGGCTTCAATTGTTTGCACCTCGTATTTGGGAAAATACGGGCGGGAGCTGATTCCGTATTTAATAGAATTAATTCGGGTTACACTATCCTTTATCTCGGGCAGGTCAGAAAATTTAATGGCATCACGAATGCTTGGGCTAAACGTACTGGGCGCAACATAGTTCAGGTCTTCAATGCCCGTTTCCTGAGCCAGAACGGCGACGGAATAAAACAATGACAGGAATAGTATGATAAGCCACTCCAAAAGCCTTTTCTGACGTTTTCCAAAAAAGGCCTTGGATTTATGTTCCTCTATGTGAATTCCTTCAACTTGCATGGGTGCGTGCTTATTCGTTTTTTGGCGTTTCGGTTTGTGGTTCCGGCTCTAAAGGTTTTTCCGGCTCAGTTTTATTGAAGATTTCTTTATCGCTTTCGTTTTGTTTGAATTGAATTTTCATATCCTCACCTTGCTGCTCAGTTTCTTTCGCTTTTTTCTCGATCTCTTTGGCTTTGATCTGTTCGAGCAAAGCGCTGGCTTCATTTAAAACAGGCTCTTTGGGTTTGTTTTCAATCAGGGTTTGCAATACTACCTGAGCGTCTGCCTCTTCTCCTTTGGCTAAATAGGCTTTGGCCATCAGCAACATGCCCGCGTTGTTCCAATCGTCGGTGCTGTATTCGTAGGAAATGAGTTTGCTTATGGTTTTTTCAACTTCAGGATAATTTTGTTTTTGATAATGAATCAAGGCAACATGGTAATAAGCTTCGGCCCCGCTGGCGTTTTTAGCGGATTTTGCTATGGCCTTAAATTCTATCAGCGCATCATCAAAACGTTGTAATTCGAAAAGGGATTTGGCTTTTATGTAGCGGGCTTCGCTGTTTTGCTGAGGACTGATTTTTTCGGTGTTAAGCACTTTGTTGGCCTCGGTATAAGCCGTATCATATTTATTAAGCGCAAAAGCACAACGCATGGCTCCGAATTTTCCTGAGCTTTTGTTAGCGGGTGTTTCAGCTACTTCCTGAAGGCGCAGGAATAGCGGAAGTGCCTCTTCGTACTTTTTATCCTTGTTCAACAAATAACAGGCCTTGGCCAGAGCCTGTTCGGTAAACACACTGCGGGCGCGGGTGGTAACATACAAATAGGCGTCTAAAGCTTCCGGCAACATGTTTTTCGAGTAAGCGCACTCAGCATAATTAAAATGGGCTTCTGTAGAATATTTGCCGTTAGGGAATTTCTGTATGTAGCCATGCCATTTGAGTATGGCGATGTCGCAATTTTTTTGCTCGTAGTACGCTTCGTAAGCGGTTTGGTAAGCGGCCTTTTCTATTTGGTTTTCTGAAAGTGGTGAACCAATGGCAACAAAGTATTTTTCCATTTCTTCCACATTGCCACGGGCCTGAAGAATTTTTTTGATAATGTCTAACACGTCGCGGGCTTCTTCGCTTTTTGTGTCGGCTTTCACAAACAGGTCAAAGTATTCAAACGCTTTATCATCCTGTTTTCGTCCGTAGTAAATGTTTCCCAGTTGCGCATAACAATGGTTGGCAAAACTGGAATTGGGGTAGTTTTTCAGAATACGTTCGTAATAGATGATTGCGTCTTCCTCCTGATTTAGGTTGCGGTAATAGGTGTCGGCTATTTGATTTAGTGCGGCGCTTAAATAATTTGAGCCCGGATAATTTTTTTCTATGCGTTTTAAACCTGCAATTTTTTCCTCATACTTTTTGGTTAAACCATCGCAGAGGGCTTTTTGATACAGGGCATAATCTACATCCAGTTTATTGTAACTGATGCCCTTGCTGTAATAGTCTCCGGCTTGTACAAAATCTCTGCTCATAAAATAACAATCGGCCGCGCGTATGGTGGCATCAGTAATTTTATTTTCAGGGTAAGTGTTTTTGCTTAATAAAAATTTCCGAAAGGCAATATTGGCCTGTGTGTAATCGTCTTTTTCCTTGCGCTGAAAGTAAGCATAGGCAATGGCATAATTGCTTAGGTCGTATTCCGGCAATAAAGACACCTGAGGCATGAGTTGAAATGTTTTCCAGCTTGCCAGGGCTGTACTATAATCTTTACGGATATAGGAAATCTCACCAAGCCAATACTGGTTAAGGGCGTTCCATTTCAGATCGGCGTTTTGAGCCAGTGATTTTTTGAAGGTTTTTTCAGCAGAGTTAAGATCGTTATTGTTAAAATACTCAACACCTTTAAAGTACAAAAGTTTTTGATAGCTTACCTTAAGAATTGGATCTATGGTCTCCAAACTTTCTATACTCTCAATCGCCTGAGTGTAATTTTTGGTTGTAGAGTATACATTCACCAAAAAAGTATAACATTCCTCTTTGTGTGTCGAATTCGGGAATTCTTTTAAAAAGCGAGTAAAAGCCCTTACGGCATCGTTATAAGGACTGAAATCGAGTTCGTATGAGAGTTTAGCGAATGCAAACAAAGCCTCTTCGTTTATCTGTAGGTCATAGCCTAACTGAAATGCTTTATAGAAAGCAATTTTTGCTTTCATTTTTTCGTTGAGTCTCACGTGGCAGTCCCCCTGATGGTACCAGGCGCTTTGAGCCAGAGAATCTTCGCCTTGTGTTACTTTCTCAAAATAGTTCAGGGCGTTTTTGTAATCTTTTTGTTGGTAATAACAGTAGGCCAATGCATATGCTCCTTCTGCGTTGAGGTTGCTAAGCAGGTCGGTTTTTTTAAGGTAACTTAAGGCTTTGTCGTATTGTTTGAGGTGAAAGTAGCTTTCCCCAATCATGCGGTTGATTTCACCTTCTTTTTGTACACCCACACTGTCCACCAATAATTTTGGGGCTTCTTTTACCACCTCGTTGTATTTTCCTCTGATAAAATAAATTTGTGTAATGTAATAGGGCACCACAGAACCAAAGGTTTCATTGCCTACCAAACGGTTAAAACCCGCGAGGGCCTGTTCGTAGTTCTTTTCCCTGTATAGAATGTGGGAATGGTAATAGTTGGCCGGCGCGTAATATTTATTGTCAACGTCCTTTATTTCAAAAAAGTCGTTCTTGGCTTTTTCTTCCTGGTTCAATTGCAGGTAACTGTAGCCCCGCTTAAAATACAATTCGGCGAGCTGTTCTTTATCGAGGTTGTAGATGTCAACTAGGTTTAGGTACTCAATGGTTTCATCGTATTTCTTTTTTCTGAAGTTTGATTTTGCCAGATAAAAATAAGCGCTGTTGACCTTGGTGTTGGATTTGTTTTTTTCAATAAACTGTTTCATCATCCACTCCCCGTCGCGGTTGAACAACTCTATGCCACAAGCGCCCATATAATAATACGCATCGGCTTTGATTAGCGAAGTCTGAGAACCCTCGGTGTATTCTCTGAAGGTTTTTTGCGCGGCACCAAATTGTTTTTTATCAAACAGCTCAAGTCCGCTTTTGTACAATTGTTCGGCCTCCAGCATAGACAGGGTTTTCTGCGCCGGCACAATCAGTGTCAGCAAACAAAAAAGAGAAAAGACAAACAATCGGAAGGTGTACTTCATCGGAACAATAAACAGGGCTTTCTTAATCCCACTAAATTTACAGGCTAAGCCAAAGCGGGAGCCTTACATGGCCCCGCAGTTATTAACCCCAAAGTGTTGATATTGCTGTTAACGCAGCGGCCTGTAAAAGTTACATTAGCTCTACTTTAGAAACGGCTTATGGAAACATTGGTAAAATTTAATGGTGCCACCATTTTTCAAGACGAACGACCTGTAATCGGAAACCTGAGCGTTGAGGTGAACAAAGGGGAATTTGTGTATTTGCTGGGCAAAACCGGCAGCGGCAAAAGCAGTTTTTTGCGTACCCTGTATGCCGATTTGCCATTGCAAAATGGAGAAGCCAGCGTGTGCGGGTACAATTTAAGAACCATACGTCAAAACGAAATTCCCTATTTGCGACGCAAACTTGGCATTGTTTTTCAAGACTTTCAATTGTTGAACGACAGGACCGTTTACAAAAATTTAAGATTTGTGATGAAAGCCACCGGCTGGAAAGAGGAAGCAAAAATTAAGGAGCGCATTGCCGAGGTACTAAAAGAAACTAATCTGGAAGGCAAGGAAAATAAATTGCCTCACGAATTATCAGGTGGCGAACAACAACGCGTGAGCATAGCAAGGGCTTTGGTAAACAAACCTGAATTAATATTGGCTGACGAGCCTACAGGAAACCTTGATCCTGAAACCTCGGAAGAAATTTTAAAACTGCTGATGAAACTCAGTAAGGAGGAGGGTGTGGCGGTTTTGTTTGCTACCCACGACATGATCGTTTACAACAAATTCAAATCCCGCACCCTGCAATTTGAGAATGGATCAGTGAGGGAGGGGTAATTATCAGGGATTCAAAATTCACCATTCAAGATTCACTATTCCGGGTTCCGGCTTGGAAGTGCTTAAGTTTAAGCAATCCTCGTATATAGCCACTAATTACACTAATTACACGAATTACACGAATACAACCCATACTAGGTGGAACTATTACACGAATGGAATTTAATTCGTGTTTTTGGTGTTAAGAAAAGCAGCCTTAGTGAAATTCGTGGCTTAGTTCCTGCGCGGATCAAGCCTTCCTCGTTTATAGCCACTAATTACACGAATTACACGAATACAACCCATACTGGGTGGAATTATTACACGAATGGAATTTAATTCGTGTTTTTGGTGTTAAGAAAAGTAGCCTTAGTGAAATTGGTGTAATTAGTGGCCGCTTAACTCCATCAAGCCTTCCTTACAAACTCCGATTTCAGGCCCATGGCCCCGAAACCTTCTATCTTGCAGCTGATGTTGTGGTCACCATCCACCAATTTGATGTTTTTTACCTTGGTGCCGGCCTTTACTGATTTGGAAGAGCCTTTTACCGGCAGGTCTTTAATCACCACCACCGTGTCCCCATCCACCAGCAAATTTCCGTTAGAATCCTTAACCGTTTCCTCAGCCTTAGCCTCATCCTTTACCTGAGTTTTTTCCTGGGGATCCCATTCATGAAAACATTCCGGACATACAGCCAGGCTTCCATTAAAATAAGTGTGTTCGCATTTGCATTTGGGGCAGGGCGGGAGGTTTTGCATGATGGAGATTTTGAGGGCGCTAAGTTATCTGTTTTTACCGAACTCTGATAATGCTGGGTTCTGTTGTGATTTTGTTGGAGCAGGCTTTAATATTAGCAATTAGAATCTTACGCCAATAACCAAAATATCGTCCACTTGCTCGGCCCCGTCTTTCCAGTTTTCAATAAATTCCTCCAAGTGGGCCTCTTGTTCTTGCATGGATTTTTGCTGTATGCTCAAGAGGAGCTCCTTAAACTTTTTTGTTGTTAGTTTTTTGTCATGCCGGCTAAAGGTGTCGGCATAGCCATCTGTTGAAATGTAAAAGGTATCGCCAACCTGTAATTGTATCTCATGGGTCTCAAAATGCTGACTGTCCTCTGTGAAACCACCAATGGCTTTTTTGGTGGCTTTAATCTCTTCAACCTCGTTCTGCTCGTTTCGAATGATCCACATGGGCCGGTTGGCCCCGGCGTATTTTACAATTTGTTTGTCCAGATCCAGGGAGCAAAGCGCAATGTCCATGCCGTCGCGCGTGGACTCAATGCTGTCGGTTTGACGAAGCGTAGCTTTTACTTTCATGTTCAGCACCTTTAGAATTTCGGAAGTGTTGCTGCTGTGTAAGAGGGCATCGTCCAATTTTTCGGAGCAAATCATGCTCATAAAGGCTCCTGGAACCCCGTGGCCCGTGCAGTCAGCAGAAGCGATGAAGGTAGCGTGTCCGTTTTTATGGAAATAATAAAAATCTCCGCTCACAATATCCTTGGGTTTAAAAAGCACAAAACACTGGGGCAGATGAGCGTAGATAAGTTCTTTATTCGGCAGTTTGGCTTGTTGTATGCGTTTAGCGTATTGAATGCTGTCTAAGATCTCCTTGTTTTTTTCTGCAATGGTGTCGTGGGCTTTTTTCAGCTCTACATTACGCAGGCGTTGTATTTCCGATTCCTTTTCGGCTTTTTCGGTGGCGAATTTGGTTTCCAGGTTTTTGAGTTTGTTGCTGGCGGCTTCTCCCACCACCTCCGAACGAATTTTAAAACTCAGTTCAATTTGTTCAAGCGCCTCTTTGTAGTTGCCTAAGCGTTTATGAATGTCCGACAGTTTTTCATGGCAGTGAAATATTTTGGGTTTGGCATTCATTTCAGTGGCAAGGGCAAGGGCAGTAGTTAAATTGTTCATGGCTGCGGACAAGTGTTGACGGGCAATTTCCACATCCGAAAGGGCGATGAGGGAACTCACCATGGCGGGTTTTGCCCCATGGGCCTTACGCATTTCAAAACTTTTTTTCAGGGAAACTTCTGCAGCCTCGTATTTTTTTTCATTGTAATGCATGAGGCCAATTTCATAATGGGTGCGGGCTTCCTGCATCCACTGACCGCTCGCGCTGCTTATTTTCAGGGCTTCCTGTAAATTGAAATCGGCCTTTTGGTTCTCGCCCAGGCACCTGTAACAACAGCCAATGCCAATGAGGGTATAAGAAACGCTGCCCTGGTCATAAGGTATTACTTCTTTGGTTAGTTGCAGGGCTTTCTGGTAGTGCATCAGGGACTTTTCATAGTCCATTAAATCATAATTAAACACCCCGAGTGTCCAATGCAACCAGTCTAAACCTTTCAAAACCTTGTGTGTGTCGAGCAAGTGCAGGCCTTCGTAAATATGCGCAAAGGCTTTTTCGTAATCGCCCCTCGACCAAAGGATCATGGCCCTCACCATGGCCATTTCGCCCCACTCTTCATAAAAATCCAATTCGTGCTGTAGGCGCTCACTTTCCTGCAATTCCTTCTCGGCCAATTCAATTTTACCGAGGTGCCAGTGTTGATAGCCTTTAATCACCAGTGCAGCTGCCATGCCGGCTTTGTAGCCACATTCGTTTGATAATACATAAGCCTCTTCGCCAAGCTTAAGGCACAAATCAGGATGAATGTTCCGGTTTTCTTTGGCGTAGTCACACATGGCATCCACGCGCGTGTGCAGGTCTGGAATCGTCGAGAAATCAGGCGCATTAACTATGTCATTCTCTGTTTTTGGCATTGGCAAGGGAATGGTGGATTTGCAAAGGCCCTTTAACCAAAAGGCTGAGGCAGGGAGATCATTGCCCAGTGTGAAATTAAGAAAATTTGAACAGAACGGCTATTGGCACATTTTCTAATTGATGGCTACTGTGCCGCTCACCTCAGGTTGTTTACTTATCCATGCCTTAAGCAGGCGTGTGAATGGGTAGAGCCGGAAAAGTGCTTGATTTAATTCTGAAACGGAACCCCGTGTTTTTTCAGAAGTTTGGCCAAAATGCCCATGAAAGCATCAAATTCAGGAGGATAGGCATTGGAGCCTTCGGACTTGAACTTAAAGCCCCTGTCGTTGAATTTTATTTTCCATTGTGTGCCGTCGCAAGCATTTTCCCAGTAAGATGCCTTCCATTTGAGCTTGTGTATGTAGGATATTAATCTGGCCCAATCGCCATCCCCCTTCACCGAAAAACGATATTTGGGTTCAAGGCTTTCTAAGCCGGGGTATTCGCTCTGATAACAACAAAGGCTATTGTTTTTGAATTCAAGCTCAAACCCACCACTATTATAACCACCTATTGAAAATTTAAAGATCATGATGAGGTTTAGGGTGTTTTTCTATTCGGATTGAATTGAGGGAAAAGAAAATTTAAGATACAACTAACTGTTTCCCGATTATATTTATTCAGTATATACTAAATATTTTGATAATATTTATTTACAAGTTTGAACCAATCTTTAAAAGTCATAGCCTTATATTTTCCTTTGTAAAACTTAGTGCAAACTTCCACGGCTTCCAAAACTTTATTTTTTTTCAATAAAGGCTTTATTTTCTGCAATAATATCTTGTCTGTTAGTTCAAGTAATTTTTCTGAAACATAATCAGTAACTGGGTCATTTACAACTTCGGGTTCAATATCCTCAATTGATCCTCTCTTCTCTTTAAAAAGTACCGAAATATTATCAAAAAAAATTGGCAATGATTCGCGTTTGAATATTATAATTTTTTCTCCATTCGATAGGTATCCTGATTTAAATTCGTTTGTTTTAACTTTTGATTGTAAGGATTCCCTGGAATATAAGGAAACATTACTCTTTGCATTTAATCTTTCTTTCACCTTTTTAGGATTCCAACATACTACTGTATCGTTATCAACATCATACCCAAGAATAATAAATGGAATATCAGCTTTAAATATTTTTGAAAAATGAGGGCTATAAGGTAATTGAACCCTAGTGACATCCGGTGAATTTTTAAAATAAGCAGGGGAAAGGTTTTTTAAAAATATAAAATATTGTTTGGAATTGATTTTTATTAGGAATGGGTTTCCCTCCTCATAGCTAAATCCCTCTAACTCACTTAAAGTTTCAATAAATTTTATTTTTAATTCTTTAGCTAATATTTTTCTCATGTGATAATTACTTTTGAAATAAAGACTTGTGAAGAAGCGAATTGGTTTTGATTTTTTTCAAACTTGGCAAATCAGTTAAATCACTATCAAATCGAACGTTGTTAATCTTTTTTGGAATATTATTTGGATTTATTGAAGGAACATTTAAACTATCAAAATAAGCAATGGAATCAATTGCAAGTTGATAATCATAAAATATATCAAAAGCCTTCTCAAAATCTTTCCCAAGCGTTTGAGCAATAATTTCATTTATTCGAAAACTCAATTTCTGATCCTTTAATTTACTTTCAATTGAATTGACTAAGTCAAAAATATTCTCTCCAATTCCTGTCTCAACTGTAAACACGGAAGCGATAATTAAGCTAGAATTCTTATTAGGATTAAATTGCTCAATTGAGAAGTTATGAATTCTCTTGCTTTTTGAGGTGCTTTTTACTTCAACTTTATCTTTCCCATCATTAAAATCAAATTTATCCGTTGAAGAACTATGCCATGCTTGAATTAAATAATCAGGATTATTAGACTGTTCAATAACTAATAACTCGGCCCACAGACCCTGTATCGTTTTGATAGCTGGTTGTGAAAATTTGCTAAACAAATTTATTAGTTTCTCAACTTCAACTTTTAATTCTTTAAGATTTGGGGTTTGTGGCAATTTCTTAATTACTAAGTAGACCACATCTAAAAAATATTCCTGTAGATCTATTGAATCAGTCTTTAATGAAATAATTGTATAAACACCTTCTTCAACTTTCATTTTATTATTTAGTAGTTGACAAGAACGATTAAATTGAACGGAGATAAATTCAAGATTGCAATCAATTGATTTTACATTTCCTGAGTCGCCACATTTGATAAAAAACATTGGGTATTCGTTTTGCGAAATGCCAATTTTATGGTTCTTTATTAATGGTAATGCCGCAATATTAAAACTATCGGCATTGTTAACCGAAGTTTTTTTTAATGCTTGGAATATTTTAAGAATTGAATGCATGTTATTTTTCTATACCTACAAATGAATGAGCAAAGTCTTCAGGATAATATATACCTAAAGTGTAAACGACCTTTTTATCCCACTGCATTGATGAATGCTTGAGTTTTATTTTGTGAATTTGAATACAGAGTGCATCGTCAAAACGGATTCCTTTATCCCCAGGGTATGTTTCTGAACCAGTAGTTGAACGACCTGAAAAAATATTATTTATTTTTATTTTACCACTTTCAGTATCTAGACTTCTTTCACGACCTTTTTCTACTGCATAACTCATCTCAAATAAGTAAGCATATTTAACATCACGTTTGTCTGCTAAGTATCTTAAATATTGGATAGTTGAAGATTTACGCAAGGCATCAGGCATATTTGCAATTTTAAAATCTTTTAAGAATTCTATAATCTTTTTTATATCAAGTTTTACATAGCGATGTTTTCTATCAGGTGTTCCATAATCTTTGAAATTTTTAAAGGTTTGAGCATTTAAAAAGGCATTAATGAAAGATATGTTTTCATCAACATGTTGTAAAGCATTCATTTGCCTCCAGCCATTCAGTTTATGTTTAACTAAATCTGTGGACAGAATATTGTTTCTTGTAGGATTAATTGCACTACTCAAAATCAACAATTGCTCTAGTTGTTCTAAAGTATTTTCCTTCAACATCGTCCTCATTATTTCTTCATGTTCCACATAATCTCGATATTCCATTATCGAATCATTTGGAAGAAATACTCGACAACTATCAAGATAATTTAATTTATAGCCGAAGAATCTACATCGTTGTTGGATTGTGTCAGCATTTGATTTTCCTATACTATACCTTGGCATGTATGATACAGCTAAACCCTCAACGGTATATCCTCTGTTCAGCATATCAGCTCCAACCAAAATGTGCGAGGACGCATTACTCCAGTCTATTTCTCTAGATCCTTGAATAACTAATTCCATATTTGTATCAAGAATTGCTTGCAATACTTCTTTTATTACCAAATCAAAACTTGGGGGTGTTTCTATTCTTCTTACAGCTTCAGTATAATTCTCTCTAAATTCTTTTACTAATTCGATTTTGCTTGGGTCTGTATTAGGTAAATTCAATCTTTCTGCCCATATACCGATTAACTTTTTTACCCAATCATAAAATTGTTTACTCGCATCTTGTTCTCTATCTGCATGTATCATCATTGATAAAAAACTTTCTTTCCCTTGGATGTTAACAGTAATTGCAACACCCATGAGAAATAACTGCAAAGCATCAATTAGACTTTGAGGACATTCTGCAAGTTGGTTATGCTTATGATGATAAACCTCTGAATCTGGAATTGTAAAAATTAAGTCAGTATTATTTTCAAAAAATGTTTTCCCTCCTGTATACGATTTTCCGGGAGTTAATACCACGTGAAACTTTGGAGAAAGTAAGTCCATTATATTAATCAATAATGGCCCTTGCGGAGTTGCCGTATATTGAATATAAGAGTGATTAGAGAGCGATGCCCTAAGATTCAAAATACTTGAATATGTAGAACTAAATTCATCATCTTCCCAATCTTCTGACTTACTGTTTTTTCTTGCATAAGTATTTAAACTTGCTTGATCTGCTTCATCATCTATTATTAGAACACCATTATTCCCAAGTTCTTCTCTTACTTCAGGAGTTCTAAATATCTTCGTTAATTCCTCAATATGCTTATAGTGTTTTAACACAGTAATTAAAACAGCTGGTTTATGATTTAATTTTAATGCACTTTGAATTTTACCGTGAACGTTATCTGCTACTGTTGGACTTTGATAAACCTTAAAAAATCTTGCGTTGTCGCTTTCAGTATGTAAGTCCTTTTTTAAACGCTTAGTTGTCTGCTCTAAAAGATTCACTTTTATACCAGCAAAATATATGACTATTCGAAAACCATTATCAATTGCTAACGCAGTTAGTGTGGTAAAAGACATTGTTTTACCACTCTGAACATAACCAATGGCAATACCCGTAGTACTCCCAACAGTATTAACTGGATTCACGCATTGTGATAGAATTGCTGTCGTCTCATTAATTAAGTTATCTCTTTCGTCAGAATCTAGTTTAGTCAACCGACTAATTAAATCTCTAGTTCTTGAACCCTCAACTATTGGAAAGTTTGAAACGGTTGGTTGGATTATTTTTATTGTTTCACTCATAAATTAAATATTTCTTAGAAAATGATTAAAGTTAATTCTAACATTTCCGGCATTTTTTGTTCCTTGTGATGGGGACTTTAGTTCAGCTAAAACTAATGAACGAATGATAGAAATAATGGGTTGGTAATCTTCCTCTTTTTTGAATTGGTCGAAACGCATAAAAAAAGGATGCGCAAGATTTATTTTATATAGAATTTTCTTTGTAAATAACTCATCTTCCTCTTGTTCCATAGAATACAAAACAGGTAAATAGGGTTCTGTAATAAGTTCTAATTTAAGTTTGTACTTTTCATTATCGAATTCGAAAAAATCTTCATGAGACTCAATTACTACAGCTTTTTTTAATATTCTGTCATTTTGTGTCGCTATATTTTTACTGTTTATCTCTTTGAGTGATGCTTCGACATTTGCTTTTAAATTAGATTCCTTTGTTGACTTTCTTAAATTGGTAATGATTTTCTTTGCAACCTGCTTATTATTTTCTTGAGTCTTTGGTTTAATATATTTTTCTGCCTGAGTATATAAATCAAAATCCTTCGCAGAAATTTCTGAATGCAAAGCTTCCATAAGTGCATCCAAATCTTCCTGCTCTTGAAAACTCCCCTTATTAAAACTAACGGAAAACCCTTCTAACTCCAACTCACCAAAGATCCTTTTGTGTCTTGGAGAGCCAACTTGACCACAAAGAACTTTCGGCCTATACTTTTCATCATGACTACCCTCGATAACCCTTCCTCTTCTAAACAACGACAATCCGTTAACCTCGCTTGTACTCATCGTATTTAAAATTCCAATGAAGCCTTTTACTTTATAAATTCCTGAAGAGAAATTTATTTCTTTTTTCCAAAGAATTGGTTTACCATTAGGGTTATTATAGAAGGGTGTATTTAAAATTTCCGGCTCATCATATACTAACTCTTCATCATTGATAAACAACTTCATTTCTCCCTTTCTAATAAACTTTCGGTAGATGCTTGCCAGATGTTTCTTGATTTTATCTAATTGGTGGTTTGATGGTGCATTTTTAGTAAGATTCGTAAGAGTTAAAATTGTATAGTGCGCATTTGCATCAACTGCTTTACTTTTTATTGGTAACTCTTCTAATTTATTTTCCTTTACATCTTTTAAATCAAACTCTACATATCTTTCGATTTTTTCCCCTAAAGCCTTTGTTCTTAAATTCCAAGATTTTGAAAGCCAATTGGATGATGTCTTTAGTCCCATTCCAAACTCATTTAATCCGCTTACATCTGAATGTTTATTAGCAACTTCTAAGGCACGAACAATGTTTACAGAATCTATTCCTGCCGCATTGTCGGAGATTGAAATCAGATCGTTATCTTTATCAAGAGTGATTCTAACTTCTAATGTGTATTTTCCGTTATGAGTTTTTTTTAGCAATGCTTTATTGCTATCATAACTTTGCCATGCATTATCAACATACTCGCCAATTACATTCCAAGCCTTATTGCTGAAATTTTCAAATTGACCATAGAAATCAGGTTTGAATTTAATTGATACTGTATTAATTTTTTCCATGTTAATTCTATTTCAATAAAATTTTAGCAATATTTTTTACGACACAAACGTTGACTGCATTTCCAAATGCTCTAAATGATTTAGCAGTTGTGCTTGGTAACTCTTTTAATTCATCCATACATTGAAGACGAGATGCTTCTCGAGGAGTCATATATCTTCCTAGCCAAGGGAATATTGGTATTTGCGTTGATGTTAATACAAGTGCTGGCGAAAAGTTTGGCATTTTAACTCTTATTCCTGAAGGTCTAAACTGTAAGATTTTATCTTCAATAATTAATGGAACTTTATTCCCGCAATTCCACTCGAACTTTTGGTGACTATTTTCAAAGCCTCTAATTTTTGGAATCCATTTATCTAACCATTTTTTATGTTTTAAATAAAATTCACGATTCGCACTGATATAATATTTTTTCCAATGAGGAAATTCTTTTTGGTCTATTTGAGAATAAATGGGTAAGCATTCTAGAACCTCATCAAATGAATGCCCATTAATTTTTTGACCGAATTTTCCTTTATACTTTTTCAATTCATCAGCAGACAAATTAATTGGTGCTTTGCCTTCATATGGATAGCTTGCCCCGAATTCCATAGCCCAAATAGGAAATCTTGGGACTTCTTCAGGATCCAAATGATCCAAAAATTCCTGCCAAACTTTGATATGATTTAATGAAGTTGGTTTTATTACTGTATATTCTTTAGGTTTCTTTTCAGTTATTGATTTTATTGAGAGCCCCCCTTTAAAATCACCTTCCGGAAATTCAAAATCCTTTAGACCTCCTTTTGATTTTAAACGACAAACAATATAAATCCTTGAACGATGTTGAGGAATGCCAAACTTGTGTGGAGACATAATCTTTTCCTTTACATCATATTTCAAGGAAAGTTTATTGTAAATGTAATTCCATGTATTACCATCATCATGCCCTTTTAGATTAGGGACATTTTCAAGAAAAATATATTCAGGTTTATGCAGGTCTGCAATCTCCATTATTCGGTTAAAAAAATTACCGTTATTTGGATCTTCTAATCCATTTTGCTTTCCTGCTTTAGAAAATGGTTGGCAAGGAAATCCTGCACAAATGATGTCATGCTTGGGTATATCTTTTACTTTAACAGCATATATATCACCATGGCAATTAATACCATGATTAATTTTATAGAGTTTTCTTAAATCTTCATTTATTTCACTTGCAAATACACATGTGTGCCCTAAACTTTGCAGCGCAATATGAAAACCTCCAAGTCCAGCAAAAAGGTCAATGAATTTGAATTTCTCTTTAGTCTTTTTATTTGCCATCTATTTCTCTTGCATTGATAATTCGTAAATTTTATACCAATAGTAAAACGCTTCTGGATTGGATTTTTTAAATTTATTCAGTTTTGTATTCATTGGTTCTGCAATTAACCAATCTTTTAATTCCAAAGGATCTTTGAATTTTTCTACTCCCTTTGCATCGTGTAAAATCAATGCAGATAAATAAGCTGCTTTAGATGCGTGTATTATTGCTTTTTCTAAGTGATAACTTTCAGAGAAAATAAAACCGCTTACACGTTGTATCCCGAGTAGCAATTGTTCAAATTTTCCTTTTCCGTCAGCACCTCTAGTAACAATACAAAGTGAGGTTTGCATAATGTCATCCAGCACATCCTTTTCGTTCATCCCGCTTTTACTTCGATACGTTAATTCCGTTGCTGCAAAACGGAAAAATGTAGATTTAATAATTTTAGCATCACTCACAACGTCTAATAAATTACCAATATCGTACAGTTGCTTCATAATTTCCATACTCATACTGTCTTCATTTTTGAAGTATGGAATTCCAGTTGTGTTCGGAGCAAATGCTGTTAGTTTATCACCTAATATACCTTCCAAACAAGGGACATCTACTAAAAGAGGTTCTCCTTTAATCGGAATAAAAGTTGATTGAATTGGGATTTTTATAACTCGTTCATAATTTATTTCTTCAAATAAAATATCGAGCAATACATATTCTTCTTCTTTGTTTGATTTATGAATTGGTGTATAGAAAAATTTGTAATGTTCTTTTTTAATTTTCGATGTGGTATTTCTGTGCTGTAATTCTTTACGGATAAAGCCTTGTTCTTTTGCAACTACATCAAGCAAGTCTTCTAAGTTTTTTGGTGCAGCTGGTAAAATAATATCTATGTCGATTGATAATCTCTTGGTGGAATTCAAATGAAGCATTAATGCGGTTCCACCTTTAAAAACAAACGGTAGTTTCTCTTTTACAAGTCCTTCCAGCAGAAGCAAGGCACGAATTACTTTCTCCACAAGGATTTTGTCCGCATTGTGATTTTCCTTAGAAACTTTGTTAATCCAGTCTATTGATATTTCTTTTTGATTAATCATTTTCTATGAATTGGCAGCAATCACTTTTGCTGCCGTAAATTTGTTCCGATAGCTATCGGAACGAATTTAAGTATTTAGTAAAGCTTTCTTTTTTTCTTCTTCTGTCGGCATATCGAAGCATTCTGTTTTCATTGACCGAATATTTATTTAATGCTTCTTTAAAAAGAGTTCGCATTTCGTTCCCTTGTTGTGCCGAAAAAATTACATCATCGCAAAAAATATCCACCAACATTTTTTCTAATGACGCGGTATTAATTCCTTTTACATTTTGAATTGGCGCTTCAGAAACAAGCGACCTTATAATCAAAGATTCTTTTTCACTGGGCAAATATTTTTCTAGGAGATCACTTGTCGGGTCAATAAAAACCGAATATTTAGCTTCTTTTAAAAAATAGAATATGGATTGGGTTGCATCTTTTTCGACTTCAATAAGCAAATAGAACCGTCCAGGTTGATGTACCATAAATTCATTTAATGCGGAGGTATTCCAAATGCAAATTTTCAAATAGGGAAATTCCTTTTTAAGTTTGTTATGAATCGCTTTCATTTTTGATGAAATTTCAGGAATGAAATTTTTCCCTTCACCAATAATAAATTTTCCTCTCCCAATGCGGTTAAGTAAACCCATTTGAACTAAAGAATACACTCTCCAATTCACAGCAGTTTGTGTAATGTTTGATTCGTTCTTTTTATAAAATGCAACAATGTCCTTTGTTTCAAAGCTTTTTCCGCTTTTAAAATGGCTCTTTAATTTGTCGATATTTAATTTGTCTGTTGCGATTGGGTCTTAATATTTAAGCAAATATACAAAAACTATAATACGGCAGCAAATTTAATATGCTGCCGATAATTAGAATTAGTTGGGCGGGGAGGAAAATTGGCTCTTTGGGCTTTGCCTGTGTGTCGGCTTGTGGGAGGGGCAAAGCCAAATGTGCCAATCTGGGTTGGCAGAATTTCAATTTTTTTTGTGCGATGGGAAAAAATTTAAACACGAAACGGTCGGTTGTCGTGTCGGTAAAAAGTCTGCCTGTTGGTCGGTATTTGTCCCTGTATTTTTGATGTATAGCGGTCAAGTTTATGGTTATCGTGTCGGTCTTTACGCTTGCCTATAATTAGAATATAGACCAAATAAAGTTGTGCCAATCCAACACCCGTTTGCGAGATTTGTTTGTTCCTTATTTTTAAACCCCTCATCCTCCCCCTTCACAAAATCCCTCATCCAATAAAAATACTATTTATTCTTTTTGTAAAACATTCAAGATCGGGCAAAACGCAGCAGAGCTTCAAAGGAATAGCGGTCGGCGGTTTTCTTGTGCTTCGTTCATGGTTTGTGTCGGTTTCTCCAAGGTCCAAATTGTCAATTTCTATTGTTTGAATATTTCAAGACTAATCCACCCGTCAAAAGTTGTTGTGTAGAAACGAGAGATAATTTTTTTGAATCAATACCCTGTCTGAAGAGCGGCCTTCCATTTCCTAAAATAACTGGTGCAATACCAATGCGGTATTCATCAAAAAGATTGTATTTTATAAATGTTTCTGAAAGGTTTGCACTACCGAAAACATACATGTCCTTTCCGCCTTCTTCTTTTAGTTTCTGAATGACGTCAGAGGCATTTTCACTAATAATCGTTGTGTTGTTCCATTCTACAGATTTCAAGGTCTTAGAAAAAACAAGTTTTGGTATGCTATTCATCAGTTTAGCAACTTCTTGTTCCGTAGTTTCTGCTTCTGCCTTAGTCCAATATGCTGCCATACCTTCATATGTTACACGTCCAAATACGAGATAGTCCGCAGATTGTAGTTGTTCAATACTTAGTTTTTCAAGTTCTTGTCCCCAAATAACATTATGAAATGATAAGTCCCAATTTTGGGTTCCTTCAAAATAACCGTCAAGGGTAATAACGTTCCACATTATAAGTTTTCTCATTCTATTTCCTTCTATTCATTTGTAGTGTCGTCTGATAAGCTGCCGCATAATTTGTGTATAGGCGCTAATTTATGTTGACCATACAGTACCCACTTGAAAGATTGGCACAATTGGCTTGGCGCTTATTACACTCTACTCTCATGCCCCCTCTTCACAATCCATCAACACTTTAAATTTGAAAACCTCTACCCCACCCTAAACCCTGTCAGCAGCACATCGTCTATCTGTTCGTTTTTTCCCATCCACTCGCTGAGGCTCTTTTTATAGATTTCTTTCTGCTCAGCCATGGGCAGGGCACTGTGTTTTAACAGCAAATCCCGGAGGCGCCGGTAGCCAAATTTTTTGGAATCCAGGGCATTAAATTGGTCGGGGTAACCGTCGCTGAAAAAATAAAAGCTGTCTCCGGGGTAAATGCCCATTTCGTGAACAGAAAAATCATCCATTACCTCGTTTATGGCAACCGGCATTTTGTCGCCACCTATTTCGTAGAGGACTTCATCAGTGCCCGATTCGGCACGAAGTGTGCCCACATTGGGCAGACCGGATTTGCGCACCAGGTAAAGGGAATTGTTGGCTCCGGAGTACCACAATTTTTTCTGTTTAAAATCAACCGTACACAGGGCAACGTCCATGCCATCCCTTTGTTCAAGGCTTTCCCCTTTTTGTTGCAGGGAATTGATGACCTCTTTACGAAGCCGTTGCAGGACTTCCCCTGGATTGGTAATGCCATCTTTGTTTACGATTTCGTTGAGCAGGGTAATGCTCAGCATGCTCATAAAAGCGCCGGGCACCCCATGGCCGGTACAATCGGCTGTGGCTAAAATTACCTTCCCGTCGGTTTGAGAGATCCAGTAAAAATCCCCGCTCACAATGTCCTTAGGTTTGTAGAACACAAAATGTTCTTTCAGGGCTTCCGAGAGATCGTGTTCGGCGGGCAATACGGCGTTCTGAATTCGCTTTGCATAATTGATGCTGTCGGTAATCTGTTTGTTTTTTTCAATCAGGGCTTTGGTGTACCTGACAATAGCATCCTGAGAACTTTTTAAAGCCATTTGGGTGTTTACCCTTGCGAGGAGTTCGCTGATGTTGAATGGTTTGGTTACATAATCCACGGCGCCGAGGCCAAATCCCTTCACCACACTTTCTGAACCGCTTTCGCCGGTAAGGAAAATAACGGGAATGTGTTTGGTTCTGTCGTCGGCTTTTAACCTCCTGCACACCTCATAACCATCAATTCCCGGCATCATAATGTCCAGCAGGATAAGATCGGGAGGGTTTGCAGAAAAAGCAATCTCCAGGGCTTTTTCGCCATTGGTGGCCACGCTTTTTTTATACTCTGTTAACACACCGGTGATGATGTCAATGTTTTCAGTGGCATCGTCTACTATAAGAATTCTTTGTTTCTCTGAGTTTTGCATGGCGTGATGTTTAAATCGTGTTTATCAGTTTATCCAGAACCTTTAAGGCTGCCTCATAATCGTAATTTGTTATACTGGCGTTTATTGATTTGGCATCAGTTGCGAATGTGCTGTTGGCTGTTAGTTCAGCCAAAGCCTTCGCTTTTGCAGAGGCCTCAAAATCATTATCCAGCACCAAGGGCCTTAATTCTTCGAGGAGTTTTTTTAACTGGTTTGGGTCAATTTTTGTTTCAGCGGCCGTTTTACTTTTAGTGGTTTCTCCCTTGTTGAGCACCTGATTTATTGAGGCGAGCAGGGGATTGAGCAGGTTTTCGAGTGCGGAGAGTTCGGCGTTAAGGTCAATTTTTGTTTGCTGCTTTAGTTTGGTTTCCAGCCCTATCATAAATTGGTGCAGGCCCTCGGCGCCAATGTTTCCTGCAACGCCTTTCAGGGTGTGTACCATACGTTTGCTTTCCTCGGCATTTTCTTTTGCTAAGCTGCTTTTTAATTCAGAAACAAAACCCGAATAATTTTTAGAAAATTTTGTTAGCAGATTCAGGTAAAGCTCGGTGTTGTTATTCATCCGGTTTAATCCATCTGTCAGGTTTAGGCCTTCAATTGCCGGAAGCGCTGTTGTTTTCTTTTTTTCAGTTGTGGATGATGGAGCAGGTGTACCGGCTTCATTCCCGGCCTTGCTTTTTATCCATTTGGCAAGCGTGGAATATAATTTTTCTGGCACAATGGGTTTGGATACAAAATCAATCATTCCTGCCTTGAAGCAATTCTCTTTTACTCCGGTTACGGCATCAGCGGTCATGGCAAAAATGGGAATGTGTTTGAAATCCTCCAGTTTGTTAATCTGGCGCGAAGCTTCGTAACCGTCCATTTCGGGCATTTGCAAATCCATAATGATGAGCTCATATTTGGAAGGGTTTCCCGAAGCCTTCACCATCTCTACGGCAATCTTTCCATTGTTAGCTATTTCAGCAGTAATTCCTACAGCCTCGAGCATGCCCGTTGCCACATCCTGGTTTATTTCATTGTCTTCAACCAGGAGCACTTTCGCGCCTTTTAATTTGGCCAATAAATCATCTGATAAAACATGAACGTCAGTTCTGGATTTTTTTCGAACCTCTTTTTTCCCGAAGGATTGCATAATGGTGTCGAAGAGGGTGGAATAACTTACAGGTTTAATGAGGGTGTTGGCCACTCCAATCTTTTCAGCCTCCGAAGAAATTTCCAAACTGTTGTAGGCCGTTACCATGATGATGACGGGGGGAGCCTCAATTTTTTTGTCGGACTTGATTAGCTTAACCGCATCCAATCCGTTTAATTCCGGCATTTTCCAGTCCATAAGAACGAGTTCAAAGGGGTCATCGGCATTTTTTTCAAGTTCGCGTATGGCCTCTTTTCCAGAGGTAACGGTAACCACGTGAAAGGAGAAGGATTCCAATGCCTCTTTCAGAATTTCACAGGAGGCTTCGTTATCATCGCATACCAACACTTTCATTCCTCTGAGGTCGATGGCCGGCAACAAGTGATGGGTGGTTTTTTCTTTACCCGACTCGAACCAGATTGTAAATAAGAAACTACTGCCTTTTCCTACTTTACTTTCCACCCATATTTCACCACCCATTAATTCAGCAAGACTTTTACTGATGGCCAGTCCTAATCCGGTACCGCCATATTTCCTGGTGGTGGAGGCGTCGGCCTGTGAGAAGGATTTGAAGAGGTTGCCAACCTGTTCCTGGCTCAGTCCAATCCCTGAGTCTTTCACGGTGAACAGAATTTTAATTCGGTTGTTTTCCTTTTTAGCAACTTCTGCCTTAATTATTATTTCTCCATCGGATGTAAATTTGATGGCGTTGTTCGAGAGGTTGATCAGGATTTGGTTGAGGCGAAGCGGGTCGCCGATCAAGGTTGGAGGGATACCCGGAGAAAGACCGATAACAAACTCAAGTCCTTTTTCGTGGGCTTTATACGTCACAATATTTGACAGGTCGTTAAACACTTTTTCTAAGTTGAATTCGGTGTGTTCGATTTGAAGTTTTCCGGATTCGATTTTCGAAAAATCAAGAATGTCGTTAATGATGCTAAGCAGTGCGATGCCGGAGGAGTGCACCTTGTTCAGGTTCTCGCGTTGTTTATCATTGAGCTCGGTTTTAAGGGTCAGGTACGTCATGCCGATGATGGCGTTCATAGGCGTGCGTATTTCGTGACTCATTCGTGCAAGAAATTCACTTTTAGCACTGTTGGCCTGATCGGCTTCGGCTTTTGCAACAAGAAGAGCGTGTTCTGCATTTTTTATTTCGGTAATATCCTGAGAAACCCCATACATTTTGATGGCTTTTCCTGTAGCGTCTCTTTCTATCTCGCCAATGGCATGTATCCAGGCGATCTTTCCATCCACAGGTCGCTTATAGGCATATACTGCATCGTAGCGCGGTAATTTACCTTCAAGAGAATCAGCGTAGATCTGAAATGTTTTAGCAGCATATTCGGCATCACCCGCCTTAACACATTCGGCCCAATGTCCAAATAGTTTATACCTATGTCCTTCAGAAGGAAGATCCCCAAAAATTTTTGCTGCCCGTTCAGAGGAGGTATACCATTCCTGATCCAACAGATCAATTTCCCAGGTGCCCGCAACGGTTAATTCCAGAGCGTTATCGGAGAGTTTATTGATGTGATCTATTTTTCGTTCAATTTCTTTTCTGTCTGTAATATCGAAACGCATCGATAAATATTGAATGGGTTTTCCATCCTCACCTAAAATTGGGACAATCACAGAATCGACCCAATAAAAGGAGCCGTCTTTCGCTTTATTTTTTACCTGACCCCTCCATGCGCGACCACTGGCAATGGTTTTCCACATGTCCCTAAAAAACTCAGCCGGATGGTAGCCTGAATTTAGAACCCTGTGATTTTTACCGAGGAGTTCGTCGCGGGTGTATTTTGAAACCTTGCAGAATTCTTCGTTGACCTCTATGATGTCGCCTTTAATATCGGTAAGTGATACGATAGCAGCAGCGTTGATGGCCATGTTAATAGCCTTGAGCCGGGCATTTAGTGTGCTGTGTTTCTTAAGCGTTTCTTCCAATGACCTGGTTCTTTCCTCAACCTTAGCTTCAAGGTCTTCATTTAATTTATGGAGTTCATTTTCATTTTTCTGAATGGCCTCAGTCATGGTATTAAAGGACCTGGCGAGATCGTATAATTCGTCACTGGACCTGAACTCAACCTGTTTATATTCTTTGCTTTCAGAAATTTTAGTAATGGCAGCCGTTAGCTGCTTTAAGGGATTGGTAATTCGGTTAGACAATTGCTGTGCAATTATCAGAAAGATAAGGACAGTGAAAAAACCAATAATCAAAAAGTTTCTTCTGCGGGCATGTGACTTGGCTAGAATTTCACTTTCTTTTACGAAAACGCTCACGCTCCAGCCTGCCAACTCTATGGGATTATAATAGGCTAAAAAGTTGTCTTCAGAAATATCAGCCCTGCGCAAGGTAGTTTTACCTGTATTCCCAGCAAGCATTTTTTGACCCATGTCTTTCAGGTCCTCCAAACTAACTGAGCCTCCTTTAACTGAAAGAATATTGTCGTTTAGTATTCTCTTCTCATTGGGATGGAAGATGAACTGCCCGGTATTTGAAACAATTACATAGTTGATGGACTTGTAAATGGTTGTATCAACAAATGCTTTGAATTTTGTCAAGTCAATTCGTGCGCTTGCAACTCCAATAATTTTCCCGCTTTTAAGGATGGGCACAGAAACACGGGAACATGCTACTTTTGTTTCTCTGTCGACAAATGGCTCAGACCAATGTGGTTTCATGGTCGATGTCGGAATCTGATACCAGGGTTCAGAAAACTTAATTAATGGAGAAAGTTCTGACCTGAGCGGCTTTCCTTCTATCATTGAAATGGAATTCACCCTCACTTTACCTCTATTGTACGTTTCATTAAATGCAAAACGCGATCCTAAGACCAAATCACTCCTTTTTTGATTGCTCTCTAAATAAGTATACGCTTCTTCATCGTTCACAAATTCAGACATGGTAACAAAATCTGCTCCACTGATAGCAATCATTTCCACCTCACGTAATTTCACATTTATTTTATCTGCCAGGGCTCTGCAATAAACCGACATCTGCTTATCGATGGAACTCAGCTCCTCGTTCTTTATAAGATTTTCTGTGATAAAAATAAAGGCGAGAAAAATAAGCACCAGAGGAAAAAGGATATAAAACAGAATCTTTGAACGGATGGTTAGTTTCATAATACTCAAAGTTTATTAAATATGAATCATTACGATTGAATTAGGAGGCTACGATGTACGGTGTAAATATACAGTGCAATTACTGAACGCACTTTGTTACTAAATTTGCTCATACTCCTTTTTTACAAAATCCATTAACTCTTTAATGTAAGCCGGGCTAAAATCAAATTTTATGCCTGCGGTTTCGTATACCTTGGGAATGGATTGGGTGTAGCCCAGCGCAAGAGCTGCTTTGTATTGTCCCACGGCTTTTTTGGGATCTTTTTTATAATTGCGCCAAACGGCAATGGCGCCTAATTGGGCGAAGCCGTATTCGATGTAATAAAAAGGCACCTCGTACAAATGCAATTGCACCTGCCAGCGCCGGGCCAAATGGTTTTCGCAGCCCTGGTAATTGATCACCGAGGAGCCAAAATCGTTCATGATGTTTTTCCATGCTGTATAACGGTCATCAACCGTATGATCAGGATGTGTGTAAATCCAATGCTGAAATTTATCAATGGCAGCTATCCAGGGCAGGGCGTCGATTACTGATTCCAGTTGCTGGCGTTTGGCGCGGCGCAGTTCTTCCTTATCGCTAAAAAACACATCCCAGTGTTCCATGCTCATCAGCTCCATACTCATGCTGGCCAGTTCGGCAATTTCACTGGGCGGGCTTTTAAATTCCACCAGCTCCAGATCAAAATCCAAAAAGCTGTGTATGGCATGCCCGCCTTCGTGCACCATGGTCACCAAATCGCGGTGCAAACCCACGGAATTCATAAAAATAAAAGGCACATTGGTTTCGTAAAGCGGGTACTGGTAACCCCCTGGGGCTTTGCCAATGCGGCTTTCCAAATCCAGCCTGTTCATTTTGTGCATGCTGGCCACACAGTCTCCAAAAAAGGGATCGAGTTTATTAAAACAGGCAATGGTTTTGTCAATGAGTTCCTGCGCGGTTTGAAAAGGTTTTAAGGGGGGCAGACCTTCTTCGTCCACCGATGTGTCCCAGGGGCGGTAATCCTCCAGTTTTAATTTGGTTTTGCGTCGTTTGTCGTGTTCATTCACCAAAGGCACAGCGTGTTGTTTTACCGATTCGTGAAAATTTAAACAATCCTGCACGCTGTAATCAAAACGCGCCAATTGCTGGTGTTTAAAATCCCGGTAATTTTTAAACCCGGTATTTAAGGCCACTTTGTGGCGCAGGCCGACAAGTTGGTTAAACAAATCGTTGAGTGCGGTTTCGTCTAAGGCTCTTCGCGATTGTACTTTGTCGTAAACTGTTTGGCGCACTTCGCGGTTCAGGTCTTTTAAAAACACCCCGGCTTTTTGCATGGTGATGGTTTCCCCATTGTGTTCTATGCTTTGGGCTCCGCTGATCTCTCCGAATTTTTGTTCGAGTTCCTGCAGTTGGGTATTTAAAGGGATGTTCTCCTCGCGAAACAAATCAATGCTGTTTTTAATGCCGCGCAGGTAAATGGGGTAGCCTTGTTTTTTGAGTTCCGCTTTAAATTTTGAACCCATGAGTTTTTCGTTGAGGCGATTGCTGATGGGCGCCATTTTGGGTTCAATGTTCTGTACAAAATAGGTGTAGCTGTCGCGCAGGGCTGTGTTATTGGTGTCGCAGGTCATTTTAATGTAGCGCCAGGCCATGTCTTCACTCACCACTGCGCCCAGCTCGTTGTAATCGAGCAACCATTTGTATAAATCTTCAAATGAATTTAATGGGCGTTTTTCCAACTCATCGAAATAGGTTTGAAGTTGGTCCCAGGTGCTAACATAAAAATCGGGGCTTACGTAATTGCGTTTCATAGGTGGGAGTCAATAAATAATTAGGGTTTGTTTTTTTGTGCAAAGGCTGGGTTGTAGTACACCCGCTTTTGTCCGGTGAGCACATTGTTGCAGTGAAGTGCCATTTTAATTTCGCTAAGGTGCAATTGGTGGCTGCTGTTGAGGTAACGCAGCACCTGGTGTTCCAAAATGTTCCAATATAAGTTGTTTTCAACCAGACCGTTCAAAAGACCTTTGCTGCCGGAGTTTTTTTCAAAAAAATGTATGCTGTTACTAATGGAGAGGTAAAGGGCTTCCCCGCCTTTAATCACGTTTTCACGGTGTTTGGATAGAATCTCCAAAACCAGATCTTGTTTTTTATTACCTAGGTTTTCGTACTCCACAAAGAGTTTGTAATTTTCTTCTGGAGGCGGGGCAAACAAACTCCAGCTTTGCATAAAATAGGGGTAGGCATAATAATCCGACCAGTACTGTACGCGTTTTTTTTCGCCTTTGAGTGGAAGTGCGTGAATGAGAAGAAGGGTAAAATGCACGAGGAGGATTAAACAAGCTCCAATAAACAGAAACACTTTTACCCCTTGTCGCATACACGAAGATAAGGAAATGTGTGGCTTAAGAAAAAAGCCACGAATTTCACGAATTACACAGATAAAAGCAGTATTACACGAATGGGCTTAAGGGTAGAACCCGCCTGCGCTATAGCTTCGGCGGGCAGGGGTTTAGAAAGTTCTGTGCGCCTAAAGAGGAGCCACGAACCCGCCTCCGGCAAACATCCGGTGGATGTTTGAGCGAGCAAGTGCGTTGGCCTAAGAAAATCTCAGCGGGCCAGCCCGAAAGGCGTTTAGTCGAACGGGAATCAAGGCTTATTCTTCTAAGTT